>Ga0196962_10000004_pt1 | contig 527263 bp, 441 predicted proteins | sample S3v_20metaG_FD_183186 | JGI IMG/M metagenome (GOLD analysis project Ga0196962, IMG submission 183186) | Soil microbial communities from Anza Borrego desert, Southern California, United States - S3+v_20 | ecosystem: Environmental > Terrestrial > Soil > Desert | place: USA: California...
GCCCCTGCGACGCCACGCGCGCCGCCACCTCCGCGCCCAACCCAATCGTCGCCACGTTCAGGCAGATGAAATCCCGCCCCTCCTTCGACAGCCTCCCGTGAATCACGTCAATCGGCCGCGCTCCAACACTCTCTTCCCCGCGCGCGTGGGCGATGAAGAGGCCGAGCCAGTCTTCCAGCGGCCTGCGGCGTCCGCCCGCCAGGCCGCGCGCGAAGTCGTCGCCCGTGCCCGCGGGCAGGACCGCGAGCGCGGCAGATTCGTTTATAGGCGAAGGCGGAAGAAAACCGTCCTGCCCTTCGGCGAATTCGAAGAAGCCGGAGGCCGCTTCGCTCAGCGTCCCGTCGCCGCCGACGACCGCGACCGTTTCGTAGCCCTCGCGGAGCGCGTCGCGCGTGCGCCCGGTCGCGTCGCCCGCGTGCGCCGTCTCGTGCGCGTCGAAGTCGAGACTGTTCTCCGTGAGTGCGGCTTTGATTTTGGGCCAGGCGCGGCGAGCGCGGGCGGAGGTCGGGTTGATGATGACGAGCGAGCGGTGCGGCCTGTTCATGTGCGCGGACACTCTACCACAGTGAGGCGCGGCCCGTAGTTTGGTGGTAAGCTAAAGGCATAACAGTATTGCCGAGGAGGCTTGTGGATGCGCGCAGTCGTCATCGTCTCGCACGGGGGCGTGGAGGGTCTTGAGGTGCGCGATGTCGAGCGCCCGCCCGCCCCGGCGGCCGACCGCGTGCTCGTGCGCGTGCGCGCCGCCGCCTTGAATCGCGCCGACCTGCTCCAGCGCAAAGGGGTCTACCCGGCCCCGCCGGGAGCGCCGCAGGACATACCGGGGCTGGAGTTCGCGGGCGAAGTCGCGGAGACGGGCGGCGAGGTGCGCGCCTGGCGCGCGGGCCAGCGCGTCTTCGGCATCACGGGCGGCGGCGCGCAGGCCGAGTACGTCGTCGTGCCCGAGAGCACGCTCGCCGAGGTTCCGCCTAACCTCGACTGGCACGAGGCTGCGGCCGTCCCCGAAGCCTTCATCACGGCGCACGACGCGCTCTTTACGCAGGCGCGGCTGGAGATGGGCGAGAGCGTGGTCGTCCACGCCGCGGGCTCTGGCGTCGGCTTGGCCGCCGTCCAACTGGCGCGGGCCGCGGGCGCGCGCGTCTACGGCACCTCGCGCACGGCCGAGAAGCTGGAACGCGCGCGCGGTTATGGTCTGGACGAAGCAATCGCGGTGGGCGACGACCCGACTGCGTTCGCGGCGGCCGTGCGCGAGTTGACGGGCGGGGCGGGCGTTCAGGTCATACTCGACTTGGTGGGCGGCCCGTACTTGCAGGCGAACCTGGACGCGCTGGCCTTGCGGGGCAGGCTGATGCTCGTCGGGACGACCGCGGGCGCGAGCGCCGCGCTCAACATAGGCGTCGTGATGGGCAAGCGGCTCCGCATCTTTGGCACAGTTCTGCGCGCGCGCTCCGTCGAAGAGAAGGCGCTTGCCACGCGCCGCTTCGCGGCCCACGTCGTCCCGCTCCTTGAGCGCGAGGCCGTGCGCCCCGTGATCGACAAGGTCTACAGCATGGACGAAGTGCGCGAGGCCCACGAGCGTCTGGAATCCAACGCGAGCTTCGGCAAGATCGTTCTGAAGATTGCCGGCGACTGAGACTTGGTCAAAAGATTTTTCAGAAACCTGTGGGGGAGCCGACGGCCCCTTTGGCTCGCGGCGCGCATCGCGCTGCTGCTCGCCGCGGGCCTCGTCGCGTTCGTGATGCTGTTCGAAGATCGGTTCATCTACTTCCCGAGTAAATACCCTGAAGGCGCGTGGGACGTTGGCGGGCGCGGCGCGGCTTCGGTGAAGGTCGAGGACGTGTGGTTTCAGGCTTCGGACGGAATCCGCCTGCACGGCTGGTACTGCACGCCGCGCGACGCCGCCACCGGCGAGGCTCAATCGCAAAGGCGCATGACGCTGCTCTGGTTCCACGGCAACGCGGGCAACATCACTTCGCGCTTCGGGATGATTGAAAGACTCGTCGAGCTGCCCGCGGAGGTCTTCATCGTCGATTACCGCGGCTACGGCCGCAGCGACGGCAGCCCGTCAGAGCAGGGACTTTACCTGGACGCGCAGGCCGCCTGGGATCACCTGACGGGCGCGCGCGGCATTCCTCCCGCGAACGTCGTCGTCTTCGGCGACTCGCTGGGCGGGGCCGTCGCGATTGATTTGGCGGCGCGCGTCGAGCCTGCGGGGCTCGTCGTGCAATCGAGCTTCACCTCCATACGCGACATGGCCGGCGAGGTGATGCCGTTCGTCCCAGGCTTCATCCTGCGGACGAAGATGGACTCTCTGAGCAAGATCAAGCATGTCCGCGCCCCCAAACTTTTCATACACAGCCCGGCCGACGAGATGGTCCCCTACCGCTTCGGCCGCGCGCTGTACGACGCCGCGCCCGCGCCGAAGCAGTTCCACGAGGTCAGGGGCGCGTCGCACAACGAGACCGACCTGGTCGGCGGCCGAGCCTACTTCGACGCCATCGGCGAGTTCATACGGGCGTGCGCGCCCGCGAGTCAGGATTCTCCCTGAATCGGCGCGATTCTTCCGCGGCCGGGGATGAACGTTCTCTCGCGTGAGAACGTCGTCCTCACCCTCGGGATTGACGAGCGCACGCCCGAGAACGTTCATCCCACGCGAGAGAACGTCAATCCGACTCGCGAGGATGGCGTTCCCGCACGCGGGAACTTTAATCCCGCGTGTGAGAACTTTGATCCCGCGCGCGGGAACGCCATTCCCAGGTGTGGGGAAGGCGTTCTTTCGTGTGAGAATCGTGGTCGCGCGCGTGGGTAAGGCGTTCCCGCGCGTAATGTCCCGCATCCCCCCGGGATGCTCTTTAAACGGCAGCTTGGATTATTCTAGGGGCTATAGATGATCTCACGTTTACTCTTCTACGCTTTCCTGTCGGCGCTCGCGTGCGCCGCCGTTTACGGCACAGACGAACGCCCAAACGCGGAGGAGCCGCAGCCGGGCGTGGCGCGCGAGTTGGCACGCTTCCGAGCCGCGCACTACGGCAACGTGCGCTACAAGCTGCAAATTGACCTCGCGCCGGGCGCGGAGTTGATGAAGGGCTCCGAGGAGATTCGCGTGACGCTCGACGCGGAGGTGAAGGAGTTAGTCCTCGACTGGCGCGTGGCGCAATCGAAAGAGGGGCAACCGCGGGCGCGCGTCTGGGACATAGAGGCGAACGGGCGCGCAGTGGCGGACGCGCGCGAGGTCAACGACCACATAGTGATTCCGGGCGCGTACCTGACGAAGGGCGAGAACGTCGTGCGGCTCAAGTTCGAGTCGCCCATCTCGACCTCCGGGAGCGCCGTGACGCGCTACCTGGACCGCGAGGACAAGTCTGAGTACCTGTACACGCTCTTCGTCCCGTCGGACGCGAGCACGGCGTTCCCGTGTTTCGACCAGCCTGACTTGAAGGCGCGGTTTCAGTTGAGCGTGAGCGCCGTGACCGACTGGCACGTCGTCACCAACACCGGCGCGGAGACGGTCACGCGCAGCGGGACGAACAGCTTGTGGAAGTTCGGCGAGACGGAGCCCTTGAGCACGTACCTCTTCGCCTTCGCCGCGGGCCCCTTCAAGCAGTTCGAAGATAAAACCTCGCGCGTGCCTATGTCGCTCTTCGTGCGGAAGTCTAAGGCCGAGCGCGCGCAGAAAGAGTTGGCCGAGGTCTTCCGCCTGCACCGCGAGGCGCTGGAGTTTCTCGCGAGCTACTTCGACTTCAAATATCCTTTCCCGAAGTACGACATCGTCATCGTCCCCGAGTTCGCCTACGGCGGGATGGAGCACGCGGGCGCGACCTTCCTGCGCGAGGAGAGGATTCTCTTCCCGACCGACCCGACGGCCGTAGACTTCGCGGCGCGCGCCGAGTTGATCTGCCACGAGGCCGCGCACCAGTGGTTCGGCGACCTCGTCACGATGCGCTGGTTCGACGACCTCTGGCTCAAGGAAGGCTTCGCCACCTTCATGGCTTACAAGGCGATGGAGAAGATTCTGCCGGGCCAGAACGCGTGGAAGATTTTTTACCAGCGGACCAAGCCCGGCGCTTACACGACCGACGTGACGAAGGGCACGACCCCCATCTTCCAGGAAATCCCGAACCTCTCCGCCGCGAAGTCTGCTTACGGCAACATCGTCTACCTGAAGGCCCCTTCGATGCTCAAGCAGGCGGAGTTCTATCTTGGCCCGGAGAAGTTCCAGCGGGCCGTGCGCCAGTTGGTGCGCGAGCGCGCGTTCGGCAACGCCGAGTGGGCCGATTTGGTGAGGGCGTTCGAGCGCAGCGCGGGCCGCAAGCTGGACGACTGGGCGGCGGCGTGGGTGCGGAGGCGCGGCCTCGCGCGCGTCCACGTCAACTGGGCCGCGGACGCGGCCGGGCGCATAGACCGCCTCACGCTCTCGGAGCGCGACGTGCTCGGCGAGGGCGGCGCGTGGCCCATGCGCGTCAAGCTGCTGCTCGCGGACGAGTCGGGCAAGCCGGAGACGCTGACGGTCACGCTCGACGGCGCGGGCGAAACGAGCGTGAAGGAAGCTCTGGGCCGGCGGCGGCCGGCTTACGTCTTCGCCAACTACGAGGACTACGGCTACGGGCTCTTCCTGCTGGACGACGTGAGCCGCGCCTACGTCCTGGAACACCTGGGAGAAGTCAAAGATGACTTCCTGCGCGCGCTCCTCTGGGGCTCCTTGTGGGACAGCGTGCGCGAGGCCGAACTCGCGCCCACAGCCTACGTCGAGTTGGCGATTAAACTGCTTCCGCAGGAGCGCGACGAGGTGACGGCGCAGGGCGTGCTCGCGCGCGTGCAGGCGGCCTTCAACCGCTACCTCTCGGACGCGCAGAAACGCGGGCTTGCGCCGCGCCTCGAACGCATGCTCGCGGACCGCATGCTGAACGCGGAGACAGCCGGGCTACGCATCACCAGCTTCCGCGCCTTCCAGGGCGTGGCGTCGACCGACGAGGGGCGCGCGACGTTGAAGAAAATCCTGCGCGACGAACTGAAGATTCCAGGCATGCAGCTCCGCTCGCGCGACCGCTTCGACATCATCACGGCGCTGATGACGAACGACGACCCGTCGGCCCCCGCACTGCTCGAAGCGCAGGGCAAGGCTGACACGACGGACGACGCGCGGCGCTACGCTTACGCGGCGGGCGCGGCGCGCGCCGACGCCGAAACGAAGAAGAGATATTTCGACGCCTACCTGACGGACGCGAAGCTCGCCGAGAGCTGGATCGAGGCGAGCTTCGGCCCCCTGAACTCCGTCCAGCAGTCGGGGCTGACGCGGCCGCTCTTAGACCGCGCGCTCGCGGAACTGCCGCGCCTGAAGCGCACGCGCAAGATATTCTTCGTCAACGGCTGGCTCTCCGCCTTCGTCGGCGGCCAATGCGACCCGAGCGCGCTCGCCGTCGTCCAGAACTTCCTTCAGCGCGAGAGCGCACTCGACCGCGACCTCCGGCTCAAAGTGCTCGAAGTCGCGGACGGCCTCGAACGCTGCGTCAGAATCAGGGGGCGCTACGCGAACGAAAAGTGAAGCGCCGAAAGGCCGCCCGGCGTGATAAACTTAAAGGCAACGATCCACCCCGTTCAGCTTGAGATGAGGCTTTCATTGGAGGCTGAGAGATGACGACAGAAGTAATCAACGAGGAAGCGGAAGAGCAGTCGGTGCGCTACAAGGCCACGATAGAAGAGTTCTGGGCCTTGCCGGAGTCCGTGCTTCCCGTTGAGTACATCAACGGGGAGATCATCATGGCTCCGACGCCGACAGTCCTACATCAGACAGTGCTGCGAAACCTCTTCCGCATGTTGGACGAATTTGTCCTGCGGACGAAGATCGGCAGTGTCTTGCTTTCTCCGCTCGACGTGGTTCTTCCGAGCGGCGACGTTGTCCAGCCGGACGCCTTTTTTCTGACGAATGAAGAAACGTCGCGCGCCAACGAAGCCAACCGGGTGCAGGGCGCGCCGTCGTTTTTGGTCGAAGTCCTCTCGCCCGGCTCCGTCAAGCACGACGCGCGGACGAAGCGCGGGCTGTACGAGCGGAACGGCGTCCGCGAGTACTGGATAGTTGACCCCAGGGCCAGGACAGTCGCGCAGCTCGTCCGGCGCGGCGAGCACTTCGAGTTGACGGAATTGGGCGAGGGCGACACGATTCGCGGCGTCGTGCTCGGCGGCTTCGAGACGACCGTCGGCGCTCTAGTCAACGACCGTTGAGAAAAGCGTTCCCGCTCTTTCATCAAGCAAGCAGGTTATGGACTCGACAGCTTTTCTCGTCATCGCCATCATCGCCATCGTCGCGCTGGCGCTCATGCTCTTCCTGGCCTTGTTTGAGCCGGGGCTCGCCTACAAAATCTCCGCCTGCGAGACGGACCCGCTCGACTCCGACGACTTCATCTGCGTCCTCGAAGCCATCACGGACTCGAAGATTCACCGCCACGGCAGCGTCGAGGTCCTGACCAACGGCGAGGTCTTCTACGAGGCCGAACTCGAAGCCATTCGCGGCGCGCGCCACAGCGTCAACATAGAGGCTTACATTTTTCAGAAGGGCGAGGTCACCAAAGAATTCGTCGAAGCCCTGACAGAGCGCGCCCGCAGCGGCGTCAAGGTTCGCATGGTGCTCGACGCCGTCGGCAGCTTCGCGACGTGGGAGAGCTACTTCGAAGGCTTGCGCGCGGCCGGCGGGCGCGTCTGCTGGTACCACCCGCTGCGCTGGTACACGGTGGCGCGCTTCAACAACCGCACGCACCGCGAGATCGTCGTCGTCGACGGGCGCGTGGGCTTCGTCGGCGGCGCGGGCTTCGCGGACCACTGGCGCAAAGGCGACGAGAAGAACCCGCGCTGGCGCGACACCATGTTCCGCGTCGAGGGCGAGTCGGTCGCCAGCATCCAGGCCGGGTTTGTCGAGAACTGGCTCGAAGCCTCGGGCGAGATTCTGACCGGGAGAGAATATTTCCCGCCGGACGAGACGGAAGAACCTTTGGAGGCGATTGTCGTTGACAGCTCGCCCTCGACCGGCGCATCCACCCGCGCGCGCATCCTTTTCCAAACGCTGCTGGCCTCCGCGCGGAAGACCATTCACATCACCACGCCCTACTTCCTGCCCGACCGCAGCGCGCGGGCCGAGATGGTGCGCGCCGTGCGCGAGCGCGGCGTGGAGCTGAAAATCATCGTGCCGGGCGGGCACAGCGACCACCTGCTGACGCGCCGCTCGTCGCGCCGCCTCTTCGGCGACTTGCTGAAGGCCGGGGCGAAGATTTACGAGTACGAGCCGGCGATGATTCACGCCAAGACGATGATCATCGACGGCGTGTGGAGCATCGTCGGCTCGACCAACTTCGACAACCGCTCCTTCGGCCTGAACGACGAGATCAACCTCGCCGCGCGCGACGAGAAACTGGCCGCGCGGCTCGCGGAAGATTTCAGTACCGACCTCGCCGCGAGCCGCGAAGTCACCTACGACGAGTGGCGCAGCCGCTCCATCTTCGAGCGCATGCACGAATGGCTCGGCTGGGTCCTGGAACGACAGCAGTAGGCAGAAGGCAGTCGGCAGTCGGCAGTTAAGACCGACTGCTTTTACTGCCCACTGCCCACTGCCCACTGCCTTATGCGTATCGTTACTTACAACGTTCACAAGTGCCGCGGGATGGATAGGCGTGAGCACCCGTCGCGGATAGCGGAGGTGTTGCGCGAGACCGGGGCGGACGTGGTGGCGCTCCAGGAGGTATTGAGCGTGGAGGGCGGGGCGCGCGAGCGCCACCAGGCCCGATTCCTGGCCGAAGAGCTGGGGATGCACTACCACGTGGGCGAGACACGCAGGCTGCACGGCGGCGCTTACGGCAACGTGACCTTGAGCCGCCTGCCGTTTCAACGCGTGGACAACTACGACATCACCTGGAGCGGGCGCGAGCCGCGCGGCTGCCTGCGCGCGGACATAGCGGTCGAGGCCGGGGGAAGCACTCGGCTGCTGCACGTCTTCAACATACACCTCGGCACGGCCTTCATAGAGCGCCGGCACCAGGCGCGCCGCCTCGTCGGCGACGAGATATTGAGCAACAAAGAGTTGGAGGGCGCGCGCGTCGCGCTCGGCGATTTCAACGAGTGGACGCGCGGCCTCGCGACCCGCCTGCTCGGCACACACTTGCAGAGCGCGGACGTGCGCCACCACTTGAAGCGCGCACGGACTTACCCGGGCGTGCTCCCGCTCCTACACCTCGATCACGTCTACTACGACGACAGCCTGGAACTCGTCCGCCTGACCCTGCACCGCAGCCGCACGGCGCTCGTCGCCTCCGACCACCTGCCGCTCGTCGCGGATTTTGAATTTAAATAAAAAGGTACAAGGCAAAAGTAAGGCGGGGAGCCACATTAAGAAGTGGTTTCCCCGCTTTATTTACTTTTACCTTTTACCTTTTTACTTTTGCCTTTTCCCGTTGCGTTTTGACGAGGGGCTCGGCGCGGCGGGCGGCGGCGTCTGTGATGACCGAGAGGCCGGAGACGCGCTCGCGCGCGAGCGAGCGCATCAGCTCGGCTGCCTGCGCGTAGGTCAGCCCCATCGCCTCGCAGCCGCGCTCGCTCAGGACCGCCCAACGCTCCTCGGTCAGCTCGCTCATCTCGCGCGCGCCCTCCCCTTATTCGGCCGCTCCCTCATTTGTCCGGCAGCTTCGCCTCGTTCGTGTACTTCCACTGCGCGTCCGAGCCCTCGGCGGGGCACGCGGCCCTGTAGTTGTCCACGCGCAGCTCTGGCATCTGCCCGTTGGCCGCGGGGGCCACGTAGACGACCGACGCGGCCAGCCCAGGGTTGTTCTCCAACTCGGCCTCGCAGGCGTTGAAGTAGGTCGTGCCGAAGTCCTTGACGACGCGCAACTGCCCCTGCTGGACTTGCACGAGTTTGGCCCACTCCATCGCCTGCCCCGCCTGCATGTAGTAGTAGCCGAGCAACAGTTCGTTCACGTTGTCGCGGTTGAGGTCGAACGTGCGGACGACGAGCGAGAGGTTCGGCACGGCGTAGTCTGCGACGTAAGTTTCGCCCGAGAAGATTGCCAGGTACTTGGGGCCGTCGTTGTCGGCGGGGCCGCCCGAGTGTGTGTCTATGATGTAGGCAGTCTCTTTCGCGCCCGCGGCCGTGAAAGAGCCCTCGGCGACGGCCGAGACGGTCGCGTTGCTCATCTCGCCTTGCAGCTTGTCCCAGAGGCTTCCGCCGCCGCCCTCCTGCCCGCCGCCCTCCGCCTGCGGCGACGCCTCGGGGCTCGCCGTCGGCTGAGGCTGAGGCGACTTCTCCTCGTGAGCGCGCGCGACCGCCGTGATGATCCTCTCCTCCACGGCCTTGTCGAGCGTGGGGCGCGGCAGGGGGTCGTGCTTGCGCCAGTCGTAGAACACGTCTTTCGCCGCGGCGAGCGCGAGCGACATGGGCTGCTGCTTGCCGCGCAGGAGGTCCGCGAGGTTGCCGGCCGAGGCGGCCACGGCGCGGCCCGACCCCGTTTCGACGACGACGCCTATGACTTCGCCCTGCGCGTTGAGGAGCGGAGCGCCCGCCATACCCTGCGCGGCCTGCGCGTTGACTTCTATACGGTCCTCGTCGCCGTAGCCCGAAATTGTGCCGGGCGCGTAAGCCGCCTCGGCCTTCGTGCCCGCGCCGACGACGGCCACCTTGTCGTTGAGCGTCGTGTCCTTGCGGTTGCCGAGCGCGAGGCCCGGAGCCCTGGCCCGCGCCACCCGGAGCGTCACCAGCCCGTGCGCGCGGTCGACGCCCGTGACGCTCGTCACTTCGAGGGCGTTCGTCTGGCCGACGAACGTGACGCTGCCGCGCGTGGCCCCCTCTATGACGGGGAGCGCGGTCACGAGTTCGTCCGACTTGAAGAAGAAGCCGCTGGCCTGGCGCGTGACGCGGCCCGAGGCGTCCTGCATGGTCACGCCGACGACCGAGGGCAGCGCGTCGCGGAAGGGCGCGGGCACGGCGTCGTAAGCCGTCGGGGCCGTGGCGGGCGTGACGGGCCTCTTGCCGGACGCGCGCCAGAGCAGAAGGACTGCGACCGCCATCGCCAGCGCGAGCGCGATGCCGCCGCCGATGAGCCACCACTTTTTGGCGCGGGACCGCCTTTCGGGAATGGCCCGGTCGGCCGCGGCCACGGCAGCGCCCCCGCCGTTGTTGGGCCGCGCGGGCCGCGCGGCCGCCGTCGGGGCCAGTACCATCGTCGGGTCGCCGCCGATGCCTATGGCGGGCAGCCGGCCCGAGCGCGGCGCGGGCGGCGTGGTGACGCGCGTTAGCTCATCGTCCTCGACGGGCACGGCGTGCGCGAAGGCCGCCTGCGGTTTCTCCGCGAGCGCGGCGCGCATCTCCGCGGCGTTCGCGGGGCGGCGCGAGGGCTTGAGCGAGAGCGCGCTCATCAAGAGGTTCGAGAATTCCTCAGGCACGTCCGCGTTGACCGCGTGCGCGGCGGGCAGCGGGTCTTCCTTGTCGTCCAAGAGGTCTGCCGCGCGCTTGAGCGCGTCTTCGGGCGCGCGGTTCGTCAGCAGGTGGTAGAGCGTGGCGGCCAGCGAGTAGAGGTCCGAGCGCGGGCTCGTGCGCTCGCCCTGAATCTGTTCGAGCGCGGCGTAGTTGAGCGTGTAGCCGACGACGCTCAGGCCCGAACTTGTGCGCGTCATCTGCCCGGCCACGCCCTTCGCCAGCCCGAAGTCCAGGAGCACGACCTTGCCCTGCGCCGTGAGCTTCAGGTTCGCCGGCTTGAGGTCGCGGTGAATGATGGGGGGCTCGTGCGTGTGCAGGTAGTCGAGCGCGTCGAGCAGGTCGTCGGCCCAGCGCCGGACTTCCGAGGGCGAGAAGGGGCGCGAGCGCCGCGAGAGCAGTTCGCCGAGGTCGCTGCCCGGAATGAACTCCATGACGAGGAACTGCCCGTCGTCCTCCGTGAAGTGGTCAATCACTTTCGGGAGCACGGGGTGGCGCAGGTTCGCCAAAAGCCTCGCCTCGCGCTCGAAGGCGCGCTTCAATTCTTCGGTGTCGGCCAGCGTCTCCTTGAGCGCGACCGTGCGGTGCAGCCGCTCGTCCACGGCCTCGTAGACCGCGCCCATCCCGCCCTTGCCTAACTGGCGGACGATGCGGTAACGGCCTTGCAGGACTGTGTCGGCGGCGGGCATCGCGCGTCTCTCCCAGGTGACTTCACGCATGAGTTTATCTTTAACCGGGGAGATTTGCTAGACGAACTCACGCCGGGCGAATTGCTGAAAAGCAGTAATCAGTAGTCAGTAATCAGTAGTCAGTTAAAAGAAACCATTTTTGGTTTTAGCTGACTACTGATTACTTTAACTAAAGTTGCTGAACAGGACGGCGTCGCTCGTGACGATGCCGCGGGCGCAGGCGAGCTGGCGGCCGTCGCGCGACCACTCGAAGGCGAAGATGAGGTCGGATTTGAAGTTGGTCAACTGCGTGGGCTCGCCGCCGTCCACCGGCTGGCTCCAGACGTTCGAGACGCCGCTGCGCGAGTCGACGTAAGTGAGCGCCGTCCCGTCCGGCGTCCAGCGGACGTAGTTCGTGGGCAGGTTGAAGGTCTTGACCGGCGGCCCGCCCTCGAAAGGAATCAGCGCGATGACGAGTTGCGTCTCGGGCCGCTCGTCCCAGTAGTAGCACGCGATCATCTTCCCGTCGGGCGAGACCATCGGGCCGACGGAGAACTTGTCGCTGAGCTTCACGGGCTCGCCGCCGTCAATCGGCACGCGCCACAGGTTCGGGTTCGCCGCGCCCATCGAGGTGAAGACGACCCACTTGCCGTCGGGCGAGAACGAAGGGTTGCGGTCGTAGTTGCCGTCGGTCAACTGCCTGGGGTTCGAGCCGTCCGCCTCCATCCGCCAGATGTTGTGACGCCCGTCCTTGCGGTCCGAGACGAAGACTATGTAGCGGCCGTCGGGCGAGACCGCCTGGTTGAAGTTGGTCCCGGAGTCGGAAGTCAACTGCTTCTGGTTGCTGCCGTCGGCGTTCATCACCCAGAGGTCGCGGTTGCCGGAAACGTCCGAGGAGTAGACGAGCCGTCCGTCCGGCGTCCACGCCCCGCCGTAGAACTTGGCCGCGCCCGACGTGATCTGCCTCGCCTGGCTCACGTCCACCGGCGTCGCGTCACCGCGCAGCGCCGAGCCGCGCTGCGCCGACGAAGAGTTCGCGCCGAGCCCCGGCGCGACCCAGATGTTCGTGCTCTGGTCGTAGCGCACGGTGACCAGGTCGCCCGTCTGGGTCGCCACGCTCACGCCCGTGTAGTTGTTCAGGTCGTTGGTGACGCGCCGCGCCGTGCCCTCGGGGTAGGAGACGTGCCAGATTTGCGAGAGGCGCGAGTCCCTGTCCATGGCGTTAATCAGTATCCCGCCCCCGTCCGAGAGCCACGCGAGTTGGCCCACGCCCGGCCACTTGTCCTGCGCCAGGGGCTTCTCCGACCCGTCCTCGACGCTCACCTCCACGACCGTCATCTCTTTTCCCGCGGACGTGTTCCCGGCCGAGACGGCGATTGACTTGCCGTCGGGCGACCACGCGAGCTGCTCGTAAAACTTCGGCGACTTGGCCGACGTCAGCCGGCGCTCCTCCGTGCCGTCCGAGTTCGCCAGTATCAAAGCGTACTCGGCCTTGGTCGGCTCGCCGCGCATGAAGGCCAGTTGCTTGCCGTCTGGCGAGAAGGTGACGGGCGTGTCTACGTCCGCCGTGACCTTCTTCGGCGCGCCGCCGAGCACGCTCACCTGGTAGAGTTCGCGGATCGGATTGTTCGGCACGCCCGCGATGTAAAAGACGTGGTTGCCGTCGGGCGAGAAGGTGACCCCGAAGAACTCCACGGACGCGGGCTCGACGATCTGCAAGTTGCGGGACGTGGCGACCTGGCGGACCCAGACGCTGCGGCGGCCCGCGTCGTTGACGATGTAGGCGACGATCTTGCCGTCGGGCGAGATGGCCGCGCCGGTGCTCTTCCCCGTCGTCGTCAGCCGCGTGACCTTCATCGGCTGGAGCGCCTGCGGGGGGCGCTTGGCGCGCTGGTGCAGGTACATGTAGACGAGGCCCGTGATGGCCGCGGCGAAGACGGCGACGAGCGCCAGCACTGTCCACTGTTTGAACTGGTCGCCGCGGGCGGGCTGCACTGCCGGCTGGCCCGAAGAGAGCGTGGCGCGGGCCGCGGGGACGTGGCTCGTGTGCGCCCTCTCGGTCTCGAAAGAGTTCTGCGCGCTGATGGTGTTGAACGCCGCGAGGCTCCGCGCCTCGGGCGGGACGGAGGTTTCGAGCTTCGTCTCGAAGTCAACTTCCTGCTTGAGCGCGCGCAGGTCGACGAGCAAGTCCTTGACCGTCTGGTAGCGCTCCTCGCGGTCTTTCCTGAGCGCCTTGCGCAGGATTCTTTGAAGCTCTGACGGCGTCTCGTAAGGCCCGCCGGGCAGGGGCGGCGGCTCGCGGTCGAGCACCGCCACGATCACGTCGCTCGTCGTCTGGCCGGCGAAGGGCACGCGGCCCGCGACCATCTCGTAGAGCACGCAGCCGAGAGACCAGATGTCGGTGCGCGCGTCGAGTTGAAAACCCCGCGCCTGCTCGGGCGACATGTAGGAGACGGTCCCCATGACCATGCCGGGCGAGGTGTTGACCAGCATCTTCGTCTGCGCTTCGGTGTCCACGAGCGAAGCCTGCCGCTCGGTCGGCTTCGCCAGCCCGAAGTCCAGGAGCTTCACGTAGCCGTCCTTGCGGACCATGATGTTCTCGGGCTTGATGTCGCGGTGGACGATGCTTGCGGAGTGCGCTGCCGTCAGCCCGGCGGCGATCTGGGCGGCGATGTCCAGGGCTTCGGAGAGCTTCAGGCGGCGGCCGGCCATGTGCCGGCGGAGAGTGGTGCCGTCGATGTACTCGGTGGCGATGAAGTGCGCGCCGTTCGTCTCGCCGATCTCGAAGATGGTGAGAATGTTCGGGTGGTTCAGGGCCGAGGCGGTCTTCGCCTCCTGGACGAAGCGCTGCATGCGCTGCGTGTCGGCGGCGATCTCGCGCGGCAGAATCTTGAGGGCGACGACGCGGTCGAGCGTGGTGTCGCGCGCGAGATAGACTTCGCCCATCCCGCCCGCGCCCAAGTGGGAGCGGATTTCGTAGCGGCCTAGACTCGTGCCTGTAGTGATTGCCATCTGAAAATTTGTATGCAACGGTGCGCGCCAAAGAGAATCCGCGCGGATACTTCTTTGATACGCCGCCCCGACGATTTTAGTTGCGTTTGACTGATTGCGCCAGCAGCGCGCCCCAAACTTTAAAGCAGTGACGAAACCGGGTATTACGCGTCCGCCGCGCAGCGTATCCCAGCAAAGGCGATGCGGAAGTGGCGGCGGAAGAAGTTACGAAACGAGATGCGCAGCACGGAGCGGCGCGTTGCCCAGGAGCCGCCCTTCAGGACGCGGTGGTCTTCGTCGAACCAGACCTCCGAATATTCCGGGTAAGGGAAAGCCTTGAAACCTGGGTAGCCCGCGAACGGGCTGCTCGTCCACTCCCACACGTTGCCGGTCATGTCGAAGCACCCCGACGCACTCGCGCCGCCGGGGAAACTCCCGACAGGGGTCGTGCCCCAATACGAAAAATTGTAATTGCAGAGCGACCCGGAAGGCTCCTCGTCGCCCCAACTGTAGCGGCGCATCTTTTGTCCGGCGTCATCCCAGCCCGCGGCCTTCTCCCACTCGGCCTCGGTCGGCAGCCGCTTCCCCGTGAAGCGCGCGTAAGCTTCGGCCTCGTACCAACTGACGCCCGTGACCGGGTGCCGATTGCCTAACCCCTCTTCGCCGAACATCGTTCGCACGCGCCAGCCGCCGTTTTGTTTCGTCCAGTAGAGCGGCGCTTGCCAATCCTCCCGCTCGCGCCACTGCCAACCCTCATCACTCCAGAACTCGCGCCGGCCGTACCCGCCCTCCGCGACGAACTGAGCGTACTCCTCGTTCGTCACGAGCAGCCTGTCCAGCCTGAACGCGGGCACGTGGACCGCGTGCGCCGGACCCTCGTTGTCGTAAACGAAACCTTCCCCGCTCGCCCCCAGCACGAACTCGCCTGCGGGGATTTCGACCATCCCCGGCGTTGGCGCTTCGGTTCGAGGGGCGACGCCCGGCCCCGCACCTTCCGCCGCGGGCCGCGTCTTCTTCGCCGGGCCGAGCAGTTGGAAGAGGTAGGCGAGCGTCTCCTGGTGCTGCTGCTCGTGCTCAAGGACCAGGCGGAACACGTAGCCGTCGCGCAGTAGGCGTGCGTCCCCTTCGCCGAACTCCGCGCCGCCGAGATGCTCTAAGGCCCTTTCGCGGACGCGCGCCAGGTAGCTTTCCATCTCGCGCCGCGTGGGCAAATCGCGCGACTCCTCGCGCGGCGTGTTGATGGGGTCGAAGATGCGCTCGTAACGCTCGTCGGGCGCGGGTTCATTCTTCAGCTTTTGCAGCAGCCAGTAAGCCTCGAAGACGCCTATGTGGGCCAGGTGCCAGATGATCGGCCGGAAGCCGAAGCCCGGACTCTCGTGCAAGTCCTCCTCGCGCGCCAAATCGAAGAGCGCGAGCGTTCCCGCGCGCGTCTCCTCCATCTCGCTCCTGATCTCTTCCGCCAGCCGCTCAGCCAAATCTGTTCCAGCCCCCCGCCGCGTATTGTGTCTGCCCGCCGATGAGCTATCATAGCAGAAGGACGAGAACGGGCGGACGTGCGTTATCAACGTATTTCAAATCTCAAATCCCGAATTTGAGATTCCCAGGAAGGTAAGCCGAGGCTTTTACATTCGCATCACCAGGCCAAAGGACTCGCAATGCCCGTGAACGCGCCCGACAACTCTCACGCCGAACGTCTGGTCATACACACCCTGGTCCGCGAGGACGCGCGCCAGCGGTTCGCGTCGGACGTGCGCGCCGGACTCTCCTCGCGCCCGAAGCACCTTTACCCGAAATACTTCTACGACGAGCTGGGCTCGCAGCTCTTCGAGGCCATCTGCCTGCTGCCCGAGTACTACCTGACGCGGGCCGAGAACGAGATACTCGCGCGCCACTCGGACGCGATTGTTAATGAAGTCGCGGGCGAAAAGGTTTCACTCGTGGAGATGGGCAGCGGCAGCGCCCTCAAGACGCGCCTCGTCATCGAAGCGCTCCTGAGAAGGCAGCCGGAGTTGCTCTACACGCCCGTGGACATCTCCGCCTCCGCGCTCGAAACCAGCTCGCGCGTGCTCCTGCAATCTTACCCGCAACTGAGAATCGACGCCTACGCGGCCGACTACTACGACGGCATCGACGCGCTCACGGAGAGGCCGCGCGCCGGGCGCACGCTCGCGCTCTTCCTGGGCTCGAACGTCGGCAACTTCGACCCCGATGAGGCGCACACTTTCCTGCGCGCCCTGCGCCGCGTGCTCGCGCCCGGAGACGCCCTGCTCCTCGGCGCGGATTTGAAGAAGTCCGCGAGCGTGCTCGAAGCGGCCTACGACGACTCGCTGGGCGTGACGGCCGCCTTCAACCTCAACCAGTTCGCGCGAATTAACCGCGAGCTGGGCGCGGACTTCGACCTGCGCGGCTTCCGCCACCAGGCCGTCTACAACGAAGACCGCGGCCGCGTCGAAGTCTACATCGTTAGCGCGCGCGCCCAGCGCGTCTCCATCCGCGCCCTCGACATGGAGATCGAGTTCGACGAAGGCGAACGCGTCCACACGGAGAACTCTCACAAGTACGACCTCGCGGGCCTCTCGGAACTCGCGGCCGCGACCGGCTACACGCGCGCCCGCACCTGGCTCGACGAGCGCGAACAATTCAGCAGCAACCTCCTCATCGCCGTGGAAAGTAATCAGTAGTCAGCAGTCAACTAACAATGCTTCAGGACGAGACAATGGAATCGCGGGGCGGCTGCGCGGGGGCGGAGGTGGCGGCGGCGCGCGAGGTCTTCCCGCTCCTGACGGACCCGGTGAGCGAGGCGAGCGCGCCGCTCTTCGTGGAGAACCTGCGGCGCGGCGCGAAGCCACGCGCGGACTGGATGTGCGGCGTCGAGTTCGAGCTGTTCGGCTACGACGTGCGGCGCGACTACGAGCGCCTGCGGCCCGCGCAGGTGCAGCGCGTGCTCGCGGGCTTCGCGCCCAGCTCGAACAACCTCGTCCACGAGGAGAACGTCCTCGTGGAAGTTGACGCGGGGCAGATGAACCGGCTGACGGTCGAGCCGGGCGGGCAGGTCGAATTCTCCGGCGCGCCGCAGCGCGACCTGGCCGACGTGGAGCGCGAAATCCGCCGCTACCTCGCGCGCCTCAAAGAGATCGCAGAGGGTGACTGCCTGGCCTTCCTCGCCGTCGGCTTCGACCCCTTCCGCACGCTCGAACAACAGCACTGGTTCCCGAAGGCGCGCTACGAGGTGATGCGCCCGTACCTCGGCCGGCGCGGCGCGCGCGCCTGGGACATGATGACGCGCACCTGCGCGGCGCAGACCAACCTGGACTACGGGGCGGCGGAAGACCTGGCCCAAAAATTCCAGCTCGGCAACCGCCTCGCCCCCGTCGTCACGGCCATCTTCGCCAACTCGCCTTTCGAGGACGGGCGCGAGTCCGGCTACAAGTCGACGCGCGCCGCCGTCTGGCTCGACACGGACCCGGACCGCACCGGGGCCGCGCCCGCGGCGCTCGCGCGCGAGTTCTCGCCCGACGAGTTCGTCCGCTACGCGCTCGACGTGCCGATGATCTTCGCGCAGCGCGGCGGGCGCTACCTGGGCGGGCCGACGGGGATGAAGTTCGGGGAGTTTCTGGCCCGAGGGTGCGACGGCGTCTTGCCGGTCTTCGGCGACTGGGCAGACCACCTGACGACCATCTTCACGGACGCGCGCCTCAAGCAGCACCTGGAGCTGCGCAGCGCAGACAGCGGGAGCCTCAAGATGACGCTCGCGCTCCAGGCCCTCTGGAAGGGCCTGATGTACGACGCGGGCGCGCTCGCGGAAGCCCTCAGACTCGCGCCCGCGCTCAGCCCTTCGGGGATGCGCGAGCTTCAGGAGCGCGTGGCGCGCGACGGGCTCGCGGCGAGCTTCGAGGACGTGAACGTGCTCAACATCGCCAAGGAGGTCGTCAGCCTCGCGCGCGGCGGCCTCGAAAGGACGGCCGCACGCGAGGCCGCGTACCTGGACATACTCTCCGAGCAGGTGATAGAGGACGAAGTCTGCCCGGCCGACATCCTGCTCCGCAACTGGCACGGCTCCTGGCACCGCTCGCCCAAACGCGTCGCCGAATACCTGCGCATCGCATAGAGCAACAATTCCTTTCGCGTCTTTCGAGTGAGACTACTTTTTCACTCTGGAGATGCCAAGAACTACTTGACGCTTGTTTTTCCGATGTTAAGCTCACGGCAGTCGTGTGCGCGTGCTCGGCGCTCGGGTTGGGGTGAAGACATGGGAAACATTTCCGGCCTCTTTGGCTCAATCAAAAAAAGACTCTTCTTCCTCAGCTCGTTCGTGAGCGCCGGGGCGGTCGCCGCCTTCGTGGCGTCGGATCAGAGCGCGGGGATGGCCGTCACGGTCGCGCTTCAGACGCTCGCGGGTTTCGCCTCCAACCTCGGCTCCTCGGAAGTCTACGACATAATCTCCAAGCGCATCACGCACGAGGACGTGCTCCGCAACAAAGACCTCACACGGGCCGTGAGAAACGCGATTCGTGATGTCCTGTTAGCGGAAGCCGACGAGGCCCAAGTCGGAGAAGACAGGGAGGCGCTGCGAACGATAGCCGACGCGCCCCCCGAAACGTGGGAGCTGGTCGAAGTCCTGCAAGGCGACGCGCTGGAAGGAATCTCCTCGGAGAACCTCTCGGAGATGTTCTCGAAGACGCCGGAAGAGTTCGCGGGCGTTAAAGCCCTGGAGCCGCAATCGTGGCGCGAGCTGCTGCGCTGGCTGGAGAAAGAACAGTCCGTCGCCCGCATGAAATCCGTCTCGCTGTCCGAAGAGGCGCGTCGTCGTGCGGCCGCGAAGCTGCACGAAAATTTCCCGCGAGTCCTGTACGAAACGCTCAAGGAGGATTTCAGTAAAGACGGCAAAGCCTACGGCGGGCTGCTGCTGCAACTGGTCGGGAAGATCGCGGCCCAACAGGTCGAAACGCTCGACGAAGTGAAAGCCATCGCGCGCGACACGCGAGAGTTACCCGCGGGGCTGAAGAGAGTTGAATCGAACACGGAAGAGATACTGCGGATGCAGCGGCAAGGCGTTGGGCCCGCGCGGGCGTCGGCCCTTTGCAACCTGCCGCAGCGCAATCAATTCTTCACGGGCAGGGAGAGCTACCTTCGAGAGCTGCGCGACGAGTTGGTCGCGAACGCGCGCGCCGCGTTGAGCGGGATGCCCGGGGTCGGGAAGACGCAGACGGCGGTCGAGTACGCTTACAGGCAGTTCAAGGATAAGGCTTACGCCCACGTCTTCTACGTCCACGCCGCGAGCATCGAAGAACTGCTCACGGACTTCGCGTCAATCGCGCGCCACCTGAACCTGCCCGTCAAGGACGAGCCCGACTTCAACCGCATCGCGGCCGCGGTCACGGCCTGGTTCGAGCAGCACGACGGCTGGCTCCTCATCTTCGACAACGCGGACGACCTGAAAGTCCTCTTCCACGACGGCGACGCGCCCGAGGAGCGTCACAACTACATCCCCGCCAACCGCCGCGGCCACGTCCTCCTGACGCGCCGCCCCGAAGACGCCGGCGGCGTCGCGCGCACGATTGAGATTAAAGAGATGGACTCGGACGAAGGCGCGCTGCTCCTGCTGCGCCGCGCCGGCCACCTCACGGACAAGAGCGCCGGCCTGGATTCCGTCGCACCTGAAATAGCCGCGGCCGCGCGCAAACTGGCACACGAAGTCGGCGGCCTGCCCCTCGCCCTGGACATCGCCGGGGCCTTCATCAAGGAGACGCGCACGCCGCCCGCCGAATACCTCTCGCTCTACCGCGAAGCAGGCAAGACGCTCCGCCGGGAGCGCGACGAGCAAGACCCCTACAAACACTCCGTCGCCACCGTCTTCTCCCTCGCCTTCCAACGCCTCGCCACGCCCGACACAGACCGCGACGCCGACGCCACCATCGCCCGCGCCGCCGCAGACCTCCTACGCCTCTGCGCCTTCCTCGCCGCCGCCGCCATCCCCCTCGAACACTTCACCGCCGGTGCGTCACACCTGGGCGACGACCTCAGCCGCGCGATGGCCGACAAAATCCTCTGGGCCAAGACCAAGCAAAGACTCCTCCGCTTCGCCCTCCTCGACCCCAACCCCGACAGCCAAACCTTCGACACACACCGCCTCGTCCAAGCCGTCCTCCGCGACGAGATGGACAATGAGACGCAATGCCTCTGGACAGAGAGAGCCTTGCTAATGCTGGATAAGATTTTTCCCTCGCCTGGTGATTTTTCTAATTGGAATGTATGTGATCTTCTCCTGCCTCACGCTTTGGATTTCATCGCTCACGGCCAGGCGTGCAATTTTAGAACGAAGAAAATGGCCCGACTGGTTAATGAAGTCGCTTTTCACCTTGAGAGTCGCGCGCGTTACGACGAAGCCGAGCCGCTTTACCTACAGGCGTTGGAGATTAGCAAGGAGGTCTTAGGAGAGAGGCATTCTTATACCGCGGGTTCCCTCAACAATCTGGCAGGATTGTATTACAGGCGCGGGAGCTACGAAGAAGCCGAGCCGCTTTACCTACAGGCGCTGGAGATTCGCAAAGAAGTCTCAGGTGAAAAGCATCCTGACACAGCGATCAGCATCAACAATCTTGCATTGTTGTATCGGGCGCAAGATAGCTACGAAAAGGCCGAGCCTCTTTACCGACGAGCCTTGGAAATGTGGAAAGAACTATTAGGTGAAAAGCATCCTGATACAGCAGTGAGCCTCAACAATCTGGCAGGATTGTATTACGCGCAAAAGCGTTATGAAGAAGCCGAGCCACTCTTTAAACAAGCGCTGGAGATTCGAAAAGAAGCTTTAGGTGAAAAGCATCCTGACACAGCAGTGAGCCTCAACAACCTAGCAGAATTGTATCGAGTACAATGTCGCTATAAGGAAGCTGAGCCGCTTTTCAACCAAGCATTGGATATTGCTAAGGAAGTCTGGGGTGAAAAGCATCCTAGCACAGCACCGTGTCTTAACAATCTAGCAGGATTGTACTGGGCTCAAGGCCATTACACCGCTGCCGAGCCGCTTCTTGTACAAGCATTGGAAATCCTTGAGCAACAGTTTGGCATGAATCATCCACACTCTAGACGTTGTCGTGAGAATTTATCTACGCTACGAAAGCGGATGTCTGCGCAGACCCGAGGCAGGGAAATGAACGGCGATGACTTAGAAGGTGGTAAAGATTGATGGTGATGGCGGTGTAAAGCCTGAGACAGTTTCATGAAGAAAGTAAACCCTCAGTCGAGTTCACAGGAAAGTCTGGGGCCGGTCGTCCGGTTTCGCGGGGTGAGTTTCAGTGTGCCGGGCGGGGGTGCGCCGATTATTGCTGAGTTGAGTTTGGAGGTCGAGCGGGGGGAGACGTTGGTGCTGTTGGGGGAGTCCGGGTGCGGGAAGACGACGACGTTGAGACTGGTGAATAGGTTGCTGTTGCCGACGACGGGGGAGGTGTTGGTCGAGGGGAAGAGTACGCGGGAGTGGGACGCGATACGGTTGCGGCGGCGGACGGGGTACGTGATTCAGGAGGCGGGGTTGTTCCCGCACTTCACGGTGGAGCGGAACGTGGCGCTCGTGCCGAAGTTGGAGAGGTGGGAGGAGGGGCGCGTGCGTGAGCGCGTCGGCGAGTTGCTGCGGCTCGTCGGGTTGGACGCGGAGCGATTCGCGGGGCGCTACCCGTTCGAGTTGTCGGGCGGGCAGCGCCAGCGTGTCGGCGTGGCGCGCGCGCTCGCGGCCGAGCCGCCGCTGCTCCTGATGGACGAGCCGTTCGGGGCGCTCGACCCGCTGACGCGCGCGTCGCTGCAAAGGGAGTTCAAGGAACTTTCAAAACAACTCGGCAAGACCGTCATCTTCGTGACGCACGACGTGAGGGAGGCGCTGCTCCTGGGGACGCGCATCGGCTTGATGAGCGCGGGGCGGCTCGTCCTGCTCGAAACGCCCGCAGGCTTCCTGCAAAGCTCCGAGCCGCACGCGCGGGCGTACCTGGAAACGATACAGACAAATATCTGAACCGCGGGATCACACGACACGACACTGACAAGCAGGCTCCTTCGTGTCGTTTCGTGTGATGCGCGTGGTTCGTTTCTTTCCATCGTCGAAAGTCATAGGGGTGAGCGTTGAGCGGCTGGCTAAACTTCCTGAAAGCTAACTGGCAGGACATCGTCACGCTCGTGGGCGAGCACCTGGTGCTCGTCGTCGTCTCGACCTCGATTGCCGTCGCCATCGGCATCCCGCTCGGGATACTGCTCTCGCGCCGCCCGCGCCTGCGTACGCCCGTGCTCGGCTTCGCCAACGTCATGCAGACCGTGCCGAGTTTGGCGCTCTTCGGCTTCCTCATCCCGCTCCCGCTCCTGGGCGGCATAGGCGCGCGAACGGCCGTCGTCGCGCTCGTGCTCTACGCGCTGCTGCCCGTGATTCGCAACACAGTGACAGGCATCCTCGGCGTCGACCGCAACGTGCGCGAGGCGGCGGTCGCGATGGGGATGACCGACCGGCAGATTCTCTGGCAGGTGGAACTGCCGCTCGCGGCGAGCGTGATTCTGACGGGCGTGAGAGTCGCGGTCGTCATCTCGGTCGGCGTGGCGACGATTGCGGCGGCCGTCGGCGCGGGCGGCCTGGGCACGTACATCTTTCGCGGCCTCCGCCAGTACGACAATAATCTGCTGCTGGCGGGCGCTGTCCCCGCGGCACTGATGGCGCTCGCCGCGGACTTCGGGCTCGGCCTGCTGGAGAAGCGCTTCGACCCCGCGCGCAAGCGGGCGACGAGGAGAAGGCCGGCGGCCGTGCGCGCCCTCGCGTGGGTCGCGCTCGCGGCCGTCTTGCTGGGCGGCGCTTACCTCATGTGGCGCGCGTCGCGCTCTGCCTCCGCGCCGGGCGCTGCCGACCGCCCGCGCGTCGTCGTCGGCTCGAAGGATTTCACGGAGTCGGTCCTGCTCGCGGAGATTTTCGCGCAGATGCTGGAGGCGCGCGGCGTCGAGGTCGTGAGGACCTTCGAGTTGGCCGGGAACCTGCCGCACGAATCGCTCCTCGCGGGAAAGATTGACGCCTACCCCGAATACACCGGCACGTCTTTCATGGCGATTCTCAAGCGCCCGCTCGACACGGACCCGCGCAGGGTTTACGAGGCCGTCAAGCGCGACTACGCCGAAAAGTTCGACGTGGCCGTCAGCCTGCCGCTCGGCTTCGACAACACTTTCGCTGTGCTGGTGCGCGGCGAGGACGCGCGCCGCCTTAACCTGGAAACCATTTCGGACGCGGTGCCGCACGCCGCCGGCTGGCGCGCGGGCTTCGGGCAGGACTTCATGTCGCGCGCCGACGGCTACCCTGGGTTCGCGCGCACCTACAACCTCCGCTTCGCCTCGGCCCCGCGCGAGATGGACTTGTCGCTCACCTACCGCGCGCTCGCCACGCGCCAGGTCGATCTCATCGCCGGCAACTCGACCGACGGCCTCATCTCCGCCCTCGACCTCTTCCAGCTCGAAGACGACCGCCGCTACTTCCCGCCCTACGAGGCGGTCATCCTGATTCGCCGCGACACGCTCGCGCGCGTGCCCGTCGCCGCCGAAGTCCTCTCGCTCCTCGAAGGCCGTCTCTCGACCGAGGAGATGAGGCGGCTGAACTACGAGGTGGACGGGGACCGCCGCGACAAACGCGAGGTCGCGCGCGACTGGATAAGAAAAACAGTGACTGGCGGCAGGTGACAGGATAGAATCCGGCCCCCGAATCGAACGCATTCGATCCGGCCCAAAATTTATCGCAGGAGGAAACCACCATGCGCAGGAAACGCACGAAAGCCGGCCTGACCGTCAACGCCATCGCCGGCACTCACGTCGTCACGCTGGGCCTCAACCTGAGCGATGCGAAACGCAAAGGCTGCCTGGGCTTCGCCGTCCAGCGCGAGGACCACACGGAAGACGAGAAGGTCTGGATGCGCGGGACGAAGACCTTCGAGGCGACCATGCCGCACCCGGACCCGGGCGAGCAGGTCTCCACGCGCGACCACCCCGTCCAGACCTTCCTCTGGGCCGACTACAGCGCCAAGCCCGGGTACGAGTACAGCTACACGGTGCTCCCCCTTTACGGCACGCCCGCGAGTCTCAAGGAGGGCGACGCCCTCAGCGTGCGCGTCAAGACCGAGGAGGAGTTCGGCGGCCGCCACTCCGTCTTCTTCAACCGCGGGGCCGCCGCCTCGCAGGAGTACGCACGGAAATTTAAGAACCGCTACCCGCACGAAGTCGGCCCGCGCGCCTACGAGTGGCTCTCGCGCGGGCTGCTCGAAGCTCTGCTCACGTTCCTCGGGCGCGCGAAGGGCTCTGCCTACGCGCTCTACGGCGCGGTCTACGAATTCCAGTGGCCCGCGGTCCTCGAAGCGCTCAGGGACATCGCCAAAAGCCAGGCCCGCGTGCGCGTCATCTTCGACGCCATAAAGGGCGACGCCAAGCCCCGCGCGAAAAACCTCAAGGCGATAGAGGACGCGAAGATCAAGGGGCTGACCATCGAGCGCAGCAAGGGCACGCTGATGCACAACAAGTTCTTCGTGCTGACGAAGAACGACAAGCCCGTCGCCGTCTGGACGGGCTCGACCAACCTGACCGAGAACGGCATCTTCGGCCACTCCAACTGCGGCCACGTCGTCGAGGACGCGGGCGTGGCGCGGGCGTACCTGGATTACTGGAACGAGTTGAAGGGCAACCCGACGAACGCCGAGTCGAAAGACTGGACCGAAGTCAACAACCCCGCGCCCCCGGTCCCCTGGGACAAGGCCACGACGCCCGTCTTCTCGCCGCACCGCGGGCTCGCGGCGCTCGACTGGTACGCCGAGATCGCCAACAGCGCCAAGCGCGGCCTCTTCATGACCTTCGCCTTCGGGATGCACAAGAATTTCCTGAAGGTCTACGAGCAGAACGACGGCGTGCTGCGCTTCGCCCTGATGGAGAAGGAGGGCAACGGCAAGGGGCTCGCGCAAGGAAGGATAGACATACGCCGCGTGCGGAAACTTCCGAACGTCATCGTCGCCCTCGGCAACAGCCTCACGCTGAACGCCTTCGACCGCTGGCTGAAGGAACTGCCGCAGCCGACGCCGCACGCGCACGTCAAGTGGATTCACACGAAGTACATGCTCGTGGACCCGCTCGGCGCAAAACCCATCGTCGTCACGGGCTCGGCCAACTTCAGCGGGGCGAGCACAGACACCAACGACGAGAACATGCTCGTCATCAGGAACGACAAGCGCATCGCCGACATCTACCTCGGCGAGTTCATGCGGCTCTACACGCACTACGCCTTCCGCGAGGTGGTCGGCTTCATGCGCGCGAAGGAGGGGGCCGAGGCCGTCTGGCGTCCCAACTACCTGGACGACGACCCCGCGCGCTGGCAGAAGGACTACTTCGAGAAGGGCGACCCGCGCTCCCTGCGGCGCGAATACTTCGCCGGCCTCTGAAGGGCGGCTTCCGAAAACAAACCGGAGGGGCAGGGCTCGTCTCTGCCCTCACGAATTGCGGGATGCGGATTGCGGCGGCTGCTCGCCGACGACGGTCCGAGAACTTATTCGCCGCGGCGGACCCGAATTCGCTACCGAAAAAAAATTCGTTGACAGGCCGCGCCGACGGGCGTATAAGCGAGCATCACCCGTTAACCTCCACCCTGGGGGAACTTCACAAACCGCCCTGCGAAGGCCCCTGCACAGTCCCGCCCGCAACGTTTGCGAAGGAGTCACTGTGAAATCTCCCAGCGGCCCGAACTCTCGTCGCCTCGTCAGGTCCGTCCCCCCGTCATCCGGGGAAGAGGATAAAACCGTGCCCCGCGTCGCAGCAGGACGCCTGCGGTCAGGGCTCATCGTCGTCAGGCTCCTGAGCCTCTTGGCCCTGGCGCTGTGCGGCGTGGAGAAAGCTGCGGTCGTTTACGCGCAGCCGGGGCGGGAGGTCGTCGCGGTAGTGAACGGGAGGGAAATTTCCCAGGGCGAGGTTGATAAAGCCATCGCCGCGCAGCTCCTCCCGCTACAGCGTCAAATCCACGCCCTCCGAAAGACCGCCCTGGAGAACCTCATTCAAAGAAGACTCCTGGAAGCCGAGGCCGGCAGGAGGGCCATTTCCGTCGAAGAGTTAAAGAGCGAATTCACGGCCGGGGGAGTCGAGGTCAGCGAGCGCGACGTCGAGCAGGAGTACGCCGAGAATCGCGCGGCCTTCGGGGCCATGAGCGAAGACGAGGCGAAGGAAAGGCTCAGGCTCGGTCTGGAAATCGAGGCGCGCATGAGTAAATACCGCGCCGCTCTTGAGAGGCTCAAGCAAAGCTCCCGCATCGAACTCGCTCTGGAAGAGCCCGCGCTGGCGGCCGGGGCCGTCGAGGAGGGGGACGCCCCCTCGACCGGCGGCCAGGAGGCGGCCGTAATCATCGTCGAATTCTCAGACTTTCAGTGCCCCTTCTGTAAAGCCTCTCAGGGCACGCTCAAGAAGGTGTTGCAGGCCCACGGGGACAAGGTCAGGCTGGTCTTCAAACACCTCCCGCTGGAAATCCACTCCCAGTCATTTTCGTCGGCGCGGGCGGCCTTCTGCGCCGGGGAGCAGAACTCGTTCTGGCAGTACCACGACGCGCTTTTCGCAGCGGACGACCTCTCGCCCGAAAAGTTCAAAAGCATAGCGGCCCGGCTCGGCTTAGACCTGCCCGGATTCGCGGCGTGCGTCGATTCCGAGCGCTCCCGCGACGCCGTGCTGAAAGACGTGCGCGAGGCCGGACGGCTGGGGATCAAGGGGACGCCGACTTTCATCGTCAACGGGACCCTGATCGAGGGCGCTCCCGACTTCGACGCCTTCAACGGCATCATCGCGCGCAAACTCAAAGACTCTCCACCCATCGCCCCCAAATAATCCGGCCCCCTTGCCGGGATGACGGAAGGAGATGACATGAAGACTCGCACACGGCAATTCACCATTCTTTGCCTCGTCGGGCTGGCCCTGGCCTGTCCGGCCGGGCGACAGGCTTTGGCTCAACAGGCCGCGGGCCAGAGAGCGGGGGCCGCCATGAGCCCCCACGAGAAACTGATCAGGGCGACCTACGAGAAATTGACCAGGCTCAACAAGGCCATCCTCAAGATGGACGGCAACCGTTGGGACCTCTACGGCGGCGACCCGAAGGAGTACCCGGCCGAGGAACTCGTTCTCAAATTCCAGTTGAGTAACTTTCGCGTCGGGCCGATTGATGAAATCCTGAACGCCCTGTATAGAAAAGTTAAGACCGACCTGACAGGCGAGATCATTGAGGTCTCGCGGACAATCACGCGGCATAATCAGGAGCCCGAGCGAGTCGCTTACGCGGCGCGGTGGGCTGCCGGCCAATACGCCGCCTTAAGCGACCGCCAGTGGACGATCAAAGACCTCTTCGGATTTGAGGCCCCGAAGTACGACGACGTCGGCGAGTACGCGTCCTATGACGTGACCGTCTCCTTCAAGGGCAAGTCTCGCACGTACAGCGCCCTGGTTCTGTTCCACAACCCTCACGGCTCGGTCGTAGACCTCCGGCCCAGTTTCTGGGACTCCGTGGTGGGCTCGGGCGGCACCCTCAACGACGTCTGGAATGAAGAACGTCCCCCCATCGGTGAAGAGGACGACTCTTCGCCCGGGATAGCGCCGGCGGCCGCGCCGCGGGTCTCTTCACGGGAGTTCAGTCACGCGCCCGCCCGCCGAGCGCGACTGCCCCTCGCGCCGAAACGCCCCCTCCCGGCACTCACTTCTTACCTGACCAGCAGCTACTCGACGTCAAACACCGGACCCGTCGTGGAAAGCTTCAACGAAGACAGGCGAGAGCACGACTCGGGGTTCCACGGCCATAAGGTGTCGTTCCAGGGCCAGTGCACGGCGTCGGGGAGCTACCAGCTCTGCAAGGTGAATGTTTTGGGCATCATTCTCTTGGAGAACGGCACGCTCAGCAACTGGTTCTACGTCCACAAGAAAAAGGACGATAAGAACGTGCAGACGGCGACCGGCCCGCGCGGAACCGAAGTTGATTGTTACACGGGGCACGGCCTCGCCGTCAGTAGCTGCCTCAACGACTGCAACGTCGGCCTCCAATTCCAGGGCGGCGGCGCGAGCATGACGGCGAGCGGCGGCAACCTGTGGACCGGCACCCTGCTACACAAACACGTCTGCAAACTCCCGGCCTCCACTGCGAGCAGCAGTTGCACGACGCCCGGCTTTAACGGGACGTGCCCGGCGGGCACGACCTACAACACCTCCAACGGCCTCTGCTGCACCTCCAGCGGCACCTGCAACACGACCTTCGCCAGCAAGTGCTACATGTACGGCGGCGACTACGACCTCTTTACCTGTACGTGCACGGGCTGCGACACCTGCGGCGGCTCGCCCATCCTGATTGACGTGGCGGGCGACGGCTTCGCCCTGACGGACGCGGCCGGCGGCGTCTCCTTCGACCTCAACGGCAACGGGACGAGGGATCAGCTGTCGTGGACGAAAGCCGGGACGGACGACGCCTGGCTGGCGCTGGACCGTAACGGCAACGGCACGGTAGACAGCGGGGCCGAGTTATTCGGGGACTTAACGCCGCAGCCGGCCTCGGCGAATAAGAACGGGTTCGTCCCGCTCGCGGAGTTTGATAAAGCGGACAAGGGCGGCAACGGCGACGGGGTGATCGACGGCAGGGACGGCGTCTTCTCTGAGCTGCGACTGTGGCAGGACGTAAACCACAACGGGATTTCAGAGGCCGGCGAGTTGCACACCCTCCCGTCACTTGACGTCACCGCGCTGCGCCTGGACTACAAAGAGTCGAAGAAGGCCGACCAGTTCGGCAACCAGTTCCGGTACCGCGCGAAGGTGGACGACGCTAAGGGAGCGAAGGCCGGGCGCTGGGCCTGGGACGTGTTCTTAGTCTCCGCCCCGTAGAAGATGTGACTTGATCGGCGGACGCCCGCAGGCCGGCAGCGGCTTGCGGGCGTTTTTTGTTTGCAGTTAGAATCAGCCCGCAGACAATCCCGGCACCCTTAATTTATGGCACAAACGGAACACGAGGTGGACATTCGCACGGGGCGGCGCGACGGCGACGGGCACATCCGCGTCTCGCTCTTCATGGACGAGATGGTGGCGCTCGCGCTCGAAGGCCACGGCGAGCGCGCGCCCACGCTCTTGCTCACGCTCGAACAGGCGCGGCTGCTGCAAGACGCGCTCGCCAGGTTAATCCCGCTCGCGGAAGAGGGCGCGCGTAAAGAGGAAGACGCCCGCGCGGCCTGGCGCGGCGAAGAGCGCAGGCGTCTGGCGAGCTGAAAAAGCAGGTGACGGGACACAAAAGTCAGGAGTCAGAAGAAAGCCCGGATGCGGTCTTTCCTTTCTTCTGACTCCTGTGTTCTGACTTCTACTGTTCTCTATTTTCTAGCCAGCACGACGCGCACCGGCTCGCTCAGCGTGTCGAGGGGGACTTCGATCTTGACGGTCTTGTAGCCCTTGGCCTTGACCTTGAGCGTGAGTTTGCCCATGTGAATCGGGGGGAGCACGGCGACGCCGCGGTCGTCGCTGGAGTTCCATGACTCGCAGAAGAAGCCGTCCGTGCGCTCGGACTCCAGGTGCGCGTAAGCGCCTTCGACGGGGCGGCCGTCCTCGTCCACGATGCGCAGGTCCAGGCGGCCGACGCCGTTAACCTCTTTGGGCGCGCGGCCCATGTTGGGGATTTCGTTCGGGTTCTGGTTTCCGCCCTCCTGGGTCTGCGCGAGGCCGAGGCTGAAAGACGCTACGACGATGAGTGCGGCGATAAAAAACTTACGCATTTCTTAATCTCCTGAAATTTTCTTGAGCTGTTAATGAGGTCGGTTTACCGGGGGTTTCGGCTGCGTCCGTTCTGATGCGCCGAGCGCGCGGCCCAGTTGCACGCCGCACGACTTAAGATTATCAGCCATCCAAAAAAATTGAAAGGCCAAATTTCGGGCCGCCCGCGCGGCCGCGTTCGGAAGGAGAAAAACCCTTGAAGAAAATCTTCGTCCTCCTGCTCGCCCTGCTCTCGCTCTCTCACGCCGCGGCCGACGCGCAGCCCCGCGCGGGCGGCAACCAGAAAACCTCGCTCGTCTTTATAAGGGCGGGACGCCTCGTGGACGTGCGCTCGGGCCGCGTGCTCGAAAACCAGGGAATCCTGGTCGAGAACGACCGCGTCAAGGCCGTCGGCCCCTTCGACAGCCGCACCTCCCTCGTCCACCCAGGGGCGCGAATCATAGACCTCTCGAAGGCGACGGTCCTGCCGGGCCTCACCGACGCGCACACGCACGTCCTGCTGCAAGGCGACATCACGGCCGCAGACTACGACGAGCAGTTGCTCAAAGAGTCCATCCCCTACCGCACGATACGCGCGACGGTCGCGGCGCGGACGGCCCTGATGAACGGCTTCACGGCGCTGCGCGATTTGGAGACGGAGGGCGCGATGTACGCGGACGTGGACGTGAAGACGGCCATCAACCGCGGCGTCATTCCGGGGCCGCGCATGTTCGTTTCGACGCGCGCCTTCTCGGCCACGGGCATGTACCCGCTCTCCGGCTATTCGTGGGAACTGAAGATGCCCGAAGGCGTACAGATAGTTGACGGGCCGGACAACATACGCCGCGCGGTGCGCGAGCAGGTCAAGTACGGCGCGGACTGGATCAAGTTCTACGCCGACCGCCGCTACTTCATGAAGGACGGCGCGCTCCACTCCTGGGTCAACTTCACAGACGAGGAGATGAAGGCGCTCGTTGACGAGTCGCACCGCCTCGGCCGGCGCGTCGCCGCTCACGCGATGGGGCGCGAAGGAATTGAAGCCTCATTGCGCGTCGGCGTTGATTCGATAGAGCACGGCTACGGGCTGGACGAGGAGATGATGGACCGCATGATCAGTCAGGGCACGTACTGGTGCCCGACCATCTACGTCGGCGTCTGGGTCGCCGAGGGCCGCGCGGCCGCCGGGGCTCCCATCTGGCTGACGATGCGCGACCTCGAAGCCAAGGCGTTCGGCACGGCCGTGCGCAAGGGCGTGAAGATAGCCTACGGGACGGACGCGGGCGGCTACAGTTGGGACGTGAACCAGGCCAGGGAGTTCGCCTACATGGTCCGCTACGGGATGACGCCGATGCAGGCGATTCAGTCCGCGACGACCGTCGCCGCAGACCTCCTTGAGAGGCCGAACGACATGGGCGCAATCGAAGTCGGCAAATACGCGGACATCATCGCCGTCTCGGGCGACCCGACGCGCGACATCACGGAACTAGAGCGCGTCCGCTTCGTCATGAAAGGCGGCGAGGTCGTCAGGAACGACTTCGGGCGCTGACGCTTGCCGGTTTAAGATTTTCGCGCGACACTGAAGACGCATCTGACAAAGCGGGAGAAGTAGTTGTGAGTTCGAAGGAAATTTTCGCGGACGACGCTCGCGGCGAGGGTAACCCGAGCAGGCGGTTCGTCATCATCCTGCTGGCCGTCGTGTCGGCGGCGTGCGTGCTCGGCGCGGCCGCGTACTTCGTCGCCAGAAACAGGGCGGCGCGCGTCAATAGCGCAGCGCCGCCCCCGCCCGTGTCGAACGAGGCCCAGGCGAACGAAAAGGCTGCGGCCGACAAGTCCTGGAAGATCGCGGGCGCGCTCACGGAAGCCTGCACCTGCTCGGTCCCCTGCTCGTGCAACTTCGGCGAGGGGCCGTCGCCGCACTCCTACTGTTACCCGTTCTACTCGTACCACGTTCGCAAGGGGAACTACGGCGACGTGGTGCTCGACGACTTGCACTTCGGCTCGGCTGACCTGAAGAACGGGCGCTACATGTTCATGGACGAGCGCGCGAACGACCGCCAGCGCGAGGCGCTGCGCGTCATCATGGCGCGCGTCATAGAGCGCGCGCCCGCGGACGGGGCCGAGCAGAAGGCCAAAGAGATTGAGGACAAGATCAGCTACACGAAGGTGGAGCAGGAGTACGACGCGAGGAAAAATCTCCTGAAGGTCGCGGACCTCGGAGAGTTCGCCGCCGACTACATCATGGGCCTGGACAAGTCAGCCCCCGTGGTCGTCCGCAACAACACGACGTGGCGCATACACGACTCCATCAAGGCCAAGACGAGCGTCTATAAGGTCAAGGCCGCGCGCGACCAAGTGGACACGAAGAACACGAACAGCAACCAGGGCGACTTCGAGTATTCGGGCGACATGACCTTCGGCGGCGCGGTGCGCTGGAACTGCGGCGCGGACGCCAACCGCGCCGCCCACGGCGACGGCGGCGAGCAGTCCTGCCACAAGTAACGTTTGGAGGTGTTTTATGACTTGGGTTGACGTGGTCATTCTACTTCTGGTGGCGGGCCTGTGCGGCGCTTTGGGGCAGGCCATCAGCGGGTTCTCGCGCGGCGGCTGCCTGGTCTCCATCGCGCTCGGCTTCATCGGCGCGATCATCGGGATGTGGATCGCGCGCTCGCTCAAGCTGCCCGAGCTTTACACGCTCGAAATCGGCGGGACAAGGTTCCCCATCATCTGGTCAATCATCGGCGCGACCCTCTTCGTCGCCGTCATCGGGTTGATAACGCGCAGACGAGTCTGAAAGGCGGCAGGCAGTGGGCAGTTAAAACCCCATGCCGAATCTTGACCCTTAATCTTCAGGCTTCAAGATTCCTGATACTCACCGACTGCCCACTGCCCACTGCCTGCCGCCTACTGCTTTCTGGACTCGCGGAGCGCTCATCGGCTACACTCACGGCAAACGTACAGTCGCTTTCTCAGGGTTTTAGTTTTTGACACGCCGGGCGCTTCGGTTCACGGGCACCGACGCGCGCGGCCACTTTTTCTTCGCGGCAGATTCGTCTCTTTTTATGACCGCTCTCTTTTCAAAAACCCGCAGGCCGCGCGGCGCGCCCGACCTCTCGGAATACCGCAAGCGTTACCCGCTGACGGTCGCCAGCTTCGGCGCGCTCCCGGACCGCGAGGCGTGGCTCGACCGCGTCTGGCAGGCCGACCGAAACTTTCACGAAGCCCTGGCGCGCGGGCGGCAGACGCGCGAGGCCGTGTTGCGCGGCGCGCCTCCCGCCTCACTCGCGGTCGAGGGCGAGTTCGAGGTCATCTACGCGGGCGGCGCGCTCGGCCTGCTCCACGCGGCCGTCATGAGCTGGCGCTACAAGCGGCGCGTGCTGGTCCTGGACCGGCTTCAGGTCGGGAGCGCCGGGCGCGACTGGAACGTCTCCGGCGAAGACCTGCGCGCGCTCGAAGCCGCCGGGCTTTTCACGAAGGAAGAGGTAGAGGCCGCGGTCGTCAACCGCTACCGCTCTGGCTTCGTCAAGTTCCACGACGCGGGCTCGCGCGTCAAGACGCCGCCGCTCTGGGTCAACGGCGTGCTGGACGTTGCGGTCGCGGCCGACCAGCTCCTCGCGCGCGCACGCGCGAAGGTCGAGGCGAGCGAAACGGGTTCCGCCTTGATGAGCGGGCTGCGCTTCGTGCGCTGCTACGTGGAGCCGCACCGCGTCTCGGTCGAGGTCGAGGAGACGCGCACGGGCCGGCGGCGGCTGTTCAGTGCGCGCCTCTTCGTCGACGCGACCGACGCGGACTCGCCCGTCTCGCGCCAGTTGAACGACGGGCGCAGCGTGACGCACGTCTGCCCCGCGGTCGGCACAATCGCGCGTGGCTTCGCGCGCGGGGCGGGACCGGACCAGGTCGACTTCAACGTGGGCGAGATTCTGGTCAGCAACGAGGACGCGCGCGACCACAGGCAACTCATCTGGGAGGGCTTCGCCGGGAGCCGCGCGCGCGACGAGTACGCGACGCAACTCTTCTTCTACGACGCGGTGGACTCGCCCGCGGACAAGTCCCTGCTCGCGCTCTTCGAGCGCTACTTCGAGACCCTCCCGCGCTACAAGCGCGCGGGCGCGCAGTGGCGCGTCGTCAGGCCCGTCTTCGGCCACGCCCCGGCGTTCAACCGGCGTGGACTGGCCGACCGTGCGCGGCGCACGGCGGAGGACCGCGTCCTGCTGGTGGGCGAAGCGGCCGCCGCGGCGAGCCCGCTCACGCTCAACAACACTGGCGCGCACGCCCGCGCCTTGCAGTGCCAGACGCACCTGACGGAATTGGCCCTGAAGGCTGACCTGCTCGACGCCGCCTCTCTCTCCGAGATCAGCGCGCGCGAGCCGCGCGTCGCGGAGTTGGCGAGCTTCGCGGAGTTCCTGCGCCCGACGCCGAAGAGCGCGCCCGGCGCGGTCAACGAGACCCTGAACGCCGTGATGGCCGCCCTACACCAGTTGGACGAGCGCGTGAGCCGCGAACTCTTTCAGGACCGCATGAGCTTCAGCGCGCTCAAGCGTCTGCTCGGCCGCACGGCCAAGCTCTACCCGCGCATCTTCCAGCGCGTGCGCGAGCACCTCGGCGCGCGCGAGACCTTCTGGTGGCTCGCCTCCATCGCCTCGGCCGCCTTCAGAGAGCGGCGCAAGGCGCGCGCCGCGATGCCCGCCGGAGCGGACCACACCGAAGACGCCGCGCAGGAGTTCGCCCGCCACGTCCAACTGTACAAGAGCCGTGAGTCGTGAAGGCCGATGCCGCCCGCGGGTTCACGAAAAGATGCGCGCCGCGCGAGGTCTGCAACGTAGACCTCTCGCGCGGCGCGCATCTGTGAGGCTAACTGCCCGACGTTTCGCACACTCGCCGGGCAGTTAATCGTTAATCACGATCCGGCCTGCCAAATTGCCTCGCCGTCAGTCGCCCGGCGTCTCCGGGTCGCCCGTCTTGGTCGTCGTGGCACTGTCGGTCGTCTCGGTGTCAGTCGTGCCGCCCGTCGATGTGCCAGAGCCGGGCGTCTCCGGGTCGCCCGTGTCGGTCGTTGGTGTCGTGGTGGATCCTGGCGTCTCCGGGTCGCCTTTGCCTGTCTGTTTAGTCATGGGCTTTCTCCTTTTTCAGTTGAGGTGAGTTACCTTTCGGCGGTGACTGCTTCGCCGAGTTGTTTGTGCGAAAACTCTATGTCGGGCCGCTTGAGGTAAAGCTCCGTCGCCGGGTCGCCCCACTTCTGGCGGAGCCGCGAGAGCACCTCCCCGGCGCGCGCGAGCTGCGCGGAGGCCGCCTGGCTGTCGCGACCGAGGCGGCTCGCCCGCGCCGCGACGACGAGCGCCCGCCACTCGGATTCGAGCTGCCCGCCGCGCTCGAAACTCTCCTGCACTTCGAGCGCGAGCGAGCGGGCGCGCTCGGCCTCGCCGGCCTCAAGCAGCACTTCCGCGAGCGCGAGTTTCGTCCTCGATAGCAGCGCCGCGTCCCCGCCGCGCGCCGCCAGCTCGACCGCCGCCTCACACTCCTTGCGCCCCTCGGCGGCGTGGCCGCCCCCCGCCAGCGCCTGCCCCAGCACGGCCCTGGCCTGTTGAAAGATTCCGTCGAAATGGCCCGCCGCGAGTTCCAGCGAGCGCCGGGCCGAGGCGACCGCCTCCGGGAAGCGGCGCTCGCTCAACTCGATCTCCGCCCGGTGCAAAGGCACTTCGGCCAGGACGGGCTTGACGCCGCCCTCGGGCTGGCCCGCCAGTTCCGCCGCGTGGTCGAGCGCCGCGCGCGCCTCGTCGCCGCGGCCGAGCCGCCAGAAGACGTAGCCGCGGTTCATCAGGTTGTAGGCCATGTTGCGCCGGTCGTCCAGAGACTGCTGAATCTCGAAGCTGCGCGTGTAGTGTTCGAGCGCCTCCGGGTAGCGCTCCTGCTCGGCGAGCACCGTGGCGATCTCGCCGTAGGAGAAAGCCACCTGCGACTTGTAGCTCGTGGACTGTGCCAATTCCAGCCCCTTCTGGAAGTAGCGCAGCGCCGCCTCGTAATCGCCCTTGCGCCGGTTGGCCCGGCCCAGGATCGTCAGGCAGGTGTGGACGTTCGAGCGGTAGCCGCCCTGCTCGAAGAAGGTGAGCGCCTGCTGCGCGTAATTCAACCCCTCGTCCGTGCGCAGCCGCTGGATGTAGAGCGTGGCGAGGTTTTGCAGGACCTCGGCCTCGCGCAGCCGCGACTTGTTCCGCTTGGCGAACTCCAGCGCGCGCCGGTAAGTCGCCTCCGCCTCGTCGTACTTGCTGGCGAGGTAGTAGGTGTAGCCGAGGTTCTTGAGCCCGAGCGCCACGGGCTCGTCCAGCCCGCGCTGCTGCGCGAAGTTGATGGCGTCGTTGGCGTAGCCCTGGGCCTGCGCCGTCTGCCCCTCCGTGTAGGCCAGGCGGCTCAGTTGCAGGAGCGTGTTGATGCGCTGCGAGTCGTTGCCCCCGGCGGTCGCGAGGTCCAGGGCGCGCTGCAACTCGGCGCGCGCCTCCTCCAGGCGGCTCGCGCCGATCATGACCTGGCTGCGCTCGTAGAAGACGCTCGCCTGCCCCTCGAAGTTCCCGGCCGGCTTGTAAATCTCCTCCGCCTTCTGGAAGGCGGCGAGCGCGCCGAGCAGGTTCTGCTGGCGGCCGTAGAGGACCCCGGCGCGCAGGTACGCGAGCGCGTTCTGCTGGTCCAGGCCCGCGGCGTGCACGTAGCTCTCCACGGCCTTCGCCGTCTCGCCGTTCTTCTCGTAGGCCCGGCCGAGGTCGACGAAGGCGTGCGGGTCCGACGGGTTCGCGCGCGCGATGTCGTCGTAGGCCGTGACGGCGCGCGTGAAGTCGTTGGAGACGAACCCGTTGACGGCTTCGAGCGTGAGCGCGTCGCGCTCGGTCAGCACGGAGCGCTCGCGGACGAGCGGCGAGACGCGCAGCATCTCGTCCTTGGCGTTGTCGGCGTAGCCCATCTCGGTCCACGCCTCGGCCAGGCGCGCGCGCGCCATCGCGAACTTGGGGTCGGCCTCAATCGCCTTCGTCAGCTCCTTGCTCGCCTGGTAGTAAGCGCCGCTGCGGAGCGACTCCAGCCCGCGGTCGTACCAGCTTTGCGCCTCGGCGGGTGCCTTGTAGGGCGCGGGCCTGAGCAGGTAGGCGACGCCCCAGACGGCGAGCCCGAAGGAGAGGGCGGCGACGAGGATGACGGCGTAGGAGACGCGCGGGCGGCGCAGGTTCTCGGCTATCGAGAGGAGCGCGCTCGAACGGTGCGTCGTGCGGGGCGTGCCGGAGGGCGCGCCCGTGCGGTGCAGGTCGTCCCGGATGCGCTGGACGCGGCGCGGGTCGCCCGCGACCTTGTGGCGGACGGCGCGCAGGTCGTCGATCATCTCCCGCGCCGACTGGTAGCGGGCCTCGGGCCGCTTCGCCAGCGCCTTCATCACGACCCGGTCCAGTTCTTTCGGCACGCGCGGGTTGAAGGTCGAGGGCGGCGGCGGGTTGACGTGTATGATCTGCGCGCCGATCTCGATGACGCTCGCGCCGGAGAAGGCTGGCCGCCCGGCCACGCACTCGTAGAGGAGCGCGCCCAGGGCGAAGAGGTCCGAGCGGCCGTCCACCGGGGCGCTCGTCGCCTGCTCGGGCGAGAGGTAGAGGGGCGTGCCGACGACGATGTCGCTGCGCGTGCGCGTGGCGAGGAGCGTGCGCGCCTCGGGGTCGCCGTGGCCGTGCTCCTCGTTCAACTGCTTGGCGAGGCCGAAGTCCAGCACCTTGACCTGGCCGCGCTCGTTGACGAAGACGTTCGAGGGCTTGATGTCGCGGTGGACGATGCCGGCGGCGTGCGCCTCGCCGAGCGCGTCGGCCACGTCCGCGATGATCTCGACGGCGCGCTCAAGCGTCAGGTCGCTCTCGTCCAGGACCTCGCTCAGGGGGCGGCCGCGGACCAGTTCCATGACGATGAAGGGGAAGCCCTCTTCGGTCTCGCCGTAGTCGTAGATCATGGCGATGTGCGGGTGCGAGAGGGCCGAGGCCGAGCGCGCCTCGCGGAGGAAGCGCGCCTTGAAGTGGTGCGCGTCGGTGTTGGCCGGGGAGAGGAACTTGACGGCGACGGGGCGGCCGAGGTGGGTGTCCTCGGCGGCGTAGACCACGCCCATGCCGCCCTCGCCGAGCCTCTCTAAAATCCGGTAGTGTGAAACGACGCGCCCGATCATGGTTAGGGGCTTCCCGATCCAGCGGAAGAAATGCAACAGCCCGCCTTGTCAGAGGCGACGGCGACGGGTTAGGCAGGTTCTGAGCCAGAACTTTCGTTCAACGCTCATTCTGCGCCAATTCCCTGAAGAGAGCAAGAGGAAGCAGGCTGTAAGCAGTGGGCAGCAGGCAGCGGGCAGTGGGCAGTGCTTGAGTGTCGGCAAACTTGAGTCCTAAGGATTAAGAATCAAGATTCCGCATCAGAGCTTTTACTGCCAACTGCCTGCTGCCTGCTGCCCACTGCTTTACGGCAGTGTCGCTTCGCGGACCTGGCGCTCCTGTTCGGCGCGGAAGCGGCGCAGGGTATCGCGCAGGTCCGGGCGCGTGTTGGCTAGGATTTGGACGGCGAAGAGCGCGGCGTTGGTCGCGCCGGCCTTGCCTATGGCGAGCGTGCCGACGGGGATGCCGGCCGGCATCTGGACGATGGAGAGCAGGCTGTCGAGCCCCTTCAGCGCCTTGCTCTCCATCGGCACGCCGAGGACGGGAATCAGTGTCTGCGCGGCGATGACGCCCGCGAGGTGCGCCGCGCCGCCCGCGGCCGCGATGATGACTTCGAGGCCGCGCGCCTCGGCCGTCTCCGCGAAGTCGGTCGCGAGCTGCGGCGTGCGGTGCGCGGAGATGACCCGGCACTCGTGCGGGACTTGGAAGCGCGTCAGCATGTCGTCCGTGTGCTGCATCGTCTCCCAGTCGGACTTGCTGCCCATGATGACGGCGACCAGCGGCCGCGCGCCTTCCTCGCTGCGGGTGGAATCCTCGATTTTCTCTTCAGTCTCGATCATCCGTTTTACGCTCCTTGGTCTAAAGAGTAGCCGCGCTCGCCGTCGAAGTTGTAGAGGTTTTCCGTCTTGATGAAGTCGAAGCCCCCGCCGCCGATGCGTTCGAGGAGCCGGACGATCTCGCCGTGCTGGATGGTCGCGCCAGCGGCGCGCGGCATGAAGCGGCAGCGCCAGTGGTCCGAGCAGAAAGTCTCGGAGTTGCCGCCGGGCCAGACCTTGACGCCGCGGTTGCTGATCATCGCCAACTCCAACTGCTCGCCCGCCAGCCCCTTGAGCGAGTCGCCTAATTCGTCGGCCGAGCCTTTGATCCAATCTAAGAACACGTCCACGCCGACCAACTCCTTTTTCGCGCGCGGCCGCTCGGCGACCTTCGCCGCGGGCGCGGCCTCGGCGCTCGCGCCCGCGTTGTACTTGACTGCCTTCAAGGTCTGCGGCGCGCGCCCCAGCCGCTCGACCACCGCCTGGGCGAACTCTTTCGTCCCGACCTTCTGCTTGCTCACGCCCTCTTCGTAGATGTCGTAAGTGTGTATCCCGTCCTCGATGGTGCTGAGCCAGGCGTTGTGAACGCGCTCGGCCACGTCGGTCTGGTCGATGTGCACGAGCATCATGATCGCGCCGAGGAGGAGGCCCGAGGGGTTCGCCAGATTCTGCCCGGCGCGGCGCGGGGCCGAGCCGTGAATGGCCTCGAACATGGCGACGTTCTCGCCTATGTTGGCGGAGCCTGCGAGGCCGACCGAGCCCGCTATCTGCGCGGCCACGTCCGAGAGCACGTCGCCGTACAGGTTCGGCATCACGACCACGTCGAAAGCCTCGGGCGTGTCCGCAAGCTTGGCCGCGCCGATGTCCACGATCCAGTGCTCGTTCTCTACCTCCGGGTACTCCCTGGCGACCTCGTCGAAGACCTTGTGGAAGAGGCCGTCCGTGAGCTTCATGATGTTGTCTTTCGTGAAGCAGGTGACCTTCTTGCGGTTGTTGCGGCGCGCGTACTCGAAGGCGTAGCGCACGATCTTCTCGGAGCCTGGGCGCGAGATGAGCTTGAGGCACTGTATGACCTGCTCGGTCTGCCGGTGCTCTATGCCTGCGTAGAGGTCTTCCTCGTTCTCGCGGACGACGACCACGTCCATGTTCGGGTGCTTGGTCTCGACGAACGGGTGGTAGGAGACGCACGGGCGCACGTTGGCGTAGAGGCCGAGCGTCTTGCGCACCGTCACGTTCAGGCTCTTGAAGCCGCCGCCCTGCGGCGTCGTGATGGGCGCTTTGAGGAAGACTTTCGTGCGGCGCAAGGAGTCCCAGGAGCTGGGCTCTATGCCCGCGCTGTTGCCGGCGAGGTAGACCTTCTCGCCGATCTCTATGGTCTCGATTTCGAGCGGCGCGCCGGCCTCCTTCAGGATGTGGAGCGTGGCCGCCATGATTTCGGGGCCGATGCCGTCGCCGTGCGCGACCGTGATGGGAACGCTATTCGACATGATGAAAGCGCCTTTCGGTGTGGATTAGAAATTGACTTAAGAGTGCAGCACTATATGCCAAAATCGGCGGCGCAGGCAATGAGGCCGGAAGAGAATCGGATGGGCGAAGGCGCACTCGCGCTGAAAAGTCCGGCGGCAGTCACGCGCGTGACTGCCGCCGGACTTTTTCACATGTGCCGCGAGGGTTGTCCTTTGTCTTTGGTCAGTGTTTCATCTACACCGCCATCTTCCGGGCCTTCGCGCGGACGAAGGCGTAGTTGAGGAGCGGGAGCGAATTGAAGTCGGCGGCCTTGCCGCAGAATTCCTTCGCCTTCGCGCCGTCGCCCTTGCCCTGGTAAGCCTGACACAGCCGGTAAAAGTTCTGCGGGTTCTGCTGGCCCGTCTGCTGTAGCTCCGCGATGGCCTTGTCGTAGTCCTTCTCCGCGAGCGCGATCATGCCGTCGAGTTGGTGCGACTGCCGGACCTGCGCCGGGTTCTTCGCGCCCTTGCGGAACTCGTCCGCCTCGGCCTTCGCCTTCGCCACGTCCTTCATGCCCAGCGCGACCGTCGCCAGGTTGTAATGGTGGAAGAGCCTCGTGTTGTCCTTAATCTCCTGAGACAGGCTGGAGCCTTCCGTCATCTTGAGCAGGCGCTCGAACTGCTCCTTCGCCTCGGCGTACTTGCCCATCTCGGCGAGGATCGTCCCCTTGTTCTGCAAGTCGCCCGCCATCGCCGCCACGTCGCCCGATTTCTCGGCTATCGCGTACTGCTTGTCCACGTCTTCGAGCGCCTTGTCCAGCTTGCCCGCGTCCACGTCAACGACCGTCTGGCCGAAGAGCGCGGTCCGGCGCTCGCCGTCGCTGCGCGCCTTGTCGGTCATCTTCTGCAACTCGGCCGTCGCCTCGTCGTGCTTGCCCTGGTACATCAGGGCGGCGGCGGTCGCGAAGTGCGAGTTGACGAAGTTGGGCTGGATGGAGAGCGCCTTGCGGTACTGCGCGATTGACTCGTCGAAGCGGCCCATCTTCAGGAGCAGCTCGGCGTAAGAGTCGTAAGGGTTCGGGTCGGTCGGGATCAGCTCGACGTACTTCTTGAAGGCCGTCTCGGCGTTCGCGTAGTCGCCGTTCTGCCTGTAGGCGTAGCCGAGGAGGTTGAAGGCGTTCGAGTAGTTCGGGTTCAACTCGGTCGCCCTCTTGTACTCCGCGATGGCCTGCGCGTAATCCTGCTGGCCGAAGTAGTAGCCGCCGAGGGCGAAGTGCGCGCGCTCCTCGTTCGGGTGCATGGCGATGAGCTTGTCCAGATGCTCCTTCTGCTTCGCGGTGTTGCCGTTGGCCCCCGCCTCGGCCGCGAGGATTTGCAGCCGCTCCCCTTCGGAAGCCTTGTCGGCGAGGCCGACGGCGTGTTTCAGGTGTTCGAAGAACTCCTTCGCGGTCGGCGAAGAGTTGGCGCGGGCCAAGTGCGCGGCGGCGAAGTTCGGGTCGAGCGAGATGGCCCTGTCGAAGTGCTGCACGGAGTCCTGTATCAGGAGCTTATCGGCCAGGTCGCGCCCTTGCAGGAACGCCTTGCGGGCCTCGTCGGACGCGGTGGTGATCGGGAGTTTCCCGGCGGCGGGCTCGGCCGCGGAGGTCGCAGGGTTGGTCGTCGTGTTGGTCGTATTTGTCTTACCATCGCCGCTCGACGTGGCACAACCGCTCCACGTCGCGGCACAAAGCGCAACAATCGCGCTCAAAATGAAAAGCTTGTTACGGCGCATCGCACATCTCCTTTGAAAGTAGGTTAGGCCAGTGACTCGCAACGGGGAGAACGGTTGCGTCACTGTCTTTACAAAGCGAGGTCGGTCGAGCCTTGTGGAAAAGGATTGAGGCGCTGACAGCGTCTCGGATAATGCGTGTGTGTTTCAGCGCCCTTCAGTCTTGAACGAAAAGAGGGGCAGATATGTTCGGCTGGTTGACGTATGGAAGTGGGGATGAAGTCGAGAAATTAATCATTATATCGGACGGGCGTCCGAAACAATGGAACGATTCCAAAAAGCCGCTACGCGATGCGCCCCAGGTCAGTGCCGCCTGCGGTCGCGAGCGGGTCCGCACCGTTGAGTACCCGCCCGCTTGCGGCAGGCGGTACTGCCCCGGCGTTACTCGTCGCCCTCAGATTTTCCGCAACGCGATTGTGCGCGGGATCCCCTGCAAGTCTTTGTGAATGTCGAGGAGTTCCCACACGCGCGGGTCAATCAATTCACTCACGGCCTCGTGCTGGTCGAAGCCTATCTCCATCAGGAGGTGTCCGCCCGAGTGTAGAAAGTGCGGCGCTTCGTTTATCAAAGCGCGTATGACGCGCAGGCCGTCGCCGCCGGGCGTGAGTGCCACGCGCGGCTCGTGGTCGCGCACCTCGCGCTGCAGCCCCGCGAGCGCGCCCTCCGCGACGTAGGGCGGGTTCGAGACGATCATCTCGAAGCGTGCGCGTGAAGAATCGAGCGCGCCGAGGCCGTCCGAGGCTACGAGGTGGAAACGCCCGCTGACGCCCGCGCGCGCAGCGTTGCGCGCGGCCACGCGGAGCGCAGGCCGTGAGATGTCCACGCCGACGGCCCGCGCCGAAGGCAGTTCGTGCAGGAGACTGACGGCGATGCAGCCGGAGCCCGTGCCCACGTCGCAGACGAGCGCGGGGCCATCCGTCTCGCCCAACAAGTCGAGCGCCGTCTCCACCAGCAGCTCCGTTTCGGGGCGCGGGATGAGCACGTCCGGCGTGACCTCGAAGTCCAGTCTGTAAAACTCCTGGTGCCCAGTGATGTACTGAAGCGGCTCGCCCGCCGCGCGCCGCTCGACCAACGCGCGCAGGCGGCTCACGTCCGACGGCGCGAGCACGGTCTCCGCGCTCGTAATCAAAAACGTGCGGTCGCGCCCCGTGACGTGCTCCAAGAGCGAAGCGGCCTCGCGCCGCGCCTCGGGCACGCCCGCGCGCCGCAGGATTTGCGCGGCCTCGACCAGGGCCCGCGCGATGGTGAACTCGGTCGGCATAAGTAACGTAAATCGTAAAGGGTAAATCGTGAATGGTAAATGGGTAAAACCTGTCTTTTACGATTCACGATTTACGATTTACGATTCGCGGCCTTATAATGCGAGGCATTCGTTACGCTCGAACAGTTTCGTTGACGGCGGCCCGGCGCGGCGCGTGTGTGCGCCGGCGGCGCGGGCGCGCCGGCAGATTCAAGGAGGAGAAGAGTTGAGAGCGGAAATTCACATAGAGGGCATGCACTGCGATTCCTGCCCGATAGACATCAAGGAGACGCTCGAAGATACGGCCGGCGTGCGCGAGGCCGACACGTCTTTGAAGCGCAAGACAGCCATCGTCGAGTTCGACGAGAACACTGTGCAGTTGACGACACTCGTCAAGAAGATTCAGGACCTGGGATACACGGCGACCGTTTCCGGCCAGCCGCAAAGCGAGGTTGGGGCATGAGCGAAGAGAACATCAGGGAGACAACATCCGAAGAGGCCGTGGACGACCGCGGCACCAGCCAGTCGGAAGGCCGCGCGCTCCTGCGGCACCTGCGGGACAACGGCTTCGAGGGGAGCGACGAAAAGCTGGCCGTCGCCTTGGGCCGCCCCGTCGAAGAGGTCGAAGCCTGGACGGGCGGCTCCGAGGTCGTTGACGACGATGTCGTCATGAAGGCCCGCGGCATCGCCAAAGAGCGGGGAATAAATATCGAATAAATCAAGTGCCGAGTGCTGAGGACTGAGTAAAAAGAAAGCAAGTTCTTACTCAGTCCTCGGCACTCGGCACTATTAAACAAATGAACGAAAAGATTGACCGGGCCGCGGCGGCGCTCGTCGAGTCTTACGCGGCGGACGAGCTGAAGATTCACCACCTGGACCGCCAGCCGCTGCCGTCGCACGCCGAAATCATACGCGTGCTCGTCACCATCCACGAGCTGCTCTTCCCAGGCTACATAGGGGCGCAGGGGCTGGAGGGCGCTTCCTTGCGCGCGCACGTCGAGTCGCGCATGGCCTGGCTCTTCGAAGTCCTGACCGAGCAGATCAAACGCGCGCTCCGCCACGGCAACAAGATCGGCGAGGCGTCCGACGTGGCCGGGCGCGAGGCCGAAGAGTGCGCCGCCTCCTTCCTCTCGCTCTTCCCTACCTTGCGCGAGGTGCTGGCTACCGACGTGCAGGCAGCCCTGGACGGCGACCCCGCGGCCTCCTGCCGCGACGAAATCATCTTCAGCTACCCGAGCATCTACGCCGTCATGGTCTACCGCCTGGCCCACGAGCTTCACAAGATGCGTGTGCCGCTCCTGCCGCGCATCATGACCGAGCACGCGCACCACCGCACCGGCATAGACATTCATCCGGGGACGCGCATCGGCTCATCCTTCTTCATAGACCACGGCACGGGCGTCGTCATAGGCGGCACGGCCGTCATCGGCAACAACGTCAAACTCTACCAGGGCGTGACGCTCGGCGCGTTCTCGTTCGACAAGGACGGCACGGGCCACCTCGTGCGCGACACGAAGCGGCACCCGACCATCGAGGACGACGTGGTGGTTTACGCCGGCGCGACCATCCTCGGCGGCAACACCGTCGTCGGGCGCGGGAGCGTCATCGGCGGCAACGTCTGGCTGACGCACTCCGTCCCGCCGGGCACACTCGTCCTCCGGGAATCTCCCAACGTGCGGATCATCCCGCCGGACGAGGCGGCCGCCTCGTAGCACGAACGCGCGAGGCCGCGCGGCTCCGCTACTTGTTGAAGACGAAGAAAATCAACACCAGCGTCAGGGCGAAGGCGATGACGGAAGAGACGATGATGTAGGTCGTGATCTTCGAGCTGTTGGACAGCCCCGTCTTGCCGTTGTATTCGAGCGCGCACGTCCCGCACCTGACGTGGTCGAACATCTTCGGCCCCAGCGCCCCGCCCCACCACGTGAACTTCACCTTCTGCGGGCCGGGGCTCATGCACCTCGGGCAGGAGACGTATTCGCCCATCCCAGGCTGCGGGGCGTAGCCCTGTTGCGGGTAGCCCGGCGGCGGATAGTTTCCGGGCGGCGGGTAATTTTGTGGCGGGTAATTTTGCGGCTGGTAGCCCTGCTGGTAAGCCTGCGGCTGCGGCGGGTAACCGGGCGGCGGCGGCGGTGGCGCGTAAGGTTGCGGGGGAGGAATCGGCGGCGCGCCGTGCGGGCTGTACGCGGCCGGCATCAGCGGGGCCCCGTCGTGCGCGCAGTTCGTCATCGTGTCGTCCGTGTAAGTGCGGTTGCAGTTCGGACAGCGTTTCATGAAATTCCCTGCCTCTGGTTTCCCGTGGATTAATGACCCGTGTCTGCTGATACGCCAGATCGGAAACTAAGTCAACGATAATTTGGAGCGCGGCGCGGCGCTCACCTCACCGCGCCGCGCGGGAGCGCCGCCAGGGGCTGAGCACGAAGTGCGTGGGCTTAGAGGTCGGCGAGTCGCGCTCGGACCGTATCAGACGGCGGCGCTTCAGGAGCTTGAGCCCGCTCTGCACGGCCGTCTTGGAGAGGCCCGTGTCGTCGGCTATCTCCTGTAGGCTCGCCCGCAGGGCACGCGTGCGCGCCCCGTTGGTGCGGGCCCAGAGGTGTAGGAAGACGATGAAGGCCGACGGCTTCTGCTCGTGGCCGACGAGGTCGCGCATCAGCGGGTCTATGATGTAGCCGTCGAAAGTCACCTTAACCATGCGGGCATTTTATCACTATAGTTTTATAAAATATAGCCGTAAAAGATTAACTGGACAGCGCGCGGTGGAAGTGCTATAGGCTCGCCACGGCCGCGCGCCCGCGGCGCGGCCCAATCCACAGACTGAGGAGGGGCGAGATGATAACGTCCATAAAATTTGTGAGCATCCCCGTGAGTGACCAGGACCGCGCGCTGGCCTTCTACACAGAGAAGCTGGGCTTCAAGGTCGTCACAGACCAGCAGTTCGGCCTGGGGCAGAGGTGGATCGAGTTGCAGGTCGGCGGGTCCCCGACGCGGCTCGTCCTTTTCACCCCGGAGGGCCACGAGGACCGCGTCGGCGGCGTCTTCAACGGGGCCCTGGCCTGCGACAACGTCGACAAGACTTACGAGGAATTGACGCGGCGCGGCGTGGAGTTCGCCGCCCCGCCGAAGCACGAGCCGTGGGGCAGCGTCGCTATTCTCAAGGACCCCGACGGGAACCAGATCGCGCTCTCGTCGCGTTAACTGCCCGAGGGCTGGTGGACACGGCCGGCGAGCCCAAGCCCGGACGGCGGGCCGGCCGAAAGGGCCTCGGCCCCCGCGCGCGGACAATTCGCGGCCCCGTTGCCGGAAGCGGCCGCCCATTCGACCTTTCTACAGGATATAGAAGGAAACGTTCGCGTTTTCCCCCGTAAAGACTCGGAACCCCCGTGGCGCATCAGCTCCGGGGGTTCAGTCATTAAAGGGGGAAGTTAAACAAAGTTGGTACGAAGGAGAGGCTCCACGGGATGAGCGTCCTCGCAAAAAGCATTCTTCTCTTTTGCCTGAACTGGCTGGACGCGCAGTTGACTGTGTTCTGGGTGCGCGGGGGCGTGGCGACTGAGGGCAACGGGCTGATGGCGAGGCTGCTGGAGCTGGGCGACGCTCCCTTCATTCTGGTCAAACTCGCGGTCGGCGGGCTGGCGGCCTACACCCTCTACCGCTGCTCGCGCTACAAACTGGCGCGGCGCGGGCTCTCGCTGGTGCTCGGCCTTTACTTGGCGCTGATGCTCGTCCACGCGGCCACGGGCATGACCGCGCTCGGGTGGGAGGCCCCCGAGAAAATCGTGGCCTTCGTCTGCAACCTGCCCAACAACCTGCTGGCGCTCTTTTCCTGAGAAAAGATTCAAAACCGCTAGGGCGCGTCGTCTGTCGGTCGTGACGGACGACGCGCCCTCAACGCTTTCTGCGCTCAGGTTTCATTGTCAGTAGCGCCCGCCACCGCAGGCGGTACTCACCCTGGACGTACTTAATTCCGCGGAACTTCTGCCGCCTCCCGCCGCAATATAATAATGTGGCGTCGTCATCCGGGCGCGCGGCCCAGTTTTTATTGGCACAGGCGGGCGGCGCGGGCGTTATAATCCAGGCGAGCCCGGACAAAACAATTCGCCCGCGAAACGCGTTTACCGGATTGTCCTCGCGGGCGCTCCGGCGCTAAATTAACGGGCCGGAAACGCTGGCCGCCGCGCAGGCATCATAGCTACCGATTGCCAGCGGGTGATTAATTTTCGAGAGAGATTGAGAAGAAAGCCATGTACAGACTCTCCACACGCCAGATACTCGGAATTGCATTGCTCTCGGCGCTCTTCGCCGCGGCCTCCGTGGTCGTTTTCACGCGCCTGACGCGCCACTTCGAGCCCAACTCGTCCGCCTTCACGGAAGCGCAGCCGCCGAACGTCACGGACCCGGCGCTGGCGACAGACGAGCAGAACAACGTCGAGGTTTACAAGGCCATCTCGCCCGGCGTGGCCTCCATCAAGTCGACATCCTACAGGCAGGACTTCTTCGGCCAGGTCGAGGAAGGTCAGGGCTCCGGCTCTGGCTCCGTGATAGACTCGCAGGGACACATCCTGACCAACTATCACGTCATAGAGGGCGCGCAGAAGCTCTCCGTGAGCCTCGGCGGCGACAAGACTTACCCGGCGCGCGTCGTCGGCGGCGACCCCGACACGGACCTCGCGGTCATCAAGATCGAAGCGCCGCCCTCGGGCCTGACGGTCGTCCCGCTCGGCGACTCCAACAACCTCGTGGTCGGGCAGAAGGTGCTCGCCATAGGCAACCCGTTCGGCTTCGACCGCACGCTCACGACCGGCGTCATCAGCGGCTTACAGCGCCCGATTCGCGCGCGCAACGGGCGGCCCATAGAGGGGGCCATCCAAACGGACGCCTCGATTAATCCGGGCAACTCTGGCGGGCCGCTCCTGGACTCGCACGGGCGCATGATCGGCATCAACTCGCAGATTCTCTCGCCCTCGGGCGCGAGCGCGGGCGTAGGCTTCGCCATCCCCGTGAGCATCGCCAAGCGGGTCGTGCCGGAACTGATTAAGAACGGCGTCGTCCGCCGGCCGAAGCTCGGCGTCGGCACGCGCGACGTTAAGTACTTGCAGGGCCAGGTGGAGCTTCCCGTCTCCGAGGGCGTGATGATCTGGGAGGTCGTGCCGAACGGCTCTGCCCACGCGGCCGGACTGCGCGGGCTGATGCAGACCGAAGAGGGCGACATCGTCATGGGCGACATCGTCGTCGCCATCGACGGCGAGAAGGTCTCCGAACGCGACGACCTCTTCCGCATCCTGGACAAGCGCCAGATCGGCGACGTTGTCAAAGTGGACATTTACCGCGAGAACCGCAGGATGACCGTCAACGTCCGCCTGCTCGAAGCGCCCGACGCGCGGCGCATAAGGCGGTAAAGACAGGGTACAGGGGCCGGCGCTCAGTCAAAGGCTTTTCACTGACCTTCGGCCCCGACGCCCGGCCCCATGCTTGAGCTAGACCATTTCATCAACGAAGGCTTCGGCTGGGTGTGCAAGCATTGCAGCGCGGAGATGAGGGCGCGCGTGGACGCAAAGGGCGACACGCGCGCACGCTTTTTGAGAGAAGGCGAGGCCGAGGATAAAGAGCCGCGGCTTTCGACCCCGGCACTGGCTCGCTGGACGAGTCCCACACGCCGCGCCCTCGCCTGCCCGCGCTGCGGAATCGAAGAGATGGTTAACAAGGCGTGAGAGGTTAGCGGCCTGAACCGAGCAGTCTCTTCAACTCACTCAGTCTTCCTTCCGGCGCGCCGTAGCGCTCGCGGTAGTCGCGCACGCTGCGGTTGATGACTTCCGCGGCTTCCGCCCGGTCGTAAACGTCTGCGATCTCCACGCGGCGCGGCGCTTCGTTCGGGAGTTGCTTGTAGCTCAGGAAGTAATGCTTGAGGCGGTCAACGAGCCCCTCCGGGCAGTCGTTGATGTCCCGGAAGTGGCCGTAGGCCACGTCCGACTCCAGCACGGCGATGATCTTGTCGTCGGCCTCGTTGCCGTCAATCATGCGCAGGCCGCCGACGGGGACGGCGCGCACGAAGAAGTCGCCGTGCGTGAAAGCCTTCTCCGACAGCACGCAGATGTCCATCGGGTCGCCGTCGCCCCGTATGCCTGGGCGGCCCACGCGCTCGGAACAGAGTTGGCCCACGAGGTCGCCGCAGTAGGTCTGCGGGATGAAGCCGTAGAGCGTCGGGCAGAAACTTGAGAAGCGCTGCGGGCGGTCCACGCGCAGGTGGCCCGAAGGCTTGTCGAGTTCGTACTTCACGGCGTCCGTCGGGACGATCTCGACGTAGGCGTTAATGACGCGCGGCGCGTCCGCGCCCGGCGTCACCCCGTGCCACGGGTGCGCCTGGAAAAGTATCCCCAGCAGGTCGTGTAGCTGTGCGTCGTCGGCTGACATACGTTCTCAAACAAGGCGGATTATATAACACGCGGCCGCGCGCCGAAGAAGTCGTCGAACGCCTCCCTCAACTCTTCGCTTCCCTGGTACTCCCGCACCGTCACGCCGGGCGAGCCCGCGACCATCGCGGAGAGCGCGCGCCCGGACTGCGGGCGGAAGAGACAGAGGACGGGCTTGCCCCACTCGGTCGCCTTGCCTATCTCGTAGCCGACGCCGAGACTCGGCACGGTCACTTCGGCCACGAGGTATTCGGCTTCTTTGAGCCACGCGAGGTCGCGGTCGTGAATGTCCCGGTCGCCGCCGACCTCGCCCACGCCGGTCAACTCTGGATTGCCGACGTGCTCGGTCAGGACCTGCCCGTACTGGCCCAATATTTCGATAATCTCGAAGTAGAGCGCAACGTCTTCGCGCCCGCCGCGGATTGCCCCCGCGAAATAGATTTTCATCAACGCCGCTCCTGCGCCCGCCATCTTACGACAGCCGCCGCGTCCGCGTCGCGCGTTAAATGAAAAAGAGAGGGGCCGCCGAAGACTAACGCCCCGGCGGCCCCTCTGTGTTCACGGGCCGGACGGTGTAGCCCGCCCGGCCCGCGTGTGATTGTCAGACTACCTCACGACGAACTTCAGCGTGTGGGTTACGGGGTCGCCCGTCACGGTGAAGCTCAGCGTGTATTCTCCCGGCGCGAGACCCTTCGTGCTCAGGTTGAAGATGTAGCCGCCGAGGCTCGGGTCGTAGCGGAAGTTGTTACCCGGATTCGCGTTGCCCGAGTCGAAGTTCGTGCCCGAAGGCGCAGGCGTGATGCCGGTGACGTGAACGGTCAGCGACGGGCTGGACAAATTGTTGCCCGCGGCGTCCACGAGTTGCAGCTTGACGGGAATCGTGCTGCCGCTCTTGTGCGCCTTCGTCTGGTCGTAGAGCGCCACGACGCCGTAGCCCACAACGACCTGAACGGTGCTCGTGTCCGTGTTGCCGTGGCTGTCCGTGACCGTCAGCGTGACCGTGTACGTGCCGACCGCGCTGTAAGCGTGGCTGCCCGTGACCGTGTTGCCGCTGACCGTGCCTGCGGACGAGGTGCTGTCACCCCAGTTCCAGGTGGCCGTGTGCGTGTCGCCCGCGTCCGCGTCCGTGAAGTCGGCGCTGAAGCTGATTGCGCCGTTCACGATCGCCGGATTCGGCGTCGCCGTAATCGGCCCGACGACCGGCGGGGCGTTCAGGTCGAGCCCGACGATGACCGGGTCGTGATCCGACGAGCGGTACGGCGTCGGCTCGTAGAGGTCCTGCGTCTTGAACTCCGTGTTGTAGTCGAGCACCAGGGGCTCGTCCGCGTTAATGTGCCATTCCGTGACGCCCGTCACCTGCGCGTCCATCGTCGCGGTCGCGAGCGCGTGGTCGAGGTAGCCCGAGAGCGACTGGAAGACGTACGAGTAAGCGTGGTCACCGATGAACCGCTCGATCTCGTTGACGAGGCCGCCGTCGGTCAGGATGTCAATCGGGTCCTCCTCGCCGTAAGCGTTGAGGTCACCCATGACGAGCACGTCCGGGTCGCCCGAGGCGGCCTTGACCTGCTCGATGAAGAACAGCAGGCGGTGGGCCTGGTTGATGCGCGACTGGTTGTCGCAGCCCTGGCCGTCGCCCTGGTCCGCGTCGGGGCCAACGTCGCTGGCCGAGCAGCCCTTCGAGGTGAAGTGGTTGACGATGAAAGTGAACTTCTCGCCGTTGGCGACCGACTGGAAAGTCTGCGCGAGCGGGTTGCGCGCGCCGATCCAGGCGTCGTCGCCGTCCGTGTCCACGTCGTTGACCGCCGGGCCGACCGGGGTCACGCGCGCGGGCTTGTAGATGATCGCGTTCTGAATCAGGTCCGTGCCGGGATTCGTCCCGACGCGGAAAGCGTAGGTTCCGGGTGCGGTCGCGGCGTTCAGGCCGTTGACCAAATCCTGCACGGCGCTCGTCGGCCCGCCGCCGTCGTTCTCCATCTCGCTGATGCCGAGCACGTCCGCGTTAATCGTCGTCAACGAGGCGATGATCTTGGCGCGCTGGCGGTTGAACTCGTTAAGGTTGCTCGCGCCGCGCGCGGTCGGGAAGCCGCCGGGTCCGCCGTCCAGGCCCGTGCCGTTGCCGTTGAAGTAGTTCAGGACGTTGGAACTCACGACCTTGATGTTGCCGCCGACCGCCGCGGGCGCTGCCGGGCGCGGGTTCACGACCGTGAAGACGGGCGCGATGGTCGGCTGGATGCGGTACTCGTTGAACCTGTAGTCGAGGACGCCGGTCAGGCCCGCGACCGTGTCGCCGAGGCGGCGCGTGTTGTCGGCGCTGAGGTAGGGAATCGGGTTCGGGTTCTGAATGTTGAGCCCGTCGTCGAGCAGGATTTTACGGCGCAGGATCGAGTTGAACTCCTGCTGCACGGGGCTGCCCGGCGCGTTGCTCGGCTCAAGGAAGTTGGTCGGCTGGAAGAGCCGCCCGTCCGTGGAAAGCATGATTTCGCCGAAGCGGCCGAGGTTGAAGACCTCCGAAACCGTCAGCGTCTCGGGGATGTTGACGAGCATGCCTTCGTAGCGCTCAATCTCGCCCTCGACCGATTCCGGCAGGTGGACGGTCGTCACCGCGATGGAGCCGCCCTCGCCGCAGCGCGTGACGCCCGCGGCGTTGCTGTTGATTTCGGTCAGGCCGTTGAACTCCGTGACCGTGCCCTTGACGGCCACGTCGTCGCCGACCTCAACGTCCGTGGCGGAGGGCGCGAAGACGAAGATACCGTCGGAAGTCGCCGCGTTGCCGTCGCCGGCGGGGTCTTGCAGGTAGAAGCCGCCGAAAGTCGTGGCGCCCTGGAAGTCGCCGACGACCACGCCCCTGATTAAGTGAACCTCGCCGACGTGATCACTCGCGACGTCGTCGCCCTGGATGACGGGGATTTTGGTGAAGGGGCTCGTGCACGGGTCCGCGCCCGTCGCGAAGCTCCACTGGTAATTGGCGGCCATGAAGTCCGGCGGGTCGTTAACGTCCTGGTCAGACACCTGGCTCGCGTTGACGGTCACGGTGCAGGTCTCGCTGAAGGCGAAGTCCGAGTCCGGGTTGAGCGTGTAAGAGATGGGCCCGCCGCTCGTGGTCGCCGTGTGCAGGCCGCTCGACGTGCAGGAGATGGTGTACCAGGTGCCGGCGACGTTGACCGGCTCGTTGAAGGTGACGGTGATGTTCGCGCCTTTGGCGACGTCCGTCGCGCCGTTGGCGGGAACGGTGCTGGAGACTGCCGGCCCCGTCTCGGTGACGCAGTTCGAGGTGTGCACGCCCAGATTCGCCGTGTCGTTGGTGGCGAAGCCGTCCCACTGCACCGAGGGGTCGAAGGAGTCGTTCGTAACTGTGTCGCCGCCGCAGATCGTGGGCTTGCGGCGCAGTGTGTTGTCGGCGGTGCTGGTCGACCCCGTCCCCCACTCCGTGCCGGGGTCGTTGCCTATCTGGCCGATAACGTCAATGATGACGCTGCCCTTGCGCAGGACGACGGCGTCGTTGCCGTTATACCAGCCCGCGCTATTGGTCTGATCCCTCTGCGCGATGATATCAGCGAGGGTGGCGCTGCCGTGGGCCAGCACGTAAACGTCGCCAGCGGCGACCGTGCCCGTCAGGTTGATGGTCAACCCGGCAGAGGTGCTGCCGTTGGAATACATCTGGACGTTGTAACTGTTCGCGGCGAGGTCAACGTTCGCGCCGGTGCCGTTGTAGATTTCCAGGGCCTTGTTGTTGGAGGTGCCCTCTATGTACTCGGAAAAGAAGAGGTCGCTCGCCGCGGCCGAGGCCGTCGGCGTCGTCTGGAAGAACCCTTGCAGCGGGGTGATCGAATAAATTAGAGCGACGATGACGAAGAGCGCGAAAAGACTGCGCACGGCGCGGAAAGAAATTCTTCGGCGGACAAGGAAATTCGGCATAACTATCCTTTCAGGGGATGGGCTATCTAATCTCGTTGAAACGGGGGCTTTGAACAATCACAAGAATCCGGGGCTCGGGCGCACATCTCGGGCGCGTGAGCAAATCTTTTCCTCAGGCAAAAAGAGAGATATTGTTACCGCACGAATGGAACTCACCTGGCACTCGTCAAGGTTGAGGCTTTGCGAAAATTCGCCGAAGGCTTCCAGAGAGTAACACCAGACAAGGACTGGGCAGTTTAGTTAAAGAGCCCGGCGGTGTCAAATTAAATCGGTGTTAGCTGCGGGACGACGTACAGCCAAAAGTTCACGAGCCACGAAAACACGCGAAGAGGCGCGGAAAGGGTTGTCCCCGCTTCGCGCCGCTTCGCGTGTTTTCGTGGCTCGTTCTCTCCAGTCGTTCTACTGCTTCAGCTCGAAACTGGCCGGCACGAATTCCATCGCGGTCATCACGCCGTCGGTCTTACTCTTCGCGGCCTCGGCCGCGCGGTAGGTGATGACGACGAGGCTCTCGGGCTTGCGCGCGCCGCAGCTTATCTCGCTGCCGGCCTCCTGCGTGAAGGCCATGATGTGCAGGCTGTTGAAGCTGTCGCTCTGGAGTTTCAGGACGCGGTCCTGGAGCTTGACGTGGAAGACCAGCCCCTTCGCGCTGCACTCTATTTTCGTCAGAAAACCTTGCACGCGCGTTTCGCCTTCGAGCGGCTGGCGCAGGGCCGCTTCGAGCGCGGACCTCATGGCGTCTTCGACCCTCTGGTCCGACGCCTCGCCGTCCGAGCCTGCGCCCGGCTCGCCATCGCGCGCCCCGTCGCGCCTCCTGAGCAGCGGCGCTTCTCCGCCGCCGCCGCTCGGCCCGACGCCCCCTTCGGCGCGTGCCTCGCGCATCTTCTTGTAGCGCTCCATCTGCGCCTGCGCCGACGAGATGGCGTTCAGGAGCGACTGCGCGTTGGCGCGCATCTGCGGGTCGGCCCCGTTCTGCGCGAGCGGCTCGACCGTGCGGCGGGCCGAGTCGAGGTCCTGCCGGTTCAGGTGGATTTGTGCCAGGACGAAGAGGTACTCGTCGTTGCCCGGCGCGAGCGCGCGGGCCTTGTTGATGAGCTTGACGGCCTCGTCCAGCTCCTCGTGCCTCACCAGGTTGACCCAGGCCAGCAGGTGATAACTCTCGGCGAAGTCGGGCTTGAGCTCGATGGCCTTCCGCAGAGCCGAGCGCATCTCCCCGGCCGTCTCGTCCGCGTAGCCCGAGACCATCCCCATCTCGTTCATACCCGCGCGGCTGAGCGCGTAGGCGTAGTAGTAATGGGCCAAATAATTCTGCGCGTTGGCCGCGACGGCCTGCTGTAGGTGTAGCCGCGCCTCATCAAACTTCCGCTGCCGCATGCGCACCATGCCGAGCGAGGCGTGGGCCATTCCCAGGTTCGGGTCGAGCGTGAGCGCGCGCTGGAGGTGCGCGGAGGCGTCGTCGAGCCGGTGCGTGTGCAGGAGCAGGTCGCCGAGGTAGGCCGCGGCCTCCGCCTCCGTGATGGGCGCGCTCTGCATCGTCGCGTCGAACTCCAGCTTGCGCTCGAAGGTCGCGAGCTGGCCGCGGAAGCTGCGGCCCTCGATGTATTTTTTCAGCTCCTTCTCCATCCCGGCGAAGTCCGTCTGGAAGGCGTCGCGGAAAGCCTGCTCGGTCGGCGTCTTCTTGAGCACCATGTCGAAGAACTTAGCCATCTGCTGAAGCCGCTGGCCGTTGTTGCCGTTGATGAGGTAGTGGACGAGCGCCCACGCCTGCGCGTAGAAGAGCCCCTTCGTCTCGCGCTTGTTGCGGTGCAGCGAGTAGTAGTCAACGTCGAAGAGCGTCTTGAGCGGGATGAGCTTTGCATCCCTGAGCAGGAGGATGTGGTTGTCGACGAGGCGGCCGAGGTAGACCTTGCGGTCCTCCTCTATGCCGAACGTGCTGTAGTACTCGGCCAGCCCCTCGTTGAACCACGGCGGCACGGCGGCCTTCCCGAAGTTGTCGTTGATGAGCAGGTGCACGAACTCGTGGTAGATGGTGCTGAAGGGATCCTCGCCGCGCTGCTCGGTCGTCAGGGTGATGTAGTTGACCTCCTCGCCCGGCTGGAAGTAGCCTGCGACTCCTTCGCTGACCTTGCCGTCCACCACGGGCTTGTAGGGCTTGTAGGAGCCGTCGCTCTTGAAGACGACGACCGTGGTCGGCACGGGCGAGTTGAAGCTGGCCCCCTTGAGCAGCCGCGTGAACACGTCGCGGAACTGTTCGAGGCGCGTGGCGACGCGCCTGATCTCCTTCTCGCTCGCGTTGCCTATGAGGAAGAAGTGCTGCGAGCGGACGCTCGTCCAGGTGTCCTTGGCCGCCGCGGCGGGGGCCGTGAGCGCGAGCGCGAGCGCCGCGAGGGAAATTAATGCTAAACGTCTCATCATTGTATGTCTCGGGATTAAGCTCGGGAGAAGGTGAGGTTGACTGCAAGAGCGCGGCCTTGAGTCAACGGAAGTCGGGAACCGCAAGCAAGGGAATATACGGACAGGGGCAGGTTTTGTCAACGCGCATTAAGGCTTTGTAAGGTGTATGAGGTCATGTCTCAAAAGTGATGTTGGCGGTTATGGCTGTCAATGTAGAGCTTCAGGACGGCCTCGTGCATCGCCGGGCTCTTTGAAAAGCAGATGGTCCGCCGCTGCAACCTCTTGAGGTGTGTGCGGAAGTTCAAGTTCTGGCGCTCAATGTCCTGCGTCCAGCGTTTCCCGACCCAGTGTTTGGCCCACGGGATTAGCTTCCCGTAAGCTTTCCACTCGTCGGTACAGAAGCGCAGGACTCGGCAACCCTTGAGTTGGTTGAGGAGCCGGCGGCAGTTGCGGTCGGTGCGCTCGCCGATGAGCCAGGCCACGATCTGCTTCGACTGCGGCTCGAAGGCATACCAGAGCCAAGCCTGCTGCTCCTTGCGCCCGACAAACGACCACATCTCATCCACTTCCAGTTCCGTGACGTGCTCGGGCGGGCGCGGCCTGCGGACCCGTGAGGCGTAATGGCGCAAGAGCTTCAGGACTGTGTTGGTGCTGATGCCCAAGACCCTAGAGATGTCGCGGATGCCGCAGCCGTTCAAAGAGAGCGGCACAATCAGCCGGCGCACCTCCGGGTCATGCCCCCGGCTGGTGTAGTCGGTGATGAACTGCCGGCGACACCTTCGGCAGCGGTAGCGTTGTTTGCCGGCCCGAGTTATGCCATGCTTGATGACGTCCCCGCGGGGACACCTCGGGCAGGTAATCTCTTTTGTTTGCACGACTCAAGAATAACCTGCCCGAGTCTTTTATTCTCAAACATCACTTTTGAGACACGACCGGTGTATGATGAGAGCAGAATGAACGAGACCTCTCCAGACGACGGCCCGGCCGCGGAGGGCACGCTCGCGGCGTTGCGCGAGTTGCGCCGCGGGCTGCTGCACCTGCACAAGGCGCTGCTGGACGACGAGCGCGCCTGGTACGAGCAGGAGCACGGCGCGGTGTCGAGCGGCGAGTTGCTGCAACTCGTCATCGGTCACGAGCAGTTCGCCTGGCTGCACTCCGTCTCCGAGTTGATCGTGCGGATAGACGAGTTGCTGGACGCGGACGAGCCCGCGACCACCGGCGACGCGAAGGCGCTCTTCGCAGAGGTGCGCGCGCTCGTCAGGCCGAACGCCGAGGGCGCGGAGTTCGAGCGCAAGTATTACGCGGCCATACAGCGCGAGCCCGCGGTCGCGCTCGCGCACAGGGGCGTGACGAAAGTCCTGCCGCGCGACGCCTGAATTTTTGGCCTGAAATTTTTGACCCGGAGGGGAGCGCACTTATGAAGGACGAACGTGAAACGGTCAGGCCCGTCGGCGACGGCGACCACGCGCTCGGCCCAGAGGCGGCGGGCGCGAGGATTCTACCCGAAGGCGGGGAGAGCGCCGGACTGCTCGGCCGCCTGAGGAAATTCCGCGCGGGCGAGACGCGCTCGCGCTTGCGGTGACTTTATGAAAAGACCGATTCGCATCTTACTGCAAACCACCATCCCCGCGGTTGAAGACGACTGGCACGTGGGCCGCTTCTCACTGCTCCGCGATTACCTCGGCGGGCTCGAAGACGGCGAGGGCCGCCCGCTCTGTGAAGTCACGGCGCGCGACCGCGAGACGAACGCGGAGGGCGACGATGCCTTGTTGAGCAGGCTGGACTCGACCGACTTCGACGAGCTTTGGCTCTTCGCGGTGGACGCGGGCGACGGGCTGAGCACGGCCGACTGCGAGGGCATCACGCGCTTCCGCCAGCGCGGCGGCGGCATCCTCTCGACGCGCGACCACCAGGACCTGGGCTCCTCGCTCTGCACGCTCGGCGGCATAGGGCGCGCGCACTTCTTCCACACCAAGCACCAGGACCCGGACGAGACGCGGCGCGAGCGCGACGACCAGCAGACCAGAGATATTACCTGGCCCAATTATCACTCCGGGAGCAACGGCGACTACCAGCGCGTGACGACGGTCGGGCCGGCCCACGAGCTTCTGCTGAGCGCCTCGTCCGGTTCGGGCCGCGTAGAATATTTCCCAGCGCACCCGCACGAGGGCGGCGTCGGCGTCCCCTCGGACGCGGACACGGCGCGCATCATAGCGACCGGCACGAGCAAGGTCACTGGGCGGCCCTTCAACCTGGTCGTCGCCTTCGAGAAGGAGGAGGACAGCCACGGCAACACGCTCGGCCGCGCCGTCGCCGAGTCCAGCTTCCACCACTTCGTGGACTACAACTGGGACACCTCGATGGGCTGCCCCAGCTTTCTCGCGGAGCCGCCCGGCGACCAGATTAAGAGAGAGCCCGAAAAGCTCGAAGACATGAAGACCTACGTCCGCAACCTGGCCCTCTGGCTCGCCGGGTGAGTTTTGTTCGTGAAGTTCAACTGAAGGACTGCCCTCCGCCTGCCCGAGCCCCGCCGAAACACGCAACGACGGGGCGCTATTTTTCATCTCAATAACGGCGCGAGTGAGCCAGGCCCGGCCGGCTAACAGGTTCGTCACGGTTTCCCCCGCGGGCTTTAACTTAAGAGCGCCGGCTACAGTCGTTCACGGTCAGGTAAAATTCATTCACCAGTTTTTATGAGGAAGTTGTTCTTTTCAATCGCGTTCATGCTGGTCGTGGGGCTACTCGTACACTCTTGCTGGTCGCTCATCACCGAGAGAGTGCCCGCCGCCAATCTTCTGTCTTTGAAGCACGCGCGGCTGTACATGAGTGAGCCGGACCAGAAACTAATCATGCCCCTCCGCAGCGTCCGCGTCAGGCATGTCAAAGATAGCTGGCACGCGCCGCGCGACGGCGAACGCATGCATCAGGGTCAGGACATCTTCGCGCCGCGGGGGACGCCGATTCACTCCGCGACCGAGGGTTACGTTGTGCGGATCGGGGAGAATCGTTTGGGCGGCCAGACGATCTCCGTCCTGGGCGCGGGGGGCAGAGTTTACTACTACGCGCACCTGGACTCTTACGCGCCCAGCCTGGACGTGGGCGATTACGTCACGCCGGAAACAGTCCTCGGCGCGGTCGGCACGACCGGGAACGCGAAAAATACTTCGCCTCATCTACACTTCGGGGTTTACGCAGCCACGGGAGCCATCAACCCTTTGCCCCTCCTGGCCGACAGGTCTTGAGACGGTACTCTGAAAAATAAGAAGCGCGGGCGGGAGAAGGTGTTCATCCCGCCCGCACTCCAATTTTCACGTCGCTGAAATATTTCTGAAGCGGTGCTCTGCACGCTCTAATTACTTCTGCGCGCAGAGTACAACCCCGTGAAGATGTATTCGGTCTTGCCGTCCGCGCCGGGCACGAGTGCTACGTCGTTTTCGAGTTTGTCGCCGAATGAGAGAACCTGCGCGCCGGTCTTGCTCAACTCGTACTCGGCTTCGGCGTCCCTGAAGAAGAGTTTTCCCCCCTTCGCGACGATCTCCCAGGTCTGCGGGCCGTTGACGTACTTGCCCGTAAAATTCGCGAGGTCCGCGGCCGCGAGCGGCAACTTCTCTTTCTTCTTCTCGGCTTCGGCGGGCTTGAGCGGGAGCAACAGCTCCCTCGCCTTCTCGGTCGTCTTGGAGAGCGTGATGCCGCTCTTGTTGGTGACGACGACGACGGCGAAGCGGTGCTCGGGGGACATCTGGAGCATGGAGCCGTAGCCGCGGCTGAAGCCCCCGTGCATCACCATCCTCACGCCGCGGTCCTCGAAATTCAGCAGCCCGTAGCCGTAATGCACCTCGGGCGCGCCGGGCATCGCGACGTGCCCGCCCGAGAGGCGCTTGAGGAGCGACGTGGAGAGAACCTGCGCCCCGTCGAGGCGGCCTTCCGCCATGAGCGCGATGGCCCAGCGCGAGAGGTCGTTGGCCGAGGAGTAGATCGAGCCGGCGGGCCACTGCGCCACGTTGTCGTAGGCCGGCCGCACGACGGCCACCTTCCCGTCCGCGCCCCCCGCGTGGCCCACCGCCAGCGGGTAGGTCATCGCCACCAGCGGGCGCAAGGTCGTGCGGCGCATGCCCACGGGCTGAAACAGCAACTCGTCCATCATGTCCGCGTAAGGCTTGCCCCCCGCCTCTTCCAGCACGTAACCCGCCAGCCAGAAGCCTGGGCTCGAATACGAATAGACTTTCCCAGGCTCGCCGAACATCACGTCGTCTTTCCAGGAGCGAATCATCGCGCCGAGCGCCGCGTCGTCGTGCGACTGCGGCGGCGCGGCGAAATCGCCCACGCCCGCGTTGTTGCTGATTAACTGGTGTGTGGTGACCTGTGCCAGTTTCGGCGGGAGGCCCCTGGCGTATTTGCCTACGGGCTCGTCCAGCTTGATGCGGTTCTTGTCGGAGAGCGCGACCAGGGCGGCCCCCGTGAACATCTTCGTCGTAGAGCCCAGGCGGAAGAGCGTGTCGGGCGTGACCGCGCCGCCCGCCTCGATGCTCGCGACGCCGAAGCCCTTAGCGAAGACGACGCGCCCGTCGCTGATGACTGCGACCGCGGCCCCAGGCGTGCCCGTCTCCTTCATCTCGGCCTCGATGACTTTTTCCAACTCGCCGAAATCGACGGCGCGCCCGCCCTGCACCGGCCGCTCGCCCGCGGGACCGGCGGGAGGGCCCGCGGCCAAGATGGCGACGGGGGCGATGGCGAGCAGAAACAGCACGCCGAGCAACGTAAAGCAATGCGGAATGCGGAGCGATGAGTGATGAATTAAAGAGAGAGTTTTTAATTCATCACTCATCATTCCGCATTCCGCATTTCTTCCCATCCCCGTTAATTTTCTTCTCATCACTGTTATCTCCTGGCGATCCAGCCGTACTGCGTGTTGGAGGGCTGCGGGTTCTCCGCGCGGTACTTCGTCTTCAGTTTCGAGATGTAGTCCTTCGGGATCGCGTTCATGCGCGCCCGCACGTCAACACCGTAGACGCGCGCGCCGTTGAGGCCGAGAATCTTCTCCTTGACCTGCGGCGTGAGCGGCTTGTAGCCGAAGCGGTCGATCAACTCCTGCGGCATCACCAGACGGCGGAACGCCTCTATCTGCCACTGCGGACTCCCCCACCAGATAGAGTCCGTGCCCCAGAGCACGTGGTCTTCGCCGAACGCTTGAATGATCATGCCGAGGACGTGCGCGCAGAGCATGGGGTGCGTGATGACCATCATCCCGAAGGTCGTGCCGAGGTCCATGTAGACGTTCGTCATCTTCGGGTTCTTCCTGCGCGCCTCGCAGAGGTCAGAGACCCAGGGGACGTAAGAGGTGGTCTTGAAGTTGTCGCGCGCGGCGGGCTCGGCGTCGCGCAGCCCCTTGAAGGCGGAGTGGTAGATGAGGAAGTTCAGGTCGGGGAAATCAACGGCCGCCTTCGGCACGTCGCGCGCGCTCGAACGCTCTATGTTCCAGCCGGGAAGAGGCAGCCCCTTGTGCACGCAGATGTTTTTGATCCCGACCTTGCGCGAGTATTCGTAAGCCGGGTAGGCGAGCTTTTCGTCGTCCATCCACCAGCCCTGGTCCGCCTCGCTGAACGCCTGTCCGGGGTAGCCCTTCCACGCGTCCACCTTGAGCTTCTCCCTCTGGTACTGCATCAACTCCAGGTCGCGCCGCCCGTCATTAGGGCGTATGAGGCCGTGTGCCAGTAGGCGTTTGGACTTCGCCAGCCCGTTAATCTCGGCGCGCGTCTCGAACATCTCCGCGGGCGGCAAGACGTTCTCCGCCTCGGTCGGCGCGGGCAGGCCCGTAATCACCGCCATCGTGGTGTCGCTGTCGAGGAAGATTTCCTTGATGTAGTTGGCCAGGTACAGGTCGGCCATCTTGTGCTCGCGGCCGCGCAGCTCGGGGTTCCAGTTCTCGGCGTAGTTGCGGTAGCCGAGGACGAAGGGGATGTTGCGCCCGGCGGCGACGTGGTGCGTGTGCACGTCGAAGATGAATTGGCCTTTGGGCCATTTCTCGGCGCGCGCCTGGGCTTCGGTGAGCTCGCTCGCCTCCACCTCGAAGAAGCAGCCGAAGACGGAGTTCATCGCGAGGAAGGCCGCGGCCATCCCGCCGGAGGTTGCGAGAAACTGGCGGCGACTAACGTTCAACGTCTTCGCCGTGCGGTCGGCCAACTCGGTCAGCCGCGCTTCGACCTGTTTCTGTTTTACGGTCTGCGGGATGGGCAGGAACTCTTCGTTCGAGACGACCTGCGTCGGGATGGGGAGCCGCAGGCCGCGCTCCTCGTCAACGTCGCACTTGCGGACCCACGGGTCGGCCGCCCGCTCGGATTTTTTACTTTTCATCACGGTTCAGAGTTGCGGGCATCCTCTTTGCGCCTCCAGCGTGAGGAAATCTCTCGCAAAGGCGCAAAGACGCGAAGGAATCAGTTGCTCGTTTTCTCGTCGAGCGCGTGCTGAAAGAGGGGCGCGATTTCGTCCAGGCGGCGCTTCAATTCCTCTTCCGTGAACCAGCGGCCGCGCACCATAACGCCCGCGCGGCGCTCCGTGTTGCCGACATCTTCGAGCGGGTTGGCGTTGAGGAGAATCAGATCGGCGCGCTTGCCCTGCTCGACTGTGCCAATCTCTTTGAGCGCGCCCAAGTATTCCGCGGGGTTGCGCGTCGCGGCCGCGAGCGCGGCGTAGGGGCTGAGGCCCGCCGCGTTCAGATTCTTAATCTCGCGGTGCAGCGCCCAGCCGTAGAGCAGGAACAGCTCGGGCGTGTCCGAGCCGGCCATGATCTTCCCGCCCGCGTCGTGAATCTCCTTCACCAGCATGTCGCGCACGCGCACGTACTTCATCCTTCGCGCCTCCGACGCCTGTCTCTCCAGCAGTCGCTTGTTCCCGGCGAACCAGGCGTCGCGCATCTGCGTCGGCGCGAACCGAAACTCTGGCAGCGCGCGAATCTCGTCTTCCTTCATGCCGAAGCCGTAGACCATCTTGAAGAAGGTCAGGGTGGGCGTCGAGTAGATGTTTGCGCGGGCCGTAGCTTTCGCGATCTCGCGGACCTTCGCCTCGTCAATGTAATCCAGGCTCTCCCAGTTCTCCTTGCGGAAAAGTCCTATGTCCGAGACGGAAGTCTTAATCGGCGAGTCGTCCTTCAGGACGGATTCGAGGTAAGCGTCGAGGTGCTCTATCTGCTGCCCGGCTTCGAGCGCGCGCCGGACGCCGACGCGCGTGTCGACGTGGCCGACGACGCGTATCTTCTCCTTCTTCGCCTCCGAGACGACGGCCTCGTAGACTTCGGGCGTGATGAAGTTGGTCAGCTTGATGAAGTCGTAGCCCGCGGCCTTGAAGTCGCGGACGGCCGCGCGCGCCTCGTCGGCTTTCGTGACCACGCGCCCGTTGAAGGTCGAGCCCTGCTTGCGCCCAGTGAGCTGCGGGCTCGCCACGTAAAGCGTAGGGGAGGCGAGTTCCCCTTTCGCGATCCGGGCGCGGTACTTCAGGTGTTCGGGCGTGCCGATCATCAGCCGGGCTGTGGTCACGCCGTTGGCGAGCATGAGGAACAACTCTTCGTCGGCCAACTGTTCGGGGAACTGGTCGTCGTCCGAGAAGAGGTGCGTGTGCATGTCAACGAGGCCGGGCATCAGGTACTTGCCGCGCCCGTCCAGGAGACGCGCCCCCTTCGGAGCTTTCAGCCGGGAGGCCGGGCCAATTTTGTGTATGCGCCCGCCGCGTATCACGACGGTCTGATCCTCCAGGACGCGCTCGCGGTCCATCGGGATGACGTTGACGTTCGTGATGGCGATCAGTTGCTTGTCGCCGTCGTCGGGCGAAGACTTGGGGGCGGCGGCCGCAAAGCCGGCGAGCGCGAACAGGAGCAGCAGGAGCGTCGTAGCGTAGACTCTGGTCTTCAAGGGCGGCGTTCTCCTTCGTGTGCGGGTCGGTCCTGACAGACTTCTCAGGCAGAGCGTACCCCCTTGTACGACACGCCGGAGGTGGACGTTCGGAGAGATTTAAGAATTTTCGGCGGCGGGAAAGCGATTTCCGATTGGACGTAAGGCGTTCGATAAACTGTAGGGGCAGGGACGAACCCTGCCCCTACAGAAATTTCCCCACTTGAATTTTACAGCGGGTTGTTACTCATTCAACGCGGCGTAGGTGAAGAGGCGGTAGCGGTAGCCCTGCTGCTCGCGTATGTTTTTGGCGACGACGCCGTGCAGGTTCTCGTCCCAGGTCGTGTACTGCTCTATGAATTTGTCGGACGCGGCCTTGTCGCCTTCGTACTGGACTTCGAGCACCTTCGCGAGCATCTTGCCGGCGGTCGAGTGGTACTTGTCGTAATTGATCTTCAGCTTCCCCGTCGCCCTGTCGAACGAGAGGAGCCCGTTCTCCATGAAGAAATTCCACTGCATGAGCTGCATGGTGTTGTAGGGCTGGTCGCGGCGCGGCTTGTTGTTCTGGAGCACGCGCAGGACGCCGCTCGCGTAGACGGCGCGCAACTGGTCGGCCGTGTAGTAGCCCTGCTTCCTCAAAGCCTCCGCGACGAAGAGCGAGACTAGGTCGGCCTTCATCTCCTCCATCGCGGAGGAGTTCTCACGGAGCGCCTCGTCCAGGTCTTGCCCGGCCTTCGTCAAGTCCACGCCCAGATAATGGCCCACTTCGTGCCAGAGCGTGCGGTAGAAGTTGCCTTCGGAAGTCAGCTCTTTGTGGTGAGCGTCGGCGACCGCGGCCGCCCAGCGCTTGTTAGTCCCCTCGAAAATGTTCGGTTCGCGCATGATGTTCGCGCGCAGCAGGATGGTGCGGCCGTAGCGGCGCGCGAGGTAGCTCTCGTTCGGGAGGATGGTCGCGGTGTTGCCGCCGCGCGACTGGCCGAAGTCCGCGACCACGTCGTAGACGCCGACGGGGATGTCCTCCCTCACCTTCTTGTGGTGGTCGTAGGGCAGAGAGTCTTCGAGCGCCTGCAAGCCCTTCATGGCCTGGCGGAGCGCCTCTGTCTCCTGCTGCCGCTTCTTCAGGAGGCTGAAGGCGAAGAAGGTCTTCACGCCGTAAAGGTCGTCGTCGTAGACCTCGTAAGAGCCTATCTCGGCGTTCAGGTTCTTGAAGCGCCCCGTGATCCAGGACGCGTCGCCCGACTCGTAATCGTCCGAGAGCAGGTCGCGCGCGCGGTTCCTCAAATAGCGCGCGAACTCCTCGTCGTCCTTCCGCACGGCGTCGGCCGCCTCGTTCAGGAGCGCATGCGCTCGGATTAACCGGTCGGCGTAGGCGACCGAGTAAGGCACCGCGTAAAAGGCGGACTCGTCCGGGCTCGCGTACATGGCTTGAAGCTCCTTCTTCAGGCCGGGGTGCAGCGTCGCGAGCACCGGGTACTGCGTGAGCGTCCTGATGTCGCGCAGCAGGGACGGGCGCTCAGCGCGGCGGACGACCGAGCGCAGGTCTAAGAGCGATTCGCGCTTTTCGGGGTGCGCGGCGAGGTAGGCGTCCAACTGCTCGCGCCTGACGCCGAGCGGGTACATGTTGGAGCCTTCCTGGCGCGGCAAAACTGGCACAAAAGCTTCGCGCTTGTTTTCGAGCGTGTTGGCAATCGGCCCCTGGTTCAGGCGGTAGAGCGCGAGCAGGTTCTGCGTCTCGCGCGGGCGTCCGAGCTGCGCGTCCAGCTTCGTGAGCTTGTCGAACGACGCGCCTGCCTGCGCGTGCAGTTGCTCCTCGTAGATTTGCTGAAAGATTTTGCCGACTTCGAGCAGCCTGGCGACGGCCTCGCGCTCGCCCGCGGTCAGGGACGAGAGGTCCGGGTCGAGCCGGATGGTCTGCGTCTTCTCAATGATGGGCTGGCTGCGCTCCAAGCGCCAGTAGCCGCGGGGCAAGTTAGTCGTGGCGGAAGCGGAGCGGTTGGCCGTCTGCGCGTAAACGAGCGCGCACGAGACGAGGGTCAGAATCGCGTAGGCGAAGAAGATTTTGGTGACTGTGATTTTCATCTTTGTAGTTGTCATGTACAGGGTCGGTGCCGCCTGCCGCGAGCGGGCGGGCGCTGACTAAAATTTTACGAACTCGAACTTGAGCCGGATGCTGCGGCCGACGCTGTTGTAGAAGCTGCCGAAGGACGCGCTGTCCAGGTTGTTCTGTACGTCGCGCGGGTTCCAGTGGTTCGTCACGTTGAAGAACTTGATGCCGACGCGCCCGCCGTACTTCTTGCCGCGGAACTGTGCCGGAATCACTTTCCAGGAGGGGACCGGCACCCTCAAAAACTTCGTCACCTGCAAGTCTAGCGAGAAGAACGCGGGGAAGCGACCGCCCTGGTTGCGCCCGCCGACGAAGTCCTGCTCCTCGTCCACGAGTGAGAACGGGAAGCCCGACCGCCAGTCAACGACGGGCGTGGCGACGATCTGTTTCGGCAAGCCTATGTCGCCCCAGAAGAGCAGCCGGTGCGGAGCGTCGAAGGGTTGCAGCGTGAACTCGTTGGGCCGAATCACGGGGTTGCGCACGTTGCCGAAGTAGGTGTTGAAGTCGTTCGTGTCGCCGACGGCGCGCGCGCGCACGTAGGCCGCGAACAACTGGTGCTTCTCCTGCAAGCGGTAGCGCCCCGCGACCTGAAACTCGCGGTAACGCGCGTCGCCGTCGTTCTTCAGGAGCAATAAATCATCACCCGCCGCACCGAAAATTGGCTCAATTACGAAATCGCGGCGCGTCCTGCGCTCCTCGTAGCCGAGCCTGAGGAGCAGCCTGTCCGTGATGTCCTGGTCGAGTTGCAGGTTCCAGGCGACGCTGTAAGGGTTCTTGAAGTCATCATTCTCGACGACGTTTCGGAAGCGGCGCGGCCCGTCGAGGACGCCCGCGCCGTCCGGCGCGAACGTGGTCACGACGAAGTCCTGGTACTGGTCGAAGACGCCGACGCCGAGAGGAATCTTGTCGTAGAAGAGGCCGAGGCCGCCGCGCAGGATGGTGCGCGCGTCCTCGAACGGCGAGACGACGAACCCTAAGCGCGGGGCGAAGTTGTTCTCGCCGCCGATCCGGTCGCGGTCGAAACGCACGCCGAAGTCGAGCGTCAGGTGCCGGTTGAAAATCCACTTGTTCTGCGCGAAGGCCGAGTACTCCGTGTTGTCGCGCCCCAACTGGCCCACACCCGCGAACTCGATCAACTGGCTCGCCGTCCCGTCGGCGCGAATTATGCGCACGGGCAGGCTCACGTCGCTGCCGTCGAACGTCGTGTGGCTGACGTTGAGGCCGAACTTGAGCGCGTGCTGCCCGTGCCACTCGCGCGTCGGGAGGTTCAAAACTTCGAGCCACTCGTAGCGGCGGCTCTCGCGGTGCTGGCGGTCGAAGAAGCCGCCGAACCTGCGCTCGGGCGCGATCTCGTAAGTGCCCGCGTCGTTGCCGTAGATGTCGGCGTCGAACTGCTTGACGCTCAGGCTCGACTGCAAGAGCGTGCCGCCGCCGAACGTGGCCTGCTCGTTGACGGCGAAGAACCAGCCGCGCTGGTGAAAGTTCGCGGTCGTCTCGGCGGGGTTGAAGGTGTTCAGGTTGTAGCCGTCAATCTTCTGCGGGAAGATCGAGAGACTGACGGCCAGCCGGTTCGAAGAGTTGATGTTGTAGTCGACGCGCGAGAAGGAGTCGAAGCTCTCCAGCCTGATGTCGCGCTCGGCCTCGGGCAGGCTCTCGACCTGCGTTCGGATGAAGCGGTATTCGAAGCTCTGGAAGAAGAAGAGCTTGTCTTTCTTGATGGGGCCGCCGACGGCTACGCGCGGCGTGGTCGCGCCGATGCCGTAGATGCTGCCGCCGCGCAGGCGCGGGCGCGGCAGGACGTTCGTCAAGAGATAGCGGAATTCGTTGCTGCCCGAGCGCGTCTCAATCGTCGTGACAGCGCCCGTGAACTTGCCGTACTCCGCCGAGTAAGGGTTCGAGTAGACCTGAACCAGCTCGACGGCTTCGAGCGGCAGGTCGACGGCCGAGATGCCTGTCACGGGGTCTGTCGCGTTGAGGCTTGAGACGAGCACGCCCGATTGGCCCGCGCGCGCGCCCTTGACGGCGAGCATGCCGTCGGGTCCGCGCACGACGCCGGGCAGGAGCGGGAGCGCCTCCTGGTATTTTTCGCGCGCGAGCGGCGCGTTGCGCAGGGTGTCCGTGGTGACGACCGCGGGCACGGTCGATTCGGTCTTGCGGCTCTCGCGGTCGTCAGTTTCGACCGTGACGGTCTCGCGCGGGGCCAGCGGGTTCAGGAAAATGTTCAAGTCGACGGAAGCCTCAATCGGCACCATGACCTTGTGCTCGTATTTTTCAAAGCCCTGGAGCTCGACCGTGACGACGTAGTCGCCCGCCACCAGCCCGTCGAAGACGTACTCGCCCGCCTCGTCGCTCGTCGTTTCAAGCGCGCGGTCCTGAAGAAGGCCGCCCGTCAAAGAGACGGTCACGCCCGGCAGCGCCTCGCGCTTGTCGGCCGTGACGGCGACGACCTTCCCTTTAATCCTCCCCGCCTGCGCGGCGTGCGCGGGGAGCGCGCAGACGAAGACCAACAGAGGAAGCAGGAGGACGAATTGTGTGAAGCGGGCGCGGCGTCCGTGAGGCGTTACGGAGCCGGGGATTTTTACAGCCATGACTTTACGTACATCTATCGAAAGCGGCCAACCATAAACCGGAGAGATGCCCGCAATAATACGACAGCGGAACAACCATAAGCCAGAGTGAAGAGGACGTAAGAAGCCGCCGGCGTTTTCTGACCCTGAAAGGGTCGCACATAATAGCCGTGGGCAAGCGCGTGAGTGCGCCGTCCCCGGCTATCAGGTTCATCCCCTCCGGGGATAATTCTTCCTCAATCGCCTATCGCCTCTTTAACCGCCGGCCACATCGTGTCTGCCCAGTAAGCGTAGCCTTCGGCGCTCGGGTGGAATCCGTCGTCGGAGAAGAATTCGGGGTGCGTGGGGATGACGCGGTGGGTTTCGGAGTAAACGTCAACGACGCTCAATTCATAGCGGCGGGCGATTGTTTCCAGTTTTTCGTTGAAGAGTTGTATGCGGCGGCGCGTCGCGTCGCGCTCGCTCGGGGGGATGACGGGCGCGAAAGAGATGTCCGGGACGTTGGTGACGACAACGCGGGCGCTCGTCTCCGTCGTGAGCCGCCGGACAATCTCCTCGTAGTTGCGCGCGAACCGCTCGGGCGTCAACCCGTGGCCGAGGTCGTTGATGCCTATGCCGAGCGTGACGAGCGTGGGGCGCGCGCTGATGGCCGGCTGCAACTGTCCGCGCAGCACGTCTTCGGTCGTCGCGCCGCTCACGCAGAGGTTGATCAGTTTAGAGTCCGGGCGCTCGGGCTTGATCCTCTCGAAGAGGCGCGCGACGTAGCCGCCGCCCTCGCGCGCGCCGACGCCGACGCCCGTCGAATCCCCCAGCGCCGCGTAGACCACGGCCGTCTTCGGCCGCCGCGATTCTTCAACGCCGCCACTACCGCCCATGTTCGTCTTGCTTCCCTCTTTTCGTGTCGAATCCGATTGCGCGCACGCGGAGACGATCAGCGCCCCGCAGGCAAGAAAAAACAGGAGCGCGCGGACGCACTCGCTGCCGTTTAGTCTCTCGCTCCTCAACTTCGCTTCCCCCTTGCTCTACCTGACGGGCTCGCGCAGGACAACTTCGGCGGCCTGGGCCGCGACGCGCGCGGCCGCGGGCTGCGCCTTCTTCAACCCCGCGACTTGCAGGAGCGACTCGCCCGTGCGCGAGAGCATCCGCACGAGGTCTCCCTCTTCGGCGCGCGTCTCGCGCACGAGGTCCGCCCACTCCGTGCCCGCGGCCCAGTGCGCGGCGGTCGCGGCGGCCGAGAAGTTTATCTCGGGCGCGGGCTCCAGGCCCTGATTCCATTCTTCGGTGGCAACTTTATAGGCGACTTCCTCGAACCGCGCAAGCGCGTTCACCAGGGGGTCGTCCAGCTCAAGCTCGCCGTAGTCGCGCTCGGCGTCCGACGCGAGCGCGGCCATCAGCCCGGCGGCGCGCACCGCGTCGAGCGACGCGAAGAGGTTCTTGTCGAGCGCCTCGCCGACGAGGAGCGGGCGGTCGACATGCAGGTCCGCGAGCCAGCGCCCGCGCTCCGTGACGCGCTCGCGCGCGAAGTCCAGATACCCGAAGGCCGCGAGAACTTTCGCGCGTCGCTCGAACGGCTCCCACACTTCGGCGCGGATGCTCTCGATGCGCCGCTCGGCGCGCTCGACGCGCTCCGCGTCTTCGATGACGGACCACAGCGCCTCGACGCAAGCGCTTCTTTCGTTCTCGCTCAAATTGCCGGGCGCGATCTTGTCAATCATATCGTTGAGGACCGAGACGGCGGCGTCCTCGCCCCCGCGCGCGTCAGCGAGCTTGGGCTCAGAAAGCGCCAGCTCGCCGCCGCGGCTTCTGACTTCGTCGAAAGCCTTTTCGATGCCGTCTTCCGTCAAAGGGTAGACGGGCGCGTAGACACGCCCGACGCGTTCGAGCGCGAGGTTCGCGCCCCGGCCGTCCTCGCGCATGCCGACGAGGTTGCCTCCGCGGCGGCGCAAAACTATCAACAACCGACGCCCGTTGCGCCCTATGCCGACGACGCGGCCGGGCACGATCACTTCGTCCAGCCAGCGGAACCACATCTCGGCGCGCGTCTGCGGCAGAGTTTCCAGCAGCCGCTGGCGCGCGCTCGCCAGGCGTTCGAGCCCGCGCGCGACTTCCACGGACAAGTTGCACCCGGCCGCTTCCAGTTTCTCGCGTATCAGCCGCTCGGCCTCGTCGCGCTCGCGCTCCTGACGCGCGACACGCCGCGCCGTCTCCCTGTGCGCGAAGCTTCGCTCGGCTATCTCGCGGACCCGCGCGAAACTCTCGTAGGCGTCGAGCAGGTTGAGCAGGCTGGAGTAGGTCGCGCGGAACTGACTTTGGAGCGGGTCGGGCGGCGAGGTCAGCAGTTCCGCGATGCGCGCGGGGTCCTGGTGGAGTCCGGGCGCTGCGACGACGAAGCCCACCTTGTCGCGCCCGCGGCGGCCTGCGCGTCCCGTCATCTGCTGAAGCTCCGAGGCCGAGAGCGTGCGCCAGCCGCTGCCCGTGCGCGCGTCGACGTTCGAGATGACGACCGTGCGCGCCGGAAAGTCGACGCCCGCCGCGACGGTCGCCGTCGCGAAGATGGCGTCTAGGAGTCCGGCGCTCATCAGCCGCTCGATGACCAGTTTCCAGGCAGGGATGTGTCCGGCGTGATGCGCCGCGACGCCGCCCTTGATGATGGTGTCCCAGTGCCTGTGGCCGCGCACCTCCGGGTGCTCCGTGACGAACTCGCGCATGATGTTGCGCCTCGCCTCGCGCCGCTCCGCGTTCTGCTCGCGGCGCGCGAGCGCGGCCTCCTGCGCCGCCTCGTCGCAGCGCCGCCGCGTCGGCAGAAAGACTATGGCCGGCAGCAGGTCGTAGGATTTCAGAGAGGCCAGCAACTGCGCGGGCGGCATCTCCGGCATGTGCAGTTTCAACGCCGGCCTCCCCCTCTGCGCGACCGCCAGTCGCGGCGCTCAGTTCGTTGCTGCCGCTCCCGCTCCTGCTGCTCGCCGAGGCGCGCGACTTCCGCGTTCAGTTTTCCGGCGTCGTTCAGGAGCGGGGTCAACTGCCCGTCCGGGTAAAGGAACGCCGCGCGCAACGGCACGGGGCGCGCGCCCGGCCGCTCGACCACGCCGCAGCGCACGCCGCGCACTTCGGAAATCCAGGAGGCGAACTCGTCGGCGTTCCCGATGGTCGCGGACAAGAGCAGCAGCCGCACGCGCGGCGGCGACAAGATGATCGCCTCCTCCCAGACGTGCCCGCGCTCTTCGTCCGCGAGGTAGTGCGCCTCGTCGAGGACGACAAGGTCCCCGCGTATGTCGCCGCCGCCGCGCAGCGCGTCGAACAACTGGTTGCGGTAGATTTCGGTCGTGCCGACGACGAGCGGGGCGTCGGCGTTCTCCTTCCGGTCGCCCGTCAGGATGCCCACGCGCTCGTCGCCGAACTCGTCCCTGAACTCCTGGTACTTGGAGTTCGTGAGCGCCTTGAGCGGGCTCGTGTACCAGGCCCTCTTCCCCGCGGCGAGCAAGCGCCGAATCTCCTCGCGCGCGATCCAGGTCTTGCCGCTCCCAGTCGGCGCGGTCACGAGCACGTCCTCGTATCCGAGCGCGGCCAGCGCCTCCAACTGGAACGGGTCCGGCTTGAACGGGGCGGGCGCGGGTGTGCCAATTCCTTCGAGCAGGCGGCGCACGTCGCGCGACGGTGGGCGCTGGCCGGCGCTCAAGGGCTGCTGGCGATTGACAGGCGAATCTTCGCGCGCGGGCCGCGACTTTTCGTCCCCCCTGCGCCTGCCGCCCTCCCGCTCTTCACCCTTTCGGCCGCGCCCCTTGCGGCGGCGGTCGTTAACACGTTGGCGTGGCATAGCGTCATTCTAACATTGCGGAATGCGGATTTCGGATGGCGGATTGATAAGATTGTCTCCAATCCGCCATCCGAAATCCGCATTCCGCGGTCCCGCTGCCCCTACAATTCTGGGCCGCCAAGTGGTAAGTTTAGGGCCGGCGGGCCGCAACGATTCCGGGGCGTTTGGCGTCTAAGGTTGGGCACGCCGCCGACGATCGTGGGCGCGCCGGGTGAGGCGAAATGGCAGAGCTTTTCGAGAATTTCGAGGTCAACAAAGCGCCGCGCTGGCCGAAGCTGGCGCGCCTGACAGGCGTCTCGGCCGTGTTCCACGTCCTCTTGTTCGTGGCGTTTCTTTATGTGCCAATCCTGCGCGAGGCTTTCCACATCGCCGACAGGTTCTCCGACGCGGAATACGTTGACGAGGACTACGAGAAGATCAGAATCAGGGACGTGACGATGCTCGGGCCGGGCCAGCGCCTGCAATACCCGCCCGGATACTTTAACGACCAAATCCCAGGCCCCGAGGCCGTCATACCGCCCGCGCCGGAGCCCACGCCCGTGCCGACGCCCGTCCCGACTCCGACGCCGACGCCGACGCCGACGCCGACGCCGTCTCCCAGCCCCAGCCCGACGCCTTCGCTGGCCGCCGGGGGCGACGCGACCACGGCCAACGCGAACGCGTCTCCGGCCGACGCGAAGGGTGAGAACGACCTGGACAAGGTCGCCGAGCAGAACAAGGTCAGGCGGCCGCGCACGGTCAACAAGCGCCCGTTCGTAGACCTCCTGGTCAAGTACAAGGAGATGAAGGATAAGGGCGAGCTGAACCTGGACAACCCCTTCGAGATGACCATCGAGGCCGACCGCAACCCGGACGGCACGCTCCGCAACGTCGTCATCAACCGCAAGTCGGGCGACCCGAAGCTGCAAGAGGCCGCGGAATCATTCGTCCAGGCCCTGAGCGCGTCGGGCGTGCTGGACTTCCTGGAAGGGACGGACCACCTGGTGCTAACGATTAAGCTGGACGGGTCCGAGATGAACTTCACCGCCGCGAGCGAGATGCCGTCGGCGGCCGAAGCCAAGCAGAAGGCGCTCGGCTACAACGCGCTCCTGGTCGGCGGCGCGTTCCTCAAGAAGGGGCGCGACGAGGCGACCATCATGAACAACACCAAAGTCACCGCAAGCGGCAAGCAGTTGGTCGTCAGCTTCAATCTGCCGCGCGCGGCCATCACCGAAATGATTAAGAAGCAGATACCTGCGACCTAGCTGTTAAAAAGCCGCGCTTTTGTGTAAGCTAGGAGGCGGGTTTGATAAGTCGAACGTGAACGCACCTCGGAACAACAACGCCTCAATTTTCACCGCGGTCATGTGCGCCTGCCTCGGCGTGCTGGTCGCCGGCACGCCCACGTACGCGCACGCGCGGCGGGCGGCCAGTGAGGTCTATCGTTTCGAGAACGCGTCCGCCATACGCTCCACGTTCGCCCCGTCGGTCGTCGTCACCCTTCGGAAGTTGAAGTCGGACGGCCGCTGGCTCCCGCGCCCCGCGGCCAGGGACGGGGCCACGGCGGGAGTGAATTTTTATCAGAACGACAAGCCTTTAGCGTCCCTCCATCAAGTCGTCACAGTCACGCGCCTCGCCCGCGCGGGCCTCTCGGAATCATTGGCGTAATCGCCGAAGGCACTCTGAGCAGCACAGCGAAGACGACGCGCACGCCCTTCAAACTGACTCGCTTGCCAGCGGTTTCGCCGCTCCCTTACAATCGTCGGTTGCAAGCCCCTTCGACTGATTCGGCAGCAACCCCCTTTGGCCCGTGCGCCCCCTTTTCACCTGACAGGATAAGAACGCCATGATTGATAAAGTTTTGACCAAGATTTTCGGGAGCAGCAACCAGCGCTTCCTGAAAACCGTCCAGCCCGTCATTGACCAGATTAACGCGCTTGAGCCCTCGGTCAAGCGCCTCTCGGACGAGGAACTGCGCGCGCGCACCAGCGAGTTCAAGGAGCGCGTCGCACGCGCCGTCGAGGGCGTCACCGACAAGGATGAGCGCAAGCGGCTCGAACGCGCCGCCCTGGACGAGCTTCTGCCCGAAGCCTTCGCCACCGTGCGCGAGGCGAGCGTGCGCTCCACGGGGATGCGCCACTTCGACGTGCAGCTCATAGGCGGCATCGTCCTACACCAGGGCAAGATCGCCGAGATGCGCACGGGCGAGGGCAAGACGCTCGTCGCCACGCTTCCCTCTTACCTCAACGCCCTGACGGGCCGCGGCGTCCACGTCGTCACCGTCAACGACTACCTGGCCTCGCGCGACGCCGAGTGGATGGGCCAGATTCACCGCTTCCTCGGGCTCGAAGTCGGCTGCATACAGAACGACATGGACGATTTCGAGCGGCAGGCAGCCTACGGCGCGGACATCACCTACGGGACCAACAACGAGTTCGGCTTCGACTACCTGCGCGACAACATGAAGTTCGATTTGGCGACCTGCGTCCAGCGCGGCCACTACTTCGCCATCGTCGACGAGGTGGACTCCATCCTGATTGACGAAGCCCGCACGCCGCTGATTATCTCGGGCGCGTCGGACGAGGCCACCGACAAGTACTACAAGGCCGACGCCATCATCCCGCAGTTGAAGCGCGGCGAGGAGAAGGACGAGGGGCCGGGCGGCAAGAAGATTAAGACGGGCGACTACGTCGTCGACGAGAAGCAGCACACGGCCGTCCTGACCGAAGAGGGCGTGGACAAGGCCGAGCGGCTCCTGGGCGTCGGCAACCTCTACGACCCGTCGAACATGGAGATGCTCCACTGCGTCGAGCAGGCGCTGAAGGCTCACACGCTTTACAAGAATGACCACCAGTACGTCGTGCAGGAAGGCGAGGTCATCATCGTCGACGACTTCACGGGCCGCCTGATGAAGGGCCGCCGCTGGTCCGACGGCCTGCACCAGGCGGTCGAGGCCAAAGAGGGCGTCAAGATCGAGAAGGAGAACCAGACGCTCGCCACGATTACGCTCCAAAACTATTTCCGCCTTTACGAGAAGCTCTCGGGCATGACGGGCACGGCGGAGACCGAAGCGGCGGAGTTCCACTCGACCTACAAGCTGGACGTGGTGGTCATCCCGACGAACCAGAAGATGATTCGCCAGGACAACCCCGATGTCATCTACCGCACGATTGGCGAGAAGTGGGACGCCGTGGTCGAGGAGATTCAGGAGTGCCACGAGAAGGGGCAGCCCGTCCTCGTCGGCACGGTCTCGGTCGAGAACTCCGAGCTGATTTCGCGCCGGCTGCAGAAGGTCGGCGTCCCGCACAACGTCCTGAACGCCAAGTACCACGAGCGCGAGGCCGAGATCGTCGCGCAGGCGGGCCGCAAGGGCGCGGTCACGATTGCGACCAACATGGCGGGCCGCGGCACGGACATCCTGCTCGGCGGCAACCCCGAGTTCATGGCGCGCGAGTTCCTGAAGAAGCAGGAGATTGACCCGGACGAGGTCACGGACGAGCAGTGGGAGGAGGCGGTCGAGCGCGCCAAGCGCCTCGTCGAGGAGGAGCACAAGGAGGTCGTCAGCATCGGCGGCCTGCACATCATCGGGACCGAGCGCCACGAGTCGCGCCGCATCGACAACCAGTTGCGCGGCCGCGCGGGACGCCAGGGCGACCCGGGCTCGTCGCGCTTCTTCCTCTCTCTGGAAGACGACCTGATGCGCATCTTCGCGGGCGACCGCGTCAAGGCCCTGATGCAGCGCCTCGGCATGGAGAAGGGCGTCGCCATCGAGTCCAAGATGGTCTCGAAGCGCATCGAGGGCGCGCAGAAGTCTGTCGAGGGGCGCAACTTCGAATCGCGCAAGCACCTCCTCGAATACGACGACGTGATGAACAAGCAGCGCGAGACGATCTACGGCCTGCGCCGCCAGTTGATGGAGCAGCCCGACCAGCGCGAGTACCTGATTGGCGAGACGGGCGTCGCGCGCGACCTGCTCGCGGACTTGACCAAGCAGTACCTGAACCCGGAGGCGGACCCCGATGACTGGGACGTGGAGAACTACGCCATCCAGCTCCACTCCATCTACGACTTCGACGTTGACGCCGAAGGCATCGACTTCGAGGACTCGACCTCCGAGGACATCGGGCAGGTCATCTGGGAGAAGCTCAAGGCGAAGTACGCCGAGAAGGAGGGGCAGATCGGCGTGGAGGCGATGCGCACTTACGAGCGCATCATCATGCTCAACATCATCGACGCGCAGTGGAAAGACCACCTGCTCTCGATTGACCACCTGAAGCAGGGCATAGGGCTCGTCGGCTACGGTCAGAAAGACCCGCTCGTCGAGTACAAGAAGCAGTCGTTCGACCTCTTCCAGGAGATGCTCGACCGCATCGACCAGACGACCATCCGCTCGCTCTTCAACCTGCAAGTCGTCACGGAGCAGCCGCCCGAGGCCCTGAGACAGAGGCGCGCGCCGCGCCGCTCGTCCCTGAACTTCACGGGGCCGAACCAGGGCGCGGCCGCGGCCGGCGAGGAGGCGGGCAAGGTCAAGACCATCACGCGCGACCAGCCGAAGGTCGGCCCGAACAAGCCCTGCCCGTGCGGCTCGGGCAAGAAGTACAAGAAGTGCTGCGGCGCGTGACGCGCCGTCAGCCCGAGGGGAACGGACTCTTGCACACCAAGCCTCGCAAAGTGACGATGGCCGTCGTTGCGCTCTCTGTGTGTTCGTGTCTCCTGATAATTGGCCCACGGGCGGCGGCCCGCGCGCAGGGGCAGGAGCAGCAGCAGCAGACTCCGGCCGCGGCCGCCGCCGCGGAGCGCGAGCGCGGCGTGGAGTCCTACAGGCAGGGCAACATTAAGGCGGCGGTCAAGGCCCTGCGCGCCGCCGTCAAGCAGGATAAAGCGGACGCCGACGCGTGGTATTTTCTGAGCCTCGCCCTCAACCGCGACGGCGAGACGAAGGACGCGCGCAAGGCCGTCGAAAGGTCCGTCAAGCTGCGCCCGAACTTCGCGCCCGCGCGCGCGGGGTTCGCCTACTTCCTGCTCCTCTCTAACAAACTGGCCGACGCCCTGCGCGAGGCCGAGGCCACGCTCGCCCTCGACGCGCACAACGCCGAGGCGCACTACGTCGCCAGCGTCGTGCACCTGCGCCGCGACGCGCCGGACAAGGCGCTGGAGTCCATCCAGGCGGCCCTGGCCGCCAAGCCCGATTTCGCGGCCGCTCTCCAGTGGAAGAGCCACGTGCTGCTCGAACTCTACTCGCGCAAGACCGACTACGTGGAGAACGAGTCGCCGGAGGAGCGCGCGCGGCGCACCAAAGGCACGGGCGATTTGCTCAAGGAGGCGGCGGACAGTTTAGACAAGTATCTTAAGCTGAACCCTTCGCCGAAGAACGAGGACGTGTGGCGGCAGCAACTGGCGACGCTGCGGACCTACGCGCAGAACACAGGGGGGAACGTCCCCACCTACGAGCGCACGGTCTTTTTCCCGAACCAGGTGACGACCAAGGCGCGCATTCTTTCCAGGCCGGAGCCGCAGTACACGCCGGAGGCGCGCAAGAACCTGGTCACCGGGGCGGCGGTCCTGCGCGCCGTCTTCGCCGCGGACGGGACGGTTCAAGACATCCTCGTCGTCCGCTCGCTGCCCTACGGGCTGACGGAGTTGTGCGTCAGGGCGGCGCGCAAAATCAAGTTCGTTCCGGCGACGAAGGACGGCCGCCCCGTTTCTCAATTCATCCAAATAGAATACAATTTCAATCTCTATTGAGAGGCAATCGCGAATTTCTGAAGCGCGTCGCGCGAACGGGTCCGCCGCGCTTACGGGATTAAAGATGTCCACCCCTCGGGTAACTCCAAGCTCATTACGCGCGGCCCTGCTGCTCATGCCGCTCTGCCTGTGCCAGTTGATTGCCGGCGCGGGCGGCGCGGCGCGCGCGCAGCAGCAGGCGCAGCAGTTGCCGCCCGTCACAAACGAGGACACGGCCGAAGGCATCAAGCTCTACAAGCAGGGCGACATGAAGGCGGCCATCAAGGCCCTGAGTACGGTGGTCGAAAAGCGTAACGGCGACGTGAACGCGCAGTACTACCTGGGCATGGCGCTCCACAGCCTCGGGGAAATGTACGCGGCGCGGGAGCCGTTCGAGACCGTGGTTGAGTTGCTCCCGAACTTCGCCGACGCGCACGCGAAACTGGCGTGGATGTTAATTCTCAACAACGACACGGACGGGGCGCTGCGCGAGGGCGGCCGCGCGCTCGAACTGGGCGTCCAGACCGCCGAAGTGTATTACGCCATCGGCGAGGCACACTTGAGGCAGGACCAGGCGGCGAAAGCCCTGGAGAAGGCGGAGGCCGCGCTGCGCGTCAGGCCGGACATGACGGAGGCTTTAATCCTGAAGAGCTTCGCCTACTTCGACCTCAAGCGCCACGGGGAGGCGGCTGAGACTCTGGAAAGAGTTCTCAGCCTGAACCCGAGCGGCGGGGACGCACAGGCGTGGCGCGAGCAGATCGAAACCCTGCGCCGCTTCGAGCGGACGGCCGCGCGTGGCGATAAACCCGAAGAGCCGCGCACGGCCTACGCCCCGAGGGAGGTCGAAAAGAAGGCGCACCTCCTGAGCAGGCCCGAGCCGCAGTACACGGACGAGGCGCGCAGGGTCGGCGCGCAGGGCACGGTCGTGCTGCGCGCAGTCTTTTCGTCGGACGGCACCGTCAAGAACATGTACGTGAAAAGGGCTCTCGGCCACGGGCTGACGACCGCGGCCGTCCGGGCCGCGCGCGAGATCAAGTTCGAGCCCGCGACCATCGGCGGCAAGCCCGTCTCGCAGTACATTCAGGTCGAGTACAACTTTAATATATATTGAGAGAGCACGCCGCGGGCCGCGAAGCAAGCCCCGGCCCGGTCTTAGAGCCGCGGGCGGTCGCGAGTCCTTGTTACCCGCCTTCATTCGTATGAGCGCAAACGCCACGTCAACCAACCCTGTCGTCCAGGCCATCGTCGCGGGCACGGCCCCCAAGGGGGCGAAGATGGCCGCCGCGCGCGGGATGCTACCGCTCGACCAGGCGGACATGCTCGAAGCCCTCGTGGCCCTGCGCGCGAGCGACGACGAGTCACTCGCGCAGGCCGCCGAAGAGACGCTCGCCGCCCAGGAGAAAGATTCGCTCCTGGTCGTCGCGTCCGGCACAGAAACCGCGCCCGCCGTGCTCGGCTACCTGGCCGCGCGCCCGGACCTCGGCCGCGAGATACACGAGGCCGCCGCGCTCAACGCGCGCACGCCCGACGAGGCCGTCGCGCTGCTGGCCGGCGAGACGGCCGACGGCGCGCTCCTCGAACTCATCACCATCAACCAGCAGCGACTGATCCGCGCGCCCGCCATCATCGAGGCCGTCATCAACAACCCCGCTCGCACGCCCGAGGCGGAGAGGCGCGCGCGCGAGACGCGGCGCGAGTTTTTCGAGAAGGAGCGCGGCGCGCAGCAGATCGTTGAAGAGTTGCGCGCGCGCGGGCAGGAGGCCGCGGCCGAGTTCATAGCGGCGGCCGAGTCCGTCGCGGAGACGGCCGCGGAGCCCGCCGCCGGCGTGCCGCAGGCTTTCACGCTCGACGACGTTTGGGCCATCGCCCAGCACATAGAGGTCTCCGACGCGGAGATAGACGACTCCTGGCTCTCGCTCGAACGTCTCGAAGAGCTTCTGGACGAGAGCTACGAGCAGCGGCTGGCGAACGCCGAGCGCATCATCGCCGACGCGCATAAGGAGTCGAAGAACGTAGAGCCGGAGCGCATCTCGCTCATCCGGCGCGTGATGATGATGACGGTCAAGGACCGCATCAAGCTCGGCATGAAGGGCGACCGCGAGGCCCGCTCCATCCTCATCCGCGACTCCAACAAGGTCGTCGCGCAGGCCGTCATACACAACCCGCGCATCACGGACCAGGAGATCGAGAACATCGCCGCCATGCGGACGGTCTCGGACGAGGTCCTGCGCGTCATCGCCCTGAACCGCGCGTGGGCGCGCTCCTACCCCATCATCCTGAACCTCGCGCGCAACCCGCGCACCCCCATCCCGACCGCGATCAACATCCTGCCGCGCATACACACCAAGGACCTGCAACACATCTCGCAGAACCGCAACGTCTCGGAGGCCGTGCGCCGCCAGGCGTACCGGCTCACGGCGACGCGCACGGGCCACTGAAATTTCATTGACACCGGGGCGGCGCAGTCCCTAAAATCCGCGCTACCGATTTAGGGAATTTACGATTTCCGAGACAGGCCCGCGCCGGCCGCCCGTGCGGTTTCCGAAGCGCCCGCGCCGCACTCTCCGGTTTGCCTGAGTTGAAGGCGGCGCGGTCGTCCATCACAACCACCTGCGCGCCGAGTAAGGAGATGCGCGCTCTCAGAAAAGAGAGGGAGTATGACATTCTTTGATGTTCTTTCCTGGATTATCGTCGGCCTGATCGCGGGCGTGATCGCCAAAGTCATCATGCCGGGCAAAGACCCCGGCGGCTGCGCCATCACCATGCTGCTGGGAATCGGCGGCGCGGTCCTGGCGGGCTTCCTCGCGCACTTCCTGAAACTCTCAAGGGATTCGGAAGGAATCGGGAGCAAGGGATTCTTCACCAAGGTGGGCTTCGGCGTCCTCGGCGCGCTCGTCATCCTGGCGGTCTACCGCCTGATCGCCGGCCGCCGCACCTGAAGCACTTCGGGGCAAGACACTAACCACGCGCGTCACACGAAACGACACGAAGAAACGAGCCTGGTTTCCTTCGTGTCGTTTCGTGTGACTCCGCGGCTCGTCTTTCGTCCGTCCGCTTACGAGGTCAGAAAATCTCAGAGCCCTTCCTGAGCACGGACCACGCCACGTCCGTCAGCGTGTGGGTCGCGGCCCCCCACCAGAGCCCCGCGAGCGCCGCCCACGCCGCGTGCTCGCCCACGTTCGCGCGCAACCCCGTCTCTATCGCGCGCCAGGCGCTCAAGACCTCCTCGAAAGTCGGGGCCGGCCCGCTCGCGAGCGCGGCGCGCAGGTAGACGCCCGCCGAGACCAGCAGCGCCAGGACCAGCGTGAAGTAGACGACGCGAATCAGCGTGCCGAAGACTAGCCCGTGCGACCAGCGCGAGCGGTGGCGGAAGAGCCCGCGGTAAGGGAGCCAGAGGAAGCGGAAGACTCCCCAGCGCGCGTACTGCCGCGACTGTATGTCCAGGTCCGGCCCGAACATGAAACCGCCGAACAGCATCGCGCAGGTCGCCACCACGGCCAGCGCGAGACTTCCCGTCAGGCCCCACGCCGCCACGAAAGTCGGCGCGGCCAGGATGAGCGTTACCGCGTCGTGAGTTCTCCCAGAAGGCATCCCCGAATCCTCTCCCGCTCATTCTAACCCACGAACCCGCACAACTGGCCCGCTTTTTCTTCCGCCTTCTTCTCTCCCCCTCTAATCAATATGTAAGCGCGGCTCCGCCGCCTAATCATTCATCTCTGATTTTCCGCGCCTTCGTCTCGCGCCCGTCTTTCAACACCGTCATGCCGACGACGTTGCCGCGGCCGTCCTTGTCAAAAGTAATTTTTACGTCGGCATTCTTTAAGAAGAATTCCGTCTCGGAGGCAGCGAATATCTGAGTCTTCCCTTGCCCGGTCCCCTGGCCGTACAGTCTCCCGTTTTCCAACGTCACCGTCACGATCATCGCCGGGGACATCTCGTAGCGTCCGGCGTATTTTTCCAAAACTTGCGGCGCTACAACTTTGGCCTCACGAGGGACTCGGTACGGTGCGCCGAACACGACGGCCGACAAATCGGCGGCCACTCTCCCTGCGTCCGCCGTCTGATTATTGCTCAGCACGATGACGGTCACTTTGTCGTCTGGGAAACGCTTGATGTGTGCCGCGAAGCCGAAATTCAGGCCGGCGTGGCGAATCTCTTTGCGGTCGAACGAGCTGGTGATATTCCAGCCGTAGCCGTAAATGCCCTTGAAGGGCGTGAACATTTCGTCGAGCGATTTGCGCGAAAGTATCTTCTCCGTGTAGAGCGCCTGGTCCCAGGCGAGCATGTCTTCGGTCGTGGAATAAAGGCCGCCTTCCGCGTGGAGGAAGGCCATCTCGTAAGAGCGGGCGTTGACGAGCGCGTCATTCTCCAGCACGTAGCCGGCCGCGCGGTTCTTGACGATCCGTTTATTGACACCGCGGCCGGAGTTTTTCATCCCGAGCGGCGCGAAGATGTTCTCGTGTAAGTAATCGGCGTAAGACTTCCCCGAGACCTTCTCGATGATTATCCCGAGCAGGTGGTAGCCGGAATTACTGTACTGATACTTCTCGCCGGGTACGAATTCGAGCGGCTTGTCCCTGAACAGTGCGACGACCTCTTCTTCCGTGGCGTACCGCCCGGCCGTCTGCTCATAACCGGGGAGATTCGTGTAATTGGCGAGCCCCGAGGTGTGCGTCAACAAGTGCTTGACTGTGATGGGCCGCCACGTCGGGGGGCAGTTTTCGAGGTATTTACAGATCGCGTCGTTGACGCAGAGCTTTCCCTTCTCCTGCAACTGCATAACCGCGGCCGCCGTGAAAGCCTTCGTCAGCGAGGCGATCTGGAAGACGGTGTGCGGCGCGTTCGGCACGTCCAACTCGTAATTCGCCATCCCGTAGCCCCGACTGACTATCGGCCTGCCGTCTTTCGCCACGAGAATCGAACCGCTGAAGTGTTCCGCCCTCACGGCGGCGTTCATGTATTCGTCAATCCGGGCGGAAATCATCTCCGAAGTCGGCGAGACGGCGGCGGTCTGCGCGGACAGGGGAACGGCAAACAAGAGCAGGGCGACTACAGAAATTATTAACTTCAGAGAATTAAATTTCACAGGCATCAATTTCCCTCAGTTTGTCCCGGCATTGTGCACATCACGTCACAGTAAATCGCAATTCACGCGGCAGCGCCATCACAAGCTCGATGGCCCCGTTTGCGCTGTGTGAAGACGTTCGGCAGACTGGAAGTGTTAGCCGGACAAGAGGTAATGAGAACTTGCCGCCCGCTTCAGAGGGACGCCCCCGCCTCAGCAGACCCGCGTTTGGAAGTATTTGGAATTATTTGGCGCAACTTTAAAGACATTTGGAGTCTATGCGGAGATGATGCGCGCTGGTTTGAGCGACGAGTCGGACGCAACGGCTCTAAACCAGGACTTGAGGCGGAAACGATTCTTAGAGATTTCCCCTCCGGCGACGCAACGTCTCTTGAATGCGTTCGATTTGATAGGAGGAGTTTCAGGATGAAGATTAAAACGTTCACCTCACTTCTGGCGCTGATCGTGCTGGGCCTCGCGGCGACCGCGACGGCCAGCGCCCAGTCGGCCCAGGGCAGCTACCAGTTTTCGCTGGAGGACGGCTACACGAAGTACGTTGAGTTCGACGCCGCGACGCAGACCACCGGGCAGGCGAGCGGCCAGATGTTTTTCAGTGACGAGGCCGAATTCTTCCCGCAGGACGTGGACGGCACGGGTGAGGTGCAGGAGTCGTTCAGAGGTATTTCGTACAAGGTTCAATTCGACGGCCTGGTGACCAGCAGGACCCGGCAGGCGGTAATGAGCGGGGTCATCACGGAGTCAACTGTCAGCAGCCTCGTTGGGCAGCGCGTGCTGCTCACGGTCGAGGACGGGGACGGCTTCGAGACCACGGACAAGCTGACGTGGGGCAGGTACGAGCAGCCCGCGATTACTTGGACCCCCTCGGACGCCGAGTTGGAAGTGGACCCCGGAGTGGGGCTGACCTGGGTCGCGACGGACGCGGAGCGCAGGGAAGACGAAGGCTACTCGATGCCCAGGGACACGAAGATAGGGACCAAGACTTTCCCGCTCTCGTCCTTCGACTTCTTCGAGCCGGCGCAGGCCGCGGGCGAGATTCGGGTGCAGCCGTAAAGCCGCGTGCACTTTCCGACGAGTATGAATGAGCAGGTGACGCCGCCGCGGCGAGCGTCGCTCGACAAACAACAACCAGATTCTGTTAAGGAGAATATTTTTATGAAGACGCTTTCCGCCGCACTCAAAGTTATGACCTGTGCGGTCCTCCTCATGACCCTTACCTCGATTGCTCAGGCCCAGGCGACGCGGACGTGGGTGTCCGGCGTCGGCGCAGACGACAACCCGTGCAGCCGCACGGCCCCTTGCAAGACTTTCGCGGGCGCCCTCTCGAAGACGGCCTCGGGCGGCGAGATCAGCGTGCTCGACCCGGGCGGCTACGGCGCTGTCACCATCGGCAAGCCGCTGACGATTGAAGGCTCGCAGGGTGCGGGCTACGGCTCGATCCTCGCCGGCGGCATTAGTGGCACTTACGGCGTCACCATCAATTCGCCTGGCGCGAACGACGTGGTCACGCTGAGGAACCTTTCGATCAACGGCGCGACGACCGGCCTCATCGGCGTCAGAATCCTCGCGGCCAAGTCCGTGATTATCGAGAACTGCGCGATCTTCAAGTTCCGCGCGTCGAGCGCGGGCAACGGGCGCGGCATCAGCGACCAGCGAACGACCGCGGGCAATAAGCTGCTGGTGCAGAACACGACCATCAACGACAACCTCTCGAACGCCGTCGTGACCAACTCGGGCGCGATCCACATGGTGCTCAACAACGTCAGGATTCACGACAACGGCCAGTCGGGCGTCTACGCGGGGACGGGCGCGAAAGTCACGATCCGCGACTCCGTCATCACGGGCAACGGCAACGCCGGCTTGCAGGCGGCCGACGCCAACACGGAGGTCTACGTCAACAACTCCGTGCTCTCGCACAACACTAGTTACGGCGTCTACGCGGGGGCGGGTGCCTCGATCGTGCGACTCTCGGGCGTCACCATCAGCGAGAACGGGACGGGTGTTCTAGCGATGGGCGGCACCATCGAAACCCACGGCAACAACACCGTCCGCGGCAACGGCGCGGGCAACGCGCTGCCGGCGAGCATCGGCCAGCAGTAACGGCCAAGATTTTCCGGCCTGACCCGAAAAGCCCCGCAGGCGTCCGACTCTGAATAACAGTCGGACGCCTGCGGGGCTTACGTCTGTTCGCGTAGTCTACGTCACCTCAACTGGCTTTGCGCGCCATCGGCGTGACGAAGCTCGGTTCGAGCGGCGCGGCGGCCGCCACGGAGGCGTACGGCTCAATCACCCTGTCGGCGAGCCCCAGTTCCACGGCCTGCCGCGCCGTCAGGTATGTGTCCCAGGTGAAGCGGCGCAGGAACCGCTTGAGGGTGATGCCCATCCTCTCGGCCAGAATCTCGCAGCAGCGGTCGCGCTGCCGCCGCGCGTACTCGGCCGTGCGCTGCGTGTTCTCGTCGTGGTCAACCGCGACGCTCGAATAGCCCGGATGCACCATGATCACGGAGTTCGGCATCAGCTCGCGCTGCGCCGCGGCTTGCAGGATGACCGCGCCCATCGAACAGACTTCGCCGTAGCCGACCGCGCGCACTTCCGTGCACTCCTTGATGCCGTCGTAGATCGAGAGCCCCGCGGCGCGGCACCCGCCGCGCGTGCTGATTTTGACGGTCAGTTCTCCGGCGCCGAGAGCCTGCAAGCCCATCAGCACCTTCGCGGCGGTCGACCGGTTGATGTCGTCGAAGAGGAACAGGGTGCGGGAGGCCAGGTGCACACCGTAGTCGAAGAGTTGAGACGTGTGAGGTTGACTAGCGACAAGGTTCGGCGCTCTGTTGACGCCGGACTCCACATCAGTCATCTAGGGGGTTCTACCTCCGTCTTTCGCGCTCAGGCAATTTCATGACCCGGACACGGAACCCTTTTGCACTCGCCATACCATACAAGAAGTGAGGGCGGAATGGAAGACTTTTAAACGGCCCCGCGAGGATATTTCGCGGGAAAACCGTCTTCGCGGGCGTCGAAAAGTTCGGCGAATCCACTGCGAACGCCGACGCATAAAACGGAAAAGAAACGAATCTGTTGTCTCGCGGGAGCGCAGTCTACAAAAATGTAGAAGGGCGTTCAGGGCCGGAATGAAAGCCGCCGGTTTGCGAGTTGTGAGCCCGCACATTACACTACGTCCGGTCAGCTTTTCGAGAGATGGGGAAACGTGGAAAAGTTCAAACGGCTTTGGAATACGGGACGGCGCGCCTGATTCTCACTGGGCTCGGCTGGCTGCCGCGCCCCGTTGCCCTCGCCGCTGGGCGCACCGTCGCGCGAGTCGCCTACGGGTTGAGCGACAGGCTCAGGCTCACAGGCTTTCGCAACCTCGAACTCGCCTTCCCCGAGATGAGCCCGCGCGAGCGCGAGCGCATCCTCCGCGGCACCTTCGCCAACCTCGGCCGCCTGCTCGGCGAATTCAGCCAACTGAACAGCGCGACGCCCGAAGACCTGCACAAGATTATCGAGTGCAGAGGTCTGGAGAATCTGCGCGAGGCTCAGGCGCGCGGGCGCGGCGTCATTTTATTCACCGGGCATCTAGGCGCGTGGGAGCTTTCGAGCTTCGCACTCTCCGCCTTCGGCTACCCGCTGAACTTTCTCGTCCGCCGGATTGATAACCCGCGCGTCGAGACGCTGGTCGAGAAGACGCGCACGCGCTTCGGCAACCGCTCGATAGACAAGCGCGCCGCCATGCGCCCGATGCTGAAAACCCTGCGCGCCGGGGGAACGCTAGGCATCCTCGTCGACCTCAACACACAGCCGCACGAGGGCATCTTCGTAGATTTTTTCGGCATACCGGCCTCGACCACCTCCGGGCTGGCCGCGCTCGCGCTGCGTACGGGTGCCGCGGTCCTGCCCGTCTTCGTCCCTTGGGACGAGACCCGACGCCGCTTCGTCCTTTACGTTGACCCGCCGCTGTCCATCACCCCCACCGGCGACCAGTCGGAAGACGTCAGGCAGATGACCGCACTTTTCACGTCCGTCGTGGAAGATTACGTCCGCCGCTACCCGGATCAATGGCTGTGGATTCACAAACGCTGGAACACAAGACCGGAAAAAGAAGAAAATTTTTACGCGAAGTCTTAGCCGCAAGGGGCAACTCTCGCAAGCATCGAAATGAGGGAATAATTAGCTTTAGTCCGTTAGAGCTAACAGATCACCTGAATGATTGCCCTGTCTCGGCTCTCCCTTTGTCACAAAAATATTGTGTTTCGGTGAAAATTGTTCTTGACAGCTCACAAAACTTCAGTATAATTCCTCACACACTGAGGCAGGACGAACCAAGTTGGCACGCTTCAGTTGGTTTGACAGTGTGGTGAAAGTGCTTTTGTACGAACCTTAGTAAGAGGGTGCGTTAGGTTCGCAGCGGATGCACAATTTTCTTAAGCCGCACGGCATTATCTCGCCCGTACCAACGCACCGCCTATAAATCACGGGATCGAACGTATGTGACGATTCTCAGTTCATTGCCAACGCCAACCCTGAATCTCCGAGCCTGCCCCTAAAGTTTTGCCCCGTCAGTCGAAAGATTGACGGGGCTCCCTCTTTCTGGCGTCAGAAAACCGGAGTCAGCTTTTTTAGCCGCCCCGTCAAAAATATCTTCACATCGCCAGGCCGCCGTCGACCTGTATCACCTGGCCCGTGATGTAGCGCGCCTCGTCGGAAAGTAGGAAGCACGCGATCCGCGCCACTTCGTCGGGTTCGGCGAAGCGGCCGAGCGGAATCTGTTCGAGCAGCTTCGCCTGGTAATCTTCATTGAGCGCCCCGGCCATCTCCGTCGAAACCAGGCCGAGGGCGAGCGCGTTGACGGTCACTTTGCGACTCGCCACTTCTTTCGCCAGGGCTTTCGTCAGCCCGATCATGCCGGCCTTCGAGGCTGAGTAATTAGACTGCCCCGCCATCCCGACGCGGCCGCTGATGGAAGAGATGTTCAGGACCGAGCCGCCGCCCTCTTGCCTGAGCATCACGCGCAGGGCGGCGCGCGCGAAATTCCAAGCCCCCTTGAGGTTGGTGTCAATGACGGCGTCCCAGTCGTCTTCCTTCATCCGCAGGATCAGGTTGTCGCGCGTGATGCCTGCGTTGTTGACCAGAAAATCAATTCGCCCGAAGGCTTCTTTGACCTGCTTGACCATCTCCGCGGCGGCTTCCGTTTGCGCCACGTCGCACTGCGTCGCCAGCACGCGCACGCCCATCGCCTCGATTTCCGCCTTCAAACTTTCCGCCGCCTCCGCGCTCTTCGCGTAGTTGAAGGCAACGTCGGAGCCGCGCCGCGCGAGTTCGAGCGCTATCGCGCGACCGATGCCGCGCGTCGCGCCCGTCACGATGGCGGCCCGCCCGGAAAAGGGCCTGGATGAATTGTCCAAGATGATTCGTCCTCCGATTGAAATTAGAAACGGCGAGAGCACACGCCCTGCGGCCGACCGCTCCTCAACTCTTAGAGCTTTAGCGAACTCAAATACTTCTTAAACTCGGGCGCGAGGTCAGGCCGCTTGAGGGCGAACTCGACGGTGGCGATGAGGAAGCCGAGTTTGTCGCCGGCGTCGTGGCGCGTGCCCTGGAAGCTCACGGCGTAGAACGGGCGCTTCTTCAGGAGCGAGCGCATGGCGTCCGTGATCTGTATTTCTCCGCCCGCGCCGGGTGGCGTCCCTTCTATCTCGTCGAAGATGTCCGGCGTGAGGACGTAGCGGCCGATGATGGCCAGGTCCGACGGCGCTTCCGCGAACGGCGGCTTCTCCACCATGTCTTTGATCTTGTAAACGCCCTCGCCGACCTCCTCGGCGTCAATCACGCCGAACCGCGAGATCGCCTCCCCTTCCACCCGCATCGTGCCCAGCACCGGCGCGTCGTATTTCTCGTAAACGTCCAGCATCTGCCTGAGCGCAGGCACTTCCGCGTCGACTATGTCGTCGCTGAGCATCACGGCGAACGGCTCGTCGCCGACAAGGTCGCGCGCCTGGAGGACGGCGTGGCCCAGGCCGAGCGCCTCGCGCTGGCGCACGTAGCTGATGCGCGCCATCTCGGAAATGGCCCGCGTCAGCTTCAACTCCTCCTGCTTGCCGCGCTCGCGGAGCAAATGTTCGAGTTCGAAAGAGATGTCGAAGTGGTCTTCGATGGCGCTCTTGCCGCGGCCCGTGACGATGATGACGGATTCGACGCCGGAGGCGACCGCCTCTTCGACGACGTACTGAATCAGCGGCTTGTCCACGAGCGGGAGCATCTCTTTGGGCGACGCCTTCGTGGCGGGCAGGAATCGCGTACCCAAACCCGCCGCCGGGAAGACCGCCTTGCGAATTTTTTGTGCCATGACGTTGTAATCCCCCTTGCGCTGACCCGGCGCGACTTGCCGCGGGCGGGGGCGCGTCCGCCCCGCCCCACGTGCTTGACACGCGCGTGCGCGGTCAGATAGCTTGACCCTTTTCGCTTGGAGCCTGTGCAGAGGTGTTTCAATACCATAAGACAGAGGGCCGCGGCAAATGCTCGATTTAAACTTCGTTCGTGACAACCTGGATAAAGTGCGCGCCGCACTCGAAGCGCGCCAGTTCCCGACCGCGGCGCTCGACGACTTCGCGCGGGCGGACGCCGAGCGCCGGCGCGTGATTTCGGAATCCGACCAACTCAACGCCGCGCGCAACGCCGCCAGCCGCGCCATCGGCGCGCTGATGAAGGAGGGCCAGCGCGAGGAGGCCGAGGCGCACCGCCGCGAAGTCGGGGAGATGAAGGAGCACATGGCCGAGCTCGACCGCGTGCGCGACGCGGCCGAGGCACACATGCGCGAGCTGCTCTCGACCCTCCCGAACATCCCGCACGAAAGTGTGCCAGTCGGCACGGACGAGACGGCGAACCGCGAGGAGCGCAGGTGGGGCAAGCCCCCCGAGTTCGACTTCGAGCCGATGGACCACGTCGAGTTGGGCACGTCGCTGGGGATTCTTGACCTCGAACGCGCGAGCAAAATCGCGGGCGCGCGCTTCAGCATCCTGAACGGCGAGGGCGCGCGCCTGAGCCGCGCACTCGTCAACTTCATGCTGGAGATGCACACGCGCGAGCACGGCTACGAGGAGACGCTGCCGCCCTTCATCGTCAACGCCGACTCGCTTTTTGGCACAGGGCAGTTGCCGAAGTTCGAAGAGGACTTGTTCAAGCTGACGGACGAGCGCGGCCTCTACCTGGTGCCGACAGCGGAAGTTCCCGTGACGAACTACCACCGCGAGGAGATACTCGAAGGCGCGCAGCTCCCCATGAAGTGGGCCGCGTACACGCCGTGCTTCCGCTCCGAGGCGGGGAGCTACGGGCGCGACGTGCGCGGGCTGATTCGCCAGCACCAGTTCGAGAAGGTCGAGCTGGTCAAGTACGCGCTCCCCGAGAATTCTTACGACGAGTTGGAGTCGCTGACGCGCAACGCCGAGGCCGTGCTGCAAAGACTCGGGCTCCACTACCGCGTGGTCGCGCTCTCGACCGGCGACCTCGGATTCGGCCCGGCGAAGACTTACGACATAGAGGTCTGGCTGCCCTCGCAGAGCGCCTTCCGCGAAATCTCTTCGTGCTCGAACTACGAGAGCTTCCAGGCGCGGCGCGCGCAGATTCGCTTCCGGCGCGCGGGCGGCGCGAAGCCCGAGTACGTGCACACGCTCAACGGCTCCGGCCTCGCCGTCGGCCGCACCTGGATCGCCGTCCTGGAAAACTACCAGCAGCCGGACGGCTCAATCGTCATTCCAGAAGCGCTGCGCCCCTACATGAACGGGATGGAAAGAATAGTGGGCAGTGGGCAGTAGGCAGTGGGCAGTTAAAAACAAAACACAAGAGGCAGCCGACTAAGTAACTCGGCTGCCTCTTGTCTTTAACTGCCCACTGCCCACTGTTTACTTGATTCTCAAGTCGAACGGCATGAGGGCCATGATTTCGCCGCGCTTCATGCGGTCCATGGTGGCGGCGTAGCGGAGGGCGCGGCGCACGTCTTCGGGGAGCGCGGCGAAGGCCGCTTGCTGCTGCTGTAGCTGGACGCTCGCCTCGTCGCCTCCGCCTCCGCCTCCGAACAGGCCGTCTAAGAAGCCACGGCGGGGAGGGAGGATGACGCGCCGCACGCCCTTGTCGGCCGGGATGCCCGCGAGTTCGCGCGCGACCTCCACAGCCCTGTCCAAGCCGCCGAACTCGTCTATCAACCCTTTCTCCTTCGCCTGCGCGCCGGTCCAGACGCGCCCCTGCCCGACCGAGTCAATGTACTCGGGGTCGTGGCCGCGCCCCTTCGCCACTTTTGGCACAAACTCGTCGTAGTACTTGCTCTTGACCGTGGCCTCGAACCTCTCGCGCTCCTCGGGCGTGAACTTCTCCGTCTCGCGGAAGAGCCCCGCGGTCTTCCCGCGCAGCACGTACTCGTTCGTCACGCCCAGCCAGTCGTAGAGCCCCTTGATGACGGGCTTGCCAGCGAAGATGCCTATGGAGCCGGTGATGGTCGAGGGCTCGGCGAGAATCCTGTTGGCGTTGCACGAAATGTAGTAGCCGCCCGACGCGCCGAGGTCGCCCATAGAGACCACGACGGGCTTCTTCTGCTTCGCGACTTCGACGGCGTGCCAGATGGCGTCCGACGCGTAGTGCACGCCGCCGGGGCTGTCCACGCGTAGGACGATGGCCTTGATTGATTTGTCGCGCGCCGCGTCGTTGACGGCCTTGACCATCGTGTCGGAGCCGACCGACTGGTCGCCGCCCATCGAGCCCGACTCGGACTTGCCGGGCCAGATTTCCCCCGAGGCGTAGATGACCGCGATCCGCTCGCCGCGGTTCAGCCCGACGGACTCCGGCTCGATCTGCTTGTAAGCCTCCGCGCGCGTGACGTGCAGCTCTTCGTCGTCCTTGTAGCCCAGGCGCTTCTTCAATTCATTCTCGACTTCGTCGCGGTAATTCGCGCCGTCAATTAGGCCGGCGTCGCGCGCCTGCTCGGCGCTCAGCGGCGCGTTGTCGACGAGGGCGCGTATGTCTTCGGGCGATTTCTTGCGGGCCTCGGCGACCGTCCTGACGAAGCGGTTGAAGAGGTCGTCGAGGATTGCGTCAACGACCTCGCGGTGCTCCTTCGTCATCTCCTTGCGCGTGAATTGGTCCGGCGCGTTCTTATACTTGCCGATCTGGTACACGTCCGGGTAGACGCCTAGCTTGTCGAGCGCGCCGCGGAAGAACATCACGTCGGCCGCGAGCCCGTTGATGAAGAGGTCGCCAGACGGCGAGACGTAGACGCGGTCGCACGCGGTCGCGACGTAATACTCCTTGTTCGTGCCGACCTCTATGAAGGCGTAAATCGGTTTGCCCGAGGCGCGGAAGTCCGCGATCACTTCGCGCAGTTCGTCGGCCTTGCCCCAGCCCGCGCCGAGCAGGTCAATCTCCAGGAGGACTCCGTTGATGCGCTTATCAACTTTCGCCTTGCGGAGCTGCTCGACCAGGGTCGTCATCGACAGCCGCTCTTTGCCGAAAATTCGTCCGGCGAGACTCTCCGGCACGTAATCGGGCAGTTCGCCTTCGACCTTCAAAGCGAGCACGCTGTTCCCGCGTATGACCGGCTCGCTGCCGCGCAGCATTGAGAAGAGGATGCCGATCCCGATGACGACGGCGAGGACGAAGACCAGGAAGAGACTGCCGAGGATGATTGCGATTTTACGCCCGCATGACATTGCCATAATTATTGAACCCGAAACTCGATTCCTGAAGATACGGCGCGCACGCCGCTATCATTACGCAAGCCGGCGGGAAAAGGTTTAACGAAGGGATGAGGGATGAAAAGGGTTGAGTGAATAGGTCAACTGAATCTGGCACTCAATCTTCTTCATCCCTCATCCCTCCGCCCTCATCCCTTCACAATCCACCCGCCGCCGAGGACTTCGTCGCCGCGGTAGAAGACTGTGGCCTGGCCGGGCGTGATGGCGCGCTGCGGCTCGTCGAAGCGTACGTGCGCGCGGCCGCGCTCGCGGGGCGTGATGGTGGCGGGCGCGGGCTGGTGTCTGTAGCGCACGCGGACCTCGGCGCGGACGGGCTCCGTCGGCGAGTCGAGCGCGATCCAGTTGACGCCCGCGGCCGTGAACTCCTCGCGCAGTAACTCTTCCTCGTTCCCGACGACGACGCGGTTGCGCCCGGCGTCAATCGAGACGACGTAGAGCGGGCGCTCGCTAGACAGCCTGAGCCCGCGCCGCTGCCCCACCGTGTAGCGGTGTATGCCGCCGTGCTTGCTCAAGACTTCGCCGCGCGTGTTCGTGATCTCGCCCTCGCCGGGCAGTCGCTCCTGCGCGCCTTCGGCTTCGAGGTAGCGGTCGATGAAGCCCGCGTAGTCGCCGTCCGGCACGAAACAGATTTCCTGCGACTCGGCCTTCTCCGCGACGGCGAGTCCGCTCGCTCGCGCCACGCCGCGCACCTCCGGCTTGGACATCTCGCCGAGCGGAAACATGGCTCGGGAAAGTTGGCCCTGCGTCAATTCCCACAGGAAGTAAGACTGGTCTTTCTGCGTGTTCAGCCCGCGGAAGAGGCGGTAACGATTGGCCTCGCCGTCGAAACGGACGCGCGCGAAATGCCCTGTCGCGACTTTGTCGCAACCCAGGCTCTCGGCCAGACGGTCGAGCGAAGCGAACTTCAGTCGGCTGTTGCACGCGACGCAGGGAATCGGCGTCTCGCCGTCGAGGTAGCTCGCGACGAAAGGCTCTACCACGTCGCGCTCGAAATCGCGTTCGAGGTTGAGGACGTAGAAGGGGAAGCCGAGTTCCTCGGCCACGCGGCGCGCGTCGTACACGTCGTCCAGCGAGCAGCAGCGCGACGGCAGGGGCTCGCCGTGCTCGTCCACGCTCAGCCCGCGCCGCTGGTTCCACAACTGCATCGTGAAGCCGACCAGCTCGTGACCCTGCTCTTTTAAGATCGCGGCCGCCGCCGATGAATCCACGCCGCCGCTCATTGCCACTGCTATCTTCATGACTACTCTTTGATATTCTGACAGGCGGTCGGGTTGGTCGCAAGTCAACAGGAAGTCAAGGGAGGGATCATTAATCAACCGCTCGTGCTATGAGGTAGACGACCGCGCGCTCGGTGTTGCCCTGTAGCCTGCGCGCCCAGGAGGTTTGAAGTCGCGCCCATTCCGCCTGAGACAACACACCCGCCTCCATCACTTCAAACCCGGCGGCGCTGTACTTGTGTGCCAAAATCGATTCGAGATAATCGTGCGAAAGCTCTGGCAGTCCCAAACGCTCCATCTCTGTACGGTCGCGCGCGGGGTCCACACCGATGACGACTTCGAGCACGCAGCCGGGCGCGCAGGCGCGCCGCAGGTTAGCGAGCACAGCGGTGTCGCCGGTCGCCACCGCGCGCAGCAGACTGCCCCACGGGAAATGTATGTGAATCTCGTCGGCGACGCCGTCGAGTTCCGCGGGGAGATTCTCGACCGCCGCCTGGACGAAGAGGACGTTAGGCAGTCCGCCCTTCGCCGGCTTGCGGTAAATCTTCTCGGAAATCTTCTCCAGCGCTTTGGCGCTCGCGTCCACGCCGATGTAGAACTTCGTCGGGTCGGCCCGCGCAGACTGGTACACAAAGCGGCCGTCGCCGGTCCCTATGTCCAAGACCACCCCGCCGCCGATATGGCCCGATAAGTTTTCCGAAGGCTTCTCGGTCGAGTTATCAGGTGGTGCTGCCACGAATGCACTTGAGCATAAAAAGTAATCCTTTCCGGCCGCCATTATAGGCGACGGCGGTCGGGCTCATCAATTTGAACGTGCAGGTTCTTTCATCAGAGGAAGCGACGGGCCACGAAGCCACACGAAACGGCACGAAAGGCTTCGTCCTTCCTTCGTGTTGCTTCGTGTGGCTTCGTGGTTCCTGGCTTTTCGCTGAAAATGATAAGATGCGGCCATCGCCCAGGAGTGTTTTCGTTTCCGAGACCGAACGAATTGGCCCCGTTTCAAACTAAACTTTTGTGATCATGGAAAGAGCCATCGAAGAGTATCGCGTCGCCGCCGAGCCCTACTACCTGGCGGTCGCGCGCGAAGTGGAGTTGTTCGAGGCGGCCTACGCCGCGCGCCTGCCCGTCATGCTCAAAGGCCCCACGGGGAGCGGCAAGACGCGCTTCGTCGAGCACATGGCGTGGCGGCTGGAGCGCCCGCTGATTACGGTCGCGTGCCACGAGGACTTGTCCGCGACGGACCTGGTCGGGCGCTTCCTGCTCGAAGGCGAGGAGACGGTCTGGCACGACGGCCCCTTGACGCGGGCCGTCCGCAACGGCGCGATCTGTTATTTGGACGAAGTCGTGGAGGCGCGCAAGGACACCATCGTCATCATCCACCCGCTGACGGACGACCGCCGCCGCCTGCCCATCGAGAAGCGCGGCACGGTGCTCGACGCGCCGGACGATTTCATGCTGGTGGTTTCGTACAATCCGGGCTACCAATCGATCCTCAAGGACCTGAAGCAGTCGACGCGTCAACGCTTCGTCGCATTAGAATTCGACTACCCGCCGCCCGAGATGGAGACGGAGATCGTGGCGCGCGAGGGCGGCGTGGACGAGGCGACGGCGCGCGACCTCGTCGTCATCGGCCAGAAGGTCAGGAACCTGCGCGGCCACGGCCTCGAAGAAGGCGTCTCGACCCGTCTCTTGATTTACGCCGCGCAGATGATCGCCCGCGGCATCCCGCCCGTCGCCGCCGCCGAGGTCGCCCTCTGCTCGCCCATCACCGACGACCGCGAATTGCAGCGCAGCATACGCGAGATCGTGACGACCGTTATTTAAAACGCGCCGTGAGATTGAAGCAACGTTCGGCGGTAAAGCGTGATGACAGCAGAACCCGACGCGCCGCGCACAGATAACTTCGTCGGGAGTTGGGCGTGGCTTTTGCCCGCGAGCTACCTCGCGCACATCGCGGAGGAATACTGGGGCGGGTTCCCCGCGTGGATAGCGAGGTTCTGGGGCGTCGAAAGCTCGGTCGATAATTTCCTGTCGTGGAACGGCGGGGCGCTGGTGATGATGTGCGTGGGCGTCGCGCTGGTGCTCTTGACGAAGTCCTACCGCTGGCTGCTGGTCAGTTTTGGCACAGTCGTTTTGATTAACGGCGTCGTGCACGCGCTCGCGAGCGTCGCGACGTGGTCGTACTCGCCGGGCCTAATCACCGGGCTCCTCTTCTACGTCCCGCTCGGGTTGTTCACGCTGCGGCGCGCGAAAGGGAGGGTGAACGCGCGGACGTTTCGCGCGGGGTTAATCGTCGGCGTCGCGATGCACGCGGTCGTCGTGCTGCTCGCGTTCGGTTTCGCGAGAATCGCCTCCTGAGAGATAAATCATGCTCGTAGCCGTGCTCTCGATTCTGGCCCTCTTCTCCGCGGTCCTCGCCGTCCTCTCCGCTTACCAGAAGCGCAGACTGACGCACTACCTCTTCAAGCCGCTGACCGTCGTCGTCATCATCCTCATCGCGCTCCAGGCGAAACACACGACCACGCCTTTTTACAGGCAGGCGATCATCGCCGGTCTCATCTTCTCGCTCGCGGGCGACATTTTCCTGATGCTGCCGGACCGCTTCATCCCTGGGCTGGTCAGCTTCCTCTTCGCGCACGTCTTCTACGTAGTGGCTTTCACTTACGAGAGTGGCGGCGCGCTCTCCTTCTGGACGCTGGTCCCCTTTCTGCTTTACGGCTGCCTGATGCTGCGCGTGCTCTGGCCGCACCTCGGAAAACTGAAGCTGCCGGTCCTGATTTACGTCGCGGCGATTCTGGCGATGGGGTGGGCGGCCGCGGGCCGCCGTCTCCTGACCGAACAAGAAGGGAGTCTCCTCGCCTTCCTCGGCGCGGTCCTCTTCATCGCGTCCGACTCCGCGCTTGCCCTGGACAAATTCCGCGGCCACTTCCGCAGCGCGCAGCTCCTCATTCTCTCCACCTACTTCACGGCCCAATGGCTGATTGCCCTTTCGACCTGAATTTTCTAAGCTTCGATAAGTAATGAAGGAAGAGGAAAGAGAGACTGAAGAGGGCGCGCCGTTCGAGGGCGAGTTCCGTGAGCGTTTGCGCTCGGTCAAGAGCGTGACGGAGCGGCGCACGATTGCGGGGCTGGCGCGCGAGTTGGGGTCGCTGCCGGTGGACGCGGCGCGCGCCGCCTTGGAGACGAGCGCCTCCATCGCGGGCGTAAGCTTGCGCGCGAGCATAGAGTTCCTGCGGGCCGCGCCTCGCGCCTCGCGCGTGATAGAGGCCGCGGACCTGCGCGCCTGGGGCGAGATGGGCAGGCGACTCGCGATGGGCGACGTGGAGACGGCCGTCAGCTTCTTCAACGCGGGCGTCGAGGAACTCGGACACGTTCCGCCGCAGGCACGCCCGCTCGTCTTCCAGGTCTGCTCGCGCCAGATGACGCTCTCCAGCGCCGTCGCGCTCGAAACTTTCAGGAATGCTCCGCTGCTCGCCGCCTACGTCACGGACCCGGAGTTGCTCCGAATGGTCTTCGAAGTCGCGGCGGAGATTTCCAAGCGGTCGGCCCGGCACAGCGCCGACTTCCTCAAGACCACGCCCAGGGTCGCGCGCCGCGCACGCGATTTTGGCCCAAACGACGCCGAGCGCATCTTCCGCGCCGCGATCCTCCTCGCCTCCGCCTTCGCCGCGCGCGCGGGCGGCATCGCGGCGGACGCCTGGACGGCGCTCCCGGCCGCGCTCGCCGGGCCCAAGCCCGAGGCCGCGCTCCAACTGATGCGCCGCGCGGGCGAGTTCCTTGAGCGCGGCGGCGGGGCCGCGCTGCACGTCCTCGTCGCCGGCGGCGAGACGCTGCGCCTGCTGCCCGAAGCCTTCGACGCCTGGGTCGAACTCCTCTGGGCCGTCGCCGAGCACGGCAACGCCAACCTCATCGCCTTCGTGCGCTCCGGCCCGTCCTTCTTCCAGGGCCTCACGGGCGATACCGAACGCGCGCACGCTTCAGAATTGGCCCTGCGCGTCATCAACATCACGCGCGAAGTCGCGCGCCTGGACGGCGAGTCCGCGCTCGCCTGCTTCCGCTCAAGCCCGCAGGCCCTGAAGACCGTCTCAATCGAGCAGTTCGAGCAGTGGGCGCGCGCGGGGCTCGCGGGCGAGAAGGCCGACCAGCGCGCGCGCCGCAGCTACTTCGCGCTCGAAACCCGCCGCAGCAACGACGCGCTGCACACGGGCGGCAACGGCCTCGCGCTCGAAAAAATTCAGCACCTCCTCTGCCTCTACATAGAGGCGCTCACGGGCCGCGCCGTCGAGATCGCGCCGCTCGCCGCGGTCCCGCACGAGGCGCGCATCAACGACGGGCGCACCATCCACCTGCCCTCGCACGTCACGGAGTTCGACGACGAGCAGTTGGACTTCCGGCTCTACAAAGTCCTCGCCGCGCACGCCGCAGGCCAGATAGAGTTCGGCACGCACGAGCGCGACTCGTCCGACCTGCGCGCGGCCTACAACTCAATCGCCGAAGCCTACGCCGAGGAGAACGCGGACGCGCGCGACGCCTTCGCCCTCGACGGCTACATCAACGAGCTTGAGAAAGGCGAGCGGGCGCTCTCGCCCGAGGAGGAAGCGAGACTCGCGGCCGCCGCGCGCCGGGTGATGCCGGTTGATTCGGACTACCGCGCAGTGCTCTCGCTCTTCCCGCACCGCGGACTGGCACACAAAATTTTTGGCACACTCGAAAACGGGCGCATCGACCGCCGCCTGCGCCGCGCCTACCGCGGCCTCGCGCGCGACCTGGATTTGACCCGCGCACACCTGCGCGCCAACCGCCCGCGCGTCATAGACCTCCCCGTCACGCTCGTCCCCTTCGAGCTGCTCTTCCAGATCGCGCTCTGCGGCGGCGCGCTCGACGACGCCCGCCAGTTCTACGGCCAGATCGTCTCCGAACTCGAAGGCATCGTCGCGGACTACCTCGTGGGCGCGCACTCGACGGTCGCGGACACCCTGATGGCGACGAGCCGCGTCTACTCGCTCTTCCAGTCAATCGCGCCCGACCAGAGCCAGCAGCAGGCCGAGGCGACGCCCGAGGAGGCGGAGACGGAGGAAGAGGCGGGCGTGTCTTCAGAGATGCGCGAGCCGAAGGACGCGCCCGACAAGAAGTCGCGGCCGCAGGACGCGCGCGAACTCTTCAACGCCTGGAACAGCCTTGAGCCCGAGGGCGAGCCGGACGATTTGGACGGTGCAGAGTCGTGGACGAAGGCCGAGGTGCCCGAACAGGGACTCGAAGAGGGCGAGGTCGCTTACAACTACGACGAGTGGGACAGGGACTTGACGGACCACCGCACGGGCTGGTGCCGCGTCATCGAGAAGCGGGTCCGCGCCGGCAGCCGCGCCTTCGTGGAGCAGACGCGCGAGCGGCACAAAGGGGTCATCTCTTCGATCCGCCACCAGTTTCAACTAATGCGGCCCGAAGACCTGACGCGCGTCACGAACGAGTTGGACGGCGAGGACTACGACCTCAACGCCGTCATCGACTACGTCATAGACCGCCGCGCCGACGGCCACCAGTCCGAGCGCATCTACACGAAGCGCCTCAGAAGGCGGCGCGACGTGGCCGTCTCGTTTCTACTCGACCAGTCGTCTTCGACGGCGCGCACCATCGGCCGCCACCCCTTGCAGCCCTACACGCATCCGGGCCGCCGCATCATCGAGATAGAGAAAGAGGGCCTGGTCCTGATGAGCGAGGCGCTCGAAGCCGTCGGCGACGTTTACTCCATCAACGGCTTCACGTCCGAGGGCCGCCGCAACGTCAAGTTTTACGTCGTCAAAGATTTCGACGAGCGCTACACGGAAGAGGTCGAGCGAAGAATCGGCGGCATCACCTACCAGAACAACACTAGATTAGGCGCGGCCATCCGCCACGCCGCCGCGCGCCTCGCCTCGCAGGAGGCCCGCACGCGCCTCCTGATAGTCCTCTCCGACGGCCGCCCCTACGACCACGACTACGGCGACGCCCGCTACGCCCGCGAGGACACCCGCGAAGCACTCCGCCAGGCCAAGCTCCAGGGCATCACCCCCTTCTGCATCACCATCGACCGCGAGTCCGAGACCGAACTCAAAGACCTCTACGGCGACATCGGCTACACCATCATCGACGACGTGCTCACCCTGCCCGAACGGATGCCAGGGATTTACCGCAGGCTGACGACCTAGAATTCACTTTCATTATATAAGTAGAAACTATAAGGATAAGGCAAACCTTTGATTTATAGTTAACAAGTTACCTACTGAGCTTCGATTGTATGTTGATATTTTGATTACTAATGAACCCCTTAAGGCAGTATAATCTATGAAGATGTCCAAGCCAGGGTTAGGATTAACGCGCAGCTCAGAAGTGAAGAATTAATCTGCCAGCTACAGCTAGTTCTCAAATACCTTTTAAATTAGCAGGTAACTATGCCGGACCAAACCACTCAAAATGAATTGCCGCCTTTTCTTACTTCAGATGGCGGACTGCTTTCTCATTTTCAAAGCGCTAAGAACCCTTTACTTTAATGACATGTCATCTCAAACCAAAACGTCGCTAACACCTGAAGAATACCTCGCCATTGAGCGGAAGGCTGAGACTAAGAGCGAGTATTTCGCGGGAGAGATGTTTCCGCTGGGGAGCAGGGGCAAGTCGCATGATGTGTTTGCGATGACGGGGGCGACGAGACGGCATAACTTGGTCGCGGGTAATGTTTTTGCTGCGTTACACAGGCAGTTGGCTGAACGACCTTGCGAAGTGTACCCGAGTGATATGCGCGTGCGCGTTCCTGCCACCACACTCTACACTTACCCTGACGTGACGGTTGTTTGTGGCGAGCCGAAGTTCGAAGACGATTATCTTGACACGCTGCTCAATCCCATCGTCATCGTCGAAGTTCTATCCGACTCCACAGAGGCTTATGATCGTGGCAAGAAGTTTGAGCAGTACCAGCAGATTGAAACACTCTGCGAATATGTGCTCGTGTCGCAAGAGCCTTACAGGATAGAACAATATGTCAGACAGGCCGCGGCGCAGTGGCTGTACATGGAAACTCACCGCGCGGAAGACGTTGTCAAACTAAGCTCAATCAACTGCGAGCTTGCCGTGAAAGATGTTTACGCCAAAGTTATATGAATAACTTCTACTATTCTCTTGACAGCTTCACTCAACAGGCATAAATTCACGCCGTTCTTCACACAAAGGGTTCGCACTCCTCGCTTTCTATGTTCCCGCTGACGAGTGGCTGGCTCTCGTCGGCCTCACGACCAAGACACAAGAGAAAACGGAAGCTCGAACCGGGTGGTGCGGCGGTGAAAGTCTCTGTCACAGCGCGGAAGTTGTCTCAAGCGCGGCGAAACATGCCTGCGCGCGGCGAAAGAAGGCGCGCGCAGTGTGACAGACGACTGAATCAAGGCGAGAGACGGTCTGCGCGGTTGGACAGATGACTCGCGCGCGCGGACACACGCTTGCGCGGCCCGAAACTTCACTCGCGCGGCTGTCAACCTCGCGCGCGCAGCGTTGAACTTCACTCGCGCGGCGTTGAACTTCACGCACGCGGCGTGTCAGAAGGCTCGCGCGGAGTGACAGGCGGCTGCGCGGGGCGAAAGGCGTTGAATACGGCGGTATCAGGGACGCGCACGGGCGTTTACCCGGTTCGATTCTCACGGAAGTTCCTCAAATCATCTTTCCAGAGAAAGGAATCTCACCATGAAAGACACGGAAATACGCAGGCTTGAGATGCTCAGGCGCGTGCGCGACTTCGGCGCGGCGCAAGCCTCCTCGTTCCCGGCCGCGAGCCTCGCGGCGCAGAAGTTCGGGGCCGTCGGCGCGGTCGTCGCGGAGGTCGAGGCGCACGGGACGACGCAGTCCACGGGTAAAGGCGCGGCGCAGGCCGGCGCGAGCGCCAAGCGCGCGGCGCGCGCAGACCTGCGCGAGAAGATGACCGCCATCAGGGACACCGCGCTGGCGCTGGAAGAAGAGATGCCCGGCGTCTCCGCCAACTTCCGCGTCCCGCGCACCAACGGCGACCAGGCTTTGATTAGCGCGGCGCGCGCCTTCGTCGCTGCCGCCACGCCGCTCAAGAACGATTTCTTGCAGCGCGAGATGCCCGCGACCTTCCTCGAAGACCTGACGGCCGCCGTCACGCGGTTCGAGAACGCGCTCAACGAAAAGAACGCCAGCACGGAAAAGCGCATCAGCGCGACCGCCGCCATCGGCAACAGTCTTGAGCGCGGCCTCAAGCTGGTGCGCGAGCTTGACCCCATCGTCAACAACAAGTTTCGCGGCAACGCGGCGACACTCGCCGCCTGGCAGAGCGCCAGCCACGTCACCCGCCCGCCCAAGAAGACCGCGCCTCAAACAACACCCGCGACGCCACAATAAGCAGCGCCACATCAGTCGAGAGTTCAACCTTTAGCTTGTGCCTTTGCCGCGCGCAACCTAAAGGTTAAACTCTCGACTGCATTTTGTGTGTTCTGACTCTCCCGAAACGACGTGCTCACCCTGCCCGAGCGGGCGGCGAGGATTTACAGGCGGCTGACCCTGAGAAAAGTTGTGTCGCCCGTTCAGGGTTAGGCTCTACGCGCGGGGGTTCCTGACGGCGCTCCGGCGCTGAAGTGTCGAAGGCGGCCGACAGAATTTCCTGAAGGCTCCGTCATCGTTAGAGAAAAGATTTCCGGCAAACAACCTTAGGTGCCGGAGCTTTTGACCGTGACGGTCAGGCGCGCAAGGGGGTTTTCGGAACATGAGCGAGCAGCTCTACGATTGCATCGTCATCGGCGCGGGGCCCGCCGGGCTGTCCGCGGCGCTCTTTCTGGCGCGCTACCGCCGCCGCGTCCTCACCTTCCACCACAACAGCCCGCGCAACATCTACTCGCACGGAGTACACGGATTTTTGGGCCATCACGGAATCATGCCCGCGCAACTGCTCGCGCGCGGGCGCGACGAGGTGACGATGCACGGCGGGCTGATCGTCGAGGGCTGCGTGACGAAAGTCTCGAAGCTCGACGACGACCATTTCCGCGTCAGCACAGGCGACGACGACGAGAAGAATACTCAGGTCGCCGCCCAGACGTTCGAGGCGCGACGCATCCTGCTCGCGACGGGACTGCGCGATTTGACGCCGGACTGCCCGGGCTTCGCGGACTTCTACGGCGTGACCGTCCACCACTGTCCCGACTGCGACGGCTACGAAGTCTCGGACAAGCGCGTCGCCGTCCTGAGCAAGGGCGAGAAGGGCGTGGGCTTCACGCTCGGCCTGCTGACCTGGACGGACAAGCTGACGCTGCTGACGGATGCCGACGCGGGGGGCGTCACGGACGAGCACCGCGCGAGGCTCGCGCACTTCAAGATTCCCGTCAGAGAAGAACGTGTCGTCGGCCTCGAAGGCGACACGGAAAAGAAGCAACTCGCGCGCGTGCTCTTCGATGAAGGCGAGGCGCTCGAATGCGACGCGCTCTTTTTCAGCCTGGGGACGGAGATGGCGGGCGACCTGCACGGGATGTTGGGGTGCGAGTTGGACGCGGAGTGCGGGCTCGTGGCGGTCGACGACGAGCAGCAGACGAGCGTCCGCGGCGTCTACGCGGCTGGCGACATCACGCCGCACTCTCAGTTGGCAATCGTCGCCGCCGCCGAAGGCGCGATGGCCGCCATACACATACACAAGTCGCTCATCCCGGAAGAGCGCCGCGTCTGAGGCGGAGTCCGGGCGCGCGCCGCGCCGTCAGAGGTCGCCCACGTCCCACAGCTTTACGTACTCGTAGGTGTTGCCGCTCGCCAGGGTCTTGCCGTCCGGGGAGAAGACGACTACGGTCACTTTGTCCGTGTCTTTGATCGTCCGTCTCAGCTCGCCGGTGCGGGCGTCCCAGATGTGGATCACTTTACCTGTCCCGGCGGCGGCGACGTGCCTGCCGTCGGGCGCGAAAGCTATGGAACTGATCTGGCCGGGGTCCTTCTCGTCGGCCTTGAGCGTGAGCTTCAGTTCGCCGGTCTCCGCGTCCCAGACCTTGACCACCTCTTCGTAGTTCGCCTGTTTGCCCATGCTCGCGAGCAGCCTGCCGTCCGGCGAGAAAGCCACCGCGCGGAAATTCACTCTCTGCGGGTCGCCCTCCTGCACGATCTTCCGCTTCAGCTCGCCGGTCTCCGCGTCCGCCAGGGAAAGCTCGTTCCAGAAGCCGCGCTGCACGTATGCCACCGTCTTGCCGTCGGGCGAGTAGGCGACCAGCACCGTGCGGTCCCTGAAGTTCGTCGTGTTCTCCCCCGTCTCAACGTCCCAGTAGCTGGTCTGGTACTGCCCGACGATGGCTACCCGCTTCCCGTCCGGCGTGAAGGTGAACTTCTGCCAGGAATTCCCCGAGTCGTCCTGGCCGAGCGTGTGCCTCAGCTCGCCCGTCCCCACGTCCCACAGTCTCACGTCACTGGGGGTCGAGGTCGCGAGCGTGCGGCCGTCCGGCGAGAACGCCGCGCGGTAGACCCAGTTGGGGTGGCCGGGCATCGTGCGCTTCAGCTCGCCCGTCAACGCGTCCCAGAGCTGCACCTCGCCTTCCGCGCCGCCGCTCGCCAGCAGCTTCCCGTCCGGCGAGTAGGCGAGCGCGTAGACCATGCCGGCGTCGTCCGCGTCGAGTGTCGCTTTCGGCTTCGTGCCGCAGCCCGCGATGGCGAGGGCGGACGCGGCGCAGATCGCCCACAGGGTTCCCGCCCGTTTGCAATTTCGCAGGGGGCGTGAGATAGACATTGAGGTTTCCTCCTGTAACGAAAATTTAGTGGCGGCCCGCGCTCGAAGGAGCAGGCTTGTATCAGGATGCGGCTCCGCGCGTCAATAGCCGGGGGCCGCGGTTTGTTGAGAAACGGCGAATGTCGCACGAAGAGCTTTTCACCATCGGGGTCGAAGAGGAGTACCAGATAATCGACCGGCAAACGCGCGAGCTGCACCCGCGCGCCGAGTTCATCCTGCCGGGCGCGCGCGCGGCCGTCGGCGACCAGGTCACGCCGGAGCTTTACACCTCGCAGATTGAGATTGGCACACCCGTCTGCAAGACGCTCGCGGAGGTGCGCTCCGAACTCCTGCGCCTGCGCCGCGAAGTGATCGCGGCCGCGGAGCGCGAGGGCAATTGGATAGGCGCGGCCGCCACGCACCCTTTCTCGCACTGGGCCGACCAGGAGATTACGCCGAAGGCGCGCTACATAGGCATCGCGCAGGACTACCAGCAACTGGCGCGCGAGCACCTCATCTTCGGCTGCCACGTCCACGTCGGCATTCATGACCGCGAGGGCGTGATTCAGGTGATGAACCGCGCGCGCCCGTGGCTGGCGGTGATGCTGGCGCTCGCGGCCAACTCGCCTTTCTGGCTCGGCGCGGACACGGGCTACGGCAGCTTCCGCACGGAAATCTGGAGGCGCTGGCCCATGTCCGGCACGCCACAGGCCTTCCGCTCGCGCGCCGAGTTCGACGCGCTCGTCCGGGCGCTCGTCTCGACCGGGAGCATCGAAGACGGGACGAAGATTTACTGGGACGTGCGCCCCTCGGCCCGCTTCGAGACGCTGGAATTCCGCGTCGCGGACGTGTCCCTGACCGTGGACGAGGCCGTGCTGACGGCCGGACTGGTCCGCGCGCTGGCGAGGACGTGTTACGCGCAAGCGCTCAGGGACGAGCCCTTGAGTCACGCGCGCCCCGAGTTGCTGCGCGCGGCCAAGTGGCGCGCGGCGCGCTACGGCCTCGACGCGGACTTGATCGACGTGGAAGATGCTTCGGCCCGCCCCGCGCCCGAGATGGTTTGGAAGCTGCTCTCACTGCTGCGCCCCGCGCTCGAAGAGCACAACGAATGGGACGAGGTCAGCGCGCTCGCGCGCGAGACACTCGGGCGCGGCAACGGCGCGACCCGCCAGCGCGAGGTCTACACGCGCACCGGGAGCTTGGAAGGGGTCGTGGACTTCATCGTCTCCGAGACCAGGAAAGGCACTTGAGCGCCGCCTCAAGAGTCAACGAAGATAACGGCTCAATTCCTTTGCGACTTTGGGTGAAACTTAATCTCACGCAAAGGCGCAAAGTCGCGAAGAAGCGCGCAGTTCGCTTCCTTGCCCAAGTTGAGTGGAGCATGAGCGTGCGGTATATTACCTCCGAAAAGTCTTCCGCGGAGGCTTAGGCTAATTGGTAAGTCACCGGTCTTGAAAACCGGCGCGCGAAAGCGCTTGGGGGTTCGAGTCCCTCAGCCTCCGCCACATTTTTGGTCTTAATTCCGAAGCCCGTCGTCCCCCGCTGTTCTGCCTGCGGGCGCCGGGCTTTTGAAATTTCCAGCCGAAGGTTTTGTGGAGAATTATGGTCGGAGCAATCAGTCAGACGCCTTTATCAATCTTGTCGCTCTTGCAGAATGGCGAGGGCGTGGTGCACCGCATCTGGCGTTACATCAATCACAAGTTCACCATCGGCAACTTCGAGATTTCGCTGGCGAGCGTCGTCATCGGCGTCGCCGTCTTCATCACGGCGATTATCATCTCGCGCTCGATTCGCGCCTTCATGGAGCGAAGAATGGCCGGGCGCGCCCGTCTCGACCCGGGCATCCAGTACACCATCCTGCGGCTGATTCACTACGTCGTCATCACGCTCGGCGTCCTCTTCAGCCTCAAGACGGCCTTCAGCCTGGACCTGACGACGCTGGCCGTGGTCTTCACGGCGCTCTCGGTCGGCATAGGCTTCGGCCTGCAATTCATCGCGGGCGACCTCGCCTCCGGCTTCATCCTCCTCTTCGAGCGGCCCGTGCGCGTCGGCGACTTCATCACCATCACGGGCCCCGACAGCAAGATCACCGAAGGGCGCGTGCAGAGCATCAACCTGCGCACGACGATTGTGATGACCAACGACCACATCGCGGCCATCGTGCCCAACTCGAAGCTCGTCAACGAGAACCTGATTAACTGGTCTTACGGCGAGCGCCGCTCGCGCATCTCCGTGCCTGTCGGCGTTGCCTACGACTCGGACGTGGACCTGGTGACGCAGACCCTGCTGCGCGCGGCCCAAGGCGTCGAGCACGTGATGGACGAGCCCAAGCCGAGCGTGCAGTTCCTCAACTTCGGCGACTACTCGCTCAACTTCCGCCTGCTCGTCTGGACGACCCGCCCGCGCCGCCACCCGAGAATTAAGAGCGACATCAACTACCGCATCCACCGGCTCTTCAAGGAAGAGGGGATAGAGATTCCGTTCCCGCAGCAAGACCTCAACCTGCGCGGCGGCGCGCTCCAACTCGCGCCCATTAACGGCGACGGCCCCGAAGAACCAGAGGAAGAGCAGGAAGTGGAAAAGGTAAAAGTAAAAAGGTAAAGGGGAAACCCCTCCCGGGCCTTCACTTTTTCCTTTTGCCTTTTACCTTTTGCCTTCTTTGCGCTAGGCTAAGGGCGCTTGACTGAGTGGCTGTTCATTCAGCGGCTCCCCCGACTTCCGAAGAATAGGTTTGAGCTACCCGATGAGTTCAGCGCGTTCCCTGTCTTCAATCCGCCCGCCGGTCGCCGACAAGCGCGAGGCCATCCTGCGCGCCGCCACGCAAGTCTTCGCGCGCAACGGCTACTTCAACTCGAAGGTCGCCGACATCGCGGCGTCAGCGGGCGTCGCCGACGGCACGGTCTACCTCTACTTCAAGAGCAAGGAAGAGATTCTGCACTCCATCTTCGACCGGAGCGTGGGCGACGCCATCAACGAGGGCCGCAGGCAGATCGCTTCCCTCTCCGACCCGCGCGAGAAGCTGCGCCGCATAGCGCACCTGCACCTCGAACGGCTCGGCGCTGACCGCGACCTCGCGGTCGTCTTCCAGGTCGAGCTGCGCAGCTCTACGAAGTTCATGGAAGAGTTTTCGGCCGCGGGCGTGGCCGAGTACCTGGGGCTGATTCGCGCGGCCGTCGAAGAGGGTCAGCGCGCCGGCGTCTTCCGCCGCGAGTTGAACGCCAATGTCGCCGCCAAAGTCCTCTTCGGCGCGCTCGACGAGATGGCGACCAACTGGATTTTGTCGAAGCGCCGCTACAAGCTCGCGGCCGTCGCGGACGAAGTGCTGGACATCTTTCTGAACGGCGTGAGCGACCAATGATGATGAAAGCGACCACCCACACGGCAGAAACCCCTCGCGGCGTAGAGACGGCGGAGCGCGTGCCGCTCCGCGCGGACGAGCCCTCGACGCTCGTCGAGATGTTCGAGCGCACGGTGCGCCTGCACCCGAAGCCGGACGCGCTTAACTACAAGCGTGACGGCGCGTGGCACAGCATCTCGTCCGACGAGATGCTCGCGCGGGCGCGCCACGTCGCGCTCGGCCTTTACTCACTGGGCGTCCGCGCGGGCGACCGCGTCGCGCTGCTCTCGGAGAACTGCCCCGAGTGGACGCTCGCGGACGCGGGCTGCCTGTTCTCCGGCGTGATCGACGTGCCCATCTACCCGACGCTGACGCCGCCGCAGGTCGCGTACATCCTGAAGGATTCCGGCGCGCGCGTCCTCTTCGTTCAGAATTGGGCCAAGTACGAACAGATCGGCGAGGCGCTCGCGGCCTGCCCACAGCTTGAGCACGTCGTCTTCTTCGACGCGGAGGGCGCGGCGGATTCGTCCGCGCTGACCCTGGCCGCGCTGGAAGGGCGCGGGCGCGAGTTCGGGACGGAGAGGCCGGAGCTTGCTCGGGAGATGGCCGCCGCGGTCCGACCCGACGACCTGGCGACGATCATCTACACCTCCGGGACGACGGGCGAGCCGAAGGGCGTCATGCTGACGCACTCGAACCTGACCTCGAACGTAATCGACTGCTCCGACCACCTGGACTTCAGCAGCCGCGACGTGGTGCTCTCCCTGCTCCCGCTCTCGCACGTCTACGAGCGCACGGGCATGTACATGTACATACACCACGGGATGAGCGTCTACTACGCGGAGTCACTGGAGAAGATCGGCGACAACCTGCGCGAGGTGCGGCCGAGCGTGGTGCTCTGCGTGCCGCGCCTCCTGGAGAAGATTTACGCGCGCGTCCAGGAGCGGGCGTCCGCGGCGGGCCGGGCCAAGTACGGCATGCTGATGTGGGCCATTTCCGTCGGCAAGCTCTGCGCGCAGCACGTCTCGAACCGCCAGAGAGTCCCGCCCGTCCTCGCGCTCAAGCGCAGGCTCGCGGACAAACTCGTCTTCACGAAGTGGCGCGCGGCGCTCGGCGGCCGCATACGCGTGATGGCCTCGGGCGGCGCGGCCCTGCCCGACGAGATAGCCCTCATCTACATAGGGGCCGGGATGCCCGTCGTGCAGGGCTACGGCCTGACGGAGACCTCGCCGGTCATCGCCGCCGGGATGCTCGAAGACAACCGCGTCGGCACGGTGGGCCGCCCCATCAGGAACGTAGAGGTTCGCATCGCCGCCGACGGCGAGATAGAGGTGCGCGGGCCGAACGTCATGCGCGGCTATTACAACAAGCCCGCGGAGACGGCCGCCGTCTTCACCGAAGACGGGTGGTTCAGGACGGGCGACATAGGCACAATGGACGCGGACGGGTTCCTGCGCATCACGGACCGCAAGAAGGAGTTGTTCAAGACTTCGGGCGGCAAGTACGTCGCGCCGCAGCCCATCGAGCAGATGATTAAAGCCTCGCGCTTCGTCAACCAGGTCGTGCTCATAGGCAACGGGCGCAAGTTCCCCGCCGCGCTCATCGTGCCCGACTGGGAGCAGCTACGCTCCTACGCGGAGTTGAAAGGCATCGAGGCGCGCACGCCCGCGGAGTTCTGCCAGCACCCGCGCATCATCAACCTCTTCGAGCGCCAGGTCGAAGCCCTGACGCCCGATCTGGCACAGTTCGAGCGCGTCAAGAAGATCGCACTTCTCGAAAACGAATTGACCATCGAGAGCGACGAGCTGACGCCGACCCTCAAGGTCAAGCGCCGCGTCGTGGACGAAAAATACCGCGACGTGATCGACCGCCTCTACGCCGAGGGCTGAGGGGCGGCGACTGAAACTTGAGTTCCCGGCGCTCTCCGAAAGCCGGCCGGCTCTCTCTCTTGCCCTTTGTTCAAACAGCGGGATATGATGCGGACGCTTTAACTCAGGCCGATTCGCCGGGCCTCAACCGGAGATCGCATGACGGACACATTAGACATCGCGATTATTGACGCGGGCTCCCTGTTGCCGGGCGCGGCCGCCGCCGCCGGCCCTGCCCCCCCGATGCCCGCCGTCGTCTTCGCGCGGTGCGGGTCGAACATCGCCGTGGCGAGCCTGCCTTTCGACGCCGAGCTGAAAGCCCTGACTGATTTCCGCGACCTCGTCGACCAGGCCCTTCACCGGGTCAAGGACCGCCCGCTCAATGACGAGCTGACCAAGTTCGGCAACGATATTTTCAAGTACATCATCCGGGGTGAGGTCAAAGACCTTTACGGGCACGTGCCGACCAACAGCATGGTGCGCGTCAGCATTTTGAGCTACGGCCACGATCTGAAATCCCTGCCGTGGGAGTACCTGCAAGACACGAGTCAGGCCCCCGGCCCGTGGCTCGCGCGCTCCGTCGTGCGCGTCGTGCCGACGATTAACGTCGAGCCGCCCGAGCCGCTTTCGCTCCCTAACCTCGGCCGGAAGCTCAAAATCCTCTTCGCCTACGCGGACCCCGTCGACCAGGACCCGGTAAGCTGGCCTGACTTCAAGGACAGCGTCGAGCGGGGGCTCTCGGCGAGCATCCCCAACAATTACGACCTGAAAGTGATTGACGCCAACCCGAAAGACCTGACGCTCGCCTTGCAGTCGGAGCCCTGCGACATTTTCCACTTCTGCGGCCACGGCGAGGTCAGAGACGGCGTGGGCCACGTCCTGCTTTTGGACCGCAAGACGAACAAGTCCATCCCGTACAGCGCCGGGAAGCTAAGCGCGGTACTCAGGACTCGCGGCATCAGGCTCGCCATCCTCAGCGCATGCTACACCTCCGCCGGAAACTTCAACGACAAGTTCGCGGTCACCGCGGAAGCGCTCGTTAACTCCGGCGTCCCGGCGGTCGTCGCCAATCAATTCCCCGTGCCGGACTCGATCATCGCGACTTTCGTCGGGCCTCTCTACGCGGAACTCCTGAAGTCCGGCGACATCGACCGGGCGGTCAACGAAGCGCGCATCCTCCTGGCGAACGACCCGGCCCTATCGGTGGGCAACAACGCCACGCTCGAATGGGGCATCCCGACCCTCTACCGCCACATCGCGGGCGCGCAGATATTCAAGCCGTAGAAGGACGAGCTTCAGCGATGATTAGCAAGCTTCCGCCGTTCACACTGGTCTATTTCGTCAACCCCGACCGCGCGGCCGAGGGCGGGGGGACGCCTGCGCAACCGCCGGAACAACCCGGCGGCGACAGCATTCAGACGGGCGACCCGGAGCCGCCGGGCGACAGCGTGACGACGGGCGACCCGGACGTACCTGCCGGCAGCACCGGCGCGGCCATGACTCAGCCCGGTGACCCGCCGCCGCCCGGCGGCAGCACGGCACGCGGCATTACTGACACCGGCGGCCCGGGCGTGCCCGCGAGCGCGGGCGACACCGCCCAGAATCAGATCGAAGCCGTCGGCAGGGCCGCGCCCGAACTCGCGGAGTCGCTGAAGTCGCTGAACCTGAACCCGAACCTCCAGCAGACCCTGCTCTGCACGTCTTTCGCGCAGAGTGCAGTCGGGGTCAACGACGAGCAGGCGGTGGAAACGCTCAGGCCCGTCGTCGCCGACCTGCAAAGGGGCGAGGCGGTCTTGACCGTGGGCCTCTGGGACCTGGACACGCGCAGCGGGCAACTGCCCCAGATCATCAACCTCATCAACCACTCCCAGCCTCTGTTCACCTTCTTCGAGATTCAGGGCGCGCCGCTGCCGACGGCCCTGACCGGCCGCCCCGAGCGCATCCGTGAGTGGGTGCATCGCGAACTGAAAAAGCGCAACAAGCGCATGACCAAAACGATTCGCGAAGAGCTGGGCGAGATGGGGGACAATTTTATTGCCAACGAGTTTTACAAGCACGCGAAAGTCGTTTACAAGTCGCTGGGCGTTGATTACCTGGTCGGGGTCACGCAGAGCATGGTCGCGGGCGCGGACAGCGAGGGGCCTTTCTGGGACCATTTTTCCGCCTCGCAAGGCCGCACCCTGGTGATTTCGACTTACGACCTGCGCCGCTACGCGAGGGAGGCGGGCCGCCCTTTCGAAGTCGCCCTCGGGATGCTGGTCGTCGCTCAGCTCCTGGTCGCGACTAGCAGCCGCCTCGGGTTTCACGACGACACAGGCTGCGTCTTCGACTACAACGACGACAGGGTCTCCATCGTCAAATGCATCCGCGACCTGAAGATTGAGGACGACTGCCTCTCGATGATTAATAAAAAGTATCGCCCGGCGGCCCTGGCGATGTTCGACGCTTTGCGTTCGTACGAGGGCGGCGCGGCGGAAGCGCCCGGGCAGGAAGAAGAAGTGGACTACGATTACTGGCTCAACGAACTCGACAAACTAGGCGAGGAGTAACTTAAATGGCACACGTGGCGATTATCGTCCCGGGCATTATGGGCTCGCAGCTTGAGCTGAACAACGAGGTCATCTGGCCCGGCTCGGTCTGGAGCCTGATCGGCTCGTACAAGATGATGGACGAGCTGCTGGACCCGGCGGCCGTCGCCACGGACCTGATACGCAGCTTCTCAATCTCCGAGCAGTATCAGCAGTTGATTGACGATCTGGGCAAATGCGGGTTTCGCGAAAAAGACCAGCCGCCGACGCTCTATCTTTGCCCTTACGACTGGCGCAAGGACAACGCGCTCGCGGCGGGCGCGCTCGCGGACGTGATAGACAAAGCGCAGGCCGCGCACGAGGCGGGGTGCGAAATCTCGCTCATCGGACACAGCATGGGCGGGCTGGTCAGCCGCTACTACCTCGAAAGCGGGGATTACAACTCGCGGCCGGGCTTCAACTGCGTCCGGCGATTGCTCACGCTCGGCACGCCGCACAGGGGGTCGCCCCTGGCCTTGAGCGCGGCGATGGGACTTGAGAAACGGCTCTTCCTCAGCGCGGAACAGGTGCATCAACTCGTCAGCGACCAGCGCTACCCGGCGCTGTACCAGTTAATGCCGCCGCCGGGAGAGCCTTTCGCCTGGAACGGGGCGAAGGCTTCCGAGTACGGGCAGATTGACGTTTACGATCAGAACGTGGCCGAGGCGCTGAAACTCGAACTCAAGAATTTGCAGGCGGCCAAAAATTTCCACGCCAGGCTCGACGTCAACAAACGCCCGCAGGCTCAGGGCAAGCCCATACGCTATTTCTTCTTCGTCGGCACGCGACAGACGACCGTCTCGTCCGTCACCCTGCTCCCCGTCGGCCCGGCCCAATATCGTTTCCGCCGGACGGAATTAGAGGACGCCGGAGACGGCACGGTCCCGACCTGGAGCGGCTCGATCACGGGCGTACAAGGCCAGCCCGTCGGCGGCGAGCACAGCACCATCTACAGGAACGACATCCTGCGCAGGACGATGGGGATTCTTCTGGGCAAGGAAGGCGTTCTCGCGGCCGAGCCTGAGCGCGTTGAGGTCGCGCTGCGCGAGCGCGTCGTCAACCCGGGCGATACGGTGCACGTCACTCTCACCTTCGGGTCGGGCGTGGACAAGCTCAACGGCAGGCTGGATGTGCAGCGGGCGCTGCTCGACGATAAAGGTCAGGTCACGGGCTTCGCCAATCCCGTCTCTTCACACCCCATCAGTTACGCCGGCCTGAACGCGGAAAAGCTCAGCCTCATCTTCACGGCCCCCGCCGTCCCCGGCCTCTACAGGGTGGCCTATTACCCGACCGGGCACAACGATCCGGCCGGCAGCGATGAGCTCTTCGTTCAGGAGCCCGCCGTCTGAGGCGCGCACGCTTTTCTCCCGCCGCCTTGAGTTAAGCCTCCGGGATTATCCAGAGGCTTGCCGCGTCGCGCCGCACGACTCCTCGCGGACTCGATTGCGCTGGCAAAGAGAGACGGGTTCGGATTAAACTTCGACCGCACTTCCATGAAAGAAAAAACTCCACGCCCTCTCATTATTAGAACTATCGGCCAGCAAGGGCGAGACATACGCTCGTTCGACATGATGCCCGAAGGCGCGGCGAGCGGGCACGGCGTCGAGTTCGTCCCCGGACAGGTGGCCGTCCTGCGCGCGGGCGGCGAGCAGGCTTACTTCGCCTTCGCCAGCGCGCCCGAGGACGACGAGCTTGAGTTTCTGGTCAAACGCGGCGGCGGCGCGGGCGGCGCGATCTACGAGATGAAAGAGGGCGACCGCGTCGAGTTGGTGGACATCGTCGGGCACGGCTTCCCGTTGAGCGAGCGGAAGGGCAAGGACCTCGTTTTCGTCGCGATGGGGACGGGCGTCGCCCCTTTGCGCTCGGCCTTGCGCCACGCAATCCGTCACGCGGACGAGTTCGGCCAACTGGTCGTCCTTTACGGTGCGCGCACGCCGGACGATTTCTGCTACGGCGACGAGGTCGAGGAGTGGGAGGCCGGCGGCGTCGAGCTGCGGCGCGTCATCTCGCGGCCCGACGGGCACGACTGGTCCGGCCAGACCGGCTACGTGCAATCGCTCCTCGACCACGTCCTGCCTGACCTCTCCTCGCCCGTCGCCCTCATCTGCGGCTCGCGCGAGATGATCGTCCAGACCCGCGAGCGCCTACAGCAGATGGGCTTCGCGCCCGACGAGATTCTGACCAACTACTGAGGATGATGAACGCGGAGTGATGAGTGATGAATGAAAGACAGTTCTTAATTCATTACTCATCACTCCGCGTTCATCATTAAACTTCAAGCCCGACCGAGCGCATCAGTTCGAGCGCGTTGCTTCTTCGGACGACGCCGGGGCGCAACAGGTAATCGAAGGTCATCTTGCCGTCTTCGAGTCGGTCCTCGAAGTGTACGTTGGCGGCGCGCGGCGCGAGTTCGTCGGCGATGCGCGCCAGGGCCAGGTCGTGCGTGGTGACCAGGCCGATGGCCCCGCGCCCCATGAGGCCGCGCACGACACCCTCGGCCCCTATGCGGCGGTCGTGCGAGTTCGTCCCGTGAAGTATCTCGTCGAGCAGGAAGAGGACCGGGAGCGGGCCCGCCGTCAGGTCCACGATTTGCCGCAGGCGCGTGATCTCGGCGTAGAAGCGCGAGGCCCCTGCCTGTAGCGAATCCTGTATGCGGATTGACGCCCCGACCTGAAGCGGCGAGAGGCGCAAACGCCGCGCGCGGACGGGCGCGCCCGCGAGCGCCAGCACCGTGTTGACCCCCACGGTGCGCAGCAGCGTGCTCTTGCCTGACATGTTCGAGCCGCTGACGATGAGCACGCCCGGCTCGCCCGAGAGATTCAGGTCCGTGCGAACGTTTCTCGATTCGGGAATCAGCGGGTGGCCCAGCCCTTCGCCCTCGAAGCGCGCCGCGCCTTCCGCCAACTCCGGGAAGGGGTCGCGCGGGCGCTCGTAGGCGTAGCCGGCCAGAGAGCCCAGCGCCTCGAACTCGCCGACAGCGGCCAGCCAGCGCGAAACGGCCGGCCCGGAGCTTTGACGCCAGCGCTCGATAGCGATAGCTAACTGCGTCTCCCACAGCAGGACGAAGGCAGCCGGCGCGAAGATCATGTTGCGCCGCGCGTCCAGCAGATTGATCAAGCCGTCGAGCTTACTTATCTGCTGCGAAGGAGCCAGGCCTTCGACATCCAACGCCGCGCGCAACTCCGTAAGGCGCGGGCTCTCGAACCGCTCGCGCTCAAGGCGCGCGAGCACGCCGGACAGTAGCCGCAAGTCGCGCCCCGCGCGGTCGACCGCGCCGACGACGTGCTCCACGCGGTCGCGCAGCCTGAAACTGAACACCCTCCCGGCGATGAGCGCGACGAGAAACGGAGTCCAACCGAATCCCGCTATCCCCAGAACGAGGGTCGCCACCGCGAGCAGCGCCATCGCTATCGCGCCAGCGCGGAGCGCACGCGAGATGGGCCACGGCGCGGCGTCGGCCCAGGCCGCGAGCGCCCGCGCGTCGTCGCCCGAGCGCACGCCCTCGCCGAGCATCGCCAGGTCTTCCCGCAGGTCCAGTCGTGTGCGAAGCTCCGCGACCGCCGCCTGGCGAGCGCGCACCGCGTCTGGCTCCGCCGGGTGAAGCAGCCACTGCGCGAGCGTCTCTTCGCCGACCCTCGTCCGCGCGCGCGACAGCAGCTCGAACAGCGAGCCCTTGCCGAACAAGTCCAGGTCTTCCGCGTAAGGGTGCGAGTCGTCCGCGAACCTCTCGCCCGTCTCACCCTTCCCCGCCCAGTCATCGTCGAGCCTCGCCAACCCCTGCTCGTAATACGCGGCCGCGCGCTCGGCCCTGCGCCGCGCCTGACTGATGCGGTCCTGCACGTCGGCCAACACGAAGAAGACCGCCGCCGGGACGATCCACCACCACCAGGCCACCAAACCGCTGTACGCGAGCCAGACCAGCGCCAACCCCAGAGCCAGCAGACCGATGCGCACCAGCCCCACCTTGCGGAACCGCTGCATCTCACGCTCGGCGGCCGCCAGCCGCGCCGCGCGCCGCCGCTCGTATTCAACCCTGGGCTCCGTCCCCTGCACTTCCTTCAAGTCCGAACGCCCGTCACCCGTCTCTCTCATCCTCACAGCTTAAACCATCTGCCTTAAGTTCGCCGCCAGCGGCGAGGAATACTCGGCGGCTTATCAGGTCTCATCAATCTTCTTTGAATAACAGTTCATCCCTCACGAACGAAGTGACGGCTTCGAGGACGCGCTCGGGTTGGTCGCGGTGCGGGCTGTGGCCGCAACCGGGCAGGACGAGACTCCGCACAGACCCCCCACATCCTTTCTCAATCGCCTGAATCTGTAGAAGCGTGCCGTACTCGTCCCCCTCCCCCTGAATCGCGAGCACCGGTACCCTCACGCCCGGCAGGTACTCTTCGATATTCCAGGAGCGGAACAGAGGGTCTAGCCACACCCTGTTCCAGCCCCAGAAGGCGCACTCGACGTTGCGGCCGTGATGGCGCGCGAGCGCCTGCTTCAAAGAGCCCCTTTCATACTCCCCCGCGGCCCGCCTCACGCTCTCCACGCTCACGTCTTCGACGAAGACGTGCGGGGCTTCCAGCACGAGGCCGCGAAGCCGCGCGTCCCCCACGCCCCCTGCGTAGATGAGCGCGATTGAGCCGCCGTCGCTGTGCCCGAACAGTACGGCGTCTCGGACTCCGGCCGCGTCCAGGACCTCCGGGAGCGTGACCAGCGCCTCCGTGTGCATGAAGACGACGGGACGCGGCAGCTCAACGGGGTCCGAGTTCCCGTAGCCCGCGCGACTGTAGACGAGAGCGCCGCAACCCGTCGCCTCGGCCACGCGCGCCGGGAACTCGCGCCACGTCGAGACGGAGCCCAGCCCCTCGTGCAGGAACACGATTGTCGGCGCTTCGCCCGGCGGCCGCCCGTGCCACGCACACTCAAGCCAGCGCCCGCCCGCTCTCAATCGCGTCAAATTTTGATAATCAATCAAGTCCGTCTTATTGAACTATTCGCGAGTGTCTTTAACTCTATTTACACGCATTACGGAAAAATCCAAAGCCGTTCGTAAAAGCATTCCCTCTTCTTAAAATTTTATGGCCGAATGTAGGTTCTTGCATAAAGTGAGAATGTCCTAAGAAGGGAATCAATAACTTGCGGATGATGTTCGCTCATATAATGAGAAAATAGTCGTGCATAAGATGAGAATATCCGTTACTTTTCGTTCATATAATGAGAATTTCCGAACCGGCTCATTCTATTAGAGTCAGGGCGTGGAGAGGTGGCTTTTCCTAATGCATGACCTGTAGACGCAAGCCGTAAGTGTAGGCTGTCGAGAGCCGGTGATTGAATTGCTCTTTTTGCTAGGATGCTGTTCGCCGGCGTAGGTTAATTTGAGCATTCAGCGGCAACTTTCGTAAATGTTGGAGGATTCAAAAAAACATTTTCCTGACAACGGGCCAGAGAAAATAAACGGCTCCACCTAAAATAAAAAGAAGGATAAACAACCGAAAAAAGAATGTCTTCTTAAGGCGTGTGCGCTCGTCTTGCAGATAGGTGATTTCCAGAGCGATTTGTCCGGCGAAATGCTCAAGTCCTAAAGTATTTCGGGTGTAGTCTAAGAGCGATTGTAGCTGCTCGCTGTCTTTTCGAGCCAGTTGTCGTTTAAACGCCCAGAGATAATTTATGGAGCGCTGTTTGATAGCTCTCGCTAACAACGGTAGGCTATGTAGATCACCTCTTTGTAAAGAACCTTCCAGTAATTCAATCGCTTTGGTATCCAACTCAAAGCCTTCATCCGACCCAGAGTTTCTAAGCATAATACCCTTGCTAACGTAGCTCATCGCTAACTGATTGGCGAACTCAGCGTGTCCTTGCTCATTGACTAATTCCTCAAGAATTTCAATCCTTTTGTCATAGTATTTGGCTCTTTCCTTATTTTTGGTTTTAGTCTTTTTCGAATCCCAAAATGATTGATGAAGGAGTGGGAACAATCCGATATATGCGTAAGCTGCCATTAATTCCATAGGCATCAGTCGCCCTTGCTCATTAACTAAACCCTCAAAAATTTCATTCCCTTTGAGGGCCACTGTCTGCGCTTCATACAGTTTGCCGGAATTATGAAGACTGTCGCTTTTGAATTTATAAGCCAGCGCCAGGGCATAGAGTAAGTCTGAGCGTCCTTGCTCATTGACTAATTTCTCAAGGATTGCAATCGCTTTGTCAGATTCAACAATGGCCTCTTTGCGCTCTAGGAGAGATTCAAGGGCATACCATTTATTAAAATAAACTATTATCAAATTATCGGTAGAGTCCGAACTGGTCAGTGCGCCCGGCAGAGTCCACCAGACGGCCTGCGTCGTTGCCAAATCGTCCGTCTGACCTAGGCGCTTATCATCATCAGCTAACTCTTCAAGTATTCCAATAGCCTTGTTGTATTCGACTACCGCCTCTTTAAATTTGAAAAGGCTGTGTAGAGCCATCCCCAGATTGTTAAAGTTGCTGGCTTTGGATTTTTCATCTGTGAGCTTATCTTGCACAAGGTTGAGTCTTTCGATAATTTCTTGTGCCAGCCCCAGTTCAGTAATTTTGAACATGAGCGGCGTTGCGGCCAAAACCACGCTTTCATATTGTCCGGCCTGATAGTGTTGCTCCATTTCGTTGAAGTACGAAGAGAAATCTTCCGGTTTGTGACAGTCTTCGACGGGTTTATGAATCGAACGATAAAACTCGGCGGCACGGATGTTTAGTTGTCGGCGATTAAAGAATTGAGACTGAGAATCACTATCGGCTACTTCAGCAGGCAGGAGTTGATAAATATAATCCTTTACAGATTGCTCCAAACTAAAAAGACGAAAATAATTACCTTCTATCTCGCGTTCCTCGGCTATAATCGAACCACTTCCGCGTAGAAGTTGCCAAACGTCTGTGAGATCATAATCAGACAAGACAAACTTAATCGCTTCGACGGAGACAGGCTCACGAAAAACAGATAAGACCTGCCAGACTGCTCGTTCCAACGGGCTTAAAATCTCTAACTGCTCACCAATGAGCTTGGCATAGCCCTTTTCTAGATCAAATTTTGCGAAATCCGCGAAAAGCTCTTCTCGCTCCAGAACCTTTCTTAAAACAAGCGGGTTTTCGCGTTCCTGACTGTAATAGTCGGCGAAGGAGAATAAAGCTTTCGGAATATATCGCAGCTTTTCAGCTAGCACAGCCAGTAAATCCTCCGTCTCTCTTTCGTTTGAGCAACGCCAATTCGTGTTGAAGTCTACAGCCAGTTGTTTGAGATAATCCACGGCGTCCGCCGGAGGCAGATGCCCATCCATTACGAGGAGCGAGACACGGCCTGAGCCTTCAAAAATGGGGACTTCTCTGGTGGTCAAAATCACCCGCAGATTGTCCTTGTAGTTTAAGGCCAGCTCCAATAATTTCGTCAGCCGCTCGTCCTTCAACACGTTCGCTTCCGTCAGCACCGACTCGCAGTTGTCGAAGAAGAACCACACCTTGCCGAGCCTTTTCAGTTGTACAAACAGGAACCTGATTCTCTGCTCGTCATCCATCTCTTCAATCTTGAAGACCCCGCGCAGAAGAGATTTTTCGCCTTCCGCCTTGAAAACTCGGTCGAGCAATTCGGCAGAACGGAAAAAGATATTTTCGAACGTGAGGTCGCCCTTTTTTTGACCGTCGAAGATGGCGATTTCATTAACGATGTTTGTGTCCGCGATCTTATCTCGCGGGGCAATCTCTTTCAGCAGATGTTCCGCGAGTGATGTTTTGCCGAAACCGCCTGCGCCTTTAATGACTATGATCGGTTGTGGGTGGTTCAGGACAAATCTTTTCAACTTATCGAAGTCGCTTTCGCGATTAAAAAACTTGGTCGGGCGCTTATAATTGAAATCGCCCAAAACTGTACCTACTTCCGTCGTCGCCGCGCCACTTTTTTCCCTGTTCTCTTTTTCTCTCGCAATCGCATCCCTCTCCCGCTCTTTTTTAAGCTCCGCCAGAGTTTCTTTGATCTCCTTTAATTCCTGGTGAGTGATTTTATGAAGGTAAAAATTTTCTTCCCGGAAATCAGTGACTTGATTGATTAACTCGTTCAGTCCGACTCCAAGTGTCCCGAAAGCGTTAAGGTTTTTGCTGATACTATTGAGCAGGGCTATTTGGCTGAGGTGGGCCTGCGCTTCCATCGCGGCTTTGACCCGCGGGTTTTCTTTGTACTCTTCATTAAAGAGGATGCAGACCAGCTCAAACCAATCATATTTGTTCTTTCTGCGGTTCTCTATTTTTAGTTGAATGATTGAGCCACTAGCATTAGGAGACTCCTCCCAGCCATCGTTGATTTTGCCTTCGAGCAAACTTAGAGCACCTGCGCTAGAATCAACTCCGAAATAAGTGTTTTTGATGTCAGCTATGACAGCCTTCTTGATTTTCTCGCTGACCTCTTGCTGTGTGGATTCCGCGCCGGCCAGATTCTGTTGGTCGAAAATGGAGAAGATATCCTGGTAGTCGAGTCTGGCATCAAATATGTGGTCGGGTGGATTTTTGATACTGGCTTTTAGGTATTTCGACACTTCCGTCAGCCAACGAAAATCTTTATCTTGACCGGCCACGTGTTTGACTTTATCCAAAACGGAACTTCTATCTGTTTTGAGATTAATCAAACACGCTTGGCAGGCGAAAAAGGTAGCGAGTATTTGGGCTTTGCTCGCGGCCCTTTGCAAGTCGTAGTTGAGCGAATCCTTGTCGAGCGTATTCAGATTGCTCAGGAATCTTTGATAAGCTATTTTGCTTCCGCTCTTAAACCAGTCGTAGAAAATCCCGCCCACGGCCTGCCCGAAAATTGCTTCCGAGACTTGGCCGAAATCGAATTTCTCGTCTTGTGATTTACTGTAAAGCGAATACCCGACACCAACGACGCCTGCCAGGACACGTAAAGTTGTGGCCGCTTCTAGGAGCATATCTTTTGAAGAATCTATTCCACCGCGGCGTCAGGATAATCTAAAAGGTTGATTCTATAAAAGCCTTAGATAAGATTTATTCGCGGAAAATGTAGGCTAGGGCAGAAAGTGAAAATTCCATCCATATATAGTCAAAGGCTTACGCGCGGCGTTCGTTCATAAAGTGCTAAAACAGTTGTGCACAAGATGAGAATATCCGTAACTTTTCGCGTATATAATGAGAATTCCTAAACGGGGCGTCTTTCCCTTGTGCTATGCAATCTTGTTGTAATTCTTATTCTGGGCTTTTTAGACATTCTCGCCATACTTTTTGCTCTAGCTGCTTAACAAATTGCCGAGAAGGAGAATCTAGTCTACGGGAGACAAGCTGATCTCTGATTTCTATGACACTCTGTTCGAAGTACGCACTTAATTTTTTCCGTGTAATGGAATCTTCAACTTCATCAAGTACAACTTTTGTGTAGTCGGATTGGAGTATGCTGATAAACTTTCCCTCCGAGCCATAAGCGATAAGACCCTTAACGCGATAAGTGTCAAACAGTTCTTGTGTTGCTCTATCAAAAGATATGAAGTACGGGATGAAGAACCCCCCTGCTGTCTTCACCGTTGCATACTTTTCCACAACCCTGAACAGCATCATGTCCCATGCAATGTTACTCAACTTTTTTAGGGGTCTGTGGCACCCCTTATTTATCTTGCTCATGAAACTTACATCACTTCTCTTTTTGAAGTAACGCGCAGCTAACAAGAGTTCGCGGAGAAAGATGCGATGTAGCTGTTCGTGCATGAAGTCCAAAAGCATCTCTAACTTTTTGTCAAAATGGTTTTTGACAGGTGCGAACTCTATTTCAACAATCTTCAGAAACACCAAATAAATCAGGTAATGCATTCTCAGAAAAATCTTAATAGATTCTTTCCGTTGATCAGTGGCATAAAGCTTAAATAGCTCTTTATCCGCTTCATTCCATAAAGAAACCTCATCAATTGATGGCTTTTTAGACTTAATACTTTTGTAATTGTCTAAATAGTCAAACCACTTAATGTAAAACAGTGTCTCCCTAACATAGTTTGCATGCCCCGGCTTCATGTAATAGTTCTGTGCGTTTTCTAGGGCGTATTGTAATAACTGAAGTTAATATTTTCACTAGCGAGGAAATCCATAACGATATGGCTATCCTGATTACTAGGATTACCACCTGTAACAAACCTCTTAATCTCCCCGGCCACATTCGAGTCGAGCATGATAGAAAGATCGGCACTGACTGGTACTTTATTGTGCGATTTGAATTGCCTTATAATTTCATCGTCTATGAAATAGAGGTTGTCTGTTGAATACAAACATCTGGGGTATGCATCAGTAAGCGACTTTATTGTCCAAGTGCTTGTTGGTAGGACTATCCCGGCTGGCTGTGGACTTGCATAGATTAATCGCGCGCCATTGACTTCATGTAGATGGCTAAACCAAATGGCATCTACTTCATTAACATCAACAGCGTCTCTGATAAGATTAGCAATATATGCTAATTTTGCCGCATTGTGTGGCATTTAATAACCCGTCTCCAAATCCAACAACAGTCTCTAAATTTTTAATGAAAGTGCAATTTATATGGCCCTAGACGAGCAGGATTTTATTAACTCACATGATCTCACCATCAGAATGAGTAGAGAAGTAGGCCACCGGCATCCAGAATCTTTTAGCCTATTCTTTGCGAATTGGTTAACCTTTCTTCAGAGCTTTGTTTTCCCTAAATATGTAACACACTTCAATCCTAGACGAGTAAATGAGAGTGCTACTCTGCGGCAGTTCAGCCAAGACAACGAAGAATTATTTAATAGGCTAGACAAGTCACTCATCCATCAGTTAGCTCAGCAAAGATTTATAAGAACCCACGTGTTGGGTAATACACAAATAGGTGATGTTGAGTTTGTTGATGATCGGGTGCGTTGGGCAACCGACTACCTTCGGTATTTATTGGATATTAATCCCACAACAGTGGTTGGTTTAAATGAGGAGAATTCTGGCGAAACAGGTCAAAATGTTGACCTCAATCAGAACAGTTATTTCATAAATCAGCAACCGCTTACTGCTCTAATAGTTTTGTTATACCAAATTAGATGCAATTTATTTCATGGTGTAAAAGGCTATCGCAATCGCTCTAAGAGAGATGCGATTCTTACTTCAATCGGCGCTTCCATATTGCGGAATATTCTTGAGGAGATGGGACAATAACCATGTAAGAGTGTAGACCCTCTAGCTTACTCATAGTTACGAGTAAGCTAGAAATGGATTTATAACATCAATGAATTTTTTACTTCCTTGCGCTAATGCTTCTTGTGCATCTTGAACGTCTGTCAATGTCGGCAGACCTTCGACTACGATTTGACCTGCAAAACCGAGTTTCTTACCAGCGCGGGCGATTGCTTCATTAAGAGTCAAGAGAATCGAATTTCTTACTTCAAGTTTAAATCTTTCAAACCTTAAAAATCGATGCAGATCATAATATTCCGTTTTGAATTCATCATTGGGAGCTTGTCGCGCGTTCCAACCAATTAACTTTGTTGCCTCTGCTACTGCCATCTTTTGATCTCTACTAAATTTTTTCAGGTCATATGGCACTGGATGGATCTCACCCTTCATGCTTGAAAGCACAAAGTCGGGCATTGATGTTAGGCTTCCTTGCGCATATAAGGCATCCATCATAGGTGTGTACTCGCTCCGCATATATGGTGGAAGCTCAAACGTAATGAAGTTCTCAGGTGTTAACTCAATAACATCAGACGGTAATTCCGACTCGCGTACTACGCTCCCTGGAACATACTGTTTTAGTTTGCCCTTTTCCGCTTTTATTGAGTTGGGTATAACACTAAACAGGGTGAAAGCAACCGGCTTATTATCATCGTCATACATGTAAGCAATCTCATAGACCGCCTTACCGTAAGTCATCATCCATGCAGCACATTCTTGCGCGAATTCTGCTATCACCTCATAAAAGTTCCGCCTATAGTCGTTGTGACTAATAGCCTCTTCCACTAATTCCTCTATCTCAGACTCCGCGGGGTCTAAACGCGCATTAACAGACCATTTTGATCCGCTATAAGGCATAGCTCCATTACTGACATCCTCAATTAGCATCCTTGTGTAATGCGATTCCTCATAGTTCGGCAAGGAATTGAGCGCGGGATGATTTCTTGTTTCGTTCGTCTGATACCAGGTCTCAGATTGACGAACAAGTTCTACATTCTTTCTACTCCGATTTCTCATGACGCCTTCTTATCCTGTCCGCCAGCCCCTTTTTCTTCACTGTCCTTATTCAGCTTGCGATGGAGTCTCCTCGTTTGATCAGAAAGCTCAAGCTTAGATGGATCGAATCGCTTCATGAAATATTCGGCGAAGAATACATCATAGGGCTTATAATAGAGGGTCATACCGCCGCTTATCGCTCTGATTAACTTGCTAGGATGTCTCGATTCATCTTTGCGTGCGTACATAAAACCACGCGAGGACATTGAATCCATAAGCCCTAAACTTCTCAAGCGCCTTTCAAAATCTTGCTCCCAAGCTGCCCGCATATGGTCTCGTGGGTAAGACATGAAAGGCCACGGCTGACGCGCTATGTTAGAGCAAATAAACCGAGCTGTCGCTTCTTTGTCGGGGACAGTCTCAAAGTATTTGTCCCATACCTCTTCTACTTTGCTCCTAAAGTTTTTACCATCCAGTTCTCCAAACAAGTAAGCAAAGCCAGATATTTCGACCACATCTAAAAGCGGCTGTACGCTGAACCCGAATTTTGTTACAGGATCAGCAATCTGTAACGACGATAGGAGTTGGTCACGGGCTGTCAAACCAGCGGTGAAAAAGGTTGGAAATAGCCTACCAAATCGCGCCTCCTCACCTGCCGCTAAGGTCGAGTAGCATTCATCAGAAATGAATGCATAGGCATGTCCAAAGTAATCAGGCAGTTTGTCCGTCTTGGGTAAATATGCAAGACCAATTATTGCCTGTACTAACGCAGCCAATAGGCGCTCACGAACTTTGGCTATGCGACGGTCATGCGCCTCCCAATCAATAGTCGGACAGGGTCTATCTTCGACTCTACGAAGTTTGTTAAGAGCTTCTACATATCGCTTCAAAGCATTAAAGTGATATGCGAATTTATTGCAACCCTCTAATCCACGCTCGATGAGTTGAGCCGCGAATATTGACTTTTTTTCTTTAACTAGCGACTCAGCTTCGTCTGCGATTGCCTTCTCAAATTCAGTAAGAAGTTCATTACACGTTTGCTCAATAAATCGGATGAAACCTATTGCGACAACTTGTTGCCGATACCAGAGCGGGGTGATTAACTTTCCCTCGACGCGACGTTCAAAATCAAGATGCCTGCGGAGAATCTCCATCTGCTCAATAACATTTCTGGGCAGGCCCGTTTCGTAGATGCTTTCTGGTCGTCGCCAATTTATTTCAGCCACCTTATCACTTAGAGATTCGACACTCAGTTCACTAAGTTTGTTAGAGAATCCGAGCAGTATTTGAATGAAACCCAAGGCGTAAATATCTATAAGACCGAGCGATAGATTCAACTTTAACAAGTCATCTTCCGTCTCAGCACCCGTCAATTCTGCGGCGCGACATTCTGACCTAAGCGGCACTAAGGTACGAAACAAATGCAATGCTTCACTAACGGCGAAGTTCCCAGCGAGGTTGTAAAGGGTTTGCTGGGCCGCATTAGAGAGAGCGTAAACACTTTGCAGGTCTCTGCTACCCAAAAGCTTTTCGAGCGTATAAGCGATAGTTTCCTCAATCTCTGACTCGAACCACATCAAGTCTGGTACTGCGTCAGGCATCAAAGAAGTGCCTGTGTCCAATGCCGTAAATGTATCCATGCTAGACGTGGTAAGCCAAGATTTATGCCTATGCGTGCGCCGGAACCATAAGCTATCGCTTGGTATGCTCGATTTCTCCTGTCCATAAAAGCCGAGCACTGAGAACGCGTGCTGTGCTAAATCCACGAGCGCATCACTCTGTAAATGCTCCTCTCGATTTGCCATCAATACGATATTGCGATGAGTTGTGAGCACCGCATCTGCTTGCCTTTGATAGTGAGCTTGAAACGACTCATCCAACCATCTGTAACCGCGTGAGGTGGCACTACGCACCCACCTCACCAAGTCAGAGGTCAGATAACCGATGAGACGGGTTGGATCGAAAAAGTGGAAAACTCGCAAGCCAAGTTCAATGAAGCTGTAAAAAGATGCCACGCCAAGAAACGCGACGAATATCAAATTTAAAATGCTCGGTAACCGCCCTAAAGCTAGCGCGCCTAGAAGTACCGTAGAGGCAACGCCCAGCATGGCGACTAGACTGACGTATGCGTTGCTGACTTTGTCCCGCAGAACAATCGAGCGCACGTCACCTTGAACCCGCGCGTAAGCCGTGCTGACTACCACGCTAACCGCGGTGAAGTAGAGCGCCAAGAAGGCCCCCGCGATCTGTGCAAACGTGGCGAACAGTGTGGCATAGTGCTCAGAATTGCGATTGACTATTTGCTTTATGCCTGAAATTATCCGAAGAACTGAATCTGGAATAGTGATTATCTGATTAAGAGAAGCGCCGTACCTTAGTGTGCAGAATTCTGCAAACTCAAGAAGGCAAATAATGATAATAGCCAAGATTAATGGCTTAAAGATGCCACCAATCAAAGTTCGTTGGGCGGTCACAGACTCGCGGCGTGCGCGAAAGTATTGCTTTGTGCGAAATACACGATTCCCCAGTTTAAATTTCGCTTTAAGTAATTTTGCACGTAAGTGCCAATAGGTAGGAGTAAATTGCCACTCAGAGGTGCGTTGCAGTTTACTACGCCGCCACCGACGAAGCGTTTGAGGGGAGGGTTTCAAAGGCAAGCGCTTATTCATAAAAACAACCTGATTGAGATAGGACCATGCATCCCCAACCAACTACAATTTTACCCTGCAAGCAATGTTTCTGCATCCATTTACAAGGGCATATGACGGGTGTCGGCAAGTCCCTGCGTAGATGCTGTCCTTACACTGTCTTGCTATTTGTGACCCGCTGGAGGCGGCTTCTGCCCAATTTTGAAATATGTGGATGATGAAAGGGCGTGAGGTTCTTTAGAATTGGTATAGCGAGAGAGGTAGTGACTACACGTATATGTAGACTCTTTGAGTATTCATCAAGAAGATTGACGGAATCGGGCGATGTCCGCCAAATCTACAAAAATCAGTCTCTTCTTTCCCTTGCTTTGTACAATAGACTTTAATTTACCCGCCTTAATAAGTTGATTAATCTGCTCATCAAATATTTCAAGTAGACGCTTTGCATCATTTTTCGATACATACTTACCATTTGGGCTAGCTATCGAATATTGCTTTTGGCTAAAAGGTGAAGTGTAGAAACTCTCCCATTTTTCAATGAGATATTCAGTGAAGCCTTTCTTTATAAAATCAAATTGTTTTTCTGAAAGTGTTTTAAAAAGATCAATGTAAAACTTCCCGAACTCTTTGTATAAAACTGATTTTTGACGCTGACGGTTAAGAGGAACGGAAGTTTGTCTTTCTCTAATCTCATCCAGAAACTTATAGTAGTTGCTCGGCCAATCATCAAAGACTGAAAAAGCTTCAATAAAAAGTGCATGAAAATCTTTATTCCTACCAAAAGGAACTAGGTCTCTACCAGTCGTGGCTAAGCGTCCCTTGTATTGACCTGCAATAAATAGTAAAGCCAGAAATAGATTGTGTAATGAAAGTCCTCGTGCATGGTAAGTATTTGTATCCAACATATAAGCCTTATCAATTGGCAATCCGCAAAGCTGATGTACGTGCCTTGTTAATGTTAATTCTGATTCATTAATAGTTACAGGTAGGGATTCTCGCCAATCAAAATTACATGAGCACGCACATACACTCTTCCGAATCCAGGTTATACGCTTTCCACAACTTGAACATTCATCAACAAGTAGGCACTTATGTCTAGGACAGGTGGTCACAAGAGAGAGTTCCCAAATCCGACGGCAATATGGTGATTCTAACAAACATTCTGGGCATATCTTGGGGTGGCTGAGCCGAATGCCATGTCGAGGGACTATATTGTCAAAAAACATATAGCAATTGAACTGATCATCAGATGGCACATATGTAATAGATTCTAGATGAGAAATATCAATATCAGTTAGTTTTGCAAGCAAGACGATCCCTTCCTCAGATAAGAGGGAATTAAAGGAGTAGCGTGGTTGCCCACTCATCAATCTTGCCATCTTTAATATCCATAAAGGGGTGTTATATTTATTTTGTTCGGTCAGTCTAACCACGTAACCAATAAAACTTTCGTCAGCTTTTGGCTTACCTCTTACAAGCAATAATTTATTTATATCGTCCATTCTTGATAACAAATCAGTACCTATTTCCCCTCGGCATCTTTAAGAGATAAAACTGATTTACCAGGACTCAATCTTTAAAGAACGTCTGAAGCTCTTAGGTGTTTCTCATTTGCTCTTGAATATTTACTCGTTGCTTTTTTAGATTTAGTACCAGTTGTGGTTTTAGAGCTTGAGCCTTTTAAATACCCCTTGAATGGGTTTTCTTTTTCAGGCGCATTAGAAGCTAGGCAATCCTCATAAGCGATGTTGAGCACATCAAGATCAAGCCACTCTTTAGATAGGTCCAAAGCAATTACTGTTGCGCGTCTAATTAGCTTCATAAGTTTAGATATAACACCATCTGAGGCAATATAAAGCAGGAAAGCTATGTTTGTTTTTGACAAATTCGACCATTCATTAAGAGGTAATTTTCCATCCACTATTTGCAGAAATTTTAGAAAGTCCTTTCTGTCCTTGGTATCTTTCCAGATGAAAGGCTCAAGACTAACTCGTACTGAGAATCTTCTTTGGAGTTGCTCATTCCCTTCGACATCAAGGACTCCATGAGAGTACGGCATTCCTACAAGGATGATTGGTCTTTTAGTGCTATCCATTAAATTTTTGAGCCAGTCTGAGGTGGTTTTGAGAACTCTTTTTGAATCTCTATCAATGAAGTGCTGAAACTCATCTAAAAAAATTAACTCCACTCCACATTTATCCATAAATCCTTTTAGGCGGATAGTCTGAGAGACAGTCGAACCCTTGTCAGGTAAAGGATCACCTAAAGCTGCGAGAAGTGCTGTTACTAAGCTCTTGGGAGATGCTGGAACTTCAATCTTTGCCATCAAAACTGGCACTATTGTTCTGTCTTCTGTTTCTCGTCTGGGGAAATCTTGCATGTAGTGTTTGCATAGCGTTGTTTTCCCCATTCCAGCAACGCCTTCGAGCAACATTCCTTCCGGCTCTGCGGCGACTTTTGCGTGTAGATGACAATATGCGAATTTATCTAGAATCGTTTGTGTTCTGGGATAAGTAACATAAAGCTGCTCAACCATTCGCCTTCTATCTTCGGTAGGTATTTCGGAATAGTCTTTTCTCTCACTCATATAATCCTCACTTGGGTAAGTCGTAATCGGCCTTCCATCCAGTCATGTCAAGCGTTTCATCATCATCAGAGCTATGATCTACTATGTAGTCGGACTTGTTCTTTTGATCTGCCTTTCCCTTTCTGTTTTTTTTGTTCTTGTTTTGACCACCCGGCCCTTTCTTATGCTCATTCTTCTTCGCTGATTGGTTAATTATCTTTGCCCCAGCCCTGTTTGAACTACGATCCATCTTGACAGATTTACAAGCTGCCTCATCCTCTTCGCTGGTTTCCTGTTTGATAACCTCACCGCTGATATTGAAAGCGTTCTCTAGATCAGAAATACCTTTACGGGATTTTTCGGTCTCTTCTGAGTTGATTAGCAAAAGTCTCTCTTTTGTTGTGGAGAGGCCAAGCGCTTGCATCATCCAATCATTATCTGTTTTATGTTCGATTCCCTCGCGGCGATCTTGTATACCCTCATTTCTAAAACGCGCCATCTTGACCCTTGATGATTTGACTCTGGGCCAGTCGCGCTCGACAATCTCCTGTATCTCTAATTTGGCACGACAGAGGGAAACGGTATCAACTTTTCGCTTTAGCCGCTCTCGGACATATCTTCTAATTACTTTGTGCTGGTAGAGGGTTAACCCTTTCGTATACTCCTGATCAGTGGCGCATACTGGCAAGTATCGGTCGTGTTTATCGTCATAGACGTAAATCAATGAAAGGTCATTAGGATTAAGTTTAATTGCGAATTTAGTATCCGACTTATGCTGGCTACGGAGAACTGATAAGTCTTCATCGTTATAGAGGATTGTGTCTATTTCAATTCCGTAATGGTGAAGCTGCCGGTGCTCAATGTATCCGAGTACGATGTCTAGATCAGCAGCTTTTGCAGGAAGAGATGGCGGCCACTGTTGGATACCTTTTTCCCATCTAAGAGCAGGAATGTCTTTGATTCCTCTATGTGGCCGAAATTGTAAATAATCAATAAGGAACTTATGAGTGATCTCGTCGAGCTTATCTGGTGTAATGAGTGCATTCTTTTGGGGGTCATAATCTGCCCGGTCAAACACATCCGAGAAAGTTGTCCCCGGCTGACTATGTATTAATCCAGTATTAATGATTCGGAAGGATCTTTCGATTGTCGGCCTGTACCACGCCTTCCCCTTTTGACCATATTGAATATTTATTCCAAGTTGACGACAAGCGTCCTCCAAGTGTTTTCCCCAAAACTCTGGCGCGTTATCAAGGACAAGTTTGCTCATAACACCATAGGTGTTCCATGTCTGCCTGATTCTTGGATATTTCTTCCGCACATATGTTTTTGGTCGGATGGCATGTTTGAGACATTCCAGAATGGCAAGAGAACCATATGGGTTAAAGCTGATGTAAAAGCCCAAGACCATCTTGGTATAGACGCAAACAAGCCACGTCAAAATGGGCCTGCCAATGGGTAACATCATTATTGGATCAATCACAAACATATCAAGCTTTGTGTGGTCAGCTTCCACTCGCTCAAGGGGCATGGAAGGGCGTATGCCGCGACCAAATGCTTTGTACTTCTCCTCAGCTATCTTCACTCCGTAACGCGCTTCAAGAACGTCATAATCATCGAGTTTATTTACGACATAATAGATGCTGCTCCTATGCGGAATCGGAAGTTGATCGTCTGTAGTACGCATCTCATTCTCATCGGCAACCTTGACGACCACTCTGTCATATACATCTTCTACAGAGAAGCGTTGTTCACTCAAAAACACTTCATCAATAGCTTCATCAACTATTTCCCCGACTCTTTCTGCCTGTCTCTGGGCTTGTACTTTTCTTCGCTTTCGCGCCATTTCATCCACGCCGTCTGCCCCTTTATTGTTCCCCCGTGGCCCTGCAAACTTGCGCTCTCGGTTTCCTCGCGCCTTCGTCGCTGGTATGAGTGCTCGCGTATCTTCTCCTGATTTGATATATCTATTAACCCATCGGATAAGCGAAGAAACAGACGGCTTAGATTTGAGCTTAGCTTTCTCTGCTTTTGTAAGCTTCTTGTATTCAGCCAACTCAATATCACCGCGTTCGGAGCCTATCTTATCTATGATTGGCTTGAGAGTTTCCTTAGTAAGCTTACTAAGACTTTCCCTCATCACCTCTAGAACGTAAGCACAACGACGTTCTACCTCAGCTCTTCGTGGGTCATTTTCTTCGAGCAAAGTGAGATCGCTGATGCCGGTCTTCTTCAGCAATTCTTTAAGGTAGACTTGATTCCGATTGCCCCCGAGCAATTCGATTTCATTACTGAACAAAGCTTCGATAATCTCTCCTTCAGGCTTCGCCGTGTGTTTATTAGTGACGCTATCTTTAATCTGTATCTCGCCAGTAGGAAGGCGCTTTAAAATCTCATACTCTCGTCTACCGGCTATGAAATGCATTCCTCTACTAAGAGTGTGTCGCGGCATTACTCCACCACCTTCCTTAACTCGGCTATCCTGCTGCCTGGTAGATAAATTCTGCTATTCGGAGTGAGAGGCTCAGCTAGATCAAAGTCCATAACGCCCCAGAAGAGAAGGGCATATACCACCTGCTTGGGAATATTTTTAGCATGTAGAAATTCAAAGACTTCTGCGAGACTAACAATCTGCTTATCTCGCAAAAACTCTTGGCAGTAGATTTGGTGCTGCGGTTGTAGTGGCGTTCTAGCGTGACGCCAAAGAGCTTTGACGCTGTTGAGTCGGGGCTGCTGCATGATCGTATCTTCAGTAAAAACCTTGAACTTGCATCCTTCCTCTTCACATATAGGAGTGATAATGCGAAAGAGCAAACTGTACCTCTCTGTCATAACCTTCTTCTTAAGCTTCACTTCAATGAGGTGTCTTTCGTCTTCCCTTTCGACAAACAAATCTGGTGTATAACGACGTATTTTTCCGTCCAATATGTAGCGGATTGCGCAGGGTTGCTCTTTGAACCTTTTGACATCAGGATCAAAGTCAAGGAGATACATTAAAGACTCTTCGAGTAAAGATTCGAACCAGAGCATGATGTTCATTTTGACACTAAAGAATTTGCCAACATTTTTGCCTCGTATTCCGCGGCTTGGTGGTTTCCGCACGCTCATGGCTAAGTGAATCTCCTTTACTGATTTAGCAGTTTTAACTCTCCAAATATGAATCGGTTTGTAAATAGCCGTTAAGCACCTCCCCTAAAATTGCTTGACAAGCCTGCAAACAGGGGTACAATGCAATCGGCCTTTGAATACACGAAGAGCCGCCTCGCCAAAAAGCGAGTTATAGATCCGACCTGGAGCGAACGGCGACCAACCTAGAACGCTTCAGGTCGATTTATTTTGGGCACGTACAATGCCCAGAAAAACGCCACAGTTATAATACTTTTCGTTTTATCTGTCAAAGGGAAAGTTTCCGCTAAGTGCTTGATAAATATGAACTTAAGAGTACATATTTATACTTCACATGATTTAGAAATTCAGTTTTTAATGAGGATGGATAAGGCTCAGCCTCTACCTGGTAGTCTAGCTGGAAGCGTTAATGAGTCGTCCACCAACATTTCCAGATAATCACCTGCGCCTTGCTTTGCTTTCCTGGTTCCGGCAGCAGCACGGGCATACTCTAAAAGCACATAAAGTGGCGGTTGACGAATCCCGCGTTCAAAGGCACTAATCTCAGCTTGGGTTAGTTTGTTTTCAAGCCCCATACATCTAATCATACCGTTCTGAGACAGATTAAGCTTCTTCCTTATCTCAACTAACTTTGCCGCTAAACGTGACGGGCGCGGACGTGTGGCTCGACCCATCAGGATTCACCTCCTGACAAATCGCCACTTGTATGTTTGAGGTTGCGGCTAAGATTGGATAATCTTAGTATGTAACGGGATGCTGGCGGCGCGGGGAGTTTGTACCTCCTAAACTCCTCGTGCGCGTGAGTCATTCGCGCTCTTGAAGCAAATCAGGCATAAGCCGCCACTCTCAAATAAACAGACGCTAAAGATAGCAAAGCCCGTCGTAGCATTCCACTCTGTTACGAGACAAAAGCGTAGCAAGTGAAAACCGGAGAGATTTTGTGGATGAACAATTAATAAGTAAAGAGAAGAAGCTTACTCTGATACTACTTTGCTGGCTCTTTGGCTTGTTCGGCGTCCATCGCTTCTATACCGGTAAATACCTCACAGGCGGTCTCCAACTTCTCATGCTTCTGTCGGCCGTAGTATTGGGCCTCTTTGAAGCGGAAATCCTTCCGTATATCCCCGCTGGCATACTTCTCCTTTGGTGGGTCATTGATATTCTGCAAATCATCATGGGCAAGTTCAGCGATAAAGAGGGGAAGCCCGTCATTGACTGGGTGTGAGTCGCTAGAGCACAGAGATGCAGACCATTCCCTTAAGCGTTATCGTTAACTCTGACCTAATTACCAACGAAGAATCATATCTACTGATCGGAGCCTTCTCACAGCGCCCCTACCTCTCAGCGGAAGAGATTCTTGCCTTAGACCTGCCGGCAAAAAACCGCGTCGAGGCATTACTGCGCCACGAGTTCTTAACGGAGAAGCAACTGCGCAAGTCGGCCTGCGACTTCGCCGAGCATGTGCTACACGTCTTCGAGGAATTAGCGCCGGAAGATTTTCACCCACGCGCCTGTGTTCAAGCGGCACGCCTTTATGCAGACGGAGTAATGAACTTTGAGATGTTGAGAATCGCGGTCAATGAAGCTAGACCTTCAATGCAACGATTCAGAGGAACAGAACATATCGGGGCCTTTGAAGTGGGTTGGGCGGTGATATCCCTGGACGGCGAGGATGCCATGCTAATGGCTCAGGAAGTGGCTGTGTGCGCTCAGAAGGCAGCGCACCGTAAGGTATGGGAGAACAGAAAGTGCGACTTGGAGACTATGATAGAAAGAGAGAAAGAAGCTGTATGGCAATTGAAGCAAATAGTAGATACGCTTGGAATGTAGCTTGCCTCATCTCCGGCCTGCGCTGCTATTAATATATCCCTAGCTTACCGGGATGAGAATCTTAGACAACTGCCACAGAGGATAGGTAGAGATTCTCAGGACAGTGCTCTTTGGAATAGCAGAGGCAATCCGACTTTGCATGTCACTTCCTAGCTTATAGAACGTCCTCCCTCAATAAATATCCTGTAACTGAACCTCTCTCTACCAAAAAATTCAAGATGACAACAATCTGGCTTTTTGTTTTTGTAGAAACTTTGATTTTCCTGCGATTCTTCAAGAGGTATTTTCTTGTAATGCTTTCTAAGTAATATATCGTATTCACCTCTAACTCATCTGAAAACAAATTTTCGTTTCTTTGTAGAATATCACTTATCCAAAATATGCCATCTTCTAGATAATTACTGCCCACTTCATTGAGAAGTTTTGAAAGTGAATACAACACCGCAGGATGCTGCCCCATATCATGAGACACTTTCTTGAAGAACAATTTTTCTCTTTCTTTTAATGTATGCCATTCCTTTGCATCTTCTTTCCAATATTGCCATGCTAGAAGATAATTATGGATGATCTGTTTAGTTTGATAATAAGAACCCCGCTCCTTACATAGCTCAACCATCTTAGGATAGAAGATATCCCAAACTACCCAAAATTCTTCATATTGGTTTAGCCTGTCTTCAGCAGAAACAAATGCGTGAAGAAGATCGGCTATATATTCGGCTTCATCAAACTTATCAAGGAATGGCTTTAGGTACGTCTCGATATCATTTTTTCTAGAGTTCAATACCAGATATGCCAGCTTCTCCAGAAATCTTGGTGGAAGGGTGAAATCAGTTTTATCATTCCTCTCTAGTAATTTTTCGGAGAATATAGAACATATCTTCGTTATAAGTGTTTTATGGATTTCGTTATTAGTCTTTAGAGGTAAAAGCTCAAATGCAGTATTCCAAACTTCTAAACCTAAGTCTTCTAAATGTCGTAACTCCTCATAAGAAATATTGTTTGAGATTATATTTTCCAATTCACTCTCATAGCGCTCTATAAAACGGTTCACTACTAAATTGGTTGGCACTCCTGAGAATTCAATAATTTTGTCTGCGTAATATTCACTGAGTATTTCATGTGTTAGCTCCTGATATTCTGGCTTTAGAAGTAAAAATCCTAAAAGAATTGATTGAGCGTCTTCAAAACTCGCTTCCCATAGGTCATTAAGAACACTACGAATCGCAAAGGTTGATATTTCCCTCCAAGGACTTAGTAATAGTAGGAATAAGAAAGTTTTGACATTCTCTTCGCTTTCGGGAAAGTGCTTTATAAGTAAAGAGAGACTAGTGATCGCCGGTTCAGTACCGTCGGAAATTTGATAATAATATCTCTCAACTCTAAGCGGAATAGTAGCAAATCCAAGTATAACTTCTTTACAAAATTCTTTGTCTTCATCGCTTAGTTTATCGGCGAAGTCCCTTAATAAAACAGCACAAGCATATGCCGGAATGTGACGATTGAACAAAGGAAATCCTTTGGTTCTCTTCTCTAGTGCGTCAATAATTTCTTTAGCTTCTTTGACTACTAACTGCGGGTTACTTTCATACTGCTGATACTGCTTATATTCATTTTCCTCCCGTTTGAATCTATAGTCCGACCATAATTGCAGTGAGGTATATTTCAGCGCGTCAGAACTTTCTTTGAGAGAGTCCTCGCTATACTTCTTCAGCTCTGGATCGAGTTCGGGATTAAATGTTATTAACAACTGACCATCTTGTTCTTTCACTTCAGGTGTCATTTTTCTTCTATCCATTCGCGCTAAATATAATCTCCATGTTTTGTCAGCCTCAGTTTCGTCAGCTTTGGGTGGAAACTCTGCATAGTATTTATCAAATACCTCCCACACAGCTTTCTGCCTAGCTTCAAACAACTCATCAGTTTCTTCTTCTTCTGATTTGACAAACTGATACTTGAAGGCGAGGTGTTCTAGCGAAAGCTTTCTATGTGGGTCATCGCATGTTTTGATTCTTTCGTCATCATAGATTTTATTTCGGTAATTTAATCCATAGCCCATAGAATAAAGACTTTTAGCTCTACGGTCAGAGAGCAATCTGCTTGTGTCATAAAGAAAGAACTCTCTGGTTTGAAAAAGTATGTTGGCAACGTTGAAGAGTTTAGCAGGATGAGCTAGGGCGACGCTTACGACAACGGCAGTTATAGAAGCAGATTTTGAATGTTTGATGAGATAGGTGCATATATCTTCTAATTCTATCTGGGAAGCGACCTTTGCATATTCAAGTAACCACCTCTCTAATGCCATATGAATTGATTGAAGAAGGCATGGGGAGACTTGCGTACCCCGATATATCTGCCAAAGTCTGTCGCTTATATACTGCTTGGTGGTTTCATTCTCGCCGATAAATACCTCAATCTCTTCAACCTCATCCTTAAATTTCGATTTTGAATGGCATTCAACAGTTCTATTCGTAAATAAGAGAATAAAATCAAATGTCGCTCTCGGAGCAAACCTTAGAAGCTGAAAGACAGGGGTTTGAAATGCACTTGCAGGATAGTAGTCGAGATGACTCGATGAAATACAGAAATGGCCTTCAATATCAATCATCTCTGAGTATCTGTATTCTTCCTCAGATAGTTCTGCGGGATTTTGAAACCAAAACAGATCCGCAAGCCTGATTACTTGTTCGGGTAGGTTCTTAGCTATTTCAAAACCGTCTGTTGCCGATGATAATGCTGTCTGTACTAATTGATAGTGTTTGTCTCTATAATTCTTCTCCTTTTTGGATACAACTTCGTCAAAAATGGCGTTCAACTCATCTTTAATTTCAGACGAACCATTTAATATTACTTTGATTAATTGTTCCCTTTCTTCATTACGATGGCTGTATCTGAATTCATCATGTTTACTTTCTTCTTCGTAATAGTAAAGACCCATTAGACTTGCCAACTTTGTCGTGGCCCCATCCTTATTGTGGCTCGTCCAATCTTCTAATAATGGAAGGATAATATTTGTATTGGATAGACTGATGGCTTCCTTATGCTTGTAGAGGAAAGCCATTATGCAATCCCAGCCTCTACCCTTGGGTTTTGTAAAGATAGTCTTTAGAGAACTTAAATCTTTTCTACTGACCCCAAGAATATTTAAGAGATGTTCATCGATCTCCTTACAAGCTATTCTAAGTAGAAAGATAGCTCTCATCAGTAAATTCTGATTGTTCTCTAAAAGAACCTTCTCAAACATCTGAAAGAAAGCTTCCGAATAGTCTGACAGTAATACTGAAACAAGTAGTTCATCTTTCCAGAAGTGTGCGATCTCGTTACTGATAAAAGACTCTTCTATTAAGGGTTTAATTTCATCTCTGTTATTGAACAACTTTTCGGATAACCAATTCCTAAAAGCCCTGCGAATGGGTAGAGAACTTCCTAAAGCATCGAAAAAGCTTTTGTGAGTCGCCGAATTGTGGAAAGTCCTTTCAATGAATTTATCTAACGCCCATTCCTCATAAATATCGTGTGTAATAAAATATCCACCGCTTTTAGAGTCATGTTTAATGACATCATCTGCTTCAAGGCTTCGTAAGATGTCATCGGCACAATCATCTGCATTGATGAAAAATCCTCCTGTCTCCGCTCTTCTCTTTGCAATGCTTAAGAAACACCTTTCCCTTCTAAGGTGCATATTGTTAACACGGTATGAAGATTTAACGATTTGCTTCTCCCAGAGAAGACTTTTGAAGTCAGATAAATTAGCAGCGTCACGTAAGGTTCTATAGTTTTGCAGATATTCATTAAGATAAAAAGGATTCCTCAGAAGTTCTAAGAATCTTTCATCTTTGGGAAGGATAAAGTTGTATTTGGTCGAAAGGTTTTCTAGCTTATCAGGTTTAAGATTCTCAATGTCTAATACTCGAAAACTAAGCCGATAAACCTCTACAAACTGAAATTTCAGATCATCTAGATAGCTGTATCTAGTCGTGAAAATAACTTTCCAATGATGTTGGAGCAAGGTTGATAAAAATTCCTGAAATGCGTCTTGATAATCTAAATCAGATAACTTTTCAGCAGAGTCAACGACTATATACTTTTCGTCAATATCCTCATGTTCTTTAACAAAATCCAGTAACGTAAAATTTCCGTAATTGCTGAAAAGCTCGTTGATGTGAGCAATATTGAATTCAGTAGCCTTAAAAATGAAAAGAGGTGTGTTTTCTCCAATGGAGTTGTGGAAGTCTTTTACTAAAGCTGTCTTTCCGACACCTCCAACTCCACTTAGAATTACTAGCGGAGATTCATCTAAAGTAGCCTTGAGTTCGTTGAGCATATCTATTCTATCAATTTTTATCTTTGTCCCATTGAAATCAATTTCTGAATGGATTGGCTTTAAGATTGCTAGGGTGTGATTGTTTAATTCAATAATTAAATCTATTAGCCCTTTTTCAAGACTAAAAAAGTATTCAGCCAAATTTCTATTATTATCTAGAGATAACTGTACTTCGATATGGCTAGGTACTCTCCATTCAATCTCTAAGCCTTTTGACTTTGCGAATTCTTCGATTTCTATTTTTTGTTGAGGCTCTTTCTTATCCCGTTTACTGCTTTCTGAAAATTCTTGATTGATATAAAGGTAAATTTTATTAAGCTTTGGGTTTTTTATTTGTGCAGTTTCAATAGAGTCCTTTATTTCCTGCGGATTTATTTTTACGTCAAAGAATTTTGATTGAAACCCAATCAACTTATCCTCAACTTGGATCGGTTCTGTTTCTATACCAGCTTGGTTTTTATAACGAAATATCCCTGTATCCAGCCCAAACTCACGGCAGAACAGTAAGTAGCAAAGATACTCGAAGGTCTTCGGCTCTTTGCCATTAAATTTAGCCCTGAAATTGTTCCAGTTGATTTCTTTCATTTGTGATACTTAATTAGATCATTGCGAGATTAAACAGTAAACGGCGGGCCTCAACCGGCCCGCCGCGACGAGACAAATCTTTCGATATTCAAAATTTGCGTCAGTCTAACTGACGCGCGATCCAGCCCCCTACACCTACAGCAGTGACCAAAAGCATACCGACCGCAAGCGCACCTGCTAATTGATTAAGGAAGCTGCTTGCTTGAGGGCTATATGGCTGTATCGCTTTTGAGGCCGCACGCAGGACATTGATCTCATGTCTGCAACCGGGACAATAAGCGTCAAATGCCCTGTTAACCCCGAAGTCGATTAGAAGCGGCAACCATTCTGGCTCTGACTTTTGTAGGCCACCTAACGTGGCGTGTTCAGTAGAGCAGTGGTGTGCCACCCATCTTTTACCGCAGGTCAGGCATTGTATGCCCGATCCATTTTCAAACCTTACTGGTTGAAACAACGTCGTCAAGCCACAGTTGCCACAACCACGTAGGTGAAGTTGATTAGACATAATACACTTCACTTTCTGTGCAAACGATGGCATATCCTTGCACGGGTGAATTATAGCACCGGCGACTCAAGCGTCAAATAATTCTTTAGGCAGGTTTTCAGGCAAGACCTATTAGAACATCCCATACCACCAGCGCACCAAATCTCTGCCCTTACTAACTCTATTTTAGGATAATACCTGATACTCACAATTTCACTTTATGCCAGACGAATTTCATTTTATGAGCGACAAATATCACTTTATGCCCGAACCTAGACCGAACCCGCACCGATCCGCCGGCGGCCCGCGGGGCCCTCAGCCCTTGCTGAATGAATACTCATTCAGTATGATAGGCAGTCCTCGTCTGACCCTCTTAAGTTGAAAGGTACGTAAACATGCTTCGGATTGAAAAGGCGGCCGTGCTGGGCGCGGGCACGATGGGCGCGCAGATCGCGGCGCACCTGGCGAACGCGCGGATTCCGACGGTGCTGTTGGATATTGTGCCGCGCGAGCCCGCGCCGGAAGAGCAGGCCAAAGGTTTGACGCTCGAATCGAAAGAGGTGCGCAACCGGATCGCGCGCGCCGGGTTCGAAGCCGCGAAGAAGGCGAAGCCCGCGGCGTTCTTCACCTCCGACCTCGCGTCGCTCGTCACGGTCGGCAACTTCGACGACGACATGAAGCAGTTGAAAGACTGCGACCTCATCATCGAGGCCGTCGTCGAGAACCTGGAGATCAAGCGTAAGCTCTACGAGCGGGTCGAGGAGTTCCGCCGGCCTGGGTCGGTCGTCGCGTCGAACACGAGCGGCATCCCGATTCGCCAGCTGGCCGAGGGGCGCTCGGAAGATTTCAGAGCGCACTTCCTGGGCGTGCACTTCTTCAACCCGCCGCGCTACCTGCACCTCGTCGAAATCATCCGCACCGAATGGACGAAGCCGGAAATCTCCTGCGCGATGGCCGGGTTTTTGGATCAGCGCCTGGGCAAAGGCGTCGTGCCCGCCAAGGACCGGCCCAATTTCATCGCGAACCGCATAGGGACTTACGGCGCGATGGTGACCATCAAGACGATGCTGGACGACGGCTATTCAATCGAAGAGGTTGACAAGATCACGGGGCAGCCCGTCGGGCGGCCCAAGACCGCGACCTTCCGCACGTTCGACCTCGTCGGGCTCGATGTCTTCGGCCACGTCGTCAAGAACCTTTACGAGGCGCTGACCGAAGACGAGGAGCGCGAGGTCTTCGTCGCGCCGGAATTTTTGTCGCAGATGATCGGGCGCGGGATTCTGGGGAACAAGACTAAGGGCGGCTTCTACAAGCGCCAGAAGGGCGAGGGCGAGAAGCAGGAAATCTGGACGCTGGACCACGCCTCGCTCGAATACAAACCGGCCCAGAAAGTGAAACTGCCCGCGCTCGACATGGCGAAGAACATCGAAGCGACGCCCGAGAGAATCAAGGCGCTCGCCTGGGGCAAGGACCGCGTCGGGGCTTTCCTGTGGAAGACCATGTCGCGCACCTTCCGCTACGCCGCGAACCGCATCCCGGAGATCGCGGACACGGTGGTCGAGGTCGACCGCGCCATGAAGTGGGGCTTCAACTGGGAGTTGGGCGTCTTCGAGACGTGGGACGCCATCGGCGTCGAAAAGTCTGTCGCGCGGATGAAGGAAGAGGGCCAGACCGTGCCTGCGAACGTGCAGGCGATGCTCGACGCGGGCGCGACCTCCTTCTACAAGACAGAGGGCGGGCAGAAGTCTTACTTCGACTTCGCGTCGAAGGAGTACAAGCCCGCGGGCGAACTGCCGGGCGTCATCATCCTGAAGTCCGTCAAGGACCGTACGGGCGTCATCAAGAAGAACGCGGGCGCGTCGCTGGTTGATTTGGGCGACGGCGTGGCCTGCCTTGAGTTTCACTCGAAGATGAACTCCATCGGCGGCGACACGCTCCAGATGTTGAAGCAGTCGCTCTCGGAGGTCGAGAAGAATTTTCAAGGGCTCGTGGTCGGCAACCAGGGCGTGAATTTTTCAGTCGGCGCGAACCTGATGCTGCTGCTTCTGGAGGCGCAGGAGGAGAACTGGGAAGAGATCGACATGATCATCCGCGCGTTCCAGAACGCGACGATGAGTCTGCGCTACTCCGCGAAGCCCGTGGTGGTCGCCCCCTTCCAGATGACCTTCGGCGGCGGGTGCGAGATGGCCTTGCACGGCGACCGCGTGCGCGCGGCGGCCGAGACTTACATCGGGCTGGTCGAAGTCGGCGTCGGGCTGATTCCCGCGGGCGCGGGGACGAAAGAGATGCTGGTGCGCGCGTTGGATTCGATTCCGAAGGGCGCGGACGACGCGGACCCGTTCCCCTTCGTCAAGCGCGCCTTCGAGACCATCGCGATGGCGAAGGTCGCGACCAGCGCGGAAGAGGCTCGCGCTTTAGGCTTCCTCGCCGAAGACGATTCTGTTTCAATGAACGGCGACCGACTGATCGCGGACGCGAAGCAGGAAGTCATCGCGCTCGCCTCGACGGGCTACGTGCGGCCGCAGCAGAGACAGGACGTGCTCGCGCTGGGGCTCTCTGCGCTTGCAACCATCAAGCTGGGCATACATCAAATGAAGCGCGGAGGCTTCATCTCGGACTACGACGCGTTGATCGGTGAAAAGCTCGCGCGCATCCTGACGGGCGGCGATTTGAATCACCCGACGAGGGTCAGCGAGCAGTACCTTTTGGACTTGGAGCGCGAGGCGTTCCTTTCCCTGTGCGGCGAGAGAAAGACTCAGGAGCGCATAGGGCACATGCTGAAGACCGGGAAGCCCCTGAGAAATTAGCGATGAGTTACCCTGTCACGCCCGCCGTCAGGCTGTTGCGCGAGAGGAAAATCGAGTTCGAGCCGCACCTCTACGCCTACGAGGAGCGCGGCGGCACACGCCGCTCCGCGGAAGCCCTGGGCGTTGACGAGCACGCGGTCGTCAAGACCCTCGTGATGGAGACGGAGGCACGTAAGCCGCTAGTAATCTTAATGCACGGCGACCGCGAGGTCTCCACGAAGCAACTGGCGCGCGCCATAGGGGCCAGGAGCGTTCAGCCCTGCGACCCCGCCGCGGCGCAGAGGCACACGGGTTACATGGTCGGCGGGACGAGCCCGTTCGGGACGCGCGCGAGTCTTCCCGTTTACGCCGAGCGGACGATTTTTGAGCTGCCGAAAATTTACATCAACGGCGGCAAGCGCGGGTTCTTAATCTCGATTGACCCGCAGGTCTTACGCACTGTCTTGAACGTCGAAGAGGTCGAGGCGGCCATTTGAAAAGCAGCGACAGGTGCCAAGTAAAAGCTTGCTCCTGTCACCTGTCACCTGGGAGAATTTATGAGAGACGCAGTAATCGTGTCGGCCGTGCGTACGGCCGTCGGGAAAGCGCCGAAGGGGACTTTGAGGGACACGCGGCCGGACGAGATGGGCGCGGCCGTCATCAAGGAAGCCATCGCGCGCGTAGAGGGCCTGGACTCGAAAGAGATCGAGGACGTGATCATGGGCTGCGCGATGCCCGAGGCCGAGCAGGGGATGAACGTGACGCGCGCGGCCGCCATCCGCGCCGGCCTCCCCGTCGAAACCTCCGCCATGACCATCAACCGCTTCTGCTCCTCGGGGCTCCAATCGATCGCGCTCGCGGCCGACAAGATTCGCACGGGCGGCGCGGAAGTGATCGTCGCGGGCGGCCTTGAGACGATGTCCCTGATCCCCATGGGCGGGCACATCATCCGCCCGAACCCGTACCTCGTCGAGCACTACCCCGACTTCTACCTCAACATGGGTCTCGCCACCGAGAACGTCGCGCGCAAGTACGAGGTCTCGCGCGAGGAGCAGGACGCCTTCGCGTTGCAGTCACACCAGCGCGCCGCGCGCGCCCTGGACGAGGAGAAGTTCAAGGACGAGGTCGTGCCTCTGACAGTCGCCTTCGAGGAGTTGGACGAGAAGGGCAAGAAGCGCAGGCGCGAAGTCACGTTCGACAAGGACGAGGGCGTGCGCCGCGACAGTTCCGCCGAGGGCCTTGCGAAGTTGAAGCCCGCGTTCCACGTCAAGGGCACCATCACCGCGGGCAACGCCTCGCAGATGTCCGACGGCGCGGCCGCCGCGGTCGTCATGTCCGACGAGCGGGCGAAGCAATTAGGTATTAAACCGATGGCGCGGTTTCTGGCCTACGCGACCGCCGGCTGCCCGCCCGAGGAGATGGGCATCGGCCCCGTCTTCGCCATCCCGAAGGCGCTGAAGTTGGCCGGCCTCACGCTCGACCAGATCGACTTGATCGAGCTCAACGAAGCCTTCGCCGCGCAGTCGCTCGCCGTCATCAAGGAGCTCGGGCTGGACCGGGAGAAGGTCAACGTCAACGGCGGCGCGATAGCGCTCGGGCACCCTCTGGGCTGCACGGGCGCGAAGCTGACGGCGACCATCCTGAGAGAGCTTGAGCGCAGAAGCGGCCGCTACGGCATGGTGACCATGTGCGTCGGCGGCGGGATGGGCGCGGCCGGCATCTTCGAGAGGCTATAATCAACCGCAACGCGCGCCCACGCTCTGCCGGCGCACGCCGCTTAAAAATTTGAGACGAAACTTTCTTGGAGGAAACCCCTGTGAAAACTCTGAAGACTATTCTTGCCCTCGGCGTCGCCGCCGCGCTCTTCGCCGGCTGCTCCAAAAACGCGAACAACACCAACAGCACGACGACCACGACGACCACGACCAATAACACCGGCTCTAAAGTGAGTACTCCCGTCATGCCGCCGCGGCCGGCGGCGACGCCTACCACCTCGACTCCCGTCGGCACGAGCCCCGGCCCCTCTTCGCCGTCGGGCGCGGGCGAAACTTTCACACACCCGGACGCGGGCGTTCAGTTCACACTGCCCGCCGGCTGGAAGACGAAGAATGAAGGTGAGACGCTCGTCGCCACCTCGGAGCACGAAGCGATCAGCGTCGTCCTCTGGGTCCCGCGCGGCGACGACTTCGACAAGGCCACGGAAGAGTTGAGGGAGCAGTTGCGGCAGGTCATCAAGAACCCGCAGGTCACGACCCCCGGCCAGGAGACCACGCACAACGGGATGCGCGCTTACACCGCCGCCGGGACCGGCGAAGTCAACGGCCAGCCGGTCCTCTGGGAGGTTGACGTGTTGCAGTCCAAGAAGCCTTTCTTCGTCGTGACCTTCGCCTCACCCGACATGTTCAAGATGCACCAGGGCGACTACCAGCAGCTACTCGCGAGCCTCAAGCCGGTGCAGTAGGCAGTTACGAAGAGAAAGGAAAATCTTATGTCAGCCGTAGCCGAAGAGAAACAGATCATCAAGGGCGGGGCGTTCCTGATCGAGGAGCGCACGCCCGAAGAGGTTTTCACGCCGGAGGACTTCACGGACGAGCAGCACATGATCGCGGAGACGACGCGCGAGTTCATTGACGGCGAGGTCCGCCCGCGCATCCCCGAGTTGGAAAAGCACGACTGGGACTTGTCACGCGAGTTGATTAAAAAGAGCGCGGACCTCGGCCTTGTCGGCGCGGTCATCCCCGAAGAGTACGGCGGCCTCGGGCTGGATCAGACGAGCGGGACGCTGGTGGCCGAGAACTTCGGCCGCGCCGCCTCGTTCGCCGTCACTTTCGGCGCGCAGACGGGAATTGGCACACTCCCCATCGTCTACTTCGGCAACGAGGAGACGAAGAAAAAATACCTGCCGAAGATCGTGACGGGCGAGGTGGTCCCGGCTTACGCGTTGACGGAGGCGGGCTCGGGCTCGGACGCGCTCGCGGCCAAAGCCACGGCGCGCCTCAGTGAGGACGGGAAATATTACGTCCTCAACGGCGAGAAGATGTGGATCAGCAACGCGGGCTTCGCGGACCTCTTCATCGTCTTCGCCAAGGTCGACGGCGACAAGTTCAGCGGCTTCGTCGTCGAGACGGGCGAGGGCGTCAAGACCGGCGAGGAGGAGCACAAGATGGGCATCAAGGGCTCCTCGACCCGCGCCGTCATCCTGCAAGACGCGAAGGTGCCGGTCGAGAACCTCCTCGGCGAAGTCGGCAAGGGCGCGAAGATCGCCTTCAACATCCTCAACATCGGCCGCTTCAAGCTGGGCGCGGCGTGCTGCGGCGGGATGAAGCTGATGATTCACGAGTCGGTGCGCTACGCGAACGAGCGCCACCAGTTCGGCAAGTCCATCTCTTCTTTCGGCGCGATCAAGGCGAAGCTCGCGGAGATGGCGATCCGCACCTGGGTCGGCGAGGCGATGACTTACCGCACGGTCGGGCTGATCGAGTCGGCCATCGGCGACACGAAAGACCCGGACGCGAAGCTGCGCTCGATTGAGGAGTACGCGGCCGAGTGCTCGATCATCAAGGTGGCCCTGTCGGAGTACTGCGACTTCGTGGCCGACGAGATGGTGCAGATTTACGGCGGCTACGGCTACTCGGCCGACTACCCCGCGGAGAAGGCGTACAGGGACTCGCGCATCAACCGCATCTTCGAGGGGACGAACGAAATCAACCGGATGCTGATTCCGGGGATGCTGATGAAGCGCGCGATGACGGGCAAGCTCGCGCTCCTGCCCGCGGCGCAAAGTCTGATGGACGAGGTGCTCTCGCCCTCTATGCCGAGCTTCGACGAGGACGAGGGCGTGCTCGCGGCCGAGATGAAGTTGGCACAGAACGCGAAGAAGGTCGCGCTGATGACCTTGGGGACCGCGGCGCAGAAGTACATGATGGCGCTCGCGGACCAGCAGGAGATTCTGATGGGCGTGGCCGACATCACGATTGACGCCTTCGCGATGGAGTCGGCCATCCTGCGCGCGCAGAAGCTCGCCGCCGCGAAGGGCGAGGAGGCCGCGGCGCGCTACCTGGACATGACGCGCGTCTTCTGCAACGACGCCGTCGAGCGCATAGACGCCCACGCCAAGAACACGCTCGCCGCCATGAGCGAGGGCGACGAGTTGCGCACCCTGCTCGCCGCGCTCCGCCGCTTCACCAAACTGACGCCCATGAACACCGTCGCCGCGCGCCAGCGCATCGCCGACGTGTTGATTAAGGCGAACAAGTACGCGTACTAATTTGCGATTTTTGACTTTAGATTTTTGATTGGATAAGGACTGAAGATTTTCTTCCTTATCCAATCAAAAATCAAAAATCGCAAATCTAAAATCCGCCATGCGAATTGTTACCATCTCAGTCCCCACGCCCTTTTACGTCGGGCCGGTGAACTGCTACCTCATCGCGGAAGACCCCGTGACGTTGATCGACACGGGGCCGAAGATGAAGGAGGCCGCCGCGGCCCTGCGCGAAGGGGTGAGGCGCGCAGGGTTGCGCGTCGCGGACATACGCCGCATTGTGCTGACGCACGCGCACGAGGACCACTGCGGGCTGGCGCGCAGCCTGCGCGACGAGGCGAAGGACGCCGAAGTCTTAGTGCACGGGTGGGAGACGGGCCACCGCGTCGGCCGGCTCGAATACGACGAGCACCGCCAACTGCTCGTGCGCGCGGGCGTGGACGAGGACAACATCGCGCAGATGCGGCGGATGTACGAGGGCGTGCGCGCCTACGCCGACGCGCTCGAAGACCACGAGCACACGGAGCTGCGGGACGGGATGGAGTTGGAGTTCGCGACCGGAAGTTTGCGCGTCGTCCACACGCCTGGGCACACGCCCGGCTCGTGCTCGTTCCTGCGCGAGGCGGACCGCACGGTGTTCGCGGGCGACTGCGTGCTTAAACGCATCACGCCGAACCCAATCCTCTCGCCCGACCCCGTCGACCCGACGCGCCGCTTCCGCTCGCTCGCGGAGTACCTGGTCAGCCTCGCGCGCATCCGCTCCCTGTCGCCGACGCTCGTCCACGGCGGGCACGGCGAGCCCGTGACCGACTTCGAGGAACTCTTCAACCGCTACCTGCGCGCCGTGCGCGAGCGGCAGGCGGAGGTCGTCCGCCTTGTGCCAAAAACGGGCGCGACCGCCTTCGACGTGGCCCGCGAGCTCTTCCCCGGCGCGGACGACGTGCACCGCTTCCTCGCCGTCTCCGAGGCGGTCGCCCACCTGGATTTGGCCCACTCCGAAGGCAAGCTCGCCCTCGAAATCAACGACGGGCGGGAAATATACAGAAAGCAGTAGGCAGTGGGCAGCGGGCAGTAAAGAGAAAGCAAAAAGCGGCCGAGTTGATCTCAACCGGCCGCTTCTTTCTTTTGTTTTTAACTGCCCGCTGCCTGCCGCCTACTGCTTTTTGGAACTTCTTTTCGTCCGGGGCGTGAAACTCGCAAACTTACCTGGAGGATTTCTGTCCATGAGAATGAAGAACCTGCTTGTGATTTTGACCGTCTCGCTGTGGTCGGGCGCGAACGCCCTGGCGCAGACGCCGCCGCCAGCGCCGTCCGCACCCTCGCAGCCGTCGCCGCCCATCGTCGCCGCGCCCGCGCCGGGCGAGCCGATGAGCTTCTCTTTCTTCCTGGAAGGCGGCAACTTCCTGGGCGTTCAGCCCGAAGAGATTAACCGCGAGAACATGGGCCGCTACGGGATGAGCCAGCCGCGCGGCGTCGGCGTCGGCGGCGTGTCGAAGGACAGCCCGGCCGAGCGCGCGGGGCTCAGGAAGGGCGACGTGATTCTGGAGTTAGACGGCGAGGCCGTGACGAGCACGCGCAAGCTGATGCGCCTGATTAGCGAGGCCGCGCCCGAACAGAGCGTGCGGCTGACAGTCAGCCGCAACGGCTCCGAGCAGCAACTGACCGCCACGCTCGGCAAGCGCGAGGCCGCGCGCGCGGGCTCCTGGGGCGTGATGCCGGCGGAGCCGGGCGAATTCGAGTTCGAGTTCCCGCCCGCTGCGCCGCGCGCGCCGCGGGCCGGGCGCGCCCCAGAGTCCGAGGTCTTCTCTTTCGGCTTCGGCAACAGGCGCGTCGGCATCCTGACGACCCCGCTGACCAAGCAGCTCGCGGAACACCTGGGCGTCAACGGCGGCAAGGGCGTGCTCGTCACTTCGGTCAACGAGAACAGCCCGGCTGCAAAAGCAGGGCTGAGGGCCGGCGACGTGATTACGGAGGTCAACGGCGCGAGCGTGGAGGATAGCGGCGACTTCATACGCGAGTTGAACCGCAGGGACGAGGGCGAGGTGACGCTGACCGTGGTCCGCGACAAGTCGCAGCGGACCATCAAGGTGACGCCCGAGCGCAGGCCCACGCCGTCCTTCAACCTGACGGACCTACAGCCCGTCCCGATGGCCCGGCTGAGAATTTCCCCGCGCGCCCAGGTCGAGGCGGTGCACCGCGCGCTCCAGGCGATGCCCAGAGTCCAGAGTTTCGCCCTGCCGAAGTTGCAGAAGCTCGTCCTCCCGCGCGTGATAAAGCTCCCGCGCATAGCGCCGCTGCCCGCGGGCACCGACTATTATTTCGACTGAGCCGGGATTAAATGGTTCAACCCATCCCCGCAGGGGATGAACACGATAGCCGGGGGCAAGCGAACTCGCGTTCGCGCCGCCCCCGGCTATCACGTGGAACCCTTTCAGGGTTCTTAAAAGGCGCGGGTGCTTGTCACTGGCCCGTCGGGTTCGTCTGATTACTCCCCCGCCCTCACTGCGGCTGTGCCAGACGCTTCTTCCCTTCGACGGCCGCCTGGTACGAGCCGCAAGAGGCGTCGTTGATCTGGATGGCGGCGTCGAACTCCTTGACGGCCTCGGCCGGCTGCTCGAAAAACTCCAGGATGCGCCCCATCGCTTCGTGCGCGCGCACGAGCATGCAGCGGTCGGTCTCGGCCTGGGCGGTCGCGGCCGCCTGGACGGCGTTGCGGTAGTTGGTGAACGCCTTGTTGAGCCGCTGGCTCTGCACCATCTCGTCGGTCGCGTCGCGCGCGGAGAGGTTCGCGACCTCCGCGAGCGCGAAGAAGACGCGCGGCTCGCCCGGAAACTCGCGCACGAGCGCCAGCAATTGCTCCTCGGCCGCCGCGTAGTCTTTTAACCGCGCCAGCTTGTCCACCTCCAAAAGCTTTTTGACGAGCGCCGCGTTCGGCAACTGCGCGGCCGCGGTACCAGCGCCCGCGTCTTCAGCGCCTTGCGCCTCGCGCGCCTTGCGCGCCGCCAACGCGCGCTTGCGCGCCGCGTCCGAGTCCTCCAGCCTGCGCAGCTCCCGCGCGGGGTCGAACGACGCGATCATGTCCGGCAGCGAGTTGCTCACGTCGAAGCCGGAAGACTCCACGCCGCGCAACTGCTCCGCGAAGTAGAAGGCGAGCGTCGCGCCGTTCTCGTAAGCCTCCGCGAGTTCGGCGGCGGACTCGTCCGAGACGGCCGAGCGCCCGGCCTCAAGCTCTTTGACAATCTCCGCGCGCCGGTTCTGGTCCGTGATTTTGTCCAGCCGGGCGGTCGCCTCGCGCGTCAGCGCGTGGAGCTTCACGACCTCGTCTATGCGCACGTCCACGGCCGCGACGAGCGAGCGCGCGACCATCAGGAAAACGTCCGGCGAGACGCTCGCCCCGGCCGCGGTGCGCGCGTCCAGCAACTGCTTGAGCTGCGCGCGGCGCGCGGCTATGTCGCGGCCGAAGCGGGCCACGAGCGGGTCGACGACGTACTGTATGTAAGCGCGGCGCAGCTCCGGCGAAGCCGGGTTGTCATCGCGGCCCGCGCAGTGGCGCTTCGTCTCGTCGCAGTAGGGGACGATGACGAAGTAGTCGTCGGCGATGACGCGCAGGTTGGTCGCGCCCGGCGCGGCGAGCAGGTCCGGCACGACTACGAAGCGGCGCTCGTGCTCGCGCACCTCGAAGCGTTGCGGCGCGTCCTTCTTGGGCTTCTCGCCCGCGGGCGGCTTGACGGGGATACGCTCGACGGTCGTCGTGATGGGGCGCGTGTTGAGGTACGTGACCACGTCGAGAATCATGGCGGCGGTCGAGCGGCGCAGGCGGTTGCCTTCCTCCTGGTGCGCCCGCACGTAAACGGGCATGCGCTCGTCGAGCCCGGACTTGCGGTAGAACTCGCGCACGAGCGGCGCGAAGTCCATCACTTCGAGGAGCCCCGCCGGGAGGTCCAGCGAGCGCGACGGCTCTTGAAACTCAGGCGCGGGGCCGAGCGCGTAAGCGAGCGACACGTAGCGCGCGGCCTGCTCGGCCGGCGTGGGCGCGCGTCCCCCGACTTCCTTCAGCTTGTTGCGCTCGTAGAAGGCAGCCATCCGCTGGCGGAGCGCGGGGTCCAGGTTAGCCAGGTCGCGCCGGAGCTGCGCGCGGAAGACGGAGGGCTCTTCGCCCTGCGGCGTGGGGTCGAACCCGGCCGCGTCGAGCGCCGCCATGACCGCTATCAGGCGCGGCTCCGGCTTGATCTGCGCGCCGTACTCCAACAGGTCTACGCTGCGCTGGCGCTGTTGTTGCTGCTGCTGTGCGGTCGGCGGGGCCGTGCGCGGCTGCGGCGTAGGCGTCGGGGTGCTGTTCTGCGCCCGCGCGCCCGCGACGCCCGAAAGCAGGAGGGCCGCGGCGATGAAACAAAATCTTCTCATAAAGCTAAAAAAATTTAGGGTCGATGACGGGGAGAACGCGTGCAAAGCTCTCTTCGCGCCGAAGGGCAAGAATGATAGAGATGCCCCCCGCCGGTCAACGGATGCCAGGTGAGATGTGTAAGCGCGGAAACATGAGGGGATAAAAGCAGTGATGAGGACTGAGTACTGAGTGCTGAGTAAAAGCGTTCTTACTCAGCACTCAGTACTCAGCACTCAGTCCTTTTTTACTTGTAGCTGCCGAGCGCCTCGGACTCGTCCGTGTAGGTGTCGAAGACGGTCAGGAGCTTGGTGATGCCGAGCAGGTCCTTGAGCTTTTGCGTCAGGTTGAGGAGTTTGAGCTGGCCGTCCGCGTTGCTGATGGCCGTGTAGCTCGAAACCAGCTCGCCGATGCCGCTCGAATCGATGTAGCCGACGCCGCCGAGGTTCAAGAGAATCTTCTTCTTGCCCTCTTCGAGCAGCCGGCGGATCGCGCCCCTGAGCGCCACGGAGCCTTCACCGATGGTGATCTTGCCGTCCATGTCCAGGATGGTGATGTCTCCGGCCTGACGCTCTTTGATATTCAGTTCAGCCATTGCAGAATCTCCTTAAACTAATTTGCGATTTTTGATTTTTGATTTTTGATTGAACTAAGGAGCGCAAGCCCTCTTCCAATCAAAAATCAAAAACCGCAAGTCAAAAAATCCCTCATCTCTTCTTCGTCATCCGCACCACCGTGCCGCCGGCCGGGTGGCGCGACCAGCGCAGCTCGTCCATGAAGGTGCGCATGAACAGGAGCCCGCGCCCGCTGGTCTTGAGCAGGTTCTGCGGGTCCGTCGGGTCCGGGACCGTTTCGGGGTCGAACCCCGCGCCCTGGTCCCGGACGGTGATTTCAATCCCGCCGGGCGAGCTCTTAAAGCTGACCTCGACCGCCTTCGACTCGTCGCGGCGGTTGCCGTGCAGGACGGCGTTGGTGACGGCCTCGCGCACGGCCATGTCAACCCCGTAGGCGGCGTCCTCGCCGAGCCCCGCGCGCCTGACGAACTGTGCGGCGGCCTCGGCGGCGGCGTTGATGGCCTCCAGGCTGCTCGGCAATACCAGTTCAGTCGTCTCCTCGGTCAATGAGGCGTGGCCTTTCCAAAGCCGTCCGGGTACGGCTGCTAACACAGGATTCGAAAAGCGAGCCGGAAGACTTGAGGGTGTAACACGCCCGCAGCGCGCCTGTCAAGAAAGCAGTAGGCAGTAGGCAGCGGGCAGCGGGCAGTTAAGACAAGGCGGTTTTGCTTTTACTGCCCGCTGCCCGCTGCCTACTGCCTACTGCTTTGGTATGATTTGTCGCATGAGGATTCGGGAGGCGGGAGCGTGGGATCGGCCGCGGCGGCCCGTCGTCATCACGGGTTTCATGGGGGCGGGCAAGACGACCGTCGCGGCGGCCCTGGCCGAGCGGCTGGGCTGCACGCTGATTGACCTGGACCGATTCGTGGCCGAGCGCGAGGGGCGCACGGCGCAAATGATTATCGACGAGGACGGCGAGCCGCGCTTCCGCGAGATTGAGAGCGAGGCCCTCCGCGACGCCCTGGAAACGGACGCCGGCATCATCTCCCTCGGCGGCGGGACTTGGACCGTCGAGCGCAACCGCGAGCTTGTCGCCGAGCACGGCGGCCTCACCGTATGGCTCGACGCCCCTTTTGAGTTATGCTGGCGTAGAATCGAAAGCGCCACACACGCACGCCCGCTCGCGCGCGACCCCGCAAAGGCCCGCGCTCTCTACGACGCGCGGCGCGTGCTCTACGCTCAAGCGATGCTGCGCCTCGAAGTTAGCGAAGATAAAAACATAGCGGCAATCGCGGCGGAGATAGCCGACCGGCTGCTGCCGTTCACACGGTGAAACTTTCACGGGCCGCATTCGGCCCCGTGAGGAGGAAAACAAATGAGACAGGGGAAGCTATGAGTCAACACAATGAAGACGCGAAGGCGTTGAAGGTCGCCAAGACGCTGAAGAACGCCGACAACTGGAAACACCTCGCGCGCTGGCACGGCGACGGCTACTACGAACTCCAGACCGAAGACACGGGCGACGTGCCAGTCAGGCTGTTTCTCACGCCGTCACTGCTGCGCAACGCCGAAGACATACTTTACCGTCAGATAGTCAACGCCACGCGCTTTCCCGGCGTTAAGCTGGTCGCGGTCACTCCCGATTCACACTACGGCTACGGAGTTCCGGTCGGCTGTGTGATTCTCACGGACATTGAATCGGGGGCCGTCGCGATGGGACCCGTGGGCTACGATATCGGCTGCGGGATGCTCAGCGCCAAATCCGATGTGCCGGTTGACGCGGCCACGCCGGAGAAGCGCATGAAGTTTAATCGCGCGGTGATGGAGCGCGTCAACATGGGGACGGGCGGCAAGAGCGTCAAGCTCGGGCACCTGGACGAGCGCGAGTTCAACAATCTGGTCCGCGGCGGCGCGGAGTATTACGTCGAGAAGTACGGCGCGTCTTTCGACCGCAGCCGCGCGGAGCGTCACCGCATGCCCGTGGACGACGACTGGCAGATTCCGTGGGGCGGCAAGGGCAAGCCCGAGCGCGGGATGGATCAACTAGGCTCGCTGGGCGGAGGTAAAAAGGATTGCCTCCCGGCTATAGCAATATAGCCGCAAAAAACTCGTGCATATCGGGGGAAGCCTGAGATTGGTCACCCCGAGGGAAGGTTTAAATACCCCCGTAGAGAGCGTAGGCACTTGGGCATCCCACAGGGATGAAGATGCGCTCCGAACTACGCCGAAGATGAAGGCGTAGAGCCGGGCGGAAACGCCCCGGCCGCTATGCAGACGTAACGGAGAGTCTCTGAGAAGTGGAAAAGGTAAAGAGACAATCTGAAGACGAGATTGTGGAGGCTGCATAGTAGTAACAAATAGAATCATTTCATCGAGCTGCAAAGATCAGAGGAAACCGGGACCCTCTTCGTGCAGGCGCACACGGGGAGCCGCGGGTTCGGGCACGGGCTGGCGACGAACTACTTCGAGATGGCGAAGGCGGAGAAGCCTGACGTTATCACGGACATTGACCTGGGCTACTTCACGCCGGACTCCAGGCACTACCGCGACTACCTGAACGCGGTGGCCGCCGGGGGCAACTACGCGATCATCAACCGCCTGATCATCTTCGAGCAGGTGGCTGAGGCTTTCCGCGAGACGTTCGGGTCGGAGTTGGAGTTGATTTACGAGATCAGTCACAACCTTGTGCAGAGGGAGTGGCACCCGGAGCACGAGGAGGTCTGGGTCCACCGCAAGGGCGCGACGCGGGCCTTCCCGGCCGGGCACCCCGGGCTCAAGGGGACGTTCTGGGAGGAGACGGGCCACCCCGTTTTGATTCCGGGGTCGAACATGGACTGGAGCTACATCCTGCGGCCCGCGGCCGGCGCGGTCAACAGCGGCTTCTCCGTCAACCACGGCGCGGGCCGCCGCATCTCGCGCGGCGAGGCGACGCGCAGCCTCAACCAGCGGCAGATTGACGACCAGTACAGGGAGGCCGGCATCCTCGTCAACACGGACGGCCGCGTGCCGATTGACGAAGCCGCGCCCTGCTACAAGTCTTCCGAAGAAGTGATCGAGGCCGTCGTCGGCGCGGGGTTAGCGACCGTCGAATACAAGCTCTGGCCGCTCGCCTCCCTGAAGGGTACGGACGAGCGCAGACAGAGGCGGCGCAAGAAGGGCGGGAAGCCCGGCAAGACGCGCTCTCATTTTTAGACATGACGCTGTCCACAGAAGAAATCGCTGCTGAAAGAAGACGGCTCAGGGCCGAGTACGGAAGCCTCTTCGACTCAATAGCTGAAATACTGTTCAGGCATGATCCCTCCGGCATCAACTTTGAAGATAATACGGATGAGTATGAGACGGAGGCGAGAACAATTCTCCCGCGCTTGAAGGATTGTCATTCGCCCGAAGACGTGACGACAGTCGTGCACGAAGAGTTCCAGCGATGGTTCGATCCAGATTTCGCCGGCCCGCGGGGGAAGTACGAAGAAATTGCCAAAGAAGTCTGGCGCTTGTGGCAGAACCACGGGGCGAGTCGGGTAAATTGAACGCTGCCTAACGGCTCATTCCCACCCGCCCGTCGCATCAAGCCTCCGTTAACACCGGCTGCTCGGACTTGCGTTGGGCGGCGGCGGGCTACATGAGACCGGGCGTTCGGGCCGCCCGGCTCGGATCAACTGTCCTTGCCCGCCCCCTTCACTTCCGTTTTTTCCTGCGTCTTCTGCGGTTGAAATTTTACGTCGGGCTGTGCGCGGAGCATCTTGAGGAGCGCGATCTCTTCGACCTCGTATTCGGGCTGGATGCGTTTGATGTTGCGCTCGACGCGGCGGCGGAACTGTTCGAGGGTGACGCCGCGCAGGTAGCTGTCTAAGACCTTCGGGTGTATGTAGCAGCCGCGGCAGACGGTCGGCGTGTTGCCGAGGCGCTCGGCGACGCGCTTGACGGCGCGGACCAGATTCTTCTTCGCCAGCTTCTCGTCCGCGGCGGGGCCTATCTCCGCCAACTCGATTGCCGCGAGCAGCGTCCCGCCCCACGTCCGAAAGTCCTTCGCGGAGAACTCGGGCGCGGTCGCGGCCTTGATGTAGTCGTTTACGTCCTTCGGCTTGACGGGGCGGGCGCGGCCCTCCTCGTCCAGGTAGTTGAAGAGGCGCGAGCCGCCGATTTTTTTGATGTCGTGCATCAAGACGGCCAACTCCTCGTCAACGTGCAGGACGCGGTGACGCACGTGGTGCTTGCCGACGAAGTTGAAGAAGAGTAGCCCGCCGCGCTTGATTTCAAGATGGCGGTTGCGCAGCGTCGTCACGCCGTAGGTGCGATAGTCCTCGACGCTCTTCTCCGAGCCGACGCGGAAATAAAGGTCGTTGATGAGGCGGACGACGACGGCTAGCACGCGCTCGCGCGGCAAGCCCTCCCGCTGTATGTCCTCGTTGGTCTTGCGCCGGAGCGCGGGCAGGCTCTCGCCGAAGCGCTCTATCTTCTCGTACTTTCTGCGCTGCTGGCGCGCGGCGAACTGCGGGTGGTAGATGTACTGCACGCGCCCGCCCGTGTCCACCCCGATGGCCTGTAGGCGGCCGCGCTGGCTCGGCGAGATGCGTACATCTTTCCACGCGGGCGGGATGACGAGCGACGCGATGCGGGCCAACTCCGCCTCTTCACGCACGGGGCGGCCCCGCGCGTCCTCGTAGTGAAAGCCGCGACTCTTAGAGCCCAGCCTGCGCCACCAGCGCGAGCGCGCCCCACGCTCGGTGATTCCGAGCGGCCCGCGACCCGTAAGAGTTGTGACTGCCGACTCGGCACTAGCCATTTACGCCCCCTTGCTCAGCAGAGAAGTCCGAGCATGTTATGCGCTTCTTTTGTAGAAACTGTTACGGCCCCCGCGCAATAGTGGTAGAACCCGATTCTCCAGAAGGGTCTGATTTGGAAGCCTCGGCCCGCCAAGTCTTCATTAGCAGCCCAAACCCCACCGGGCCAAAACTGAACTGCCCGTCGCCGAGACGGCATCAGCCTCCGGTGACTGAGAGAGTTAACGGGCAGGGGGCGACCTCGCGGCAGCCCTGAAACGTTTGACGCCCCAAACTCATATTAAGGTGGAAGCGTCAGCCGTGGGAGGCCGGCTCCGCCGCGCGTCTGCCCCCTGGCCCCTGCTGATTCGGGAGGCGAATCAGCGGGGACGGATTTTCGAGCCCGCACGCCGGGTGCATCTTCGCCGGGCGCTTTCCTCGCTCTTAACGGTTGGCCGTCAGCCCGAAAACCTTTTGCTCGTCTGGAGGTCTCTCACATGTCTCTCAGGGATTTCTTCTTCAAAGCCAACAAAAAGTTCCTCCCAGCCAGCACCTATTTCGACAACTTGTACAGCGAATACAAGTCTCTCACTCCCACGGAGCCTATCTCAGACGATGACCGGAAGCTCTTCGAACAGATTTACAGCCGGAGGCACGACCGGACCTTGCCGAGGGACAGGAGTTTTTCCTGGGATGATATTTATACTTTCGAGTTGACCCTCTTGAAATATCTTCCGCTCGAAGAGATGCGCAACAAGGTGGTCACTCTGCGCGCCGCGTACCTGAACATTTTCGGACAGGACAAATATAAGACCTACCTGGATACTGCCCCCCCGGACCCGGCCCAAGCGGGCCTGGCTCAATTGCAGGCGGGCGCGCGGTATTTACTCCACCAAATTTTTCTGTCTCTGGGCGCGTTGTCTTCGCGCGACGGCCTGGGGAAGACGCTGACGCTGTGGGCCGCATACATGCTCGCCGTCGCGGCGATTGTGATAGGCACGCTGCTCTGGCTCATGCATATGAACTTGATGTCGGGCACGTCCATCGCCGTGGCCTTCTTCGCCGGGGCGATGGGCGGGCTGCTCAGCATCCTGCACCGCCTCCAGGCCGTCCCGACCGAAGGCGATCCGATCTACGGGCTGGCCGCATTCTGGCACGGCTCTTACGCGCTCTTCGTGTCTCCGCTCACCGGGTCCGTTTTCGGCGGGGTGCTTTACCTGGCAATCGCGGGCGGCCTATTGCAGGGGCGCATCTTCCCCAGGATTGTCACCCCGTCAGGCCAGGGGACAGAGAGCCTGTGCGGCAGGATGACGACAGCGCCGCCCGTGGCTACGACTTCATCCCCTACGCCGCGCCGCGCGCCGGCGTCGCCACGTCCGACGGCGCGGCCCAGGACCTCGCCCGCGGCGACGGCGACGACGACGCCGGTCACAGGCTCGCCTTCGGCGACCGTCAGCCCATCTCCCGCGGCCAGCCCGTCGCCCACCGTCAGCCCGTCCCAGACGCCCAGCCCGTCGCCGACGCCCAGCCCGGAGTCTTCGCCCAGCCCTAGCGTCTCCCCATCCCCCGCGACATCTCCCTCACCCGCTGATGCAGCCCGGCAAGCAGCGTCGCCGCCGGAGGGCAGAGTTTCGCTCAAACAATTTCTGGCCTGCTCCGACCCGGAGACGGGCTTCGACTACGCCCTGATGATCATCTGGTGCTTCCTCGCGGGGTTCGCGGAGCGCTTAGTGCCTGACACCTTGAACCGGCTCGTGGACGAAAACACCAGCGTCCGTGTGAAGAAACAGTAAGGGAGGCGCGAGGAACAGTTCCACGGCTTCTTTCACAGGACGCGTAACGGGCTAAGTTTTATTGTTCCTGAGGCGTCTCTGATAAAGACCCGCAATACTGGTTTTGAGTGCGTGGAACGGTGCCACGTAGAGGCCGCGCGGCACCGTTTCGCCGTGAGCGCTTGCGACCCGCCTGAAGCCGAGTCCCGTCATGAAGCTCTGGCCCCGGCCCGACGCGCCGAGGGCGTAGACGTTTTCGAGATTCGCAGGCTCGCAGACTCTGCCAATCAGGGTGATGAAGTTGCGACCCAGGCACATGAGGGCTTTGAGCGGCGGCATCGAACGGCCCTGCGGGGACCGGATGATGATGCTCTCGGCGTGCAGGTTGCGCACCAATTCTCTTTCGGCCGGCGCGTATAAATCGGCCCCGCGAATTTCCTGCTCAAGTATCGTCCCCCGGTCGAAGCCTTCGAGTAACGCGGGGCGCAGGGGGAGGAGGGTTATCTGCCCCACCTTCTCGCCGTTCATCGTGAGGACGGAGAAGCCTTCGGGATTGGCACAATACCACTCGTCCAGCGTCCGCCGCGCGACCGCGTACTCCGCCGAGTAGGCGTCTATTTCGAGACGGAAAATCCAATCCAGGTCCTCGCGCGCCGCCGGGCGCACGCGATAGACCGCGTCGCCTTCGCTCAATAGAAAGCTCCCGCTTAAGTCAGTACCGCCTGCCGCGAGCGGTACTGACTTTCAGTCTTCCGGCTCAAGGTCTTTGTTGGCCGGCCCCTGGAATACTTTGCCGTAGGCGTCATAGCGCGAGCCGTGGCAGGGGCAGTCCCAGGTCTTCTCGTTGGAATTCCAGTTGACGACGCAGCCCAGGTGGACGCAGATGGCCGAGCGCTGGTGGAGCGCGCCCGTGTCGTCCCTGTAGACCGCGACCTTCTTCAGCCCGCGCCGGATAACAGCGCCCTCGCCCTCCTTGATCTCGTCCTCGGAGTCCACCTCGCCCGGCGTGACGAGGTCCGTGTACTGCGCGGCGACGTTCAGATTCTCCTTGGCGAACTCGCCCAGCGCCTTCAAAGTCTTGCGCGTCGGGTCGTAGAGGTCAGCCCACTCGTTCGCGCGGCCCATGATGAGGTCGGTCAGCAGAATCCCGGCGATGGTGCCGTGCGTCATGCCGTTGCCCGAGTCGCCCGTCGCTATAAGGACGTTATCCTCGTCCATAGGGTTGCGCCCGATGAAGGCGAGGCCGTCCACGGGCTCCAGCACCTGCCCGGACCAGCGGAACTCCACGTCCTCGACCATCGGGAAGCGGTGGCGCGTCCAGCGTTCGAGCGCGCCGTAGCGGCGGTTCGCGTCGTCCTCCTGCCCCGTCTTGTGGTCCTCGCCGCCGACGATGAGCAGGTCGTACTTCTCCGTCTTGCCCGCCGCGCCGTCGTGCGCGTTGATGCTCTCGACGCGGACGTAGTGGTAAGGGTCGGGCGTGTCCCAGTAGAGAGCGCGCTCGACGGAGCCCGTTGGCACGCGCGCGCCTATGACGTAGGTGATGTAAGGGGCCTGCTTGGTGTGAATCGCCACGCGGTCGTTGACCGGGCTGTTGGTCGCGACGACGACCGCCTGTGCGGTGACGGTGTTTCCCGCCGCGGTCTTAACGCGCGCCAGTTCGCCGCCTTCAATCGTCGCGGCGTGCGTGCCGGTGTGTATGCGCCCGCCGTCGCGGCGGACGGCGCGCGCAAGCCCCGCCAGATAAAGGAGCGGGTGAAACTGTGCCTGGCGCGGGAAGCGCAGGGCTTTGCCCGTGTCGAAGTCCTTGATGGGCGCGCGCTCGACCAGCTCCATCGAGGTCAGCCCCACGCGGTGACAGGCTTCCAACTCGTCTTCGAGTTCCTTCTTCGACTCGTTCGGCGGCGCGAAGAGGTAGCCGTCCAGGCGCTCGAACTCGCACTCGATGCCTTCGTCCCTGACGATTTTCTCGACCGTGTCAATCGCCGCCGTGTGGCTCTCGGCGGCGAGCCGCGCGCCGCGCTCGCCGTGCAGGCGCTCAAGCTCGTAGTAGCGGTCGTCGAGCGCGTTGACCAGGTGCGCCGTCGTGCGGCCCGTCATAGCGCCGCCGACGGGGCCGTCGTCCAGCACGACGACCTTGCGGCCCTCGCGCGCGAGCAGGTAGGCGGTCGTCATCCCCGCGATGCCCGCGCCGACTATCACCACGTCCGCGGTGGCGTCCGCGGCGAGCGGCCCGTCCGTCTCTATCTCCGGCGCGGTCGCAAACCAGACCGAAGTCGTCTCTCCAGAATCACTGTTCATGGCCTTCCCCTCTTTCTCACAGACTTCTCGTGTGAAAGCAAGTTTCTTTACATTTCATGTTTGAAGTAGTAGGTTGACGCCGAAAAAATATTTCTCAGCGACCGGGTTTGTCAATCCGCGCACCGCGGCCAACAAGGAGGAAGAAAGATGGCAAGTCCTGCAAGCATCGCCGGGCATCCGATTCACCCGATGCTCATCCCCTTTCCCATCGCGCTCTGGGTCTTCTCGCTGGTGGCCGACTTACTCTACCTCTGGCGCGGGAACGGGCACTGGCCGCTGATAGCCTTCTACGCGCTCCTCGCGGGCTGCCTCGGCGCAATCGCGGCCGCCGTCTTCGGCATCATCGACTGGCTCGCGATCAAAGACCGCGAGGTGAAAAAGGTCGCCAACTGGCACGCGCGGCTGAACGTTCTCGCGCTCCTGCTCTTCGCCGCGAGCTGGTACCTGAGGACGGACAGGGGCTCGGACATGGTCAACGACAGTCTGACCATCCCGATTGCGCTGTCGGTCGTCGGCGTGATCGTCGTGACCATCTCCGGCTGGCTGGGCGGCGAGCTGGTCTTCAAGTACGGCGTCGCCGTCAACCCGCAACGCGACACGCCCCCGGAGGATGCCGCGAAGGCCCGCGTCTCCTGAGCGGGACGCGACCCCGAGATTGTTACTCTAAGCGCGCCGCGCGCCGCGGAGCTTAGTGCTGCGGCCTTTCCTCGTCCTGTTCCAAAGCCGCGTCCACCGTATCCTCGTCGCCCTCGGCCTTGCCGGGCGTGCGGCCTGGGTCGCCCGTCTGCTGCGGCTTGTCAATCTCGGGCGCGCTCGCCGGCCCGTCCGCCTCGCCTTTGCTTCTATTGTCGTCCGCCATTCTCATCCCCCTTTAACCGCTTTACGGTTTCATGACAACCTTGATGCAGTTGTCCTCTTTGTGTTTGAAAATCTCGTAGCCGTCGGGCGCGTCCTGCAAGCGCATGCGGTGCGTGATGACGAACGACGGGTCGATCTCGCCGCGCTGTATGCGCTCAAGGAGCGGGCGCATGTACTTCGGGACGTGCGTCTGGCCCATTTTGAGCGTCAGCCCTTTGTTGAACGCCGCCCCGAAAGGGACCTTGTCGAGGAAGCCGCCGTAGACGCCCGGTATCGAGACCGTCCCGCCCTTGCGGCACGCGTGAATCGCCTGCCGGAGCGCGTGCGGCCGGTCGGTCGCCAGAAACAGCGCCGCCTTCGCGCGGTCGTAGAGGGCGTCTACGCTCATCCCGTGCGCCTCAAGGCCGACGGCGTCGATGCAGGCGTCCGGCCCGCGCCCGCCCGTCTTGTCCTTCAGCTTGTCGAAGATGTCCTCGTCGTAGAAGTCCAGTGTCTCCGCCCCGCACGCGGCCGCCAGTTGGAGCCGCTCCGGGACCTGGTCAATCGCTATCACGCGCGACGCGCCGAGGAGCAGCGCGCTGCGGATGGCGAACTGGCCCACCGGGCCGCAGCCCCAGACGGCGATGGTGTCGCCCCCCTTGATGTCGCAGTTCTCCGCGGCCATGTAGCCCGTCGGGAAGATGTCCGAGAGGAACAGGACCTGCTCGTCGTCCAACTCTTCGGGAATCCTCACGGGGCCTACGTCCGCGAACGGCACGCGCACGTACTCGGCCTGGCCTCCGGCGTAGCCGCCCGTCATGTGCGAGTAGCCGAAGAGCCCCGCGGGCGAAAAGCCGTAGAGCGTTTCGGCGACGCCCGCGTTCGGGTTCGAGTTGTCGCAGAGCGACCAGAGTTCCTGCTGGCAGAAGAAGCAGTGGCCGCAGCAGATCGTGAAGGGGACGACCACGCGGTCGCCGACCTTCAGCTTCCTGTTCTCGCTCCCGACCTCCACGACCTCGCCCATGAACTCGTGGCCGAGGATGTCGCCCTTCTGCATGGTCGGGATGTAGCCGTTGTAGAGGTGCAGGTCCGAGCCGCAGATGGCCGTCGAAGTGACTTTAATTATCGCGTCGCGCGGGTTGAGTATCTTCGGGTCCGGCACGGTCTCGACCCGCACGTCGTTCTTCCCGTACCAGCACAGGGCTTTCATGTTCGGTGTTCCCCCTGGAACAGTGGGCAGCAGGCGGTGGGCGGTGGGCAGTTAAGACAAAAAGCGTTTTTCTTTTATCTGCCAACTGCCCACCGCCTGCTGCCCACTGTTTTTACCTTCCCGCGCTCGCGCTGCGCCCCGACGGTTGGCCTTCGGTGGTCGGGATTTCGCCGGTCTCCATCACCTGCTTGAAGCGGCGCAGGTCTTCCTCGATCTGCTGCGAGGGCTCTTCGCCCCAGAGCTTCGCGACGAGGGAGCCGAGTTTGCCGGCCGGCGGGTCGTACTTCAAAGTGACGCGCACGATGGTGCCGCGCCCTTCAGGTGCCGGCTCGAAACGCACAGAGCCCGCGTTGTCCACGTCCGCCCCTTCGAGCGAGCGCCACGCGATCAACTCGCCCTCCTTCTCGTTGTAGACTTCGGCGTCCCACTGGACGGTGCTGCCTGCCGGGGCCTTCGCCACCCAGTGCGAGCGGTTGTTGCCGAGGTCCGTGACCGATTCGAGGTGGTTCATGAAGCGCGGCAGGTTCGAGAAGTTGCGCCAGAAGCGGTAGACCTCTTCGGGCTGGCGGCTGACCGTCACGCTCTTTTCAACCTTGATGCCGTGGCCCGCGGGCACGCTCACCAGCGGGTTCCCTGTCTCGCCCGCGGTGTTAACGCCGAGCGCGTTGTAGAGGTAGCAGTGGCCGGTCGAGCCGCGAGCAATCAAAGTCCCGCCGACGAGAGCCAGCACGGCCCCGCCCCATGTGCGGCGCGTCAGGCCGTAGATGGCGAGCGCGCCGCCGGCCAGGCCCGAGACCCAGCGCTCGGTCTGATTAACGTTCACGTCGCCGCCCCCGACGTTGGATTGAGTATTCTCTGCGCCAGTATTGAGTCCGGTCTGTTGGATTGATTCCTGCATAAACTGAGTCTCCTTGGTTAAACCGAAATCCGGGTTAGGCTCTTTTACGGACACTTCGACCCTCCAAAACAGCCGCAACTGTCCGAAAACCCCTCGCCCGACCGTTGTGCCGATAAAGATAATCAAGCGCCGTGCCCAAAAAAATAGAAGGCAAAAGTTGAGAAGGATTGTCTTTCCTCTCACTTTTGCCTTCGAAAAAAATAGTGATGAGTGCTGAGGACTGAGGACTGAGTAAGAACGCTTTTCCTCAGTCCTCAGCACTCAGTACTTTTTACTAGACCGCGGCGTTGGGCGCGACCGTTGCGGAGGCGGCCTCCTTCTGCGGGGCGTCCGCCTGGACGTAGTAGAGTATGCGGTTGCAGTTGTCGCAGGTGATGACGTCTTCGCCGCGCCGGACCTCGGCCATGATCTGGGGCCTCAGGCTCATGAAGCAGGCGGTGCAGGAGCCGTTGCGCGCCTCGGCCACGGCGATGCCGTCGCGTATGCGCGCGCTGATGCGGTTGTAGAGCACGCTCATGTTCTTGGGCAGCGTGGCGGTCAGGCGCTCGCGCTCCCTGCGGGTCGTTTCGAGCTGCTCCTCCTGCGTGCGCGTCTCGTCTTCGAACTGGCGTATGCGCTCTTGCAAATCGGCGCTCAGCCGCACCATCTCCGGCTCGCGCTCCTTGAGCTTGGTCTCGGCCTGCTCGAAGGTCTCCATCTTTTCGAGAATCTGTGTTTCGAGTTGCGAGATGTGCTTGCGCGCGGCGTCGGCCTCGCGGATGGCGGCCTGATACTCGTCCTGCTTTTTCGAGAGCATCTGGTTGCGCTCGGCGCGCTCCTGCTTGGTGCGGTGCTCCAGGACTTCGTTTTCGAGGCGGGCGCGCTCGGTCCGGGCCTCGTCGCGCACGCGTTCCAGCTCACGAATTTCAAAGGCGCGCTGATCGAACTCTTTCTCGATCTCGGCGCGCCTTCGGGGGATGGCTTCTATTTCGGCCTGTAGTCTGCGTATGTTTGTATCCGCGTTCTGCAAAGCGACCAACTGCTCTAATTCCGCTTTCACTTCGGTTCGTCTCCTCAAAAGATCAGGCAAGATAGTATGAATTCGGGGCCCGCATTCCAACGGACGATAATCACACACCCAACGCCTCATGCGCAAGCAGCGGAAGACAGTTGGCAACAGGCAGTGGGCAGTTGGCAATTAAAACAAGAAGCAGCCGGGTTAGTCATCCTCGGCTGCTTCTATTTTTGTCTTTAACTGCCCACTGCCCGCTGCTAACTGCTCTACTGCGCTCCGACGGCCTTCGCGGCGTTGATGCGTCCGCCGGTGGAGACTTTTCCTTTGAGCGTGTCGAGTTTGTCGACCGAGTTGAAGAGCCTGGTCCTCAACTCCTTGACGCTCATGTTCGGGTTGGTCGAGAGAATGAGCGCGGCCACGCCGGAGACTTCGGGCGTCGCCATGGAAGTGCCCGAGGCGACGTAGAACTCGCCGTTGAGCCACGTGCTCAGAATCTCTTTGCCGGGGGCGGCGATGTGGACGCTCTTCGCGCCGTAGTTGGAGAAGGAGGCCAACCGGTCGTTGCGGTCGAGCGCGGCGACGCTGATCACGTTCGGCAGGTTGTAGCCCGCCGGGAAGTGCGGGCGCTTGTCCCCGTCGTCGCCGTTGTTGCCGGCGGCGGCGATAAACATGATCCCCTCGTCGCCCGCGCGGCGGATGGCGTCTTCCAGGGCCTTAGACTTCTGCGTGGAGCCCCAGCTCGCGCTGATGACGCGCACGTTGACGCCCTTCTTCTTGCGGTCGATCACGTAGTTGATGGCCTCAATCGCGTCCTTCGTCGTCCCGGACCCGCCCGCGCTCAGGAACTTCAGCGGCATGATCTGGACGTTCCAGTTGATGCCGGCGATGCCGAAGTTATTGTTGCCCTCCGCGCCGATGATGCCCGCGCAGTGCGTGCCGTGGCCGTTGTCGTCCATCGGGTCGCGCCAGTCGGCCGCGTCCAGGCCGTGCAGGTCGTCGAACTCGCCCAGCTCGTCGTCAACGTAAGCGGGCACGTCGTCCGGGCGCATCCAGATGTTGCTCACCAGGTCCCTATGCGTGTAGTCGACGCCGCTGTCGAGGACGGCGACGACCACCCGGTCGCTGCCGGTGGTCTTGAACCAGGCGCTCAGGACGCTGATGTCCGCGCCGGCCGTGCCGCCGTTCTGGCCCAGGTTCAGCAGCGACCACTGCTCCTCGAACCTGGCGTCGTTGGCGTGCTTGTGTTTCACGGGCGAGCCGTGGTCGGCGTAGACGTTGAAGACGGGCTCGGCGTATTCGACTTCCGAGAGCGCGCGGTACTGGCCCGCGACCGTCTCGGCGTCTAGTCCGTCTCCGTCATCGAGCGCCACCAGACCGCGCACGTTCTCGTACTCGTCCTCCAGGCGGTCGTTGTTTCTCAGGGCCAGCGCCTTGATTCTCTCAAGCGTCGTGCCCGGACGGAAACGCACGAGGACTTCCGCCTCGCCGCTCTCCTCCGCGATTTCGTCCGCGTCGGCGATTTCGACTTCCTCGCTCTCCTCGCTGCTCTCCCTGACGTACTCGAAGCGCGCGTGCGTCTCGGGCTGCTGCCAGTTGTGCCAGCGCCTGATCTGTCCCACGAACCCGGCCAGCACGACGAGCGTCAGCGCCAGCGCCAGGTGTCCCCAAAAATTCTGCCGGTTCATCTCTTCACCTCAAAATCTAGTGGATGGTAAATGGCGAATGGAGAACGCTCTTTCTATTGACCACTGACCATTTACTATTTACCCGTTTTTCAAATCTTGTGATTCCCGCCCTTGTAGTTGTAGAGCCTGAGCTGATTCTGGTCCGCGCGATACTCGTGGCTGCCGCCCTTGCCCGCCTTCAGGCGTATGCGCCAGCCGGAGCTTATCATCTGGCCGCTCATCTCGCCTTCGACGGGAGCGCCCAGGGCCATGTCAGGGAAGTCAGCCTCTTCGATTGCTTCCTCTGTGATCTCGTCTTCGGAGACGCCGAGGCGCTTCGCCAGGTCGGCCCGCGCCCGCTTCACGTTCTCTTCTTTGCTAGCCATCCTGGAAACCGTCCTTTACAGCTTTCGTCCTCTTGCTTATTCTGCGCCAGCGCGGGCCGCTTCGTCAAAGTTTTCCGTGGCCCCCAGGAAAAAGCCCTATGGACTCCCGACTAGAAGAACTCACGCGCCGCGCCGACGCCCTTTACGACGGGCGCGGGCGGGCGGGGAACGTGCGCGCGAGCGTCCCGTTGCTGGAAGAGGCGGCGGACGAGTACGAGGCGGCGTGGCGCATGGGCCGCGCACTCTTCTTTCTGGGCCAGGAAGCGCAAGACAAGGAAGAGACTCGCGCCCACCATGCGCGGGGCGTATTCATCTCAGAGCGCGCCGCGCGCCTCGCGCCCCGCCGCGTCGAGGGCCACTTCTGGCTCGGCGTCAACCTGGCGCTCCTGGCGCAGACGGAGAGGCCGCTGAAGGCCCTGCGCCACGCCTTGCGCGCACGCCGCTCGCTCGTGCGCGCGGCGCGGCTCGACCCGACCTACCACGCCGCCGGTCCCTTGCGCGTCCTCGCGCGCCTGCAACACAAACTCCCGCGCCTGGCGGGCGGCGGCACCAGGCGTGCGCGCGCCAACTTCGAGCGCGCCGTCAAACTCGCGCCCGCCAACACCGTCACGCGCCTCTACTTCGCCGAGATGCTGTTGGAGACTGGGGACACGGGCCGCGCACGCGCTGAGTTGGAAGCATTACTGAACGCGCCGCACGAAGCCTCGTGGGCCTTCGAGTCGGAACGCGACCGCGAGCGCGCGCGCCGGATGCTCGGAGAGATGGAGCGACGGTCGTCAGGTTAAATCGCCGAAGGCGTGTTGCAACAGTGCGGTGATTGCGATGGCCGCCGTCTCGGCGCGCAGGACGCGGCCGCCGAGCGTGACGACGCTCCAGCCCGCGTCGCGCGCCGCGTCTATCTCTTCATCCGTCCAGCCGCCTTCCGAGCCGACGAGCGCCGTCACGCTCGTCGGCCGCTCGCTCAAGCCTTCAATCGCGGCCGCCAGATTCATGCCGCCGCGCTCAGCGAAGAGCACGCGCCATTCTGCAATGTTTGGGGGAGCACTATTAACGAAAGACTCGTAAGCGACAGGCGCGTCAACCAGGGGCACGCGGGCGCGGCCCGACTGCTTGCACGCTTCGAGCGCGATGCGGCGCAGGCGCTCCACGCGGCGCGACGTTTCAGTGCCGTCGCGCAAACGCACGTCCGCGAGCCTCGTCGCAACTGGCACAACGCGGCGCGCACCCAACTCCGTCGCCTTCTGCACGACCAGGTCCAGCTTCTCGCCCTTGAGCAGCGCGACCGCGAGCGTCAACTCAAGCGGCGACTCGGGGCTCGCCGGCTCGACCGAGCCTTCGACGCCGAGCACAGCCCCGTCACGCCCGCCCTCTTCGACGCGGCAGCGAAACTCGCGCCCCTCGCCGTCGAAGACGAACACCTCGTCGCCACGCCCCAGGCGCAGCACGTCGCGCAGGTGTCGCGCCTCCTCCGCGGCGAGCACCAAGCGCGCGCCGTCCGGCGCGAACGCTTCGGGCGGGGCGTAAAAACGTCTGCGAGTCATAGGAGCAGCGGGCAGTGGGCAGTGGGCAGTGGGCAGTGAACAGTTAAAGCCAACAAGCGTTTTTCTTTTAACTACCCACTGCCCACTGCCCGCTGCCTGCTGCTTTAGACGATGATTGCGACCCATTCGCCGTCGTTGACGAGTTCGAGGTGGCCCGTGACGCCGAGTTCGCGCAGGCGCTGGACGACCGCCTCCGCCTGCCAGTCCAGGATGCCCGAGAGAATGAGCCGGCCGCAGGTCGCGCCGATCAACGCGGGCAGGAGCGGCACGATCACGTCGGCCGTCAAATTGGCACAGACCAGGTCGGACGAGGCCGTCGTCTCGTCAACCGTGCCGACGCGGAAGTTGATGCGCCCCGCGACACCATTCAAGACCGCGTTCTCGCGCGCGATCTTAATGGCCTCCGCGTCCGTGTCGCACGCCTCAACGCGCACACGCGGGTTGAGCTTGGCCGCGGCGATGGCGAGGATGCCCGTGCCGGTGCCTACGTCCAGAAAGCTTTCGCCGGAGAAATATTTTTCGATTGACGCGAGACAGAGGCGCGTCGTCTCGTGCGTCCCCGTCCCGAAGGCCATGCCGGGCTCTATGCGCAGGACGATGCGGCCCTCGTCGTCCGCGACCTCGCTCCACGGCGGCGCGACGATGAAACGCCGGCCGACGCGCGACGGCTGCCAGCTACGCTTCCACTCGCCGAGCCAGTCGCGGTCGGGGACCTCGCGCGGCTCCATCTCGCGCACCGAGGACGAGGGCAGGGCGTAGATGCGCAGGGCGTCGAGCAGCGTCGCGCGCAGTTGTTCCCTGTCCGGCGCGCGGTCGAAGTAGGCGACGAGGCGCGTGAACTCGCGGCTCTCGCCCGCGACTTCGGTGCCGAGCGCGCCCGCTTCCATCAGGGCGTACTCGACGGCCTCGCGCGCCGCGGGTTCTATCGTCAATTCGAGCGCGTGCCAGACGCGCCTCGATTGTGCATCGTCGCTCATGGAACGAACGCTTTCGGCTAACGCATCATTGTTTTAATCAGCCAGATCAGGCCGGAGGCGAGGCCGAACCCGCCGGCCGTGTAGCGGAGGGTGTTATTTTTTCCGCCCGTGGCGAGGAACATTATGATCAGCACGAGGGTGATGAGAGCGAAAATCGTACCGAGGATCAGCAGTATCTGGGTCATCCATGCTTCCTTCATTTGACGGCGCACTCCGGCAGGGCGAACGCACACGCCCGTGCTTAGCGCGGTCGGGGTCTATCGAACGGAACAAACAATACCACGCGCGGGCCGAAGAAATGGAGGCTGCCGCAGGCGGGACGAACAAAAGCGGGCTGTTGCGGGGCGCTACTCCTGGACCCCGAGTGAGTCGAGGAGGTTCTCTTTGTTGCGCCACTCGGCCTCGACCTTGACGAAGAGTTCCAGGTGGCAGCGCTTGCCCAGGAGTCTCTCGATGTCGTGGCGCGCGCGCGTGCCGACTTCCTTGAGCCGCTCTGCGCCGCGGCCGATGACGATCTTCTTCTGGCTCGGGCGCTCGACGAAAATGGCACAGTGGATGACGACCAGGTCGGCGCGCTCCTCGTCGAACTTCTCCGTGACGACCGCCGTCACGTAAGGGATTTCGTCGCCCGTCGACTGCAAAATTTTTTCGCGCACCATCTCCGCGACCATCACGCGCAGCGGCTGGTCCGTCAACTCGTCCTCGTCGAAGATGCGCGGGCCTTCGGGCAGGTTCTTGATTATCTCCGAGAGCAAGACCTCGACCATGTCGCCCTTCAGTGCCGAGAGCGGGACGACCGCGCGCCAGTCGTGCTCCTGCCCGTACCACTCCATGAGCGGGAGCAGCTTGGACTTGTCCGCCAGCCTGTCCGTCTTGTTGAGCAGAAGAATCGAGGGCTTTTCGGATTGTTTGACGAGGTCCAGGACGAAGCGGTCGCCGTTGCCCGTGGGACTTGCGGCGTCGCGCAGCAGGCAGACGAGGTTGACGCCTGCGAGCGCGTCGTGGACGGCGGCCATCATGCGGCGGTTGAGCAGGTAGCCGGGCTTGTGCACGCCGGGCGTGTCAACCAGGACTATCTGGCCGTCGGGCCGTGTGATGACGCCCTGTATGCGGTGGCGCGTCGTCTGCGGCTTGTCGGAGACGGCCGCGATCTTTTCGCCGACGAGGCGGTTCAGGAGCGTGGACTTGCCCGCGTTGGGGCGGCCGACGAGCGCCACGTACCCGCTGCGGTAATCGCCTTCGGCCTTCTCCTCGTCCGCCTCATTCATCATCGCGGCCCAAAAGGCGAGAGCGAAGATGAGAGACAAGCTCTTCATCCTCCCTTTTGCCTTTCACCTTTTTACCTCTGCCTTACGACTCGTTTGCGCCGCCGCCCGCGGCCGCCTCGTCCTGGTGGTCGGCCGTGTAGAGCCGCAGGATGTCCTGGCCCTGGCGCGAGCGCGGGTCGATGGTGCGCAGGTGCTTGCGCCCCTGCATCTCCCAGATGGCCGTCACCTGCCCGTCCTTCTCGACGGCGTGGTAAGTAATCTCTTCTGTCGGTGCTTGCGCGGGCTGTTGCTGCTCCTGCCCGCCGTCTTCGGCCGCGCCGCCTTCAGCCGCCGCCGAAGTGCTCTCCGGCGCAGTCTCGTTCTCTTGCATGTGAGTGAAACGCTCTCCTCTCCTGATTCCTGTTCTGGTGTTTGATTGGCGGAAGATTGTGTCACACGCCCGCCGCGCCTGTCTAGCAGTGGCCGGTGAAGGTTGGTGTCCTATTCTGAAATGTCTTTCATGTCGAACCTCTCGATCAGCTTTCTGCAAGCCTCGAAAGCATCCTCCTGGTGGAACGCCTCTGCTTTAGCAATCTCTTCATCTTTTCTTTTGAGGCCCTCATCACTCCAATTCTTGCGCTCATAATCCACGGGAAGGTGGTCAGTTTCGGAGTTGATGGCGATGAATGCAATAAAGTCCTCGTCATTTTGAAACCATCCCCCGACTTCCCTCTGAAATAATTCATGCTCCAGGGCGCATATTATCCGAGAGCCTGCAATGACGCCGATTTCTTCGTTCAGGATTGCCTGGCAAATAGCAACGATTTTCCCGCGGACAAAAACAGAAGACTCCTCGTTCTTCATTCCCGCCTTAACTAGCCTTCTTCCGTCGTCAGGTTCTTGACCAGGTTGACGTACTCGCCGCGCTCGAAGCCCTGTGCGGAGAAGTAGTCGATGAGGTCGCCGTCGTTCCAGTTGACCATCGTGTTGACGATCGTGACGCCGGCCCTTTTGAAGCGCGCGGAGAGTTCGTTCATCAGCGCGCGGCTCACGCCGCGCCCGTGGTACTCGGGGTCCACGCCGATGACTTCGAGCCAGCCGGAAAGCTCCGCGGCGAACTCCCAGCCGCGCACGTCGCCGAGGACGAAGCCGACGACGCGGTCGCGGTGCGCGGCGACGAGGCAGTAATCGGGGCCGCGGCTGATGTATGAGGCGGCCTTCGTCTCGTAGTAGGCGGCGTGCGGCTTGCCCGTGATCTTCTCGTCGATGCGCAACACCTCGTCTATGTCGCGCACGGTCATGTTGCGTACGGTGATGTCGGACATCTTTTTGGCCCTGCGCGCGCGGTGGCGCTTGACCCCGCTGAAGACGCGCGCCGCGACCTTCTTCACCAGCCGCGCCTTGAGCGAGCGGCGGATGATGTTGCGGTACGAGTCGTGCCCCGAGACCGAATCGAACAGCGCATCATACATCAAGGGGTCCGTCTTGCCGACATCGATCATCGGGTCGAGCGCGAACCGCGCGCCCACCAGCATCAACCGCCGCACGACGACGCCGTAGCGGTAGTCCCCCAACAGGTCCTGGCAACCCTCCCTGTAATTTTCGAGCGCGCGCTTCGAGACGCCGTGCTCCAGCATCGTCTCTGCGGCGCGCACGCCCGTGATGATCGCCGTGTTGATGCCCTTGCCCTTGAAGGGGCGGAGCCAGCCGGTCGCGTCGCCGACGAGCGCGTAGCGGTGGCCGTAAGCGCCGCGCGCCGGGGCCGAGGGGAAGCGGCCCTCGTAGTAATTAATTTGCGCGGGGTCGAAGCCCGGCAGGAGCGCCTGCACCTCGGGCATTTGGAGGAAGAGGTCCAGGTCCTGGGAGGAGACGCGCTCGCCAGCGATGTTGACGAGGATGTGGTCGTCCTTCGGCGTGACGGCCCCGAACTCTATGCGCGGGCAGCGCGGCGGGAGCAGGAAGGCGTGGACGATGTGGCCCAGTTTTTCGCGCTGGTGTCGGGCGCTCGTCTCAATCGTCGTCAGGTAACTCTTGAGCCACTTCGAGGGGCGCTCGTAGCGTCCGTCGCGGCGCGTCACCTCCTCGAAGACCGAGAGCATGGCCTCGTCCAGGCCGAACGCGCCGACGACCGCCTCGGCCCGCTCGTACTCCGACTCGCTGTAGACGCGGACCTCGTCGAGCCCTCCGCCGCGCACGAACTCGACGCCGGTGACGCGCGACTCGACGACCTCCGCGCCGAGTTCCCTCGCGCGGTCGAGCATGAACTGGTCGAACTCGGCGCGCTCGACGGCGTAGGTCGCGCGCCCCTTACGCACGTCGCTCGCGCTCGCCCCGTGCCCCGTGAGCAGCAGGTTCTCGTGCGCGCCGTGCAGGCGGTAGCCGAAGATCTGTCGCTTGATGATACGCTGCGGGAGGTGTATGTCGAGTTCGGTTGCGAGCACGTCCTCGACGGGCGGGGAGAGGACGCCGACGCACTGGTTGGCGTGGACGCCGAAGTCCTTGCCCTCGAAGATGAGGACGCGCAGGCGTAGGCCGCGCTCCTCCGCGCCCTGCAAGAGTTTGATGGCGCACGCCGCGCCGCCCGGCCCGCCGCCGATGATGACGACCTTCGAATTATCGCGCAGCCGGCAATCGCTCATCGCCCGCGTAGGATAATGCAAAACGAGGAATTAAGAATGAAAAAGTTGAGGCGGTGAGCCGCCTTCAACGTCGGCCCCCGCCTCACTCTCGCCTTTCACCTTTTTACGCTCGCCTTACGGGTTCTCGTTCGCCGCCGACTTGCTGCGGCGGACGTAAGCCTCGCCGCGCTGCTCCAGGCCGGCCTTCTCGGCGAGCGAGAAAAGCGCGGAGCTGAGGAGTTCCTTGCTGTCCACTTTAAAGCTGGTCAGGCCCACCTGGGTCGTGTCCTGGTCTTTGAACTGGAGCGTCAGGTAGCGGTACTTCTTCCTGGCGAGCCAGGAGAGGTAGTTCGCGCCGAAGGGCAGCGGGACGGACCCGATGACCTTCGCCGCGGTCGGGCGGCGCGCCTTCGTGTCGGCGTAGGCACCCGTCACTGCCTCGTAAGGGATGCTCAGGACTTCCTTGCTCTCCTTGTTGCGGAAGACGAGGCGGCTGTTGGCGTCGTCGAACGTCAGCGTCCCGTCCTGCTTCTTGTTGTAGCCGAAAATCCCGCCCTCGTACTTGGCCTTAAAAGTCTGCGGCGCGGGCGCTGGCCGCGGCGCGGAAGTCGCCGCCCCGCCGGACGGCTGCGAATCGCTGATCGTGCGCGGCCTCTGCGCCGCGGCCGCGCCCGCCATCAGCACTACGAGCAGACCCGCTCCCGTAAATATCTTTGCTCTCCTCATGGGTTTCTCCCCTCCTATGAAAATCGGACGCCTTCCAAAATTGGTGGCTGCTGGAAACTGTCGGATGCTGCTTGACGGACGGCCCCGGCGCTCGCTGTGAGTATCAGCCGGCCGTTCAGGAGTTGTCACGCAAAATCTTCCCACCTTACAGACGCTGGTTGCCGACCGTGCGTTGCCAGACGAGCGCCTGTTTCAGCACGCAGAGCCGCTGCCGCTCCTCCGGCTCGCACGCGGGCTCAAGCTGGCCGATGATGGCCTCCATCAGGGCCGGGCCGAACGGGCCCGCGTGCGTCGTGATCTGCGAATAGTAGTGAAGGTGCACGCGCCCGTCGCCGTCGAGGTGGAAGCGGCGCACGCCCTCGTCCTCCAGGCGGTAGATTTCCTGGTTGACCGGGATCACGCGGCGCGGCACGGTCTGGTGGCTAGCCCCTTCGGCGTCGAGCCACCCGAGCAGCAGGACGCCGATGAGCAGGCCCTGCTCGTTCAAGTAGTCCGGGCTCAGGACAGAGTTGTCCGCGGCCGAAGAGAGCCGCGGGCCGAAGTTACCGTACTCGGGGTTGACGAGTTGCGAGTTGTAGATGACGCCGACGACTTCCGAGCCGTCTTCGAGCGGCATGGAGACGAACTGCGCGAAGCCGTAGTCCGAGGGCGCGGGCGGGTCGAGGGCGTCCAGCCGGTCAATCACGCGCCCGACGTAGTCGACGTGCGAATTCGACTTCACGATTTTAGCGAGCTTAGTCATAAAGCAGTAGTCAGTTGGCAGTTGGCAGTTAAAGCCCTCTTGAGAATCTTGAGTCTTCATCTTCAGGCGTTAGGGCAGCCGGCAGTTTTTGAGTGCCCGCTGCCCACTGCCTACTGCCCACTGCTCTTCGTCCATTGTGGAATCTTGTAGAGAATCCACCAGAGGAAGAGCTGCGCGCAGAAGATCAGGAGGCCGACGAGGACGCCTGCGTAAGATGCGCCGCGGCCGCCGCGCTCGGGCGCGCGGTAAGAGTTGTAAAGCCCCACGCCGCCCATCAGGACCGCGCCGGGGCAGAAGAGTATGCCGAGGTACGGGACGAGCGCGTAAGTGACGAAGGCCAGCGCCGTCGTTGAAGCGCCGTTCGTGTTGCGCGCGGGGTGAATCGATGCCATAGAACTCTTGATGGGCTTGTTGGGCCTGCGGCCGCCGCCGCGGCTCGCCGGGCGCGGGCGCTGCGGGCTGTAGGAAGCGCGCAACGCGTCGGCCGGGAGATAAGTCTCGTCCAGCCTGCGGCCGCACGCGGAGCAGAAGCGGGCGTCCGCGCGCCGCGCCTTCGCGCCGCACGCCGGACACTCGCGCCCGCGGCCCTGCGAACCGCCCGCCTGCTCCTCCCTCTGGCCTGCGTCTTTATCCATGTGCGTTACGGGTTTCAAGTCTCAGGCTTCGGGCTTCGAGCGAAAAACTGAGCACCTGAAACTCGAAACTTTTATCGCCGTCTGACTTTGCTGACCGATTTGCGGGAGACGCCGAAGGGGAGGCTCTCGCGCTCGGCGAACTCCTGTACGGCGCGCAGGAACTGCGTGCGGTCGCTGCCCTGTATGACCGCCGCCTCGTCCGCCGCCTGAATGCTGTAGGGGTAGCCGAGGCCCGTGACGCACTCGGCGCGGACCGTCTCGACCACATCATCCAACAGTCCGGCCTCGTAAATCCAGGCCGGCACGTCCAGGCGCGCGGGCTGACCCTCGCCGGTCGTCCGCAAGTAGGTGAAGCCGACGAGCGGGCGGCCTGTGCGCTCGTCCCTGAACGCGTCGCTCGAATTCTTGCGCACGCAGTAGGAGAAGACCGTGCGGTCGCCCCACTCGTCCAGGACCGGCCGCTCGCCTTCGATTGTCGCGCTCAGGAGCTGCGCGTCGAAGAGCGACTGGGAATGCCTGCCCGCCTTCTTCGCATCGAGCGTGTCCAGGAGCCAGACCAGGTCGCGCGCGTAAGACTGGTCCACGAAGCCGACGACGGGAACCTCGGCGTCGCGCGACCGTTTGACGAGGTCGACGATGGCGTCGACGTAGGCGTCCTGGAGCTTCGTCTTCGGGAGCGCGATTGAGACGATGAGCGTGCCGTCGAAGAAGGCCACGGGCGTGCGCTCCTTGCGCTCGCGCCAGCCGCGCTTGCGCTCGACCCACTCGGCTATGACCTGAGTTTCGAGCTGGAAGCGGCGCAGGCTGACGACCGTGTCCGCCGCGCTGCGGTTGTCGTACTCTTCGAGCAGCTCCTCGGGCGAGATGACGGCGCAGCGTGCGTCCTTGACGTAGTGGCCTCCGCGCCTGTGACTGTTCTCGAACCAGGCGACCTGGACGGCCGCGACGGGGAGCGAGAGGTCACGGCCTGGGACGAGCTGGCTGCCGTCGGCCGCGAACGTCACGCGGTCTTCGAGCACGCCCACGGCCCAGCGGCGCGCCTCCTCGTGCGAGCGCCAGCGCCGCCCGAAGGGGACGACCGCCGAGCCGGCGCGGTCCAACTCGTCCGAAGGAATCGCGCCCGGCTCCTTCGACGCCGACAGGCGGTCGGCGACTTCGGCGGCGCTCTCGCGGCCGAGGGCGCGCAGCCTCAAGACGTAATCGCGCACGTCCTCGCGCCACGCGCGGTCGAAACGCAGAAACTCTTCCCGCTTGGCCGCGAGCGCCTGGCTCAGGAGGTGGTGGTAAAGCATAAGGCGAGTGATGAGTGCTGAGTGCCGGGGACTGAGTAAGAACTTGCTTTCTTTTACTCAGCACTCAGCACTCAGCACTCAGCACTGTTTTATTTCCTTGCCCTTCCCAGTTGGGTGGCCGAGGCGGAGTAGCGCGTCGTCTTGAGCCTCCCGTTGAAGAAGGTGTAGGCGATGCCGTCGCGCAGGTTGCGGAAGACCGTGCCGCCCTGGCGGTCCTCGCGCTCGAAGTTTTTGTTGTCGACCAGGCGCATCGTCTCGGGCGTCTCCGAAGAGCTGTCGTGCTGGAGGACGATTTGCAGCACGGTGCCTTCGAGTTCGGGCGCGAGCTTCTTCGTGCGGACGAAATTCGCGTTGACGAAAATGACCGTCACCTTGCCGCCCATGACCTTGAAGTGGAGCGTCCCCAACTCAGCCGGCTCGCTCTGAACCGGCTGGCCCAGGATGCGCTCGACGTCGGCGCGTCTGGACTTCAAAGGCTCTATGCCGTTCCAGTCCACGGCCAGCGCCGACGCCGAAAACACGACCAGGGAGGCTAGGCCGACGACTACACGCGCGAGCGCGCGGGAGCGAAAGAAGTTCAGGTTTTTCATGTGAGGATGCTACAGCAGAGCAGTGACGAGTGACAAGCCCCTTCGATATTGCGGGCGGATTTCGGATTGCAGTTTAGTAAGACCTGTCTTCCAATCCGCAGTCCGAAATCCGCCCGCAATATTATTTGGCGTAGGGCCTGACCCGCTCGGCGGACTCTTTGAAGTCGGCGGCCGACGGGTCGAGCGCCGCGCCCTTCTCGTAGGCGGCGAGCGCCTTGGCGTACTGCTTGGAGATTTCGAGCGCGTAGCCCAGCTCGCGGTAGATGTTGACGTCGTCGGTCGTCTTCGCGGCGGCGCGCTCAAGGGCCGCGATGGCCTTCGGGAAATTCTTGGCGCGCGACTGCGCCACGCCGAGCAGGTAGAGCGCGGCCGGGTTGGCGTCCGCGCCCGCGGTCGCGCGTTCGAGCACCGTGGCCGCGCGCGGGAACTGCTGAGCGCCGATGAGCGCCTGCCCGAACAGGATGTTCGCGGGCGCGTCGTTTCTGACGCGCGTCAGACCCTCGCCGGCACGCACGGCGCTCAGGTAGTCTGCGTCCGCCTTCTCCGGCGAGGCGGCCGCCGCTAAGCCCGCGCGTTGCAGGTAGGCGAGCGTCAGCAGGTTCCAGGCCGGGACGGAGCGCGCGTCGGCGAGCGTCGCGCGGTTCAAAGAGGCGATGGCCGCGTCGAGGTCTTTGCGGTCGAAAGCGATCTGGCCCAGGTAGTAGAGCGCGGCCGCGTCCTTAGGGTTCTCTTTGACAATCGCGTTGAAGGTGCGCTCGGCCTCGGCCGCCTTGCCCGTGCGGTACTCTGCGACGGCGCGGTAGTAGACGGTCACGGCCTCAGGCTTCGCGTTCGGGCGCGTCGTGGCCGAGACCAGGAGCGGGAGCGCCTGTTCGAATTTATCCGAAAGGAAGTAGGCGTGCGCGAGCGCGTCCGCCGTGAACGGGTCTTCCTGGCGCGCGGCGCGCTGCAAGTCGAGGGCCTTCTGTAAGTCGGCGGCCGCGGCCTCGTGCTGGTTGAGATTCATCTCGGCGAAGCCCGCGATCTTCCAGGCTTCCGAGTCGTTCGGGTTGGTCTCCGTAATCTGCCTGGCCTCTTTCAGGGCCGCCGCGTACTGCTTCTGCTGTAGCAGACTGAAGGCGCGCGAGGTGTCGGACGCGCCGGACGTGTTCGTCCCCGGCGTCGCCGCGACGGGCGTCGAGGTACTCGGCTTGAGCAGCGGCGAGTTGTCCGCCTCGGGCGCGGGCTGCGTGTTCCTGCGGCGCGCGGAGGATGAGCCGGTGCCGGTCGCGGGCTCGACGTCGAGCAGGCCGCTGTCGGTCTTGGCCGGCTGCGCCGCTTCGTTGCGCTGCGCGGGCCGCGTGGCGCGGCGCGGTCGCGTCGAGCCGGCGGACTGCGCGTGCGCCGTCAGGGCGGTCAATAACAGGAGCGAGATGACGAGGGCGGCGGCGCGGCGCGGGTGATTTCTTCTCATGATTCCTAATTCTTTCAAGTTCCGGCGAAGTGTTCAAGCCCGCGGAGAGAGTCGAGGGTCGAACTTGCAGGCTTTCTGATGTCTCGACAGGCGGTTTGGGTTCGCTCGCGGGACGGCCGTCTGCCCGCGGACGCCGCGGCCGGCAATCTAAAAGGGAGAGGCCAGTGGCGGCCTCTCCCTCATTTTTCCGCCGGCGGACTCTCCCCTTTCCGCAGGCGGAAACCTTCGGCACCCATTGTTAAGCGCCGCGCCGTCCGGCCTCGTGCAGACTGCGATGCTCGTCTCTCATCGCGGCGTAAGCGGGGTCCGCGAGGACGGCGTCGAGGCGCTCGCGGAAGATTTTCGCGCTCCGAAGTTTCTCGGCGTCGGGCTCTTCGGGCGCGAGCGGGCGGCCGTGCGCGCCGCTTCGGCCACGCTTGTCGGGCGGCACGGCTCCGACGTACTTCTTCCCCGTGCGGTGCCTGGCGTAGCGCATCGAGCGCGTCCAGCCCATCTGAAGGTACTTGCGCGCCATGTCCATCCCGACGAAATCGCGCGCCGCCTTGTAGCCCTCGTAAAGCTCGTAGATTTTCGCGGCGGACTCGCGCGCGGCCTCAGGCGTCTTGAAGCGCCAGTGCGGGAGAATCTCGCCCTTGTACGGCTCGACCAGGAGCACGCCCTGCTCGCCGCGCCCGATCCTGTACAACTCCGGGTGCTCGCGGAAATCAGTCCGCTCAAAGTCTAGCGCGTAGTCGAACTTCATGCGCCCGCCCGCCCGCTCCCTCGCCTCATTTCAAATCGAGCTTCTCGCTGTCCCCGAGGTCGGCCTGCTCGCCCGTGAAGAGCAAGGTGACGAGGCTCCAGGCGTGGGCCACGATTGACTGCGAGCTGTCCCAGTACTCCGCGCGCTCGACCGTGACCTTGAGCAGCGCGATGTCCGGCGTCTCCACGCCTTCGGGGAACCACGCGCGCAGTTGGGGTTTCCACAATTCCTCTATCTTCGCGCGGTCGCGCACGACCTCGGCGCGGCCCGTCAGCGACGCGTACTGCTGCGCGTCAACGTCCGCGAAGCTGGCGTTGACTTTGGGCACGCGCCCGACCTCGTCCACCTTGTGCGAAGAGCCGTAGGTGAAGAACCACAAATCGCCGTCGAACTCCACCTCGCGGTTGTTTGACATGGGGCGGCTGTGCAGGTCGCCCCGCTCGTCCACGGTCGTCAGCATGCAGATGTCAACCGCCTTGACTATCTCCCGCAGCCTGCCCAACTTTTCATCCAGCGTCATCGCCTCGCTCATCTTTTCTGTTCCTCCCGCTTGAATTGACCGCGAATCTGAATTCCGGCGACCAGCACCTTCCGTCGAAGAAGTCGCGCCATTCCGACACCTCCGCGGGGTCGGGCGCGGGGCCGCTTTCGTGCACGCCCACGAAGACGTGATCGTACTCGTGCTCCACGAGCGCGCCTTCGAGGTGGGCTTGCAGCTTCTCGCCGACGCACAGCTCGCGGTCGTGCGCGTCAACGAGGATCAGTTGTTCCGCCGCCATGAATCCACGTCGTGTGCGCGCGCTCCGCCTGCGGGCGACTCAGCGCCTCCGGGCGGTGCGCGGCCCTGTGGCCCTCGTCCGTTTCGACTATGTAGCGAGGGAAATCCCTGGACGCGTCGTAGACGAAATCGCCTATGCGCCCGCTCTCGAACGCGATCTTGATGACGCGGCCCTCCGTGAGGCGGCCGCCGCTCTGCCACCTGACGCGGTCCCCGACCCGCAAGGTTATGTTCGCCATACTTTCCGTCAACTCCTCTCTTCGCACGGGGGCTAAGGCCGACTTCTCGCGCGCCGGTTCGGTGTCGGGCGGCGCGCCCGCACACCTTGCCGCCCCGTGAACGCTTTGAGCGTTTTAATCTATCCAATAACAATCTGTCAAGTTACGAATACGTGTTTTAGTAATCTCTTTTTGAGCGGATTGAACGTTTTTCTTTACACGGGCGGCGGTCTCTGTTAGAGTGCGGTTCGGGCGGGGCCGGAGGAGCATGATCAAGTCCATCAGAGGGAAGAAGCTGACGAGCAAGCAGGCTGCGCGCCTGCTCGGCGTGAGCGAGGCGTCGGTCAAGCGCTGGGCGGACAGCGGGCTGCTCCCTATGGAGAAGACCGCGGGCGGGCACAGGAGGTTTCGCCCCGAGGACGTGGCCGTCGTCCGCCGCGCAGGGCTCGGCGAGAAAGAGTCGCCGCTTTCCGAGAAGAGGTCCGCGGCCAGGCTCGCGGCGCGGGCCAACATCAAGCCCGGCGGGGAGACGCAACTGGTCGAGGAGACGTTCCGCGCGCTCATGGACGGGCACGACGAGGAGCTTTCGGCGCTGCTCGTCAACCTGCACCTGCACGGGCAGACAGTCGCCGCAATCGCGGACGGCTTTCTCTGCCCGGCGATGCGCCGCGTGGGCGACCTGTGGCACGCGGGCGAGCTTTCGGTCGGGCAGGAGCACGTTGCGACGCGCACGGCCGCGACCGCGCTCGCGCAGCTTCAATCAGTGCTGGACGCGCACGAAGGCGAGAGGGCGCGCGCGCTGTGCTGCGCCGTCGAAGACGACTTTCACGAGTTGCCGGTGCGTATGGCCGCGCTCACTCTCGAAGCGGGCGGGATGGAGGTCTTCAACCTGGGGATGAGCACGCCCTTCTCGGCGCTGGAGGAAGTGGTGAAGAGGTTCCGGCCAGACCTGGTCTGCGTCTCCTCGACCGTCCTGATGAGTCTGGACCGCGCCGCGCGCGAGTACACGGAGTTTCACAAGGCCGCGCGTCGCGCGCGCGCGAGGGTCGTGCTCGGCGGCGCGGGCTTCGCGGAGGCGGGCGTGCGCAACCGCCTCCCGGCGGACCTGCACGCGGAGAGTTTCCGCGAGCTGGAAGAGTTCATAGGCACGCTGGCCGCGAGCGAATCATGAGCAAAGGGGACGCGCGGGGCACGGAGGAGCGGCGCGGCCGGGGCGGTGCACGCACTCTGGGCATCGCGCTCTGCGCCGCGGGCGTTTTCGTCGCGAGAAAATTCCGCCGAAATTAAATGGCGTCCGACCAACGCGCCGCGGACCCCGTGCTGTAGATACAACCCTCACTCCCGAATCCGTCACTCATTTAACGCATGGACAGCACAGACTCCATTGACGGGGCCGACCGTGTCCTGGCCGAGAGGTTCGTGCGGACCGGAGACGAGGCGACTTTCAGGGAGCTTTACAGGCGTCACACGCGCGCCCTCTACCCGCTGGCGCTGCGTCTCGTCGGCGGCTCGGAGAGCGAGGCGCAGGACGCCGTCCAGGACACATGGCTCCGCGCCTGCAAGGCGCTGCACGGCTTCGAGTGGCGTTCGAGTCTGCGCACCTGGCTGACGGGCATCCTGATTAACCGCGTGCGCGAGATGTCGCGCGAGCGCGGCCGCCGCGGCGAAGAAGAGTTGCCGGAGGACTACTCGCGGCGCGGCGACACGGCGCGGCCCGGCGAGCGCGTGGACATGGAGCACGCCATCTCCCACCTGCCCGCGGGCTACAGGCACGTGCTCGTCCTGCACGACGTCGAAGGCTACACGCACGAGGAGATCAGCGCCCGGCTGGAGATCAGCGTCGGCACCTCTAAGAGTCAACTCCACCACGCGCGCAAAGTCTTGCGCGGCATCTTCCGAGACGAGTGAGGTAAACGGATGCGTCAGGATTTTGAGGACGAACCAGGGGCGGAGGAGCGCGCGGCGCTCGGCCGTCTGGCGCGCGAGAAAGCGCCGCCCCCCGGACTCGAAGACCGCGTCGTCGAGGCGCTCAAGCGCGAGAAGCTGATTCGCCCGCGCGTGGGGAGGGGCGTCCGGGCCGTGAGCGCGCCGCGCGCGTGGCTGGCCGTCGCGGCGTCGTTGCTGATATTCGCGCTCGGCGCGCTGGCCGGCGCGCGGTGGGTCGCGGGACAGGGGAAGACGGGAGCGCCGGAGTTCATGTTGGTTCTGCGCTCGTCCAACGCCCAGTCGGGGCCGCCCGCCCCCGAGGAGGTCGCGCGGAGGGTCCGCGAGTACGGCGACTGGGCCGGGCGACTGAGGCGACAGGGCGTGCGCGTTGAAGGCGAGAGGCTCGCGCGCGAGGCTCGTCTCCTGCGCGGGGCGGGCGCGGGCTCATCCGAAAATGGCCCAGTCTCGGAGACAATCGCCGGCTACTTCCTGATAGAGGCGCGCGACTTCGACGAGGCCGTCAGGCTCGCAGAGGGCTGCCCGCACCTGAAGTACGGCGGCTCCGTCGAAGTCAGGCAGGTCGCGCGGTTTTAGAGACTGACGGACGGCGAAAGCCCAGGAGGAATGTGTGTGAAACAGATCGCCTTTCTCGTGTCCATCTTCTTACTGCTCGTCGGCCCCGTCAGCTTCGTCAACAATCTTCGGGTCAACGGGGCCGAGACGCACCCACTCGTCCGCACGTACGGCTTGAAGATCAACGTGGACGACATGCGGAAGGCGCTCTCGTTCTACGAGGACAAGCTCGGGTTCGAGGTCGAGGGCCGTGGCACAGATTACGCGGTCTTAAAATCCGCCGCCGGCGAGAGGCTGATACTCAACCGCGTGAAGCAGCTCAGGGCGCTCGGCCCGGCCGACACGCAGCTCTCCTTCACGCTGCAAGTCAACGACCTCGACCGTGCAATCGAGAGGATGAAAGCGCTCGGCATCGAGTTCGGCGAAAAGGAGCGGCGCAGGGAGGCGGTCGGCGACGCCATCTTCATCAAGGACCCGTTCGGCCGGCGCATCTCGCTGATGCACCAAACGGTCGTCAAGGCGGAGCCGTTCAAGGAGCCCAGGCTTTATAACTTCGGCTTCCTCGTCCCGGACATGCAGGCGGCCAGGGATTTTTACGGCGGCAAGCTGGGCTTCGTCGTCCGCAGCGAGAAATATCTGCCGCTCGACTTGCCCCTCGGGCACACGGACAAGTCGTTCGCCTTCATGCTCCATTACAGGCCCGGCGTGACGCGCGTTCTGAGCGACTACCCACGCTCCGCGCCCTTCAACACCCTCGTCCTGGAGACAGACAGCCTGCGGGCCGCCGCCGAGGCGCTGAAGGCGCGCGGCGTTAAAATCCTGGACGCCGAGCCGCGCGAGGGCGCGCCCGGGAGTTACCTCGCGTTCGAAGACCCGTTCGGCAACGTGTCCGAGCTTCTGGAAGTCGCGGGGCGGCCCGCCCGCGTGCAGGTAAGGGCGGACGACGGCCGCGCAGCAGACGGAGATTAACGAGGGGCCGTCGCTTCTAGTAAATCGGCCCCGTCTCCGTTCGCTCCCTCTTGTTCAAGACGGCGTTAATGCTGCGGGACACTTCGCAGGCGGAACACGGCCTCAGGGCTGCGGTCCGAGGTTGGTTCGGATCCAGCCGGCGACGCGGGCGCGGTCATCACCGAAAGCGCCGTTGCCGATTAACTGGCCCAACCTCCACCCGACCAGGCTCAGGCGCAAATCCTGTATGCTGCTTCCCTGATTCTGAAAGTTGATCTGGACACGCCTGAGGGGAGCCTCGGCCGCGCTCAGGTTGAGCGTGTCGCCCGTCCCCAGCGCGTTGAGCGCGTCGTTCCAGGCTTGCACGTCGGCGTCAGTCGCGGCGTTGAATTGCGTCCTGAAGCCGGCGATGATTTCGTTGATCTGGCGCTGCGTCTCGTCGCTGACGGCCCGGTCGATGCGCCGGTCGCGCTCCTCTTCGGTCTCGCCCTCGGGGCCGGGGATTAGGCTCGCCAGGATTCCCGTCAGCACGACGTTGACGGCGGCCATAGTGGAGTTCGGGTCGGGGGCCTTCTCGTGGCCGATGGTTAGCCGCAGCGCCACGTCCGCGTCGCTCATGCCGGCGGGCGCTCCGACCATGCTGCGTATCGAGCCGAAGAGTGCGATGGGGCGTGAGACGACGCCCGGCGAGAATTCAAGACCGACGGCGGTCATGAAGTGGCCGACCTGGTTGCGGCTGGAAGGGTGCGGGTCGCGGAAGCCCGCCCCGCCCGGGTTCTGGTCGCCCGCGAAGCCCGTGTCTGAAAACTCTATGCCCGTTTGCAGGCCGGGGATGACGACGTGCTCTGTGGCCCCGAGCACGGATTGCAGGCGGCCCTGAACAGTGTCGTCGTCAATGATTTCGGCGTCCTCGAAAACTCTGGCGAGAGTCTCCAGGTCGCTTCCCGCCTCACCTTTGATGACACCGATTCTCTCCCTATTCCATGAGGCGCGCTTGCCCGGCTCGTCAAGCACGGCCCCCAGGAGGTCTGCCTGGCGGGCTTCGCCTCTGGTGATGAATCCCCACCAATCCCCTATCTCATTCCTCATCAACCTCAGCAGCGCAGCCCCGCTCGCGTCCCGGCCGATGCCAATTATCGCCCTGGTCCTAAGGCCGCGCACTATCTGGCCGGCCACCTCGTCGCGGTTGCTCCAATTCACTACATTGATGACATCCATGACGAATTGGTAGCGCCCGGCCCGAACCTGGCCCAGCAGGTAGTCCCCCAGCGCTTCTTCCCGTAGGTTGAGGCCGCCCCAATTGGTGAAGCGATCCCTCACCTCCTGCGGCGTCTGACGGCTGAGGACAAGATTCCCGCCGACGGACCTGTGCTGGCCGGCGACAGGCCGCCCGCCTTCGGCGCGGGCACCCACTTTGAGCGCGGGCGGGGAGCCACGCCCCTGCGTTATCTGGTCCGCCACTCTGTCGGCTTCACGCTCGAAGCTGTCGGAAGGATGACTGACGGCCACGCCTCCCGGAATGGGCGTGCCCGCGACCGGGCCGGAAGCCTGCTGCTGTGTGTGCACGACCTCGTGCGCGAGCAGGCGCATGCCTTCGCGCGAGTCGGGGTCGTAAGCGCCCGCGCGCAGAAAGATGTCCTGTCCCGTGGTGAAGGCCACGGCGTGAACCGAGCGCGCCAGGCGATCAGCCTCGCCGTCCGTGTGCAGCCTCACGCCGGAGAGGTCCGCGCCCAGATGGTCTTCCAGGCGCTCGCGCACGTCGTCGCTCATGAGGCTCCCGCCCGACGACGCGGCGAGAATCCGCCGGCCCAGTTGCCCGAAGCTCTCCGCCGGCAGCGCGTCGCCCGCGCCCGGCTCGGCCGAACGCCCGACCTGCGGCAGCGTGGACTGCTCGGGCAGCGGGACGGACATCGGGTCAGGCCCTTGATATTCCGACGAGCCGAAGCCTAAGGCATCGGGGAAAAAGGGCAGGTCGTCGAGTTTTAAATATAACCCCAGCATCACGGTGTCCCCGTGAAAGTTGAACTCTACGCTCAAAGGCGTGCCCAGAATCGGGATGACCACGGGGCCGAGTCCACTAAACACTTCGTCCAACTCTTCCCGTCCCTGCGCGTCCGTGACGGTGACGGTGACAGCGCCGGCCACCATGGCAAGAGAGGGTAAGCCCAACTTGTCCTTCAAATCCGACAACAGATTCTCATCCAGCTCCTTGAAGACCGGCGTAGACATGATCACGGGCAAGGCCGCGCCAGCACTCCCCGGACCGGGCGTCGGGATGTCCAGCGGGGGAGGGGTTGACGGGGCTGGAGGCGTCTGCGGAGAGGTGACGGGCGGCTCTGCCGCGGGGGCGGTCGGGTCTGCGGCGGCGAGTCGGCCCATAGTGAATTGCAGCACCGCCGCCCTGATCTGCTCCGGGTTGAGCATCTGGGAGACGAGCTCAAGAATCTGCTCCCGCATCATGGCCTCGGTTTCCGGGCTGAGTTGAAACTGGTATTCCGAAGGCGGCAGGAGGGGCGCGGGCGGTTGCAGTATGGACGGGGGCGTCAACTGAAAATTCGTCTGGGGCGTGCCGCCGCTCGCGTCCTGGCGCTGAACCGGCACGTCCGCGCCAACGCGCGCCTGCCAGAAGTTTTCCGCGCCGACTGACCTTTGCGCGAACAACGGCACGCCCAGGATAGGCGCGGGCCGGGCGTCGGGGGACGCCTTCGACTCGGGGAGAGCGTCGGCCGCGGTCTTACCCTTCTCCTTTTTTTTGTGCGCCAGGGTGGCGAAACTCTTTCTCATGCGTCTGCCCCGGCGGCGCGGGCGCTCATTCGACTACCTCCGTGAACGGCCCGTGCGCCGCCCCGTTGGCGTCGCGGAACATGTAAGTGCGGTGGAGGCGGCCCCCGAACCTGTAGGTGACTTCCAGGTATTCGACGTTCCTGAGGCGCGCGCCCCCCGTCGGCGCGAACCTGTTGCCGGTCAGCTTCCCGCGCAGGGCGGCCTCGACTTGCGCGGGGCTCATGCTGTCCGGCGCGGCCTCGGTCGCGTCGATGACTATGTCGCCGCGCCCTTCGGGCGAGCTGCTGAGTTGGTCGCTCGCGTCGCTGATCTTATTGTCCAGATAGTTTTTGGTCAGCCGCGCGCCCGGCTCCCTGAACTTCACGTCCACGCGGGACGCGCCGCGCGTGGGGTGTGTGATCCGCAAGTCCGGGTTGCGGATGCCCGCGTTCTCGACCGGCTCCATGATCTCGACGCCGTAGCCCGCGTCTATGTAACGCTCGGCCAGCCGCAGCTCCGCCTCGCTGTCGTGGTTCCCCTCGCGCGCCTCCTGGATTTTGCGCGAGAGTTGGCCGCGCACCCCTTTGGCGCGCAGGCGCTGCTCCCAGGCCGCGTAGTCAACGGTCCCGTCGGGATTCCTCGGCGGGTCGGTCGGATTCGCGAGGCGAGGCCGCCCGTCGCGGACGCCCCTCTCGCCGAGGCCCAACTCCTGCATCTCCTCCGGCGTGAGGGTGCGCCAGCGCGGGCCGCCCTCCCCGCCCGGTTCGACGAATATCTCGCCCTCCGTACCGTCCGCGAGACGCACGCGCTGGACTTCGCCCGTCGGCACCCTGGTCCGGGAGAGGATTTCCGCCGTCGTGCTCTGCCCGTTCGGGCGAGTGAGCCTCACGCCCGGCCGCCCGTTCGGCAGCGTGACGGCTTCCGCCGTGCCGCCGATTCTCTGCCCGATTGGCACGGACCCTTCGCCTTCGATCACGGGAGTCTGCTCGCCGTCAATCGGAACCCTGTTGCGCAGGGGGCCGGTTTGCTCCTCGGGCGGCGTGACGCCGCCTTCGCGCTGGCCTCGCCCGAAGCGGCGGGCGAGCGGGCCGAGGCAGAAGGAGATGATCAGCAGCACTATGTTGATGACAGACTCCTCGGCCTCGCGCGCGGCCCGGCCCACGTAGTGGCGGAAGTCTTCGACGCGCTCCGAATGCTCTGCGTGGTCGAGGTTCATGAAGACCAGCACGATTGAGGCGACGGCGGCGACGACCATCGCCACGACGGCGGCGATTGCCACGCCGGTCAGTATCGTCGCCCCGCCGGTGACGACTGCGACCACCAGCACTATCGCCCCCAGGATGATGCCGACGATGAGCCCCACGTACTTGATGACTTCCAGGATGGCCGCCCCCGTGTCGCCGCGCCGCCAGCTCTCGGAGACGTCCCTGATCATTGACTGTATCAGCGTAGCCAGACCCCAGACCGCCGCGATGACGGCCACGACGACGAGGCCGACGGCGAGCACGGGCAGTTCCGCTATCGCGGCCGCCACCGCCAGCAGGCCGACGACTAAAACTCCCACGCCCATCAAGATTCCGCCGAGCACCCTGTCGAGGTCGAACTCCTCCCAGAACAGGCGCGACGCAAGCTCCCTCCTCTGGTCGGGACTCATCGCGTCGAACTCCGCCTGCGAGGGGTAACGCGCGCGCCGCGCCAATTCCTCGGCGTCGGCGCTCGCAAGGAAGGCTTCCAGCGAGTCGAACTGTTCGCCGGCCGTCAGCTCCGCGCGGACGAAACGCGCGGGCACGCGGGAGCTGAACGGCAGCGGGCCAGCGCCCGCCATCAGCGAGGTTTCGGCCACGGCCGACTGGACGTTCAGGCTGACGCCCCGGAAGTAGTAGTCCGCGTAGTAGGGCTGGACAGGCCCCCTCCCGTTGATGTTGACATAGACCTCGCTGGCGTCGCCCCGCAAGCTCAGGAGCGTCTCGAAGGTGAGTTCCCGCCCGGCGATGGCGCGCGCCCAGGACTCGTGCGTGAAATTCACGTTCGAGTTGATGGTGACCGTGGCGTCGCGCCCGTCCGCGTCCGTGAGGTGAAGCTCGCGGCGGTAATGTATCACCACGGGGTAGAGCGCGACCGGGACCGCCTGCCTCATGCCCAACTCCCCGCCCCTCAGGATGGGAGCGCCGACGCCCGTGCCCACCGGCTGGCCCGGGTCGTACGTGACGGAGATGTCCGTCGTCGTGTTGACCGACCCGCGCCGGCCGGAGCCGCTCACCTGTACGTGGTGATGAATTGATTCCGCGCCGCCGAGGCCGCGCGCGTGCGCCGAAGACGCGTTGACGTTCGACGGGCGGGTGGCCGTGTCGCCCAGGGTGGAGAGCGAGGCCGCGTTGGCGCGGGCGGTGGCGTCCGCGTCGGGCATGAAGGGGACGGGGTCGAAGCCGAGCGTCTGGCCGGGCGCGGCCGAATAATTCGGGGCGTAGCTCTTCCCCGCCAGCAGCGTCTGCGCGCCCTCCTGCGCGTCCTGCTCCAACTCGACGCGCGAGCCGGGCGGCGAGCTTGAGTTGAACTGCGCGCGGTGCACTGCCTCGTGCGCCTCTATCTCCTCCGCGAGCGGGTGAGAGTGGGCCGCGGGGTCGAACGTGGTGACGCCGTCGGTGGTCGAGGCCAATCCCGCGCCCCGAAGAAACAAAGGCATGCCGGCAGGAGAGGCGGGCACAGACGCGCCGCCGTCTTTCGCCTCGGGCGCATGCTCGGCCGGCGGGCGACTCTTCTCTTCCGGCTTTTCGGCGACGGCTGCTTTCATGCGGCTGCTCGCGTGCACGGCGTGCGCGGGGTTTTAGCCGTGCGGGGCAATCTGTAACTCGACGGGCACCTGTCGGCCCAGCTTCCTGTACTCGCTCCTCAAGCCCTCGACTATGTCGGCGTATCCAATCGCGCCCTCCCTCTCCTGCGCGAGGACCGCCGCCGTCAAGACGACGTTGCGGATGTTGCCCCCGCAGAGGTCCGCGACGGCCGCCAACTGGTTCAGCTCTCTTTGCGCCAGGCCGTGGTCCGGGCCGAGGTGCGATTGCCACAGCGAGCGGCGCTCCTCGGGGCCTGGGGCCGGGAACTCCACGATCATGTCCAGGCGGCGCGCGAGCGCCGTATCGAAGCGCGCGCGGCTGTTGCTCGTCAGAAGCGTGATGCCGTCGAAGCTCTCTATGCGTTGCAGCAGGTAGTTGGTCTGCGCGTTGGCGAAGCGGTCGTTGGCCTCCCTCACGTCCGTGCGCTTGCCGAAGAGCGAGTCCGCCTCGTCGAAAAGCAGCAGCACCTCGGCCGCCTCCGCCCGCGCCAGAAGCTGCGACAGGTTCTTCTCGGTCTCGCCGATGTACTTGCTGGTCACCGAGGCGAGGTCAACCCTGTAAAGCGGGATGCCGAGCTTGGTGGCGAGCCAGCCGGCGGCCAGGGTCTTGCCCGTCCCCGACGGCCCCACGAACAGCGCGCGCACCCCCGGATGGTAGCGGGCCGTGAGCGACGCGCCGAGCCCGCTCGACAACTGGTCGCGCGCGCGGCAGCGCAGGAGCAGCGTCCGCAATTCCTCGCGCAGCAGCGGCGGCACGACCAGCGCCTCGTCCGGGATCACGCTCGTGATGGGTTGGGCCAACGCGTCCAGGCCGCTGCCTTCGCCCACCCACGCCGCCGCCACCACGTCTTCTTTGGCGGGCAGCGCGCTCCCCCGCGCCGCGCAGCGGTGTCGCGCCAGGCGTCCCAGGTGGGCTATGCGCCCGCTCCCGTGACGGTGTTGGCGCGCAAGACTGCTCGCCAGTTGCTCGTCCCCGAGCGCCGAGCGCCACAGCAGTGCTCGCTCGTCTTCGCGCGGAACCTGCAACGCCCAGCTCAGCGCGGCCCCGCCGGCTGCCTCCACGCTCCCGTCCGGGCCGCAGAGCGCCAGCACCGGGCCGCCGTAAAAGGGGAGCGCCGGCAGGATTTTCCTCTCGCCCGGCGCGAGCTCGAAGCGGAAGACGGGGAGCAGCCGGCGCAGGATGAGCCACGGGCACAGACTTGTTATTTTTTCCGTCTCGATGAAGAGGGCGCGGCGGCTCATGGCCTCTGCGAGCTTGACGGCGACCGTCTCGCCCTCTGCGGTCGAGCCCGTGCGGACGACCAGGGCCTTCTGCTCGGAGTTGAGCAGGCTCAGGCTGTGCCGGCGCGCTTCGTCCAGGACGGAATCCGGCAGCGACACTTCCGGCGTCTGCCCGAGGCCGACGCGCGTCCCCGCCAGGCTCCCGTCGTGGCCGTTCAAAGCCAGGCAGAGGTGCAGCGGGACGCTCGCGGTGCGCTCGGGCAAGGGCGGCCCCTCGTTGCTGAGCACGAGCAGGCCGCTGCGCACCGCGGCCCCGCTGAGCAGAAGGTTGATGGGCTTCGCCCCGGCCGCGGCCGTCTCGCCGAAGGAGGCCGCGACGAGGCCGAGCGTGGGGCGGGAGCCGCCCAGCGGTGACTGCAAGTAGGCCAGCGCCCTGCCGATCATCACGTCCTCTTCGACGGAGGCGGCCAGCGCCACGGCCAGCGTCTCCATGACCGTCAGGCCCAACTCCCTCGCGCAATAAAAGAGCAGCGCGTCCTGCGCGTCGGGCCGCCGCAGGTATTCCGGCAAGCCTGCGGCCCACCCCTTCCCCAACGGGTCAACGGCCCCGAGATGCGCCAGGAGGAATTGAATCTCCGGGGACTCTTCGGAGAGTGAACCGCCGCTTGAGACGTGCGCGGCGATGCCCGCCAGCGCGTAGGCCCGTAAGTTAACGGCGGGCGCGACCTGCGGCGGGGCGGGCCGTGAAGAGTCGGCACCACGGCCGGGCCGAGTCTGCGATGTCTCGGGCGCATCCGTCGCCGGGCTACTTCCCATAGAGTTGCTCCCCGTAAAGGTAATGATAGGTGACGACCCGCCCGAGCCAGGCGACCCAGCCCGGATTTATGTCTAATCCCGCTTTACGAACGCGCACGTCGGCCTGCTCGTGATCGAAAAGAATGTCTACATGAGTCGGCGTCACGGCGACGCGCCCCGGACGGCACACCAGGGACCGCAAGCCTACGCGCGCGTAACGCCGGCACCACCTGCGCATGACGGTGAGCCACGTTTGACAGAGGAGGCTCAGGCCCGTCTCCGTATGCACGGGTGAACCCCTCCTGAGCGCCTGTCCGCCCACGAGCGCCCGCGCGGCCGGCGTCATGCGGCCGTGCCACGAAGCGAGCGCGAGGCGGCCGGAACCGTCGCACAGGAGGCGAGCGCCGCGCTCACCAGTCAAACGCCGAATCGTCCACGGGCCTTTGTCGCAAAGCCCATGCGTCCAGCCCGGCGGCACGGTGTAGTAGCAATTCGCGTAGGGCTCCTGCTCTGGCGACTCGGCGGATAAAAACGAGAGCGCCGGGTCGTCGTCGGGGACGGACAAGCGCCTGGCTACGAAGTGAAGCAGTCTTTGCGGCAGGTCAATTTCGATGAGGCACGGGTTGTCTTCAAGCATCGCGCGGATGCCGAGGCGAGACATCAGTGGGACTAAAAAAAAGAGGCCCGCGTAAGCGCTCGGCTGCGGGCGGTCGGCCCACTCGTAGCGCCAGAGCGCACGTCGCTCTCGCTCATCGCCGCGTGAAACTTCGATCCGCCCCGAAGCCTCTTCCATCCTCGCGGGCGCGTCCGATGTGTAATCGTCTGTGACAGCCGGTGCGACTGTGATGTGCGGGACGCGCGATGATTCGTCCTCAACAGGCTTTCGCTCGCCGTCGCGCGATAGTCGCTCGCGCGGTTCCCGTCCGCCCGACTCCTCTTGCTCTTTCGCGCGCGGAGAGACCGCGTTCAATTCCGAAGACCGCGACGGGTTCTCAGCGCGAGTCGAGTCCGCAGGCCGCGCGCGGCGAGTCGGCGGCGTGACTTCCTTCATCTCACCTCGCTTCGTCCGACGAGAGTTTTTCTCCGCCGCCTCTCCCGCCCTTTCAAACTGCTTCCGCTGCGCGGCGGCGGGCGCTCCCTCCGCCTCGTCCGTCTCCGGCTTTGAAGCTTGAAGAACGCGCGGTGACGGCGGCCGACTCGCCGCGAGAATTAGTTGACGGGCGCGCTCGACGAGGGACTGGCCCAGCAGGCGCGCGGGTTTTTCCGTCACCAGCACGACCGCCGCCAGCCAGAGCGACCGCGGGTCGTCCGCGCCCCAGTAATTGGCCCAGCGCGCGAACGCCCCGCCCCACTGCGCCGGACATTCAGCCCCCGGCCTTTCCCGCCCACCCTCCCGCGACGAGTCGTCCACGACGCGAGGCCGCACGGGACTCAGACCCGACCAGCCGAACTCCTGTAAGAGCGCGGCCCCGTCCTCGCGGCGCAAGGCCGAGAGCAACTGGTCGGAGACGCGCCGACGGTGCAACTCCTGAATCATCGCGGAGGCCGCGCACGCCCCCGCCTCCGTCCGCGCGACGGCCAGCAGCAGCGCGCGCAGGGCTTCGTCGCGCGGCATCTCAGGCTTCCACGCGCGCACCGCCAGAGGCCAGAACCACGCGTCCGTCTTCTCACGCAGCGCGAGCTTCAACGCCAGACTGACGTAAGGCTCCGCGTCGTCGCGGAAGTAGACCGCGCCGTGCTCGCACGCCGCAGGCTCCGCGGCGTGGACGGCCTGCGCGCCGAGCACGCAGAGTGCCCGTTCGATTGCCAGGGCGACGGGCGACGGCCCCCTGCTCGCGCGGATTTTCCCCACGTTCAGAGAGCGCACGAGAAGCAGGCGGCCCGCTCCCTCGGGCAGCGACGCCGTGCGCAGCGCGTCTTCCAGCAGAATCGTGCCGCGCCCGAAAAAATCTTCCGCGGGCGCACTGAGGCGCAGTCTGCGCACGCGACGTTGCTCTGAGTAGGCGACCAAACACTTCCCCCGAATTCTTCGGCGCACGCCTCAAGCCTTAACGAACCCCGCGCCGATCACCGTCGGACTGCGGTCGAAAGCGTCCGCCTCCGCGATTTGAAATTGCGAACTCTCGGTCAGCGAGACCGTCTTCGCAAGGCCGTTCACCTGCGTGACCTTCGCCGCCACCTGGCCGCTCGACAAGTCCTCGACGACGCCGCGCGCCACGACCTGATTCGCGTTGTACATCAGGACCTGCATCCCCACGCGCACCTTCGCCGGGTCAACCGTTAAGTGGACGCGCCCGCCCTCTCTGGCCTCCGTCGGCTGCGCCAGCCTCGCCGCGATGATCTCGTTGATGGGCGCGTGGCTCGCCAGGAGGATGCAGACTCGCACCAGGTCGTTAATCATCAGGACGGCTTCCGGTTGGCGCGGGTCCACGCGCGAGAAGAGCCAGTCGACGAAGGTCTGCATCTCGCGGCGGTCGAGGTACTTGATTTCGCCCCAGCGCGGCAGGCTGGCGAGGTTGCGCAGGTTGAGCGGCGCGTCGAACTGGCTGATGCGCTCGGCCCAGTCGAGCCGTATGACGGGCAGCACCACGCCCAGCGAAGAGTAGAGACACGCCGCGACGTGTGTGATGTTGTCCAGCTCGCCCGCGGCCCGCTGCGAAACGTCGCTCCGCCCGTGGCCGGGGTCAATCAGGTCGCCGAGCGAAACCACCTCGCGCGCGCGGTCGCGGAAGAGCGTCCAACTGTGCGAGGCGAGCGCGCCCAGGTCGAGCTGCGCAGTCTCCTGGCGGTACTTCGTCACGACCTGCTTCTGCACGCCGACGACCTGGCCTATGGCCTGGCCCAGATTTCCGAAGGGGGAGTTGGCCTGGGCGATCTCCTGCACGGCCGGGAGCTGAAGCCCCGCGCGCGCCTTCGCGCTCACGACGGTCGCTTGCAGGTACTCCATGCGGTCGAACTTGTCCAGCAGTGGGTGGACGTTCACGAACCACTTCACGGGCGCGTGGCGCAGGACCTGGATCATCGAGCGCAGTGCGGGAGGCGGCGTCGCCCTGCGGGAGAGGCACGCCGGGACGGGAGACTCCGTCATCGCGGGGTCCAGCTCGCGCGACTTGGTCTCCCTGAGTAGGTCGGTCGTGCGCTCGCGCTGGTAGGCCAGGAAGGGGACGTGTTCGTCGAGCACCTTCTGACGCCTGTCGTTGATGGCGCTGACGCGGGCCTGCTCCTCGGCCAGGAGCAGCCTCGCGACCGCGAGGTCGTGGCGGGCCTCGGCGATGTTGTCTTCGATGACCTTGAGGCGGGCGTTGATCTGCGCGGCCAAGCTGTTGAGTTCGCCCAGGACTCTCTGGCATATCCTGATGACGTTTTGGTAAGCCTGTATGCGCCCCTCGATGATGCGCAGGATCGCCACGGCCTTGTCGGAGGCGCGCACGCCCGCGGCGAAGAACGCCGCCTCGTCGCCGTCGCTCGGGTCGTTGTCGTGGCGGCCGGCCAGCACCTGCCCGGCGAGTTTGAGGCTTTTAATTTCGCCGACGGTCCTCAACTTCTGCCTGGGGACCATGACGGACACGGTCTCGTTATTCTTGGCCTGGAACGTGATCGTGTCGGTCTTGAGGTCCTGCTTGTCGTCGTCGCCGTAATCCAGAAAGCCCGGGAACTTGAGGTCGTCAATCACGATGATGTCGGCGAGTTCTTCGAGCGCCCTGACGACTTCGTACTTGCTCGACACGCTGAATTTTTTGGCCTCGGGGGCGGGCGCTTCCTTAATCCTCTCGGCGACCGTGACGTTGCGGAAGTCGAGCGCGTAGCCGACGATGGGACTCTGTAGGTAGACGGCGTCGGTCGTGAAGGCAGTCGCCTGCGAGCCGAAGAGCGCCGCCGCCGACGGAAGGTTGACGAGCGATTCCGTGGCAATGTTACTGATGAGGGTGGACTGGCCCTGGCCTATTAGCAACTGGTCCGTCACGAGCGTGCTGCCGGCGACGCCCACGTCGAGCTGGGTGGAGACGACGCTCTCGTCAGCGGTAGCTTCGGCCTGTGCCAGTTGCTCGTCGGAGGCTTGAGTGAAGAAGTTCCCCTGGCCCGCGCCGACGAAGCCGACCATCGTTTTGCTAATTATATCCGCGCCGCTTGCAGCGCCGGTGCCTACCGGCCCGGGCTTCGTCTCCTGGCCGGGAGTCTGGGCGCTCGCGCTGTGCAGGTAGTTGACGATCTCTTCCTTCGTGGCGAGCGCCGTCTCGCCTTTGGCTATCGCGGCGAGGGCGGGCGAGGTGGCGAGGCGCGACGCCTCTATGCTGCCGAGCATCAACTGACGGTGGCGGTAAAGGTCCGTCTGGATGCGCACGAAGCCGAAGTCCACGATGTCGTTCGCGCGCCTCACCTTGTCTTCGAGCAGGGCGATGTAAGCCTTCAGGCCCACCGCGTCAATCTTGTCTACCCCGATGGGCAGCTCCTTGCTCATGAAGGGGAAGGCTTTGAACTCGTCCAGCAGGGTCGTGTAGGCTACGGGCAGCAGCAGCCCCTCTAAGATTGCCGTCCCGTAATTCTTCTCAGGGTCTTTTAACTCCGGGTCCGTCGCATCTATCTGGCTGCCGGACGGGGCTTCGCCTTCTCTCGATTCCGGTTCAGGGAAAGTGGCATTCGCCCCATTAATCCCCCTGTTGATGACCCTGGCTTTGGCGTGCACGTCCTGCCGCCGCGTCAGCCAGGTGCCCAACCTCTTCCCGGCCGCCTCGATGTTCTCCTCGAACTCGGGGTCGACCTCCTCCTCCGTGAGCAGCCTCGGCTCGTAATAGACTTGCGGCACGGGCACGAGCAGCCGCACATCCTCGGACAAAGAGGTGTCCAGGGGCTTGAGCGCGGCGCTCTGCTCGATGGCAACGTCGAGCTGCTCGACGGGCACGGGCACGGCGGTCATTTCGAATTGGACCGGGAAGAAGTGGTTGGTGCATCCCTTGATGCTGAGGTCGACCGCGGTGCGCGGCAACAACCCGGCCGGGGGAAGGAGCGCGAATTGTCCGGCGGCCTCGCGGACGGCGATGGCTTCCAGGCGCGCGTCCTCCATCTGCTCCGCGAACTGTTCGAGCCGCGCCTGCCAGACGAAAGGGTTCCCCGCGTTCGGCAGCAGTGGCGCGAGCGGCGCGACAAACTCCGGGTCAATGCCCGCGCCCGCGTCCATTACCTTCAGGATGTCCGGGACGAGCACGCTCCGCCGCCTGGGCTTCCCGCCGGCGCGCACCACCGAGTGCCTGTCGACGAACGAGGGGACGAAGTCCGGCCCGAAGGCCAAGAGCCCTATGGGCACGCCGAGTTCTTCCCACGGCAGCAGCCTCCCCTCGCCGAGCGCGCGCATCTCCTCTTCAAAAATCGTGTGGGCCAGTCGGTTCCGCAGTAACTCTCGGCCGAAGACCTGGAGCGGCGACAGGCTGACGAGTTCGGCGGGCCAGGCGTAGAGTATCAACTGGCAGCCGTCGACCAGTTGCCAGTCTTCGTAGGCGTAATTCTGCGGGTCCTGCTCGCACTGATCCTCCGCGTCGAAATCGCCGACCCTCTTGAGGACGATTGGCCGCAACACGAGGATAGCCACGGGGGGGAGCTTTAGTATTCCCCTCTCAAGCAATCTCTGAATCGGCGGGCCGAGTCGGCGCGGGCTTAAGGCTCTACTACGGGCAAGCGCCTGTTCTTTTATCAACTCCTCGCGGGGCGATTCGTCGCGCGGGCTGACGGGTCCGGCCGGCCCGTCGAACTCCGAGAGGATGTCGGTCGTGGTGTAGACGGGCACGGCCCCTATGGGCACGCGCATGTTCCTCGGGACGAAGACATCTTCGCCGCTCGCAGCGATCCCCGTGCCCGGCGAGATGTGAAGGTAGTAGTTATCAAGGTCCGCCACGTTGGCGGACGTTTCCGAGGAGCCTTCGGTCACGGCGACGGTGATGAGCGCCGGGGAGTCCGGGCGTTCGAGCCCGACGGACAGGCCGCTGACGACGCCGCTGGAAACCATCTGCCCGCGAGTCGCGAGGCGGCCCGCGCGCCCGACCTGCTCCGTGGTCAGCGCCTTGTCGCTCAGGGAGCGCCCCGTGTAGAACCTCAGACGCCTGCGCCACCCGGCCTCGATCATGGGCTTCATCTCGGGCTGGACGGCGACGACGCGCTCGCCCGCGAGCGGCCTCCTGATGGGAGTCACTTTCATTTTTCGCCTCCGCCCGTCTTCTTCTTCGCGGCCTTCTTGCGCGCGACCTTCCTCGCGGCCGGCGCGCCTTTTTTCGCCGCGCCCCTTCGGCCCGCTACACTCTCCGCCGCGGCCGGCTCGCCCTCGACCTGTTTCTTCGCTTCGATGATTTCGACCTGCCCGGCACTCTTCCCCGTCTCTTCCGGCCGGCCGGTCTTCTCAGTCGCGACTTTTGTTTTCTCGGCCGTGACCTTACCCGCCACCGCTTTCTTCGTCCCGTGCTCGGCCATCAACTCATCCGCGAAGCCGCGCAACTCGTCCTCGTTCAAATCCCTCGCGCGGCGGTTGACCTCGAAGAGCCGGTCCGACTCCACCAGAGTCTTGATGAGTTGGTCGCCCACGAGTTCGGGGCGTTCGCGTTCGAGCCGGATGAGACCTTCGCCCGCGCCCACGGAGGAGAGTTTTTCCGCGGCCCTGGACACGTCCGCCGAAGTCAATTTTTCGTTCTTCGTGAGCTGTACCTGGAGGTCCGTGAAAAGTGCGACCAGCATGGTCCGCGTCTGGAATCTGGGTTGAGACAGGAGCGTGTAGAGGTCCGCTTTGGCGCGGAGGCTGGCCGCCCTTTCCAGCGCCGTCAGATTGAATCTCAGCTTCTCCCTTTGAATCAGTTCGGACACGTCGCTCTCCAACTTGAACTCGTCGTCGAACACGCGCACTTCCGCCCCGGTCACGTCCGACGTGTAACTCAGATTGCGGCGGCGTATGTACCAGAGCAGCGGGACCTGGCTCAGCAACTTGCGCCACTCGTCGTCGCCTGGGTCGGCCGCGGCCGCCGCGACCAGCAGCCCAGGCTTCAGGATTCGCAGGGCTTCGAGCGGCGAGCGGCGCGCGACCATCCCCGGCGCGGCCGGCCTCAGGTCCCGCTTCAGGTTGTTGAGCTTGCCGTTCAGCTCCGCGAAATTCTCGCGGCTCACGGGGACCAGCACCACGACCGAAGTCGAAGCCAACTCGTCTTCGTTGAGAGTCAGGTCTATCGGCGGGAGCAGCAGGCTCTCTTCGAGGAGCGCCGCCACCTCGTCCTCCGGCACGATGGAGAGTTCAACCTGCACGGCCGGCGGGAAGAAGATTTGCGTGAACTCCCTCGCGTCAATCGCGGCGGCCGGCATGTGGCCCGCGGGCGGCAGGGCGTGGAAGTATTCCGTGGCGGCGAAGCGGAAGCCGCGCGCCGCGCGCTCCGGCAGCACCTCGCCCAGTTGGTACTCGTACTGGAGCAGGTGCGCCTCCCTCAGCGCGCGCGGGGCGAAGCCCATGCCCAGGATGTCGCCGTGCTCGGCCCCCACCTCGCGGCGGACCATGTAAGGGTCGACCCAACTGACCACCCCGCGGTCAATCGCGACGAGCGCCAGCGGCAGCACTCCCGCCGGGGCACCCTTCGCGGCCCCCCCGACGAAAATCTTCCGCGCGATGCGCGAGCGCCGCATGCTCGTTTCGTTGCGCGCGCCCTCCTCCGGGTAGGGGATGAGCGTGATGGCGCTCCCTTCCACCATGTCGCCGTCCTCGACGGTCCTCTGGCCGGTGACGGAGGTCGGGTAAGAGCCGATGGGGTTGGCGGTGAACTCGACGGGGCGCAGGGCGAGGATGAAAATCCCGGAGCGCGTGTTGGCCGGCTCGTTCGGAATCCTGATGAGGCCGAAGGCGCTGTTGAGCCGCTGTAGCTCCGGTATGTCCGACAAGTCAAGCTCGGGGATGGTGTCGTAGAGGACGACCATCTCGCCCGCGGTGGTCACGCCGCTGCCCGCCTCTATGCGTATGAACGGCCCGCGGACCCTCGTCACCATCAGGCCGTGCACCACGCCCGAGCCGCCCGCCTGCCCCAGGTCCGCCTGCCGCGTGAGGAAGTAGTTCTGCTCGTTGGTCAGGTCGCGCGCCGCGAGGAACCGGCCGTCGAAATAGAAGGGGCGGCGACGCCGCTCGTCCGTGATGACGACGCCCGCGTCCAGCAGGGCTTGAATCTCGGCCTCGTCGTCGAAATCTTTCGAGGGGAGTTGCTGTCTCGCGCCCCCCGCCGTGTAATCCACCATCTTCTTCTCCTCCCTTCACGCCGCCGGCGAATAAATCTCGCCGGACGGCCCCGGCCCCTTTGCCCCTTTGAGGTCAATCCTGGTTGCCGCACCTCACGCCAGCCCCGCCAACGTCGCCAGCGCGCCGGTGCTGTAAACGAAGGAGCGTAGGTCGTTGATGATTTCCACCTTGTCGCCGCGCCTGCGCACCGGGCGAAGGTCCGCGTCCACCCTGACGGCAGGGTTCTCCGTGGGCAGGACTATGCGCGCCAGGAAAACGTAGGTCGTGTCCTGGTCGGCCAGGTGTTCGTCGAGCGGCACGAGCATGTTCCGGCTGTCCCTGGCCGTGATTTTTTTCCACACGTCGAAGACGGCGTCCGGCAAAAGGGCCGCGTCGGTGGGCCAAAAATTTTCGGGCGCGGGCAGGCGGCGGTCCTTGCGCGGGAACAGCTTGAGCTTGTAGCCGTCGCGCAGCCTCGAAGGCTGCACCGCGTCGAGCGCGTCGAACGGGCCACTGGCGAAGGCCGGAGTCTTCCCGCGCGGGCACGTCAGAAAGCGTATGAATAAATCCAAGACCACGCCGCTGACCAGACGCGCCGGCTGCCCCTCCTGCCTTTCGCGGCGCGATCTCACGTCCACGTTCTCCATGTAGGCTTCGCGCAGTGCGTCCGCGTCGTACTTATTGAACCAGGGGTTGAGGCGGATGCAGGCGTCCCTGGGCACTTCGATCATCCGGCCGAGGCGGTCGACGGCGACGCCCGGCTCGACCGTGATCTCCTCTTCGGGGTCTGTCTCGGAGTTGGGGTCCGCGGGCGGCTTGTGGCCGACCCGCAGCCCCGCGGCCGTCCCGCTCCCGTGCAGGTAACTCAGGGCGCGGGCCAGCCGCCCGCGGTGGTAGACCTGCTCGGCCCTGAAGTCCTCTTCGTCCAGCAGGACGCCCGTGGCGTAGAAGACCCTGTCGGGCGGCTCCTGTCTTTCCTGCAAAGGGTCCGGGGGCTCGTCGCGGCCCCGCTCCAGATTCAAATCTTCCTCAAGAAGGCTCATCGTCATCCCCGACTTTCTTCCCGGCCGCACCGGCTTTAGTCTTAACAACACGGCCCGGCTTTTTGGCCTGGTCGCGGCCAGACTCCCCGGGCGGGCGGGAATCCTTACCCTCGCTCCCTTCCGGCGCGGGGTCCTCGTTTCTCTCCAACACCGGAGACCTGTCCGACTGCTTGGTCGGGACGACGACCGGCCTGTCGATGATGACGATTGGTCTGTCGACGATGACCGGCCTCTCGATCACGACCACACGCTCGTCGGGGCGACTTTTATTCCCCGACTCGTCCTCGACCTCCAGCCGGAAGAGGTACGACCCAGGGGCCATCCCCGCGTCCACGGCGACCGTCGGCGTCTTACTCACGAACGGAGTGTTGGGTGTGAACTTCAACGTCCGCGTCCCTTTAGGCGAGCGGCTGCACGAGCGTGAAAGTCCACTTCACGACCTTGCCGCCGCCGACGTCGACGGACTTCTCGCCGGACAGGGCGAACGACTGGCCGAACGGGACGGTCTTCGGGGCTGCGAGCACCGCCGTCGGCGCGCCCTGGTCAACCACGATCACCACCACTTCGTCCGGCTTGGACTTGTTTCCCGAGTCGTCCTCCACCTCCAGCCGGAACGTGTGACGCCCGACCGGCAGCGGGTTCGTGGCGGGGACGGTCACCTCGATGACCGGGTTGTTGCTGGGGACTGGTACGTTGGTTTTGAATTCTGCCATGACCTAGCTCCTTTCGATTGGTTCAAGCGATTGAAATCTCTTCCGACCTGTCTCTCACTCAAGCATCGTCCAGACGAACTTCCTCAGGCTGCGCCCCTTGTCGGCGCGCGACGCCCTCGCGTCCAGCTCAAAACTGTCACCGAACCCGACCGTCTTGTTCGGCCCCGCTTCGGCGACCGGCAAGAGCCCCAGAGTCCGCCTCGCGTCGTAGCCGCCCGCCTCCAGCCGCGGGTCCAGGCTCGGCGGGTGAAGCAGCAAGTCCCTGACGCCGACCTGGCTCGCCTCGCCCCTCGCGCCTATGCGGACGGGCTCGGGCGGCCGCGGCCCGCTCAGGTAAGTGTCAACGCCGACGAGCGAGGCGACGCCGACTATCAGAGCGTCGTTCGCACTCACCACCTCCGCGATGACGTGCGCGGGCGTCTCGGCCTCCGCCACGCGGCGGACGAGCCCGAGGTCTTCGCGCGAAACTTCTTCGTGAACCAGCACGGTCACGCGGTACGCCAGGCTCTCGAACAACTCACTGATGGCCGCGGCCTCGTCGGCCTCCACAGAAAGGTCTGCGCTGAAGAGGGCCAGAAAAGCCTTCTTCTCTTCGTCGCCCAGGAAGAGCGTGTCGCCGACGAACGAGTTGCCGCTCGTGACGAGGCCGCGGAGCAGGGGGTCGTCCTCGTCCGCGAGGTCCGCGCCGAGGATGGTGGCGAAGGTGCGGCGCAGGCGAAAATTTTCGACGACGATGATCTGCCCGCGGCCGACCGCGCCGCCGGTCGCAACGTCGAGTGCGAGCTTGAGCCCATTGAGCGTCCCGCGCTGGCGGAAGAGTTGCGGGGCCTGCGAGAGGAAGTCGCGCCGCCTCTCCGGCGGGTAAGAAGAATCGAAGGTCGCGCCTATCCAACTGCCGAGCCATTCGAGCGACTCCTCGCGCGTCGTGCGCGGGTCGGTCAGGAGGTACGCGCCCGCGATGCGGTCCTCCAGCGGCGTGAGGACGCTCTCGAAGATGTTCAGGAATCTTTCCAGGAAGTCCGCCTGCGTGCTGCGCCCCACCCCGTCCGCCTCGGATCCGAACTCCGTCTCCTGGTACAACTCGGGCAGGTACTGGTTCGCGTAAGAAAAGCGGGAGGCGTAGGCGCGGAGCGCCGCCAGTTCCGGCGTCGCGCGGCCATTGCCGACGAGTTCGACCCTGACGTGCAGGTAGCGCCCGCGCAGCGTACGCACGCGGCGCATCGCGCGCTGAATCAGCACGGTGAAAAGCCCGTTGCGGTCCTTCCCAGGCTCGCATTCGAGCAAGCCCTCGTGGAAAGGTATCTCCGAGGAGTAGGAGACCCACGCGCCGCGCGGCACCTCGTCGCCGCCGCGGCCCGCGAACATCTCGCCGAACCTGTGCTCGTGCCACTCGTCTGCGGGCGGCTCCTTCTCGTTCGTCGCCGCGAGGAAGACTTTGATTCCGCACTGCTGGGGGATGGCCGCGTCGAGGTAGAGGCGGTGCCAGACGGTCTGGGAATTTCCGCTGTCCAGGGGCGAGCGGCTGAAAGCCCGGCCGCGCGTGGCGAACGAGGGGAGCGAGAGGTGATGTAAGGGGGCGCTCGCGCCTCTCCTTTTCGTGGGGTAGTGCGGCGGGAGCGTCACGCCGTGCAGGAAAGGCCCGCCGGCGTAATCCTTCAAAGGGTATATGTCGCCGACGGGCGAGACTTCGCCTGCGCCTGCGGCGACAGCGTAGACGGCGGCCTCTTTGACTCTAGGCCCGACGTCCGGTGAGTTGTCGAACAGGAGCGCCAGCCGGTCTTCCCCGACCCACGCCATGCTGAAGGGGAAGCGAATGCCCCTCAGTTTCGTGGGCGGCCCAAGCTCGTCGTCCTGACTGAGAAGACGGACCTCCGCGTCGCCCTGCGCGGTGCTCCAGAAGAGCACGGCCAGCTTGCCCTGCGGGCCGCAGGCCAGTGCGACGGGTCTTCCCGCCTGCATCGCCGCCGTCACGGCCAGGACCCTGAGGCGCGGCGGATTCGGATTTTCGGCGCAGGGGCGGAAAGTCTGCGACGTGTACGGGCCGTGGGGCCGCGTCGGGAAAGGCAGCCCCTCGACGCGCGCGAGTTTCTTGTTGATGCGGTCGAGGACCCAGACGCCGCCGGAGGGGTCCGCGGCCAAACGCCACGCGACGAAAGGTTCGCCGCCGTCGTCCGCCTCAAGCTCGACCATCGTCCAGCGGTCGCGCAGGTCTTGCATACGGACGCGCCCGTCCGATGCCATGTAGAGCACGCCGTCGTAGCCGACAGCCATGTCCGTCACGAGCGGCGTGGGCAGTAGAATCTCGACCTCGCCGGGGAGAGTCCCGGTCGCGGTAAGCTGGTGCGAGACGGGGTCCCACCAGGCGACGTTCCCGAACTGGTCGCGCGCCTGCGGGACGCTTTCGAGTTGCGGCGTAACGTCGGGGAAGGGGCCGGGCCATTCGGGGATCTGGCGCTCGCTCAGCAGGCGCAGGCTGCGGCGCTCGGAGTCGTACTCGACGCCCGCGTGGTCGGGCATCCCCCACTGCTTCTGCTCCGCGAGCATCCAGAATTTGAGGCCGTTGGCGTCCATCTCAACAGACCTCCGGCACGACGGGCACGGCCATGCTCCCGGCCCCGCCCCCGGTCCCGCTTCCGCCCGCGCCGCCCTGCTGCCCGTCTGCGAAGGGGTTGGGGGCCGCGCGCAAATCCTCGGGCGCGCTCTCCGAAGCCACGACGATGACGGTCAAGAGTTCGGGCAACTGCCAGAGCTTCAGCGGCAGCTCGACCGGGGCGCAGGGCTGCGCGCGCCTGATCATCTCCCACTCGTCCTCCCTGCGCTCGAAGAAATTTATCCCGTTGACCTGGTCGACGCCCGCGACGCGCGCGACCATCACTTCCACCTCGCGGTCGCGCACCGCCCTCCCGCGCTGCCAGCCCGCGCCCTCGATTCCGCCCGGTGCCAGCGGCCAGAGGAAGGCGCGCAGGGCGTCGCGCACCTCGTTGATGACCTGGTTCTGCCCGAACCCGTGGCGGACTGTTATCGCGACGCTCAGGCCGAGCGGGACGTACTCGCAGCCGATGACGTAGAGTTCGGTCGCGAGCGGGCGGCGGGCGTCCAGGTAGTTGAAGACAGACTCGATGAAGTAGCGGTCCGGGCTCGGGTTGGGCGGGAGCCGCGTCTCCTTGAAGGGCAGGACCATGACGGAGACGACTCCGGGCACCTGCTCGCGCCGCTGCTGCGGCTTGAAGCGTGGCAGCACGTCCACGCGCCCCATGCGGACGCCGGGCGTGTCGCCCGCCAGACGCTGGTAGTCCTGTTCTGTGACGGCGCGGTCGCGGTGGCGGAACAAGGCGGGGATGCGCTGCTCGGCTTCGAGCAAAGTCTCCGCGTCTTCGCCCCCGTCCGTGACGAGGCTCTGCTGGACTTTCAGTTTCTGCGTGACGGGCGCGCCCGTCAGGTCTCTGGCGGTAATCTTGGCGAGCGAGCCCGCGGGCAGATTGCCCGCGAGGCCGCCGCCCGCGCGCATGTAGGCCACGCGGACGCGCGCCGAATTTTCTGGCACAGAGCCCCGCACGCCGTTGCCGAAGCGAATGGTCCCGGCCTCGCCGTCCAGGCTGAAGACGGAATGGTCGCGCCCGGCCAGCGCGAGGTCGTCAACTCGAAACCACTGCTGGTAGCCGACGCCCGGCTTCTCGACCTGCAAGAGCAGCGTATCCGGGTCGACCGATTGGCCGGGCAGTTGAAACTCCTGGTCGCCCGTCCCGTCGCCGACGCCGACGACGCGGTTGCTGATGCTCTGGCGCTGGTCTATCTCGACCGCGTTGACCCCGACCCAGCTCACGGGCATGTTGCTCATCCTCAGGGTCGGTCGCAGCCGCAGCCAAGTGATGAGGCGGGCGGCCTTCGCCGGGTCGTCCAGGCGCGGCGGGCGGTCGCCGACGCCCGCCCTGAGGTTCGCGCGCACGTCGTTGCTCGGCGCGCCTATGAGGTCGGGCGCGGGCAGGACCAGGCGCATGACGCCGCGCCGGGCCAACCCTTCGGTCGTGTCCGCGTCGGCGATGCTGTCCAGCGTCAAATACTCCGGCTCGCCCCTGATCTCCCTGCCCGTGCTCATCTCCCAGACGTGCGGTATGCGCGCGCGCGGGCCGACGTTCTCGAAGAGGGCGGGGACTTCGATGGCGGGCATGTAGCCTATGTTGATGAGTTGCTGGCCCCCGCTCTTGTTCGCGCCCAGCGTCTTCCTGGCCTGCTCCACGTCGCCCGGCTCGGGCTCTTCCTTAATCGTCAGCAGCGCGATCCAGAGGCTCTGGTCGATGGTGTCCGCGACGAGGTCGAAGCCGCCCGAGGCGCTCGCGCCGCCGACGAAAATCGGCGTCGTCACGTAGGGCCGCGCCTGCTGCCGCCGTCTCCCCGTCGCGTCGTTCAGCCCGTAAATCCTCTGTAGCCCCTGAAGCAGGTCCGCGACGTTCGTCAGCTCCTCCTCGCTCGGCGGGCGCTTGTAGTAGGCTTCGGCCGCGACCGGGAGCACGGTCAGCTCGTTGCGCGTCTCGAAGTTGACGGGGCCTTTGAGCTGCGCGAACGGCCTGAGGTTGATTGCTTCGGTCGCCTTGTCGTCGTCGAAGAGCACACTCACAAGCCCGCGCGCCGGGGCGGCCGGGCGCATCTTCACGCCGAGCAGGCGGAGGAAGGCCAGCCGCTGCCGCTCCGGGATTAAGTTGGCGCGGTAGAGCAGCGTGTCCGTGAGCCAGGCGAAGAGTTCTATCAGCGTGCGGCCGGGGTCGCCCACGCGCGGGTTCGTCCACTCGGGCGTGTGCGGCGGGATGCGCGCCAGTACCTCTTCGACCAAGTCGTCGAAGCTGCGGTCATCCAGTGCCGGCGGAAGAATAGGCATTCGCTTAGGCCCCCAACTCCATCGTCAAACCCACCTGCTCGGCCGCGCCGTTGCGCTTCAACTGGTAGGCGATTTCGACGCGCAGGTGCGTCGGCTCGCCCGGCACTTCGTTGACTTCGACCCGGTTGAGAATGATGCGCCGCTCCCAGCGTTCGAGCGACTGCTTGATGAGGTCCGTGATGCGGCGGCGGGTCGTCAGCGTGTTCTGCTCGTTGACGAAGTCCGCGAGGCCCGCGCCGAACCTCGGGCGCATCAACTGCTCGCCGGGGCGCGTTTGCAGAATCACGCGGATTGACTGCCGCACGCTCTCTTCGAGCGACGGGTAGTTCAAGCGCCCCTCGGAATCGGGGACGGGCAGCAGCGGCCAGCCGATCAGCTTTGGCGGAACTCTCTTTTCCATCTCGTCACGGATTGCCCTTCGGCAGCAGCCCCTTGGGGATGGGGATGCAAATCTTGATGAACATCAGCCAGCGGAAGATGATGTTGAAGAGTTGCAGGAAAATGTTGAGGACGATGAAGGCGCAGATGGTGATGACGGGAATGTTGAAGCCGCATATCCAGTCGAGCGCGAGGCCGCCGGACGGCGGCTCCTGCCCCTCGCCGTCGCTCATCTTCTTGGGGTCGTTCGCTTGCAGCAAATTGAAGAGGCCGCTCGGCACCACGAACGAGACGTTGGGCTTGACGCCGTCCAGGAAACCCTTCTGCAAGGGGTCCGGCAGAGTGACCTGCACGGGGGGGATGTCCCTGTTGCTTTCGTACCAGGGGACGATCTTGAAGAACTCGCTCGGGCCGCCCCACACGAGTTCCGGCGGGCAGCCGTCGTCGCGCTTGACGCGCGCGAAGGCCCACAGTTGGTACGTGCGTGCGGGGTTATCGAAGCGCCCCTCTTTCGGCATGATTGCGGCGAGGCGCGCGTTCATCGCGGGCGTGATCGCGTCCCACAACTCCTCCCCCGTCTGCGCGCTGATCGTGGGCCAGACGTAGGGCATGAGCACCGTCCTGTCCGGCCGGCCGACGCCTTCGATAAGGACCTCTTTCGCCTCCTTCAAAAAATCCCCGGCCTGACGGGTGTAGGTCGTGGCCTGCCCGGTCTCCGGCACGTCCAGAATAGTCAGCTCGATGCTGTTCAGCTTTCGGTACAGGTTGACGGCCTCGGCGGTGTCGCCGAAGGCGTTGAACTCGAAGGCCAGTTGGCGGAGCAGTAAAAGAAACCCGCCGAGCCGCTCGCTCATCGCCGGGTTCGTGACGGGCAGCGCCGGGTCGTTCACCATCGCGTAGGAAATTCTTTTCCTCGACAGGCCGGAGAGCGACGTGTTGACTCCAGACTTCAAATACCCGGACAGGTGCGCCCTGATGTCCGCGTCATTCTTGTCGAAGGAGGCGGCCCGCGGCGGGGCCTCGCTCAGCTCGTTGCTGGTGACGGGTATCAACCCGTAAAGGATGGTTCGCTTGGTCGCGGAGCAAACTTCCGGCGGCGCGACGAACAGCGCCGACGTGCTCTCGGCCCACTGCTCGGCCGCGACCTGCTCCGAAAAAATCTGCCTGCGGCTCAAGTGGAGCAGGCGGTCAATCTCCGGGTTGCCAGCGCTCAGAGCGGGCGGGCGGCGCGCGGGGTCCGGGTCGAACTTCAACTGCCCAGGCAGCGTCAGCGGCTGCCACCCGCGCAGGGACTTACCCGAAGACACCCACCCTTCCAGGACTCTCTCGCCCCTGCGGTCGAACACGTCCCGCCCGTCCCTGTCGACCGCGACGCGGCGCACGATTAGCCCCGCGCTCTCTATGCGCGCCGGGTCCAGCCGCGGGCGCAGGCCGTTCAGGTCGCAGACCATCTGCAAGAGCGCGACGTGGAAAGTGCGCTGCGCCGGCTGGAACAGTCTGAGCACGCCGTCCGCGTCGCGCGCTTGGGCGGTCTTCTGCGTGGCGGTCGGCACGCCGTCCGCGCCGGCCAGCTCATCCAGGATGCCCGCGATGAACTCCTGGTCCGCGCGCTGAAGAATGGTCGGCGGGTGCGTGAGGCCGTTGGGGCCTACGCCGCCGAGGATTGTCCGATGGGCTACCATACGTTCCCGGCCCCCGGCGTGTAAGTGCTGCCGATGACTGTCGTGGATTGCAGGACGTTGGACTTGACCATGCCCGTGAAATCGGCGAGCGCCGAATCGACCTTCACCTGGCCCGAAGTGACCTCGACCTGCGTGGACTGCGTTTTGATTTTCGAAGGGCTCTGGATGGAGACGCCCTGCGAGTCGAAAGTGATGGTGTTGCCCGCGACCTCGAACTCGATCTTGCCGCCGCCGGAATCCGTCATCACGAGGCTGACGCCGTTCGGCGTGGTCAGAGAGATTTCGGACTCGCCCGCGTTCTCCTCGACGATGGCGATGCGCGTCCCGGCCTTGCCGACAATCGTCCAGCGGTCAACGCGGTCGCCCGAGCCGCCGAGGGTTTCGGGCGCGCGGGCGTTCCCGTTCCAGAGGCCGCCCACGACGACCGGCAGGCGCGGGTCGCCGTTGACGAAATTGACGAGCACCTCGTCGCCCACGTCCGGCAGCATGAAGGCCCCGCGATTGTCGCCCGCGAAGGGGACGGCCACGCGAGCCCAGAGCGGCGCGTCCTGTTCGCCCACGCCGTCGAAGCTCAGGAGCCTGACCTGCACCCTGGACAAATTGTCCGGGTCGTTGACGGCCACCACCTCGGCCAGGTAGCTCGCGCCGAATGAGCACGAAGGGATGACCAAATCTCTGACCGCCTGCGTCATGCTCGCCCCCAGAAGGCGGACTCGGCCGCGAAGTCCGTCTCGTAGCCCCTGGTCAAGTCGAAGCGGTGGCGCGCGTGCACCACGTAGTAGGTGTTGTTGAAGCGGTCGCCCATCCCGCTGAGCGCGACGTGCGTACCGACGCGCAGCGCCGGGTTGCCATCGGCCGTCGCGTCCACGCAGACGAAGCGGCGGGCGCGCAGGTCGAAGGCGGCGTCCGCGAGCGCCCGCGCCTCTTCGAGGTTCGTCACGGCGAACTGGCCCACGTGCTCCGAGCGGTCCCCGAGCGTGTCGCCCAGACACTCTTTGCCGGTCCGGCCCGAACCTGGCCCCATGTTCGCGCCGCGGCTCGTCGCGTTCACGCGCTGCCCCTGCGTGGCGTCCCAGCCGCTGACCGTGACCTCCGTGACCTGCTGTGCCAAATCGGCCAGGACGCGCGCGCGCCTCAACTGGCTGTTGAGTTCGAGTTCGACCTGGCCGCGCTGCACGTCTGCGCGCGGCGAGACGTGCAACTCGGTCCCGACCACCTGCATGTCGCCGTCGTAGAGCGCCAGCAGGCGGCGCAGGAACGCTAGGTCGCTCTCGTTCAACTGCACCTGTGTGCCTATGTTGTCCGTGAACCCTGTGACCGTCGGGGTCAGGCCGAGCTGATTGGCGAGGTCGTTGGCGAGCCCGCTGATGGTCACGTCCTCGTGAATCTTTGTGCGCCGCGCCATGCGCGCGCGCTGGAACACGTCTTCCGCGAGCACCACCAACTCGGGCGCGGCGTCCGCCTTGAAGTCGGCTTCGAGCCCTGTGATCTTCCCGTTGAAAATTTCCTGCGGCGAGTCCTCGTCGCCGCAGTAGACCTGAATCCTCGCCCCGAGCTTGAGAATCTCGTCGTCCTCGAAGGCGAAGTCCGCGCCGCCCTCCGTGTCGCTCGCCATGTTGGTCACGCGCAACTCAAGCGCGGACATCCCGCCCTCGCGCTCGACCATCTCCAGGCCCACGATCAACTCGCTAACCTTCGGGTACTCCTGCGACTCTATCCGCACCGTCGGCCTGGCGCGGTAAACGGTGCTCTCACTCAGTTGCGGCTCGGCCATTTGACACCCTCAAAAAGCTCAACGCGACGCTCTCCGCCCGGACTACGGCGGTCATGCGATTTCAGTCGGCCCGTAACCTTGCTTCCCTGACGGCCAGGCGGCTCAGCTCGTGCCTGATTCGGGCCGTGCTCTGCTCGCGCGTGTCGGAAGATTGCCCACCGCCCTCCGCGGGCTCGGTGGGCTCCGGCTCCACGGTTCCTTCCATCTCTTCTATGACCACGCTCATGGCTCAGCTCTCCTCGAAACGAATTCGCCCGCGCAGGTGCGCGCCGCCCCGCACGCCCGCGCCGAGGCTGGTTGACTCTTCGAAGACCGCGCGGCCGCCCAGGCGGAACCTGGCCCCGCCGTCCGTGGCGACGCTGACGGACTCGCTCCGCTTGACGAGGCGTTCCACGTCGAGTAGGGGCGGCCGGCGGCTGCCGTTCGTGACGCGAAGGCCCGCGAAAGCCCCTGCGCTCGCGGTCACACCCGCCGAGGCGGACCCGCCGAAAGAGGCACCGACGCCAGCGCCCAGACCAAAACTCGCGGACCCGCCGACGCCGACGCCGGCACCGAAGCCCGCCGCCCCGCCCGCGCCGATGCTCGCGCCGCCGCTGGCGAACGCGGCCGGGGGACTCAACTGCACGGACGGGTCAACCGTCATCGGCCCGCTGGGGAACCGCATGGACTCTTCGCCGTTGGCGGCCGCGATGTCGCGCCCCGCGCCCGGGTCTCCGCCCGCCGCGGCCGTGTCGGTCGCGCTCCGGCCCCCGCCCGCGGGCACGTCAACCGCGTTCTCCCCCGGCGACGCTTCGTCCGCGTCATCCTGCTTGTCGAAAACTTTGTCCAGCCCGGCCATCGTCAGGTTGACGCTCGCACGCAGGGGCACGCCCTCGCTCGAAAAGAAGTCAATCGTCTCCTTGTAGGACTCCACCAGCCCTTCGAAGCCGAACGTGCCCCACTCGAACAAGACCTTCGGGGGAGTGTTGTTCCCCTGGCCCCTCCTCTGCCCCTGCCTCTCTTTGGCCTTCATCAGGTTGGCGACTTTCCTGGTCGTGACGCGCACGTCCTCGCCCTTGTCCGTGGTGTCGAAGATGAGGTCCATCGTCAGCTTGGCGGAAGACTCCGCGACGTGCTGCGTGGTCCGGCTGCCCTGCGCGGGCGTGTTGCTGATGGTGTACTGGAGCGAGGCCGGGTTGAAATGAACCTCGACCAGTTCCTTGTCACCTTCCGATTTCGGCACCGCGTAGAACCTGGCCTTCTTGACTGTTGACATACTCATACGGACTCGGGCCTCCTCACGCGACTCTATTCGAAACTCTTGTCGCCCCTCCGAACCAGGCTCAGCCCCTCGTGCGCCAGGTGCAGCTCCTCTATGCCGACCTCGGTCGCCTTGGCGTTCATGTCGGCCGACTTGAACTTGACGGGCAGGACGTTCGTCAGCTTCCACTCCATGACGGGCGGCTCGCTCTGCGCGCCGTCCCTGATCTGTATGCGCGCGCCGAGGCGGTAGCCGTACTCGCCCTGCGTCACCCGGTTGAACCACACCCACAGGTCGCCGTTCGTGGTCATCCCGCGTCTCAGGATTACGGTGGCGAAGGTCACGGGGCCGACCCGCTGCGCCGCGCCGTAATTCCTCCCGCCCTCCTTGACGACCTTCGGCTCCATCGTCGCCTCAAGCCCCGTGCACTCGGAGAAAGCGCCGCTGCAAATGGGGTTGTTGAGACTTCCCTCCTGGTCGGAGTCGAGCGGGTCTATGAAGAACGAGACCTCGAAGTTGAAGACGTGGACGGGTGCCAGCGGGTCGGGAGGGTTGTCTGTCATGCGGCCTCCTGGTAATCACTCTCGGCCGAGACCAGAGAGACCTGCCCGCCCGTGTCCATCGCCAGCACCACCGTGATGCGCTCGATGGGCGCGGCCGCAGTGAAATGCACGTAGGCCACGACACGGCCGTTATCGATGTCGTTCTGGCTCATCGTGCGGCGGTCGCAGAGCACCTGAAACGCGTCCGCCGGCTGCGGCCCGCGCAGAGCGCCTTCGGCCAGGAGGTCCGAGAGCAGGCCGTTCAGGCGTCGCCGTATCAGGGACCAGAGGCGCTCGCCCGAAGGCTCGAACACGACCTCTTCGCCTATTCGCCGCGCCGCGCGCACGATCACCGAAACTAAACGGTTGACGCTCGCCGGGCGGTAGTCGTCGTCCAGGCTCGCGGTCACGTCCGACATGAGCCTCAGCCCGCGCGGGGCCAGGCCCAGCAGCGAAACCCTCTCCAGAAGATTGCGCCGGGCAGCGCCCTTCAACGGGCCTGCGTCGGGCGGCTTGGTCATCTCGTAGCGGCTGAGCGCGGGGAAGACTTCCGTTACGTCCATCAGGTGGAGCCCGGCCGCGCTGCGGAAGGTTCCGCGCGTCAGGGCGTTTCGCGCGAGCACGCCGACCAGGACCGCGTCCGGGCTCTCGACCCTTTCGGGAAGGTCTTCGGAGCCGAAAGTGCGTACCCACGGGTAGGCCAGTTGCACGAAGGCGCTGGCGATGCCGTCGAGCTGGTTGGCGGGCTGTGCGGCCATCGGGCCGCGCAAGGATTTGCCGCCGATGTCCGTCAGCAGAAAATCGAGCAGGCTCTCCTCGGTGATTACTCCCGGCTGCGGAATCGGCACGGAAGCCACGAACTGCACTTCCCTCATCTGCCGCGCGACCACGCCCGCCGTCAGCCACACCGCGCGCGCCCAATTCGCGTACCCGTCGCGGTCGCACCTCGGCGCGCGCAGCCGCCTCGCCAGCCTGTCCGCCTCCTCCGCCACGGACTCGTCGTCCGAGCACTCCACGAACACTTCGGGCGTCCCGGGCGAAGGCTGCTGCGCCAGCTCGATCCTCTCCCTTTCGGCCCCGACCAGGTCGGCCAGGTCCGGCAGGCAGAGGAAGGAGACATCCGGCAGGCCGAAGACGTGCCCCATGCCGCGCCAGCTCCTACGGTCCACGGGTGAGCACGCGAACTCTACGGGGTAACCCGGAATCAGCTTCTCTATCTGGCGCAGCCGCCGCTCGCGCTTCGCCACGAGGGGGAGCGGGTCGCCCGCCCGCACGACGTAACACTTGCGCCCGCCCTGCGAGAAGAATGAGCGGACGGCCGCGCCCAGGTAGGTCGGGCAGGTCTGACCGCGGCCGTCCACGTCGCGCTCGTCCCAGGCGAAGAGGAGGTCGAACGCCTCCCAGTTATCGACGGGGACGGGGATGTCCAGAAGGTCGTCAATCGTCGTGTACTGGCCGAGCGCCTTTTCGAGCGAGCCGCCCGTCGCCGGAATGGTTAGCGCCTGCTCCGGCGAGTAAATCTCCTGGGGGTACGCCTGCTGCAAGAGCAGCCGGTTCAGCCGCACCAACTCTTCGCCCCGCGGCCGCAGCTCGATGAGCGCGTTCGTCTCGGCCGACGACTCGGCGTCCGGGAAACGCTCCTTCGTGTAGAGGCCGCCGAGTTCGAGCAGCTCGTTCAGCTGCGAAACCAGCACCCTCTCCATCGCGAGCGTCGGGGGCAGCGAGTCGTCATAGGTCTCAAGGAGCCTCGGCAACTCTCGCCCCACCCGCTCGCGTATGAACTCGGAGAGTTCGTCCTCGGCGTCGCGGAGCTTGAGCACGAGGGCGGCCAGTTTTTCCAGGCCGCCGACGCGGAACAGCACGGGGCCGTCCCACGCGTAGGGCGGGGTCGTCCAACCCTGCTCGTAGAGCCACCGCCACACCTGCGACGGAATCGCCGTGTTGCGCCTCCCGACGTGGGGGATGAGCGTGCTCCGCCTGCCGACGAAGCCGACGAAGCAGGCCACGTCCGCCCTGTTCGGAGGGCTGGCGACAATCGGCACCTGGTTCTCGAAAATCAAGCCGTTCATCAGTAGTGACGCGTGACGTTCGCGCGGGCCTTCGAGCCCGCGCCGCGAGAGTGTTCCTCTTTACGTCCCCTCGCCGAAGATCAGCCGCTCGGCCGACAGGACGAGTTCCTCCATGGCGACGTCGCCGCCGCCCTTGGCGGCAAGGGTCGGCCCCGTCCACTTCAGGGGGATGACGTTGCCGAGCGTCCAGACCTGGACGGGCTGCCCGGCCTCGTCGCGCAGCGTGATGACCACCTGGCGCTGCGCGTTGATGCCGTTGACGCGCACGTCGTCTATCCAGGCCCAGAGGTCCTGCGAGTTGACGACGCCGCGCTTGAGCGTCACGTCGGCCACCGCGTGCACGCCCGGAACTTTGCGGACGTGGTTCTCCGGGTCGTTGCCGTTGCGGTACTCCGCGACCTTGATGTCTGTGCTGAGTCCGCTCACGTCGGAGAATCCGCCGAGCGGCTCTTCCGGCCCGATGTCGCCGCTGATGTTCACCAGAAAGTTGAATGCCCCGTAGGGCGTGATGCGGTCCGGCATGTGTAGCTCTCCTTCCTGACCTGTTTGGTGTCAGCTTTGAAACTAGCTGCGCGCGTCGGCGGTCTTCTGGCCGATGCGGAAGATGACGAACTCCGCCGGCTTGATGACCGCCACGCCGACCAGGCAGATGAGGCGGCCGTTGTCGAGGTCGTTCTGCGTCATGGTGCCGCGGTCGCAGCGGACGAAGTAAGCCTCCTTCGGGCTGCTGCCGAGGAGCGCGCCCGAGACGTATTCGTTGTAAAGGAAGTCCGAGATGGTCTGGCGGATGTTGGCCCACAGCCTCTCGCCGTTCGGCTCGAAGATGGCCCACTGCGTCCCCTGGTCTACGGAGCGCTCGATGTAGTTGAAGTAGCGCCGGATGTTGACGTACTTCCACTCGGGGTCGGAGCTGACGGTGCGCGCGCCCCAGACGCGGTAGCCGCGGCCCGTCAGGAAGCGCAGGCAGTTGACGCCGAGCGGGTTCAGGACTTCCTGCTGCGCGAAGTTCACGTCCGTCTCGAAGCGCAGGGCGCTGCGCACGACTTCGTTGGCGGGCGCTTTGAAGACCCCGCGCTGCACGTCGTTGCGCGCGTAGACGCCGCAGACGAACCCCGACGGCGGCAGGTTAAGCTCGCGCGGCCGGCTCTCGTCGCCCGCGCGCGCCAGCGGGTTCGAGACCGTCACCCAGGGGTAATAGAGCGCCGCGTACTTCGAGTCGATCCGGCTGCGCACGGTGCGCGCCTCGGAGAGCGACTGCTCGGGCGGGGTGTCCAGGACGGCGATGCGGTAGGCTTTGGTCCGCTCCGCGTGGCTGATTAAAGCGCCCTGGATGCCCTGAAAGTCGGCGTAGGCCGAGTGGCCCGGCGCGGCGACGATTGAAATGTCTTCGACCTTCGAGAGCGCGGAGAGCGCCCGCTCGTAATCGACCTGCGCGGGCTCGCCACCGTCGCTGCCGTCGGTCAACGGCACGGCCACTTCGTCACCCGCCGGGAAGAGCGCCGAGCGCAACTGGTAAGCGGTCACGTTAGCGCCTACCCGGAAGGCGAAGAGGTTCTCAAGCTCGTCGGAGCGGCGCGTGGGCGTCTCGGCCATCACGCGGCCGATCCAGCGTGGGTGGCGCGAGTCCAGCCCCATGTCCTCGTAGACGTTGACGTTGCCGTCGGCGTCCTGCGCTATGGTCGTCAGCGTCAGGAAGCTTGCGCCGCCGCCCGGCGCTTGGCCCGGCCCCGCGCCGCCGAAGTCGAGCGCGCCGCTACTGCTGTCTACCCAGCCGCTGCCGCCCTTAACGAAGTAGGTCAAATTCGCGCCCGCCCCTCCTGAGGCAGGGGGCTGGCCCGGCGCGAGGGGCGCGAGGCCGAGCGCCGCGTTAACGGAATTCGCGCCGGGGGCTTCCACGTCCAGCGTCTCGCCGCCCCCGGCCTGGTTCGTGCGGATGACCAGCCGCCCGGTCGAGGGAATCAGGGCGGCGTTCGCGCCGGTGCCGGCCGTAGTCGTCAGCAACTGGCCGATCTCGTCCGCCGTCACCGCGTCCAGGTCGGCCACGTTGTTCCTGGCCGGGTCCGTGCTGCCCTGCTCGTCCTGCCGCGAGGTGAAGCCCAGCGTCTGGTTGATTTCAACCGCGACCCGCGCGGAAGTGCCGCGCCGGTCGGTGCCGATTGCTATCCGGCCCGCGTCCAGTTCGGCGAAGCCCCCGCGTATCTGGGAATTGATTTCGGCGACCACGTCCGCCGGGCTGAACGTGCCGACGGGCAACACAATGTCCTGGCGCTGGCCCGTGCCTATCGTGACCTGGAGGACGTTGTTGGTGTTGTCCAGGACGATGTCGCCGCCGGCGTCAACTACGGGGATGGCGTCCGCGACGGCCCTGGCCGGCTCGCCTTGAAACGTGATGACCGGCCCGGCCACGTTGTTCACCCTGAGTTGCAGGACGCCGCCGTCCATCAGGGCGAAGGGCGGCTGGTTGCCGACCAGTTGCGCCGGCGTCGCGGGGTTATCGCCCCCAATCTGCGCCATAGTGCCTTCGGGGGCGTTCTCCATTATCCGCCTGGTGACGGGTGTGCGGACGAGGCGCAGAGCTATCAGGCCGTTGCCCGCGGCCCCCGGAAAGCGCGCCACGAAGCGCGCCTGGTCGTCCGGGGTCGCGCCGCTGACCAGGAAGTTCGAGCGGGCCGTGCCCAACCCTCCCGCTCCGGGCGCGTACACGCGCGAGACGTAGAGGCGCGCGCCGCCCTCGTTGAAATAGTTGCGGACGGCGTGGGCCAGGTAGTTCGTCCCGTATTCGAGGTCGTCTAACCCGCCGTAGATGCGCTCGAAGTCTCCCAGGTTAGTAATCAACTCGGGGGCCTCGAAAATCCTGTTGTCGTCGTCCGGCGTCGCGCCGGTCAACTCGGCCAGGTCACTGATTCCGCCGATGGGGCCTTTCCGGGTCGGCCCGGCGAAACCCGTCGTGCTCGTGCTCACGCCCTCTATGGACTTGGCCCTGAAACTTGTCTCTTCGACGTAAACGCCCGGTGCTAAATATTCAGGCACTGCGACCTCCTTCTTTATTGAAAGGGTTTCCCCCGCGGCCCTCGTTTACGACAGGGGCACCGTCAGCTCGGTCGTCTGCTCCTTGCCGGAGGCCAGGCTGGCGGTGGTCGTGTCGGAGCGAAGGTCAGGGTGTTGCCCCGTTTCCAAAGCGAACGGATCAGGAATGTAGGCGTCGGGCGAATGGGCCAGGGCCTCCAGGTCTTCCGGATCACGAACTTTCTTCACGCGTGTGTCAAAGATTACTTCGAGCTCGACCGCGATCTCCGAGGTCAGGACCGTGCCCGTCCCAGTGTCCGAGGTCGTCACGGGGAGTCCGGGCACGGCCACCAGCGCCTCGCCCCGCCTGTCCGCCAGCCCCGTCGCCAGCACGTTCTCCGTCCCAGCCCTTTTGACCTTGATGAGGGACCACGGCAGCCGGTCCGTCATCCCCCGCTCGCGCACGGTCGCACGAATGACCGCCCAGCCGGGCACGGTGCCGTAGGTGGGCGAGGGGAAAAGCCTGACCCCGACGGGGGCGAAAAGCCACGCGCCCTCGTCCGGCCTCGTCGTCGCGGGGTCGAGCGGGAGGCTGACGGTGCCGCGCCTCGGCAAGTACCTGCCCGACGGGTCGCTCACGCTGATCTCCACGGAGACGCTCCCCAACGCGATGCCATCGGGGGGCGGCGCTGCTACGGGTTGGCGCAGGAACGAGTCCGTGTACGCCTTGAAGCCGGGCGCGCTGAAGACGACGTAACAGCCGCTGCGGTTGCGCACGACATGGACGCCGCGCGCCGAGACCCGCAGAGGGCCGAGGACGCGCGTCCCCGTCGTCGAGTCTTGAAAGACCACGGCCCCCAGGACGCGCCGCTCCAACTGCTCAACCCTCATGGGGCGGCCTCCCTGTCCATCACGGAGAACCTCGTGGCGACCACGGGCTTGGAGTCCGTCTCCGTGTCGGGGTCGATCCGAACGACGCGCGCGATGTAAGAGACGCTCAGCCTGTACGGGGGATTGACGGCGTCCCAGATGCGCATGATGTCCTCGTTGCTCAACTCGGCCGGGATGAGTTGGACCAGATCGTCCGCGCCCCACGCGGCCTCGGAGGAGAGCGACGAGAGGTCGAGGACCGAGTGGCTGTAGAGTTGGCGCATGGCCCAGGCGAGGATGGAGTGCTCGGCCTCGGCGCTGCTCGCCCAGACGGTCATCAGGTAGTGGAGGTCGAGCGCCAGCGGCACGTTCTTGTCGCCGTTGACCCGGCCGGCGTTGCGCAGGTGCTCGTTCATCGTCACGCGGTAGAGGAAGAGCGAGAGCGTCGTCGGGATGTCTCCGACTTCGACCAGGTCGCCGCTCGAAAAGAGGCTGAACTGGCAGGGGAACGCGTCGCGCATGGAATCCGGGTACGAGTTGCGTAGGTAAGTCACTACGGACGCTCCGACCGAATGAATCGCCGAAATGTTAGCCATAGAGATCGGCCGCGCGCGCGGGCGCGGCGGCGGAGTCAATCGTCGACGGGGACGATGCGGTCCGCGGGCACGACTATCAACTGCGTGACCCCGCCCACCTCGACGACGACGAACCTCTTCTCCTCGGCCCCGCCGTCGGAGAAGTCAACCACTTTGCCCTGGAGCAGGTCGTCGCCGTGGAGTTGATGAAGCACGACGTGAGGTTCCGGGAGGTAGATGTCGGAAATCTTAAATCTCACGAAGTGGTTTCTCAGGTCTGCCAACTCTCTGCACTCAGCTTCTCCCGGTTTTAGCCATCGCCCGCTTGCTTGAGCAACGGCCGTGCCAACTGCCGCACACTCTTCGGGCGCGAGAGGGGGCCGATAAATGGCCCGGTTTTCAAAGCCCCGCCGCCCGCGGTCCTTCGAAGCCGCCGCGCACTGGAAAAGGGTTTCCGGTCGAGCTTGTGTCCGACCGGAAACCCTTTTCCGCAGTCAACGCGAATTGTTTTTGCCCGCGACTCGTTCGGCGGGGCGCGACGCTACTGGAAGTTCAGGTGGTGCTTGCGAACCTTGTTGTAGACGCTGCGCGACGTGATGCCGAGCAGGCGTGCCGTCTGCGACTGGTTGTCGTTCGACAGCAGCAGAGCCGACTTGATGATGAGCTTCTCGCAGTAGTCGAGCGACTGCGAGAGGTTCCACCCGTTCTGATTGAGCAGGCGGGCGAGGGTTGAATAAAGGTCCGGCTGCGCCTGCGTAGAAGGCACAGCGTCGGCCGTCTCGTCCGCGGGGGCGGAAGAAGGGTGAGCGCCCTGCTCGCGCTCGGACAACTCCTGCCAGACTTCGGGCGGGAGGTCGCTCAAGTTCAGCGGGCCGCCGTCCACCTTGTTGACCAGCGCGCGCCGTATGAGGTTCTCCAGTTGGCGGACGTTGCCGGGCAGCTTGATTCGCGTGAGCGCCTCTACGAAGTCCAGGCCCGCGGCGACGGGCTCGGCCGCCTCCTCGCGCGGGCGATACTTTTGCAGGAAGTGTTGAATCAGGGGCTGCAAATCCGCCGGCCTGTCGCGCAAAGGCGGGATGTGCACGGAGAGCGCGCTGAGGCGGTGGAAGAGGTCTTCACGAAACTTCCCCTCCGAGACCATCTCCGGCAGGCTCCTGTTGGTCGCGGCGACGACGCGCACGTTGACGGGAGTCTCCTGCTCCTCGCCGACGCCCAGGACGCGGTTCTCCTGAATCGCCCTCAGGAGCTTGGTCTGCAAAGCGCCTTCCAGCTCGCCGACCTCGTCCAGAAAAAGAATGCCCCCCTCGGCGGCGCGGAAGAGACCCTTGCGGTCCCTGTCGGCCCCCGTGAACGCGCCCCGCCTGTGCCCGAAGAGTTCGCTCTCGGCCAAGCCCTGGCTGACGGCCCCGCAGTTCAGCGTGAGAATTGGCCCGGAGCGGCGCTTGGGGTCTAGTCGGCGGATGGCGCGCGCCATGAGTTCTTTGCCCGTGCCCGTCTCGCCGGTGATGAGCGTGGGCGTGTCGCTCAGCGCGCTCAGGCGTTCGACCACGCGGAAAACGGAGAGCATGGTCTGGCTCTCGCCGACTATGCCCATCGCCCCCATCAATTCTTTGATTCTCTCTTCCTCGCCGGCCCGCTCGGCTTCGGCCCGCGACACCTGCCTGAGCAGTCGCCGCAAGTCTTCCCCGAACCCGGCCTTCGCACTGTCGAGCAGCCACGAGCAGCCGGCCAGCAGCGCACGGCATTGCAGGCCGAGCGGCCACGACTGCCCGTCCTCCTGGTAAGAGACGACCTGGAACCCTTTCCGTCTCAGGGCGCGTATGACATCTAACGCCGTTTGAAACTGCGAGGGGTCGGCGCTCAGGGCGACCAGGGCTACGTGGCCGCGCGGGTCTTTCTCGACCCCCTGTGCGGCCGAAGGGTCTTGAATGCGGCGGGGAGTCAGGCCGCAATCCGATAAGGCGTCGTTGACGGCGCACGAACTCGCGCACTGCCGGCCCCAGAGGATGACTGAAGGCGCTTGAGATTCAAGTGCGCCCGCGCCGGTCGCGTCCGAGTGAGTCGTGAGGCGTGCGTGGTGAGACGGGTTGTCTTGGGACATGTGAGAATCTCCTGCAAGAACGAGTAAGAGCCGGCTGACGACTCGCGAGGGCCGGGCGATTCCGTGTGCGGATCGAGCGCTGAGGTACCGATGAGTGAGACCCCGCGTCGAAAGTAAATCTTTAGTTCAGAGCGGCCATCTCAGGAGTGCCTTTTCGCTGAAAGAGGACAACGTCTGAGGAGGTCAGCGAGGGCTGCGCGAACGGGCTGAAGGGGCAAGGTCGCCGCAGTAATTGAGTCTTCGTCATTCATCAGAGCTAATCTTTAAGTGCCGGAACTCTATTCCTGAGCTTTAACGTTGTCAAGAATTTTTCGGGGCCGGCGGCCGTTCGGCCGGAAACTAAAAAGGGACGGAGCAGATGCGCCCCGCCCCCTTCACGCTTTTCTTCCTCGCCGCTGGAAGTTCAGCCTGACGCCGAACCGGAAACATTTTGGCACAGTTCGGCGCAGCTCAAATTGCTTCCACGACCCGGATAAACTCTATATACTTGCTTGCCCCGGCCAAAGTCGTACAATACGGGCTGTTCGCCCCGATTCAAACCTTTACGCACCAGGCCAGAATTACCCAGCAGGCTGAACGATTAGAAACCCGGCCACGACAATGGGGAGGAAAGTATCACAACACAAGCAGGCGGTTTCATAGAAGAGATGAGCGAGGCCGCTCATCTTCATCACGCACGCGAACTATTTTCAACCCGATAAAGCCGGAGATGACAGACCCCACCCGAGATAACTCGAAGGCCCGGCAAAATGTTAGCGAAGAGGCATTGGCGCGGTTTTTCGAATGTCTCACACCTAACCCCGACGAAGTGGGCCACCGCTACCATTGCCTGCATAAGAAACTTGTCGCCTTTTTCAACATGAGGGGCATTTCCGACCCGCTCAGTGCGGCCGACGAGACCATTGACCGCGCGGCCATCAAAATCGCCGCCGGAGCGCCCGTGCCCGACGTCAACAGATACTGCTGCGGGATCGCACGCAACATCGCCAAGGAGAGGATGCGACTCATGCAGCGCGAGGCATCGGCCTTTCGCAACTTTATCGAAAACCTCGCCGACTCTTCCGAGGAGCAGGTGGAAAGAATCTATCAGGTGTTGAAACCTTGTTTCGAGCAACTGGACGCCGAAGATCAGAAACTGCTGGCGGCCTACTGCCAGGTGCAGCGTGGCAGCGCCCGCATCGAGCACCGGCGCAGGTTGGCCGAGACCATGAAGATGACCATGCTGGCCTTGCGGATGCGCGTGACGCGCCTGCGCAAGACCTTGACCGATTGCGTTAATAGCACCCTGAAGGAAGCTTAAAAGCGCCAAATGAAGTATGCAACAAATCCAAGATTTGTTGCATACTTAGATAGAGGCGTTTCTGCCTCGCCTCATTTGGAGTGGGAGCCCCCTCGCAAAAGGATGACTGACGAACGTATTATCGCTTATCTGCTGGGAGAACTGCCGGAAGACGAGTCGGAGCAGTTTGATTTTGAATGCTTTGACCAGGAAGAATGGCCGGACATAGTCAGCCTCGGCGAAGAAGATTTAATAGACGCTTATTTGCGGGGCGAACTCACGCCGGAGAGACGGCAGCGATTTGAGCAGAATTACCTGGTGACCGAGGAGCGCAAGAAGCGCGTCGCCATGGCCGCCGCTCTTCTGCGCCAGGTTGACGAATACCGGATCGCCTCGGAGGTGGCCGTCGCCGCGAGGCCGGCGCGCCTGACCTGGGCCGAGCGGTTGCGCGCCCTCTGGAACAATCAAGGCTGGGCGCTTCGCGCCGCCGCCTCACTCGGTGCGGTGGTAATCCTGGCCGCCATTTTATGGCTCGCGCTCTTCCGCGGGTCGTCGCCTAAGAACTACGCGCAGCTCACTCTGACCCCCGCCGTACGGGACCGCGCCGGAGGCGCTCAAGCCGCCAGGGTGAAGCCCCCGCCCGACGCCGACGGGCTGAGAGTCACTTTAATTCTCCCCGAGCGGTTGCCCCCGGCGGAAGGCTATCGCGTCGAGTTAGAGGATGAGGACGGAAAGAAGCGGCCTCTGGAGGTGGCCGGTCAGGACGCACGGTCCGTCTCGGTAGTGATCCCGGCCTCACACGTCGCGCGCGGGCAGTACGTCTTGAACCTCTTTACGACCAGCGCCGACGGCACAGAGCAGCCCGTCAGAGGCGGCTACTTCTTCATGGTAGAATAGCTAGGTGCGCGGCGCGCGACCCGCTTTGAGGCGACGGCGATACCACCATCCGACGCCCGTCAGCAGCGCGACCAAAACCCCGCCCGCAATAATCTTCGGGTAGACGGACGACTCGGCCGCGGCGCGCGGCGACTTGATGACTTGCCGGTAGTCGCCCTGCAACGTAAACCCCGCCCAGTAATAAGGGGACTGCCAGTTCGGTTCCTGCCGGATGCTGTTCTGCGCCGCGCGCAGGGCTGCCGCAGGGGGCATGCCCTCGTTCAGCAGGTTGCCGTAGAAGCGCCTCATCAACTCGGCCGTCGCCTCGTCGTCCACCCTCCACAGACTCGCCAGCACGCTCGACGCCCCGGCGTACATGAACCCGCGCGTCAGGCCGATCAGCCCCTCGCCGCGCACCTCCTTGCCGAGCGCCGTGCTGCACGCGCTCAGGACCACCAGACTGACCGGCGCGCGCAGCCCGTAGATGTCCCGCAGCCCGACGAAGCCGTCCTGCGCGCGACCTTCGGGGTTGACCGTGGAGAGCACCAGCCCCGAGAATTCGGGCCGCTTCGGGTCAAGAAGGCCGTGCGTGGCGAAGTGCAGAATCGCGTACTGCGTCAAATCAGTCCTGAGTAGTTGTTCGCGGCTGGCGTCGAAATCAGTTGCCACGAAAGTCTCGCCCCCGGCCACGTCGCGCAGGTTGGCTAACTCGCGCTTGGCGTAAAAGAGCGGCCTGATGACGGAAGGGTCGAAGGTATCGCCGTTGAGCTCGATGTCGCGCAAGGCGTGCTGCAAAGGTCCGGGCTCCGTCGCTTGTTGGGCGATCAACTGGCCGCCGTCCGCGCCTTTGCGCAGCGCGTAGTTCGACTCAAAAACCGGATTGCCGAAAGCCGCCAAGACCCTCGCCGCCGGCTGACGCCGGGCCGCCTCCTCCTGCAACTCTCCCAGGACGGAGGCCGAGGGAGCGTTAATGATTTCGTAGCGGGCGACCAGGGGTTCATTATTGCCCGACGGCGTGGGCAGCACCTGGAACGGAATGTAATGGAGCGCGCCGTCGGCGACGACGATGATCCTGGGCTTGTTCAATTCCGCCGCCACGGGCGACAGAATGAGCCGGCTCAATTCCCGCATGGCCGGGGTCAACTCGTCCGCGGCCGCCGTGCCTGGGACGGCGGCCAGCGATTCATGGACTTTCAGCGCCGCCTCGTTGACCTGCGCCTGCGCGGGCAGCTCGTAGCTCTTGACGCTCTCGCGCGTCACGACCCAGGCGTAGCTCCTGTCCGCGCCCAGGCTGTACTCCAAAAGCGCCGTCTGGTCGTCGGCGACGACCTCCTCCTGGATTCGCCGCAAGCTCCACGCTATGGGCCGCGTGACTTGCCCGTAAGAAGGGTGTTGCGCCCGGATGGTTTCGGTGACCTGCTTGTACTCGGCCTCCAGGCGTGCGAGTTCCGCTTCCAGCGCGTCCAGCTCTTCGGCCTTGTAAGTCCTCCTGCCCAGCAGCGCGACTTTGTCGTCATCTTTCACGCGGAGCGACTGACGGAGCGACCTCTCGCGCGCGGCCAACTGCGGGTCGAGGCCGGGCACAAGGTTGGGCTGCGTCGCGCGCAGCAGCTCCGCCAGCGAGCGCGACCGCGCCAACTCGCTAGTCTCGAAAGCCTGGACCGCGAGCCCCTCCTCGGGCCGCGCCTCGTGCCGGCGCATGAGGCACTCGATGTACTTCTCATAACGCTCGTAAACGGTCGCGGAGAAGGCCGCGGTCAGGTCCCTGCTCGTGGAGACGCGGCGGATGTTCTCAGTAGTTTCGATGGACTGCTTCAAATATTCGGTCGCGGCGTCGTATTTCCGCTCCCTCAATTCCAGCCGCCCGAGCGCGTAATAGAGCGCGGCCTGATTCAACCGATCAGACAACCTGGTAAAGTCGTCGAGCGCCTGCCGGTAGTGCTGTCGCGCCTTCCCGAGCTGCCCGCTCTGCTCGGCGAGTTGCCCCAGCAGCCCGCGCACCCGAGCCGCTTCCTTCGGGTTGACCGCGTTCGTATAGACGGCGAGGGCCGACTGCAAATTCTGGAGGGCGAGGTCGTGTTCGCCCGTCGCGATGTAAACTTTGCCGAGGTATTCGGCACACTCCCCTTCGAGGGCGTCATCCTCCACCTCGTCGAGCGCCTGCCGGAGGTGCGCGATGGCCTCCGGGTATTTCCCCAGAAGGTAGTTGGTCACTCCGAGCCGGTGGAGCATGGTCCCCACCGCGTAGGTGTCCTGCGTCCGGCGGAAATAATCTAACGCCCGCTCGAAATGCGTGAGGCCGATTTCCGGCAACCCGTTCTCGTTGAAAGCCTCGCCCAGCGTGGAAGTTATCTGCCCCATCTTGTACGGCTCGGCCCTCTCGTCGATCATGCCCCGAGCCCTGGTCAACAGCGAAATGCAATTGGCCCATTCGCCCCTGCGGAACTCTATGAACCCCAGCTTGATGAGCGCGCCGGCCTGCTCCCGGACATTGTTCAACTCGCGCCAAATCTCCATCGCCCGCTCATAGCTCTGCGCGGACTCCGGCAGTGAACTCTGCGCCATGTAGTACTGCCCGATCAGGCCGAGGGCGCGGGCCGTCCCCGGCCTGTCGCCCACGCCCTCCCAGAGCGCCAGAGCTTTCTGCGCCGTCTCCAGGGCCACGGCATGGTTCTGGAAATTCTCGCGCTCGCTGAGCGTGAGCAGCGCCTGTGCCTGTCCCTTGACGTAGCCGATGGCCTGGGCCGAGGCGAGGGAGTCTTTGAGGACTCGCTCGGCTTCGTCTTTATTCTTCAGCATGTGGGCCGCGCCCAGTCCGTTCAAGCTGTCAACCCGCACCTCAGGGGAGGGCGTCAGTTTGAGCAGGTCTAAGGCTTGATTGTGACTGGCGAGGGCGTCCTGCGGGGTATTCAGTAACAGTTGGAGGCGGCCCGCGCGATTCAGGGCGCGGGCCGCCTCCACGTTCTCGCCTGCACTCTGAAAGAGATTCGCGGCCTCTTTCAATTTTCCGAGGGCCTCCTCGCGCCCCTCCACCCCGGCGGCCTCGTCGTTCGCCTCGGACGCGAGCCGCCGGGCCGTCGCCGCGGCGTCCGGCGTCTCCTGCCCGTGGATGCACAGGGCCAGGCCAAGCAGCGCTGCCATCAGCGTTGAGAGGTGGCGGCGTGGCACTTTCATTCGGCTCCTAGACCAACTCAACAGGGTCTTTCACTGACGAAACTAGGACGGGTCACGTAGCTCTTCCAGGAAAGCCGCGTCCTTCTCGAAAACCTCTCTGTCCAGAAAAGTCGTGCTAACCAGCAACCTTTTATCCCCTGCCCCTGTGTCCATCGTCGGCGCCGTATCCGTGGGCGGCACGGTGCTATCCGGCGGCGCAGTCTGTTCTCCCGCCCTCGCTTGACGCGTGCTTCCCCGTTTGCCACGCGGGTGCGTGAACGGGGGGAAATTCTTGACCGTCGCACACCCGCAGTCGTCGCCGGTCGAGGAGCCGGCGGTGGGCTTTTCCAACTGCCCGTTTATATTGTAAGCCTTAGTGACAAACGTTTCGAGCAATTCCTCCTGTAAGCCTAATGGCCTCGTCCCGACCCGCCCCTTCATTTCAAACGTGCGCGGGTCGCGCCGGGTAACCTCGAAGTAGGCGTCCAAAAAATCGAGCCAGGTGTCGCCGTGCGCCTTCTGCTCCTTAACGAACCTGTAATCCTCATACTCCTTCAAAAACCTGGGCTTGATGGGCCGTGACCACGGGAAATAGACGGACATGCCGTGCGAGTACTGAGTCGCGGGGCCGGCGAAATCCGCGCGGACGATGAACTGGTCGTTGTTCCCGTTGCCGGCTTTCTCAAGCACCTTTATCATTTCCTCACACGCGAACCAGATGTCCTCCAAAACCTTAAAAGGCAGTACGCCCCGCTTGAGCTTACCGGTCCAGATTCGCTGCTGAAGACGGAAGCAGAAGTCGTACAGATCGGTGTAGCTCTCGTTCCAGTAACTTTGCGACTCCAGGTGAGCCAGGAGAATGTTGTCCCGCGCCTGCCTGTCACCGTCCAAGCCCCTGATGAGCGCCGAGGTCAAGACGGCGAGCGGCCCTTTAACCTTCTCCACCTTGCTCAGGTCGCACAGGCACATGTCGTAGGAGTATCCCGCTACTACGTAGTCGAAGCTGTTGTATAAGCAGTAGTGGAAAATCTTGGTGAACATCTCTTTGATGTCGAAGTGGGTTCCCTCTTCCAGATTTCTGAGCACCCGGATCATTATCTGCCTGTAGGGCCAACTGCCGACGTACGCGGGGCCTTGCGAGGCGAGCATGAAATTGGCGACTCCTTCGAGTTCGTAGGCCACCTCCAGGGCACTCACGGAGCAACTGTGGAAGCCGACGAAATCTAATTTCCCTACGGGCTTCCCTTCGGTGGGCTTCTCAATCGTTTCACTGAACCGCTTTAACACGTCGCGGAGTTCCTTCAGCTTTAACGAGGGGCTGGTGGCGTGCTCGTCGAACAAAAATATGTCGTTGCCCACCGGCACCCCGTGCCCGAGGATGAAGAGCATGTAATGCTGGGCCGGGTAATGTTCGAAACAAAAATTCAGGAAACTCTCTAACGACTTGGCGGGGCCGGGCTCCTCGCCATTGTCCTGGGCCTCGATGTCGGCCGGAGTTTTAGGCGTTTCAAGTTTTGGCGGGGGCGGCTGGATGTATTCGGGAAGCCCGTCGCGGCGAATCTTCTGCTGAATCCGATCTCTGATTCGATTCCCGCTCAAGTCTTTTTCTTCACCCCATATCTTATCGATCATCAGATTCACGACGTAAGGGTCTTGTTCGCTCCTGCCGATGAACCCGATTTTGGATCCGCCTTTGGCCTGATGCTTCTTAATACTGTTGATGGCGAAAATGTGCGTCGGCGTGTTCTCCGTGTGGGGGTCAAACTGCGCGATGACGTTGGCCCGCGGGTGAAACCCCGCCTGCGTGATGGCTTTGAGTTGCGAGACGATTTCCGGGGCGAGCGGGTTGTCGCTCCCGAAGAAGAACATCAGCGTCCATTTCTCGTCGTTTATTTTTCCCTCGTCGTTTATTTTTCCCATGACTAATTGTCCTCTCTTCTCCCTTACGGGGAAATTAAATTACGGACTGCCACCATCGCGCCCTTATCAAATGCTCGGACTCAAGGGCTAAAAGTTCATGCCTGGTGTCTACCTTGAATGCACGCTCACTCCGAAATATCACTGGCGGGCAGGGACTCTCGCGCGGACTAAAATTCTGATGGGTTGAAAACCGCCCCTTCCGGCGAAGGAGTCGTGCCGGGGACTCTGAGTGTTCTCTTTCAAAGTTGCGAGACAGGCAGCGACCTGCCTGCGATTTGCCGCCCGTCGGCTGATGATGGTTCGACAGCGTCTCTGATGACGAAGCGCGATCCGCGTCGAGATGAGCCGGGGAAATCTACCGCGCGCGTCGTAATGCCTGGGCCCTTTGCGCGACTATGATGACTTAAAATAGATGATGAGCGAGAGAGGGTTGTGCGACGGCTATACCTCTATCGTTGGGTTCGGCAATCCGCGCCGGGGTCGTGAACAAGTTTACCCTCGCCCTGAGTTCGCCGGCGCTTCTTACCAACTTGACGAGACATATATCAGAGTTGATAAGAACTGTAAATCTTTTCAGCAGGGCGGCCGGTGTCGTGCGCAGCGCCTGACGGTGAAGCCCGTGCCGCAAAGGAAAGGCCGGCTAGTCCGTGGCTGGCCAGCCTTCGTGAGCACTGTCGCGCACGCTCGGCGTCAAACACTAAGCTCCGAGGGAAGACGTGACAGGCGCTATGTTTTCGGCGCGCAGGTCGGAAACTCGTCGGGCGTCTGCTCGACCGCGACCGTATGTTCCCCGTCGGCGTCGTGGACGACGACTGCTTTCACAGGGTCGGTAGCGGGGAACATGGTGTAAGCCACGAACTCTGTTTCAACGTCCGCGGCCGGGCCGGACGGGGCGGTATGAACCAACTGGAACTCGGGCGGGAAAACCGCTATCGGCGTATCCCGGAAGCGAACCGTATACCCGGCCGTCCCGTGCTTGCCGAAAGCTACTATCAAGACGGTGCCGCCGACCTGTTGCGCCAGATAAACGCCCTTGCACAATTCTTCAGCCATAGCTTTTGTCTCCTGTAGAGCAAACATTCATCGCCGACTTATTGGCCGGCGCGATCACTGCCTTCAACTTCATATGGCCGACGAGTCGAAAACGTTTCGGCCAAAAGCACCGGCCGGAGCGAGAGCGAAGCAGACGAGCGCGCATCGGGCTGAAGGGAGATTAAAGGCCGTGCAGGAAGCGACAACGACGATCCGCGAGAGGTCTAATAAAATTAAGGCTGGGTAGTCTACATCTACCCAGCCTTTTCTCGTTTGCTATCGGGCGACAAGCTTATGGAAGCATAAGTTTGCGGCGAGTTCTTGGAAGCATAAGTTTGCCGTTCTGGCAAACTTATGCTTCCGGTCAGACCCGGGGTCAGAAGTTCAGCTTGATGCCGAACTGGAACTGGCGCGGGTCGAAGGCGGCGGTCGGGCGGCTGTAGAAGCGGCCGCTTTCGTCGCGCTGGCCGAAGGCGTTTACGTCCTGGAAGAAGGGCGACGCGGCGGCCTCGTTGAAGCGGTTGAAGAGGTTGAAGCCCTCGGCGATCAGGTCCAGGCGGACGTTCTCCGACAAGCGCAGCGTGCGCGTGATGCGCAGGTCGAAGGAGGCGTAGCCGTGCGTGATGCCGCGGTTGCGCCCGAGGCTGCCGCCCGTGAACGGCGTCGTCGGCGCGAAGAGCGTGCCGTCGTCCGCCACGCTCGGGCGGTCGTTAGAGCTTTGCAGGTCGCCGTTGGTGTCCGAGCCGGTCAGGATGTTGAAGGGGCGGCCCGACGAGATTTCGACAATCGGCGCGATCATGAAGTCCGCGAAGAAGCGGCGCGCGAAACTCCCGTCGCGCCAGGAGGTGGGCGAGCCGATGACCGCGCTGAAGACGAAGCGGTGGCGCTGGTCGAAGAGCGAGTCGGCGCGCTCCGCGCGGAAGTTGCGGTTGTCCTGCGGCTTCAGCAGAGTTTGCAGGTCGCTGGAGTCGTCAATCGAGTGCGACCAGGTGTAGGAGGCCAGGAACTGGAAGTGGTTCGAGAACCGCCGCCTCAGTTCCAGGTTCAGGGCGTTGTAGGATGAGTTGCCGTCCGAGAGCTGCGCGCTCACGTCGCCGAAGGGCGAGATCGCGCCCGCCGTGCGCAGCGTGTTCGCCGCGCTGTTGGCCGCGTCGAAGACCGTCTTCGACACCGCCCCGTTCGTGATCGACGAGACGAAGAAGTAGTTCGGCGACGCGGGGCGGAAGAAGTTGGCCGCAATCGGGTTGACCACGCCCTGGCCGAGCGCGTTGACGCCGACGAGGCCCGGAATGACGACCGTGTAGCCCGGAGGGCAGGCGGGCGTTCCCGGCGGCGGGGCCGTGCAGGACTGGGGCAACTGGAAGAAGAGCGCCTCGGCGTTCGAGGCCGGGTTGCGGAAGGCGAAGCGCTGGAAGTTTTGAATCAGCAGATTGGTCTGCGGCGCGTTCACGTCCTGCGGGTGCGGCAGATGGTGCGCGCCGACGAAGATGTAGCTCGCCGAGAACGACATGTTCTTCGAGACCTGGCGCTCGATGGTGAAGTTGGCCTGGTTGGCGTAGGCGTACTCGAAGTCTTTGCCCACCGCCAGCGTGAAGGGCAGGATCGGCCCGAAGCCGACGAACGTCTGGTCGTTGAAGCGCACGCGGCCGGGCAGGTACTGCGAAGTCGGCGCGACGCCCGGCGTGGTAAAGCCCGCGGGCAGCGTGGCGCAGATCGGGTTGTTCGACGCGGGCGAACAGACCGTGCCCTGGAAAATCTGTAACAGGTTCAGGAGCTGGTTGGGGGCCGGATTGCCCGGCAGGACGTTGGTGTACTGCTGCTGCTGCGCCGCGTCCGCGATGTCCGAGTTGAAGGCGACGGCCAGGAGCGGGTGGTCGTAGAAGAGGCCGTAGGCGGCGCGGACGACCGTCTTGCCGTCACCCGCTACGTCCCAGGCGAGGCCGAGGCGCGGAGCCCAGTTGTTCTTGTCGCGCGGGAAGCCCTGCTGCACGCCGACCACGTCCTGCGCCGCCTGGAGGTCTGCGGCCGAAAGCTGTATGCCCGAGAGCGGGTCCGTGAAGCCTATGGGCGCGATGGTGTCCGTCAATTCCACGTCGTAGCGCACGCCGTAGTTGATCGTCAGGCGGCGCGCCGCCTTCCAGGAGTCCTGTGCGAAGAAGGCAAGCGGGCGATTCTTGATCGCGCTGTTCGGGTTGCCGAAGCCTTCGATGAAGACGCCGGGGAACCCGAGGCCGTAAGACTGGACCGGCTCGATGGGCGGCGGCGTGCTGCACAGGGGGTCCGCGAGGCAGGCGGGCGTGCGCGCCGGGAGAAAGCTGTTGATGGTGCTGCCGGCCACGCCGCCGAAGTTGAAGAGGCCGGGGAAGTTCAAATCGAAGCGCGCGTCGATGTCGATGAAGTTGACGTCCACGCCGAACTTGAAGGCGTGGTTGCCGCGGATGTAGTTGACGTTGTCGGCGAACTGGAAGCGCTTCTCCGTGCGGTCGACCGGCGAGAAGGGGTTCGAGCCGAGGAAGGCCGTGCCGATGATCTGGATGGCCGTGCCGGGGATCTGCGAGTCGAAGGTCGCGTGGCGCTTGCCGAAGCTGAAGCGCGCCTCGTTGACGACGGAGTTCGAGAGTGTGGAGGTGAGCGAGGTCGAGAACGAGGTGTCGCGCAGGTTCTGAATGCCCGTCCGCGAGAAGTCGTTCTGCCCGAGCGTCTGGTTCTGCGACTCGTCCTGAATGCCCGTCAGGTCGGACGGGTTGTAGCCGAAGCGCAGGACGAGTTGGTTGCTGTCGTTGATGCGGTGGTCGCCGCGCAGGCTGAAGAACGTCGTCTCCTCGGAGATGGGGAAGACGCGCAGCAGGCTGTTGAGCGGGCGGAACGCGATGGGCTGGCCGTCCTCGTTGACCGTGATGAAGTTGGGCAGGATGCCGTTGTTCGCCAGCGACGGGACGGGCGTGCCCGTGATGAAGAAGCGCGGGCCGATGATCTGGCCCGCGGGGACCGCGCCGCCGGGGCTGCGCAGCGTGCTGAAGCCGTTGAGCCCGATCTGGCCGCCGGACGAAGCGAAGTAGGCGTAAGTGATGGCGCGCTGCTGGCGCGCGGGGTCGCCGCTCCCCAGTTCGCTCAGGATGAAGTTGCGCTGGGCGGCGGTCAGGTTAGTGAACGTCTGCGGGCCGAGCGCGCCGACCGGGATGGTCAGGCTGCTCGTCAGGGAGCCGACCACGTCCGACGTGAAGAAGCCCGACTCCTGGCGGCGGCGCTGCTCAAAGCTGGCGAAGAAGAAGGTGCGGTCGCGGACGATGGGGCCGCCGAGCGTCGCGCCGTACTGGCCGCGCGTGAACCCGGGCTTCTTGCCGGGGTCGTTGTCAATCAGCGGGGCGAAGGCGTTGCGCGCCTGGATGGACTTGTGCCGGATGAAGCCGAAGACGTTGCCCCTGAACTCGTTCGTTCCCGACTTGGTGACGACGTTGACGATGCCGCCCGTCGCGCGCCCGAACTCGGGCGCGTAGGAGTTGGTCGCCACCTGGTACTCCTGGACCGCCTCCTGCGAGACCGTCGAGCGCGCGGCGTTGACGGAGATGTCAGAGTAGTCCGCGCCGTCCACCTGGACGAGCGTGGAGCGTCCGCGCTGCCCGCCGATGTTGAGTCCCGAAGTCGGGGCCGGGCCGATGGGGCGGCCGTTGTCGCGGCCGACAGTCGAGATGGTGAGCGCGAACCCGGTCGCGCTGCGCTCGTTGATCGGCAGGTTCTCGATTCGCTGCTGCTCGATGGTGTTGGCGACGGCCGTGCGCGTCGTCTCGACGACGGGCTGGTCCTCGGCCGTGATGTTGACCACGTCGGTGACTTGGCCCACTTCGAGCGTCACGTCGAGGTCCGCGCGCGCGCCGACCGTGAGCTTGTAGGAGGGCACGACCGCCTTCTTGAAGGACGCGGCCTCGACCGAGACCTCGTATTCGCCCGGCGGCAGGTTGACCATCTGGTAGTAGCCGTCGTCGTTCGTCTTCGCCTCGCGCGAAAAGTTGGTCGCGGGGTTGCGCGCCGTCACGGTCGCGCCGACGACGACCGCGCCGTTGGGGTCGCGCACGAAGCCTTGGAGGTCCGCCGCGTTCGACTGGGCCTGCCCGAAGGCGGCCGTCGCGGAGGCCAAGATTGCCAGGCACACAACGATGAACCGGGCGCAGATTGCGCGCGGGCAAAGTTGGGGGAACACACGCATGATGGTCTTCTCCTTACAAATCGAAATTGGGAGGCACGGCCTACCTGCCCGACAAAAGACAACTGCCCCGGCCGGCGGGCAGTGTTTGACGACGTGCCCGCGTCGCGAGAGCAGAAATTGAAAAATCGTCTTGAAGCGATGATAGGCTCCAACGGCGTCGGGAGTGACGTGGCGCGCGCACCCCCGCGAGTTCGAGAGCAAAGGGGCCGTCGCCGTTTCAACGCCGGGAGCGAATTCTTCCAACGAACGCGCCGTGTTTGTACCGCAAAACACGTGCGCGTGGCAAGTGTTAATCCGTCGCACGTAGTGACGCAGTTGGAAGTCGAGCGTTCTTTGCGTCTTACCTGCCAGACACTCGACTTCTACAAGTCTGAGCGGCCCATTTTGTTCCCACCGTTCGTAACCGCTTACGCGAGGGAGCGCAGTTTCCGGCCCTGAGGTTTTGACGCGAGCGGGCGGGCGCTCGCGTCTACGGCCCGCGCGTGCGGCTAAGGGGCCGCGGGAAATGCGGGCGTAATCGTCGCGCCGAGGTCGCGCAGGAAGCCGAGGACCGCGACGGCCCCCATGCCCGTCCTGTAGACCACGTCGCGCCACGTGAGGCTGTCTCTCTTCTCCAGACTCTGAACGTCGGCGAAAGCCACGATTGCCGCCGAGCCCTTCTCGCCGTCCGTGCGGACCACGTAAAAATGGTCTTCGCCGATCTGGCCTATGTAGCCTTCGAGCTTCCTCCCGTCCTGCATCTTGACGCGGACGCGCGTCTTCTCGTTCGTCCCAATCTTATGAACCCTGGCCCTCACCTGTATCGCGCGCCGGCCGCCGCCGCGCTCGCCCTGCGCCTGCGCCGTCACCGAGCCGTTTGCCCCGAACATCACGAACAGAATCGCGCCGAGCGCGGCCACCCTGGATTTTTTATTCACGATTAACTAACTCCTCCCTGCTTCAGGCGACCATCTTTAAAAACTCCGGCGCGCGCTTCTCAGTGGAAGACGAGGCCGACGCCGACGCGCAGGCCGTCGGTCGAGCTGTGGAAGATGGTCGCCTTGTGATAATCGACCTGGACGACGCGCAGGTCTATGCGGTCGTGCAGCCGTATGTCTAACCCGCCGCCGACGGCCCCGGCCGCCCCCCACTCCGAGCGCGTCTTGAAGTCCAGGACTAAGCGGCCCGACGCGGGGTCGACCGAGTAGGTGTCGACGCGCGCCCTCGTGAGCGCCGAACCGATGGAGAGGTGCGCGAACGGCTTGAAGAGCTTCGTGCCCCTGCCGTTGTCTTTCAGTTGAATGCCGCCCATGAAGTTGTAGATGGAGGTCTGTAGGTGCGGGTCGTCCGGGGGCACGACGGACCCTGGCAGCGGGCTGAAGCATCCGTGCGGAGGCTGTGAGGGCCCGGCCGTGCCCTGCCCCGGCGCGCAGAAGTCGTACCTCCTGTCGTACCGCGCGAGGTCCACCTTCACGCCGAAGTAACGCTTCAGGTTGAACGTGGCCGCGTTGCTGATTCCGCGAAAGCCCTCGAACGTAGTCCCTTCTCCGGCGGCCTCCGGCCTCTCCAGAATAAAATAGGAGGTGCCGTGGAAGACCTCGAAGCGGTGATAACCGTCCAACCTTTGCGCCCGAGCGAAGGTCGCGAGGCAGGTGACCAGGCTTGCCGTAAGAAATAGTTTCCGCATGGCACGCTCCTTTTCAATTTGTGCGACGCGCCCCGAGCCGGTCCCGACTCGGGTTGTTGCCGCATCTAATTGCTTTGCCCTACAATGGGCAACGCTCGGCACGACCCTGAAGCATCTATCCCTGGCGCAGTCCTATTTCGGCAGCACACACTACTCAAAGAGCGCGGGTGAAGTCTTTTAACTTCACTTAAAGAGTTCTGAAAGATTCCTGAAACGCTCCTTAAAAGGCCGCCTATGAGCGCACGCCCTCCTCGCTTCTACGACTTCGGCCCCTTCCGCCTGGACAGGGCAGAGCGCCGCCTGCTGCGCGGGGCCAGGCCCGTACAACTCACGATCAAAGCCTTCGAGACGCTGCTCGCCCTGGTCGAGAACGAGGGGCGCGTGCTCGGCAAAGACGAGTTGATCGCGCGCGTCTGGCCCGACGCCGTCGTCGAAGAGGGGAGCCTCAACGTCAACATCTACACGCTGCGCCGCGCGCTCGGCGAGACGCAGGGCGGCTCGAAGTACATCGAGACGGTCCCGCGCCGCGGCTTCCGCTTCGTGGCCCAGGTGCGCGCCACGAGCGGCGAAGGCAAGACGGGTAAGAACGGGCGCGGGGCGGAGCGCACAGGCTCCGGCAATCACCGCCAGGCCGCAGCCGCGCCGAACTCGCAGCAAGCGAACGGCGGAGGCGCGAGGCGCGGGCGCAAGGTCATCGACTCGCTGGCCGTGCTGCCGCTCGTTAACGCCGGACGCGACGCCGAGATGGAGTACCTCTCCGACGGCATCACCGAGAGCATCATCAACAGCCTGTCGCAACTGCCGCAGCTCCGCGTCATGGCGCGCAGCACCGTCTTCCGCTACAAGGGGCGCGAGATTGACCCGCAACTCGTCGGGCGCGAGCTGAACGTCAGCGCCGTCCTGACGGGCCGCGTGATACAACTGAACGAGAACCTGATTATCCGCACGGAGCTGGTGGACGTGGCCGACGGCTGGCAACTGTGGGGCGAGCAGTACAACCGCAACTCCGCGGACCTGCTCGCGGTGCAGGAAGAGATTTCGCGCGAGATTTCGGAGAAGCTGCGCCTGAAACTTTCAGGCGAGCAGAAGAGAAGATTAGCGAAGCGCTACACGGAGAGCACCGAGGCTTATCAAACCTACCTCAAGGGGCGCTTCTACTGGAACAAGCGCACGCTCGAAGGCTTGCGCCGCGGCGTGGAGTATTTCCAGCAGGCCATACGGCTCGACCCCGACTACGCGCTCGCCTACGCGGGCCTCGCGGACTCTTACCTGCTGATGGGCTCCGTCGAGTACGGCGCGCTTCACCCGAAGGAGGCTTTGCAGAGCGCGAAGATCGCGACGCTCGAAGCCCTGAGGCTCGACGGCACGCTCGCGGAGGCGCACGCCTCGCTCGGCTACGTGCGCCTTTTCGACTGGGACTGGTCCGAGGCCGAGAAGGAGTACCGCCGCGCCGTCGAGTTGAACCCGAACTACGCGACCGCGCACCACTGGTACGCGCTCTACCTGACGGCGATGGGGCGGAACGCGGAGGCCGTCGCCGAGATCAAGCGCGCGCAGGAGCTTGACCCCTTGTCGCTCCCGATAGGCGTCGGCGTGGGCTGGCACTTTTTCCTGACGCGCCAGTACGACCGCGCGATTGCCGAGTACCACGGCGCGCTCGAAATGGAGCCCAACTTTTACATGGCGCACCTCTGGCTCGGCCTGGCCTACGCGCACAAGGGGCTATTCGCGGAGGCGCTGGCCGAGTACGAACGCGCGACGGCGCTCTCGGGCGTGGGCCCTCTGACGCTCGCGGCGCAGGCGCACACCTACGCGCTCACGGGCGAGGACGAGCGCGCCCGCCGACTGCTGGACGAGTTGCAGCAGCTTTCGGAAGAGAGGTACGTCTCGCCTTACTACATCGCGGCCGTCCACACGGCGCTCGGCGAGCGCGACGAGGCGTTCAGGTGGCTCGACCTCGCGTGCGAGAATCGCTCCGAAGGAATGGTCTGGCTCAAAGTCGACCCGACGCTCGACAGCCTGCGCTCGTCGACAAGATTCGCGGCGCTGATGCGCGGCGTCGGCCTCACGCCTTCCGGCGGTTAAGAAGAGAGAGACAAAAGCCACGCGAATCTGCGTTGAAGCGAGCGGGGGTCAAACCGCCCTTCCTGACGTGGAGAGGCCGCGCGGGATGAACGATTCATCCCGCGCGGCCTCTCACTTCGGTCAGGAAGAGGGCTTGGCCCGCCGCCTTCGCGCTGTGCGCGTGATTACTTCTTCGATTCCTTGATGCGGAAGGAGTCGAAGAACGCCTGCACCTCGGGCTTGTCCAGGTCCGCGCGGTTGTAGCCCATGTAGCCGACCTGGTAGGCGCGCGGCTTGTCCAGGATGAAGTTGAAGCGCACGTAGTAGGGCTTTGCTCCGGTCGAGGCCGAGCCGTAGACGGCCAGGCCGGTCCGCCCCTGCACCGTGATGTCTTCCTGTTTTTCGAGAGTCGCCTTGATGTTCCTGAGCGAGCCGTCGCGCCCGTCTTCGAGCATCTTCTTCGGGGTGCGCCCCTCGAAAGACGACTCGGGGAAGTCCGAGTAGCCGACGACGAACGCGCCCTCGGGCTTCTCCGAGAGCAGCATGTTCAACTCGATGGGGCCGGCGAGCGTGGGCTGCGTCTGCTTCTGCGAAGTGAAAGACGGGTAGCCCGTGGGCAGCGTGACGCTGAAGCGCCCGTTGGGGTCGTTGTAAGCCTGGCCGGCGGGCGTCGTGGTCCGGCCGGGCGAGGCCGTCGGCGTCGAGCCCGGCCCGCCGCCGGTGGTCGTCGTGCCCGACCCGCGCGTGGCGAGGATGACCCCGACGACGGCCGCTATCAACCCGAGTGCGCCGACCAGAATCCACGGCAGCGGGCTGCGCTTCTTCGCCTCGGGAGTGGCCCACTGGGGCGGGGGCGGCGAGTAAGATGGCGGCGGCGAGGTCGGCCCCTGGTAGCCGCCGGTCGGCGTCCCCTGCAACACCTCGGTCGGGGCGGCGTTCCTGCTGTAACCGCCGCCGGGCTGCGGCGGCATCCCCTGCGGCGCGCCCACCAGAGTCGTCCCGTCCTCCAGGCAAAAATTCTGCGCGTCGTCATACGTCTTTTGGCAAGCCGGACAGATTTTCATAAGTCTCCTCTAAAATTTCTTGTCGCACACAGGCGAGAAGTTATCATACCTTCGGACCGGACGCCTTATAAAATTGCGTCCAAGTCAGTGCCGCTTGCGGTAGGCGGCACTGACTCTAAACACGGGCGCGCTTTTCCCCGCGCCTTGTCGAGCGCGCGAGGCGGCGCCGGGCCCGCGTGCTCGCGCCGAGCGCGAAGATTAACGTCTCTGCGAAGCGCGGGACAAACGCCGCGCGCCGCATCAGGGCGCACACGCGCAGGCGCGCGCCGAAAGTCTCATTGTAAAGCGCGCGGTAGTCGCTTGCCGCGCCCTCGAACGACTCGCCGCCGCGGAGCGCCTCAAGGTGACGCGCGACGACGCGCGCTGCGAGTTCCCCGCTCTCAAGCGCCATCAGCATCCCGCTCCCCGTGAAAGGGTCTATGAAGGCGGCCGCGTCGCCGATGGCGATGAGCCCGGCCGCCGGCACGACCGCGCGGCGGCCGAAGCCTTCGAGCGCGACGGCCAGCCAGTCTGATTGGACGCGCGCACCCGCCAGGGTTTGCGCCGCCCTCTGATTCTTCATCAGGACTTCGCGCATCACGCGCCCGGCGTCGCCCCCGCACGCGCGCACGTCGCGCGCCCTCGCGATGAAGCAGAGGTTGCTGAGATTGTTCTCCACCCGGCTCAGGCCGCCGTAGCCGCCGCGGTAGAAGTAGATTTCGCAATGACGCGCCTCATTGCGAGCCTCTTCAAGATGTGCCTTGAAGGCCACCAGACGCGGGCGGCGAGTCCGCGCGCGCTTCCCGTCAGTCCCCTCTCTTTCGGCTAAACGCGCGAGTGAGCGAGCGCGTCCCGTCGCGTCCAGCGCGACGAGCGAATTGACTTCGAGCACGCGCCCGTCTTTCCTGAAAACTAAGCCGCTCACGCGCCCGTCCCGCGTGAGCACGCGGACGGCCTGCGCCTCTTCCATCACTTCGACCCCGGCCTCGCGCGCGCGTGCCAGGAGCCGCGCGTCCATCTCCGCGCGGCTCAGGCCCAATGCCGCCGCGCTCGCGCCGCCGAACCACTCGCTCGGGACATCCACGCTCCTCCCGCTCCTGGAATAAAAGCGCGTCTCGGTCAACTCTGCGCCGCCCGCGTCCGTCATGCGGGCCGCGACGCCGAGGCGCGCGAAGTGCCCCAGGCACTCGGGCGAGATGAACTCGCCGCACAGCTTCGCGCGCGGGAAACGCTTCTGCTCCGCGACGAGCACGCGCGCGCCCTGGGCCGCGAGGTGAATCGCCGCGCTCGCGCCCGCGGGCCCCCCGCCCGCGATCACCACGTCGTAGCTGTCCGCCGCTTTACTCACCCCTCGATGCCCCGTTGCCGCTCCCGCTCATGACCAGGCGGAAGGGAAAGCGCCGCTCCACGCTGCAACCCGCGAGGCGCGTCTGCTTGCACAACTGATTCAACTCGCGCGGGCGGAAGCCGCGCAGGATGGAGAGCGCGCCGTCTTCGCGTATCAGGCGGTTGCGCAGGAAGAGTCGGCCCACGGTCGTGTAGAGAAAGTAGGCGAGCGGGTGGCGGTGCAGGTCTATGACGAAGACCTTGCGGCGCGCGACGCGGCCCAGCTCGTTCAGGATGTGTACGACCTGCTCGTCTTTGAAGTGGTGCGTGAAGAGCGAGCAGATGGCGTAATCGAAACGGCCGTCACCGAAGGGCAGGCGCAGCGCGTCGCCGCGGACCGCGTGGACGGAGGGAAACGCCGCGGACTCTTCCCTGATGGCGCTCGCCGAGCGCGCGTTCAACTCAAGCCCGACGAGCAGCGCTTCCCTTTCGGTCGCGCCCGCCCAGGCCCCAATCGTCCGCAGCAACTCGCCCGACCCCGCGCCCACGTCTAATACCGAAAAACTCTTCAACGCCTCCCGCTCAACCTGTGCCAACAGCGAACGCCTGAGCGCCCTCGCGTCCCCCAGAAAACGGTTGACGCGCCGCAACTCCACCAGACACCCCTCGTACTCCTCCGGCGTGTAATCGCCCTTGTCCAGGTGCTCCAACTCAAGACTGCGCTTTCGGAAACGACTGAACATAAAAGGTACTGAGTGCTGAGGACTGAGTGCTGAGTAAGAACTCCTTCTTTCACTCAGCACTCAGCACTCAGCACTCGTCACTGCTTTTCGATGATGAGCGCGCTGTTCTTCGAGCCGAAGCCGATGCAGTTGCAGAGGGCGACGCGCACGTCCGAGACGCGGGCTTCGTTGGGCACGTAGTCCAGGTCGCAGTCGGGGTCGGGCTCGTCCAGGTTGATGGTCGGCGGGATGACGCCCCTGTGCATCGCGCAAAGAGTAGCGCCGAGGCCGGCCGCGCCGCTCGCGCCCTGCGGGTGGCCGACCTGCGACTTGGTCGCGGACATGGGGATGAGCCGCGCGTCCTCGCCGAACGCTATTTTAAGCGCGTGCGTCTCGATGCGGTCGTTCAGGAGCGTGGACGTGCCGTGCAGGTTGACGTAATCAACCTCCGCGGGCTCGCGCCCAGCGTCGCGCAACGCGAGCGTCATCGCGCGCGCAGGCTCGTCGCCCGTCTCTTCCAAACGCACGCGGTGATAAGCGTCGCACGTCGCGCCGTAGCCTGTGATCTCCGCGTAGACGCCCGCGCCGCGTTTCAGAGCGCGCTCACGTTCTTCGAGGACGTAAATCCACGCGCCCTCGCCGAGCACGATGCCTGAGCGGTCGCGCGAGAAGGGGCGCGAGGCGCGGTGCGGCTCGTCGTTCCACTCGCTCGTCAGCACCGTCATCAAGTTGAACGCGGCGAGGATGCCCGGCGCGAGCGGGGCGTCGACGCCGCCGGCGACCATCACCTCCTGGCGGCCGCGCGCGATGTGCTCGGCGGCGTAGGCGAGCGCGTCCGTGGAACTCGTGCAGCCGGTCGAGACGATGTGCGAGAGGCCGCGCAGGCCGAAGACCATCGAGAGTTCGGAAGAGAGGCCGCCGTGCGTCGACGAGGGGATGGTGTAGACGCTCGCCTTGTAGGTCGGGCCGACGTACCAGTACTCGTACTGCTTCTCGGTGAAGGCGAGGCCGCCGCCGCCCGTGCCGAGGATGACGCCGATCTCGCGCCGCTCGTCGAGCGAGAGGTCGCTCGTGTGAATGCGCGCGTCTTCGAGCGCCTCGCGCGCGGCGGCGAGCGCGAGCGGGACCGTGCGCGGGACGTGCTTGCGGTCTTTCGGGTTGAGCTGCGCCTCCCAGTCGAAGTCGCGCACCTGGGCCGCGATCTTGACGGGCGAAGCAGACACATCGAAAGTCTCTATGCGCCGCACGCCGCTCTCGCCCGCGCAGAGGGCGCGCCAGAAAGCCTCGCGCCCGATGCCGATTGGCGTCACGCAACCCATCCCCGTAATGACGACGCGACGCTCTTCCTTCATTCGTCTCATCATAACGTCTAGGAAATTTCCCTCGGAGCTTTCGACCCGGCCCGGTCTGAGGAGTTCGGGCCTAGCATATCACCCGCGCGCGCCAATTAGAACAGCCGAACGAAGGCGGGCCGCCCGTGGCCCTAACATTACGGCCGTGCGACGGGCCCCGGATTGAACCGGGACTTGGCCCCCCGCGCCGGGCCCGTTGCCGAACCTGCGCGCCGTGCGTTATAAAGCCTAGACATGGCCTCGTGGATGGGAAGCATCTCCCAAAAATTCGACAGCTTATCGCCGGCGCGCAGGAAAGCAATCTTCACGTTCCTGTTGCTCGCCCTCTGGCTCTTCTTCCTGTGGCGCGCGACACTCGTCTATGGCCCGGCCACGGACGTTAACAACGTCCCCTACAACTCCGACTCGGCCATCCCCGTCCTGATGTCCAACGAAGAGCGGCCGGTCACGATCTTCAACCTCTATTACTACGGCACGGACAGGTGGGGCGCGTGGCCCTTTCTCCTGACGCAGCTCGTACACCGCGCGACCGGCTACCGCTGGACGGACCAGAGCCTGTTCGTGGTGCAGGTCTTCTGGCTCTTCGTCGGCGCGCTGGTCGCCTTCGGCCTGGGCGGGCGCGACGGCCTGGCGGCGGCGCTCGCTTACCTGGTCGCGCTCTGCCTGCACACGGAGTCGCGGCTACAGATATTCGAGCTGAGCCAGCTTTACGCCTGGCAGACGGGCGCGCTCCTCTTCGCCTGGTACGGCCTGAGACGCTTCTACGAGAGTTACCCGCTCCCGGCCGAGAAGCGGGCGGGGTTGTGGCGCGCGGCGTGGCTTGCGCTGACCCTCTTCTTTTCGTTCCTGGCCGTCTGGAGTTCGCGTGCGAGTATCATCTTCCTCTTTATTATTCTGCACCTGGAAGTCCTGCGAGCCTGGGGGAAGGGGCGGGAGAAGCTTGAAGGCAGGAGACTGCTCAGACCTTACCTCCTGGGCTTCGCGACGGTCGCGGCCGCGGCCCTGCTGGAGACGGTCCAAAAATTAAACTACCACCGCCACGGGCTGAAGCATTACGGCCAGGACTTCGCGACCCAATTCCACCTGGACACGGGCCACCTCTCGCAGAACCTCGCGACGCAGTTCGCACACATCAGCAAGCTCGCGTGGTGGCCCCTTTACGTGCTGCCCGCGCTCGGCCTGCTCGCGCTGGTCGGCTGCTTCGCCTACGCCTATTTCGCGCGGCGCAAGGGGCTGCTCGATAAATTAAGAGCGGCGCTGGCGGAGGACACGCTGATTCTGGCCGCGGGGGCCTACGCGATTGCCGCCGTCAATTTCACACTCACCGTCCTGGTGGATCACGTCCGCATAAACATATACGACGACAGGTTCCTGACGCTGACGAATCTGTTCGGCCCCTTGAGCGGCCTGCTGACCGTCTCTCTGCTCATCAAGCTTGCGGCGGGCCGGTCGGCCCACCTCGGCTCTTACGCGCGCCTCGCTTTCCCGCTGATCATGGCGGTTCTTTTGGCCGTCAAATTCCCCCCGGTGATTCACGCCCCGGCCTACGACCTGATCAAGGAAGGGGCCGACGAGATGGTCCGTAGGGTGCCGCGCGCAGTCATCATTGGGACCTACTGGGAGACTTACGTGTTCCCCAGCTTGCAGGGGGATAATCCTATGATGGCGGTGCCGATGGAGGGCCACGAGGTGAGAATGCCCTGGACGAAGGCGGAGGTGCGGCGCGCGCGCGAAGTCATCTACGCGCAACGGAGAGACATGCCGTGGACCGCGGTCAAGGTGCCCGAGCGCCTGGAACAATACGGCGCTTCGCTGCGACTCATCGACCCGAAGTGGTTCGAGAACGGGTGGTACGTTTTCGCCCTCTACGTCAACGAGACTCAGTAGGTCTTGTGGCGGCCGAGCGTGTCGTGGCCCTGCGGAACCTTTTCCATCTTCGTGTAGCGGCGGCGCAGGCTCTGGAATTTTTTCTGCGGGAGCAGTCTGCTCTTGTGAAGCGAGTAGCGGAAGACCAGCCAGAGGATGCCCAGGCCGTAGCGCGAGCTGTCGATGAAGCTGGCCGACGAAGCCTCCGGGAAGTAGCGCGTCGGCACGGGGACTTCGGCGATGCGGAACCCGGCGTCGACGATCTGCGCGACGACCTCCTGGTCGAAAATGAACTTGTCGGAGTTCATCTGGAAGTTGACAGACTCCAACACCTGGCGGCTGAAGGCGCGGTAGCCCGTGTGGTACTCGGAGAGTTGCAGGCCGAAGGCCGCGTTCTCGACCTTCGTCAGCAGGCGGTTGCCCAGGTACTTCCACCACGGCATCCCCTGCTTGGTCGGGGCCCCGCCCAGTAGCCGCGACCCGAAAACCACGTCGGCCTCGCCGCGCTCAATCGGCTCGATGATGCTCGGCAGGCAGGTCGGGTCGTACTGGTAATCCGGGTGCACCATGACGACGATCTCCGCGCCCTCCCTCAGAGCCTCCGCGTAGCAGGTCTTCTGGTTGCCGCCGTAGCCGTAGTTGCGGTTGTGTATGAACAGCTCCAGGTTGAGCTGGCGAGCGATCTCCACGGTCTCGTCGGAGCTGGCGTCGTCGACCAGCAGGACCACGTCCACCACGTCGTGCGGCAGCTCCGTGTAAGTCATTTTAAGCGTCTTGGCCGCGTTGTAGGCGGGCATGATGACCACGACCTTAGGCTTTTTCGTCTCAGGCATGTGAGCCCCCCCCTGAAAATAATATCCCGAATGATACCCCGAAATCCCCGGCAGGCAAAAGCGAGAGGGCACGCTCCGCGGTAATCGGAAGCGTGCCCTCTCGCTTGCGCGTTGGAAAAGTATCAGGCGTTCGGCTGCTGGGGCTCGCCCTCGATCTTCGTCCCGCACTCGTTGCAGAACTTGGCGTTGGGTCCGACCTCGGCCTGACAGTTGGGGCACTTCGGCTTCTCCTGCTTGGCCCCGCACTCGTTGCAGAACTTCGCGCCCTCCTGTAGCTGCGCGCCGCACTTGACGCACGGGACGGTCTGGCTCGCGACTTCGAGCTTCGCTCCGCACTCGTTGCAGAACTTGCCGGCGCCCGCGTTGGCCGCGCCGCACTTCGGACACTTGACGGCCGCGCCGGCCGCGCCTGCGCCGCCCTGCGGCTGCTGCTGCGGCTGGTTCATGGCGTTGCCCATCTGGCCCATCATCTGGTTGCCGATGGCGAAGCCCGCGCCCAAGCCAGCGCCCATCCCTGCGCCGCCCGAAGGGTTCTGCGCCGCGTCGCGCATGGCGTCCGCCGCCTGGAACTGCGCGTAGCGGCCCACGTCGCCGATGACGCCCATCGAGGTGCGCTTGTCCATCGCCGCCTCGACCTCGGGCGGCAAAGAGATGTTCTCGACGAAGAACTTGGTCAGCTCCAGGCCGTAGGTCTTGAACTCCTCGTTCAGCTTCGTGCGCGCGAACTGGCTCAGTTCGTCGTAGTTCGACGCCAAATCGAGCGCGGGGATTTTCGACTCGCCGAGCGCGTCCGTGAAGCTTGAGACGAGCGTGCGCTTCAACTGGCCCTCGATGTCCTCGGTCTCGAAGTGGCCGTTGGTGCCGGCGACTTCCTTGATGAAGGTGCGCGGGTCCGAGACGCGGATCGAGTAGATGCCGAAGGCGCGCAGGCGCACCATGCCGAAGTCGGCGTCGCGCATCATGATCGGGTTCATCGTGCCCCACTTGAGGTCCGTGAACTGCTTGGTGTTGGCGAAATAGACTTCGGACTTGAAGGGCGAGTTGAAGCCGTACTTCCACGCGCCGAGCTTGCTGAGGATGGGTGTGTTGCCGCCGTTGATGGTGTAGCGGCCGGGGGTGAACACGTCCGCGATCTGCCCCTCGAAGACGAAGACGGCGACCTGCGACTCGCGCACGATGAGCTGCGCGCCGTTCTTGATCTCCTGCCCGCGGACGGGGAAGCGGTACATCATAGTGTTGCCGGACTCGTCCAGCCACTCTATGACTTCAATGAACTGTGCCTTGATGGCGTCGAAAATTCCCATGTTGCTTCAACTCTCCTTTTCGCGGCCTCCGCCTGCGTTCTCCGACTGTCGGTCCGGGCCGCCAGTATTATACGCGCACACGCGCCGCAGGGTTCAAGCGCCCCTCGGGCGCATCACACGACGCTTCGCGCGTGAGAATATTGCACAAAAGAGTGCGCGATGGAAGGGCGGAAGGGGCGGGATGAAGTCGAAGGGACAGGGGTTTGCCTTATCTGAAGTCGTCGGATTTTGGGCTGGGCCGTGCTAGTTTAATCTTTAGATTAATGAAGAGGTGAAGAACCGTGTCTACCGCCGTTACAGCGCACATCGAGATTGACGAAAACGGGGTGGCTTGGATTGATGACACTAAAGTCAAAGTCATCGAAGTCGTCTTGGATAAAATTGTGCATGGCTCAAGCCCGGAGGAGATGCACTTTCAATATCCTCACCTCTCTCTGGCACAGATTCACGCGGCGCTGGCTTACTACTATGACAATCAAGCGGCGTTAGGAGCCGAGATCGAACGGCGTTTGCGAGATGCCGACGAGCTTGCCCATAAAATATCTGACTCCTCACTGCGGCAGAAACTCCTGGCCCTGAAAGAGACTGGCACAAAGATTAGTTGATTCAAATGGCCGTCGGGCTTTATATGGACGTTCACGTTCGGCGCGCAGTCACTGTGGGCCTGCGCTTACGCGGGGTGGATGTTCTGACGGCGCAGGAGGACGGCGCGGGGAATATGATGACCCGCGATTGCTTGACCGCGCGTCAGAATCAGGTCGCGTTCTTTTCACTCACGACGATGATTTGCTGATGGAAGCAGCGCGACGTCAAGAAGTGGAAGGTAAATTCGCCGGGGTGATTTACGCACACCAACTAAACATCACGGTCGGGCAATGTATCGAGGATTTGGAATTGATTACACAGGCCACTGAATCTGCGGAATGGATTGGTCGAGTGACATACTTGCCGCTGAAGTAAGAGCACATAAGAATATTATTTCCTTTCAGCTTAACCGCACGCTGTATTCCTCAGTCATGGGCTTTCATCCTTCGCCTTATGCTTACTTCGCCACGCGTAGTAGAGCAGGAGCGCGGTCAGGCCGCCGAGCGTGTCAATCAGGCTGTCGTAGATGGAGGCCCCGCGCGACGGCACGAAGCTCTGGTGGTATTCGTCGGAGAGCGAATAGACGACGACGAGCAGGAGCGAGATTAAAAACCAGCGGCGGCGTAAGAGTGGCGCGGAAGAACTCGAAAACGCGCGCGCGGCGAGGAAGGCCAGGAGGCCGTATTCGAGAAAGTGTGCCACCTTGCGCGTGACGAAATGGGCCAGGGCGATCTTCTCTTCGCCGATGTCCGGGAAGAGCCAGAGCAAGAGCGGGCGCACGATCCGCGAAGTGTTCTCGCCGGCGAGTGCGCCGGTCGAGGCGAAGAAGATGAAAACCATCCACGCCACCAGCGGCCCGTAGCGCCACACGCGCGGCCACACGCGCCCGCCGCGCTGAAACTCCGACCTGTCTCCTGGCACAACTATTCTCTTCACCAGACGAAAGCCGCCGCGCTCCAGGTTCTATCGCGCGGCGGCCCCCTGTTAACTCGGCTTAACTTTTACTTTACTGCGCCGCGGCACCGGAGACGACTTCGATGATCTCATTGGTGATTGCCGCCTGCCGGACGCGGTTCATGTTGAGCGTCAGAGAGTCGAGCAGCTCGCTCGCGTTCTTCGACGCCGAATCCATCGCCGTCATGCGCGCGCCGTGCTCGGAGGCGACGGACTCCAGAAGCGCGCGGAAGATTTGCGTCTCGACCAGCCTGGGCAGCAGGCGGCTGAAAAGCTCCTCGGGCGGCTGCTCGTAGATGTACTCCGTCAGGTTCACGGGGCGCTGGGGCGCGTCCACTTCGGCGTCCGTCTCGGCGGGCGCGTCACTCGTGCGCGAGACGGGCAGGAGTTGTTCGATGACGACGCGCTGCTGAAGGACGGACTTGAACTCGTTGTAGATGAGAAAGACCTTGTCCAATTCCGTGTCTTCCTCGAAACGGTTGATGACCTTGCGCGCTATCTCGACCGCCTCGGAGTACTCGATGCGGCCCTTGCCGGTCAGGCCCACGTACTCGTCGATGAAAGGCACGTTGCGCCGGCGGAAGAAGTCTCGGCCCTTGCGCCCGACGGGGAGCATCTCGATTGACTTGCCTTCGTGCTCGCGGATGAAGGCTTGCGCGGCCTTGATGAGGTTCGTATTGAACGCGCCGGCCAGCCCCTTGTCGGCCGTAATCAGAACGACCAGGTAGCGCTCATCGCCGCGCGCGTCCAGCAGCGTGTGGTGGAAATCTTCGTCCGTGCGCGAGGCCAACTCGCCCAGCACCTCCACCATCTTGCCGGCGAACGGGCGCGCCGCGACGACCGTGTCCTGCGCGCGCTTGAGCTTCGCCGCGGACAGCATCTTCATGGCCTTCGTGATCTGCTGCGTGTTCTTAACCGACTTGATGCGGCGGCGTATGTCTAAGAGGTTCGGCATATAAAATCAGTGACAAGTGACGAGTGACAAGTGACGAGTAAGAAGTTGAAAAACCTGTTACTCGTCATTCTTAACTCGTCACTGCTTTTACGCTCCGGCGGCGGTCGTCTGGGCCGCGGGGGCTGTGGCCGCGGGGCGCGCGGCGATGTTCGCCTCTTCGGCCCAGCGGTCCTTGAAGTCTTTGAGCGCCTGTTCGAGATCGGCTTTGATGTCGTCGGTCAGGGCCTTCTTCTCGCGTATCGACTGCATCAAGCCCGGATGAGAGTTTTCGACGAAGCGCAGCAACTCCGACTCGAAGCGGCGCACCTGCTCGACCGGGATGTCGTCAACCTTTCCGGTCGTCGCGGCCCAGATGACTATGACCTGCTTCTCGACCTCCATCGGCTGATACTGCGGCTGTTTCAGGACTTCCATCAGACGCTGGCCGCGCGCGATCTGCGCCTGCGTAGCCTTGTCCAGATCCGAGCCGAACTGGGCGAACGCCTGTAGCTCGCGGAACTGTGCCAGGTCAATCCGCAGCGTGCCCGCGACCGAGCGCATGGCTTTAATCTGCGCGGAGCCGCCGACGCGCGAGACGGAGTTGCCGACGTTGATGGCCGGGCGTATGCCGGCGTTGAAGAGGTCGGCTTCGAGGAAGATTTGCCCGTCGGTGATGGAAATCACGTTCGTCGGGATGTAGGCCGAGATGTCGCCGGCCTGCGTCTCGATAATCGGCAGGCTCGTCAGGCTCCCGCCGCCGCGCGCGTCCGAAAGCTTCGCGGCGCGTTCGAGCAGGCGCGAGTGCAGGTAGAAAACGTCGCCGGGGTAAGCCTCGCGTCCCGGCGGGCGGCGGAGCAGGAGCGAGATTTCGCGGTAGGCCGCAGCCTGCTTCGAGAGGTCGTCGTAGATGGTGAGCGCGTGGCGGCCGTTGTCGCGGAAGAACTCGCCGATGGCCGCGCCCGTGTAAGGTGCCAGGAACTGCATCGCCGCGGGGTCCGAAGCCGTCGCCTTGACCACGATGGTGTAGTCCATCGCGCCGAAGTCCGTCAGCGTCTTGACGACCTGGGCCACGGTCGAAGCCTTCTGCCCGATGGCGACGTAGATGCAGATTACGTCCTTGCCCTTCTGGTTGATGATCGTGTCGACGGCGACGGCCGTCTTGCCCGTCTGCCGGTCGCCGATGATCAACTCGCGCTGGCCGCGCCCGATGGGCACCATCGAGTCCAGAGCCTTGAGACCCGTTTGCAGCGGCTCCTTCACGGGCTGGCGGTCGATGATGCCGGGCGCGATGCGCTCGACGGGGTTGTAGCTGTCAGTAATGATCGGCCCGCGCTCGTCAATCGGCAGGCCCAGTGCGTTGACGACGCGCCCGACCATCGCGTCGCCAACGGGCACCTGCATGATGCGACCTGTGCGCTTCACGAGGTCGCCTTCTTTGACGGCCTGGAACTCGCCGAAGAGCACCGCGCCGACCTTGTCCTCTTCGAGGTTCAGGGCGAGGCCGCGCACTTCGTGCGGGAAATCCAGCAACTCGCCGGCCATCACTTTTTCGAGGCCGTGAATCTCCGCGATGCCGTCGCCAACCTTGATGACTGTGCCAACTTCGGTGACCGTCACGCCCGACTCGAAATTCTCAATCTGCTGGCGAATGATCTCGTTAATCTCGTTAGCCTTAATGGGTTCCATATAATTCCCTTTGGTAGATGGTCAAACAGTCATTGACGAGGAGGTCGCTCGCCGCAGACCTTATCACTGGTTGCCGACCAGCCTGTCCTTGACCTGCTGCAACTGGTTCCGCACGGAGCCGTCATAGATGGTCGAGCCGATGCGCGTCACGATCCCGCCGATTAAACTTTCGTCCGTCGTAAAACTCAGGCGCACGCTCTTGCCAGTCAGCGAAGCGAGCTTCGAGCGCAGGGCCTCCTGCGCGTCTCGCGGCACGGCGCGCGCCGTCGTCACCTGCGCCGACACGACGCCCGAGCGCTCGTCGAGCACCTGCGCGAAGCGCTTGTTAATTTCGCCCAGGTCCGCCAGGCGCTGATTCTGTAAAAGGACTTGCAGGAAATTCGCGGTCATCGGGCGCACGCGCGTGCGCCCGATGAGCGTGCCCAGAACTTTACGCTTCTGGTCGTAGGGAATCGTCGGGTTGCGGAAGACTTCCAGGAGCTGCTCATTGGAATGGATCATGCCGGCCCAGGCGTCCAACTCCTGCCGCACTTCCTGCGCCTCCCCGCGCGCCGTCACCACGTCCGCCAGCGCCGTCGCGTAACGGCGCGCCACCGTTTGTACGCTCAACGCCCGACCCCTCCCAGCTCTTCGATTCGGAGCCCGACCAGGCGTGCGTCGTCCTCCGGCTTGATGTCTCTACGAATCATCTCCTCCGCCAACTGCACGCTCTGCTCTGCGGCGAACTCGCGCAACTCCTGCCGCGCCGCCTTGCCCGCGCTCTCGATCTCGCGCTGGGCCTGCTCGCGAAGCTTCCGCGTCTCTTCTTCGGTCGCCCTTCTAATGCGCTCGCGCTCTTCGGCCGCTTCCCTTTCCGACTGCTCGCGCACGCTGGCGACCTCCGCGTCCAACTTCGACAGCCGCCGCTCGACCTCTTCCAACTTCGCCAGTGCCGCGTTACGCTCCTCCTGCGCGCGCATCAGGTCGCGGCGAATCCCCTCGCGCCGCGTGCGCATGGCTTCGCTGACCGGGCGACGCAGGATGTAGATGAAGACCCCGACGAAGATTAGGAGGTTAACCCACCGCCACAGCTCAAAGCTTGGTATGTTCCACCAGGGCGGCCCATCGCCTTCGGCGGGCGAGAAGATAGTTGTAAGCAGGGCGATAAACATGATTCTCAAGCGCTCAGCCCGAGGCTGCCCGTGACCGTATCGCTGATCGGACGGTGTAGAATTTGCGACCCGATGTCAGCGGCAATACGGCGCGCCTCCTGATCGAGCGTCGCACGCGCCTCCTCGACCTGCGCGCGAATCTCTTCCTTCTGCTCCATGACCGAGCTATTAATTTCACTCTTCACGGCATCGAGCCTGGCCTGCCGCTCGCTTAACGCCGCTCCGCGCTCCTGCTCCATCAACTGATAGCCCGCGGCGCGCGCTTCCCGCAGCGTGCGCTCGTAGAGAGTCATCTTCTCTTCAACGCGCTGCAAAATATCGTGGGCCTCGCCGGAGCGCCCGCGTGTGCGCCGCTCGCGCTCTTCAAGAATCCGGTTGATGGGCTTGAAGAGTGTCGCGTTAAGAACAAACACCATCACCAGGATAATCAGGATGTGTAGAAACAGAGTGCCGTCCGGCACTAGTTGGATGGAGTTTTCGGCGAAGGCCAATAAGGTCATAAAGCAGGATAAGCTCTCACTAGACGAGGTACTACCTGAGCTTTATTGTTCAGAAATTGTTGTGTACTAAAAGCCTGCGAGTCTAGCACGTGATTTCACAAGCAGTCAAGGCGAGTTTGATTTTCGGGTAAGGCGAAACGTTCCGGTGATTATTGATCTTCTGTTGTTAAATCACCCGGATCAAAAATTCAGATTGAGCTTCAACCTTGCCGATGATCGCGGCCCCATCAATTTTACTCGCCAGGTCTTCAGCCTTTGACTGGTCAACACTGATCAGAAGGCCGCCGGCCGTCTGTGGGTCGAATAAGGCGCTCTGCATTTCTCTTGATATGTGCTCGCTAAATCGGACTGTGTCGCCCACGTATTTCCTGTTATTTTTATCTCCCCGCGTGAGCATTCCTTGTGAGATTAAATCTAAAACATCGGGTAGCAGATGCACACGCGAACTATCCATAACCAGGCAAACCTGGCTGGCGCGCGCCATTTCGTAAGCGTGTCCCAGTAAGCCGAAGCCGGTAACGTCTGTGCAAGCGTGTGCCCCGGCCGCCTGCATTTCCTTTGCCGCCGACGCGGCGGAAGTCGTCATGGCTTTCATCGCAGCTTCAACGGCTGACTTACTTGCCACACCGCGCTTTATTGCCGTACTAATCGCCCCCGTGCCTATTGGCTTTGTTAAAATGAGCGCATCGCCCTGTCGAGCTCCGGCATTTGTAATAAAGCGACTCGGGTCAACTATTCCAGTTACTGCATACCCGATTTTAATCTCGGCATCGTCAATCGAATGCCCCCCGAGAATAGTCACACCATTCTCGTTCATAGCCGCCTGCCCGCCTGCCAAGATTTCGCCTAGAACGTTGAGGTCCTCTTTCTGCGGGTAACAGACGATTGACAGCGCCGTAAGCGGCCTTCCGCCCATCGCGTACACATCATTTAAAGCATTTATAGCCGCGATTCGCCCGTACAGTTCAGGTTCGTCAGCGACGGGAGTAAAGAAATCAACAGTTTGCACTAACGCAACATCATCTTGCAGACGAAACACGCCGGCATCATCGGATAACTCGTACCCCACGAGTACGTTCTCATTCACAGGTTGCGCCGGAAGCCCGCTCAAAACTTGAGCAAGATCACTAGGTGATAGTTTAGCCACTCAACCAGCGCAAGAAACCATTTCTGTCAGCCTTTTTTTCATTTTACTTTATATAAACTAAATCCCAATGTTGAGCTATTAATTATTTTAGGAATGAGACAGTGGACTTCAGGTGGGTGGATTTATCTCTACTATCTTTGGCGCTTGATACTAGTCAATTAAACGGAAGTGGATGGCTGCTCAGTCATCAATAGCTGATACAATCTGTCAAGGTCGCCATCGTTGTAATACTCTATCTCTATCTTCCCACCTGGACCTTTCTGGCTAGGTATAAGTCGCACTTGCGTACCAAAGCGCCGTCTTAATTTCCCCTCGGCAGAACGCATGTTTGCGTCATCCCGCTTGGGAGTTGGTAAGATAGCCACTGAGGGGCTAGCTCCCGCGATAATTCTCTTGATAGCACGTTCCGTTTCACGCACAGACAACGAATTGTCGATTACATCTTTTGCCACTTTGCGCTGAATGTCTTGATCGTCTACGCCCAGAAGGGCACGCGCGTGCCCCATGGTGAGCTTTTCTTCCTCCACTAAACGTTGTATGTCTTCAGGCAAACGCAGCAAGCGCAGGTAATTAGTGACAAATGACCGATCACGTCCGACGCGTTGTGCGACTGTCTCTTGGGTTAGTCCAAGAGTCTCAATAAGCCTCCTGTAAGCGTGCGCTTCTTCTATTGCATTCAGCTCTTGTCGTTGTATGTTTTCTATCAAGGCCAATTCCAGCAACTTATCGTCTGGAATCTCCCGTACTACGGCAGGAATCCGTTGAAGGCCCGCTCGTTGAGCGGCCCGCCACCTGCGTTCTCCGGCTATCAGTTGATATCTTGCCCCTCGTCTTCTTACTAATATTGGCTGCACAATGCCGTTGGAACGAATGGATTGCGCGAGTTCCTCCAACTTGCCCTCGTCGAAATGCGTTCTCGGTTGCGCTGAGCTGGGTTCGATAAGGTCTATGTCAATTTCAAGAAAATCTTCACTGGCCGCCGCTGTTGAATCCGACAGCAGTGCGCTCAAGCCCCGCCCTAGAACTCTTCTTGTCATGTGCCATGACCTCCTTTGCAAGTTGAAGGTAGCTCTCCGCGCCGCGTGAGCGTATGTCGTATAAAATTATTGGCTTTCCGTAACTGGGAGCCTCCGCTAGCCGCACGTTCCTCGGGATTACGGTTTCAAAGACTTGTTGACCGTAAAAATCTCTCAAATCCGCGGCAACAGCCGCCGAAAGATTAGTCCGCTCGTCATACATTGTTAACAACAGGCCCTCTATAGTGAGGCCCGGATTTAAAACTCTACGGATGCGGGCTAATGTGTCGAACAACTCCGTCACACCTTCGAGGGCGAAATACTCACACTGAATCGGGACTAGAAGAGAATCCGCGGCGGTTAGAGCATTCAAAGTTAACAGGCCGAGCGAAGGGGGACAATCTATGATGATAAAGTCGTATAGACTCTCGTCGCTTCGAAGTATCTCTCTGAGCTTGTATTCACGCCTCTCAAGGTCTATCAGCTCGACCTCCGCCCCCGTAAGATTTTTATCTGCCGGTAAAATTTTTAAAAAGGGAAGTTCCGTCGGCTGAATAACGTTTTGGAGAGGCTCTTCCAGCACCAGAACGTGATAAAGGCTGCGGCGAAAGGTTCCGCGCTGAACTCCGGCACCGGAGGTCGCATTAGCCTGTGGGTCCGCATCGACCAAGAGCACGCGCATTTCTGCAACAGCCAGGGCAGCAGCTAAATTAACGGCAGTGGTGGTTTTACCGACCCCGCCTTTTTGATTTGCTATTGCAATGACTTTTGCCATAGTTGATACCGGGCGGACTAGAAAGCGTAAATTAACACATCACGACAGCATCCGCCACAATTTTGCTTAGGAAGCAGGCGACGGCCCCAAAATTTGGCTTAGCCAGTATGTTTCACGTGTCACCATCCCGTGAACCGATTAATGGGACACGTGAAACGTATGCGCTAAGCGGCTTGCTGTTCTAAGGTCAATTGGATAAGTAGAGTGGAAAGCGCTGCCGGAGTAAGACCTGGAATACGTCGTGCTTGACCAAAAGTCTGAGGACGGGCTCTTTCCAGTCGCTCGGTCATTTCATGAGATAAGCCGCTAATCGCTCGGAAATTAAAATCCTGCGGGACGCGTAAATTGTCGTGAGTATATAGGCGGTCGAGCGTGGCACGTTGCGCATTGATATAACCGCTATAGAGAAAATCCGCCGAAACAGATTCTATATCTCTAATATTCACTTGCGAGCGGATTATAGTAGGGAGAAGATTGAGAATGGTCTCCGGGGTAATGTTGGGACGTGAAACAAGTTGGGAGAGGCTAATAGAATCGCCTAAATTCAAGCCCGTAGTTCGAGCAAGATAAGAGTACGCGGCGTCTGATCTTTTCAGCCGGGTTGATTCGAGTGTTGTCCTGAGTCCGGCAAGGCGATCACGACGTTGATTAAACCGCTCCCAATCTGAATCACCTAAAAGGCCGATGTTATGACTATAGGTTGAAAGGCGAGAATCAGCATTATCGTGGCGAAGTGCGAGGCGAAATTCGGCGCGGGAGGTAAAAATACGATATGGCTCATCCACGCCCTGTTTGATCAGGTCATCAATTAAAACTCCGATGTAAGACTCTTCACGTCTCAGGAGAAACGCTTCCCGACCCTGGATTAAAAGAGCGGCGTTGATGCCAGCGATAAGCCCCTGACAACCCGCTTCTTCATAACCCGTTGTCCCGTTAATCTGTCCGGCGTGAAAAAGCCCTTTAATACGAACAGTCTCCAACTGAGGCGTGAGTTCGCGCGGGTCGACGAAATCATACTCGATGGCATAGCCGGGGCGGATTATATTTGCTTCCTCAAGCCCTGGGATCATCCGCACTAATTCCTGCTGGAGGTCCGCCGGCAAAGAGGTGGAAAAGCCGTTGAGATAGACTTCGTTAGTACTATGTCCTTCAGGCTCCAGGAAAAGTTGGTGCCGATCTTTTTCGGCAAACTTGACGACCTTATCCTCGATAGAGGGGCAGTAGCGAGGCCCGATGCCCTTAATTTTGCCCGAATAGAGGGGTGATTCGTGAATATTGGTACGGATAGCCTGATGCAAAGCTTCAGTCGTGTAGCCTATGTAACATTTGATTTGAGGCTGTTCAATAGAATCTGTTGCGAAGGAAAAAGGGACGGGGCACTCGTCCGCCGATTGAGGCTCAAACGCGTCCCAGTTGATGGTGCGGCCATCCAAACGCGGCGGAGTGCCGGTTTTTAATCGCCCTACAGGAAAGCCCAGCCGCTTTAAACTCTCTGCCAATTCAATGGAGGCCGGCTCACCGGCCCGCCCGGCTGTATAGGTAGAACGTCCTGTATGAATTAATCCATTTAGAAAGGTCCCGGTCGCTACAACAACGGCTTTTGCTCCGAGACGGCGCGTATCCTGTAACTCTACGCCGAAAATTCTCCCGTCTTTAACAATAATGTCTATAACCAGGCCCTGACGCAAATGGAGATTGGGAGTTGCTTCAAGCGTCCGGCGCATCTCTGTTCGATAAAGAGCGCGGTCGGCCTGAGCCCTGGGAGATTGGACCGCAGGCCCCCGTGAACGATTAAGCAGGCGAAATTGTATGCCTGTCCGATCAATGACGCGACCCATGATGCCGCCTAAAGCGTCAATCTCGCGAACCAGATGGCCTTTGGCAATGCCCCCTATTGCGGGATTACAGGACATCTGGCCGATCAAGTCCAAGTTCAGTGTCACAAGCGCAGTCTGCGCGCCTAGACGCGCGGCCGCCGATGCGGCTTCACACCCTGCGTGGCCCGCGCCGATCACAATGACATCGAAGGCTTCATCAAAACTCATGGCTATTTTCCAATACAGAAGGTGGCGAAAATCTGCGACAAAACGTCGTCCGGCGTAGTTTCACCGGTTATCTCACCGATGAAGCGTAAACCATCGTAAAGCCCCACCAGAATCAGTTCCTCGCTCGCACGCTGTTCAAGCAAGGTTAAAGAGCCATCAAGAGCGGTCTGCGTTCGTTTTAGTATATCGAAGTGCCGCGCATCTGTAATGAGCAATCCAGTGTCATTTATATCAAATTCTGTAAAAGGCTCCAGTATAGCAGCACGTAAGGCGTCGAGGCCCGCGCCTGTCTTAGCCGAGACATTAACAATAGAGGTGGGGCGATTATCAAATGTTTCTAGTCCATCACTTTCAAAAGAAGCCAAGTCACTCTTATTAAATGCGACCAGGTAAGTGCTTTTTTCTGTCTCCTTCAAAATATCTATATCTTCCTGACTTAGTGGCTGGGAGCCGTCAAACAAAACGACCACCAGGTCAGCATCCGCTATGGCGCGGCGCGTCCTTTCAACTCCCAGAGTCTCAACCTCATCAGCAGACTCGCGAACACCCGCAGTATCTGTCAATAAAACCGGGACGCCTTGAAGACTTATCATCTCACTTAAACTATCCCGCGTGGTGCCCGGTATAGCTGTCACAATGGCCCTATCCAGGGCCAGTAAACTATTGAACAGACTCGACTTACCTACGTTCGGACGGCCTATCAAAGTTACCTTGAGTCCGTCCCGAAGAAGTCTTCCGGCGTTGAAGGTTGAAGCAAGCTCTTCCACATTTTTAATAAGGCCTGAGAGCTTTGTTTTGATCTGGTTGATTGAGATTTCCGGCAAGTCATCTTCGACGAACTCAAGAGAGGATTCGAGAGGGACGATTATGTCTAACAGAGAGTCTTTAATGGGCTGGAGCCGCGCTGATAATTCGCCGCCGAGTTGTCGTGAGGCCTGTTTCACCGCGGCTTTGGTTTGAGCATTGATGAGATCGCGGACGGCTTCGGCCTGGCTCAAGTTTAAGCGCCCGTTAGCGAGGGCGCGCAGGGTGAATTCGCCTGGACCAGCAAGGCGCGCGTCGAGGTTTAAAACTATGTCCAGAAGAGAGCGCAGGAGGACAGGTGAGCCGTGGCAACTGAGTTCGACCACGTCTTCGCCCGTAAATGAATTGGGTTCTTTAAAGTAGGTGAGAAGCGCGCGATCAAGTACCTCACCGGAGCTATCGTCATGCAGATTTCTTAGCACGGCGCGGTGTGATTCGGGCTCGAAATTTTCGTCCTGGACCAGGCGGCGAGCAATCTCTAGAGACCGCGGGCCGCTCAGGCGTATGACGCCGATCCCGCTTCGCCCCGGCGGAGTCGATAAGGCGACGATGGTGTCTTTCGAAGGCACTGCAAGAGAAAGGGACCACGTAAAGGGCGGCGGCCGTGCAGAGAGTTAATTCTTGGGGGAAGGTTTTAAGCTGACTTTCAGCCTGCGCGCAGACCCTTCGCCGACCGACTCAGTGTGTAAGTCAGCCTCTGCCGCGAGCGAGAGGTGTATGACACGGCGCTCGTTCGAATTCATTGGACCAAAAGTGAAAGCCGCGCCCGTAGCGCGTACGCGGTCGGCGGCGTGGCGCGCCATTGCTCTTAACTCCGCCTCGCGCGTGGCGCGGAAGTCTTCAACGTCACAAACGATGTGCTCACCCTTCGGGAGAGCCCGGCCGAAGACTTGGTTAACGAGGTGCTGAAGTGCCTCAAGCAGTTCGCCGCCTTCGTTCAAGAGGAACGAAGTGTCCGCGCCGTCTATGTTCAGAAGGCACCCGTCGTTCGTTTCCTTAAGCGCAGAGCGCAGACTGAGGCCGGCTCCGTCAAAGACGGTGTTAAGAAAATCCTGCGATTGAAGACACGCTTCATTCATGGTGAATTTCTAACTAACAAGGCCGCTGCAAAACTTCCCGTAAAATACTACGCCTGAGAAACACGCGCGTTCAACTTCTTAGTCGAGCGCGTCGCGGCCGTCTTTCCAGCCGGCGGCTGCTCATCGTCTTCCGTCTTGGTCAAGCGGTTGATGATGAACTGCTGACCGAAGCCGACAAGGTTACCAACCAGCCAGTAAACCAGCAGCCCCGCGGGCGCGCTCCACAACATCCATAGCATCAGGAGCGGCATACCTATCGCCATCATCTTGCGCTGGACCGGGTCGGCAGAGGGCGCGGGCGTGATTAGCTGCAAAACCATCAGCGAGCCGGCCATCAAAATCGGCAGGATATGAATCGCGGTCGCTTCGGGCGCAGACAGGTCGGGAATCCACAGAAATGACGCCTGCCGGAAATCAATCGAGATGGTTATGGCGCGATACAGGGCGAAGAGGAAAGGCATTTGAATCAAGAGCGGCAGGCAGCCGCCGAGCGGATTGCCCTCTTTCATCAAACGCATCTGCTCTACCTGCAATTCCCTGAGCCGCGGGTCAGTTTTCTTCATCCCCTTCATCTTCTCTTGCAGCTCTTTCATCCGCGGGGCCATCTTCGCGGCCTTCTTCATCGCCTTCGAAGAGCGCCATTTGAGCGGGAAGAAAAGTGAATAGATAACGATAGTGAAGAGGATGATCGCGATCCCGTAGCTATTCGTCAGCTTGTACAGAAACTTAATGGACCACAGAATTGGCACAGCCAAGGGGCGTGACATCCAACTCATGAAGCCGTAATCAATCATGCCTTCGAGATCGATCTGCCGCCCGACGGCTTGGCCGACAGTCGCGGTGGCGTCCTTCAGAAGGTAATGATCTTTGGGGCCGACATAGAGAACCGTCGGCACACCGTCAGTAGAAATTGGAACGTAAGCTGTTATTAAATACCTGGCCTGCTTTGGATACCGCCCGCTCGGATCAGCAGGGTGCTCGACCATCGCAGTGCGATATTCGAGACCTTCCATTCTTTGCTGAGGGACGGCCACCATGGCGAAGTAAGTATCGCCGATGCCGGCCCAATCAACTGGGCCACCGAGAGCTAACTTATCCGAGTGTCCGTGGTTGATGGCTATGGCAGGATTGCGCACAGCTTGTTCGCCGATAGTGGCGACTCCCTCCGGCGGGACCGAATAGAAGGTGTACTCGGGAATTCCCTGGTCCCCGATACTTGGCCCAATTAAAAGTTTCGCTTGCCTGGGTTGACCGCCCTGCTTCAAATCTACTTTGACATCGGCCCTGTACTGGTCCGCGTAAAATGTAATGATCTTACTGACCCTAAGACTCTCCTTGCCCTCTGGACCGTAGCTGACGTTCAGGGAGAACTCTATGCTTCTCGACCCGCCCGCCGGAATTTCGAAGGTGTCAGACTGAAGGTCCTCTGCCGCGCCCTGGCCTTTGAGTTCCTTAACCACGTAGTGCCTGGAATCGAGTAGAAAATCTGCCATCTTTCCTTCGGCACTCTTATCCCCGTCCACGGTCTGAAGACGAAGCGGAGCCTCACGTGGTACTTGCTTCACCCTCTCCTGGGAAATTAGTTCGAGAGGTTTGGGCTGATCTTTAGTGCCGCCGACGGAATACAGAGGACGTCCATTGTCCTTGTTCTTTTTGAGTATCCAACTGGTCGCAATCGCACCGCGGTTGTCGAGCACAATGTCGTAAAGCGGGCTCGTGACTTTGATTTGGCGCGGGGCCGTCGTCTCGGAAGGGATTTCTCCGCCCGGACCCTGAACGGGAGGCTTGTCCTGGCTCGCCGCGGCGGGCTCCGCGGGAGAAGCAGTTGGAGAAGGCGTCTGCCCTGCGGCCGAAGTATTCGAGTTGTTATTAGCCTGCGGCGGCGGAGTTTTGACCGGAAAGAAGAAGTTCCATCCGAAAAGAACCGCCGCCGAAAGAAGTAGAGCTAAAAGGAAACGTGGTTTGTCCATCAGATTAAAACAAATTTCAGACAGTAATTAAGATTACTTGACCGGGTCATAGCCTCCCGGATGGAATGGATGACAGCGGAAAAGTCGCCGTACCCCCATCCAGCCCCCGCGCAAAGCGCCGTATCGCTCTATGGCCTCGCGTGCGTACTCCGAGCAGGTGGGAACAAAGCGGCAGGAGGGGGGAAGTAAAGGCGAAATCACCGCCTTATAAAACCTCAATAGCAAGACAAGAATACTTCTCACTGCTTAAACTATTCGGCTCCGGCCGGGGCGTCATGCTCATCGCTTCTCACGCGGGCGAGGATTTTCTGGAACTCTGCGAGGGGGCCTTCGACTTTAACTGCCAACAGAGAGCGCCTGGCGTTGATCACCCAATCATACTTTAGCTTCGTACCCTCCATAGCCCTCTCACTGTGGCGAAACGTCTCCCGCAGCAATCGCTTGGAACGGTTTCGCTGAACAGCGTTTCCAACGGCTTTGCGAGAAGCTGTGATGCCAAATCTATGCTGCTCCAAGCCATTGGGAAAGACGAAAGCAGTCATCAAAGAACCATCGTAACGCTTACCACGAGCATAAACCCGGCGAAAATCGTCAGAGGAACGCAGATGTAGCTGCTTGGGCAACCGAAGACACCAGCTCAGTAATGGGAAGGCGTAAGACGCTTACGTCCTTTGGCACGACGCCTTTTCAGAACCAGACGGCCATTCTTGCTTGCCATTCGAGCGCGGAAGCCGTGCGTCTTCGCTCTCCGGCGGTTGTTAGGTTGAAACGTTCTCTTAGACATAGTCAATGATTCTCCACTCTAGTGAAAAGTGTAAGACTAACTGTGGGAACCCATTCTGTCAAGAAACGTGCGGCAGTTGAACCACTTCTGATCTCGTACTGGAGCACCAAACTTCTACACCCCCAAGCCTAAACGGCGACAGTTAAAACTGTATTATTATAGTTCTATTCACAAATTCTTAAGATAAAATTATCCATAAAATATTGGAGTTTTCGGCCGCAGAAAAATTTTTATTGTGCCTGTGGATTTTTTCTTGCTTCTGAGCCCGTATTGTGCTAGTCTCCGCCCCGTTTTTGGCTCTCTGAAAGCCTGTAAATACTTGAAGGTAAAATACTTAAAGCAACACTTTAAGTTACGAGAGTTTTCCACAAACCTGTGGAAAAACCTGTGGAAAACTTTCATCAGAGGGGCCGAAAATTAGACGAACAGGCGCGTTTGCAATACGTTCCACAGTCTTACTCAAAGAATAGCTTGAGAGGGAGAAGAGCAACATTTTGTACTATTTCACAACACCTTTCAGCTTTGGGTTAAAGAGCCGGAAGGCGAGATAGGAAAACAAAAATTATGAGTACAGTAATTGAAAACAGGCTCTGGAACGACATTCTCCATGCCGTCGAAAAACGGCTCAACCGGCAAAGCTTTGAAACCTGGTTTCGGCCCATTAAGTTTGACGGATTCGACGATTCGGAGCAGGTTCTGCATTTGCGCGCCCCGAATCAGGTAGTCAAAGATTGGGTTAGCTCTAATTATTCAGGAGTTTTAGGCGAATCGCTCGAAGAGTTGAATCTCACAGATTACCATGTCGACTGGATGGTGGATGACGAACAAGGCTCCAGCAATCAATCGCTTATAGACGATAAGGATGAACCGGAAGTAGATTATCGTGCGCCCGAGATCACTCCCAACAACGGGAAAGGTAAAAATTCGAGCCTGTTTTCTCTTCTGGAGGCGGCGGAATCGGACGGGCTGACGCCAGGTGCCACGACGTTTGTAGACATAGAACCCATCGAGTTATCTCTAAATCCTAAATACACGTTCCAGACTTTCGTCGTAGGCTCTTGCAATCAATTCGCTCACGCCGCGTCGCAGGCCATCGCCGAAGCGCCCGGTAAGACTTATAACCCTCTTTACATCTACGGCGGTGTGGGGCTTGGTAAGACTCACCTGATGCATGCGGCCGGGCATGAAATCAAGGCCCGTAACCGTCATCTGCGATTGTCTTACATTTCCGCCGAGAAGTTCATGAACGAATTGATTAACGCGATTCGTTATGACAAAGCCCAGACTTTTCGGGAAAAATATCGTTCGATAGACGTTTTGCTGATGGACGACATACAGTTCATGGCCGGCAAGGAGCGGACTCAGGAAGAGTTCTTCCACACCTTCAACGCGCTCTACGACGGCCAAAAGCAGATTGTCATCTCGTCCGACTGCCCGCCCCGCGAGATACCCACGCTGGAGGAAAGGCTGCATTCTCGTTTCGAGTGGGGGCTGATTGCCGACATGGAGCCACCCGACCTCGAAACGAAGGTCGCGATTCTAAAACGTAAAGCGGACCTGGACGGCGTCGCCCTCCCGGACGATGTCGCCTTCTTCATAGCGAGTAAAGTGAAGAGCAACATACGCGAGTTGGAAGGCTCGCTCGTTCGCCTGGTGGCAATCTCATCCTTGCGCGGGCTGCCGATCTCAAAGATGCTGGCGCAGGACGCGATTCGCAACATCGCGGAGGATAGCCAGCCGGCGGGGATTACTATTGAACAGATTCAACAGGTGGTCGCCGCTCATTACCGTCTCAGAGTTGACGAGCTGACTTCAAAAAACAACGCGCGCCAGATTGCCGTGCCCAGACAGGTCGCCATGTATTTGTGTAAGCGTCTCACGAAACATAGCTTCCCGGAGATTGGCCGCGAGTTCGGAGGCAAGCATCACACGACCGTAATTCACTCCGTAGAGAAGATTGAAGCGCTGGTTTTGAAGGATCAAATTTTCCACAGGGTCGTCAGCGACCTTATGGACAGTCTTTGCAAATAGTTAGCAGTTTTAGCAAGGGAATTTTTTCCACAGTACCATTTTCGGTTAAGCTCTTTTCACACAAGATTTAAGTTCGAGTTTTCCACATTTCCACAGGATGAGGTAAATACCCCCCTGTGGAAATGTGGAAAACTCTGAGAACGTAATTATTTTCCACAGGTCGAAGGAGATTTCCACAGCGATTTCCACAGCCCCTGTGGAAAATAATCCCTTTGATGTCAACATTAAAGTGACTTTTCCACATTTCCACAGGCCCTACTACTACTACTATATATAAATACAAGGTATTTAATTAGTAATAATAGTAAAAGGCTCTGCTTGCTGAAGCGAACATGCTGAATGCAGAATAGAGCCATCACCAGTTCAGAGGAGTTTTGTAAATGGAATTCAGTATTAGCAAGAATGCCCTACAGAAAGAACTCGGTTTCGTACAAGGGATCGTCGAGAAGAAAAACACCATCCCGGCCCTCTCAAACCTTCTGATCGAGTCTATCGGGGAAAGCACGATTCGCATCGTCGGCACGGATTTGGACGTGACGATACGTTGTGAGACTGAGGCGGAGATAAAGGTTCCCGGCTCTTTGTGCGTCCAGGCGCGAAAGCTCTTTGACATTTCGCGGCTGCTCCCGGATTCGACGGTCAGTTTCCGCAAGGAAGAAAACGATTGGGTCACGGTCAAGTGTGAAAACTTCCGTTCGAAAGTTGCCGGCCTCCCGCGTGAGAATTTCCCGGAGGTGCCGACCAGCAAATCCGCTCCCCTGAAATTCCCCGCCGAAGTCTTCAAATCCTTCATCGAGCGGACGATTTTCGCGATCACTCAGGAGGAGTCGCGCTACACGCTCTCCGGCGCGAAATTCATACTGGATAAAACGGGCGCTAAGATGGTCACAACCGACGGACACCGCCTGGCCTATATCGCACGTCGGGATTTGGGAGAAAACGCGCCTGAGGAGGCTCTGGACGCTCTTATACCCCGTAAGACGCTGGCTGAGCTGACCAAGCTGACCGCCTCTTTCGAGGGTGAGATTGGACTGGGCGTGGATGAGAACCACATTTACTTCGAAGTCGGGGACCGCCTCTTGATTTCCAGAATGCTCTCCGGCCAGTTCCCGAATTACGAAATGGTCATGCCGAAGGGCAATGACAAGTCTGTCGTCTTCGACAGCACGCAGCTCAATCACGCGATACGTCGCGTGGCTCTGATGGCGGACGACCGCTCGCACGCGATCCGTTTCCATCTGGTGCCGAATCAACTACAGATTAGCTCGCAGAACGCCGAAGAGGGCGAAGCGCGTGAGACTGTCGCGACCGAGTACACCGGCGACGATACCGAGATAGGGTTCAACGCGCAGTACCTGCAAGATTTCCTCAACGTCGTCGGCGACGGCCAGATCGCCTTCGAGTTCAAGGATGGGAGTTCTCAAGCGCAACTGCGCCCCGCCGCGGACCCGGACTACGAATACAAGTACGTGGTCATGCCGATGAGGATTTGAAAAGGCTTGGTCATCGAAAGTCCCTCGAAAAGCACCTCCGTCCTGACAGTGGAGGTGCTTTTCCTCTGCCGTCGGAATGTGAAAGTTACTTTCCAGAGGCTGAAACTTGTTTTCGGGATCGCGTTAGAAAGCCTTTCTACCGCGATAGAAGAACTTTCTAATGTGGTGAAAGAGTTTTCCGCCGCGTTAGAAGAGCCTTCTACTTTGCTAGAAGACTTCTCTGTCAAGACTCCGCGCCTCAGGGATACGGTGGAAAGCCCTTTTATCGCGGTAGAAAGCCTTTCCGTCAGGATTGCGGGTTTGGGGATTGTGGTAGAAAGCCTTTCCGCCGCGATTCCTTTCTTGAAAATTGCGTTTCCAGGTGTGAAAGTTATTCTCTCAAGGGTAAAAGTTATTCACCCAGGTGCGTCAACCTTTCTTCAATCAGTAAGTTAATTTATTAATAATTTACCGTGTGTTAAAATGCACACATGCTGCTCGAATCGCTTGAGGTACATAATTTCAGGAACTTGAGCGGCAAAGTCTCCTGGGGCAGCGGCCTGAATATCATTTACGGCGACAACGGGCAGGGCAAGACGAACTGGCTCGAAGCCATCTACTTACTCGCCACCACGAAATCCTTCCGCACGCAACGTCTGCAAGAAGCCATACGGTTTGATGAAGATTTGGCCGTCGTGCGCGGCACGGTCGCTCAAACTCTTGAGGTCCGCCGCGAGATGCAGGTGAACCTGCGCGGCAACACGAAGTCAATCACCGTCAACGGCAAGCGCGAGCCCGTGACGCGCTACCTGGAGCAACTGCACTCCATCGCCTTCACGGCCGACGAACTCAACATCGTGCGCGGCATGCCAGACGCCCGTAGAAAGTTCATGGATCGCGGCGTCGTCTCACTCCATCCCGCTTACGTGCAGACTCTGGCCGATTACAATCACGTCATCAAACAGAAAAATCGCCTCCTGCAAGACGCGTCCGAGTCCGAGATGAGTTTCGAGCGGACGGCCGAGCTGATAGCCCCCTGGAACGAGCAGTTAATTAAGCTGGGTGCTGAAATTCACCGCAGCCGGACGGACTACATCGGCCGCCTGAGCGGCGCACTTGAACCGCGCCTGTTCGAGAAAGAAGACGTGACCATTCGCTACGTCTCTTCGCTCGAAGGCAAGGGCAATTTGGACGACTATGAAGCGCTGCTCGCCGAACGTTTACAGTTCCGTTTGCAGGCCGAGGTCGCCGCCGGCCACGCCCTCATAGGGCCGCACAGGGATGAGCTGGAGATACACTTCGGCGGGCGCGACATGCGGACTTTCGGAAGCTCGGGCCAGCAGCGTAGCGCGTTGATAATACTTGATTTAGCCCAGGTTTCAGTGTATTATTCATGGCACAATGAGTATCCACTTTTCCTCATAGATGACGTGGACGCGGAGCTTGATAGAAAGCGTATAAATTGCTTGCTGGAATACCTTGAAGGGCGCACTCAGACATTCATCACGACTTCGAAAGAGAGTCTGGTCGAGCAGTTTATTGCGCGGGCAAATATTTATCATGCGAGCGACGGAGTGATTACAATAGGCGAGCGTCAGGAGGCGCTAATTTCTTCCGCCGCGGGCAGTGCCGAAAGCATCTAACGGAGAGTGCAAACAGCGCCTTCGAGCGCCGTTTCAAACAGACAATAATTTAACAGTTGAGATTTCAAAGAGGAGATTGGTTTGGCTTCAGCATCATCAACATTGCCTAAGAAAAAAGGCATGGCTTACGACGCCGGTTCGATCACAGTGCTGGAAGGGCGCGACGCTGTTCGCAAGCGCCCGGCGATGTACATCGGCTCGACCGGCGACATAGGCTTGCATCACTTGGTTTACGAAGTAGTAGATAATTCAATTGACGAGGCGCTCGCGGGCCACTGCGACACGGTCGAGGTGGCGATTCACCTGGACGACTCGATCACGGTCGTAGACAACGGCCGCGGCATCCCCGTCGACTACCACAAGCAGGAGAAGAAGAGCGCCGCCGAAGTCGTCATGACCAAGCTGCACGCGGGCGGAAAGTTCGATTCCAACGCTTACAAAGTCTCGGGCGGCCTGCACGGCGTGGGCGTCTCCTGCGTCAACTTCCTTTCCGAAACGCTCCGCCTGGAAATCTGGAGGGAAGGCAAGACCTACGAGCAGGAGTACGAGCGCGGCATTCCCGTGACGAAACTCGAACAGACAGGCAAGACGCGCAAGCGCGGGACGAAGATTACTTTCAAGCCGGACTCGGAAATCTTCACCGAGACCAAGTTCAGCTTCGACAAGCTGTCTGAGCGGCTGCGCGAAAAAGCCTTCCTGAACAAAGGCATACGCATCAGCATCAAGGACGAGAGGGAAGAGACCGAGCGCTCGCACGAGTTTTATTACAGGGGCGGCATCGCCGAGTTCGTCAAGCACCTGAACAAGAACAAGACAACACTGCACGACAAGCCCATCTATTTCGAGAAGACGGGCGATTCGCTCTCGATTGAGGTGGCGATTCAGTACAACGACGGCTACGACGAGAAGGTCTATTCCTTCGCCAACAATATCAACACGGTTGACGGCGGGACACACCTTTCCGGCTTCCGCTCGGCCTTTACGCGTACAGTCAACGCCTACGCACAGTCCTCCGGCCTAGCCAAGAACTTCAAAAGCTCGCTTTCGGGCGACGACGTGCGCGAGGGTCTGGTCGCCGTGATTTCCGTCAAGCTGCCGCAGCCCCAGTTCGAAGGGCAGACCAAGGGGAAACTCAACTCCGACGTGAAGGGCGCGGTCGAGTCATTCCTGAACGAGCGCCTGACTGAGTTCTTCGAGCAGAACCCGACCGTCGCACGCAAGATCGTCGGCAAATCCGTGGACGCCGCGCGCGCCCGCGAGGCGGCCCGCAAGGCCAGGGAGATCGTCCGCAAGGGCGCAATCGGCTCGACCATGCTGCCGGGCAAGCTGGCCGACTGCCAGGAGCGCGACCCATCTCTGTGCGAGATTTACATTGTAGAAGGAGATTCCGCGGGCGGTTCGGCCAAGCAGGGGCGCGACCGGAAGAATCAGGCCATCCTGCCGTTAAAAGGTAAAATCTTGAACGTCGAGAAGGCCCGGTTCGACAAGATGCTCGGCCACGGCGAGATAAAAACGCTGATTACGGCGCTCGGGACGGGCATCGGGAAGGACGACTTCGACGTGGCGAAGCTCCGTTACCACAAGATCATTCTGATGACGGACGCCGACGTGGATGGCTCGCACATACGCACTCTGCTGCTCACCTTCTTTTACCGGCAGATGCCGGAGCTGGTCGAGAGGGGCCACGTCTTTATCGCCCAGCCCCCGTTGTTCAAAGTGAAACGGGGTAAGCGCGAGGAGTACATCAAGGACGAGCGTTCGATGGTGCGCTACATGATGCGGCAGGCCACGGGCGACATGAAGGTGAAGGCGGCTAATTCGAGTGCGGCCATAGAGGGGCGTGACCTGGCCCGCGCGCTTGAGCAGATGGTGGAATTCAAGCGCTACTGCGAAAAGGCCACGCGCAGGCTGGGAGGCGACAGCCGCCTGCTCAACATTCTGCTCGATGCTTTCGCAGGCCGCGACGGCGTGCTGCGCAACGAGGAGGCTACGCTGCGGAGTGTTTTCCAGGACGGGGACGACATGGCGTCTATCGAAGGCGTCTTGGCGGAGGAAGGCTATAAGACGGACCTTTCGCCCGACGTAGAGCACGGTCTGTGGGAGATTGAAACGACCTCGGATTCGGGCGTCAACGTCTGTATTGACTGGAATATGGCGAGCTACGTAGAGTTTCAGAAGGCCGTCGAGCTTTACAAGGCCCTGGAAGATCGTCTGGCGGCTCCGTTCGTGGTGGGCGAGAACGGGTCTAGCGAAAAAGTCATGACGCGCGAGGATTTGTTGGAGCGCGTGCTGGCGGCGGCCAAGAAGGACCTGACGATCCAGCGCTACAAGGGGCTTGGCGAGATGAACCCGGAGCAGCTCTGGGAGACGACGATGAACCCTGAGAAGCGCACCCTGTTGCAGGTGAAAGTTGACGACGCGGTGGAAACCGACCAGATTTTCACGGTGCTGATGGGCGACGCGGTCGAGCCGCGCCGGCGGTTCATCGAAGACAACGCCCTGGACGTTAAGAACCTGGACGTTTAATTCCGGGCACACGAAAAAGCGTAGAGCGCCGGTTGGGCGAAAACTTATTTGACACTCTACGCTTCGTTGTATAAACTACAGCTCCCTTTTCCTCCTGTGGATCTTACCGCTGCATGCATCTCGCGTATGCAGCGGTATTTTTTGTGCGCCGGATTTTCGGCTCAAAAAGAGTTCACCTGGTCGAACGCCTCTATGTCACGCCCGCCGGTTGATTGTAAGAGCTTAATCAAGCGCGTCACGTCGTCCTCTGGAACCTGAGCGATGAGCAGCGAGTCGCCTCTCTTCAGGTGTTTCTGGTAGAGCCGCGCCAGAATGCTCGGCACCAGCCGCTTCAGCGAGTCGAACGGCTTCCCTTCGATCCCGCTGGGAGTGATGACGGAGAACAGCCGCGAGTCGAAGCCGCTCGCGGTTGCAGAGGCAAGAAGACGGGTGGCCGATTGTGGGCTGTCAAATGCAGACACAATAGTTTTAGCCATGACCCTGCTCCATTCTTGATTCGCACCCCGGATCGAACTCAACGACGGCCGCCCGGGGCGTAAGCAATATAAAACTCTGGATACTCATCCCGCCTTGAAGACCCCGCGAGGGCATTTAAGGCCCGAAGGCTTTCGGCTTCAGCCGCTGGACGAACCCGAGCCGCCGGCTTTGCCCTCGGCCAGCCCCGACGACGTTTGCTCGTCCAGGTCTAGCCGGTCGGCTTTGTTAACGCCGTGCTGGTTGTAGTAGCCGCCGGGCGCGAACTGACCGGACTCGCCAATGTCGAGCGAGCGCCTGTCGTTCGCCGGGTTGACTTCCTCGGCGGCGTTCGGCGTCGCGTCCGGTTTGAGATCGGGGTCCGCGTTGGTCTCTTCCAAAGAAGATTGTCTGGGATTGTCGTCTGCCATTTGTTTCTCCTCGTGCTGAAAAGTTAGTTGATGGTTTTCGCCGATTCGCCGAAGCGGTCGACGCGGAAACGGGAGAGTTTGAGCGGCGCGCCGGGCGAGATGCCCGCCTTGCGCGCGGCGATGTCAACCTGCTGGCGCGCCGTCTCGACGCCCTGTAGGTCCGGCAGGAGCAGCCCGCGCCGCATCCCGCTCTCGTCTTCGACGATGACCCCGTAAACCTTCGGGTCGAGTTCCTCGAACTCGGCCGGCTCCGGGGCCGATAGTACGTCAACCGAGTAACGTAAGTGTGACAACTCGGCCGGCGCGACGGGCGAAAAACGCGGGTCACGCGTGGCCGAGCTGACGGCGTTGGCGATAATCTCCTCGGCCAGAGTTTTCTTCGCGGGCTCTATCGTGCCGATGCAGCCGCGCAAATCGCCCGCGTAAGTTTTGATGGAGACGAAGCAGGCGGCGCGCTCTTCGAGCAAGGGGTCCGACGCCGGAGGATTTTCAATGACACGGCCTTCGCTGATGAAAGTCTCTACGGCACGCCGGGCGAGCGCGGGAATCTCCTCGCCGCCCTCTTGCTCCGTCGCCTGACTCTCCGCTCGGGCCTGACCGTCATCAACCTTATGTTCTTTCAACGGCCCAGTCTCGCGGGTGAGTTGCGCGACGAGGTAGCCCACGCCGAAGGGTGCTTCGTAGTTGAGGACTTCGTAAGCGGGCTCGGCCGAAGCGGTCGCGCCTAAGGCGACGAGCATGGAGCGGTAGCCGCATTCGCCCGCGCGCCTTCTCAAATCCTGGTCAATGTTAATGATTCGCTCCGGCCGGCCCTCGCGTATCGCATCGACCACCTCTTCGTCGAAGACGTGCGCCTGCGGGTAGAAGCCGGCGGGCGCTTCGGGTTTGAGCCTGTGGCTCAAGTCGCCGCTCGCGACGAAGGCGACCGCGCGTCCGGCCTCGTCTGCCGCGCGCCTGATGCACGAGCCGAAGCGGACGTGGTCTTCGTTCGGGAGGAAGCTGTAGCCGAGCGCGACGACGCGCCCTCTCCAGCCGTTGCGTTGCAGGAAGTAGAGCGGGACGGCCGTGCCGTGGTCCAAATCGTAACCGCTTATGCCGGCCACTTCGTAGCCCGCGCCCGCCGCCGCGCGCGAAATCGCGCCGAGCACCTCTTCGTCGAGCGGCGCTTCGACGCGCGCCCCGGGCGCTCGGAAGTTCGCGAAGTCGCCGTACAGCCGCGCGTCCTGGTAGGCGACGAAGGCGCGCGCGTCGAGCGGCGCGTGCGGCGAGACGAGGACGACCGTCTCCGCGCCGCTCTCTATCAGCCGCTCCGTGAACTCGCGCATCGCGTCTATCGAGCCGCGCACTTCGGCGACCGCCTCACGCCCGACTTCCGGGACCATGATCGGCGGGTGCGGCGCGATGCCTGCGAAAACCAGTGAGCCTCCCGTGCCCATCTCTTATCAACCCGACGAAGACCTGCCGTTAAGACCGCGGAACAGGGGGGAACGCGCGAGGGCCACAGACCCGTAAAGGGTCACGGCCGCTCTCAAGCACTATCCTGGAGGGAACGGCTGCGATTTTATCACACCATGCGGGCGCGGCGGCAAGGGCGGAATTGCGCCGCCGCGCGGAAGACCTTTATGATGTGCCCGACGCGGCGCGAATCAAGAGTCGCGCCGGCGGGTTTTAGAAGGAAGGGTGCGAAGCTTGATGACGGTCGAGAGGTTCGACATGCTGATTGTGGGGGCGGGGCCGGCCGGCTCGTTCGCGGCCGAAAAACTGGCCCACGGCGGCGCGCGCGTCGCGCTCTTCGACGGCCGCCCCGAAAATTCTCCGAAGGCGTGCGGCGGCGGCGTCACCTCTAAGGCGCTCAAAGCCTGGCCGCATCTGCTGGGGGCCGTGGGGAGAACCATCGGCGGGTTGGAGCTGTATTCGCCCGCGGGCAAGCGCCTGCACTTGAAGCTCGAAGAGCCTTTCGCCATCTACTCGCGCACGGCCTTCGACTCGTACCTGCGCGACCGAGCGGGCGAAGCCGGCGCGCACGTCTTCTCCGAGCGCGTCACCTTTCGTCAGCGCACCGATGACGCTGACGACTGGGTGTTACGCGGCCGCGACGGCGCGGCGTGGGCCGCCCCTTTTCTGGTCGCGGCCGACGGCGCGAACAGCCCCGTGGCGAAAAAGCTGGCGGGCGCGCTCCCGCCCTCCGAGATGGAGGTCGCTTTCGGCTACCGCGCCCCGCTGCCCGAAGGACAGACGGCCCCGACCGTTGTCGCATTTCTTCCCGGCTGGGCCGGCTACGCCTGGGCCTTCCCGCGCGTGGACCACATCTCCTTTGGCATCGCCACCACGCAGGAGGCTTTCGACCACCAGGCGCTCGACGACCTTCTATGGAAGTTCATGGTCGGCTATTACCGCCGGCGCGAAGACAGTCACGCGCGCCTCTGGCACACACGCGCCCGCGACGGAGAGGCGTGCGAGCTAATCAGAAGAGAGCTCGAAGGGACGGCCGAGCGTTACGCCGCGCGGATTCCGGGTCTCGCCGCGAAGACTTGGGACACGCGGCGCGCGGCGGGCTTAGGCTGGGCGCTGCTGGGCGACGCGGCGGGCTTCGCAGACCCCGTCACGGGCGAGGGGATTTACTACGCGCTGCGCTCGGCGGAGCTTTTCGCGGAGAGCTATCTGGAAGGCAGGCCGCTCGATTACGAGAGAAGGTGGCGCGAGGATTTCGGGGGGGAGCTGAGACGTGCGGCGGAGATGCGCCGCCGCTTCTACGGCAACTTCTGGGGCGCGCCTTTTACGGAGAGGATGATCGAGCTGGGGCGCGCGCACCGCGGAATTCGCCGCGTCCTGCGCGAGCTGGTCGCGGGCGGCCAGGGCTACGTCAACCTCAAACGCAAACTCGCGCGCAGCGCCATCTGGCCGCTGTAAAGCGATGCGGAATGACGAGTGATGAGTGATGAATTAAAGACTATTGCTTTCTAATTCATCGTTCATCGTTCCGCCTTCGTCATTGCTTTGCGTGCAGGCGCTCGGCGACCAGCGCGACGCCGATGCCGATGGCGAGCGCGCCTATGAATTGGAGGATGCCCGTCACGCCGAGGGCGCGCAGGCCGAGCGTGCCGATAATCAGTCCGGCTATCAGGCCGATGTAGTACGGCGCGTCTTTTGGGTCCATCATGGCAGTTACTCCCGCTTGACAGTCCGGCTATTTCAGATTGAACAGCATCTGTTCGCGCACCGGCTCAAGCATTATTACTTTAACCAATCCGTCGGCGAGAAGGAAGGCGAGCCCGACGGCGAAGCGCCGCCAGCGCAGGCCCCAGTCCCCGCTCATCCCCGTCATCCGCCTCAGCGAGAACGAAATGATCTCGAAGGCTATGAAGAGGTAGCCCAGCCCCCGCAGCCAGGACCAGACGTGCCAGCCCAACGCGAGCGAGAGCGCCTGGTTGCTGCTCTGCGCCATCAACTGCGCGTTGTAAAAGTTCATCAGGTCTACCTCGTAGAAGCCCTGATAGAAGATGATGCTGCCCAACGAGGTGTAGCTGAAAAGGACCGCCCCGCCGAGCAGGCCCAGGTGCGCGGGGACCCACGCCGACAGCCTGTACTCAGGGTCCACGCCGGTCTGTATCCACCCGATCTGTTTGTGCCAATAATCTTCGGCACCGGGCAGGAGCGGCGCGACCCTCTGCGGGTCCGCGTAGGAGAGCGCGATGACGAGGGCGCAGTGCGCGACGTAGGCCGCGGCCATCACGCACACCCCTTTGCGCCAGTCGTCGCGCCGCGCGCAGGACAGGCAGAGCATCATCAGGAGCAGCGCGGAGATCAACTGGTGTCCGGGCGCGCGCGTCGCGTAAGAGACGAGGAACGGGACGGTGCCCGCGACGATTGACGCGGGCACCCAGCGCCACCCCTCGCAGAAGGATTGGGCCAGGCCGGCGAAGTCGTGGGTCGCGCGCCGCGCGGACTCGGGCAGCCTGAGCGGCCATATCCAGTACGGCGCACTTTCCTTCTTCGCCGGGCGCGACGGCCCCCGGACGTGTTCGACGTTTAAGACTTCCAAGACCCTTCTCGACCTACCTGCGCGGAATCGGGATGATGAATATCCCGGTCGTGCTGTAGAGAATGAGATTGCCGAGGCCGAAGATGAGGATGAAGATGACCCACCCCCACGCGCCGCTGCTGCTGCTGCTCTCCTGCGCCTGCGGCTGCGGCTGCCAGTTCGAAGGCTGCTGCCAGTTCGGCGCTTGCTGCCCCGGCGGCGTCGGGTAACCGCCCGGCGGCGGGTAGCCCGTGGGCGGCTGCTGGTAACCTCCCGGCTGATAGCCTCCCTGCTGGTAGCCGCCGCCCCACTGGCCTTGCGGCGGCGGTTGCTGGTAGCCCCCCTGCGGCGGTTGCTGGTAGCCGCCCTGCCGCGGCGGCGGCGGCTGTTGGGAGCCCTGCTGCGGCGGGCGGTCCCATTGTTGGAACGGCCGCGGCGGCTCCTGGTAGGGCGGTGGCTCCTGGTACGGTGACGGCTCCTGGTAGTCGGGCGGCTTTTGCGAACGGTCGTTGGGATTGTCGCTCATGGTAATTCTCCTTCAGGAGTTGTTCCCGCCGCGGGCGAGAGGACTCGGTGCGCGGCGGCCGGCTAGCGTTCGAGGCGTTCGAGCACTTGTTCTATCTTCGCGGTCAGGTCAAGGGTCCGGCGCTTGATCGACCACTGCCGGGCCTTCTGCAAGAGCGGAATCGCGTCGCGCGACCCCGCTAGCTCCAGGAATTTCAGCGCGCGCGCCTTCTGGTCATCGCTCCCGCCGACGAGACTGCGCTCGGCGCGCGCGAGGTATAACTTGGGGTCGGCGGCGACGAGTGCCGCCGGCGTGCGCTGCGGAGGCGGGTCGGGGCGCGTCATCCAGTCGTCATAGAGGAGCAAGCGCTCCTCGGGCGTGAGCTTGCTGAACGCCTCCACGTCAATCTTACCACTGTCGGCCGCCCCGTCGGCCAGTGTTTTCATCGCGGCCGGCAAAACGCCGTATTTCTCCGCGATGAACTTCTCGAAGAAGGGGCGCTGCCAGGCCATCACGGCGGCCAGCACGACGCTCCCGGCGAACATCGCGCCGAACAGCAAGAGTTGCCCCTTGAGCGTTCTCAACTCCTCTTTGTTCATTCGTATGACGCCGCGACGGCGAACTTTTGTTGAACGACGCGCCGCGCCAGGACGCGCAGCGCGATGACGAGCGCGGCGAGCGCCGCGAAGTAGCCCGCGAAGCCCGCGGGCGAGCGCACGGCGAAGTAGTGCACGACGGCGAGCGACATGGCCGTGGCGCTGACCGCGCCGCTGAACAATGCGACGCCGCCCGTGATCGCGCCGCGCGAGGCCGGGGCGCTGAAAGGGAACCTGCGCATGATGCCCATCTGGGCGGCGTGGCCCGCGCCGACGACGACGAGCCAGCCCGCGGCCGTGTGCGCGAGCGCGTGCAAGGGGTCGCGCCAGACGAGCGCGAAGACGACGAAGAGCGCGACCAGGAGCGGGAGCAGGATTCTGTAGGTCACGGCCTTGCGCAGTCCCTCCGTGAAGGCGAAGCGGTCCTCGACGGGCGCGGACCAGAGCAGCCACGAGGCGGCGTGGTCGCGGCTGAAGTTCAGGTTGTGAATGATGGCGGGCAGCGGGTAGGCCAGCAGGTAGAGCGCCGCGAGGGGCAGCACTATGTTCGCGGGGTCGCGTCCGACGAACGGGTCGCCCAACTGATTCGTGAACAGCCCCAGCAGCACGAGCGCCAGCGTCACGCCGAGCGAAGGCCAGCTTCGCATCCTTAAATCCTGGTCGCGCCTGAGCATGGTCGAGCAGAGCCAGAAGGCCGCGCGCTCCTGCCGCGAGCGCGTCAGCAGGCCCGCGAGTGTGCCGCCGAGTTTGCCCGGCTCGCGAAGCCGCGGCAGCGCGGCCCTCTGCCACGCGGTCCCGCCCGGCTGCATGCGGCCGTACAGCGCCGAGATGCGCCGCATCACCAGCGCCCACGCGGCCACGTTGAAGAGGACGCCCGCGCCCAGAATCCACCACTTCGTCGCGCCCGCCGTGCTGTCGACAAAATGGGCCAGCCACGCCGGCGGCAGGTACTCAAGCCAGCCCGGCGTATTATAGGCCGCCATCTCCAGGCGGTCCTGCCCGTCGCGCAAGACCATCTGGCCGCCGTAGAAGGCGATCATAATCAGAATCGTCTGCGTCCACGCCAGGACTTCGCGCGCCGCGTCCGACGGCCGCCCGCTCATCAGCGTCGTGTAGAGCAGGAGCAGCACGCCCACCACGGCGAGGTTGCCGACGAGCGCCGCCGCGACGTACGCGGGCAGGTACGCCCACGTCGCGTCGCGCAAACCCAGACCGACTATCGCCGGGAAGAGGTTGAGCGCGGCCGTCATCAGGAGCACGTACCCGAGCAGGTTCGTCAAACGCGCCGCCGAGTAGGTCCGCAGCGGGACGGGCTGGTGGCCGACGACGTTCAGGTCGTCCGCGTCGAGCACGACCTCGTTGAACTCGACGATGAGCGAAGTCCCCATGACCAGCATCGAGACGCCCAGGTGCACGAGCGCGAAGAAGAAGGCGCTGACGCGGCCGAAGAGGACGGCCGACGAGATGAAGCCCAGGAGCAGGTACTGGCCGACGACCCAGAAGAGCGGCGTGATTAAGTCCTTCGGCTTACTCGCCGTCGCGCGCCCGTACTGCTGGCTCCGAAAGTCCATCAGCACGTACGCGCGCAGGAGCGCGCGGAACGGCCGCGGCCGCACGCCCAGACGCCGCAGCAAGCGGTCGGTCAGGCTCGTGTCGGGCTCGCCAATTCTCGCGCTCATCACTTATCGCTTTTCGCGGCCTGCTCGCCCGTGAAGGAGCCGAGGAAAGCTCCGACCAGTTCCTGCTGGTCTTCCGACGCGGTGAGCGAGCGGAAGAGCGTTTCGAGCGTGCCGCGCTTGGAGGACGAAAGCAGTTCCGAGGTCATGCCGTCGGCGACGACGCGGCCGCGGTCGAGGATGATGACGCGCTCGCACAGGCGCTCGACCACGTCGAGGATGTGCGAGCAGTAGAGGACGGTCTTGCCGCGGTCCGCGAGGCCGCGCACGATGTCTTTAATCATCCACGCGGCGTTGGCGTCGAGGCCCGAGAGCGGCTCGTCGAAGAGGACGATTTCCGGGTCGTGGAGGAGCGCGGCCGAGATGACCACCTTCTGCCTCATGCCCTTGCTCAGGGTGTCCAGGCGGCGGTCGGCCGCGTCCACGATCTGGAACAGTTCGAGCATCCGGGCCGCGCGCTCGGCGACCTCGGCGGGCTCCATCTCGTGCAGCGCGCCGACGAGCGCCAGGTACTCGTTCGCGCTCAGTGAAGAATAGACTGTGCCAGTTTCGGGGACGTAGCCTATGCGGCGTTTGACTTCGAGCGGCTGGCCGACCACGTCGAAGCCGGCCACGGACGCCGCGCCCGAGGTGGGCCGGAGCGTGCCGGTCAGTATCTTGACGGTCGTGGATTTGCCGGCCCCGTTCGGGCCGAGGTAGCCGCAGACCTGGCCGGCCGGCACGCTGAAGCTCACGTCGCTCAGCGCCTCGGTCGCGCCGTAAGTCTTGGTCAGTCGCTGGACGTTAATCATCTTCGAGTGCCGGAGGCCCCGGCGAAGAGCGCGGCCCTGGTCGCGCTCTTTTACTTAGGGGGCTCAGTGAGGATAACGTCGGGGTTCTCTCGTTGGACTTTATCGGCCCGCGCGTTGGCCTCGTCGTGCTGTTTGACCAGGGCGTTGAGGCGCGCGTCAACTTCCCGCGCTTTGGCGACGAGTGCGTTCAGGGTGGTGAGCGACGGGTCGAGCGGCGTCAGGGCCAATTCTTTGCCGACCTCTTTGCTCTCGGCCAGCTTCCTGAACGCCTCCGCCTTGTGCGTGATGTACTCTCTGAATTTGTCGTTGATGTCGAGCTTGCTGGCCGCGTCCAGCTTGCTGACGACCCGGTCGCGGAACGTCGCGGCGCTCTTGCCGAAGAGGTCCGCGCTCTCCTGCGCCGTGGCCCTGATCTGCTCCCGGTTGGCTGGGAAACCGCCCAGGGCATCCGGGCTCATGTACGAGGTGAACTTGGTGTAAGCCTCCTGCGACATTTGGTTGGCGGCGGCGATGCCCTCCTTGGCCTCTTCGAGCATTTTGTTGGCCTCGGACGTGTCGTTGCCGAGCTTGAATTTGCACCCGGCGACGAGGGCGAGCGAGAGCAGAACGCAGAACGTTCCGTACCTGAATCGGGGCGACATCTTCAGTCCTCCTGTACGCGGGAAAGTGCCCGGCGTCTCGCGGCGCGAGCGCCGGGCCGGGCGAAAGTCGTCAGCTTGTAACATCATTCTGGGGAATAAGCAACATCTCCCGCGCCTTGCCGAGCGCGCTGGCGTTCTCCAGCACCAGCTCCAGGCTGGCGATGATTTCCGCGCGCGGGTGCGAGCGCGATTCCGAGAGAATCTTGAGGAGGCGGGGCATCTCGCGCATCCCCTGGACGACGTAGAGCGCGATCTTTTCCGCGTCGAGACGCTCGCGCCCCTCCGTCACCAAAACTTCCACGAGCCTGCGCCGCACGTCCTCGAACATGTCGAATTCCAAACTATTGTCTTCAGTCATCTGCTTCACCCTGCTTCCTTGCTGGGCCCTTTCGGTCAACTGTCAAGCGTGGGAGCTTATAAGACGAGGCGGGCGAGGTCTGATTGCGCAGTTTACCACAGTACCGAGTGCTGAGTACTGAGTACCGAGTTAAAAGCCTGCTTTCTTTTACTCAGTCCTCAGCACCCATCACTCATCACTTTCTTTCGTGTACGGCGCGAGCCGCCGCTTGAGTTCTTCCGGGAGGGGGACGGTGTCGAAGGTGTCGCGGCGGACGGCGACGAGGACGAAGTGTGCTTCGGCGACGAGCGGCGCTTCGCCCTTGCGGCGGACTTCGAAGTCCAGGCGGAGGGATTTCGTGCCGACGCGGCCGACGAAGACGGCGACTTCCAGGAGGTCGTCCAACTGCGCCGCGCGGCGGAAGTCGCATTCGAGGTGCGCGCGCGGGAGCCACACGTCCAGCTCGTCGAAGATGACGCCGTAGGGGAGGCCGACGGCGCGGAACAACTCCGTCTCCGCGAACTCGAAGAAGCGTATGTAAGCGCCGTAGAAAATGATGCGCGCCGCGTCAACGTCGCCCCAGCGCACGCGCTCCTCGATGGTGAATTTGGAAAACTCGCCGATAAAGTTGCCCCTCCCCGCTCGCCCTTCCCGCTTCGGCCCGTCAGTCGAACCAGACCGTGTCCGACAGCCACTTGCCGTCCGTCTGGACGAGCGTCGTCAGCGTCCGCCCGTTCTTCATCTTGACCTTCATGGTCTTCTTGCCTTCGTACTCGCCCGGCTCGGCCGAGGCCCAGAGGTCGTCCATCGTGTAGCGCCCGGCCTCGCCCTTGGCCTTGTCGACGCGCTCCCTGGTGATGCGGTCGCGCAGCCGCTCGGTGAAACAGTTTCTGAGCTTGTCGGCGTCGCCCGCCTTGACCAGCTCGAACTGGTAGGCGATGGAGCCCTTCGGGTCCGCGAGCGTCGGGTCGCCGGCCGAGACGCCGCCCGTCGTGCCGCCGCCGCCGGTGCCGTTGCTGCTGTTGCCCGCGTCCTTCGAGCCGCAGGCGGCGAGCGTCAGTGAAAGTGCCAGGACCAAGAGTAGGTGACGGGTCATCTTCATACAGTTCTCCTTCAACAGTTGGGGTTCCGGGATGATCTTCCGCTGCCTTGAATGATGTAGCTTGCGCGAGGGCCGGCCGAATGTATCAGGCTTCTTCTAAGGATGCAATTCGTCCAGAAAACTTTTGAGCGCGAGGTTGAACTCGGCGGGGCGCTCGACGTTCGAGAGGTGCGAAGCACCCTCTATGACCTGCATTCGCGAGCCGCGTATCTCGCGGCGCATCGTCTCCGCCTCCTTCGGCGGCGTCAGTTGGTCTTCGCCCCCGACGAGGATCAGCGCCGGGACGATCACGTCTTCCAGGAAAGAAGTCTGGTCGTGACGGAGCGCCATCCCGCGCAGGGCCTGGGCCGCGCCGCGCGCTTCGGTCTTGAGCATCATCTCGCGCACGCGCGCCACGACTTCCGGCTTCCCGGCCAACGTCTCGGGCGTCAGCACCTTTTTGAGGAAGTCGTCGGCGATAGCCGCGGTGCCTTCCTTGAGAATCTTCCGGGCCTGCTCCTCGCGCGTGCGGCGGGCTTCGTCTGTGTCCGCGCCGGGCCGCGTGTCCGCGAGGACGAGGGCGCGCGCGCGCAGGCGGTGGCGGCGGTAGAAGGCCAGCGTGACGTAGCCGCCCATCGAGAGGCCGCCGACGACAGCGCGCTCGACGCCCAGCTTGTCCATGAGCGCGGCGACGTCGTGGGCCATTTCCTCCATCGTCGCCGGCCCGTCCCCGCCCGCAGTCTCGCCCATCCCGCGCAGGTCCGGCGTGATGACGCGGTAATCATTTGCGAGCGCACGCTGCTGCTCGGCCCACATCGAGCGGTTGAAGGGGAAGCCGTGCAGAAGGATGACCACGGGTCCGCGCCCCGCGTCGTCGTAAGCCATCTCAATGTCGCGCACGCGCACCGTGGGCATCCTGGCACCTCTCATTTCACGCGGCTCGTCCGTCGCCTTAAAAAGTCCATCAGGACGAACTGCGACAAGTTGTTCGGGTTGGCGAAGTAAGCCTTGCCGTTGGTCATCGCCGTCATCTCTTTGACGAAGTCTACGAGGTAATAGTCGCTCGCCAGCATGAAAGTGTTAATCATGACGCCGGCCTTGCGGCACGCCTGAACCTCCTTGAACGTCTCGGCCATGACGAACGGGTCCAGGCCCATCGGGTTCTTGTAGAGCACGCGGCCCGCGGAATCGTTGTGCGACGCGCCGTAACTCCTTCGCCCGAGCGGGGCGGCGCTCGCGTTGTCCAGGAAGCAGGCGGTGGGCTTCCCGTCCGTGACCATCACGATCTGCTTCATCTCCTTGCGCTGCGCCTGGAGCAGCCGGCGCGCGAGCCTGAGCCCCTCGGCCGTGTTCGTGTGGTACGGGCCGACCTGCGTGGTGGCGAGCTTAGCCATCGGCAGCTCCTCGGCCGAGTCGTGAAAGAGCACGATCTTGAGCGAGTCGCCGGGGTACTGCGTGCGAATCAGGTGCGCCAGCGCGAGGGCGACCTTCTTGGCCGGCGTGAAGCGGTCCTCGCCGTAGAGAATCATGGAGTGCGAGCAGTCGAGCATGACGACGGTCGCGCACGACGACTGGTAATCGCACTGGTGGACGTGCAGGTCCTTGTATTCGAGGTTGAGCGGGACTTGCAGCCCCTCGCGCTGGATGGCCGAGAGCAGCGTCGTGTTCACGTCGAGGTTGATCGTGTCGCCGAACTCGTAAGGCTTGCTGGCCTGCGCGGCTTCGACGCCCGTCGAAAGGTACTGCGTGTCGTGGCGGCCGACGGAGGATTTGCCCAGGCTCCCCAGGATGTTCCGCAGAGACTTGTAGCCCAGGAAGTCCAGGCCCTTCTCAGTCACCTCGAAGTGAACGTTGCGCGGCAGGGGCTCGGACACTTCGCCGCGCCCGCCCCCGCGCTGCTGCCCCCTCTGGCTCTCGCGCGGCTGCTCCTCGCGCAGTTTCAGGTAGCCCTCTTCGACCAGCCGCTCGATCAACTGGTTGAGCATCTCTTCGAGGAGCGACCCCTTGAACTGGCCCTCGTTGTCGGCCAGCATCTCCTGAATCTGCCGCTCGTCAATCATCCCCTGATCCATCAGCGCCTGGAGCAGAGCCTGGCGCAAGGCGTCGAGCGACGTGTCCTGCGACCGCCGCTGCCGCGTCCAGTAGTAATCGTCGTCGTACCCCGATTGCAGCACGGAGTCCGACAGCGCGTCCATCAGGTCGCCGAGGTTGATGGAGGAAACGTCCAGCCCCTTGAATTTTGAATACCGTGTGAACTTCATAAGCGAGTGACAACTTCGTAAGTCGTAAATCGGGAATCGTAAATGGAGGGAGAGCACTTTCCATTTACGGTTCACTAGCTTTTTCAGCCGAGAACCTTCTCCACGTCCAGGAACCTGAGATTGACCGGCTGCTCGCGGGCCATGATGAAGACGCGGACCTGGAGCGTGGAGTCGTCTTCGTTAACCTCCGCCACTCGGCCTGTGAAAGAGGCGAAGGGGCCGCTCCTGATGCGCACCAACTCGTCCACGATGAAGAGCAGGTTTCGCCGCGAGGCGGAACGGTCGGCGCTCACGCTCTCGACCAGTGTGACGAGGTTGCGCACCTCTTTGGCTTCAGCTTTCGGGTCCGCGAGCAGTCGCCGCAGAAGCTCGTGCAGCAGACTGTCTTCCTCTATCAGCAGCTTGATGAAGAGGTCCGTCGCCTCGATCCTGCGCCGCACGTTCGAGCGCACCAGGTCGAGCGTGCGCTTGAAGAGGTCAATCGTTTCCGCCGCCATCCGCACGCCCTCCCCCGTGAACTTGGGCGCATTCCTCACGCGCTCCTCGATCAATTCCGCCAGCATCGCCGGCGCGTCCGCATTGTCCGAGAGCGTGCTGAGCATCGAGCTGAAGAGTTCCATCCTCACTTGCGCGAGCGCGTAAAGAACGTGCTCGACGCCGACGTAGTTCTGCCCGCGCCCTCTGGCCTCCTCAATCGCCCGATCGAAAACCTCCCACCCGCTCTCGGCGAACCTGGCCCTGTAGATTTCCAGTTGGGACATTAGTCGCTACCTCCTTCCGCTTCCCGAATATTACTTCCCGCTTGACCACGCATCAAGAATACTCTGCTGCGAGGCGGTCATCTGGGGCAGGCGGCGCAGCTCCCAGGAGGTCTGCTCGACCTGCCTGACCTGGATGTTGAGCGTTAAGGGTTGATCGCCCCTGAGGATTTGGAGCGGCACGGTCTGGCCCACTCTGTCGGCGTAAGTCTTACGGAATTCGGCGGCCCAGCCGGCGTCTGTGATTTTGATGTCGCCTATCCCGACGAGAATGTCGCCCGCGCGGACGCCCGCCGCTTCGGCCGCGCCGCCGGGGATGACGGCGTTAATCCTCTTGCCGTCCTCGGCCGTGCTGACCCCGAGCCGGATGATCTTCTCCTTCTTCTCCCCCAGGCTCAGTCCGGCGTAACCCAAGACATCTTCGTACGGCAGCGGCTCGGTCCCGCTCACGTACTTTTCGAAGAAAGGCTGGTAGTCCTTCTTCGTTATCTGCTTTATCGTCGCCTTCAAATCATTGGTCGTGAAGCCGCGCCCCTTCTTGTAGTGGTTCGCGTAGAGTGAGCGCATCACGTCGTCGAGCGTGGCCGCGCCCCGCGTGTCGTGGCGGATGGAGAGGTCCAGCAGGAGGCCGAGCGCGTCGCCGCGCGAGTAGTAGTCGACGGCGAAGGGACGCCCCCCGCCGGCGATTCCGCCGAGCCAGGTCTCGACGCTCGCCTCCTCGACGGAGATGTATTTGGCCGCTTCGACCCCCTGGACGAAGCCGAGCAGACCGGCGCGCCGCTGAAGGTAGAAGTCCTGGTTAATTAATCCTGCGCGCAGCATCCCGCGGTCCGTGTAGTAGTCCGTCACGCCTTCGGAGACCCAGAGGAGCGGCGTGTAGTTGCGTTCAAAGTAACGGTAGGGCCACATCTCGGCCGGGCGCAGGCGCTTGACGTTGAAGGCGTGGAAGAACTCGTGCGAGGTGAGGCCCGAGAGGCCGCCCAGGTTCGCGGCCGCAGCGTTCTCCTTCCGCAGAATGCCGAGGTAGGAGTTGAGGTGTTCCAAGCCCCCGATGTCGCGGTCGGCGAAGACGTTGATCGTCAGGTAGTGCTTGTAAGGAATCTCGCCGAACATCGTCGTGTGCGCGTCGATGACTTTCAGGTCGTCCGCGGCCCGCTTCTGTAAATCGGCCGCGGCCATGACCCCTTTGGGCGCGACGGCCCAGCGGTGCTCGACGCCGCGCAGAGGGAGCGTCACCAAGTCGAACTCGCCCGCGAGCGTGGGGCAGTCCACGAGGACGTCGTAGTTCTCGGCCGAGAAGGTCATGGGGTCGCCGGTCGGCGTCAGGCCCGTGGCGACCGCCCAGCCCGCCGGCAGTCTGTAGGTGACGGTCGCGGGCGTGTCGAGCGTGTGGTTCCTGACGTAGAAGAAAAAGTTTATGCCGTTGAGGATGGCGTAGGTCGGCGTGACGAGCGACTGGTTGAGGTCCAGTTGTTTTGCCGCGTAGTCGAACTCTATCTTGACGGAGGAGGTGCCGCGCGTGTCGAGCGTCCAGATGCTGTCGTGAACCTTCGCGTGCGGGAGACGGCGGCCCTGCTGGTCTGTGAAGACGAGCCGCGAGATGTTGCGCGCGAAGTCGGCGGTCACGTAGTAGCCCGGGTCCCAGTTGGGCACCCCGACTTCGAGGCGCGGCTCGTTCACGCCGCTGATGGTCGTCACGACGTGCACCGTCTGCGCGTTCGCGTCCGCGACCGTGACGACGTTTTCCACGCGCGTCGCCGCGGCGACGGCGATTGAGACGCAGAGCGACAGTAAAACTAAGGCGGCCGCGCGCCGGGCGAGAGCGATGACGCTTCCCATGTTTGTCCTCTCGGGAGTCTTCGGTGCGGACACGGGCCGCGCGTCCGTTAGCTGTAGCGGCCCGTCTCCGTCAGGTCGTCGTAAATCATCCCGCGGCGGTCCTTCTTCGCCTTGGTCGCGGCCGTGTAGCCGCCCTCTTCGTTGCGGCTGATCTTGTTCTGCGCGTAGAGACCTTCGAGCGCGAACTCGCAGGCGGAGACGACGTGCGCGTCGTCCGAGCGTTTGAAGTCGAAGGGGACGAGCGCCGTCTCGATCAAGTCGGGCACGACTTGCAGGAGGTTCATGCACTCGGCGGCCGAGGCCGTGTCCGCGAGGCGCAGGTTGTTGCCCGCGTCGAACCAGCGGACGGCGTCCGTGAAGTCAATGCCGACGAAGTAGCCCTCGAAGATTTCGCCCGCCGCGCGCTTAATCAAGTCCCTGGCGATCTTGTTCGCGCCGATCTGCTCGCCCTCGTACTCCAGCTCCATCTTGCCCGTGATAGACGGCACGGCCGCGTAGATGTCCGAGATGCGTGGCACAATTTCTTCTTCCTCGGTCAGCAGGGCGCGGCGCTCGGCGTTCGAGATGACGGACTCCGTGACGGTGATGGGCAGGCGCTGCGAGACGCCCGAGCGCTTGTCGATGCGCTGGTCGTCGCGCGCCTCGAACGCTATCTGCTCGACGATGTCGCGTATGAAGTCGGGCACGTCGAGCATGTGGCCTTCGAGCCCCTCGCGCTCGGCCCAGGCTTCCTGTCTCGTAATCTCCACCCCCAACTGCAAGTCCGCCGGGTAGTGCGTACTAATCTCCGCGCCGATGCGGTCCTTCAAGGGCGTGATGATTTTGCCGCGCGCCGTGTAGTCCTCCGGGTTGGCCGAGAAGACGAGCATCACGTCCAGGGGCAGGCGCACGGGGTAGCCCTTAATCTGCACGTCGCCCTCCTGCATGATGTTGAAGAGGCCGACCTGAATCTTGCCTGCCAAATCCGGCAGCTCGTTGATGGCGAAGATGCCGCGGTTGGCGCGCGGCAAAAGGCCGTAGTGAATCGTCAACTCGTCGGACAAAAGGTGCCCGCCCTTCGCGGCCTTGATGGGGTCCACGTCGCCTATGATGTCCGCGATGGTCACGTCCGGCGTGGCGAGCTTTTCGACGAAGCGCGCGTCGCGCTCGACCCAGACGACGGGCGTGGAGTCGCCGTGAAGCTCGACCATCTGGCGGCCGTAAGCAGAGATGGGCTGGAACGGGTCGTCGTTGATTTCCGAGCCGCCGATGGCGGGGATGCGCTCGTCCAGAAGGTCTGTGAGTTGACGAATGATGCGGCTCTTGGCCTGGCCGCGCAGGCCGAGCAGTATCAGGTTGTGGCGCGCGAGCACGGCGTTCGTGATCTGCGGGACGACCGTCTCGTCGTAGCCGAGGATGCCCGGAAAGAGTCTTTCGCCCGCGCGGAGTTTGCGCACGAGGTTCGCGCGCATTTCGTCCTTGACCGAGCGGACGCGGTAGCCGCTCTCTTTGAGTTCGCCCAGATTTTTAGGTAGTGCCATTGGATGAATTCCCGTCCTTGTCTGCCTGCGTTCGAGTCTGTGATTTGATGATGCCGGAGAGCGCCTCGGCCAGCGTCCGCCGCGTCTTCATCCCCGTGAAATCGACGCCGAGGGTGACGAGCGTGTGCGCCGCGTGCGCCGTCACGCCCGTGACGATGGCCTCGGCCCCCACGAGCTTGAGCGCCGCCACGAGGTTGCCCAGGTTGGCGACCGCGTGCGAGTCGGCGATGCGCGCGCCCGTGATGTCTATGATGCAGGAGTGCGCGCCGGTGCGCGCCACCTCGCCGAGCGCGGCCTGGGTCGCGCGCTGCATCCTGCGCGTGTCGAGCGTGCCGACGATCGGCAGCACCAGCACGCCGCGCCAAACCGGCACAATCGGCGTCGAGATTTCTTCGATCTCCTGCTCGCGCTCGTGGTAGAGCCGCCTCAATTCCTCCTCGGCCTGCCTGCGCTCCATGAACTGGCCTATCTGGCTGCCGACGCCGTACATCATGTGCAGCACGTCTTCGTCCACGTCGCGCGGCTCGCGGCTGAAGAACTCCATCACGCCGAGCGTCTCGTCGCGCAGGATGACGGGGAAGGCGAACGCGCCGTGCAGGCCCTCACGCTCGGCGAAGGGCGCGCGCAGAAAATCGCTGCCCGCCATGTCCGTGACCCGCGCGGGCTCGCCCTTCTCCCAGACGTGTCCCGGCAGCCCCGCGCCCTTCTCGAATGACTGGCTGCGGCTGATCTCTTCGAACCCGGCGACGGCGAGGCCGGGGACGTGCCAGACTTCGACGCAGTGCAGCAGCCCTGCCTCGCGGTCCACGCGCCAGAGCGCGCCGACCTCCCAGCCGAGGCTCTCGCAGACCGCGCGCAGGACGTTCGGCGCGGCTTCGCGCAGGCTGTCCGATTCGGAGAGCGCGCGCGTCACGGCGTACTGCGTCTGTAGTCGAACCTCCGCGCGTTTGCGGGCGTCGTCGTCGTTCATCAATTCGTGTCCTCGGCAATATAGCAACCGTCGCCGCGACGGGCCACCAGGTTTTCGGCCGCGAGCTTTTCCAGGTGCGCCGCGACGGCGCGCTCGGCCATCGCGTGCGCCTTCGGGTGAACGTCCGTGTAGACGCGCGCGACGATCTCTTTCGGCGTCGCGCAGCCTTCGCGCACGGCGTCGAGAATCTTTGCTTCGCGTTCGAGGCGGTGCGCGACGTACTCTTCGATCTTGGCGCGGGGGCCGCCGATGGCCGGGCCGTGCGCGCCGAAGAGGACCGTCAAGTTCGGGAGAGACCGCAGGCGTTCGAGTGAGCGCAGATAGTCTTGCATGTTGCCTTCGGGCGGGTCAATCAGAACCGAGCCGAGGCCCACTATGTTGTCGCCGGTGAGGAGCGCGCCCGTGCGCTCCTCGTAAAAACAGAGGTGGCCGCGCGCGTGGCCCGGCGTGTGCAGCGCGCGCAGGAGCAGGCGCGGCTCGCCCGCGAGTTCGATCACCTCTTCGTCTTCAATCAGGCGGTCGACGCGGACGGTGCCGGCGAGCGCCTCGGCCGTCAAACGGTGCGCGGCGACGGTCGCGCGCCCGCCCAAGTGCTCGGCCAGGGCGGCGACGCCGCCGACGTGGTCCGGGTGCAGGTGCGTCAGGATGATTTCACGAAACGCTCTCCCTTCGGCGAGCAACTCGTCCACGCAAGCGGCGAGCGCGCGTTGCTCCTCTTCGTAAGGCGAGGCGGGGTCGATGACGACGAACTCTCTTGAGCCGACGAGGTAAGTGTTCGTGTGCGTCGCGGGCGGCTTCGTCGGCGTGCGGACGGGGAAGCAGATGAAGCCTGGGCGAAACTCTATCCGGCGCACGGGCTCGCCGTGGGCCTGCGGCACGGAGAGGAAGCGCGGCACGAGGTCGTTCGTGATGCCGCCCGCCAAAGTCTTCAAGGCGTGGAGCACGGGCGGGGCCGTCAGGACTTCAGAGCGCCCCCAGCGCGCGACGGCCTCGCGCGCGGTCGTCCACTCGCCCGATTCGAGTTCGGCGTCGCCCGTCACAAAGGGTTGCTGTTTCGCGGGGCAGGTGACGAGGAAGAACCAGGTGTCGAAGCGCCGCGGGCTGAAAGGCGGGGTGACCCAGCGCCCGGCGAAGGTGAAATCATTCGCGTCGAGACGCAGGCCGTAATGACTAAGCAGCGCGGGGAAGGTCATCCTTGCGGATTCCAGGTCGTCAAGGAGCGACGCGCGCTGCCCCTTCGTCAAAGTCTCCGCGCCGCGCGCGACGAGCACGCCCAGTTCCTCGAACAACTCGCGCGCCGCGCACGCGATCATCGTCGCCGTCTCGCGGTCCGCGGCGTGGTCAACTTCGACTTCCGCGTCCGTCGCGTCGCGCTGCCCGCCCGCGAAAGCGTGAAAGCCGCCGAGGAAGGCCATGCGCTCGCTACGCCTCACCCAGAAGACCGACGGGTCCGCCGCATCGGTCCCCGCGCGCAGGAGGATGACCGCGGCCGCGTCCTTCGGCGTCGCGGCGGCGGCAGGCGGTTGTCCTTCAATGGGAGGCTTGGTTTGAACGCTCATAGATTGATAATACGGCGCGGTTTTAGCTCCGTCAGGGGCGACTGAAAATAGCCCGGCACTTCAGTGCCGGGAAACAGGGCGTGAAGAATGTTTGAGTCCCGTAGGGACGATTGAAACATCAGCCGTCCCTACGGGACTGAATTAAAATTTATCGCATCTCTCCCGGCACTGAAGTGCCGGGCTATTTCCGTTTGTCCTCGCAGGACAAATTCACCGCGTTACTCCTGCCACCTGAATCGCTCGCCGTCGCCCCCGTTCCAGGGGTTGCCGCGCATGTGGTAGCCGCCCTCTTCCCAGAAGCCCGCCCGGTCCTCTTCTAAGAAGCGCACGCCCTTGACCCACTTGGCCGACTTCCAGGCGTAGAGCTGCGGGACGATCAGGCGGACGGGGCCGCCGTGCTCCGGGGGAATCGGCCGTCCGTCGTGCGACCAGGCGAAGAGCGAGTCTTCGGCGAGGAAATATTCGATGGGGAGATTCGTCGTCCACCCGTAATCGTACCCGAAGGCCATGACGAACTTCGCCTCCGGCCGGACCCCGACCGTGCTCGCGAACTCGCGCGCCGACACGCCGCCCCACACGTTGTCGAGCCGCGACCATCGCGTCACGCAGTGGAAGTCCGCGTAGACTTTGACCGCGGGAAGCTGCATGAACTCGTCGAGCGACCAACTTTGCGGGCGCTCGACCAGCCCGTCAACCTCGAACCGCCAGGTCGCCAGATCAACGTCGGGCGTGCCGTGCGCGTCGAGCACGGGCCACTTGCGCGTGCGCGTTTGCCCCGGCGGGACGCGGTTCGCGCGCCGCGTGTCCGGGCTGATGATGACCTCCGGCTCCTCAACCTCCTCGGGCCGCCGCGGCTCGCCCTTCTGGTACAGCGGGTCGTTGAACAGATTTCCAAGAAAGCTCATAAGAATTCCGAAAAGTAGTCAGTAGTCAGTAATCAGTCGTCAGCCAAAAACTGATTACTGACTACTTCTTCACATTCCTCTCCGCTAAAGACATCAACTCTTCGGGCATCCACTTGCCGACGCCTTTTTTGAGCGACTCGGAGATGCCGACCGTGCGGTCGTGCCAGGTGTCGGCCGCGCCCTGGTGCCCGCGCTGGCGCTCGTAGTTCTCTGTCTGCTCAAGGCTCAGCACGATGCCGTTGACGACCTCCTTCCAGTCCTTCTGCTGGATGCCGCGCATGACGAGGGGGAGGCCGGCGCTCCAGTCCTCCTCGGGCGCGCGCGCGTCCTGCTCGGGGATGGTCAGCCGGTCGGTTGGCGGGAAGGGCTTCCCCTTGAACTCCTTGAGAAGCATCGCCTTCAAATCCTTGTAAGACGCCTTCGGGTTCTCACCCTTGAGCGCCTGCGCGCGGCGGAAAATGTCCGCCACAGTCGTCTGCTCTTCAGCCATCGCGTCCCCCTCTCAGACCTCCTGCCGAATTTGTTCGTGTGCCATAGAAATACCCTACGGCCGGCGGAAGAGCAAGAGCAGTGGGCGGCAGGCCGCAGGCAGTCGGCGGCAGTTGAGCAAGGGCGGCATTGACGCCTGAAGATAAAGGCCAAGATTCTGTGACAAGATTGTTAACTGCCAACTGCCCACGCCTGCTGCCCACTGCCTTGCCATCGCCCCTCTTTTATGTTCTAAATCTCATTCACCAGCTAGACCAGCAAAGAGAACAAGAGGGGTTTTAATGTCCGAAGTAATTATTTCCGCGGAGCCGACCGTTTTACATTCTGACCAGGCGGCGGGGCGGCCCGTCTGCCACGTCTGCGGTCGGGAAGCGCCCGACGGGCGCATTCCGTTCACTTCGATTTCCGAGAGCCTGCAAGTCATCATCGCGGCCAACGCCCCGGCGGGGGCGCTGCTCGCGGAAGTCTGCCCACGCTGCGTGGAGTTATTCGAGCGCGCACGCCAGCAGCTCGAAGCCCACTCGGTCATCTTCGAGCAGGGCGGGCACGTCCTTTCGACGCCGCTCAGGATGGACGCCGACGAGCGCTTCACCGGCCGCGGCGTCACCATCGCCTTCCTCGACTCGGGCTTCTACCCGCACCCGGACCTGACGACGCCTTTGAACCGCATCCTCACTTACCACAGCCTCGTCGCGGCCGAGGGCGACAAGACCACGCTGGAGACGCCCGACCCTTCGAGCTGGCACGGGATGATGACTTCGGTGGTCGCGGCCGGCAACGGCGGACTCTCGCACGGCTTCTACCGCGGCATCGCGCCGGACGCGCGGGTCGTCCTCGTCAAGCTCGCGCGCTCGGGCCGCATCCTCGAAGGCGACATAGAGCGCGGACTCCTTTGGGTGATGGAGCACCGCGAGGAGTACAACATCCGCGTCGTCAACATCTCGGCGGGCGGCGACGACGAGCAGCCTTACCTGCACAACTCGCTGGCGCAGACGGTCGAGCGGGCGGTCAAGGAGGGGCTGGTCGTGGTCTGCGCCGTCGGCAACGCCGGCCACCATCCGGGCCACCCGGTGCTCCCGCCCGCGAGCGCGCCCTCGTGCATAGCCGTCGGCGGCCTGGACGACCAGAACTCGACGGACCGCGCTCGCCGCGGCATGTACCGCTCGTCCTACGGCCCTACCATTGACGGCTTGCAGAAGCCCGAAGTGATTGCGCCCGGCATCTGGGTGCCCGCGCCCATCCTGCCGGGCACGCCGACCGCGGAAGAGGCCGAGCTACTCGCGATGCTGGACAGCGCGCCCGACGACCAGTTGCACGAGCTGATTGAGGCCAACGCCGGAGTGGACAAAGACCTGGACGAGGCGCGCGGCCTGCGCGTCTCGCTGCTGCGCCAGTTAATCACCATCAAGCTGCGCGAGGGCAGCGTCATCAGCGAGCACTACAAGTACGTGGACGGGACTTCGTTCGCCTCGCCCATCGTCGCCTCGATCATCGCGTGCATGCTGGAGGCGAACCCGAGGCTTTCGCCGCAGCAGGTCAAGCGCATCCTGATTGAGACGGCGGAAAGGCTGCCGAGCATCGAAGTTGACCGCCAGGGCTGGGGCGTCGTCGCCCCGCGCAAGGCCGTCGAGTTGGCGCTCGCGGTTCGGTAATTGGAGCCCCGGAGGGGCGGCGGATTATTAGCCCGCGGCGCAAGCTGTGGGATTGAGTCCCAGAAATGTGCGAGCCCCGGAGGGGCGAAAGACTCTTTCGCCCCTCCGGGGCTCGCAATTTTATTTTCGGCTTGTGCCCAGGGCTGACGCCCTGGGCTATTGCTCTGCCGCGCCCTCAGGGGCTAAGGCACGGCGACGATTGAGATGCGCATGGAGTCGGCGAGCTTGAGCATCTCTTCGCGGTCGAAGATGAGTGTCTTGCCGGCGGTGAGGCAGAGGCAGGTGGCCCCGGCCTCGATCATCGTCTCGACCGTTGGGACGCCGACGACCGGCACGTCGAAGCGCATGTCCTGGTCGGGCTTGGCGACCTTGACGACCGTCAGCCGGCCGCGCGCCAGCCCGCCCGCGCGCCGCACGGTCGCGTCCGTCCCCTCCATCGCCTCGATGGCGACGCAGGCCCGCGCGCGCACCACGATGGTCTGGCCCAAATCCAGCCGCGCTATCTCGCGCGCCACTTCCAGCCCGTACTCTATGTCGCCGCGCTCGCGCTCCGTCGGCTCGCGGCGCGTCAGCGTGCCGACCCGCGGCAGGTGGTCTTGCAGAAAGTAGGTCGAGTCGATCAGCTCTATCCCCTCGCTCGCCAACTCGTCGGCCACCGCGCCGATGAGCGCGTCCGTGTTGCGGCGCGGCAGTCTCAGCAGCATCTTGAGCATCCGCACGTCGGGCAGCGCCCCGCTGAAAATCTGCACGTGCTTGACCTGCCCCGCCATGATCGCCTGGCGCACGCCCTCGCGCTTGAAGAAGCGAATCATCTTCCCCAACTGCCCTATGCCGACCCAGACGACGCGCTCGGCCGCGCGCTCAATCTCGGGGTCCGTCTCCTCGCGTATCGCCGCCACCGACAGAGACACGCCCGCCCTGCGCGCTCCTTCGAGCACTAGGAAAGGGAAACGCCCGTTGCCCGCGATCAGACCGTAGCGCATGAGAGAGAGTTTATGGCTTTCACTTGAGAATCTCTTTGGGCAGACGCTCCGGGTCGAAGCGCACGTAATGCTCAACGGTTGCATACGCCCGCTTGGTGCGGCCCTCTTCAATGATTATCCGTGACTCGTCTTCCCAGTCGTAATTGTACTCCACGAGCACCGCGCCGCCCTTTTTGAAATTCTTCAGCGGCACGTCGAAGAACACGTAATTACCCCCGTAGAGCCTGACGCGCTCGGCCACGTGGAAGTCCCCGTCAATGACCAAGCTGCTCTCGCCCGGATACCTCATTAAATACATCAAGTCCAACTCCTGGTCGTGAGCCACCGGCCCGACCCTGATTTCGGGCCGGGGGACGTACTTACCGTCTTTGATCGTAAAGGAAAGGGGGGCCGCTCCGCGGACCTGGCCGGGCAGCGCCCTAAAACTGATCGCGCAGTCCGAGTTGTTTTCCAGCCGCAGCAGTACGCCCGGCACGTCCTTGTCGCCGTCCCACACCTTAGCGACGGGGCGTTCGTATGAGATAAGTAGCGGCGGCTTACTCTTATCCAGGGCCGGACACCCGGAGCGGAGGGAGGGCATAGCCTCACGGGCAAGCATCACGTGGCCGAAAGCCAGCGGGAGGAAGACGAGTCCGAGCGCCGCAGCGAAAAATAATCGGGGCCGTCTGGTCATAAAATTCTGCTTTCCGTGAGGCGTCGTCTACTTGATGACCCCGCGCGCGGAGGTCTCGATGAAGCGGACGAGTTCGTCCACCTCCTTCGAGTCTTTGATTTCGGCGCGGACGCGTTCGAGCGCCTGCGTGGTGTTGAGCTTCGCCGAGAGGAGCAGGTGGAAGGCGTGGTGCAGGGTTCGGATGACTTCCTGCGGGTAGCCGCGGCGCTTCATCCCCGTGACGTTCAGGCCGTAGCACTTGGCGTGGTTGCCGACCGTGAGCGCGTAGGGGAGCGCGTCCTTGACGACGACCGAGTAGCCGCCGATGTAAGCCTCGCGCCCGACGCGGCAGAACTGGTGGACGCCCGAGTAGGCCCCTATGTTCGCGCCGTCCTCGACCGAGACGTGGCCCGCGAGCGTCGCGCCGTTCGCCATGATGACGTGGTCGCCGAGGAGGCAGTCGTGCGCGACGTGCGCCTGGGCCATAATCAAACAGTCGTCGCCCGTCTTCGTGAGGCGGCCGCCGCCCTCCGTCCCGCGGTGGATGGTGACGAACTCGCGTATCCGGTTGCGCCGGCCGATGCGCGTCTCGGCCGGCTCGCCCTTGTACTTCAAGTCCTGCGAGGCCAGCCCGATTGAGACGAAGGGGAAGACGTGTGTCTCGTCGCCGATGCGGGTGCGGCCGTCGATGACGCAGTGTGATTCGAGGCGCACGCGGTCGCCCAACACGACGTCGTCGCCGACGGTGCAGTAGGGGCCGACGTAGCAGTCTGTGCCGAGGCGCGCTTCGGGGCTGACGACGGCTGAAGGGTGTATGAATTGCACGGCCGAGGCGTCGCGGGGGCGTAAGGCGCTCATTGAGAGGCGGCGCTCCTGTCCGTGATGACGCTCATGATGTCCGCCTCGGCGGCGAGCTGGCCGCCGACGTGCGCCTCGCCCCGCATCCGCTGGACGCGGGAGCCGACGCGGACGGGCGTGACCGTCAGCACGAGCGTGTCGCCTGGGACGACGGGGCGGCGGAAGCGCGCGTTGTCGATGCCGCTGAAGAGGACGAGCTTCTTCTCGCGGTCCTCGATCAGGCTCAGGGCGTAGACGGCCCCGACCTGCGCCATCGCCTCGACTATCAGGACGCCGGGCATGACGGGCGCGCCGGGGAAGTGGCCCTGGAAGAAGGACTCGTTGATCGTCACCTGCTTGACGCCGACGATCCTTTCGCCGGGGACGAGTTCGGTGATGCGGTCGACGAGCAGGAAGGGATAGCGGTGCGGCAGGATTTCCTGGATCGCGCGCGCGTCGTAAACGGCCATAGAGTTGATGAGGAAAAAGTAGAAAGGTAAAAGGCAAAAGGGAAGACCGCGGGCGCGCGCCTTCTTCCCTTCGCCTTTCGCCTTTTACCTTTTGCCTTCTTTAGCGGGTGCCGGCCGAGGCCGTCGCCGGGTTCTTGGCGTTGTACTCGGCGATGAATGCCTTGGTCACGTCCATCGCCGGGTTGACCGTCAGGACGGCCTCGCCCATCCGGCTGATGTCGAGGATCATCGTGATGCCGCGCTGCTGAGCGAACTGGTTAAGCGCGTTGACGATGTCCTGCGAGACGGGGCGGATGACTTCCTGGTAGCGCTTGGCGAAGTCAGCGTCGGCCTGCTCTTTCTTGTACTTGAGGTCGCGCTGAAGGCGCTCGCCCTCGTCCTGCTTGGCCTGAATCGTCTTCGGGTCGACGACCGTGTTGCCGCCGGCCGTCAGCTTGCTGATCTCGTCGGCGATGGCCTTGATGCGGTTCTGCATGTTGGTCAATTCGTCCTGACGCGGCTTGAACTCGCGCTCCAGCGTCCTCATGACGCTGACGTAGCGCGAGATGCCCGCCTTCTCGTCGGCGAATTCGCTGGTGTCAATATAGGCGATCTTGCTCTCGGGCACGTTCGCGCTGGCGGATGCGGCCGGGGCGGTCGCGGCGGGCGCGCCTCCCGCCGGGCGGGTCTGGGCCGAGGCCGAGACGGCGAGGATGGCCGCGAGCATCATGGCGGCGGCGATGATACGGAAATTTCTCATGACTTTCTTGCTATTGCTCCTTACAAGGTGAAAGGCGGATAGGTCGTAAATCGTAAATGGTAAATCGTAAATCGGAGAACGTTGTTTCGATTTACGATTCACGATTTACGATTTACGTCTTTACGATGTTCCTCCCGCCCGGATGGTTGACAAACAAATCAGTTAAAAAGTTCGTCCGACGCTGAAGCGGAAAACGTTCCGCTTCTCGTTAAAGAAGATGCCCGGCAGTTCCTCGACGAAGCCGCGCCGCGCGCTCGGATTATACGCATAAATCAGGCGGAACGGCACGTTGATGATGGGAACCTGGAAACGAAACTCGACGCCGACGCTCGACTTGAAATCCCCGATCTTCGAGAAGACGCTCTCGCTCAGCTTGACGACCGTGTTGGTCTGCGCCTCGCCGCGTAGGAAGACCTGCTGGAGCCCGACGGGCAGGCCCGAGAGCGGGTCAATCGGCCCGACCCTGAGCGCGTTCGTGAACTCTTCCTGCGAGATCAGGCGCGCGTCGCGCAGGACGAGCCCGCCCGTGACGGGCAGGAACGCGAGCGGCGAGTTGTTCTGGCAGGCCGCGAGCGAGTTCAGTGACGCCAGGACCTGCTGCCCGCGGCAGAGGATGAACCCCTGCGACGGCAGGAACGTGGACGCGTCCAGGAAGCTCGACGAGAAGCCCTGGTCCGCGCCGGAGCGCAGGTTGAAGGCCGACCCCACGTCCGCGAACGCGGCCATCGTCAGCGGGCCGAAGATGGGGATGCGGTACTCGAAGTTCCCGAGAATCTGCGTGTCGCCGCCGACGGACGTGAACGCTCGCGGCAGTGACACCTGGTTGCCGGGGTTCGTCCCCGTGAAGACGCCGACGTTGGCGATGTCCGCCGGGAGCCCCGGGGCCGCGTTGATGGGGGTGCCCGCCGCGTTGGTCGCCAGCACGACGTTTTGCGAGGTGACGAACCTGTCAATCGGGACGATGGGGCTGATCGAGCGGACGTTGTAGCCGCGGATCGTGAACTCGTCGCCGAGGAAGAACCGCTCGTAAATCGGCACGCCGTTGATGAAGGCGAGCGACGGCGAATCCTTGACGGCCTGGGAGATGGCGAAGCTGCCGATGTGCGCGGCGACGACGCGGAAGCCGAAGACCTCAGGCTGCTGGTCGCGCCCCGTGCGGCGCACGGGGAAGTACTGCGTGTAAGAGATCTGCGGCGAGTAGGTGCGAACGTCGCCGCCGAGGCCGGCCAGCGAGACCGAGGCCGAGACGGAGCGGCCGCGGACGGGCTCGTTCGGGTCCTTGGCGAAGCCGCGCGAGTCGTAGGCGTAAGTGCCCGTGGCGCGGCTCGTCAGGATGTTCGGCTGCTCGTAGATGACCGGGATGAACTGCGTGTTGTTCGGGTCCGTGTTGACCTCCGGGTCTTGCACGTTGGTGCGCGAAAGCTGGTACGAGAGGCCGACGCGCGAGAGCTGCGAGAAGGCCGTCTTGCGCATGAACTCGGAGAGCGGGGCGCTGGCGAAAAGCGACGCGCCGATGGAGTTGCGCGTGAAGAGGTTTTCGTCCGAGACGTTCAGGAAGTCGAGCGAGGAGCCCAGGAGCCCCTGCTGCGCTTCGAGGTTGCCCGAGAGGAACGTGCCCTCGCCGAAGAACTTCTGCGAGTAGGCGAAGATCGAGAAGCCGACCGTGATGGGCCGGTTCTTGACGTAAGGCTCGGTGAACGAGAACTGGAACGAGCGCTGGCGGTTGCCGTAGGCCAGGTTGAACGCGAGCGTCTCGCCGCGGCCCAGGAGGTTGTTGGTCGAATACTCCAACCCGAAGAAGGAGCCGCCGATGCCCGAGATGCCGCCGTTAAATGAAATCTGCTGGCGGCCGCGCTCCACGACCTTGAGGTTGATGTCGACCAGCGCCTCCTCCTCGTCCGTGCGGAAGTCGGCGTCGCGCTCGGCGTCGAGCGGGTCGAAGAAGCCGAGCTGGTTCAGGCGGAGCACGGAGATGTCGAAGGCGCGCTGGTTGTAGATGTCGCCCTCGTTGACGAGGATTTCGCGGCGGAGCACGTTGTCGCGCGTGAACGTGTTGCCGAGGAATTCGAGCCGCCGCAGGGTGAACTGCTTGCCCTCGGTGATCGTGAAGACGAAGTCGGCCGTGCCCGCCTTCGGGTCCGTCGGGCTGTCGTGGAAGGTGGGCTCGACGTCGTACTCGTACTGGATGAAGCCCTGCGAGCCGTAAGCCTTCTTCAGGTCCTCCTGGAGCGCCTTGCCGATGCGCTCGCCGTTCGCCACGTCGCCCGGCTTCAGCCCGACGACCGCCTGGATGACCTGCTCGGAGAAGATTGAGTTGCCCTCGATCTTGATGGTGCCGATGCGGTAGAGGCGGCCTTCGCTGACGGGGATGATCACGCGCAGTCCCTCGTCCGTCGAGGAGAGGAACGGGAGCGGGAGGAAGAAGCCCGTGCGGCGGCGGCCGAGGCCCTCGACGCGCGGCTCGCCGGTGCGCGCCTGGAGGTAGCCCTTCGAGCGCATGTAGAACTGGACGCGGCGCATGTCGACTTCGAGCTTCTCGCGGTCGAGGATGTCCTGGCCGCGGAAGCGCGAGATGAGTCCCGCCTCCTTGACGTAGGCCATCTGCGAACGGAGGTTGCCGTCGCTGAAGACCTCGTTGCCCTCGAACTGGATTTCGACGACGCGGACGCGGTCGCCCTCCTTGATGTCGAAGGTGATGGCGGTCGAGGTGGCGGAGACCTCGTCGGTGCGGACCTCTATGGTCGCGTTCGGCTTGCCGCGCGCGGCGAGCAACTCCTTGATGACGCGCTTGGCGTTCTCGACCTTGACGGGGTCGTAGATGTTCTCCTTGGAGACGCCGACGCGCCGCTCGCGGAACGCCTTGAGCACGTCGGATTCGGGGACGCTCTTCAGGCCGTCGAACTGTATGTCGCGGATGATGGGCAGCTCCTCGACGACGAAGATGACGCGGGCCCCGCCGCGCGGCGCGTCCTCGACCTCGACGCGGGCGTTGGCCTTGTTGAAGAAGCCGAGCGCGAGCAGCGTCTGCAAGTCGCGCTGAGCCTGCTCGGGGCTGAAGGGGGTCTCGGGCTTGGTGTTGACGTAGTAGAGCAGGTCTTCGTCCTTGTTGCGGCGGTTGCCCTGGATGTCAACCTCCTCGACCATGCGCTGCTGTGTGGTTTGTGCTTGCGCGCTCGGGGCCGGGGCCAGGAGCGAGCTGATTCCGATGATTGCGCCCAGGAAGATGAGCAAAGGGGCACGACCGATTTGCATAAGTGCTATACCCTCAGACGGTACTGACAGAGACTTCAGGGAGCTGAATCTAAGACGAAAGCTAAAAGATAAAGGAAAAAGTGCCCGCCGGCGGGCGCGATTTCTGGGAACTGGAAGCAGTTGGATTCCTCGCGCCGAGTCGCGCGTTGCCAGCTCCCTCTCCAGCAAAGTCGCAGATTATACAAGGAAAACAAGTCTAAAGTCCAAAGTCCAGTGTCCAAAGTCGGAAAACGCCTGTTTGACTTTGGACACTGGACTTTGGACTTTGGGCTCGTCGCCTCAGTGAATCAAGAGCGCGTCGCCGGACTCTTCCTCCGCGACGCCGACCGGGCGGTAGTTCAACTCGTTCACGTCCAGATAGACTTCGATGAGCGATGCCTCGACCAAATGCCCCTGAATCAGCGCCTCGGAGAGCGGGTCTTCGACGTGCTTTTGCAGCGCGCGGCGCAGGGGCCTGGCCCCGTAGGAGCGGTCGGCGCAGGTCTTCGTGACCAGCCAGCGCTTGGCCTCGTCCGTCAGGCGGACTTCGAGTCCGCGCTTGGCGAGCGTGCGGTTCATCTGCTCGATCTGAAGCTGGACGACTTCGAGAAGCTCGTCGTCGAGGAGCTGGTCGAAGATGATGATCTCGTCCAGGCGGTTGATGAATTCCGGGTTGAACGTCTGGCGCACGGCCGACATGACCATCTCTTCGAGCTTCTCGCGCGAGGCGTCCGTGGTCGCCTGGAAGCCGAGCGTGCCCTTCTTCTGTATGAAGCGCGCGCCGATGTTCGAGGTCATGATGATGATGGCGTTCTTGAAATCGACGGTGTTGCCGAGCGCGTCCGTCAGGATGCCGTCCTCGAAGACTTGCAGGAGCACGTTGAAGATGTCCGGGTGCGCTTTTTCGATTTCGTCGAAGAGCAGGACCGAGTAGGGCGAGCGCTTGATGCGCTCGGTCAGTTGTCCGCCCTCCTCGTGCCCGACGTAGCCCGGCGGGCTCCCGATTAACTTCGAGACGGAGTGCTTCTCCATGAACTCGGACATGTCGAAGCGGATCATGGAGCGCTCGGAGCCGAAGAGGAATTCGGCGAGCGAGCGGGCGACCTCGGTCTTGCCGACGCCCGTGGGGCCGAGGAAGAGGAACGAGCCGACCGGGCGCTGCGGGTTCTTGAGTCCCGCGCGCGAGCGGCGGATGGCGCGGGCGAGCGCCGAGATAGCGGGGCGCTGCGAGACGACGCGCAGATGCAACTCGACTTCGATGCGCAGGAGCTTGCGCGTCTCCTCCTCCTTCAGGGAGGTCACGGGGATGCCCGTCCAGCGCGCGATGACTTCCTCTATGTCGTCCTTCGTCACCTCCGCGTTGACGAGCGCGTCCTCGTTCGCGGCCTCCTGCATGCGGAGGTTCCCGAGCGGCTTGTCGCCCGCGTAAGTGGTGTGCGGCAGTTCGATGAACGGCGGGTTCCACTCCTCGATGTTGCCCTGCTCGCGGCGGACCCGGAGCTTGACGCGCGCGCCCGCCTCGTCAATCACGTCGATGGCCTTGTCGGGCAGGAAGCGGTCCGGGATGTAGCGGTTCGACTGGTAGACGGCCGCCTCGATGGCGTCCTCCGTGTAGCGCACCTGGTGAAAACTCTCGTAGCGCTCGCGCACGCCGTCGAGAATCTGCACGGCCTCGGCCTCGGTCGGCGGCGGGACCTTGACGGCCTGGAAGCGGCGCTCCAAGGAGCGGTCCTTCTCGATTGACTTGCGGAACTCGGCGGGCGTGGTCGCGCCGATGCACTGGACTTCGCCGCGCGAGAGCGCAGGCTTCAGAATGTTGGCGGCGTCTAAGGAGCCTTCGGCCGAGCCCGCGCCGACGAGCGTGTGCAGCTCGTCGATGAAGACGATGTAGTGCGGGTTCTCGATCAGCTCGCGCATGATCTGCTTGAGCCTTTCTTCGAACTGGCCGCGGTACTTCGTGCCGGCGACGATGAGCGAGAGGTCGAGCGAGAGGATGCGCTTGTTCTCAAGGAACGAGGGGACCTCGCCGCGGACGATGCGCTGTGCCAGTCCTTCGACAATCGCGGTCTTGCCGACGCCGGGCTCGCCAATCAGGACGGGGTTGTTCTTCGTGCGGCGGCAGAGGATTTGGACGACGCGCTCGATCTCGGCCTCGCGGCCGACGAGCGGGTCCAGTTTGTCGGAGGCGGCGTCGTCCGTCAGGTCGCGCGAGAATTCGACGAGGTGCGGCGTGTCCTTCTTGGCGGAGGCGCGCGCGTCCGCGCCGGTCTGGCGCGCGATCTCGTCGCGCACGGCGTTCAGGCGCAGGCCGCGCTCGTAGAGAATCTCGGCCGCCATCGAGCGGTCCTCGCGCAGCAGCCCGAGCAGCAGGTGCTCGGTGCCGATGTGGCGGTGTTGCAGTCGGTCGGACTCCTCGTGCGCGTAGGCGAGCACACGCTTGGTCTCGGGCGCGAGCGGGAGTTCGACGCTCGTCGAAATCTTCTCGCGCAGGAGCGTGCGGCCCTCGATCTCCTTGCGGATGGCTTCGATGTTGACCTGCGCGCGCGGGAAGAAGCGGCCCGTGAGGGTCTTGTCCTCGCGCATGAGGCCGAGGAGGAGGTGCTCGGGCTCGATGGCAGGAGCGCCGAACTGGCTGGCTTCGTAGCGCGCGAAGAAAATGACGCGCCGCGCTTTCTCCGTGTAGCGTTCGAACATAAAGAGACCGTTTCCGCCGGATGACTGTTGGAATTATTGCCTGATGGCTGGGCGAAAGGGAGACCCGCGCCGCACCACGCGGGCATTATAACCTACAACTGTCGGGTTTAGGCAATAAGGTTAAAAAAAGCGGGCCGCGGAAAAATGGCGCGGCGATTGGCCCCGCGGTTTTCTGCACGCCAGCGCCGGCGATTCCCGGCCCGGTAAAATCTTGACTGCCGTCCCCGGCAGGCGTAGAAGATTCCGCTAGAGCGCAGTTCTCCGTTCAGGCCGGGCCTCCGCCCCGTCCGGCCGTTGGCCTTGAGTCCTCAAACTTGGTAGGAGAAAATCCTATGAAAACTCGAAGACACCTCTCGCGTCTCAGTCGCCGGAGACTATCAGTCATAAGCTTCGGGTTGCTGCTCTCGTCGCTCGTCCTACTGGGCTTCACCGTGAATTCTAGTGAGGCCAGCGGCAACGCACAGGATAGAAAATACAAGGTCAAAACCTTCAAGGGCATGCCTGTCACAGTCGAGGAAGTGAGGAACCTGCAAAAGGAGAAGGACTGGTTTCGTGATTTGGAGATAGTGATTAAGAACATCTCCGGCAAGCCGATCTACTACATGTCTTTCAGTCTGATCTTCCCTGACGTTCCGCCCTCTGCCGACGCGCCCGCAGGTGCGAAAGTGGCGTTCCCGTTTCGCTTCGGTAATCGCAGGCTGCGGGACTTGCGTAACCTCGCCGGGCCGGGAGATGTTTCAATCAAGCCGGGCGAAACTTACGTGTTCACTGTTTACAAAGGGTTCGCGGAAGGCTTCGAGAACATGCACAGGAAGAAGAACCTTTCGCGCGAGGCGACGAAAAACTTTTACTTTCGTTTCGACAACTTCAGCTTCGGCGACGGAACAGGATTCGTCGGCGGGGGCCTCAACGGCCTTAAAGATTACCGGGGCAAGACCTCTTCGAATAAGAAGAACGACGACCCAATCAGCCCGCGCCGGCCCGAAAGCTCTCGGGAGTGGTTACTACTGGCAATAGACTGGAAGGACACGGGCTGGGTCAAATCTTCCGCGACAGGCTGTGCCGCTGCGCCACGCCGGGCGTCTGTACCCCGAGCCCCGTTGCCGTAGACGTGGCGGGAGACGGCATCAAGCTGACAAGCCCGCGCGAGGGCGTCTTCTTCGACATCTCGGGCAAGGGCCGGGGACTCATCTCGTGGACCGCCGCCAATTCGGACGACGCGTGGCTCGCGCTCGACCGCGACCGCGACCGCAAGGTTGACGACGGGACGGAGTTGTTCGGCAACTACACGCCGCAGCCAAGTGTCGAGACCCCGCACGGCTTCCTCGCGCTGGCGGAGTCCGACAAGGCGACGAACGGGGGCAACGACGACGGCGTGATTGACGCCCGCGACACCATCTACCCGCGGCGGCTGCTCTGGCAGGACGCCAACCACTACGGAACCTCAGAGGCGGGCGAGTTGCACACGCTGGCCTCCCGTGACGTGACCAGCCTGGGGCTCGATTTCAAAGAGTCCAAGCGCACCGACGAGCACGGCAACCAGTTCCGGTACAGGGCGAAAGTGAGGGACGCCAAAGGCGCGAAGGTCGCGCGCCGGGCGTGGGACGTTTTTCTCGCCACTACGTAGCGGCTGCTTGTCATGTGCCTTGCCCGACTAGAAATACGGGACACGCGAAAGGCGCTGCTCCCGGCGGAAAGCGGCGGCCATTAGTCGTCTATTCTTCACGAGACTTGAGCCAGAGACGGTCAGCGTTGACATCCCTCGACGGGGGTCATAATATCGCCGCGCGAGCTCGTCAAACAAAGACCCAGATTTCCCCTGCGGCTGCGGCCCAGGTCAGGGGATAAACTCCCAACAGCAATTGGGCCACGCGCGCGTGGACGTGTCCGAACGCTCGGCCCGTCTGTAGATAACCAAGTGACAACTGAACCGGGGATCGGCGGCGCTTGCGCTTTCGTCGCGCGTGCGCCCGCGTCCCCCTGCCTGACCGTTTCGCCGGTCTTGAAAACTTTTTCATTCCCGAAAGGAGAGGCGGCGCTGGCCGCTGGCGGCCATCTTGCCCCGACAACAAGCCGTGAACAAAAAATTCCTGAGCCTTGCTTTCACTTTTCTTCTCTCCCTCTGCCTCGCGCCCTCGCTCGTGGCGCAGGAGGGCCGCGTGCTCTACAAGGACACCGCCGCGAACCGCGCGCGTTTGAACCAGGTGATGGGCCCGACGGGCAACGTCGAAGCATTCCGCAGGGAGTACGACGACTACCTGGCCGAGATGCAGCAGGTGATGGGCGTCGTGCTGGAAAGTAAGTTGGCCCAGAGGCTGGTGAAGCAGAAAGGGCTCGCCCCGCTGGAACAGCTCGCCGCGGCCCGCCAAAACATCCCGGATTTGACGCCACAGGACTTGACGCTGCTGCGCGCGGCCCTGGCAAAGACCCCCTCCTGGAGAGCTATGCCGCAGCGCATCAACGCACTCTTCAGGCCGGAAGTGCGGAGCGGGTTGCAGGCCATGTCCGTCAAAGGGACGGCCGCGCTCGGCGACATCCCCAACCCGGCCGGCATCACGCTGGGCGGGGGCGTGACGCCCGACAACTGCTCGGACGCGTTCCTGAACGGCGAGCCGCGCGTCAGCAACACTGACATCTCCATCGCCGAGGCGGCCGTCATCGCGGCCCACGCCGCCATGGAGGTGCTGCCGACGGATGCCATTACGGTCGCGGCCCACGCGACGGCCGCGGGCGTCGTCGCCGGCGTCGAGGCGGCCGCCCTCACGCTCCAGACTCTCAAAGCCATCTCGGACGACTGCTCGGGCCAGGCTTTCGAAGACTACATCACGTCCAACCTCGACACGACCGTCTCGTCCCGCGCCTCGCAGGCGACCGCCGACAGCATCGAGAACAGGCTCATTGACCGCCTGGACGTGAAGGTCTCGACGCGCGCCACGCAGGCGAGCGTGGACGAGCTGCAAGGCGACGTGGACACGGCCAACGCGAACATCAACCTCGCGAACCAGAGGCTCGTCCAACTGCTCGCCAACCTGGCGGACTTCCAGGCGCAGCACCTGCGCCTACAGATCGAAGAGAACCTGGCCGCCGGCACCAACGACGCCGCCGTGGGCCAATTCGAACTGCCCGCGGCGAAGGGCGGCCACCTGGAACTGGTCCGCTCAATCGTGGTCGACACGATAAACAAGCTACAGGCGGCGGGCCAGAACATAGGCAACGCCAAGTCGTTCCTGGCCAAAGGCGACCAGTACAAGGCGGCCAACAAGTTTAAGGACGCCTACGATTCTTACCGCCAGGCTTACAGGACGGCCACGGGCCACTAGGCCCGGCAGCAACGGTCAGTCTTTTATTCTTCCGCCTTCCAGAACGAGCGTGCGGTCGCACGCGTCGGCGAGCTGCGCGTTGTGCGTGGCGACGACGACGACGGCCGCGCGCTCGCGGCTGTAGGAGCGAAGCCTACGGCCTATCTCGTCGCCGGTCGCGGCGTCCAGGTTGCCGGTCGGCTCATCTGCCAGCACCAGGCGCGGGGCGCGGATGAGGGCGCGGGCGACGGCGACGCGCTGCTGCTCGCCGCCCGACAACTGCCCTATGGTGTGCGCCGCGCGCTCCTTGAGCCCGACAGTTTCGAGCGCCTCGCCCGCGCGCCGCAGGCACTCGCCCCACCTGGCGCGGCCTATGAAGAGCGGGAGCGCGACGTTCTCCGCGGCCGTCAAATCCGGCAGCAGGTGATGGAACTGAAAGACGAAGCCGACCGCCTCGTTGCGAAAGCTGCTCAGGCGCGCGCCCGACGCCGCGGAAATCTCGAACTCACCCAAACGGATTAACCCCGCGTCCACTTCTTCCAACCCGCCGAGCGTGTGCAGCAGAGTTGACTTGCCCGCGCCCGACGCCCCGACGACCGCCACCATCTCGCCCGCCGCCGCAGAGAAAGAGACCGCGCGCAAGACTTCAAGCTCCGCGCCCTCCGGCGTGCGGAAGGATTTTCGCAGCCCTTCCACGGCCAGGCCGTCACGACTTTGAATTTGAGATTTGAAATCTGAGATTTGAGATTCTCCTGCGTCTAACTGTCGCGCAAGGCTTCGGCCGGGCGCAGGCGCGCGGCCGAGCGCGCCGGGTAGATGGTCGCGAGCAAACACAGAGCGAAGGCGACGAGCGCCGCGAGGGCTACGTCTTGGGCGCGCGCGTGGAAGGGCACGTTGCTGATCGAGTAGATGTCGGCGGGGAGGCTGACGAGCTTGTACTTGTCCCCGACGAAACAGGCGATCAGGCCGAGCACTATGCCCGTGACGATTCCGATGAGGCCGAGGACCGCGCCCTCTATGACGAAGACGAGCATGATGCTGCGTGCGCGCGCGCCCATCGCGCCGAGGACGGCTATGTCCGCCTTGCGCTCGACGACCAGGAGTACGAGCGTCGCCGTGATGTTGAGCGTGGCGACGAGGATGATGAGCGCGATGATGAAGAGCCCCATGCGCCGTTCGAGCGCCAGCGCCGCGAAGAGCGGGCGGTTCGCCTCCTGCCAGTTGACGGTCGTGTACTCGGGGCCGAGCCGCTCGCGCAATCGGGCAGAGACCTGCTCGACCGCGTAGATGTCCGTCACGTCGACGCTGACGACGGAGGCCGCGGGCTCGTCCATGCCTGCGAAGCTCGCGGCCGTGTCGAGCGAGACGTAGACCCAGGAGGCGTCGTACTCGTAGAGGCCGGACTGGAAGATGCCGGCGACGCGCACGCGGCGGAAGCGGGGCGCGAGCCCGAGCGGCGTCAGCGTCGCCTCGCCTGAGACGACGGTCGCCGTGTCGCCGACGCGCAGGTTCGCGCGCGCGGCCAACTCCGACCCGACGACGGCACTCGGCATGGCCGCCTCGCTCGGAATCTCGTCGAACGAAGTGATGGGGGGCGAAGGTTCCCCGCCCCTCTCGTCCTCCTCACTCTTCGCGAACGGCGACGGCTCGTTGAGCAGCGGCTCGACGGTGCCGGCGACGAGGCTGCGGCGGAGTCCACTGATGGCGCGTTGGCTGTCGCGGTCCAGGCCGCGCAGGACGGCGTAGGCGGAAGCGCCCGCGCCGCTCAGGAGCGCGCCGTCGTAAGTCGTCGGCGCGGCGTCCATGACGCCTTCGGTCTCGCGCACGCGCCGGACGAGCGCGGGCCAGTCCGTGAAGGGCTGCGCGTCGCGGCGCATGACGGTGACGTGCGCGGTGCCCTTCAGGATTTTGTCGCGCATCTCGTCGCGGAAGCCGTTCGAGAGCGCGAGCGCGACGACGAGTGCGGCCACGCCGAACGCGATGCCGAGGACGCTGGCGAGCGCGGTGGCGCGGGCGAGCCGGCGGCGGCGGGCGCGGCGGGCGCGCAAATTCCTGAGCGCGAGAAAGAGTTCGTAAGGCATGGCGACCGGCAGAGAGAGTAAGCGCGCCGGCGTCCGCGGCGCAAACGCGGGAAAGCGCCGGAGAGAAGAAAATCGCCCCGGCGCTTTCACGCTTTAGAAATTGGCCCACGCGCCGCGGGGGAGGCGTGCGCGCCGCCCGCCTCCTCCGCGCCTCTACTTGTTAGCCATCACGTAAGCCCTGGCCTTCGCCTTGTCGCGGTAATCCATCACCCAGGCCAGGTTGCGCTTGGCCCATTCGATGTGCGACTGCCTGAAAGGCTCGAAGTTCTCGTTCTGATTGCCCCTGGCGTCCGTGATGCCGATCTTGTGCGCCACCTCTATGATCAGGTCGTCGTCGCCGGTGGTGCCGACGGCCTGAAAGAGCCTGTGCTTTTCGTCTTCGGTGTAGGTGCGCGCCGTCGTCGTCGGCGTAGTCGTCGTCGTCGTTGGCGGCGTCATCGTGGTGGTCGGCAGTCTGGGAGTCGCGCCGGGGCTGCTGGTCACGGTCGGGCTGTTCCTGTTGTCGGTGGTCTCCGTCGAATCGCCCTTGAGCAGGAAGTAAAGACCTACGCCGCCGCCGATGAGCACGAGCGCGAGCAGTCCTATGATGAGCGGCATCTTGCTGGTCTTGGTCGCGCCTGCGCCGTAGGGCGGCGGCGCACCGTACTGCTGCTGCTGCCCGTACGGGGGCGGCGGCTGTTGGCCGTAGGGCGGCGGCTGTTGTTGGCCGTAAGGCGGCGGCGGCGGGGCCTGGCCGCCGGCCCCTGCTTGCTGGTCCGGATAGTAGCCGCCCTGCGGGGGCGGGTAACCACCGGCGGGCGGCTGCGCCCCCATCCCCGGCGGCGGCTGGTTGTAAGCGCCGGGCGCTTCCCTGACGAGCTGAGTGCCGTCGTTGGCGCAGAACGTCTGTGACTCGTCTGCGTAAATCTGATTACATGAGGGGCAGCGTCCCGGCATAAAGATTCTCCTTTAACCAATAGCGCGACCAATTTTTCTCGGACTGAGACAGATTGTAACAAACTTTTTGCCGGGCCATAAAGCAGGAGTCAGAATGCATGAGTCAGAAGTCAGAAGGGTACGCGGCCGGGAACAACTTCGACAGATTTTCTTTCCCCCGCCTCCTGCTTTATGACAGTTTCGCCTGACCCTTGCAGCGTTCCACTTCTGCGCCGCGATTCTCGGGCAGCAGAGCCTTCAGGTTCGGCGAGTCGCGCGCGGCGTCGTCCGCGAGCGGCCGCACTTCGTAGAGCGCGTCGGAGAGGCGGCGGAAGCGGAAGTGATTCTCAAGTCCGGCCAGCTCGCGCGTCTCCGACTCCTGCCAGCCGCAGGGCGGCCAGAAGCGCGGGTCCGCGTCCACGACGACGCGGCGGTTCTCGTCAAGGTTCTTTTGGACGACCTCGCCGAGTCGGCCCGCGGGCCAGCCGCTGCCCGCGCCGATCACGTCCCACGTGCCGAGGCCCACGCCGCGCCAGTACGTGACAGCGATTGACTGCGCGCCGGAGAGCATGACCGCGCCCGGCGGGACTTGCGCGAGGCGCGCGCGGTAATCCTTCATCGCGGCGTGCTGCGCCGTGAACTTGTCCATAGAGGGCTTCAGGTAGAAGGCCAGCACGACGGCGATGAGAACGACGCCCGCGACTGTGCTCGCGAAGGCGCGTCGCGTCACCTTCAGCCTCGCGGTCTGCTCGCGCATGAAGTGGCAGGCCGCGAGCGGCGCGAGCGCGGGGAGGCCGGTCAGGAAGTAGCGCCAGTTGATTGACGTGCTGTAGTTCAGGAGCAGCAGGAGAGTGGCACAGAATCCCGTGGCGGCCAGCGCGAGCGGCGCGGAAAATCTGCGCGCGCGCCATTCTTTGAAAGCCGCGACGGGCAGGGCCACGGCGACCATCGGCGCGGCGAGGAAAAAGTAGGCGAGGAAAGGCAGAAGATTGCGCGCCGTCAAAGGGTGGCGTGCCGCCTCGACGCGCATGGACTCGCGCCAGCCGTGCCACGCCGCGCGGTAGCCCTCGTCCGACCAGAACAAGTAGGCGAACGGCCCGAAGGCCGCGGCGAGGAAGACGACCAGGGAGAGCGCGAAGTATGTGATTTCCCGCCGGCCCAATTTCCAACCGCAGGCGACGGGCGCGGCGACGAGCCACAGGGCGTAGAAGGCCACGGTCTCGCGCACGTTGACGCCCGCGCCGAGGATTGCCGCGCCCGCGAGCATCAGCCACAGGCGCTGCTCCCGCACGCCGCGCAGGTACGCGAGAAGCGCGAGCGCCGTCAAAAGAATCGACGGAATCTCGGTCATCACCTGCCCGCTATAGATGACGAAGAAGGGCGAGGTGACGACCAGCAGCGCCGCCGCGGTCGCCGCGTGGAATGAGTTCGTGACCTCGCGCGCTAAGGCCCAGCAGGCCGCGGCGGCGAGCGGGCTCTGTAGGACGACCATGTACTTGAAGAGCAGGTACGCGCTCTCGGGCTTGAGGCCGAAGAGGGAGTGTGCGACGTTCCAGGCCGCGTGGTTCGTGTAGATGAAGAGCGAGCGCCCGAGGGCCATCGAAGAGGGTCGGCCTTCGATGGAGGCTAAAGTGTAGTCGAGCGCGTCCCAGTCGCCTATGAAGGGGTCCGCGTAGAGGAGCGCGAGCGCGAGCGCGGCGAGCGCAGGCCCGAGCCACCAGCGCCACGCGGCCCGGAAATTTTGGCCCGGCGACGCGCCCGCCGCGCGCACGCCTTCGTGCTCAACGTCTCTTCTCAAACAGGTACATCTCCACGCCCGGATAAATTATCTCTTTCGCCGCGCCGTACCACTCCGCGAGCTGCCGCGGGACGAGCGGCGTCAATTCGCCCGGATGCGAGACGACGAGCCAGACGCGCCCGCGGTCTTTGACAGACTCACGGAGCAGCGCGGGCAAATTCTCCGCCGTCATCTCCGACTGAAAATCCGGGAAAGGTTTTTCGTCCAGCCCCTCGGTCTTCGAATAGTAGTCGAAGGGGTACTGGCCCGACGCCTGGTTGAAGAGCACGAGGTCGCCGGGCTTCGCCAACTGCCCGAAGCTCGCGACCGCCTCGCGCCACGGGTCTTTCTTGAGCGCCGCGTAGTAGTTCTTCAGCACGCCGTACGAGAAGAAGAGGATGAGCAGCACAATGATCGCGCGCAGTTGGTGGAAGCGCAGACGAGAAAGCCCGCGCGCGGCGAGGATGAGGAAGGCCGGCAGCGCCGCGATGGTGTACTTCGGCAGAAAAATCGGCGACGCGAACTGCGAGACGAGGAACGGGAGCACGATCGAGCACGAGAGCCACAGCAGCAGCAGCGTTATTTTCAGCCGCTCGTCGAGCGGCCCTTCGTGCGTGCTCTCGGCCCCCGCGCCCTTTCGTCGCCAGCCGAAAAAGACGGCGAGCGCCGCGAGCGTGAAGAGAATCCCGGAGAGCACGTAAGAGCCCGCGTACATGACGAGCGTCGTGAACATGAAGCGCGCCGGGAGCCGCGGAATCCAGAAGCCCTTCTGCACGTGCGAGACCTGCTGTGCCAGAACCGAGAGCCACGGGAGGAACAGCACGACGAGGATGACCTGCGCGAGCAGCCAGCGCCACACGACGCGCCTGAAAGTCTCCCGCGAAGCGAAGAGCAGCGTCAGCACGAAGAGGTTCTGCGCGGCGAGGACGAAGACGCTGTAGACCTGCGTGTACATCATCAGCGCGCTCGCCGCGACGTAACACAGGAAAGCCGCGCGGGTGCGCCCCTCGACAATCTTGACGAAGAAGTACATCGAGGCGAGCGCGAGCAGGCCGAGCAGCGTATACATGCGCGCCTCCTGCGAGAACTCCAGGTGAAAGCGCGAGAGGGCGACGAGCGCGGAGGCGACGAGCGCGGTCGCACGGCCGAAGAGGCCGGAGGCCACTTTGTACGTGGCGAAGATGGCGAGGACGCCGAAGAGCGCGGAGAGCAGGCGCGCGCCGCGTTCGGAGTCGCCGAAGACGATCATCCAGTAGTGTAGCGCGAAGTAGTAGAGCGGCGGGTGAACGTCCTTCGAAGTCTCTTCGATGATGCGCGCGGGCCCGTTCAGACTGAGCTTGATGGAGAAAGCCTCGTCCAGCCAGACGCTCTCGTCCCCGAGTTCGTAAACTCTCAACAGCGCGCCCGCGACGATGATGAGAATGAGCGCCGCCAAAAGTAGGCGAGAGACTTTCGAGTCTTTTTCGACGGGTTGCGCGGTCGCGGCCATAAGCCTTCAGACGTTACCACAACCTGTTAATTTTTTTCCCGCTTTGTTTCGTCGGGCGTGAGGGCTTCGATGAGTTCGGTTTCGAGCGAGTCTTCGGGGCGCTTGACCATCGTCAGGCGGTTGCCGCGCTCGTTGTACTCGACCTCGTCCATGATGTTGTAGATGAGGAGCACGCCGCGGCCCGAAGTCTTGAAGAGGTTCGACGGGTCGCGCGGGTCCGGTATCTCCTGGACGTTGAAGCCGTCGCCCTCGTCCTCGACCGTGAAGCGCGCCTCCTTGGAAGAAAGCTCGGCCGTGATGCGGACCAGTTTGCTCGGGTCGTTGCGGTTGCCGTGCTTGACCGCGTTGACGAAAGCCTCGTCGAGCGCGACGAAGAGGTTCGAGCGCTCCGGCTTGATCAGGCCGAGTTTGGCGACGCGCTCGATCAGGTATTGCAGCACGCCGTTCATCAGGGTGATGTCGCTCGGCAGCTCGAAGTCTATCTTCTCGCGGACGTAGGGCAGGACTTTGAGGTCGTCGACGAAGCGGAGCTTGTAGGAGAGCGTCTTCTCGACGATGGTGCGCAGCTCCTCCTTGTTGTAGGGCTGGCGGAGGAAGTTGGCCGCGCCCATCTTGAACGCCTTGACGACGCCGGGGTGCTGCGCCTCCTCGGAGGAGACGACGACGGGGACCATCAGTCGCTTGCGCTTGATCTCGCTGAGGAGCTGGACGCCGGAATGCTCGTCCTCGGTCAGGTCCGAGATGATGAGGTCGAACTCGTCTAGGTCTTCGCGCGCCAGCGCCGCGTTGCGGTCGCCGGTCGCCACGACCTCGTGGCCCAGCTCCCGCAGGACTTGCTCCAGCATGGCGCGCAACTCATCGTTGTTGTCAACGATGAGGATTCGTCGTCTCTCCATTGACCCGTCTAGTGACCGCCGGCCTTGATTAACGAGGGAGGGAAGAAGGGCGTCCCTCTTGATAGTGAGCGCCCGTTAGCATGCGCTATACGAAAAAGGCTCGCGGCGCGTTCCAGATAATATTCTGAAAGCCGGCAAAAGGTAAAACGCTAAGCAAAGCGCTGGGGCGGGCGCGCCCGCCCCCCTTCGAATTTCGGCGGCGTCAGTCGCCACGGCCGGGGCGGCCCGAAAGGCGCGTCAGCTTTCCACGGCCGTGACGCTACTCCTACTTCAGCGCTGTGCTCAGGTTGAAGAAGCCGTCGTCGTTGTTGTCCTCGAAACGGTTGTTGCCGAAGGTGATCATCTTGCTCAGGCAGCAGGTGAAGACCCCGGTGTCATTATGATAAATCACGTTCTGCGAGATGCTGATGAAGGCGACCCCGTCGGTCGTCGTCCCGATGCCGAGGTAGTTGTTAGAGACCAGACAGTTCTCGACCATGATGCGCGCCGTCCCGACGGAGGTCGGCGACGCGAGGATTCCGCCGTAGGTGACGACCGGGTCTTTCGAGCGCCCCGTGAAGGTGCTGTCGCGGATCGTGAGTGTGGTGTAGCGGCCGGCGGCGATGACGCCCTTGAAATAGTTCTCGAAGCGGCTGTGCTCGATGAAGGCTTGCGTCGGTTTCGAGCTGTCAGCGCCGCTCGGCGAAACGTAGGTGCGCGGCGCGGCGTGGGCCGCGTGCGTGAGCGCCAGCGCGAAGGCGCAGACGGTCAGGGCGTTGAGCGTAAGTTTGAGCTTGTTCATTCTGGGACTCCGTAGTCGGAAGCGCAGCCCCAGGCCGGCGGCGGGGGTTGACGCCTGAAGGTTTCCGCCTTGTCGATGGATGTCGGAAAATGAGGGTGCCGCTGCTGTCACTCAATCGTGGGCCGGCGACGGTGACGGTGAATCAATCCACACTGGTCTGGGCCCGGCAAGAAGCGGCGCGTGGAGTTTACATCCGGGCGGCCATCGCGGCAAAGCGCCGCGTCTCAACTTTCCTTTTCCGCCTTTTCCTTTTACCCTTTCAACTTCTATGCAGGCTTCGGCGGAACAGCAACGACAAAGACCACGGCAGCCGGGCGAGAGCGTCGAGCGCGCTTACAAGTTCGCGGACCTCTCGGCCTACCCTTTCAAAAAGCGTCTGCTCATACGCCTGGCCGACCTGGCCTTCTACGCGCTCATCGGCGTGCTCGGCCGCAGCGCGCGCTTCGAGGTCGAGGGCTGGGAGAATCACGAGCGCGTAACTGAAGCGGGCGGCCTGCCCATCTACTGCTTCTGGCACGACCGGATTTTTCTGACGACTTACTGGTGGCGTCGCCGCCGCATCGTCGTGATGACTTCGCAGAGCTTCGACGGCGAGTACATCGCGCGCTTCATACAGCGCTTCGGCTACGGCGCGGCGCGCGGCTCCTCTACGCGCGGCGGCGTCGGCGCGGTGGTCGAGATGGCCCGCCTGATGCGCGCAGGCTGCACGACCGCCTTCACCATCGACGGGCCGAAGGGTCCGCCCTACGTCGCCAAGATGGGCTCCGTGCTGCTCGCCAAAAAGTCCGGCCACCCTGTGCTGCCCGTGACGATGGCGCTCGCGCGCTACTGGACTCTGCCGAGCTGGGACAAGTTTCAAATCCCGAAGCCGTTCACGCGCGCGAAAGTCTTCGTCGCGGAGCCCATCTACGTCCCCGGAGACGCAGACGAAGAGACACTCAACCGGAAGCGCGACGAGTTGCAGCGCACGCTCGACGACCTCACCAGGCGCGGCGAAGAGTGGCGCGAAACAGTCCTCGGGGGCCGCAAACGCCGCTGAACAGCCTCGCGTTTATCTTCACCGAAGGGCTTCACTTTCATCCTCCTTCGCCGCGCACTTTGGCCCGTCAAAAAGCCTGCATCATATCAACTCACGTTTTCGTCCAGCGTGTCGTCTAAGCTGACACGATATGGGATGCGTGGCTCTCGTTTGAGCCCGTAACTTGCGGGTAAATTGGGCCATAAGCGGCGCGCGGGTTGGTGGCATACGAGTTGTTACCGTACCGGGCAGGGAGGTTGGACATGAAACACAATCGCGCAGCAAGCACATTCGGGAAACTTTTTCTGGCATTCTCAATCCTTTTCGGCATAGGTATTTTGACGAGCACGACGGCGCAGGCGCAATGGCAGAACGATCCGTACTACCGCCAAACCGACCGCGACCGCGAGTACCGCCGCGAGCAGCGGCGTCGTCAGCGCGAATACCGCCGCGAGCAGAGACGCGAGAACCGCGACAACAACGGCTACGGCTACGGCTACGGGAACAACGGCTACCGCGACGCCGACGGTTACGGCAACTACGGCGGCTCCTTTAACCTTCGCCAGACGGCCTTGAACGCGGGCTTCGCCGACGGCGTCAAGGAAGGCCGCAAGGACCGCGACCGCAACGAGCGCTATGACTACTCGGACGAGGACAAGTATCGCGAAGGGACGCGCGACTACAGTTCCCGCTTAGGCGACCGTTACATCTATCAGCGTTACTACCGCGAGGCGTTCTCGCACGGCTACGCTGACGGCTACGCCGGCTACAACTAACCGATAGTTCTGAAAGACAGCGGAGGGGCTCGGGAGACGTAGAGGTCTCCCGAGCCCCTCCGCTTTTTTACGTCTGGGCCCCGAACGACCCTCCCCTCTAACGTAGCGCGCCGGCGGCAACGTGTAGTAGGATGCCGGGAAAAGGCATGAGCGATGAGGGATGAGGGACGAGGAAAAAACGTCCTTGTTTCATCCCTCATCCCTCATCCCTCATCCCTTCCTTCGGAGGCCAAATGATTAACCAGGAGCGCATCAAGAATCTTCTTCTCGAACTCGTGCAGATTGACAGCCACTCAAGGAAAGAGCGCGACGTGGCCGAGCGCATCAAGAAGTATTGCGAAGAGATGGGCGCGGAGGTCGAGATTGACGACGCGGGCGAGAAAGTGGGCGGCAACTCCGGCAACGTCATCGCGCGCTTTCCCGGCACGATCCCCGACGCCGAGCCGATCATGATGAGCGCGCACATGGACACGGTCGTCCCAGGCGAAGGCGTCAAGCCCATCGTCGACGGCGACATCATCCGCACGGACGGCACGACCGTGCTCGGCGGCGACGACAAGTCCGGCTGCGCCGTCATCATCGAGACTATACGCTGCCTGCAAGAGCAGAACATCCCGCACGCGCCGATTGAGGCTGTCTTCTCCATCTGCGAGGAGGTCGGCCTGCTCGGCGCGAAGAACCTGGACGTGTCGCGCATCCGCGCCAAGTACGGCATCGTCTTCGACTCGGACGACCCAGGCTTCCTCTTCACCAAAGGCCCTTCGGCCAACCACCTTGAGTTCAAAGTCTACGGCCTGGAGTCGCACGCAGGCGTCGCGCCCGAGCAGGGCATCTCGGCCATCAAGATCGCGGCCGAGGCCATCAGTCAGATGAAACTCTTCCGCATAGACGACGAGACGACCGCCAACATAGGCGTCATCGAGGGCGGCAAGGCGACCAACATCATCACCAACTACGTCTACCTCAAGGGCGAGGCGCGCTCGCTCGACGAGGACAAGCTCAAGGCCCAGTGCGACCACATGGTCAAGTGCTTCGACGACGCGGCCTCCAAATACGAGGTGACGGTCGAGGGGCGAACGACTAAGGGGCGCGTCGAGTCAATCGTCGAGCCGGAGTACTTCGCGATGGACGTGCCGGACGACTCGCGCGTCGTGCAACTCGTCAAAGAGGCGGCCTCGCGCATGGGCCTCACGGTCGAGACGATGGCCTCGGGCGGCGGCTGCGACGCGAACATCTTCAACCGCAAAGGCATCGAATGCGCCAACCTCGGCACGGGCATGCGCGCCATCCACACCGTCAACGAATGGCTCGACGTCAAAGACATGTACGCCTCCGCCGAGATGACGTTGGAGATAATGAAACTCAACGGCGAAATGGCACAAAAGCAGTAGGCAGCGGGCAGTTTGTTGAGTCCCGACTGCCTTGACGCCTGAAGATGAAGACTCAAGATTCCAAATAAAGTTTTTAACTGCCCACTGCCCGCTGCCTGCTGCCCACTGCTTTATGCGCTGGACGCACATCACGATCACGGTCGGAGAGTTCGGGCGTTCGCTTGAGTTCTACACTTCGGTGTGCGGGCTCGCGGTCGTGAGGGACAGGCGGCGCGACGGGGGCGGGACGGTGTGGCTCGGTTACGAGCCGCCGGCGGGCGAAGACCCTACGTTCGTCCTGGTCATCATGGAGGGCGAGGTGACGGACCGCCTGGACCATTTCGGGTTCCAGTGCGAATCGCGCGAGCAGGTGGAATCGGTCGCCGAGGAGGCGCGGCGGCGCGGCATCCTCGTCCACCCGCCGCAGGACTCCGGCGGGGCCGTAGGCTACTGGACGATCATACGCGACCCGGACGGCCACCAGGTCGAATTCACCTTCGGCCAACCCCTCAAGGGACTCATTTAACTCAAGAGCGCAACGCGTCGCAGGCCAAAGGAGCAGCCAAGATGACGAAGCCCCACGTTCTCAGATTCGCCGCCGTCCTCCCTCTCGTGCTGCTTGCGGGCGCGCTCTGCGGCGCGGGGGCGCAGACGCTCGACGCGCGGCGCAAGGCGTTCGACAAACTCCTCGCGGAGCATTGGGACTACTCGCTGGCGCGCAGCCCGGAGTACGCCTCCACGCTGGGCGACAGGCGCTGGAACGACCGCCTCTCGGACGCCTCGCAAAAGGCCAGAGACGAACACCTCTCGAAGACGAAAGATTTTCTCGCGCGGTTCGAGGCCGTCGACACGAAGGGGTTCCCGTCGCAGGAGGCGCTCAGCCACCGCCTGATGGTCAGGCGTTTGAGGGAGGAGCTAGAGAACGCGCGGTTCAGGAACTGGCGCACGCCCGCCAACCAGCTCGAAGGGCCTCAGATAGATTTCGCGGAGACGGCCGCGCGCTTCCCCTTCGCCACGGCGAAGGATTACGAAGATTTCATCTCGCGCCTGAAGCAGTTCCCTAAGTTCCTGGAAGACAACACCGGCCAGATGAGAGAGGGCCTGGCCGAGGGCTTGATGCCGCCGAAATTCATCCTGGACATGGTGACCATGCAGGCGGAGGAGATGGCGGCCCTCAAGCCGGAAGAGACCCCTTTCATGGAGCCGCTCTCGAAGTTCCCCAAAGAAATCCCGGACGCCGCGCGGGCGGGAATCCGCGAGCGGACGCTGGCGGCCATACGCGACGACGTGCTCCCGGCTTACGCCAAATTCGCCAGGTTCATGAAGGAGGAGTACGCGCCGCGCGGGCGCAAGGACGTGGGCGTGTGGGCGCTGCCGGACGGCGCGGCGCGCTACGCCGCGGAAGTCAAAAGGAACACGACCACGGACCTCACGCCCGAACAGATTCACCAGATCGGACTTGAGCAGGTGGCCGCCATCGAGAAGCAGATGCTTGCCGTAGCCGCCCGCCTCGGCCACAAAGATTTGAAGTCACTCAACGCCGCCATCGAGCAGGACCCGAAGCTGCGCGGGGGCACGCGCGAGAACATACTCAACCTCTACCGCCGCCACCTGGACGCCATGCGGCTCAAACTCCCGAAGCTGTTCGGCCGCCTGCCCAAAGCGGGCATGGAGGTCGTCGCGACGGAGCCGTTTCTGGAAGCGACCGCGCCGTTCGCGCGCTACTACCCCGGCTCGGCCGACGGCTCGCGCCCCGGCCGCGTCGTCATCAACACCGGCAAGCCGGAGACGCGCAGGACCATCACCGTCGAGGCCATCGCCTACCACGAAGGAGTGCCCGGCCACCACATGCAGGTCGCCATCGCGCAGGAGTTGACGGGCCTGCCCGCGTTCCGGCAGAACGCCTGGGAGGCCGGCTACGGCGAAGGCTGGGCGCTCTACGCCGAGAAACTGGCACAGGAGTTGGGCTTTTACAGCGACCCTTACAGCGAATACGGGCTCCTGCAAAGCCAGATGCACCGCGCCATCCGGCTGGTCGTTGACACGGGGCTGCACCACAAGCGTTGGACGCGCGAGCAGGTGGTGCAATACTTCCACGACCACTCGGCCCTTGACGAGGTCCTGGTGCAGAGCGAGACCGACCGTTACATCGCCTGGCCCGGACAGGCGCTCGCCTACAAGATCGGCGAACTGAAAATCCTGGAGCTGCGCGAGCGTGCGCGCAAGGCGCTCGGGAGTAAGTTCGACCTGCGCCAGTTCCACGACGAAGTCTTGGGCTCGGGCGTGCTCCCGCTTGACGTGCTTGAGGAACGCATCAACGAGTGGATTAAATCTAAGTCAGTACCGCCTGCCGCAAGCGGGCGGGTAACTCGACACTTGAGACCCGCCCGCTTGCGGCAGGCGGTACTGACTTTCAGTTGACCAGATTCTGTGGCTCGCCGCGGGCGAAGGCTTCGATGTTACTGATGAGGCCGTCGGCGAGCGCCTGCATCGCCTCGCGGCTGGCCCAGGCGACGTGGGGCGTGAGGATGAAGTTCGGGAGATTTAGTCCGAGCAGCGGGTTGCCGTCGCGCGGCGGCTCTTTCGTCAGCACGTCGAAGGCGGCCCCGGCGATGAGCCCTTCGCGCAGGGCGTCGGCCAACGCGGCCTCGTCCACCAGCCCGCCGCGCGCCGTGTTAATCAGGACGGCGTCCCGCCGCATCATCTCCAACTCCGCACGGCCGATCAGCCCGCGCGTCTCCGCGTTGAGCGGGCAGTGAAGCGTCACGACGTCGCTCTCGCGCAAGACCTCCTCGAAGCTCACGCGCCCCGCACGAAGCTCACGCGCGCCCTTGTGCTCCGCGACGAGCACGCGCATCCCGAAAGCATTCGCGAGTTTTTCGACGGCGCGCCCCAGAGTGCCGTGGCCGATTATCCCGAGCGTGCTCGCGTGCAAATCGCGCATCGTGTGCGTCAGCAGACAGAACCCTTCGGCCCGCTGCCACTCGCCCCGCAGAATGTCCTCGCGGTGACCGAACAGGCTGCGGCGCAAACCGAGCATCAGCATCATGACGTGCTCGGGCACGGTGTGCAGCGCGTAGCCCCGCACGTTCGCGACCGGAAGATTGCGGCGGCGGCAGTATTCCAGGTCAACGATGTCCACGCCCGTCGCGCAGACGGCTATGAACTCCAACTCGGGCAACCGCTCAAGCGCCGCCTCCCTCAGCGGCACCTTGTTGGTGATGGCTATGGTCGCGCCGCGCACCCTCTCGACCACCTCGTCGGGCGCTGTCGTCTCATACTCCACCCACTCGTGCTCGAAACCCGGCCGCCGGATGTCCGCGATAATCGTGTTGCGATCCAGGAAGACTATTTTCTGTGCCATGACTGTTGGTCCGATTGTATTACAGATGCTCTATAAATAGTCAGAATCCGTTGCCCCTTCTGGGCTCGTATAATTTTTCGTCCCGTCCGGCAGGTACGCCACCGGCTAATGTCCGACGCGCTTACGGCGCTGAAATTTGTAGGAGGCAGGCATGAGCGACGAGGAGAGAGGTTATCGCGGCGGCGACGTGGTGCTGAGCGCGGAGGGGCCGCGCGGGCTGCCGTTCCTGAGGCCGCTGTACGGGCCGCCGCCGTATCAGTACGTGGACGACGTGGTCCTCATCGTCTCTTACGAGGCGGAGGAGGCCGCGATACGCGAGGTGCTGCCGCGCGAGCTTGAACCTCTGCCGGGCAACGCGGTGGCGATGTGCTTCTTCCTCTGCCCGGAGGTCTCGGGCATGGGGGCGCACAACTTCGCGATGCCGTGCATCCCCGTGCGCTACGGCGACTACACGGGCCAGTTCGTCCCCTACCTTTACACGAGTACGGACGCGAGCCTCGCCTGCTACCGCGAGGTGCAGGGGTGGCCCGCGGTTTTGGGCCAGACGGAGTTGACCGAGGCTGGGGGGCGCGTGCGCGCTCGCGTCACGCGCAATGGGCGCGAGGTGGTGCGCGCCACGGCGTCGGTCGGGGGCGAGACGATCGCGCAGATAGACTTCCTCCCCGTCATCCTCTACAAGGAGATTCCGGGCATCGACGGCCGCTCGTGCGACGAGGCTTACTTCCTGACCTCCACCTCGCTCCTGACCAACCTCAGCCTCAAGGCCGGGACGGGCGCGCTCGACTTCACGGACGCGGGCGACGATCCCGTGGCCCGGCTCAAGCCCGTCAAGACGACGGGCGCACTCTACGGCACGCTCGACGACCTCTACCCGGAAACCATACGCGTGCTGAAAAATTTGAAGTGACGGAAGAAATTAACAGGGACGGCAGGATGGACAGGATAAAGAGCTTGACTTCTAATCCTGTCCATCCTGTCCATCCCTGTTTGAATCCGCTCCGTGTTGAGCTGGCAGAGGTCTTGTCCCTGCCCCTACTTGATGTTGACGACGGCGTCTGTGCGGCCCTTCGCGCCGCTGGCGGTGGTGACGATGACTGGCACAGTTCCGATGACGCCCGCGGGGATGCGGACGTTGATTTGGTCCAGGCCGCCGAAGCCCCCGGACGGGCCGGCGTATTCGACTGTCGCGGCCTTCCCGCCGACGGTCACACGCACGGGCAGGGAGTTGCGCCAGCCCGTGCCGAAGAGCGAGATGACCGTGGGCTTCCCGTCCGTCGTCGCGCTGAAGGGGCCGCGCGTGTATCGCAGCCCGGAGACGAGGAGCGCGACCACTTCGCCGGCCCCCGTCTGCGGCACAGTGAAGAGGCCGGGGTTGTCGTTCGCGATAGTCACGTCGTCGGCCGCGATGACGTTGCCCTGGACGTAGACGACTGCGGAGCCGACGCCCGTGCCCGCCGCTTCGGGGACGTAGACGTTGACCTGCGAGTCGTTGAAGGAGAGCACAGTGACCGTGCGCCCTTCGAGCGTGACGCGGACGCCGCGCGCGGCGGCTTCCGCTTCGGTGCGCCCGCTCCGGCCGCGCGTCAGCCCCTGGCCGCGTATGCTCGCCAGCCCCGCCTTCGTTCCATTCCCGCGCAGGCTCGCGCTGTTGGTCATCGTCAGACGGGCGACCGGCTGAAGCACAGTCTCCACGCCGAAGGCGAGGCCCGAGAGCGCCTGTCTCTGCGGGTCGTCCGGCTCTAAGAAAATTGCGCCGTCGCGCAGCACGCCGTTGAGCGCCGGGTCTGGGAAGGCGTAGACGAAAGGTGTGCCAAGATTGCCGCCGTCGGCGACGAGGTCGGCCGAGCCCGACGCGTCCAGGATGACGTAGACGGTGCCCTCGCGGTCGACGGTCAGCCCGTGGAAGACGAGGTTGTTATCAATCGAGAGTCCGACGGCGGCCACTTCGTCCCGGTCGGCGTAACGGTCCGCGTTTGTGTCGTAGAGCGCGAGCAGCACGGTGTCGTTGCCGGCCGAGTGGGAGAAGACCACGCCGCGCGAGTTGGCGGCGATGTCTAAGGGCGCGTCGTCCGAGAATTGGTATTGGTAGTAGGGGACGGCGTCGAGCTTGTCGGGGACGCCGTCGGCGTCCGTGTCGCGCACGACGCGCAACTCGTTTGAGTCGAAGTCCGCGATGAGCAGGTCGTTGTTCGGAAGGAGCGCGAGCGCGTTGGCGTTGTTCAGCTCGTTGCTGCCGGCGCGGACGAGCGAGCGCGAGCGCGTGTTGTCGAAGCCGCCGGTGGAGGGGTCGCGCATGAGCAGGACGACGCCCGCCGAGGGCTCGTTGTCCGGGTCGGAAGGGTCGTCGAAGTTGTAATAGCCACTCGACGAGACGACGACGAACTCGCGGCCCGCGCGCGACGTGCCCGAGACGACCGCGACCGCGGACACCAGGGCGAAGTCGCGTTCGAGGTCGTAGGTGCTCGCAGAGTCGCGCACGTAGTTGCCGTTGGTGTCGAGCGCGAGGCGGAGCACGCCGAGGCGGCGGCCTTCGAGCGTGGCCGAGAAGACTTCGTAGCGCGCGCCGGAGCGGCCCACGGCGATGTCGAACGAGCCGCCGTCCGCGTCGAACGTGGTTCGTTCGTCCGCCACCAGGTTGCCCGTCGCGTCCACGTACTGCTCGTTCGTCCCGGCCGTAGAGGTCAGGCTCAACTGCGACGCGTGCAGAACCCAACTGAGCGGCGTGCCCGCCAGAATGTTCGGCAGCGCCGCCGTCAGGTTCTGCACCGGCGCGGAGCCCTGCGCCGCGCCGACAGCTTCCTCACGCCTCACGCGCGCGGGCGCACGCCTTTGCGTTTGACTTTCACTACTCGCCGCGGCAAGGGCCGCCGGCCGCCGCGGCAAAGACGCAGCGCTCCGCGCAGGCTCGTAACCGTCCTTCCGCTTCCCGACGCCCTCGCGCGCAGGCCGCGCGCCCACTGCGCGCCGCACGTCGGGCTTCAGTCCTTTCGCTTCGACCCGGCCCTGCGCCCGCACCCCGCACGCGAACCCACACCCGAGGAGGAGCACGGCACAAGCCGCAAGACGTGAACTCGCGATTTTCATAAAGGCCCTTCGACAAATTGGAGTAACTAGTAGTCAGTAATCAGTAGTCAGTTTTCAGAAAGAAGCAATTGGCTTTTCGCTGATTACTGATTACTGATTACTGACTACTGAAGACTGTTATTTCCTTGCCAGCCGCTTGTCGTCCCGCTCCATCTTCTGCCGCAGGTTTTTGGCTAGATGCTCGGCGGTGCTCTTCTTGCCGTTGACGGCGTCCACCTTGTAGGAGCCGACGGCGTAGGCGACGACGCTGGTCCTGAGGTTGATGACCTGTATACTCGCCTCGGACTCGGGCAGCCCGCTGCCGAAGATGATCTTGGCCCAGCCGGCGCGCTGGTGCGCGGCGTAGCCCGTGACCTCGAAGTCGGCCTGCGAGCGGTCGTCCACGACCAGTAGGTCGACCTTCTTCTTCTTGAAGGCCGCGACCAGGTAGTTCTCGAAACCGTTCAGGCCCTGAATCGCGTTGACGTAGACCTTCGCGCCGTGCGGGATGTAGGTCGGGTCCGTGACGGCGTCCGTTGACAGGGCGGACGACGAGCCGTGCGAGGCTTCGACCGTGCGCGCGCGGTCCTGAGCCGCGGCGGCCGCGGCGCTCAACGTCAAAACGGCCGCGAGCAGTGTGATTCGTAATCTCATGAGCTTTCCTTTCTCGGGCGGGGATAACCCGCCCGTAAAGTTTTAGTCGGTTACCGCCTGCCGCCGCGGCGGCTTGGCCGCTCGGGCTGACTCTCGCGCTCGCGCTGAGGCGGCGGGGGCGACGGCTTCGACTCCTGCCGCGCGGGCGGCTCCGGCCTGGGCTCCGGGCGCGGCTCCGGCCTCGGTTCGGGCCTGGACTCGACGCGAGGCTCCGGCCGCCTCTCGGGCTGAGGCTCGGGCCGCCGTTCAGGCTGGGGCTCGGGCCGCCTTTCCGGCTGAGGTTCGGGACGCCGCTCGGGCCTGGGCTCGGGGCGAGGTTCCGGCCGCGGTTCAACCCTCGGCTCGGGGCGAGGCTCGCGCCTCGGAGGCTCCGGCCTAGGCTCGACCCTGGGCTCCGGGCGCGGCGTTACTTGCCCTCCGCCGTCGTTGTCGTCGTCACGCCGCGGACGCACGCGAGGTTGAGGCTGAGGCTCGGGCCGCGGGTCAGCGTTGCGCACGGGCGGGCTAGTGACCGTCGGACGCTCCACGTCGGGCGGCGTCGCACGGCCATCGTCGCCCGTGTTCACTCGCGGGCGAGGCGGGCGGCTGCCTGTCGGCTGCGTGTCGTCGTCCCCCTGATTGTTGCGCTGTATGGGCTGCGGGACGCCGCCGCGCGCGCGCGGGGTGCGCGTGACAGCGCCGGTGTCCGTGGAATCGGCGCGGTCGGAGATTCGCCCGCCGTCGGTGCGCGTCCCCGTCGGGTTCGGAAGCTGGTCCACGGAGGGCCGCGGCTCGCGCCCGTTGTAGAGGCGCACGCGGCGCAGCTCGTTGTCGAGCGGGACTCCGGGCGTGCGGCGCGCCGCGCCAGTCTGGCGGTCAGGCAGAGGCGGCTCGGCCGCGCCGCCGCCGGCCGGCGTCGGGGGCCGGCCCGCGATGACGCGCGGAACCCTCTGTTCGCCCGGCCCCCTCTCAGGCGGGCTAATCGGCAGACGTCCGCGCACAGGCTCCGTGCCGACCACGCGGCGCGCGAGATCGTCCGTCGCGGGCCGCGGCGGCTGTGCACGCCGCCCGAACTGGCGCGCGGGCAAGGTCGTAATGGCGCGCAGGTACGCGGGGTTCGTGCGCTCTAAACGGTCCAAGTCACGACGGCCTACGGCTTCGAGCCGGCGGTAGTGGCGGCCGCGCGGGTCGCGCTGGCCGTGGCGCAAGGGGTACCAGCAGACCTGCTCGCCGTAAGAGGTCGGGACGTAGGCGAAGACCACGAGCGCGGGCCGCCACCAGGCCCTGCGGTACTTGTAGCCGTAGCCGCGCGGAGCCCAGCACCAACCGTTGTTGTAGTAGACCCAGCGGCCGTAGTGGTAAGGGGCCCAGCCCCACGGCTCGTCTCCGATCCAGGTCCAGCCGTAGGGCGGGACCCAGGCCCAGTGGCCGTAGCGGTAGGGGGCCCAGTTGTAATAGTTGTTGATGACGGTCGTGTGCGGACGCCAGACCCAGCCGTAAGAGTCCGTGTGCGTCCAGTCGCCGTAAGAGTCCAGCTCCTCCGCGCCCCACACGTCGCGGTCGTAGTAGCGGTCGCGGTCGTCGTAGCGCAGGCGCGCAGAGAGGTAACGCTCGCGCTCGTCAACCCAGTAGTCCCAGGAGTCGAAGGGCGCGATGGATGTCAGCTCCCAGTCGCCGGCGTTGGAACCAGTGCGGACAAGCTCGGCCGCGCGCCCGTCGCGCAGGGTGAAGCCGGAAGTCTCGGAGTAGATGCGCGCGCGCCCGCCGTCGCGCACGGCGAGGCGGACGCGGCCGTCGCGGCTCACGTCTATGCGGTAGACGCCGCGCTCTTCGGCGGCGAGCGTGGTGCCTGGGGCGTCCACCTCGAAGTACTCTTTGTCGCGGTCGAAGCGTGCGAGCCGCAGGGTCACGACGCCTTCCGAAAGGCTGAGCGCCACGCCCTCGTCGCGCAAGCTGACGACGCGCAGGACGGAGTCGCCGCCGAGGCGCACGAAGTTACGCGCGTCGATCTGGATTTCGGCGCGCGCGTCCGCGCCCGTCGTGGCGAGCACGTCGCCTTCGACGAGCGGGAAGTTGACGCGCGCGTTCTCCCAGTCGGCGCTCCCGTTGCGGCGCAGTTGAACGTCGCCGCCGATGAGACTGACGCGCGCGACGCGTGCGTTCTCCTCATATTCGTCGCCGTCCGCGTCCTCGTCGGCGCGGATGGCGGTGGCGGTGGTGAAGGCGAGCAGGATGGAGAGCAAGAAGAGACGGGTGATGGTTGTGGGCCGCGGGTGCCACATGGCTTACGCTCCTTTGAATTTTGAAACGTCTGGAAGAGAGCCGCTCGCTCGCGAAGGCGCACAAAGGGGCTAAGCCTGCGGAAAAGCTCAGGCGCGCTCTCGGAGAGAAAAGCCTTGTTGCGAGGGCTCGTTCTGCTGACCGGCCGCGAGTGCAAGGCCCGTGCCCGCGCGCTCGGTGGCACTTTCCCTTCCAGCTTTTCTTATATTTCTATTGCGGCCGGCGGGGTTTTCTGGCGTGTCCTATGCGAGATGGTGTGCGCCCCGGCACTATATCGTGTGAAGTGGGCAGTGGGCAGTGGGCAGTTAAAAGAAAGAAAACAAAAAAGCAACCGGCGTGATTAGCGCCGCTGCCTTTTGTTTTGCCTTTAACTGCCTACTGCCTACTGTTTCACTCGTCGCGCCCGACGCCGAGCGCGTCGGCGACGCGGTTGATGTAGTTGAACCACGAGGCGATGAGCGTGATCTGCAAGATGCCGCGGTCGTCGAAGCCCGCGGCGCGCAGCCGCTCGTGGTCCTCGGGCGAGATGCGCGTCGCGTCGCGCGTCAACTGCACGACGTAGTCGAGCATCGCGCGGTCCTGCTCTGAGAGCGGCGCTTTGGTGTAGTCGTCCTGGAGCTGGCGGACGAAATCCTCGTCCAGTGTGACCCGACGCAGAAACTCTGCGTGCGACTCGATTCAATAATGGCAGCGGTTGTTGACCGAGACGACCGTCGTGATCATCTCGTGCTGTCGGCGCGTCAGGGGAAGCTCCGGCGACATCAGCGCGCCGAAGGTCGCGAACGCGTGAAAGAGCGCGTCGGGGATCAGGCTGTGCGAGGCCACGATGCCCGAGGACTCGCCGTCGGCCGTCGGGTGCACGGGCGACGCGTACTCAATCGGGTACAGCTCCCTCTGCGCCTCCATCGCGCGCTTCAACTTCTCGTCGGCCTCGGCCATCGGGACGGTCTTAATCCAGGTCATAGCCCTCCAAAAAGTAATCGGTAGTCAGCAGTCAGCAAGAGATTACCACAGTTCCAAAACCCAGGAAGCAGGACGAGCGGTTTACTCGGCGGCCGCCTTCTTCCGAAACAGCAGGTAATAGACGGGCAGGCCGAGGAGGACTACGCCGACGCCGAGGAAGGCTTCTCTGGGGTTGCCGGCGGCGAGCATGAAGAGCATCGCGCTGACGACGAGCAGGCAGAAGAGCGGCGTCAGCGGGTAGCCGGGCGTGCGGTAGGTCGCGAGCCGCCCGCGCTTGCGCCGCAGCACGAAGATGGCGACGAGCGCCAGCGCGATGAAGACGACCGCGACGAAGAAGAAATAGCCTATGATCTGATTGAACGTACTGACGACGACGAGCAGCGAGGCGAGCGTGGCCTGCAACGCGATGGCGCGCGCCGGTGTGCCAAAACGCGGGTGCACCGCCGCCACCTGTTTGACGAACAGGTGGTCGCGCGCCATCGCGTAGTAGACGCGCGGCGCGGCCATGATGTAGGCGGCAATGCTTCCGAGCAGACTCCCGGCCACGATGCCCGAGAAAATCTGTCTGCCCGTCTGCCCGAAAAGTGCCTGGCCGACCTGTGCGGCGAAAGCCTGCTCGGCGGCCTCGCCCGTCGGAACCTGCTCGGTCGGCACGAGGTACAGGAACGCCGCGCTGGTCAGGATGTAAATGACCGTGACGACGAGCAGGCCCAGGAGCAAGGCGCGCGGCAAAGTCTTCGCGGGCGAGCGCACCTCGCCCGCCAGTTTCGCCAGGTCCCACCACCCGGCGAACGAGAAGAAGCCCGCGACGCTGGCCCCGGCGAGGGCGGGCAAGATAGGGTCAGCAGTGGGACCGCGGGCCGCGAACGGGGTGAAATTGGCCCAACTCCCCAGCCCCGACCCGAAGCCCCAGAAGACTATCAGCAGCAGCAGCCCGACCTTGAGCAGCGTCAGCACCACCATCAGCCGCGCGCCGAGGCGCACGCCCAGAATATTGACCGCGGCGAGGACGGCGATGACGCCGACGCCCAGGGCCTTCATGCCCAGGGGCGACAGCGGCGTGATGTTGGCGGCGTAGTCCGCGACGCTGACGGTCAGGGCGGCGGTCAGTCCGGGGTCCAGGACGAGCAGGAGCATCCAGCCGTAGAGGAAGGCGACGCCCGGGCCGTAAGCCTCGCGCAGGTAGACGTAGGAGCCGCCGGCTTCGGGGAAGCGCGTCGCCAGCTCGCCGTAGCAGAGCGCGCCGCAGAGGGCCGCGAACCCCATCACGAGCCAGACCGCGAGGAGCAGCAAGGGCGAGCCGAGCGACTTCGCCATCGTCGCGGGGTAGATGAAGATGCCGACCCCTATGACGCCGCTGATGACGAGCGCGACCGCCGCCGGGAGCCCGAGTTGTCTTTTCAGTTCGACTTGTTCTGGCATTAAAGGCAATGCGGAATGCGGAATGCGGAGTGATGAATTAAAAGGCGGTCGTCTTTAATTCATCACTCCGCATTCCGCATCCATCATTTCTTACGCGTCTTCCCCTTAAGCCTCGGCCCCGGCGCTCGCCTTGTCCATCGCGTTAATGATGGCCGTCGCGAACTCGTCCGTCTTGGCGTCGCCGCCGATGTCGCGCGTGCGGACCTTGCCATCCGTAAAGACTTTGAGCATGGCCTTCTCGACGCGGTCCGCGACCTCGCGCTCGTTCAGGTAGCGCAGCATCAGGATGCTGCTCTGGAGCAGTGCGGTGGGGTTGGCGATGCCCTGGCCCGCGATGTCCGGCGCGGAGCCGTGCACGGCCTCGAAGACAGCGCCCAACTCGCCTATGTTCGCGCCGGGGACTAAGCCGAGGCCGCCGATGAGCCCCGCGCACAAATCCGACACGATGTCGCCGTAGAGATTTTCGAGCAGCATGATGTCGAACTGCTCGGGGCGCATGACGAGCTGCATGCAGGCGTTGTCCACGATCTTGTCTTCGGCCGTGACCTCAGGATAATCGGCCGCCACCTTGCGGAAGCAGTCTAGGAAGAGGCCGTCGGAGAGCTTCATGATATTGGCCTTGTGGACGCACGTCACCTTCTTGCGCCCCTCGCGCCGCGCGTACTCGAAGGCGTAGCGCGCGATTCTCGTCGAAGCCTTCTCCGTGATAATTTTCAGGCTCTCGACCACGCCGGGCACGACGACGTGTTCGAGTCCCGCGTAAAGGCTCTCGGTGTTCTCGCGGACGACGACGAGGTCGAGTTCCGGGTAGCGCGAGGGCACGTTCGGGAGCGCGCGCACGGGCCTGAGGTTGGCGTAAAGGTCCAGCGCCTTGCGGAGGCCGACGTTGACGGACGTGAAGCCCTTGCCGACGGGCGTCGTGATCGGCCCCTTGAGCGCGACCTTGTTGCGCCTGATGGATTCGAGCAGCTCTTTGGGCAGTGTGTCGCCGAACTTTTCCAGCGCCTGCGCGCCCGCGTAGTGCGTCTCCCACTGTATCTCCGCGCCCGCCGCCTCGATGATGCGCACGACCGCCGCGGAGACTTCCGGGCCGATGCCGTCGCCAGGGATGAGTGTGATAGTATGTTTCATAGGAGTAATCAGCAGTCAGCAATCAGTAATCAGCGAGCAACAGCCGTCTTTACTGATTACTGACTGCTGATTACTGATTACTTGTAGAGCGTAGCGAATCATACCAGCAAGTTCTAATCAATGCGAGATCAGGAGTCACTGAGGGGCGGCGTCGGGACGGCGGAGGTGGTCGTCGTCGGGGGCGGCGTCATAGGGCTGGCGGTCGCGCGCGCGCTGGCCGTGCGCGGCGCGGGGCCGGTCACGCTCGTCGAGCGCGCGCGCCTCGGCGCGGAAGCCTCGCACGCGGCGGGCGGGATGCTCGCGCCGCAGGCCGAGGCCGACCGGGCGGACGCCTTCTTCGAACTGGCCTGCGCGGCGCGCGACCTCTACCCCGAATTCGCCGAAGCCCTGCGCGAAGAGACGGGCACGGACGTGGAACTCGAAAGGACCGGGACGCTCTACCTAGCCTTCACCGAACGGGACGAGGAGGAGATCGAGCACCGTTACCTCTGGCAGCGGCGCGCGGGCATGACAATCGAGCGCCTGAGCGCGGGCGAGGCCCGCCGCCTTGAGCCTTGCCTCTCGCCAGCCGTGCGCGCCGCCCTGCGTTTCCCGATGGACGTGCAGGTCGAGAACCGCCGCCTCGTCGCCGCGTTCTCTAACGCTGTCGAAAAGCGCGGCGTGAATATCTTGACCGAGACGCACGTCCACTCGCTGATGACTGAGCGCGGGCGCGTTCGGGGCGTGGAGACTTCGCGCGGCAGAATCAGCGCGGCGGCGGTCGTCCTGGCCGCGGGGGCGTGGACCTCTTTTCTCTCACCCGCGGACAAAGGCGCGCCGCAAGTCGGCATCGAACCCGTTCGCGGCCAGATGCTCTGTTTCGAGAGCAACCCGCGCCTCGCGCGCCACGTCATCTACAGCCCGCGCGGCTACGTCGTGCCGCGCCTCGACGGGCGGCTGCTGGCCGGCTCCACGACCGAGCGCGCGGGCTTCTCCAAGCGCGTCACGGCCGCGGGGCTCCACCAGATCGCGGCGCACGCGATGGAGATCGCGCCCGCGGTCGCCGACCTTCCGCTCGTGGATTCGTGGGCGGGCCTGCGCCCGAAAGCGGCCGACGACTGGCCCGTGCTCGGCGCGTCGAGTGAGGTGGGCGGCCTCTTCTACGCGACGGCGCATTACCGCAACGGCATCCTGCTCGCGCCGCTGACGGGCGAGCTTGTGGCCGAAGAGATTACGACGAATGTAGCGCCGCCGCTCATGCGGGCCTTCGGCCCGGACCGTTTCCACGCCGCGCTCGCTGGCTGATTGGCGAAGATTTCCGTATGAGAAAGTTGACCGCATCGCTCCTCTTGTCCGGCGCGCTCGCGCTCGCCGCGGTTGACGCGCTCGCTCAGGCGGGCCGCGTCATACAGTCGCCGCCCGCGGCCGCCTCGGTTGACGAGCGCGCCGCCTCCGTGCTCCACGACGATGCTTCGGGTTACGCCGCCAGAAAATTCAAAGAGTTCACGGCCAAGAAGGTGCCCTTCGACGCGAAGCTCTTCGAGAAGACTTTGCAGGAGCAGAAGGAGTTGGCCGCGCGCCACGCCGCCACCCTCAACGCGCGCCCGAACCCGTCCGCCGGAGACCTTTACTACCTCGCCATGCTCTACAGCCTCTCGGCCAACGAGGAGCGCACGCTCGAAGTCCTGAAGACTTACCTCGAACGCGAGAAGACGGCCGCGGGCGACCACCCGCAGTACGGGCGCTACCTGTTCGCGCTGCGCGCGGCCGAGCGCGGGCGACTCGAAGAATCGGAGGCCGCGCTCGCGGACTACCTGCGCTACGAGCCGCGCAAGGACAGCGAGCACGCGACGCTGGAGAACGCGCTCGCCAAAGGTTACCGCGAGAAGAAGCAGTTGGAGCGCGCGGCCGCGCACGCCGAGGAGGCTTACAAGGCGGCCAAGACGTTGCAGGCGCGCGAGAAGCTGCCCACGTCCGACCGTCTGGTCTACCTCTCCAGCACCGCGCTCGTGGACATTTACCAGCAGATGAAGAAGCCCGCGGACGCCTCAATCGCGGTCCTCGAAGAAGTGCGCAAACTGGCCGTCGCCACGCCGTCTGCACGCCTGTACACGGACGCCACGGAGAAGCTCGCCGACGTGCTCGTCGACGGCAAGCGCAAGCCCGAGGCCGTGAAGACAATCGAGGCGGCCATCGCCTACGCCGGCAGCGGGGTGAAGCCCGAGGAGCGGCGCTACGTGCTGCGCGCCTTGCAGCGCAAGCAGCTACAGCTCCGCCTGCAGGGCGAGGTCGCGCCGGAGATTAAGGTCGCCGACTGGGTCGAGCAGTCGCCCGTCAAGCTCTCGGACTTGCGCGGGCGCGTCGTGCTGCTGGATTTCTGGGCCACCTGGTGCGGCACCTGCCTGCGCTCCTTCCCGCACCTCATAGAGTGGCACGAGAAGTACAAGGACCGCGGGCTGGTCGTCCTCGGCCTGACCAAGTTCTACGGCGAGGGCGGCGGGCAGGAGCTGAAGCCGGATGAGGAGCTGAGCTTCATCGGGCGCTTCAAGAAGGCGCACAACCTGCCGTACGGGACGGCCGTCGCCGACACCGACGAGAACCACATCAAGTACGGGGTGACGGCCATCCCGACCGCCGTCCTGATAGACCGCCAGGGCGTCATACGCCTCCTGACCACCGGCGTCGGCGGCGGCAACGAGGCCGAGATGGGCGAGGCGATTGAGAGAGTGATTCAAGAACAGGAGAAGTGATGAGTACTGGGTGCTGAGGACTGAGTAAGAGGGAGTTCTTAACTCAGTCCTCAGCACTCAGCACTCATCACTCTTGTCTGCTATACTGTGCCGCGTATTTTCCCGTAGTCGGTCGCTGAAAAGATTATGCAGGGTACTGACATCACCATCTGGGTCGCGTTCCTGGCCGGCCTGCTGTCGTTTCTCTCGCCGTGCGTGCTGCCGCTCGTGCCCGGCTACGTGTCGCTCATCTCCGGCGTCAGCATAGACCACCTGAAGGACGGGGGCGGCACCGAGTCGCGCGGCAACGCGCGCCGGGCCGTCATCCTCAACTCCATCGCCTTCAACATCGGCCTCTCGATGATCTTCCTGTCGCTCGGCTTGGTCGCGGGCCTCGTCGGCAAGACCATCACGGCCAACCCCTGGTTCCGCATCATCGGCGGCGTCGTCATCATCGGCTTCGGGCTCCAGTTGATGGGGCTGCTCAAAATCGGAGCGCTCTACAAGGACACCCGCTTCTTCTCGCAGCAGAAGCCGCGCGGGATGCTGGGCTCCATGACCCTGGGGATGGCCTTCGCCGCCGGGTGGACGCCGTGCATCGGGCCGATCCTGGGCGGCATCATCGGTCTGGCCGCGACCAGCGGCAACTGGAAGGCGGGGCTCATCCTCTCCTGCTTCTACGCCGCGGGCCTCTCCGTGCCGTTCCTGCTGACCGGCCTCGGCATCAACAAGTTCCTGGGCTTCTACACGAAGTTCCGCAAGCACCTGCACAAGGTCGAGGTCGTCTCCGGCGTCATGCTCATCAGCATCGGCCTGCTGATCGCGACCAACAAGGTGGCCGTCATCAACGCCTGGCTCGTCTCCTGGCTGCCCGACGCATCGGCGGCGCTGGATCGCTCGAACACGGGAGCCCTGCCGCCGCTCGAAGGCGAGAGGATCGTGCCGGCGCCGGCGATGGAGTTGAAGAACATGGCGGGCGAGACCGTAAGACTTGCGGACCTGCGCGGCCGGGTCGTCTTCCTGAATTTCTGGGCCACCTGGTGCGTCCCCTGCCGCACGGAGATACCCGAATTGAACGCCATGCACCGCGACCTTGAGTCGCGCGGGCTGACGGTCATCGGCGTCTCCTGGGACGACGCCGCGTCGGACATAGAAGAGTTCAAGAAGGAGATTCCGGTGGACTACCCCGTGCTGCTCGACGGCACGTCGGTCGGCGGCGAGTTCGGCGGGATACAGAGCTTCCCCACGACCTTCATCATTGACCGCGAGGGGCGGATTCGCTACAAAATTTCCGGGGCGCGCACCCGCGAAACCTTCGAGGCCGCCGTCAAGCTGCTGCTCGACGAAGCGCCGGTGGCGTCCGCCTCCAGGTAGAAACTTTGGGCCATTAAATTCCGTTCACACTTTAAGACAGTTTCTCCCCGCGAAAGCCACAGCCGGAGAAAACGGACATGAAAAAAGTTCTGACACTCGTCGCCCTCGCCCTGGCCCTCGTGCCGGCCGCGCTCGCCGCCCGCGCGCAGGCCGGCCACGAGTACGCGCCGCTCGAAGAGAAGACGGTCAACTACAAGGACTGGACGCTCAACTCCGTGAAGGACGGCGCGCCCGTCAACCTGCGCACCTTCGCGAAGGGCAAGAAGCTCGTGCTGGTCGTCTACTTCGCGCCGTGGTGCGGCAACTGGCGCAACGAGGCCCCGGTCGCGGCCCGGCTTTACGAGAAGTACAAGGGCCAGGGGCTCGACGTGATAGCCGTCAGCGAGTACGCGCCGCGCGCCGACTCCGTCAACTTCTTCGGCGAGGGGGGCTCGCCCTACACGGTCGTCTACGAGTCGGAGTCGCGCGCCGACCGCGACAAGACGGCGCACTACACTTACCGGCAGGCGACCGGCGACACGCGCCGCTGGGGCTCGCCCTACAACGTCTTCCTGGAGCCCGCGAAGCTCAACCAGACCGGCGACATGCTGGCGGAAAAGACCTGGGTCGTCAACGGCGAGTTGATCGAGGACGAGGTCGAAAACTTCATCCGCGCGCGCCTCGGCCTGGAGAAGCTGGACAAGAAACCGGACCAGCCCGCGGCGACGACGAGCGCCACCCCGTCGCTCTCCTTCGTCCCCGAAACCGGCAAGGCCAGGCTGCTCAAAGCCACAGCCGCATCGGACTCCGGCCCGCAGGTCGTCCAGCCCTGCAAAGAGCCGTAAGGGCCGCTAAAAGCCTTGAATCGTGAATCGTGAATCGTAAATCGTAAGAGACCGGCCGACGATTTACGATTCACGATTTACTATTTCCGAGCTTTCGATTTACGATTCTCTCCGATGAAACTTCGCATCCTTTACCACGGTCATTGCTTCGACGGTGTGGCCTCGGCCGCCGTCTTCACGCGGTTCTACAAGGCGCGCGTCAACCCCGCGGCGGAAGTCGAGTACACGAGCCTGCTGCACCGCCCCGGACAACTCTTCGACGAAGAGATGTTCGACGGCGACGAGAACGCCATCGTCGATTTCAAGTATTCGAGGAGCGAGCGCCTGACCTGGTGGTTCGACCATCACCAGTCTGCGTTCCTCACGCCCGAGGACGAGGCGCACTTCCGCGCCGACCGTTCCGGCAAAAAATTCCTGGACGCCGGGCGCAAGTCCTGCACGGAGTTCATCGAGGACGTGGCGCGCAACCGCTTCGACTTCGCGGACGGGCAACTGGAGCCGCTCGTCCACTGGGCGCACGTCATAGACGGCGCGCTTTACGACTCGGCCGCGCAGTGCGTGGAGTTGGCCGCGCCCGCGCTGCAACTGATGCAGGTCATCGAGAGCGACCCTGACGACGCCTTCGTCGAGCGCGTCATACGCGGGCTGGTCGAGCGCCCTCTGGACGAGGTCGCGTTGAGCGGTGAGGTGCAGGAGCGCTTCCGGCCCATCCTCGCGCGCCACCGCGAGACGCTCGAAGTCGTGCGGCGCAAGGCGACCTACGCGCGGGGCGTCGTCCGCTTCGACCTCGTGGACGACCGGATAGAAGGCTTCAACAAGTTCATCCCGTACTACCTGCACCCGGAGACGACCTACTCCGTGGCCCTGACGCGCGGGCCGCAGCGGACGAAAATCTCCGTCGGCTCGAACCCGTGGGCCCCGCGCCCGCGCCGGCACAACATCGCCACCATCTGCGAGCGCTACGGCGGCGGCGGCCACGCCGTCGTCGGCGCGGTCTCGTTCAAGCCGGACGAGGTCGAGGAGGCGCGCGCCGCCGTCAGCGAAATCGTCGAAGAGTTGTCGAGCGGCTACGGCGAATGATATTAAAGGTCCGCCATGCGATTGATGCTTTCCTTCATCATCGTCGTGCTCGCCCAAGCGGCTTTCGGCCTCAAGGGCCTGGCCCAGACGCCCGCGCCCTCCTGCCCCGCCGTGAGGGTCGAATCAGAAATCAAGAATCGCGAGCCCTGGTGGCGGGCTGACGGCCTTTGCCCTGGGGCGCAGGTGATTTTTTCGGCGTTCACCAGCGGCATCGGCCCGGACGACAGGCCGCAGTATAACTGGACCGTTTCCGCCGGGGTGATTGTCAGTGGGCAGGGGACCCCGACCATTATTGTCTCTACGAAAGGGTCCGACGATACGGTTTCTATAGAACGGGCCGACGAGCTGGCCGTGACAGCGACGGTCGAGGTGACCAAAGTTTCGGGCCTGAGCGCCGAGTGCGTGCCGAAGGCTTCGGCGACAGTGGGGATCGCCACCTGCTGTCTGACCCCGTGCCCGACCATCTCAATCCAGTGCCCGACGGAGTTCGTGGACCCGGGCGTGCCCCTCACCGTCTCCGTGAACCTGAGCGGCGGCGACCCCGAGCTGGAGATAACGTATAACTGGCAGGTTTCGGCCGGGGAGATTGTCGCCGGGCAGGGGACGCCGACGATTACGGTTGACACCACCGGCCTGGCCGGACAACACCCGACGGCCACGGTCGAAATCGGGGGGCTCCCTCCCGAGTGCGACAGACAGGAATCGTGCACGCCGCCGATAGCCAAATGCTCTCCTCCCGGCCACCTCCGCGGTGAGACGGGCGGCACCAGTGAAGAGGGCGGAAAGGCGCGTCTCGACGGCCTCGCCTTTCAACCCGGCCGCGAGCCGGGCGGCGGGAAACGTCGTCGCGTGTGGGACCGGCGCTCGGCTTCCGCGCGTCATTTGGAAACTAAAATTCGGAGGCGGGCCGCAAGGTTCGCGGCCCGGCTCGGAGGATAACGGATGTTTCTTCTCATCTCGCCGCTCGTGCAGTCTCTCTTGAACGTCGCCATCTACACGCTGGCGGGCCTGCTGCTCTTCGCGCTCGCCTTCTTCGTGATGGGCAAGGCGACGCCCTTCTCCATCCGCAAGGAGATCGAGGAAGACCAGAACGTCGCTCTCGCCATCGTCATCGGCTCCGTCATCATAGGCATCGCGCTCATCATCGTCGCGTCCATCGCCGGCTGAGTCGCCCGCGAGCGCGTCTGTCTTCCGACGCCTTGATAAAAGCTCCACGAAGATTTTTCAATGCACCAGAGCACAGCGACAGAGAGCGATTACGCAAGCTTCGCGCGCGCCGTCTACGAGACGGGCGTCATCTCGGACCCGTGGTTCGACGGGCGCGAGCGCTTCGGGCTGCGCGGCGTCGTGCTCGGGAGAGAGCGTGCGCGTCAACTTCTGGAAGCGGCCGAGCGCGTCACTTACCTGCACCAGGAGCTGGTCGAAATCCTCTTGGAAAATCCCTCGCTCGTCGCGGAGTTTTATCAGTTGACGCCGTGGCAGCAACTGATGTGGGAGACGGCGGGCGGGCTCTGGCACGGGATGGCGCGCGCGGACCTCTTCGTCTGCGAGGACCGAAAGATACGCTGCTGCGAGCTGAACAGCGACACGCCCTCGGGACAGCCCGAAGCCGTCATCCTCAACGAGATGTTGCGGGAGGCGCACGGCCCGGCCGTAGACCCGAACGCAGGCTTGCGCGGGGCGTTCGTCCGCATGCTCCGCGAGAGCCACGCCAAGCGCACCGACCGGCCGCTCAGCGTCGTCGGCATCATCTACCCTACGGAGTTGAGCGAAGACCTGGCGATGATCACGCTCTTCTCGCGCTGGCTCGAACGCGCCGGGGTGCGCGTGGTCTGCGGCTCGCCGTTCAACGTGCGGCGCAGCGGGCGCGGCGGGGTAGAAGTCCTGGGCGTCGCCGTCGATCTGATTTACAGGCACTACAAGACGGACTGGTGGGGCGAGCGAGCGCCCGTGTGGGCCGACGCGCCCGAGTACCCGGACCCTTTGCCGCTCGACGGCCCGCTCTCCGCGCTCGTCGGCGCGGAGATGGACGGGCACGTCACGGTCGTCAACCCCTTCGGCGCAATCGTCACGCAGAACAAGCTCTCGCTCGCCTTCTTCTGGGAGGAGCAGGACAGGTTCTCCAGGGAAGCGCGCGGCTGGATTCGCCGCTACATCCCGGAGACGCGGCGGCTGTCCACGCTCTCTCTAGACGAGTTGCGCGCCGAGCGCGAGGAGTGGGTGCTCAAGAGCGACTACGGGTGCGAGGGGCTGGAGACGGTGTGCGGGCCTTTCGTCAGCCAGGAGGTTTGGGAGAAGGCCATCGGGCAGGCGCTGCCCGAACGGTTTGTGGCACAAAAGTTCTTCCGCGCCGAGGCGGACGAGGAAGGGCGGCTCGCGAACTACGGCGTCTACGTCCTCGGCGGCACGGCCTCCGGCTTCTTCACGCGCCTCTCGCACAAGAGCACGGAGTACACGGCGCTGACCGTGCCGACGTTTATTAAGAAATGATGAACGAGGAATGATGAGTAGGAAGACGGTTGCTTTTAAATTCATCATTCATCATTCATCATTCCGCATTGCATTATGAAGGTTAATAAAAAACTGACGAGCGCGGGGCGCATCAACCGCCGGCGGCGCGTCGAGGGCGGCGGGCCGCAGCCCTGGTGGAAGATGTCGCGGCGCACTTTCAACATCACCGCCGTCGCCGCGACCGTCGGCGTCATAGGCGGCGCGGCATGGCTGCTCAACCGCGACGACACCTCGGAAATTGACGGCGACTCGCTCGAACTACAGCGCACGCACGGGTGGGACATAGGCTCCGAGGACAAGCGGCTCACGTTCGCGGGCGCGCAAGGTGCGGACTCGCAGCAGGGCGCGGCCTGGCGCAGGTATCTCAACCAGTCCGAGATGCTCAACGCCTTCCAGCCGAAGTCGCAGAAGTGGCTGCCCTACTTCGTCCCGACGCTCATCCAGGCTTTGCAGTTCGAGAGCCTGCGCAACCAACTGACGCCCGTCTTCTCGCCGGAGATGCAGGAGGCTTACGGGCGCGGACAGGCGATAGCGAAAGACTTTCTCAAGAACGCGGAGAACCCCTCGGAGACGGCGATCATAGTTGACGTGCCCGGACGCCAGAGCGTCGCGCTCGGCGCGGGGCTCAGCGAAGACGCGCACCTCGTCACGACCTTCGACAACTTCCCGCACCCGCTCGGCGTCACCCCGTCGCACGAGACGCTGGCCGCGATGCTCTATTACGCGGGCGAGATAGAGAGCAAGCAGGCCAACGTCCCGCAGGACGCGCCGCCCGTCTTCCTGCTGGACTCGCGCCGGCTCGAAAATTACACGGACGCCGACACGCAGTTCGACAACCGCTACCTCGCGAAGATTCCTTCGGCCGAGAAGCTGAAGGAGCTGGGCGTCAACTCCGTGCTCTACGTGACGCCCGACCGCACGCGCCAGCAGGAGCTGGACGACCTGAACGAGGACTTCGTGGAGTACCAGAACCAGGGGCTAAACGTGGCGATGCTGCCGCTGAGCGATTTGACGGGCGTGGACGAATGGGCCGAGGGCAAGCGGCCCGACGGCACGACCGGGCAGGTGCGCGAAAGGCATTACTACTACGGCGGCGGCCCCGCCTTCCACCCGTTCTTCTTCTACTCGTACCCGTTCTACAGGCCGACGGGGACTTTCGTCAGCCGCTACCCGCAATACGGGAGCGTCGCCGGCGGGCGCGCGCCCGCCGGGTTCGCGCCGCCCGTCACGCCGCCGCGCTACATCCCCGCGACGCGCCCCACCATGTTCGCGGGCACGCGCGTCGGCGCGGGCGCTCGCGGGGGCGTCGGGCGCAGCAAGCCGAGCGGCTTCGGCCGCACGACGGTTCGCATGGCCTCCGGCGGCGCAATCGTCGGGACGCGCGCCGGGCGCTCCGGCTACTACTCGCCCCGCCGCTCAGGCTCCTTCGGCCGCAGCCGAGGCGGCAGCTACGGCGGATAAAAAAGACGCAGAGAAGACGTTGAGGAGATGACGACGATGACGCGCAGGTCTTGGTTCAAGAGGGCTTCAGAGATTTTCGTCGTTGACGAGCCGCGGGCCTACTTCTTCGGGCTGCAAATCGTCATACACGCTTTCGGCCAGGACGCCATGCGCGCGCGCTTCAGCGAAGTCATCAACGACCCGGACGGCGCGGTCGAAAATGTGGAGGCCAAGCGCCGCTACCTCAAGCGCGTCGTCGCGCTCCTGCTCGAACAGGAGCCTTACTGGAGCCAGGCGTTCTGGGACTACATGACCGACACGAAGGAGGCCGAGGCGGAGTTCGAGTCGTGGGCGGCGGAACTCTCGGCCAGCACCGCGACCGAGCACGAGGAACTGGGCCAGGAAGTTGACGGGGCCGAGCGCCTGTCGAGCGACAAGGACTTCGTCGCCGTCTCGATCATGCTGCTCCTCAGCGAGCCCTACCCGCCCGCCGAGACTGACGACGAGTCGCAGTACTGGACGAAGAACACCATCAGCAACCTGACGCGCGGGCTGCTGCTCCTCAACCCCGAATCAATCCTCGCCGACGGCGTCTTCGTCGTCCCCGGCAGCCCCGACGACGGCCTCTCGGAAGAAGACCTGCTGACCGGCGGCTGGAGCTACCTGCGCGTCATCACCTGATTCGGGGCGCTCCCTCGGGAGCCTTTTTAACTTTCCTTCCGGTCAGAGCTTGATTTTAATCCCGCCGTTGAAAACGCGCCCTTCCGTGTGCGTGTAAATTTCACTGAAGGTCGGGTCCTGGTGCGGCGGGAAGACGACCGTCCCGAAGCGGCCCTGCCGCGTGTCCGTGATGTTCTCGGCGTTGATGAAGAGGCTGTACTTGCCGAACGTCTTTTCGCCGAAGACGCCTACCACCCAGAAGGGCCGCGTCCTGGAGCGGTTGGTCAGAAACTGGCTGCTCGTGTAGTAAGCCTCGACGCCTGCCTTAAAGTTCGCCTCCTTCTCGAAGAGCAGCGAGGAGTTTAGTTTGCTCTTCGGCGTCAGCGGCAGAATCTGATTGCCCGCCAGGTACTCCGCCTTCGCGTTCGTGTAGGTGTAGCCCGCGAACAGTTTCACGAAGTCGTAAGCGAGCCTGGCGTTCGTCTCAAAGCCCGCGCTCCTGATAGGCTCCGCGGCGTTCGCGAAAGCGAAAAAGCCACCCGTCACCGGCAGAAGTACCAGCGGGTCTTCGATCTCGGTGTAGAAGAACATCTGGTTGAGCGAATAGGAGAACTTTTCGCCCACGGTGTTCCTGTAATTCACGTCGAAGGTGCCGCCGCGGCTGCGCTCGGCCTTCAAAGTATTGCCGATTGGGAGGACGTTCTGAAAGAGCAGGGTCTCGGCCTCTTCGGTGAAGATGCTCGGCGCTTTATACCCCAGGCCGACGGTGAAGCGGCTGCTCAGGTTGTTTGTGAATCTGTAGAGCACCGACACGCGGGGCAGAGGGAACGTGCCGTAGTGTTTGACGTGGTCGAGGCGGAAGCCCGCTTCGAGCGACAGCCTTTCATTAATGCTGAAGCTGTCCTGCGCGTAGCCGCCGAACGTCGTGCGCGTCTCGTCGCGCGGGGCCAGGGTGTTGCCGTCCTGCTTCTCCCTGAACCGGTCATACACCGCGTTAAAGCCGAACACCAGCACGTGTTTCTTGACCGGGTGAAGGTAGGAGATGTCCGTGTAGGAGTTGAACTGCCGTCCTTTGAATGTGTAGTCGGGAATCTCTATCTCGCGGTTGAAGAAAGCGAGGCTCTGCTTGGCGACGAACCTGCGGCCGCCCGACAACTCGCGGTCGAGTTGCACGGTCGTGATGTTGCGGAACGAATTGTTGTTCTCGAAGTACTGGTGGAACCCGTCGGCCTCGCCGCGGAGCACGAAGACATCGCCGCCTTTGCGGTTCTGGTAAGAGGTCGTGTTCCCGACTGCCAGGCGGGTCTTGTCGTCCAGATAGAAGAAGAGGCGCGGGCTCAGGTTGAACGAGTTGGTTCTCGGAAGCTCTGTGAAATCGTCGTCGTCCACGTCGTACTCTTTTTGATAGTTGACGGAGCCGAGCAACGTGTAACCGAAGCGGGTGAACTTGCGCGAATTGAAGACGGAGAAGTCCGTGCCCAGCGCCGAGGTCTGGTTAAGAATCAGGGAAGTGACGGGCCTCTCTTCCGGCTCCTTGCTGATGAAGTTAACCACGCCGGCAATCGCCCCGCCGCCGTAAAAGGTCGCCGCCGGGCCTTTGATAATCTCGACCTGCCTCAGATCGAGCGGAGGAATTTCCAGGAGGCTGAGGCTTCCCGAAAACCCACCGAAGGCCGGGAACCCGTCTTTAAGGAGCTGCGTATACCTGCCGTCGAGCCCCTGTATGCGGACGCTCTGCGTGTTGGAGGTGGCGGAAGTCTGCTGCACCTTGATGCCTGTGCTTTCGTTGAGCACCATCGAGACGTTGGCCGGGCGCATGTTGCTCTTCTCGTCCACCTCCTCCTCGTCAATGGCCTCGACCCTCGTCGGCACGTCGTCAATCTCGCGGCCCGTGCGCGTCGAGGTGATGGTCACTTCGCCGACCTCGTTGGTGACTTTGATGAAGATCAGGTTTTCATTCTGCGCGGCGGCCGGGAAAGTGAGCCGCAATTCTTTGGCCTCGTAGCCCGCGGAAAAGATTTCGACGCTCTGCTCGCCGTCGGGGACATCCGTTAATTCGGCCACACCATTGGCGTCTGTGGTCGCCGAAATGTCCGTGTCTTTGACCGAGACGGTTGCGCCCGCTACCGCCTGCTTCGTGTCCTCATCTTTGACCGTAACTTTGAATCTGTTTTGGGCGGATGAGCTTTGCGCCGCCAGTAAGATTGCAAAAAATAAGATAACCTGCCTCACCTGTAGCCACCTTTTCCAGAACTTGAATAAGCGGAACGCGGCACGCGCCGACGACACGTGCGCGGCGCTGCGCCGAGAAATATGTTTGAAATTTGAAAGTCGGAGGGCGGTTAAATCCGAAGAATCGGCAGATGCGTCGGAGGCGGGTCCGCGGAGGAAGGTCGTAGATGTAAGTTAAAAGCAATCCCATCGGTTAAGTCATTAACCGGGGCCGTGAGGGGCGGGGCGGGGGCGGACGGCGCTTGTAAGTCCAGGTTGAAAGCTGTGCGTTTTGGCCCAGTCGCTTTCAGAAAAGAGGGGATCGGACAGTCTGCACAATCCGGCGCGGCCTTCAATTCAGTAACCTGAGTTGACGATGAAAGCGGCGACCGGTCGTGGTTTTCCGCGCCCTCCCGCCCGCAAATCGAGACGCAGGCCGCAAACGCCCATAAAAAACTGACCGGCAGCAGCACGGCCATTAATCTTCTAAGCGAGGGGCGCGTCAACGACATGGGCGGACATTATACTTATTCAGTTTGCGTCGCGCCATTCGCCCCCTCTCAGTTACGAGCCCACATCAGGTTTGTGCCAGACGACCGTGTACCGCCAGAGCAGGTGTAGGCGGACGAGCGCGCCCGGCAGATGCTCGTCACGCATCGCGCGCACGTCTTCAGCCTTCAGGTAAGTCTCGTGCCTGCCGTGCTCGTCCCACGCCTGACGCACCTCGCGCCGCTGGCGGAACCTGCCCGTGCGCCGGAAGCGCATGGCGCAACTGACGGGCAATCTGACGAAGTTGAGCGCCGTGTCGAAGAGGCCGTCCGGTTCAAGCAGGTCGTGCACGATCAGCACGCCGCCGGGGCGAATCAGCGACTTCATTTTTCCTAGAGCCTGGGCCAGCGGCAGGTGATGCAGTGTCGTCGTCGTGACGACGCAGTCGTAAGTCTCGGGCGGGAGGTCTAGGCGTAGAAAGTCGCCGAGGATGAATTGAAGGTTCGGGTGAGAGCGCGAACGCTCCCCGGCCGCGCGGAGCATCTGCGGGGACAAGTCGACCGCGGTGACGGAACAGGCGCGCTGTGCGACGAGGCGCGCGAACGCTCCCAACCCGCAGCCGACTTCGAGCACGCGCGCGCAACCCGCGGGGACGTGGCCCAGAAGAAACTCCGAGTACGGGCCGAGTTCTTCGCGGTCGAGCGCCGACACCAGCGCGATGCGGTCGAAGTCCGCGCGAACCTGCTCGGCCGAACCCCCGGCGGACTGAATCAACACGGACGACCTCCTCCGGTCGCGCCTCAGCCTTTGCGCGCCATCAACTCCTCAATCTCTTCGGGCTGCTTCGGCGCTTTATGAGAGAGGACGCGCGGGCCGTCTTCGGTGACCAGCACGTCGTCTTCGATGCGGACGCCTATGCCGAGGTATTTCTCGGGGACGTCTTTGGTGTCGGTCGCGATGTAGAGGCCGGGCTCGACCGTCATCACCATGCCGGGCTCAAGTTTGCGCGCCTCGTCCTTGATGTGGTAGCGGCCCACGTCGTGCACGTCCAGGCCGAGAAAGTGGCCCAGGCCGTGCATGTAAAACTGCTTGTACTTCTCTTCCTCGATGAGCTTCTTCGGGTCGCCCTTCAAGAGTCCCAGGCGGACCATGCCCTCCGTCAAAAGCTCTACCGAGTAGTTCTTCAGCTCGTCCACGCTCGTCCCCGGTCGCACGCGCTCGACGCAGGCCGTCTGCGTCTTGAGCACGAGGTCGTAGATGTCGCGCTGCGCGGGAGTGAAGCGGCCGTTGACGGGGAAGGTGCGCGTGATGTCGGAGGCGTAGCCGCCGTACTCCGCGCCAGCGTCAATCAGCAGGAGGTCGCCGTCCTGTAGCACGGCGTCGTTGTTGATGTAGTGGAGCACGGTCGCGTTCGCGCCGCCGCCGACGATCGAAGTGTAGGCCGGCCCCGACGCCCCGTTCTTGCGGAAGGTGTACTCGATGAGGGCCTCGACCTCGTACTCGTTCATGCCGGGACGCGCGGCCCTCATCGCGGCGACGTGGCCCTCGGCCGCGATGTCGGCGGCGCGCTGCATCAACTCGACCTCCTCCTCGCTCTTGAAGAGGCGCATCTCGTGCGTGATTGTGCCTGTGTCGATGATGGCCTCGGGCGCGCTCACGCCGCGGCGGCCCAGGGCGCGGAGCCGCCTGATCTGGCCCACAATCGTTTCGTCCAGGTCGGGGCGGCCGTCGCCTATGCGGTAATAAAGGTTGGCCGCGCCGTTCAGGTAGTCGCCGAGCTTCTCCTTGAACTGCTCGATGGGGAACGCCTCGTCCGCGCCGTACTCCTTCTGCGCGCCCTCGGTGCCCGCGCGCCGCCCGTCCCAGATTTCGCGCTCGGGGTCGCGCGGGCGGACGAAGAGCGTGTACTTCGGCCCGCCCGACGAGTGCTTGATGACGGCGACGGCCTCGGGCTCGTCGAAGCCTGTCAGGTAGTAGAAGTCAGAGTCCTGGCGGTAGCGGTAGTGCGTGTCGTTCGAGCGCGTGGCCTCGCGCGCGCTCGCGACGATGGCGACGGAGCCGGGCGTCATGCGCTTGACGAACTCCGCGAGCTGGGGTCTTTGCATCGAAAATCTCTCCTCTTCGGGCGGCGATGAATTGTTGGCAGAACATTGTAGCCGAAAGGCCGCGCGGCGCGAAAACCTGTCACCTGCCCTTTGACCCCGCAGGGATGAATTGACTTGTCTTTGCATTCCGCTTTCAATCCTCGCCCGCTTTGGGTGATAATCCGGCCGAACGGAGATAACCCCTATGAGCGCACAGACTCTGGACATCAAGGCGGGGCGTGCCGAAGAGATAGTCTCGTATGACCCGGCGACGGGCGAGGAGGTGGGCCGCGCGCCCGTGGCCTCGGCCGCCGAGGTCCGCGAGGCCGTCGAGCGCGCGCGGGCGGCGCAGAAGAATTGGGCCGGGTTGAGCTACGCCGAGCGCGGCCGCGTCGTCATGCGCGCGCGCCGGGTCGTGCTGGACGAGCTGGAGGAGATCGCGCTGCTCGTTTCCCGCGAGACGGGCAAGCCCGTGGCGGAAGCGGTCTCGATGGAGCTCGCGCCGACGCTCGACCTGATGCAGTTCTTCGCGCGGCGGACGCGGCGGCTGCTGCGGCCCGAGAAGATCGACATAGGGCAGTACGGGTTGATGGGGCGCACGTCGCGCATAGTCTACAAGCCGCTCGGCGTGGTCGGCATCATCTCGCCGTGGAACTTCCCGTGGGCCACTCCGCTCGACGAAGTCGTGATGGCGCTGATGGCGGGGAACGCGGTCGTGGTTAAGCCGAGCGAGTTGACGCCGCTCACGGGCCTGAAGATCGCGGACGTGTTCAAACGCGCGGGGCTCGCCGACGGCTTGCTCGAAGTCGTGACCGGCGGGGGCGCGACCGGCGCGGCGCTCGTCGAGGCCGGCGTCGACAAGATCATGTTCACGGGGAGCGTCGCGACAGGCAAGCGCGTCGCGCAGAGTGCGGCCAAAACGCTCACACCGGTCGTGCTGGAACTAGGCGGCAAGGACCCCATGATCGTGCTGGAGGACGCGGACGTGGAGACGGCCGCGGCGGCCGCGCTCTGGGGCGCGTTCAGCAACTCGGGCCAGGCGTGCGCTTCGGTCGAGCGCTGCTACGTACACGAGAGAGTAGCCGCGCGCTTCGTCGAGAGCGTCGTCGAGAAGACGCGCGGGCTCAGGCAGAATATTGGCACAACGGAGGACACGGACATCGGCGCGATGTCGAACGAGAACCAGCTCGCGATTGTCGAGGACCACGTCAACGAGGCGATGGGGCGAGGCGCGCGCGCACTCACGGGCGGCCGCCGCGCGGAAGGCTTGCGGCCCGGACTCTTCTACGAGCCGACGGTCCTCGCGGACGTTGACCACACGATGACGGTCATGCGCGAGGAGACGTTCGGACCCGTTCTGCCCGTGATGACTTTCAAGACGGACGAGGAGGCGATAAGGCTCGCGAACGACAGCCCGTTCGGGCTGACGGCGAGCGTGTGGACTAAGAACATAGGGCGCGGGCGTCGCGTCGCGGAGCAATTGGAGGCGGGGACCGTGATGGTCAACGAGGTGCTCTACACGCACGGCATCGCGCAGACGCCGTGGGGCGGGGTGAAGCAGAGCGGGCTCGGCCGCACGCACGGGCGGTTGGGGCTGCTCGAACTCGTCACGCCGCAGCACGTACACGTCAACCGCATCAGTCGGTTGCGTGACCTGTGGTGGTTCAGCTACACGCCGGCGTCAGCGCGCCTCTTCCGCGGCTTCGCCAGGAGGTTCGCCACGGGCAACGTCCTGCAAACCTCGCTGCTCCTCCCGCAGATGGTCCGCCGCCTCTTCGGGCGCGAAGGACAGAAGTGAGTTCAATGAGCGACGGAAACTTTAAGAAAATTTTGGCGGCGGTGATGTTCTGCGCCGCCGCCGTCTTCTTCTCTTCAGAGGCGCGCGCGCAGGGGCGGTTGATGCCGCCCGAGAGCGTTAAGTGCGACCCGAATCACCTCACTTCGTTCACGGGAAAGATTCTCTCTTACCGGCGCGGGCCGGGGCGCGTGAGCCTCACGGTCAGGACGGACGAGGAGACGACGGAGAGTTTCACGCTGCGGTTTCGCAAGTCCGAGGACGCGGCGCGGTGGTTTTTGATGAGGGGCGAGCCTTTCAAGCGGGGCGACTGGGCGCTCATAGAGCGGCGGCGCTACCAATTGCGCCCGCGCATGCGCGCGACCGTCTGGGTCTGCGACGACGGCTCGAACCCGATAGTTGATTGGCGGCCGGGCGAGCGCGGCCAAACGACTTTTTGAAAACCGGTCACGCCCGGCGACCTAAGCGGCCCGTGGAAAAATTTCTGACGAACATGAGAATGCGCTCTTCGGTCTCGCTGACCGCGATTCTTCTCTTCTCGCTCGCGGCGTGTCACCCGAAAAGCGCGGGCGACGCGCGCGTGAGCGAGCGCACGCAGGGGCCCGCGGCAGCGACTATGCCGTCGGACGGCGTGCGGCGCGTCACGGTCGCGGAGTTGAATGAGGCGCTGGAAAAAGGCGAGGCCGTCGCGGTGGACGTGCGCGGGAGTGTGGACTACGAACTGGGCCACATCAAGGGCGCGCTTTCGGTCCCGCTCGGCCTCGTCGCGGAGCGGGCGAAGGAGCTGCCGCCGGACAAGCTGATAGTCACCTACTGCGCTTGAACGCACGAGCAACTGAGCGCCCGTGCGGTGCAGGAGATGAAGAAACACGGAATCGAAAACGCGGCCGCGCTCCTCGGCGGCTGGGACGAGTGGACGCGCGCGGGCCTGCCGACGGAGTAAGATAAAAGGTAAGAGTAAAGACCCCGGAGGGGTCAAACGTGATAGCCGGGGGCAAGCGAACTCGCGTTCGCGCCGCCCCCGGCTATCTTGTCAGACCCTTTCAGGGTCTTCCCTTTTATCTTTTGCCTTCTATTACAGTCCGCGGTATTGCAGTGTCAGCGAGTCGGCGCGCGCGGCCTGGCCGGCGGTGAACTCGAACATGCAGGAGTCGTAAGTGTAATCCATGAAGTTGGTGATCGGGTCGAGGCCGGGCTTGTTACGGCAGGTGTCGCGGCCCGTCGGGCAGCCGCCCGCAGCGGAGCGCTCGGCCGGCGTGTCGTTGACGAGGTCGCCCCCGCCGTTGCAGCCGCCCATGAAGGTGTGGTAGAGGCCGAGCCAGTGGCCGACCTCGTGCGTCCCGGTGTCGCCCTGGTTGTAGTTGGTGAACGAGCCGCCCGGCAGGCTGGTGTGGACGCAGACCACGCCGTCCATCGTCGGCGCGGCGGCGTACTCCCAGGGGAAAGTGGCCCAGCCGAGGAGGCCGCCGCCCATGCCGTTCGTGTAGAAGTTGAGGTCGGCCGAGCCGCCCTTGTGCAGCGCCGCCTTCATCTGCTGCTCGCAGGCCCCGCCCGTGCAGGTGTACCAGGTGTTGTTGGCCGTGCGGTCCGTGCTCACGAGGGTGAACCTGTAGATCGTGTTGGAGCCGCCCGTGACGCCGCTGAAGGAGTCGTTGAGGACTTTAATCTGGTTGGCGATCCGGGTGTCGGAGACGTTGCCCGCGCCCGAGGTGTTGGTGATGACGTGGAAGTAGACGTTGACGTTGACCGTGCCGGTTCTCTGATCCGAGCCCGTGTCGGCCTTGCGCTGATTTTTGAAGCGCCGGTTGGCCTCGTCAATCAGGCGGGCGGTATTGTCATCGGGGTGCCTGGTCCCGCACTTGAGGAACGCGGAGTTGCCGTTGGCGTTCTCGACGGCGCGGTCGGACTGCGCGGAGGTGCCGCGCGCGAGGCTGCCAATTACGAGCGCGAAGGCGAGCGCGCTCACGCCCAGTAAGGCTACTAACTTACGATTCATTCTATGTCCTCCAGGTAGGTGAGACCCTTCTTGCTTAAGGGTGGCTGTTAACAGTTTGCGGGGACGAACCGTGCGCTCCCACAGGTAGCACGCACCAAGAGAATGATGCCCTGGTTATAAAATAAGCTTCTGGGTCTGTAAGGGCATTGCAAACGCCGATGGTGGGGGAATTCATCTGCTTTTGCAATTGAGGCTCGGACATCCTAAACCCCGCGCCGCGCGGAAGTCAATCTGCGGGACGGGCGTCGCGCCCGCGGGTTTGATTTTCGCCGGCCGAAGATGTCTAATCTCAGCCGAGATGCCAATCGTGCTAGCGTTTTCTCTAACCCTCGTCCTGCTCGCGCAGGGCGGGCCTTGCCGGAAAGCCGTAGACGTGTCGGGCGAAAGAGTTCAGAGCGCGCAGACCGGGACGTGGGGCGGCCCTCACGTGCAGATGGACGTGGGGGCGGACGGCGCGCGCCTGGAGTTCGACTGCGCGCACGGCGCGACCGACGGCCCCCTCGCGCCGGGCGACGACGGTCGCTTCGACCTCGCGGGCTACTTCGTCGTGGAGCGCGGCGGCCCCGTGCGCGCGGGCCGGAAGGAGAAACGTCTCCCCGCGCGCTACAGCGGCCGCGTGGAGGGGCAGACGATGACGCTCGACGTGACGCTCACGGAAGGCGGCGAGCACGTAGGCACGTTCACACTCACGCGCGGCCGGGCGGGCCGCCTGACCAGGTGCCTTTAGAGAAATGATGAATGCGGAATGATGAATTAAAGGCCAACTGCCTTTAATTCATCATTCCGCATTGCTTTTCCTCCTTGCCTTATCTTGGAAGAGTGATATATTGGCGCTTCTTCTCAAGCAGGCGTCAACAAGCACATACCTCGACCGGAATAGTTAAGCGCTCAACAACGATTGGGGCGGGTCTTCCACCCACAAGCTCGAATCTCTAACCCGCGCCCTGAGTCTTCACTTACCTAGCCGCACTCTCTGGAGGGAGAAAAATGAAAAGAAAGTTAAGCGCCTCGCTCGCGCTCACGGCCTTCGTGTCTGTGCTCGTCGTGCCGGCGCTCGTCTACGCGCAGCGCGGCAGAACGAACACCACGGCGGGCGCGGGGCAAGGACAGTTGAAGCCCGTCGTCACCGCGGCCCGCCACGATGTCTCGCGCCCCCTGCGCGACATCGCCCCGCTCATGCCGGGCAAGGCCCGCAAGTATGAAAACCCCATGAACTTTGCCAAGAAAGCCCCGGCCGCGGACCAGCCAGACGGGGCCGTGCAGTCCGTGATCGGCCCGAGCGTCCCCGTGACGGCCGGCCACAACTTTGAGGGCATAGGTAACGGGATGCCGGGTTTCAGCGTCAGCGTCGCGCCGCCCGACACGACCGGCGACGTGGGCGGCCCGACCGCGAACCCGCAGAGCCCGACGGGCCAGTACGTCCAGTGGGTCAACCTCTCCTTCGCCGTCTTCGACAAGGCGACGGGCGCGAGGATTTACGGCCCGGCCGCCGGCAACACCCTCTGGGCCGGTTTCGGCGGACCCTGCCAGACGGAGAACGACGGCGACCCCATCGTGCAGTACGACCAACTGGCACAACGCTGGGTGCTGACGCAGTTCGCCGTCTCGTCCGCTCCCTACCGCCAGTGCGTCGCCGTCTCGCAGACCTCGGACGCGACCGGCGCTTACTACCGCTACGAGTTCCTCTACGGCAATCAGCTCAACGACTACGGCAAGCTCGGCGTCTGGCCCGACGCCTACTACATCACCTACAACATGTTCCTCAACGCGGGGAGCTTCAGCGGCACGTGGGCCTGCGCGCTCGACCGCAACCGGATGCTCGCGGGGCTCTCGGCCACGCAGCAGTGCTTCCAACTCGGGACCGCCTTCGGCAGCATCTTGCCTTCGGACGTGGACGGCCCGACCATGCCGCCCGTGGGCGCACCCAACTACCTGCTCAACGACGGGACGAACGCGCTCAACTTCTGGCGCTTTCACGTTGACTGGGTGACGCCCGCCAACACGACGCTGACGGGGCCGATCAGTATCCCCGTCGCGGCCTTCAGCCACCCGTGCCCGACCACTACGCGCGGGGCCTGCGTCCCGCAGCCCTCGACACAGCAGAAACTCGAAACCCTCGCCGACCGCCTGATGTACCGGCTGGCCTACCGCAACTTCGGCACGCACGAGTCCTTAGTCGTCAACCAGGCGGTCAACGTCGGCACGAACAAGAAGAACACGCGGACGGGCATCCGCTGGTACGAGCTGCGCAACCTGAGCGCGGCGGTCCCGACCGTCCACCAGCAGTCCACCTACGCGCCGGGCACGACGGACTGGCGCTGGATGGGGAGCGCGGCGATGGACAAGCAGGGCAACCTCGCCGTCGGCTACAGCATTTCCAATTCGAGCACCCTGCGGCCGACCATACGGTTCGCGGCCCGCGCGGCCACGGACCCGCTCAACACGCTGAGCAGCGAAACCAACATCTTCACCGGCACGGGCTCGCAGACGCAGAGCCTCGCCCGGTGGGGCGACTACTCGACCCTGAGCGTCGACCCCGACGACGACTGCACCATGTGGTACACGAACGAATACCTCGCGACCAGCGGGACGTGGAACTGGCACACTCGCATCTCCTCCTTCAAGCTGGCCGGCTGCCAGTAGGGGGCGAGGGGAAGCGACTAACCTCGAAGGGGCGGCCCCGCGCCGGGCCGCCCCTTTGATTTTGCCGCCGCGAGCACATATCATCCTTTCAGCTTAATTCCACTCGCGAGGCTGAAGAGATTTTGCTCGAACGATGGATGCACGCGCGGGAGCTGTGGCACGCGCGCCGCGACACAAACAGGATCGTCCGCCCCTTCGAGTGGGGCGCGGAGTTCATCAGAGAGCACGTCAACGGCGACGACCCGCGCCACCTTTTCCGACAACACACGGCCGAGGTCATGCGCCGGAGCGAAGAGTTCTACGGCCTCCCGCCCGTCACGGATTACCGTCTTGAGGGCGAGCGCCTCTCTTGGACGAGCGCCGTCGAGACGCCCTCGCCCGAGAACAACACCGTCCGCGCGCGCTTCTTCCCCGCGCCCGCGAAAGGGAAGAACGCGAGTGCGCGCCGCCGCGCCGTCCTGGTCCTGCCGCACTGGAACGCCCCCGCGGAAAGTCACGTAGACCTCTGCCGCGTGCTCAACCGCCTCGGCCTCACGGCGCTCAGGCTGACGCTCCCCTACCACGAAGCGCGCAGGCCCGCAGAGCTTGAGCGCGCGGACTACCTCGTCAGCCCGAACCTGGGGCGCACGATTCAGTCCTTCCGCCAGGCCGTCCTGGACACGCGCGCCGCCGTCCGCTGGCTCAAGGAGCACGCGGGCTACGACCGCATAGGCATCATGGGTACGAGCGTCGGCTCCAACACCGCGTTTCTCGCCTTCGCGCACGACGACTCGATAGACGTCGGCGTGTTCAATCACGTCTCGGGCTATTTCGCAGACGTCGTCTGGCGCGGCCTCTCGACCGAGCACGTGCGCGCGGGCATCGGGGACAAGCTCGGCCTCGAAGAGTTGCGCGAGTACTGGCTGCCGATTAGCCCAATCCCTTTCGTCCCGCGGCTCCTGAAGATGCGCGAGCGCCCGATGCGCTTCATCGCCGCGCGCTACGACCTGACTTTCCCGGTCGATTTGTCGCGCGACGTGATCGCGGAAGTCAGGCGGCACAACATCCCGCTCGACGTGGCGTGGCTTCCCTGCGGCCACTACACCATCGGCGACGCCCCGTGGAAATACCTGGACGGCTGGAAAATCGCCTCGTTTTTCAGGAAGCACCTTTAAGACGCAAAAAGGCTTTGAGTCGGATATTTGAGACGAAAACTTTTCGGAGGAAACTATGAGACGTTATCTGTGGCTTTTCGCCGCGCTCTGTCTTCTGCCGTTCCACGCGCAGGCGCAGTCGTACAGGCTCAACGGCCTGTCCGAGCAACTGAGCACGCAGGCCGAAGACCTGGCCTCGCGCAGCTACTCTGACTACGCCGAGAGCAGCTTCAACAACCGCAGCGAAATCGAGGCGCTCTACCTCGCGCAGCAGTTCAGCGCCTCGGCCGCCGTCTTCCGCCGCATGGTGCGCGACAACCGGCGCGAGTCGGAACTGAAAGACGCGGCCGCCATCCTCTCCGACCTTCTGGGCCGTGCCGACCGCGGCTACTCGCGCCGCAACCGCTGGGCGGACGTGCGCCGCACGCTCGACGACGTCCTGCGGGAGCTGAACGTGCGGGGCGGCGGCGGCAGCGGCGGCGGAGGCGGGGGCAACTGGCCCAGGCCCGGCGACGACGGCGGGCGCACGAGCGGGCGCGTGCGCTGGCGCGGGACCGTGGACGATAACGTGCAGCTCATCATCCGCGACGACAACGTGGAGGTGCGCACCATCAGCGGAAGCCCCTACGACAACGCGACCTACAACTTCACCTCGCCGCTCCCGCGCCGCCGCCAGAGTGTCAGCGTCAACAAGATCAGCGGCCGCGGCGAAGTGCGCGTCCTACAGCAGCCCACGCGCGACAACGATTACACCGCCGTCATAGAGATACGCGACCCCAAAGGCGAGGCCAGGGAATACGAAATAGAGGTCAGTTGGTAGCTTCCGCCGGACATTTTCGGAAGGCGACAAGGAATCCGCGCCCCACATCCCCGGAGGGGATGAACACGATGGCCGGGGGCCAGCGAGCGCGAGCGAAGCGCCGCTCCCGGTCAGGCATCAGAAATGACGGCCGACCCTGAAGGGGTCGCGCCTCGGCGTTGAATGTGCGACCCCTTCAGGGCCGGGACACTTTCTCGAATCGTTCCGGGGGCGGCGCAAGAATCCGTTTGCTTGCCCCCGGCTATCTTGTGCGACCCTTACAGGGTCAATACAGATCGTGCAATCAAACACACTCGACGCACTTCTTGACCGGCTCGATGAAGCCAAGCGCCGCTTCGACGCCCGCGGCGGCGCGCAGGCGCTCGGGCTTCTGGCACAATTCGACCGGCGGAGTTTCACGGACGCCGACTCGCTCATACGCTTTCACGAAATCCTCCTCTTCATGCGCGCCTACCCGCAGGGCGCGCGCGTCCTGCGCCGCGTCGAAAAGCTGCTCGCCTCGTTCGCCCGGCGCGTCGCCTCGCTCGAAGGGGCGGGCGCTGATTTGACGCCCCTGGAGTACGGCGAGGTCTCGGGCATCGCGGGGACATTCGTCGAAGACACGTTCGGCTACGACATCACGCGCTGGCTCGTCGGCCGCCACGCGCCGCGCGTTTCGATTAACTGGGGGCGGCACGAAGACCCGTACCGCCTCGGCGCGACCTGGCCCAGGTTCCTCCCGCTGCTCGAAGAGGACGCGCTCGTGGAGGCGAACGTCCCCTACGCGGATTGGCTCGACGCCGCGCGCGGCCGCGAGCGCGAATTGAGCTGGCTGATGGATTGCTTCGAGCGCTCCGGCCTCTCGCCCAGAGAGCGCGCGGAGCTTTACGAGTCTCTGAAACTCTACGTGCGCTGGGAGCTGGGGGACTCGCGCGCCACGCGCACGCGCATGAAGCGCGCGCCGCGGAAAATCTTCTACCACAGGGGGCCGCTCATAGCCCGCCGCGAAGTCTCGCTCGCGGCCGAGTTCGCCTCCCCGCCCCTCCCTTTAAAGAAACTTTCACGCGCCGAAGGCGAGGCCGTCCTGGACCTCGCGCGCGAGACTTCGACCGTGCGCTACCGCGAGCTTTACGGCTTCACGCACGGCGACGCGGCGCGAGTCGTCCGCGCGGACTTCGGGCGCGGCGTCGAAGTCTTCGTCGTCGGCGTGCCCCCCGAGCGCCGCCTGCCTTTGCGCGCTTACCACGCGGGGATGATTTTCAAGAACGGCGTCCCCGTCTGCTACGTCGAAGGGCTCTCGCTCTTCGAGCGGATGGAGATAGGCTTTAACCTCTACTACACCTTCCGCGAGGGCGAGTCGGCCTGGATTTACGCGCGCGTGCTGAAGCTCTTTCGCGAGCTGCTGGGCGTGACGGCCTTCTCTGTCGACCCGTACCAACTGGGCCACGAGAACGAGGAGGGGATAGAGTCCGGCGCGTTCTGGTTCTACCGCAAGATGGGCTTCCGCCCAATCACCCGGCGCGCCGCCGAGATGCTGAAGGCGGAAGAGCGCAGGCTCGCGGCGCGTCCCCTTTACCGCACGCCCGCGCGGCGCTTACGCTCACTCGCCGAAGGCCACATGATGCTTGAGACCGCGCCCGCCACTCCTGACGGCTCCTGGGACCGTTTTCGCATACGCAACGTCGGCCTCGCCGTCCAGCGCCGGATGGCGAAAGAGTTCGGCGGCGACGCCACCAGAATCCGCCGCGCCTCCGCCGCGCGGGTCGAGCGCGCGCTCGGCCTGCGAACGTCCCGTTGGAAGGAGGGCGAGCGCCGCGCCTTCGAAGACCTCGCCCTCATCCTGGCACAGATTCCAGACCTCGCCCGCTGGAACGAAGACGAAAAGAGAGCCCTCGCGGACATCGCCCGCGCCAGGGCCGGCGCGGACGAGTCGCGCTACCTGCGCCTGCTCCAACGTCACCCCAGACTGCGCGCCGAGGTAATCAAGCTCGGCTCGTAAAGGCGCTAAGAGCCGCGGGTCAGTTCCAATCGTTCAAAAAATTCAGAACAATTCCGGCGAGTGCGTCCGGCGAGTTGTGGTTGACGGCGTGGGCCGCGTCCTTCACCACGGCGAGTCGGCCGGCGGGCAGGAGTCCTGACACTTGCGCGGCCCACCGCTCGGAGACGATTGGGTCGCGGCCCCCGCGCACGACGAGGGCGGGGTGCGTGACGCTCGACAGCTTCTCCTCGACGCGGTCCTGTAGCGCGTAGCCGAACGTGTGCGCCGTGCGGCCGAGGCCGGCTTGCAGGTAATCCAGGAGCGCTATGAAGGTGAGCGAGAGGCGCTCGCGCGGAACGTCCAGGAGCAGGCGCGAGAAGGAGCGGAAGACCGTGCGCGCTCCGGCGTCCACGGTCGGCGAGACGAGCACGATGCGCTCGACCGCGGACGGCCGGCGCAGCGTGAGGTCTATGACCACCTGGCAGCCTATGGAGTTGCCGAGCAGGACCGCGCGCGGAATCCCGACTTCCTCCATCCAGCCGAAGAGCGCTTCCGCCAGTTCGGTGATGTTGAGCGCCCGCCCGCGCCCCTGGCTGCGGCCGAAGCCCGGAAGGTCCGGCGCGTAAATTTGGCGGTGAGGGGCGAGCCGCAACGCGGTCGGAATCATGTAGCGGCCGGACACGCCGAGGCCGTGGACGAGGACGACCGGGAATCCTTCATCGTTCGGGGAGTTGACGGACGCCCTGTAGTGCATCAGCCTGCCGCAGACTTCGGCCCGGCGGCTTTCTAAAATTTCGCTCCCTCTCCCCACGCTCGTCCCCGCCCCTTGCTCACTCCGTCACGATTGAATCCATCAGCGACGCCTCTATGCGCGCGGCTATTTCTCTCGCCCGTTCGAGCAGGTCGCGCGCGCGCGAAGAGTGTTCGGAGGCGAACTCTTCGTCGCCTATGTCGGCCGTGTTGACGAGCACGTTGTAGCGCGCCGACGCGACGGCCGCGAGGACCAACTGCGCGCCCGTGGCCGCGTCCGAGAGCGCGTTCGGGTTGCCAATCTCCGAGAGCGTTTCGAGCAGTTCCAGAACCTGCACGGCGACGCCCGCGACTTCGAGCGGGACGAGCGCCGCGCCCTTCAAAGCCTCTTCCAGCCTTCGCGCGCGCTCGCTGCTTTCCCCCTCGGTCTCCTGCGGGAGCCTGCGCGCCTCCACCACGCGCCGGAAAGCGTTCGCGTCTTCCGCCGCCGCCTTTGCGAGCCGCGCGCGCAGCGGCACGAGTTGGGCCAGCGCGTCTTTGACTTCCGCCTGCACGTCCTTGAACCGCTCGCGCCCCTCCGTCAGGCGCGCGAGCATCTCGCCGAGCGCCGCGCCCAAACTCGCCGCGTGCGCGGCCGCCGCGCCGCCGCCGGGGACGGGCTCCGCGCTCGCGACCTCCGCGACGAAATCTTTCGCCCTCTCCCGTTTCCCGCGACGCGCCTCCGCGATGCGGTTTTCGAGGACGAGGCCCGGCGCGAAGTTTTCGATCTGTAGGAAGTATGCGGCCGAGCGGTCGAGCGCCGCCTGCGGGACGAGGCCGACGACCTCGCTGCCGAGGACTGACACGCCGTAGCGTCGGGCCTCGCGCCGCACGGCCTCGAAGGCGTGGTGAACGCTCGTCTTCTCGTAGTCAACCAGGTTCATGGAGACCTGCACGACGCCGCGCGACGCCAACTCGAAGCCCAGCGCCTTGAGGTAGCGCAAGCCGCCGTCGCGCCCGCGCACGGCGCGCGCAATCTTTTTAGCTACGCCTAAGTCGTCCGTTTGCAGGTTGACGTTGTAGGCCACCAGGAACGGGCGCGCGCCGACGATTGTCGCGCCCGCCGTCTCGTGCAGACGCGCTTCGCCCACGTCCGGCTCGCGGCCCGCGGCGGGGTCTTTAATCTGCTCGCGCAACTCCTCGAACCCCCTGCGCCGCACGTCTTCCAGGTTCACGCGGTCGGGCCTCAGCGCCGCGCGCTCGTAGAAGTAAACGGGAATCCCCAACTCGCGCCAGATTCTCTCGCCCGCCTCGTGCGCTAGCTGAACGCAGTCTTCCATCGTCACGCCTCGCACGGGGACGAACGGCAGCACGTCTGTCGCGCCGACGCGCGGGTGCTGGCCCTCGTGGTGTTTGAGGTCGATCAACTGCTTGGCCAGGCCCACGACGCGCGCCGCCGCCTCCACGACCGCGTTGGCGTCGGCCACGAACGTGATGACCGAGCGGTTGTGGTCCTCGTCCGCGTGCGTGCCCAGGACGACCGCGCCCTCCACGGACTCGACGGCCTCCACCAGCCGCCCGATTGTTTCCGGCTTGCGGCCCTCGCTAAAGTTTGGTACACACTCGACGAGACGGTCCATAAAAAGTAGTCAGTAATCAGTAGTCAGTAATCAGCTATTATATTAACATCGCAAGGCTGCTCTGCACTTCTGAAAACTGATTACTGACTACTGACCACTGATTACTTCTTTTATGTCTTCCGAACGATTCATCAAGGAACGTAAGCGCGCGTGGCAGCGGCTGGAGCATCTGCTGGGGCGGATCGGCGGCTCGTCCCTGCGGCGGCTGGAGCGCGGCGAGGTGCGCGAGCTGGGGAGGATTTACAGGCGCACGGCCTCGGACCTGGCGATTGCGCGCGCCGAGTCGCGCGACCCGCGCCTCGTGAACTACCTCAACAACCTCGTCATACGCGCGCACGGGCGCATCTACCGCGCCGACGCGCAGGGCGGACGCCGGCTGTGGGAGTTCTTCTCCAAAGGCTTCCCGCGCACGTTCCGCCGGACGTGGCGCTACACGGCGCTCGCCTTCGCCGTCTTCTGGGTCTTCGCCTTCGTCGGCTTCATAGGCACGACGCGCGACCCTGACTTCTCGGAGTTGATGGGCGTTCCCCCCATCCACCGCGCCGCGATCAACTCGGGCGTGCGCTGGTGGGAGAGCCTGAACGAGGGTAACCAGATCGGGTCGAGCGCCATCATGACGAACAACATCCAGGTCATGTTCCTGGCCTTCGCGCTCGGGGCCTTCTTCGGCCTCGGCACGCTCTACATCATGGCCTTCAACGGCGCGCTCATCGCCTCCGTCCTGGCGCTCGTCTACCGCGCGGGCTACGGGAACGAGCTTGTGGCCTTCATGGTCGGGCACGGCGTCATCGAGTTGTCGTGCATCTTCCTGGCCGGCGGCGCGGGGCTCCTCATCGGGAGCGCGATGCTCCTGCCGGGCGACCTCTCGCGCGGCGACGCCTTGAAGACGCGCGGCCTGGACGCGATTCGGCTGGTGGCGGGCTGTGTGCCAGTTCTCGTCGTCGCGGGCATCATCGAGGGCTTCGTCTCGCCCGTGCCGATGGACCCCGCCATCAAGTTCGCCGTCGGCATCACGACCGGCATCGCGCTCTACGCCTACCTCCTGCTCGCCGGGCGCGAGAAAGACGGGGTCGAGAAAGTCGCCCTCCGAAGTTAAGCGGTCGCTCGCTTATCGTTGACTTTCTCGGCGGGCTTAACGTATCCTCTCCCGCACTTCGCAAGGTGTTCGAGGCTGATCTATAGGGCCTGCGTTTATCCCGCATCCTGTCCAGCCTTCCGTAAATTTTAAACCACAACTTGAGGCGCGCGGGCCGTGTCTTCTCAGGGCTCCGGCCAATCGCCAATCGTCGCGTGAAGGAGCAAACTCACATGAAGCGTTCCCGCAGATTTTACTGGCTCAGCTTGTTGACCGTCCTCTGCCTCATCGCCGTCGCGCTGCCCCCGCGCACGCAGACCGCGCTGGCCTCGCACACGCCCGCCCCGTCCGCCGTCACCATCGCCGGCAGTTTGCAGAGCGAACTCGGCTGCGCGGGCGACTGGGACCCAGGCTGCGCCAACACGCATTTGGGCTACGACGCGAACGACGAAGTCTGGCAGGGCACGTTCAACGTCCCCGCGGGCAACTGGGAGTACAAAGCGCCCGTTAACGACAACTGGGGCGAGAACTACGGAAGGTTCGCCCAGCAGAACGGCCCCAACATCCCGCTCAACCTGGGCTCGCCCGCGAGCGTCAAGTTCTATTACGACCACGAGACGCACTGGGTAACGAGCAACAGGAACGCCGTCATCGCCGTCGCCCCCGGCAGCTTCCAGTCGGAACTCGGCTGCTCAGGCGACTGGGACCCGACCTGCCTGCGCTCCTGGCTGCAAGACCCCGACGAGGACGGCGTCTACCGCTTCGAGACGACGGCGCTCCCCGCCGGCGACTATTTTACGAAAGTCGCCATCAACGAGAGCTGGGACGAGAACTACGGGCAGGGCGGCGTGCAGAACGGCGCGGACATACAATTCAACGTGCCGTCGAATAACGCCCTGATGAGATTCAGCTACGACGCTTCGACGCACGTCCTGACCATCGAGGCCGTGGGCGGCCCGCCGCCCGGAGGCGACATCCAGTGGGGCGGCCTGCGCCACGACACCTTCAACAGCTATTACCGCTCGCCCTTCGGCGCGGTCCCGGCCGGGAGCAACGTCACCCTTCGCTTCCGCACGGCGCACTTCGACGTGGACGGCGTCTACGTCCGCGTCTACACCTTCGACACCGCGACCGGCGCGACCGCCGGCCCCGTCGACCACCCCTTGTCGTTCCTTGAGAACATCACGGAGGACAGCACGACTTACGACGTCTGGTCCGTGACTCTGGCGACGCCCGCGTCGCCCTCGATTCTCTACTACAAGTTCCGCATCACGGACGCCTCGGACACCGACTACTACAGCGACTCGTACGCGGACGACCACGACAATCTGGGCCAGGGCGGCGAGGGCGCGGCCTTCGACAACGAGCCGTTCCCGGCCTTCCAGATCACGGCCTACGACCCCGCGTTCCAGACGCCCGCGTGGCTCCAGAACGCCAACGTCTATCAAATCTTCCCCGACCGCTTCCGCAACGGCGACATCACGAACGACTACTGCCGCCCGGGGAGCACGGCCGGTTGCCCGCTCTTTTACGGCGACCAGCAGCCCCTCCTGCGCGAGCCCTGGAACACCGCCATCGGCGACCCGCGCCAGCCCGGACCCTATCAGAATGAATACGGCACACAATTCTTCGGCGGCGATTTGAAGGGCATCGAAGAGCAGTTGGACTACTTGCAGAACGTCGGCGTCGACACGCTCTACCTGAACCCCATCTTCAAGGCGCGCTCGAACCACCGTTACGACGCGGATGACTTCCTGGAAGTCGACCCGGGCTTAGGCGGCGACGCGGCGCTCGCTTCTTTGAAGACGGAGATGGAGCGGCGCGGGATGCGCCTCATCCTGGACGGCGTCTTCAACCACTCGTCTTCGGACAGCGTCTACTTCGACCGCTATCACCGCTACGGCCCGCCCGACGGCGGGTGCGAGAACGCCTCCTCGCCTTACCGCAGTTGGTACAACTTCTTCGGCAGCGGCCCCTGCGACGGCCAGAACTACGAAGCCTGGTTCGGCTTCGACACGCTGGCCGTCTTCAGAGACGACTCGGCGGGGGTGCGCGACTTCTTCTACCGCACGCCGGGGACGAACGTGACTCAGTACTGGTACGACCGCGGCGCGGCGGGCTGGCGCTTCGACGTGGCGAACGAAATCTCGCACGACTGGTGGAAGGAGTACCGGCCGCTCGCGAAGGGCTACAAGGCGGACGGCCCGCTCGTCGGCGAAATCTGGCCCGACGCGAGCCAGTGGCTCGCGGGCGACCAGTTGGACTCCGTGATGAACTACCGCTTCCGCAAGAACGTTTTGGGCTTCGCGCGCGGGCAGTTCAACTGGGGCGACAACGACAACAGCGGCGGCAATCAGATCGTCGCGCTCTCCCCGAGCCAGTTCGACCACGCGTTGCGCTCGGTGCGCGAAGACTACCCGGCCGAAGCCTCGGCCGCGATGCTCAACCTGATCGACTCGCACGACACGAACCGCTCGCTCTATGTGCTGACCATCAGCGGCGACAACGGGCTCGTGGAAGCCAAAGAGCGCCTGAAGCTCTCGGCGCTTTTCCAGTTCACTTACCTGGGCGCGCCGATGATCTACTACGGCGACGAGGCGGCGATTGACGCGCCCGCGCTCGCCAACGGCGTGAACGGCCCCGAAGACGACCCGTACAACCGCGCCCCCTTCCCGTGGGCGGACGAGGACGGCGACGACAACGTCTACGGCCCGGCCGACACGGCCGTGACCGCCTACTACACGAAGCTCGCGCACATGCGCAAGCAGCACGCGGCGCTCCGCACGGGCTCCTTCGAGACGCTCCTGACGGGCGACACGACCGCGTCCAACACGGACGACAGCACCTACGCCTTCGCGCGCCAGGGCAATGGCGAGACGGCCGTCGTCGCGCTCAACAACGGGACGAATGCTAACACCGCGAGCGTCCCCGTCTCGGCTTACTTCTCCGACGGCACGCAGTTGAAAGACGCCTTGAGCGGCACGACCTACACCGTCTCAAGCGGCAACGTGACCTTGACGCTCGCGGCCCGCGGCGGCGCTGTCCTCTTCGACGCGGCCGCGGCCGACGTGGACACGACCGCGCCCGACGCCGACATCAGCGTCAGCCCGGCGGCCAACGCGAACGGCTGGCACAATTCTTCGCCCGTGACCGTCAACCTCTCCGCCACGGACAATGGGTCCGGCGTCAAGGAACTGCGCTACTGGGTCAACAACGGCAGCGTCGTAGTCGTCAGCGGCAACGCGGCGAGCCTCAACATCACCACCGAGGGCACGACGACCATCAACCTGCGCGCGGTGGACAACGCGGGCAACGTCAGCAGCCTCGTCACCGAGGTCGTCAGGCTCGACGTGACGCAGCCGAACGTCAGTTGCCCGGTCGTCCCGGACGCACAGGCCGACGCGAGTTGCCAGGCCGCGATTCCGAACGTGACTTCCGGCGTCACCGCTTCTGACAACCTGACTCCGACAGGCTCACTCGTCATCACGCAGACGCCCGCGGCCGGGACAACCGTCGGGCTCGGGACGCACAACATCACCGTCACCGTCACGGACCTCGCGGGTAATAGTAAGAGCTGCACGACGACCTTCAAGGTCGTCGACGCGACCGCGCCGAGCGTGACGGGCGTGTCCGCGAGTCCGGCGGTGCTCTCGTCGCCCAATCACAAGATGGTGAACGTGACGGTCAACTACGTGACGGCGGACAACTGCGGCGCAGGTGTCACCTGCACGCTCTCCGTGTCGAGCAACGAGCCCGTCAACGGCGCGGACGACGGCGACACGGCCCCCGACTGGGAGATCGTGGACGCGCACCACGTCCGCCTGCGCGCCGAGCGCTCGGGCTCAGGCACGGGCCGCGTCTACACCATCACCATCACCTGCACGGACGCCGCCGGCAACCAGACGTTGAAGACGGCGACCGTCAGTGTGCCGAAGGGCAAGTAGGCGTCGGCCGTGCCCGGAGGGGATGAACACGATAGCCGGGGGCAAGCGAACTCGCGTTCGCTTGCCCCCGGCTATCATCTGCGACCCTTTCAGGGTCTAAGACTATGCCTCGACTATGCCTCCGTTAAAGCAGTCCGCGCTCTTTGACCCTCAAATAAGTTTCGAGCAGCGCGGGCGTGAGCGCGGCGGCCGTCACGTCCAGGGCGAGGCCGCCCTGGGATTCGACGAGGCGTAGGGCGGCTTCGCGGTGGTGAATTATCTCTTCGGCGACCGACTGCGTGAAGAGGTCGCGCTCGGTGGAGGGCGCGTCGCGGACCACCGCTCTGAGGTCGCGGTCGGCGATGGTGACGACCAGAGGCAGGTGGCGCGGGCGCAGCAGCTTCAGGGAAGTCAGCAGGTCGCGCGAGCCCTCCTCGTCCACGAGGTCCGTCAGCACTACGACGAGCGCGCGCCGCTTCGTGTTGGCGGCGATGAACTGGAAGGCGCGCGCGTAAGACGGCTCGATCATCTCGGGCTCAAGCGCGTGCAGCGCTTCGAGCGTGGCGTCTAAATGTTCGACGCCGCGCTTGGGCGGCAGGTAGGTTTTAATCTGGCGGCCGAAGACCAGCAGCCCCGCGTTGTCGCCGCCGCGCGCCGCCGCCGACATCAGCGCGAGCGCGGCGTGGACCGCCGAGTCCAGCTTCGTCTCTGTCTCTATGCGCGCCGTCATCAGGCGGCCCGCGTCGAGCGCGATGATGATCGTCTGGTCGCGCTCGATCTGGTACTGGCGCGTCGTCAGCTTCCCGCGCCGGGCGGTCGCCGTCCACGAGACGTGTCTCAACTCGTCGCCGCGCACGTAGTCCCTCAAAGACTCGAACTCGCGCCCCTCGCCGCGCCACGAAGTCTTGCGGTGCGAGGCGACCAGGGAGCGCGCGCCCAGCGCCTTTAATTCCGCCTCGCGCGCCCGCCGCATGTTCGGGTAGACCTTGACGCCGACGGCGCGCCCGGCGCGCGTCTGGTTCCAGACCAGGCCGAGGCGCGACAGATAGCGCACGGCCGTCTGCCCGAACTCGAAGCGGCCGCGCCTGGGCGGCGTTAATTGATAGACGAGCGTCGCGGCCGTCTGCGGCAGGACGCGCAGCCGCCCCTCGCGCTCGCGCGCGAGCTTCATCTCCGGCGGGTACTCGTCCTTCAAATACATGGTCACCGCGCGCGGCGTGTTGTTCGAGACCTTGAGCCTCACCTCCGTCTCCGCCCCCACCGCGAACCGCCCGCCGAACTCGCGCTCGATCGAGACGCCCGGCGGCAGCCGGCTCACCCGCGCGTCAATCAAAGCCGCCGCCACGAGCGCCGCGTCATAAATGAGCGTCACCCAACGCAACACGGGCCGCTGCCAAGACAGCGACAGCGGGATGAAGCCCACGGCCAGCAGCACGTAGAAGAGTTTTGTGAAAACGAAGCTCATAAAAAAGTGGGCAGCAGGCAGTGGGCAGTGAAGAACACGCTGCGGGCGGCTTTGAGCTTTTGCCTTAACTGCCCACTGCCTACCTATCTCGGTACTTCCGCGGCCTGCAAGATGTCGCTGATGACGGCGTCGGGGGTCGCGCCGTCGAGTTCGGCCTCGGCGCGAAGGCTGAGGCGGTGGCGCAGGACGGGGCGCGCGATGTCGCGCACGTCGTCGGGCGTCGTGAAGTCGCGGCCGCGGAGTGCGGCGAGCGATTTCGAGCAGAGCAGGAGCGCGACCGCGGCGCGCGGGCTCGCCCCGTAGAGGACCGACGGGTGCGAGCGCGTGCGGCGGACGATGTCCACGACGTAGCGCTGCACGCCCGGCTCCATGCGCGCCTGGCGCACCTCCATGCGGCAGCGCAGGATCGCGTCCGGCTCCGCGAGCGGGCGTATGTCAATGCGTTCGAGGTGGCGCGAGCTGAAGCCCGCGTCCCAGTTGGCGACGACCTGAAGCTCCGCCTCCGGCGAGGGGTAGTCCAGGAGGATTTTGATGAGGAAGCGGTCGAGCTGCGCCTCGGGCAGAGGGTACGTGCCCTCGTACTCGATGGGGTTCTCGGTGGCGAGCACGGTGAAGAGCGGCGAGAGGTGGTGCCCCTCGCCGTCAATCGTCACCTGTCGCTCCTCCATCGCTTCCAGCAGCGCGGCCTGCGTCTTCGGCGGCGTGCGGTTGATCTCGTCGGCCAGCAGCATGTCCGTGAAAATTGGCCCACGGCGCAGCGTGAAGTCGGAGGTCGAGACGTTGAAGACGTTCGTCCCAGTGATGTCGGAGGGCATCAGGTCGGGCGTGAACTGTATGCGGCTGAACTGCGCGCCGATGATGCGCGAGAGCGTCTTGACGGTCAACGTCTTCGCCGTGCCCGGCACGCCCTCGATCAGCGCGTGCCCCTCCGCGAACAGTGCGACCAGAATTTGCTCGATGGCGTAATCCTGCCCGACGATCACCTTGCGCAGCTCCGTCATGATGTGCTCGACGGTCGTTTGGACGTGTTGAAGCAAGAGTCAAGTAAGTGATGAGTGCTGAGTGCTGAGGGCTGAGTAAAGACCTGCTTTCTTTTACTCAGTCCTCAGCACTCAGCACTCATCACTCTCCCTTCATAGTTTCCAAGAGCGTGTTCTATTGCAGTCCCTCGGCGGCCTGGCGTGTCTCGCGGGAGCGCAGGCGGAGGCCGAGGATGCGCTCGACTTCGCGCAGGCGCGTCACCAGTTCGAGCGCCTTGCGCGAGTTCACCCCGCCGCTGTTGATGTACTCCTCGCACTCGCGCATCAACTGTTCGAGGCGGACTGGGTCCAGCTTGCCCGAGGAGCGCGCGGCGACGCGCTCGGCGATTTCCATGCGCGTGCTATTGTGACCAAGACCGGCGTGGCGCACAAGCACGCGGCGCAGGCGCGTGTAAATATTTTCGATGGCGAGGTCGTAGGCGCGCGCGCGCTGTTGCAACTCCGCCATCGAGGCCACGAACTCCAGGCTCGAACGCCTGTCGACCGCCGGCACCGGCAGCGGCCGCGCGAACCGGCGGCCCCCCGTCCACAGCAAGACCAGCACGACGAGCGCGCCCTGCGCGACCATCCAGAGGATGGGCGTGCCCGCGAAGTAGGCGAACAGAGGGTTGCCCGTCGCGGCGCGCGCCTGGTGGTACTCGTCGAAGGCTATGAGGCCGCCCGCGTCCGCGCCGACGACGTTCAGGGCCAGTTGCAAATTGTCCGCGAGGCGTATGCCGCCGTTGGCGACCATGTACGGGTCGCTCAAAAGGACTATGCGGCCCGCGCCGTGCGGGTAGTCGATCAGGAGCGAGCCCCAGTCGCTCTCCAGGTACACGACCGGGGCGGGCGAAGTGAGCGTCGGATTCGGGTTGGCGGACCCGGACGGCGTAGTTGTCGGGCGCGCGACGGGCGGCGGCGGGGGCTCCTCGTAATCTTCGTAGTCCTCGTAATCCTCGTCCTCCTCCACGACGACGGGCGTCGGCGTAGGTGTCGGGCCCGAGCCGGCGACCGCGGGCTGTGTCTCGCCGGAGATGTTGATGCCGCCGGCGAAGCGCGAGGGCTGGACCGATTCGACGTTGCGCGTCAGCAAGCTCGGCTGCGAGGCGCTCACCGGCTCCACACCTGCCGTCATCTCCTCGGGCTTCGCCGGGTTCACGCTCCTCGGCAACTCGCGCGCGTCGGTCGAGACGGCCCACTTCTCGGAGCGCGGCAGCAGGCGCGGGTCCGGCCTGCGGTCGATGACGACGAGGCGGCCGCCCGCCGTGACCCACCGCAGGAGCGACTGCGTCTCCTCCTCGTCAAAGGACACGCGCGTTTTGCCCACGACGACGAAGGTCGAGGGGGACTCGCCGCCTTCGAGGTTGAGGAGCCCGTGCGTCTGCTCGCGCCAGCGCGTCACCTGCCGGCCCGACTCCGCGAGCAGGTCGTAAAGCGCGCGCACGCCCGTCGAGCCGGCGTTGTAAGTCGAGCGGTCCGGGTTGAACTCCGTGTCCGGCTGCCGCTCCTCGGCCACGTAAGACGCCGTGTTGAGCGCGATGAGCAGCACGACGACGACCGCGGCGGTGATGACGATGGCGAAGCGTTGGCGCATAAACTCAGGGATGAGGGATGAAGTGAAGGCCCATCGAATCAACGATTCGGCGGGCGGTTCACTCAGCCCCTCTCATCCCTCATCCCTCATCCCTCAATAGTTCCGCTGTTTTCACTGTCTGCTGGTAGCCGGAGCGGAACGCCGTCCAGTCTTCGGGGGTGGCGGGCGCGAAGCCGTACCAGTGATTCTCGAAGCTCGCGGTCAGCTTTTGCATTTCCTTCAGCAGCGGCCTCTTCTCGCGGACGGCGCGCAGGTAGTCATGATTGGTCTTGTGCTGCGCGAGCGTGATGACCTTGCGGTCGCCCAGCTCGCACAGGAGCGCGACGTAGCCTTTGCGAATCGCGGCGCGCACCTCGCCCCTGCGCGCCAGCGCCTCGGCCTCCGCGAGAATGTCTGCCGCGGTCTGCCCCGGCGCGAGCTTCTCGCCCAGGACGACGCGCGCGCCGCGATCCTCGGGCTTGAGGCGGCCCTCCCTGCGGCGCACGAAGAAGGGCAGGAACTTCCAGAGGACGTAGCCCAGCAGCGCGCCGGCGATGCCGAAGACCAGGAACATGGCGACCAGGGAGAGACTGCTCGTCTGGCCCGGCTGAACCGAGCTTCCGCCGCTGAAGAGGTTATTCCACCAGCGCTTGATGTTCTCCCAGAGGCGCGCGAGCCAGCTCTTCTCCGGCGGCGTCGTGTCGAACTCTTTGCGCCGCAGGATGGATTCGAGCCGCGCCTTCTCCTGCTCCTTCGTCGCGCCCGCGGCCGTCCCCCCGCCGCCGCCCAGCTCGTCCAAACGTTCTTCGAGCGCCATCAAACGCTCATGCACCCGCGCGAGTAGTTGGGCGCGCTGAAAGTCACCGGCGGGCAGCTTCTCGAAAGCCTGCGCCTCGGCTTCGAGCCAGGAGTTGTTCACGCGGACGCGCCGGCCGTCCCACCTGATGACCTCGTCGGTCGGGACGAGCCGCCGCACCCTCGCGAAGGCCGCCCCCATCTTCTCTATGTACTCGGCCCCCGTGCCCTCCTCGGTCTTCGCAGCCTCCCAGACGGCGTCAATCTCCGTGACCGCCTCGTGTATCAGCATCCTGTAATCGCTGAGCGGGATTGTGTCCTTCAAGTCTTCGACCGCCGCCGCGCCGCCCGCGCACGCGAGGACGAGGACGAGTACGCGCGCGAGCCGCGCGGCGCGCGCCGGTGAGCTTGTCGGGAGGAGGAGGGGAGAGTTCATGTGGCGCGTGTTCAGCGAAGGCCGAGCGGGGAGCCCGGCGAGGTGTTGTATTGGACCTGGGGCTGGGCGTAGGCGGGCTGGGCCTGGGCCGCCGCGTGGTAAGGGGCGTTCGGCGCGCCGTAGCCGCTGGGCATCGGCGCGAGCTGCCGCGCCGCCATCAGCTCTATGTCGTAGCCCTCCTGCCTGACGCGCTCGTCGACGTACATGAGCGAGAGCCCCAGCATCCAGACGGGCGCGAGCAGGATGGCGCTCGCCTGCGTGATGACGCTGTAGCCGACGGCGTACCACATGGGCCAGGTGATTGACCTGTTCGGCAGTATCTGGACGCCTTGCAGGTAGCCGTAAAACATGAGCGGGATGATGAGAATCATCAGGGCCGAGTAGGTGGCGAACAGGTGGAAGAGGAACATCGCCATCAGCCGCCTGAGATTCCCCTTCGCCAGCGTGAAGCTGCGCCCGACCGAGTCGAAGACCTTGCGCCCCTCGACCATCAGCACCTGCGGGACGTAGGCGATGAACTTCACCATCGCGAAGAAGATCAGCAGCGCCAGAAAGGCCATCGCCAGGACCCAGATGATCACCGCGGCGTAGGCCACCCAGCTATTACGCACGCCGACGACCGCGTACCCGCCCAGGAGGAAAATCTGTATGGCGAGCACGTAGGCGATGAAGGCGATGAAGAGGGCCATGCCGATCCAGAGGATGACGATGAAGGACGCGCCGAGCAGGCTCCAGAAGCGCGCGCGGACGTTGCGGTAAGTCGTGCGCGCCGAGAACGGCTCGTTCCAGAGCAGGTGCGTGATGAGGTTGCGCGCCGCGCCGCCCATCACGATGATGTTGAGCAGCACGCCCCCGCCCCAGAGCAGAAGCCCCACGAAGACCATCAGGATGTCAGCGCCGCTCAGGTCTTCGGGCCGCGCCGGGCGGCTGCCGATGGTCATCAGCACGGAGCCCGTCGCGGAGATGACGACGGGCGGCGTGGCGATGCGAATCAGCGTCGAGAAGTGGCGGCGGTAAAGGCGCACGGCCCTGTCGATGAGGTCCCCGGCCCCGAGCGGGGCGAGCGAAAGCTGGTTGACTGGAAGCGGCGTCGCCATTTAAGGGTTCGAACCTGCCGGGGATTTGAAAGCTCACAGGGGCAGGCCGGATTTTAGCACACGCGGAGACAATTGCCATCGCGGTCCAGGGGGTCCAGCCCGCGCCGTCACCCGCGCCGCGCGGCGTCGCGTTCGGGCCCGGCGGCCGCCGACCACGTCCTTGAAAATCTGCTCCGAATTTACGGATAAAAATCCAAAAAATTCAATAGAACGCCCCAAAATTTGGGGGCCGGCAGGCCCAATAACCGGCGCTCGCCCGCAATAATCACCTTTTCCCACTGAAAAATTGGGGGCAGTCACGTGGCCTACTAATTGCCTAAAAGGGGTTCAGCTTATCTTTCACTGATTCAACCTGAGTGGCGCGTCAGTGCATGATTCACAACACAACCAACATAGTTTTCAGGAGATGCAATATGGGAAAATTTAAGCTAACGCTGACCACAGCGTTCCTGCTGGTTTTCGCCCTCAGCCAGTTGGCTCTCGGGCAGACCAGTAAGGGATTCGTTGTGGGAACCGTGGTTGACCCGAACGGGGCCGCCATCGCGGGCGCCACCGTCAAGATCACGAACACGGAGACGGGCGTCTCTCGTGACACGGTCAGCCAGGATGACGGGAGCTTCCGCCTGGACGCGGTCGACCCCGGCACCTACTCGGTCGAGATCAGCGCGACCGGATTCAAGAGCTCCACGCGCCCGAACCTCGTCGTCGCGGCGGCCCAGACGGTCGACGCCTCCACGCCGCTCGAAGTCGGCAACCCGAGCGAGGTCGTGACCATCAGCTCGGACAACCTGATCGAGCTGCAGACGGCAGACGGGACGCGCGTCAACACGCTTAACCAGCGCGAGATCACGGAACTGCCGGTCGTCGGCCTCAACCCTGTCAACCTGGTCTTCACGCTTCCGGGCGTGGTCGATCCGGGCGGCCTCGCCGGCGGCTTCGTGCAGGGCACGGAGTTCTCGGTCAACGGCCTGCGCCCGCGCTCCAACAACCAGTTGATTGACGGCCTGGAGAACAACGACAACTCCATCACGGGCCAGTCCTACCAGCCGACGGTCCGCGACGGCTACTCGGAAGTGACCATCCTCGGCAGCAACTTCTCGGCCGAGTTCGGTCGCGCCGGCGGCGCGGTGGTCAACGTCATTACCCGCTCGGGAACGAACGAGTTCCACGGCTCGGCCTACGACATCATCCAGAACTCGGTCTTCTCGGCGCTGACGCCGGGCGAAAAGGCCATCGAAGGGCTGACGGAAGCTCCGAAGTTCAACCAGAACACGTTCGGCTTCTCGGTGGGCGGCCCGATCAAGAAGAACAAGCTCTTCTTCTTTTACACGTTCCAGCGCGACCTGTTCCGCGCGGGCGGCGTCGGCAGCACGGCCATCACGCCGACGGCCGAGGGCGCCGCCGCGCTGCGCGCGCTCGTCCCCGCCGGCCAGAACCCGGCTCTCGACCAGTACCTGGCAATCGTCAGCACGTTCATCGCGCCGACGCAAGACCGCGTGGTCGGTATCGAGGCGGCCGGCACTCCGAACCGCACGCTGATCCCGTTCGGCACGGCCTCGCGCCAGAGCGCGCAGCCGGTCGACACCGACGACCACATCGCGCGCGTTGACTGGACGCCGACGGGGCACGACAGCTTCTCGTTCCGCTACCTGCGCAACGACCAGATTTTCAACAACCAGTTCGCCAACCTGGCGGGCGGCACGCAGTTCCCCGGCTTCGAGGTTGACGTGCCGGGCATCGCCGACAGCTTCCTGGCGAGCTACACGCGCAACTTCTCGCCGAACACGACCAACGAGTTCCGCTTCGGCCGGAACAAGTTCGACGTGCTCTTCGCGCCGCGCGACGAGTCGCTCGCGACTTCGGGGCCGACCATCACCATCAACACCGGCAGCATTTCGACGGTGGGTCTGGCGGCGACCTTCCCGCAGGGGCGCAACTTCATCAACTACCAGTTCCAGGACACCATCACGCACACGATTGGGAACCACACGTTCCGCGCGGGCCTGGACATCCTGGCGCAGCGCGGCTCGCAGTTGGTCCCGATCAACACGCGCGGCACGCTCAACTACACCTCGGGCGGCGGGTTCACCGCGCTCGGCAACTTCGTCTTCGGCTTCTCCGGCCCGGCCGGCTCGGCCAGCAAGGTCTTCGGCGAGGGCGTCGAGACGTCGGACGTGACCAACCAGGCCTACTTCATTAACGACCAGTGGAGGGTTCGCGAGAACCTCTCCCTGAACCTCGGCCTGCGCTACGAGAACTTCGGGACGGTGTCGAACAACGCCGCATTCCCGGCCACCAGCGGCCTCTTCGGAGACCCGCTCCTGCGCGTCGAGCAGCAGCGCGACAACAACAACTTCGGCCCGCGCTTCAGCTTCGCCTACACCCCGCGCATGTGGAAGGGGCTATTCGGCGAAGACCTGACGGTCATCCGCGGCGGCTTCGCCGTCAACTACGACGTGTTCTTCAACAACATCCTGAGCAACACGTTGGCGGCGTTCCCGAACGCGCTCGGCGCGACGACCGTCGCCCCGGGAGCAGGCGTGGGCAATGGCCGCGGCCTCGCCAACTTCGGCGCGCAGTCGCTGCCGACGGAGCCGACCATCAACCCGCTCGCGGCGGTCAGCTCGATTGACCCCAACCTGGTCAACCCGATGACCTACGTCTGGAACTTCGGCATCCAGCGCGAACTGCCCGGACGCAACATCTTCGACATCGCCTACGTCGGCTCGCGCGGGACGCACCTGTTCATCAACGAGCAGATCAACCCCGGCATCGACGGCGTGCGCGTCAACCCCGACCGCGGCAGCATCCAGATCCGCACCAACGGCGGCGACTCCATCTACCACTCGCTGCAAACCCGCTTCGAGCGCGGCTTCAGCGGCGGGTTCCTGTACCGCGTCGCCTACACCTGGTCGAAGGCGATTGACAACACGAACAGCGAGGTCTTCGTCCAGACCGGCGGCAGCAGCGTCGGCTCCAACCCGTTCAACCGCCGCGACGACCGCTCGGTGGCGGGCTACGACGTTCCGCACCGCCTCTCGGTGGTCGCGCTGTGGGACTCCTCCAGCGCGTTCGGCACCGACGGCGTGCGTGGTAACTTCCTCGGCGGCTGGACGCTCGGCGCGATCTACCGCGTTCAGTCCGGCAACGTCGAGACCCCGTACATCGGCGGCGACGACTTCAACGGCGACCTGAACGTGTTCAACGACCGGCCGACCGTCAGCAACCCGTTCGCCCCGTACCAGACGGTGGCGTTCTCGAACGAGTACTTCGGCTTCGCGCCGGACGACCCGTCCGCATCGCCGAGCGGCTACGTGGACATCAACGGCGCTCCGATTGATCCGGCGAGCGTCCGCTTCATCGTTGACCCGAACATTCGGACCAACATCGCCGGCCGCAACACCATGCGCTCGCCGAACACGCAGCGTCTCGACATGAGCGTCAGCCGGTCGTTCAAACTCCCCTTCACTCCGTGGGAGAGCGACCGCTTCGAGATTCGCTTCGAGATGTTCAACGTGCTCAATCACCCGAGCTTCACTTGGGACCTGTACTGGGCTGACGGCAACGTCTTCAACACCGACTTCGGTCAGGTGCGTGAGAACGAAGGCGCGACCGGCTCCGGCGCGACCCGCTTCGGCCGCGTGCAGCTCCGCTACGTCTTCTAACTTCCAATCAGTTCAACCCAGGTTGAACCTCTCGGGCGGCTCGCAAGGGCCGCCCTTTTTTTTGATTCGGGACAGTTCGGGTCAGTGCCGCCCGCTGGCGGCGGGCGGGACTCACTCGCCTTTCTTGACGACTTCGAACTCGAAGTGCAGCTCCTTGCCGCGGAAGATGTAGGAGAGGTAGAACTCCCAGAATTTGCGCGTGAAGCGGAATGAGGGCCAGCGCTGATCCAGGTTCGTGATGAATTCGAGCCCGACGGCGCGCCAGAGGTTCGCGAGCGAGACGTAGACGCGGACGGGCTTTAATTCCACGTCCGTGTAGAAGGGGAAGAGCCGCCGGTCCTGCATGAAGCAGTTGAAGGAGTAGCTGTTGAGGTGGTTGCGGTGCGTGGGGTCTGTGGCCCAGTCCGGGTTGGTGTAGTGCGGCGTGACGATCTTGATGCGACCCCCCGGCCGGGTGATGCGGTGCAACTCCGAGACGAAGGCCATCACGTCCGGCACGTGCTCTATGACGTGGCGGCTGATGACCTCGTCGAACTCGTCGTCGGCGAACGGGTAGGGGACGACGCCGAGGTCGTGAATCACGTCGGCCGCGGTGCGCGGGTTAAAGTCCATGCCGATGGCACCGGGGTACTTGTTGTCCCCGCACCCCACGTCGAGAATCTTTTTCCCCTCAGACGCGGCGGCCTCTGTGACTTTCGTGTTCGTCATCTTATGAAGTGGGCAATTGGCAGTAGGCAGCGGGCAGCAAGAACGAGCGACGAGCAGTGCTGAGCGGTTGTTTTCAACTGCCCACTGCCAACTGCCCGCTGCCCACTGTTTCCGCGAATGATGCGAAGTCGAGGGGGCGCACGGGGAGGCCGAGACGCCGCTCCAGGTCGTCCGGCGTCGTGCCGTCGAGCATCACGGCCTCGCCCCCGCTCTTGAGCGACGAGGCGGGGATGACGACGAACGCGCCCCGGAGCGAATCGCGCGCGGCCGTGTAGCACTCGCCCGTGAGGAGCCCGGCCACCGAAACGTCGCCGCCGAAATAGCGGTTCTCGACGCCGACGACCGTGAGCCGCGTGCCGAAGCGTGCGTTGAGCCGCTCGACTGCGGCGCCCAACTCGGGCGCGAAGAGCGTGCCCGTCATCACCGTCCCGCGCAGGCGCTCGGGCCGCGCGGGCGGGCGGCGTTCGAGCCTGCGCCAGAGTTTCTGGAAGTCGTTGGCGAAGGAGCGCACCATCCCTATGCCGTCCTCTATCTGCGGGTAGTCGCCGTAGTGCGCGCGCGACGGGATTTTCTCCCCCGCGCGCAGGTAAATCTCGTCGCCGAGGAAGGCGAACGTCGTCCCGAGCCTGCGGCGGAACTCGCGCTGGAGCGGCGTGATCTCCTGAATCGTGCGGCGGCAGAACTCCGGCGTGACGGGCGTGAGCCGCTCGTCCGTGTTGTAGCGCGTCAGCCCCAGGGGCACGACCGCCACGCTCTTAACGCGCGGGTGAAGCGCCGCGAGGTCTTCGACGGTCTGACGCAGCACCGCGCGGTCGTTGATTTCGGGGCAGAGCACGACCTGAGCGTGAATCTCTATGCCGGCGTCGAGCATCCTATTCATCTTCTCGGAAATGTCTGCGCGCCCGCGTTCCACACCCAGCAGGTGCGCGCGCACGTCCAGGTCAGTCGAGTGCACGGAGACGTACTGCGGCGTCAGGCGCTGCTCGATGATGCGGCGCATCTCGTCCTCGGTGATTGAGGTGAGCGTCGTGTAGTTGCCGTAGAGGAACGAGAGGCGTATGTCCTCGTCGCGGATGAAGAGCGAGGGGCGCGCGGTTTCGGGGTTGCCCTTGCAGAAGCAGAAGATGCACTCGTTGGCGCACTGGCGCGGGACGATCTGCTCGAAGCCGAGGCCGAAGTCCTCGCCCTCGTCGCGCTCTATGTCGAGTTCCCACTCCTCGCCGCTCTTTTTGCGGACCTCTAAAACCAGCTCGGTCTCGCCGCCCGTCTGGAAGCGGAAATCAAGGTAATCGCGCACCACGCGCCCGTTGACCTTGATGACGCGGTCGCCCGCCTCAAGCTCAAGCTCGGCGGCCAGGCTCTCGGGCGCGACCTCCGTGATTTCGACGCCGCGGCGGCGTATCTGCGTCACCGCTGGGGCGACTGCGAACTCGTACATCGAAACTACCTCTCCAAACTGCGGGGACCACGCGCGCGCCCGCCCGGAAGTTTCGGCGGGAGCACCCCACGGTGGGCCACGGCCGATTCCGGGGGGCGCGGGCGAAAACGTTAGTATAACACGCCGGCCCCCGAAATTTTTACCGGCCCGGTCCCGAATCCCTTTGACCTTATGCGGCGAATCGCCCGTGCATTCTGACCGCCGGCCCATTCATTTTGAAGACTGTTGACAGGTCAGCTTGAACTAATTTAATCTGATTTTGGCCGGCACGCTTCGCCGGCCTCTCCCCGGATAGACACTCTCCGTCATTCAAGAGAGCTTTACAAATTCAGGGTCGCCCGCGACTTAGGGGGCCGAAACCGGCCACGGGCGCGGAAGTAGACAGGGGTCTGTGCGGTGCCCCAGTCCTTTCGGGCACGCGGCTTGCCGGGGGACCGGCGGGGCTCCCCGCCGACGTAGAGCCCGTCCAACAAGCGAGGTCATGCCAGGCCAGATGAACGCAACCGAAGAAATCACCGCCACGAGCGGCGCGACGGTTACTCTCCCCGCCTCACAGACCCGTGCGACGCGCGGCACGATCCTGATAGTCGAAGACGACCGCTCCATACGCCGTTATCTGGAAGTCATTTTGCAGCGCGCGGGCTACTGCGTGCTGAGCGCCTCGGACGGCCTTGAGGCGATGAAAGCCGCGCTCACTTCTTCGGTGGACGCCGTCGTCACAGACGCCATCATGCCGCACCTGAACGGCTACGAACTCTGCCGCTTCCTGCGCCACCACCCGAAGCTCTCGCGCCTGCCCGTCGTGCTCCTGAGCGGCTTCGAGCGCGCCGACGCCGCCCGCGACGCCGGCGACCGCCCGGACGTTTACCTAGCCAAGCCCGTCCGCCCCGACGAACTCACCGGCTGCCTCGCGCGCCTCCTGCTCAAAGCAGCGTAAAGTAAAGTAAAAGTAAAGACCCCGGAGGGGTCTTTACTCTTGCCTTTTAACTTACGCCTTCGCCGTCGCGGCCGGGCCGATGAGGTCGTCGAGCGGGGTGTAGGGGAGTCCCTGGTCCGTGGCGACCGCCTCGTAGGTGAGGTGGCCGGCGTGCGTGTTGACTCCTTCTTTAAGTCCGGGGTCACTGCTGATGGCTTTGAGCAAGCCTTTGTTCGCGAGTTTGAGCGCGTAGGGCAGCGTCGCGTTCGTGAGCGCGAAGGTGGAGGTGCGCGGGACCGCGCCCGGCATGTTCGCCACGCAGTAGTGGAGCACGTCCTCCACGTAGTAGGTCGGGTTCGAGTGCGTCGTCGGGTGCGTCGTCTCTATGCAGCCGCCCTGATCCACGGCCACGTCCACGATGACCGCGCCCTTCGGCACGTCCTTGAGCATCCCGCGCGTGATGAGCTTCGGCGCGGCCGCGCCCGGAATGAGCACCGCGCCGACGATCAAATCGGCCTCGGAGATGGCGTCGTGAATCATGTAGGCGGAGGAGGCGAGCGTGGAGACTTTCGAGAGGAAGATGTCGTCCAGTTCGCGCAGTCGGTCCAGGTTGTTGTCGATGATTGTGACCTGCGCGCCCATCCCGACGGCGATCTTCGCGGCGTTCGTGCCGACGACCCCGCCGCCGATGATGACGACGCGCGCCGCCGGCACGCCGGGCACGCCGCCCAGCAGGATGCCGCGCCCGCCGTTCATCTTCTCCAGGTAGGTCGCGCCGACCTGAATCGCCATCCGCCCCGCGACCTCCGACATCGGCGTCAGGAGCGGCAGCGTCCCCTTCCTGTCCTTAATCGTCTCGTAGGCGATGCCGGTCACCTTGTTCTGGAGCAGCGCCTGCGTCTGCTGCGGGTCTGGCGCGAGGTGCAGGTAGGTGAAGAGCAACTGGCCCTCGCGCATCCGCGGGTACTCGGGCGCAATCGGCTCCTTCACCTTGACGATCATCTCGCCCTCGGCCCACACGTCGTCCGGCGAGTCCAGCAGGGTCGCGCCCGCGCGCTCGTACAACTCATCCTCAAAGCCTGAGCCCTCGCCCGCGCTTCGCTCGACGACGACCCTGTGCCCGGCGTCGGTCAAAGCGCGCACGCCCGCCGGGGTGAGCCCGACGCGATACTCGTTGTCTTTAATCTCCTTCGGCAGTCCAACGATCACTGTTGATTCTCCAATCAGTCGGGAAGAGTTAAAAACTGAACGCCAGTGTGACAACCAGCCCGCGAACTTTATTGCTAATCTCGTCTCGCGTCAATCCGCGCTCTCTTCCAGGTCAATCTGCGCGCGTTGAAGTTTGCCGCTGTAGTCGACGTAGATTGACTTCCACTCGGTGAAGATGTCCAGGACCTGCGTGCCGGCCTCGCGGTGGCCGTTGCCGGTGGCCTTGGTGCCGCCGAAGGGCAGGTGGACTTCCGCCCCGATGGTCGAAGAGTTGACGTAGAAGATGCCCGTGTACATCTCCTGCATGGCGCGGAAGGCGCGGTTCACGTCCTGCGTGTAGATGGCGGCCGACAGCCCGTAGCGCACGCCGTTCGCTATCTCGACGGCCTCTTCGAGAGAGTTGGTCGGGATGACGGCCGTGACGGGGCCGAAGATTTCCTCCTGCGCGATGCGCATGCCGGGCGCGACGTCCGTGAAGACGGTCGGCTCTATGAAGTAGCCGTGGGCGTGCTCGCCCTTCGTCAGGCGCTGGCCGCCCGTTGCGAGCTTCGCGCCGTCCTCGCGCTCGCCGATTTCGACGTAGCCGAGAATCTTGTGCACGGCGTCGGCGTTGATGACGGGGCCCATGTCTGTCGCGGGTTGTGAGCCGTCGCCCACGCGCAGGCTCGCGGCGCGCTCCGTCAGTCTTTTCGTAAACTGCCTGTAGACTTTCTTGTGGACGACGACGCGCGAGGAGGCCGTGCAGCGCTGGCCCGAGGTGCCGAACGCGCCCCAGACTGTGCCCTCGATTGCGAGGTCGATGTCCGCGTCGTCCATCACGATGATGACGTTCTTGCCGCCCATTTCGAGCGAGCAGATGGCGTTGCGATCCGCGCACGCCGTCGCGACGATGCGCCCCGTCTCGGTCGAGCCCGTGAAGGAGATCAAACGCAAGGCCGGATGATTCGTGATGGCAGCGCCCGCGGGCTCGCCGTAGCCCGTCACGAGGTTGACCACGCCCGGAGGGACGCCAGCCTCCTCGCACGCTCTCACTAAATTGTAAGTCGAGAGCGGCGTGTCCTCCGCTGGCTTGATGACGACCGTGTTGCCGCAGACCAGGGCCGGGATGAGTTTCCAGGAGGGAATCGCCATCGGGAAGTTCCAGGGCGTAATCAGCCCGCAGAGGCCGACGGGCTGGCGCACGCACATGGCGAATTTGTCCGGCATCTCCGCCGGCGTGGTGAAGCCGTGCAGGCGGCGGCCCTCGCCCGCCGTGTAGTAGGTGCAGTCAATCGCCTCCTGCACGTCGCCGCCTGTCTCCTTCAGGACCTTGCCCATCTCGCGCGTCATGTCCGCGCTGTAGCGGTCCTTGTTGCGTATGAGAATCTCGCCGAGGCGGAAGAGGATTTCGGCGCGGCGCGGCGCGGGCGTGCGCCGCCAGCGGTCGGAGGCGTCGCGCGCGGCCTCAACCGCCTTGTCCACGTCCTCTTTCGTCGAGAGCGGGAAGCGGCCGACGATGTCGCGCGTGTCCGCGGGGTTGGCGTTCTCGAACCACTCCCCGGAGGCGCTCGCGACCCACTGGCCGCCGATGTAGTTGTGATAGGTTTTCGTCGCCGGGCGCGCAGCAGTCTTCCGGCTGCTCTTTTTACTGAGGGCTTTTTTCGCTTGTGCCATAGGTGAGGGAATTGTAAATGGAAAATGGTGAATGGACAAACTCGCGCTCGCCCATCCACCATTTTTCTATTCGCCGCTTACCGCTTACTGGTAAGTGAACTGCACGACCCGCTGCACGATGCGGCCGACGTCGCGGTCGAAGCGCGCGACGTTGAGGACGACGGCGTCGCCCTGCTTGAGCGAGTTGACGATGCGCTCGAACTCTTCGAGCGTGTTGACGGCCACGCGGTTGATGCGAATCACTACGTCGCCCTCGGCCAGCGAGCGCGGGCGCGCGTCGGCGATGATGCCGCTCGGGTCTATGTCCTTGACGTAGAGGCCGCGCACGCCCGCCAGCTTCCTCTCGTTCGCGAGCTGCGGCGTCAACTCCTGGAGCGTGACGCCCAGGCGCAGGCGGTTGATTTCCGGCTGCGGCCTGTCTTTGGCGGGCGGGGCCATCGGCACGTCGTCATCTTCGTCGCGCGGCGCGAGCGACGTGGGCCGCTCGCCGATGGTCACGCTCGCCGTGCGCTTTTCGAGCTTGCCGTTAACGTCGCGCAGGTAGGTCATCGTCACCGCCTGCCCCACGGGCGTGCCCGCGACCTTGTTAATCAAGTCCTGGGCGCTCTGGATGGGCTGGCCGTTGTACTCGACGATGATGTCGTTAGCCAGGATGCCGGCCTTGCCCGCCGGGCCGGTCTGGTCGCGCACGTCCGTGACAATCGCGCCCTTCGTGTCGGGCAGCTCGTACACGCGCGCGAACTCCGGCCTCACGGAATCGAGGAAGATGCCGAGGTAGCCGCGCCGCACTCTTCCGGCCGAGATGATCTGCTGGTAGACGAAGCCCGCCTCGTTCGAGGGGAGCGCGAAGCCTATGCCGTTGTAATCGCCCGTGGAGGTCGCGATCTGCGAGTTCATGCCGATGACCTCGCCGCGCATGTTGACGAGCGGGCCGCCGGAGTTGCCGCGGTTAATGGCCGCGTCGGTTTGCAGGAACTGCTGGAAGCTGGTGAACGGCGCGGCCTGCCGCTCCTTCTTGGAGATGATGCCGGCGGTGACGGTCTGGTCTAAGCCGAACGGCGAGCCGATGGCGAGCACCCAGTCGCCGACTTCGACCTCGTCGGAGTTGCCGAGCTTGACGGTGGGCAAATCACGCGGGGCCTCGATCTTGACGACCGCCACGTCGGTCTCCTCGTCTATGCCCTTGACGACGCCGCGAAACTCTTCGCCCGATTGCAGCCGGACGGTGATGCGCGTCGCGCCCTGCACGACGTGCTGGTTGGTCAGGATGTAGCCCTTCGGATCGACGATGAACCCACTGCCGACGCCGCGCGCGGGACGGCGCGCCTGGCGGCGCAGCATGTCCAAGAGCGGGTTGTTCGCGGCCGGGTCGTCCTTGTCCTCCGTCTCGTCGTCGCGCTCGGCTATCTCGGGCGCGGCCGTCACGGTGTCTATGTTGACGACCGCGGGCTCCACCCGGCGGGCGATTTCGGCGAACGAGGCCGAGAGGGCTTCCGGGGCGCGAGCCGCTCCCGAGACCAACTCGTTCTGCGCGACCGCGGGCCGCCCCGTCAGGATCGCGCCGATGCCGATGCCGACGGCCAGGCAGGCGACGGCCAGCGCCACGATCCAAACGCGCAGCTTGCGCAGGATGGCTCGCTCGGAACCATTCATCTGATCTTTGGGAAGCTCGTACATCACTCACACCACCTTCGGAAAAACGTAAAGGCAATCAAAGACAGTTTGCGCTGCCGACCCGACAGGCCGGACCCGCCTCGTGCCGGCACAAAAGGGAGGCCAGCCAGTATAACAGGAGAAGCGCGGCAAAGAGAAGATGTGGCCGGGCCGGCACAAAATCAGAAGATTTCCGGCTCAGTTAAGCGCCCGCGGCCATTTCGCGCGGCCTTGATGTAAGATGGTCCGCGAGATGAGCGGACTCTCCGACGGCAAGATTCTGATTCGCCCCTACCGCGCCGAAGACATCGAGGCGATGTACGAGGCCGTGCGCGAGTCCGTCGCGGAAGTCTCGCTGTGGCTGCCGTGGTGTCACGCGGATTACGCCATAGAGGAGACGACGGCCTTCGTCATGGCGCGCGACGAGGCGTGGAAGAACGACGAGGCTTACGCCTTCGGCGTGTTCGACGCCGCCGCGGGCACGTACCTGGGCGGCGTCGGGCTGAACTTCGTCAACCGCATTCACCAGTGTGCCAATCTGGGCTACTGGGTCAGAAGCTCTCAGACGGGGCGCGGCGTCGCCTCGCGGGCCGCGCGGCTCGCGGCGCGCTTCGCCCTCGAACGACTCGGCTTCCAGCGCATCGAAATCCTCGCCGCGGTCGGAAACCTCCCCAGCCAGCGCGTCGCCGAAAAGGCCGGGGCCACGCGCGAGGGGACTCTGCGCAAGCGCCTCCTCGTCAACGGCCAGCCGCAGGACGCCGTCCTCTACTCACTCGTCGCCGAAGACTTCGGATTGGATGAGACACCCTAAGCCACCGACCAAGTCAGTGCCGCCCGCTTGCGGCGGGCGGCACTGACCTGAGTGAAGAGGCGGGACCATTTCGGCCCCGCCTCTTTTTGTGCCAACTGTTCGGGGTAAATTTCTACTTGTTGGCGTGGACTTTCGGGCGGTTGGTGAAGGAGGGGTCCGCGTCGACCGCGAAGGTCGAACCGGGGAGCGTGTTCGGGTCGTAGCCCGCGCCCGAGATGCGGTTGGAGATGATCTTGTCGTTGTTGCCGATGTCGGCCACGCCCGCCTGGTAGACGTAGCCGTTCGTCACGCCCGCCTTGCTGATGACGTTGTTCGTGATCTTGACGTTGGTCGCCGCAGTGGGCGCGGAGAAGCCGTCCAGGCCGTACTGCTCCGCGAGGACGCCTACGTCGTTTTCGCTGATCGTGTTCTGCATGACCTGCGTGCCGACGCTCAGGGGGTCGCCCGCCGACTGGTCGCTGAAGACGAGGACGCCGCAGGCGATGGTGCTCGCGCCCGTGTAGGAGTTGCCCACGACCGTGTTGCGCTTGACCATCCCGGTCGCGCCGAAGCCGACCTGGATGCCGTTGCGCGCGATGTGGCCCACGGGGCCGCCGCCGTCCACGGTGTTGTCCGTGATGGTCGCGTCCACGTTGCCGTTGGCGATGATGCCCGTCTTCTGGTAGTTCTTCGCCGTGTTGCCGTCGACGCGCACGCGCGAGGTCGAGGCCGAGGGCGTGAAGTTGCGGACCTCTATGGCGTTGCCCTCCTGGCAGCCGCTGGCCCCCTGGTTGAGGTCGATGACCTGCACGGCCGAGATGGAGCCGGACGCCGTGTCGAACAGGATGCCGCGCAGGCGGTCCGCGCCGCCGTCGCAAACGTCCGCGAGGCCGCTGGCGGTGATGCGGACGTTCGTGACGTTGGCGCTTCCGCCGCCGTTCTGTATGACTCCGCCGACGAAGTGGCCGGCCGGCGGGTCAACGGCCGTGATGGTGTGGCCCGCGCCGTCGAGCGTGAAGCCGTTGGGGACGATGATGCTTGAGTCCGTGGTGCAGCTTCCGTTCAGAGTCATCGTCGTCCCGGAGGTCGTGAAAGTGCAGGTCGTCGCGGCGCGCGCCGTCACGGAGAGCGCGGCCGAGAAACAGAGGGCGGCAAAGAGAGTGAAAAACTTCTTCATTGGGGGATTTCCTTTCCGTCTTGGGGGTTGAGCAAACGTTCTGACGAGGGGCCGGGCGGCAACTTCAAAAGGCCCTTGACCCGAGGCTGTCTTTGGCGAGGCTGAAAGCGGAGTCCTACAGCGGTAAGTCTGGGCGACCGGCATTAAGTGCCGCTTTCCAAAAGGGCGCACAGCTTAATGACCGCGCGGGTGCTTGTCAAGATCGGGACGCATGGCCGCGGGAAACTGGCCGTGGTGGTCACTCGGGGCGGCGGATAAAAGGCCCCAACTTCTTATCCCGCCTCACCCACAACTCGTCGCACGAGGGGCAGCGGAAGAGTTGCTTATTCGGCTTCGGTAGGCGGCGCATCTCGACGTAGCAGCGCGGGCATACCACGGACGTGAACGTAAAAAAGGCGTCGGGCAGGAGTTCCAACAGCCCCAGAATGAAGTGAGCTAAAGACATCCCACCTGCTCCGGCTTAGGCCGCGTAGCGCGCGTAAACGGTCTTCACCTTTTCGAGGAAGTCGCGGCGGTCAACGACGTAGTAGAGCTTGACCGCGCCCTCGCCGCCCGTCAGGTGCTCGACCAGCTTTTCGAGCACCTCGAACTGGTCGCGCTCCGTGATGCCCTGCGCGTCGAGGTGGCCGCTGTAGCGCATCCGGCGCACGAGTTCGATGAGCGTCAGGCGGCCCTCGAAGGTGCGCCCGCCGTGTTTGTGCGAGCGGCTGACGAGGTACTGCACGAGCAGCACGTCGTTGTAGAGCGCGGGCGCGAGGAACAGCCGGTCGCCGTCTTTCTCCCAGCCCTCTTCGAGCCGCTGCGAGCGGCGCACGGCGCGCAGGCCGTCGAAGACTTCCGACCAGTCGGTCTTCGGCTCGATTCTCTCAAGATAAGTGCGCGCCACTCCGGCGAGCCAGCGGTCGTCCTCGAAGTCCAGGTTGCGCCCCATCGTGTCGAGCCACTCGAAGAGGAGCGCGCGGCGGTCCGACTTCTGCTCGTGGAGTTGAAACTGCTCGTCCGCTTTCGGCAGCGTCTTGAGGAGCGCGCGGCGCGCGGCGTCCGTACTCTTGCCGCCCTCTATGCGGTAGGTGTCGAAGCGCGCGTGCCAGCGCTTCGCCGCGTCGCAGTAAGGGCAGCGCGGGTTCTTCTCCTCGCTGTCGAAGTAGGGCCGCGAGGCGGCGGGCGCGGTCAGCTCCTCCACGCCCGGCGAGTGGCGCTTGATCTCGGAATAGGCCGTGCGCGGGGCGAGCCCGAGTTGCTTGGTGAAGATGTCGAAGATGCAGGCCAGGCAGAGGAGCGTCGAGTATTCCGTGACCGCGCCGGGCGGGAAGGCCGAAAAGTCCAGCTCGCGTTTTTTGGCGGTGGCTGCCATTTAGAGGTTCTACGCGATGGAGACGAGCGCGGGCCGCAGGCCCTCGTCCGTGTGCCCGAGCGCGAGGTCAAGCTCGGCCGCAACGTCGCCCGTGCCCGCGCCCAGACTCTTGAAGTCGAAAAGCGCGGGGTCCAGGAGGTGAGACGGCGCGGCGTTGCCGAGCGCGGTCAGCATGGAGCTGCGGATGTTGGGAATCTCCTTCTCCAACTCCGCTATCAGGCGCTTGACGCGCGCGCGCTTCAGGTTCGTCTGCGAGCCGCAGAGGTCGCACGGGATGATGGGGAAATTCTTCTCGGCGGCGAACTCGGTGATGTCCGCCTCGCGGCAGTAGGCGAGCGGGCGGATGACCGTGTTGCGGCCGTCGTCCGAGCGCAGCACGGGCGGCATGGCCTTGAGCGTGCCGACGTAGAAAAGGTTTAAGAGAAAAGTCGTGATGATGTCGTCCGCGTGGTGGCCGAGCGCGATCTTCGTGCAACCTTCTTCGACCGCGACCGCGTAGAGGATGCCGCGGCGCAGGCGCGCGCAGACCGAGCAGAAGGTCTTGCCCTCGGGCACGAGCCTTTTGACGACCGAGTAAGTGTCCTGCTCCTCGATGCGGAACGGGACGTTGCGGCCCGCAAGGTAGTCAGGTAAGACGTGCGCCGGGAAGTTGGGCTGCTTCTGGTCCAGGTTGACCGCGAGGATGTCGAAGTTAACGGGCGCGCGGTCGCGCACGTCCAGGAGCAGGTCTAGGAGCGTGTAGCTGTCCTTGCCGCCCGACAGACAGACCATCACGCGATCACCTTCTTCGATCATCCCGAAGTCCTTGATCGCCTCGCCCATCCGCCTGAGCAGCTTGGTCTTGAGCTTACTCTCCACGAACATCTCGCAAACTTCTTCCTCTCCGGCCGAGCGTTGACGCCTCAAAGGATGCCACGCCACGCCGCGATTGACAACCGCGTGAGGGTGAAAACCAGGGACCACGAAGACGCACGAAACGACACGAAAGGAGCTGACCTTTCTTCGTGTCTCTTCGTGGTTCCCGCTTTTTCTTCAGTTCGCGGCCCCCGCGCCGTACTGGGCTTTGATTAGCCTGGGCGCGCCGGAAGGGGGGACGGTGACGATGAAGAGGTCGCTGTACTCCGCGTGGTCGACGGGCGCGGGCTGGCCCGTGAGGGCTTCCAGGATGAGCGGTATCGTGTTGCTGTGGCTGACCACGAGCACGGTCTGGCCCGCGTGCTTCTCCGTAACCTCGCGCGCGAGCGTCTTCCCGTAGTCGCCTGGGTTCTGCAAGTCCTGTATGGGGAGTTGCGTGACGGCGATTTTGAGCCGCTCGGAGATGGGCTGCGCGGTGTCGCGGTTGCGCTTGAACTGCGTCGTGTAGATGGCGCTCACGCCCGCGCCCTCGGCCACGCGGACGAGCGCCTGCGAGCGTTGCGCGCCCGCCTCCGTCAGCGGGCTGTCCTCGGCGTCCGAAGCCTTCTCCGCGTGGCGCACAATCAGCACGATTGTTGAAGGCGCGGCGTCCGGCTGCGGCTTGCCGCACGAGACTAACGTTAATGCGAACAGGAGTGCGAAAACTACTCTGGCGTTTTTACTCAAATCCATTCCCCTGGTGTCTTGTCGATAAACCCGCTGCCCTGAACTTGCTTCAAGGTCGGAGCAGGACTTTGATGACGCCGCGCTCGGTGGCGCGCTGCATGGCGCGGACTCCGTCACCGAGGCGGTACTCTTCGGTGATGAGGCTCTCGACATCCACCGCGCCCGAGCCGAGTAGTTCGAGCGCCGGCCGGAAGCGGCCGCAGCGCGAGCCGACGACCGAGATTTCGTCAACGACGATGCGCGCCGAGTCAACGCTCGTCTTCCCGTGGAAGGTGGATTTCAGGACGAGGACGCCGCGCGGGCGCAAAAGCTCCAGCGCGAGCGCGAAGCCCGACTCGGAGCCGGAGGCTTCGACCGCCACGTCGGACTCGCGCGCCCGACCTCTCACACGGTCGAGCGTCGCGGTCTCGATTCCGCGCGCGGCGGCGACGCGCAATTTCTCCGGGTGCTTGCCGACGAGCAGCACGGGAGCCCCCGTGAGCGCGAGCGCCTGCGCGCAGAGCAGGCCGAGTTTGCCGTCGCCTATGACGGCGACGCGCGTCTCCGGCGAAACGTTCGCGCGCTCCGTAATCCCGTAGGCCGCGGCCAGCGGCTCGCAGAAGACGGCGCGCTCGTCCGGCACGTCGTCCGGCACGGGCAGTAGGTTCACCGCGGGCAACTGTAGAAACTCCGCGTGAGCGCCGTCGCGCCCGACGATGCCGAGCACAGTGCGGTTGGGGCAGTGTCGCGGGTCGCCGTTCCGGCACAACTCGCAGCGCCCGCATCCCGCGTTAATCTCGCCGACCACGCGCCGCCCGACGAGTGAACCATCGTCCGCGCTCTCGACCACGCCGACGAACTCGTGCCCGATGGTGCCCTCGAAGCCCGCGTAGCCGCGCACGATCTCCACGTCCGTGTTACAAATCCCGCTCAGCGTGACGCGCACCACGGCCTCGCCCGCGCCCCGCGGCTTCTCCTTCTCCGCGACGGCCAGCCGGCCGCCTTCGTATCGCAAAGCAAGCATAAAAAAGAAGTGCTGAGTGCCGAGTGCTGAGGACTGAGTAAGAGCCTGCTTTCTTTTACTCAGCCCTCAGCCCTCACCACTCAGTACCGTTCTCAAAAGCTTTTCGTCCTCGCGTAGATATTGCCTATGTTGAGTTCGACGGTTTGCTGGCGGCCGGAGACGTTGACGGGCAGACGCCACTCGACGTTCTGCGCGCCCGAAAGCAGGGCGTGCACCCACCAGCGGCCGGGCGTCAACATGACTGTCGCCTGCCCGCGCTCGTCCAGGCGCGCGCGCACGGGCGAGCGCCCCTGCATGCGCTCGTTCAGGAAATCCTCGAACCGCACGCCGGGGCGCGGCTCAAACCCGTACTCGCGCTGCGCGGCCGAGACGTCAATCGGGTAAAGCTGCACGGGGATGTTGACCGCCGCGCCGTTGTCGCGCGGGCTGGGGCGCAGCACGATCTGTAGCGCCGTCTCGCCCGCGGCCGCCTCCTGCTCCGGGCTCGGCCCGGCCGGCAGCCGCTCATAAATCCTCCACCCCGCCGCGACGAGCGCGACGACGAGCGCCACGCGCAGGACGCCTGTGACGAGGTCGTAAACGAATCCCTTCTTCTTCACATCTGTTCGTCCCGTCAGGGACAACTGACAATAGCCCGGCACTTCAGTGCCGGGTGTAAAGTGGAAATTATAGCTGAGTCCCGTAGGGACAGCTGAACACAGGGACGCGCGCTCTTCAGCCGTCCCCACGGGACTCCGAACCTTTGTTGCCGTCCGCCCCCAGCACTGAAGTGCCGGGCAATTATCAGATCGTCCCTGCGGGGACTTCTCAAACAGCTTAACCCATCAGACCTTCTTCCTTGAGCGCGTTCTCCAGTTCTTCGTCGTCGGGCACGGAGAGCACCTGCTGGCCGATTTTCACTGTCGGCTTACGCTCCTTGCCGTCGTTTTGTTCTCGCACCCAGCCGGCGGCCTCCGCGTCAGTCTCTATGTCTACGTAGTCGTAAGTCACGCCCAGCGCGTCCAGCCGCGCGAGCGAGCGCCGCGTGTCCCCGCACCAGTCCGCCCCGTAAACTTTCACCCTCTCCATTTTCACACCCCCTGTTTGCACCTATAATAGCGAAGCCGAACATGTTTGTGTAAACGGAAGATGACGGGACTGTCAAACGAACAACTGGCGCGCTACGGGCGGGACGGGTTTCTCGTCATAGAAGACTTCGCCCCCGCCGAAGAGTGCGACCGCCTGCGCGAGCGCGCCCTCGCCCTCGTCGCCGCCTTCGACCCCGCGGACACGGTCTCCATCTTCTCCACGCGCGAGCAGACGCGCACGAGCGACGACTACTTCCTGGGCTCAGGCGACCAAGTCCGCTTCTTCTTCGAGGAGGAAGCCTTCGACGAGCGTGGGCGGCTGCGCCAGCCGGTCGAGCGCTCGATCAACAAGATAGGCCACGCGCTCCACGAGCTTGACCCCGTCTTCAGCCGCTTCTCTCAGAGGCCGGAACTCTCGGCGCTCGTCAATGACCTGGGCTACCGGCGGCCGCGGCTCATCCAGTCAATGTACATCTTCAAGCAGCCGGGCATCGGCGGCGAAGTCACCTGCCACCAGGACGCGACCTTTCTTTACACGGAGCCGCTCACCGCCACCGGCCTCTGGTTCGCGCTCGAAGACGCGACGCGCGAGAACGGCTGCCTCTGGGCCATTCCCGGCGGGCACAAGCTCGGCCTCAAGTCACGCTTCCTGCGCGCCGAGGGCGGCGGCACGCGCTTCGAGGTCTACGACCGGACGCCCTGGCCCCTGGACCGCCTCGTCCCGCTCGAAGTCAAACAGGGCGCGCTCATCCTCCTCGACGGCCTGCTGCCGCACATGAGCTATCCCAACCGCTCGCCACGCTCGCGCCACGCCTACACCCTCCACTACATCGAGCGCGACGCGCGCTACCCGGCCGACAACTGGCTGCAAAAAGAAAGTGCTGAGTGCTGAGGACTGAGTAAAGACCTTCTTTCTTTTACTCAGCACTCAGCACTCAGCACTTCTTTTTATCGCTTGTAACTCGTCGCTGTTTTCGTGTAGTCTCGTGTCAAAGCAGGTGACTACGATGATCAAGCTTCGTTAGGACAACCGAGTAAGCGAGCAGCGCGACGCGCCGCCCACGTTCTTCCCGCTCAGGGGAGCTTTGGTGGGGGCCGGGGGTGTAACCCAAAAACGCCCTGTGTGTGCTCGACCCTCTTACTTCGGTCTCGCCTTTCCAACCAATCAAGTTCAATCGCTTCCGGCTACGTGCGCGCCAGTTTTCCGGCGCGCGAGAGGTTTTCGCCATGACGCAAACGGCCATAGAGGTTCGCGACCTGCGGAAGAAATTTCGCAAGCGCAAGGGGCTGCTCAGAAACAGGGTCACGGAGGAGTGGGCGCTCGACGGCGTCTCGTTCGAGGTGGCGCGCGGCGAGACCTACGGCCTGCTCGGGCCGAACGGCTCCGGCAAGTCGACGCTGATTCGCATCCTCTCGACACTGCTCATCGCCGACGGCGGCACGGTCCATTTGCTCGGGCACAAGTTGCCCGAGGAGCACGAGAGCGTGCGCCGGCTCATCGGGCGCGTCAGCGTGGACGCGGCCTTCTACAAGCGACTCTCGGCGCGCGAGAACCTGCTCTACACGGCGCTGCTCTACGGCCTCCGGCCCGCCGAGGCCGAGGCGCAGGCGATGAGTGTGCTCGAACAACTCGGGATGGAGGAGCGGAAGTTCTCCTCCCCGCTCGAAGAGATGAGCCGCGGGATGCAGCAGAAGATCAGCATCGCGCGCGCCCTGATGATCAACCCGCCCGTGCTGCTCCTGGACGAGCCGACGACGGGCCTCGACCCCAAGAGCAGGCGCGACGTGCAGACCTTCCTCGAAGCTCTGCGCGCGCGCGAGGGCACGACCATCCTGCTCACGACGCACGACATGGCCGAGGCCGAGCGGTTGTGTGCCAGGATCGGCTTCATCGCGCACGGCCGCCTCGTCGCCGAAGGCACGGCCGCGGAGCTGATGCGCGAGGCGCGGGCCGAGACTTTGGACGACGCTTTCATCAAGCTCGCGGGCGAGGAGTTGAGGGACGAAGAAGAGGAAGAAGAGGAAGTGTTGGAGGTTTGAGAGATGTCTACGACCGAACGAACGTTGCGCCAGACCTGGGCCTTCATGTTCCGCGGCTATCACCTGACGCGGCGCTACATCTCCTGGGTCATCGTCTTCAACTTCTACGCGCTCGCGACCTCCGCGACCGTGGCACTGATAGGCGTCGCGGCCGGCGACTACCAACTGACGCTCGTGCTGGTCGTCGGCGCGTTGCAGTGGAACTTCCTCTCCGTGCTCTACAACGAGATAGCCATGTCGATAGGCTACGAGCGCTGGGAGGGGACGCTCGAATACACCTTCATGGCCCCCGTCTCGCGGCTCGTGCACCTGGCGGGCATCAGCCTCTACTCGCTCTGCAACAGCATCGTGCAGACGGTCATCGTGCTGCTCGGGCTGATGCTCTTCACGGACCTGAACCTCGCGGGCGCGAACCTCTTCGGCGTCGCGGTCGTGCTGCTGGTGAGCACGCTCGCCTTCGTCGGGCTGGGGCTGATGGCGGCGGCGCTGCCCGTGATGAGCCCCGAGCGCGGGGCCGAGGCGACGCACATCTTCCAGGGGCTGCTGCTCCTGGTCTCCGGCGTCTACTACCCCGTGGAAGTCCTGCCGGCGTGGATTCAGCCGCTCTCCTGGCTCTCGCCCGCGACCTACTCACTCTCGGCCTGCCGCAAGCTGGTCGGCGTGGGAAACCCCGCGTCCACGCCCGAGCGGCTCGCGGGCGCGCCGCTCTCGGCCGTCGCGTTCGAGTTGATGATGCTCGTCCTGATGGGCCTCGTCCTCATCCCGCTCGGCCTCTGGGTCTTCGGCCGCATCGAACTGTGGGCCAAGCACACGGGGAAGCTGAAGAGGACGGGATGAAGCGCGCTTGAGACCCACTCGACTTCTTTGCGCCTTTGCGTGAAATAGTTTTCTCACGCAAAGGCGCGAAGGGGTCGAATCATTCGGTCCCTGAGTCTCTCAGTCTATGACCGCGGAGCCGGCCATCGCCATGAAGAGGTTGCTTTCGTTGTTGAAGCCCAGGCGGTGTTCGAGGAAGATTCTGATGAGCTTCTTCTCGGGGTCAATCCAGATGATCGCGCCGAAGGCCCCGTTGTGCCCGAAGCTGCCCTTCGAGGTGAGCGGGAAGTCGAACAGCGGGTCGCCATTCAGGCCCCAGCCGAGCCCCTGGTGGACGGGCCTCCCGGTCACGGCGGATTTGACGTAGAGCGTTTGATTCTGCGTCATCGCGTCCACGGACATCCTGGAGAGAATCCGCCTGCCTTTGTAAGTCCCGCCGTCGAGCATCATCCGGCAGAAGGCGAGGAGGTCCGACGCGGTCGAGTGCATGGCGAACTCCGGCCCCGTGTAAATCGCCCTCCGGTTGAAAGCCTCTATCTCCTCCCACCTTTCGAGCCTGCCTTCGCGCAGCCTGTAGATTGCGGCGACACGGTCTCTTTTTTCAGGCGGGACGAAGAAAAAACTGTCCTTCATCCCTAAGGGCTCGAAGACGCGCTCGCGCATGAACTGCTCGTAAGGCTTGCCCGAGACGACTTCGATGATGCGCCCCAGGACGGCGAACCCGCCGCTCATGTACCTGTGCTGCGTGCCCGGCTCGTACTCCGGCTCCTGCTTCGACAGGAAGGAAACGTAGTCGGCCAGCGTGCGATTCCGTTTGATCGCCATCTCCTCGCTCTCGGGCAGGCGGTAAAGCGGGAGCCCCGCGGTGTGCGTCAGCAGGTGACGAATCCTTATCGGCCCGAACTTGCCCCGCGGCTTGAACTCCGGCAGGTATCTCTCCACGGGGTCATTGAGCGCGAGCCGCCCCTCCTCCATCAAGATCATGACGCCGACGGCCGTCACGACCTTCGTCACGGACCTCGTGTCGAAGATGGTGTCCGTCCGCATGGGCTTTCTGTTTCCGAGGTCTTGAAAGCCCACGGCCTCGAAGCTGACCACCTCGCCGCGCCTCGCCACGAGCGTCACCGCGCCCGCCATATTCCCGCGCTCGACGAGCGATTTCATACGCGCGGGAATCATCCTCAATCGCCCCGCGTCCATCCCGGCTGGGGGCGATTTCCGCCGCTGCGCGCTCGCCGCGCCCGGCGCGATGAAGACGACGACGAGCGCGGCGAAGCTAATCGCGCAGAGCTTCGCCGACCGGATTGTTCGTGGCATGCGTGTCCTCCGGGCGCTGAGATGCCCGCAGACGCCTCGATTGATGCTCGGCCCGCGAGGAGACTGTAGAAGAGAAGGCGGAAAGCGCGGAACCACGAAGAGAGAGGAAAGAGTTGTTCTTTCTTCGTGTCGTTTCGTGCGTCTTCGTGGTTCCTTACGTTTTGAGAGTGAAGAGACTCTGATATTGCGCCTTCGCGCTTGCGGCGCACGTCGTGATTTACTAAGCTTCAATTTCTCGGAAGCGCCCGGCTGCGAGGTGACACCCTTTGACTGATTCCACGGCAGACAAATTCCGCGACGAGTGCGGCGTGTTCGGCATCTACGGCCACCCGGAGGCCGCGCGGCTCACGTACCTGGGGCTCTACGCCTTGCAGCACCGCGGCCAGGAGTCCTGCGGCATCGTCTCCTCCGACGGCGCGGAACTCAGAAGCGAGCGCGCGATGGGTCTGGTCTCGGACGCCTTCGACCAGGCGCGGCTGGATAAGTTGCCGGGCGCGGCCGCCATCGGGCACGTCCGCTACTCGACGGCCGGCGAAGTCTCCATCCGCGAGGCGCAGCCCTTCCTCGTCGCCTGCCAGCACGGCCAGGTCGCCGTGTGCCACAACGGCAACCTCCCCTTCGCGACGGAAGAGCGCAAGCGCCTCGAACGCGAGGGCGCGATCTTCTCCTCGACCTCGGACACGGAAGTGGTGCTGCACGGCATCGCGCGCTCGCGCGCCGCCGGCATCGCCGAGGCCATCCCCGAAGTGCTGTGCGAGACGGAAGGCGCGTTCTCCATGCTCTTCCTGACGCCCGAGTCCTTGATAGCCATACGCGACCCGCGCGGCTTCCGCCCGCTCGCGCTCGGGCGGCTGAACGACGCCTGGGTCGTCGCCTCCGAGACGTGCGCCTTCGACCTGATCGACGCGCGCTACGTGCGCGACGTGGAGCCGGGCGAGATGATAGTCATAGACAAGCGCGGCCTGCGCTCGTCGTCCCCGCTGCCGCCGCGCCCGCACTCCCACTGCATCTTCGAGCACGTCTACTTCTCGCGGCCCGACTCCATCATCTACGGCCACTCGGTCAACGAGTCGCGCCACAAGATGGGCAAGCGCCTCGCCGTCGAGCAGCCGGCCGACGCGGACCTCGTCGTGCCCGTGCCGGACTCGGGCGTGGCGGCGGCCGTCGGCTACGCCGCGCAAAGTGGGATCAACTTCCGCTTCGGCCTGGTGCGCAACCACTACGTCGGGCGCACCTTCATCGAGCCCAAGCAGTCCATACGCTCCTTCGGCGTCCGCATCAAGCTCAACCCCGTGCGCGACCTGATAGAGGGCCGCCGGGTCGTCTTGATCGACGACTCGATTGTGCGCGGCACGACCTCGAAGAAGATCGTGAGGATGGTCAGGGAGGCCGGCGCGCGCGAGGTGCACCTGCGCATCAGTTGCCCGCCGACCGTGAGCCCCTGCTTCTACGGCGTGGACACGCCGAACAAGAAGGACCTCATCGCCGCGCAGATGTCTGTCGAAGACATACGCGACTTCATCGAGGCCGACTCGCTCGGCTACCTCTCTCTCGAAGGGATGCTCGAAGCGACGGGCATCCGCCCCGACTCGTCCTGCGTCGCCTGCTGGACGGGCCGCTACCCGACGCGCATCACGCGCGAGGCCGAGACGCAGTGGGCGCGCGAGCGCGAGCCCGTGCCTTCGGATGCGGCCCTCCCCGTGGACGAGAGCGAGGCCGCCGTCAAATGAACCCTGGGCCAGTTCCGCGGCTGCCGCCGCGCCCCGGCTCGCAGGCGCGTGACGGGCGTCGCGTCCTCTTCGCGCTCGCCGTCGTCGGCATCGCCCTGCTCGTCGCGGGCGTACTCCTTTTCAGGTACTGGAAGAAAGCCGAGCCGAAGGCTGAGACGCCCGTCGCTTCGGGCGACGAGTTACAGGTTCACGTCTTGAACGTCGGGCAGGGCGATTCGATTTTAATCGTCGCGCCGGGCGGCAAATCCGTCCTCGTCGACGCGGGCACGCCCGGCAGCGGCCGCGTCGTGCTCGACGCGATGAAGCGTTACAACGTCGGGCAACTCGATTTGATGGTCGCGACGCACGCGCACGCGGACCACATCGGCGGCGCGGACGAGGTCTTGCGCCGGACGAAAGTGAACGCGGTCCTGGACAGCCGCGTCCCCGCCTCGACGAAGAACTACGAAGATTTTTTAGAGGCCGTGGACCGTAGCGGTGCCAAGTACATCGCGGCCCAGCCGGGCCAGAAGTTCGACCTCGGCGGCGGGGCCGTGATGACCGTGCTCGCCCCGATTCAGCCCCTCTTCAAAAAGGACGAGTTGCGCTCGGGCGCGAACGAGCCGAACGCCAACTCGGTCGTCACGCGGCTTGATTACGGCGACTTCTCCATGCTCTTGACGGGCGACGCGGAGGCGGAGACGGAAGAGCGGCTGATGGCGAGCGGCGCTGAAATACGGGCCAAAATTCTCAAGGTCGGGCACCACGGCTCGCGCTACGCCTCGTCCGCGAAATTCCTACGCGAGGGCGGCTTCGAGCGCGCCGTCATCTCGGACGGCGCGGACAACCGCTACGGCCACCCGAGCCAGGACGCCCTGGACCGTTTCCGGCAGCTCGGCATGAAACTCCACCGCACGGACCTGGAAGGCGAGATCACCATCGTTACGCGCGGCCGGGACTACGAAGTCAGGACAGAGCGGACGCCCACGGGCGACCTCTGGGCCGGGCGCACGCCGCCGCGGGGCGGAGACACTGCGCGCTCCGAAGACGACTCCCCCAGGCGGAAGGGGCGCGGCGCGGGCGGCCGCTAGGCCTGAAAAATAGGGAGCTGTTTTTGAAGTCCCTTCGGGGGCGAAAGCCTGGAGGTGAAAATGGCTGACGCGGACGATAAGGCGAAGCGCGCGGCGTCAAAGCAAATCCGCGCGGAGATAGACCGCATCGAGGACGGCCGCGTGGCCGTGCTCATGGTCGGCGACGACGGCAAGACGCAAGTGGACGTGCCCGCCTCGCTGCTCCCGGAGGGCGCGGCGGGCGGCGACCACCTGCGCATCACCATCACGCTCGACAAGGAGTCTCGCGACGCCTCCGCGGCCCGCGTCAAGCGCTTGCAGGACAAGTTGGCCGCGAAGGGCGGCGCGCAGGACGAGAAGGATTTCAAGCTCTGATTCGGTCGTCGGTAATGGTATCTTAGTCGCATAAAAATCTATGGCGATAGTCAGAACAAAAGGCGGGTGCGGGTGCGCGATTGCGGCGCTGGTGGCTGTGCTCGGCGCGCTCGGGTTCGTCGGCTACAAGTACATCCTGCCGTGGTGGAACAAGCGGCCGCCGGAGCCCTCGGGCAAGGAGCTGCGCGTGTACGTGCTCGACGTGGGCCAGGGCGACTCGATCCTCATCCTCTCGCCCGAGGGCAAGACCGTGCTCGTGGACGCGGGCGACGAGAAGAACGGCAAGCGCGTGGTCGAAGCGCTGAAGAGCAAAGGCGTGCAGCAGATCGACTACTTCGTCGCGACGCACGCGCACCCGGACCACATCGGCGGCGCGGCCGAAGTCTTCGCCGCCTTCAAAGTCGGCACGGCGCTGCACAACGATTTCCCGCCCCCCGAAGTGGTCGCGGCGAGCGAGGCGGCCAACGCGGCGCAGGGCGGAGACAAGAAGCAGGGGAAGAAGCCGCCGCCGAAGCCGCCGGCGCGGGGCCGCGGCGGGCGCGCGGTGGAGCTGCCGACCGTCAAAGCCTACAACGGGTTCAAGGGCGCGGCCGAGAAGGCCGGCACTGAGTTCAGGAAGGCCGAGCCCGAGCAGAAGATTGAACTCGGCGGCGGTGCCATCCTGACCGTGCTCGCGCCGCAGCCGCCACCTTTCACGCGCGAGCAGATCGCGTCGTCGCGCAACGGCAACGAGTCGAACGCCAACTCCATCGTCATGCGCCTGGACTACGGCGAGTTCTCCATGCTCCTGACGGGCGACGCCGAGGCGCAGTCCGAAGAACGCCTCGTCAGCAAAGAGTTGGAGGAGCTGAGGGACGTGGACGTTTTGAAGGTCGCGCACCACGGCTCCAAGTACGCGACCTCGGATGACTTTCTCAGGCGCGTCAAGCCGAGGGCGGCCGTCATCTCCATGTCGGAGTTCAACCGCTACAGCCACCCGCACCAGGACGTTCTCAACCGCCTGAAGGCGGCCGGCGTCTCGGAGCTTTACCGCACGGACTTCCAGGGCGAGATAGAGATCAAGACGACCGGCGGGGTCAAAGACGGCAAGCTCTACGAAATCAAGGCCGCCAAAGAGACCAAGAGTGACCTCTGGACGGGCCGCGAGGGCGAGAAGAACGACTCCTCCAGCTCCGGCTTCATCGCCTACGGCGACTACGGCCCGCCGCCGAAAAGAAGGAAGTGAAGAAGGAAGTGATGAGTGCTGAGTGCTGAGTGCTGAGTTGGAAACTGCTTTCTTTCACTCGGCACTCAGCACTCAGCACTCAGTACTGTTTTTATGAAACCCATTTCTTACAGCGACGCGGGCGTCTCGATTGACGCGGCGAACGAGGCGACCGGCCGGATCAAGCAGTTGGCGCGCGCGACCTTCAACGCGCGGACGCTCTCGGAAATCGGGAGCTTCGGCGGGATGTTCGACGGGGCGTTTCCGGGCATGAAGCAGCCCGTGCTGGTCGCGTCGGCCGACGGCGTTGGCACAAAATTGAAGATCGCGTTCATGGCGCGCAAGCACGACACGGTCGGCCGCGACCTCGTCAACCACTGCGTCAACGACATCCTGGTGCAGGGCGCGCGCCCGCTCTTCTTCCTGGACTACATCGCGACGGGCGTACTCTCGCCGGACGTGGTGGCGGGCATCGTCGAGGGGGTGGCTGCGGGCTGCCGCGAGAACGGCTGCGTGCTCCTCGGCGGCGAGACGGCCGAGATGCCCGGCTTTTACAACGAGGGCGAGTACGACGTGGCGGGCTTCATCGTCGGCGTCGTCGGCCGCGAGAAGGTGATTGACGGGCGCGGGATCACGGCGGGCGACGCGGTGCTCGCCCTGCCGTCGGTCGGCCTGCACACCAACGGCTACTCGCTCGCGCGCAAACTCTTCTTCGACGTGGCGGGCCATAGCGTCGACACGCGCGTGGACGAACTGGGCCAGACGGTGGGCGAGGCTCTGTTAGCGCCGCACGCCAGCTACCTGCCCGCGCTCGACGGCCTGCTCGACCGCGGGCTCATCAAAGGGCTGGCGCACATCACCGGCGGCGGGCTGACCGAGAACGTCCCGCGCATCCTGCCCGAAGGCACGGGCGTTCGCATCGAGCGCGGCGCGTGGCCCGTGCTCCCCGTCTTCGAGGTGATGCGGAAGCTGGGCAACGTCGCCGACGCGGAGATGTTCCGCACCTTCAACATGGGCGTCGGCATGGTCATAGTCTGCGCCCCGGGTGACGCGGAAGCCATCAAAGCGCACATCAAGGAACGCGGCGAAGCGGTCTACGAAATCGGCCGCGTGACGGAAGGCGACCGCGAAGTCGTCATCGAATGAGAGTCGGGATTCTGATTTCGGGGCGCGGGTCGAACATGGTGGCGCTGGCTGAGGCGGCCGCCGGCGGGCGCATCCCCGGAGCGGAGATCGCGGTCGTCGTCAGCGACCAAAGGGGCGCGCCGGGGCTCGGTCTGGCGGCGGCGCGCGGGATTGAGACGCTCTCGATTGAGCGGCGCGGGAGGACGCGCGTTGAGCACGACCGCGAGATGATTGCGGCGCTCCGTGAGAGGCGCGTCGAGCTGCTCTGCCTGGCGGGCTACATGCGGCTGCTCTCGCCGGAGTTCGTCGAAGCCTTCCGCGACCGCATCCTCAACATACACCCTTCGCTGCTGCCCGCTTTCCCCGGCCTCGACCCGCACCGGCAGGCCATCGAGCACGGCGTCAAGTGGACTGGCTGCACGGTCCACTTCGTAGACGAGACGCTCGACGGCGGACCCATCGTCGCGCAAACGGCTGTGCCAGTTCTTGACGACGACACGGCGGAAACCCTGTCGGCGCGCATCCTCAAAGAAGAACACAAGCTCTACGCTGAGGCCGTCCGGCTGGTCGCCAGCGGCGAGTATGAAATCGTCGGGCGGCGCGTGCTCAGATGGCCTCAGGTTGGAAAAGAAATCGGCTGAAATTGCTAAGGTATAGCTAAGAGCGTGCGCGTGACTCCTGGGAGCGCAGGCAGGGATGCCTGCGCTCCCAGGGCGGAAAGGCGGTTCACTTTTTGCCGAGCGCCACTGCGCGTTGGAAAGCGGCCCACACGGCTTTCGACAACACGGTTCTCAGCGAGCCTTTCTCCATTTGATAAATTGCTTCGGCCGAAGTCCCGCCGGGGGAGGTGACCATGTTCCTCAGCTCGGCCGGGTGCTTGTGCGATTCGCGCGCGAAGAGGACGGAGCCGAGCATGGTCTGCGTGACCAGCTCCTGCGCGACGTGGCGCGAGAAGCCCATGTGCACGCCCGCGTCCACGAGCGCCTCCATGACGAGAAAGATGTAAGTCGGCCCCGTGGCGGAGAGCGCCGTCGCCATGTCAATCATCCGCTCGTTCTCGACGTACATCTCGCGGCCGAGCGCCTTGAGCATCGCGCGCACCTGCGCGGCCTGCTCCGGGTTGACCTCGTCGGTCGCGGTCCACGCGGTCATCCCCTGCCCGATCTGCGCGGGCGTGTTCGGCATCGCGCGCACCACCGCGGGGTGCAGCAGCTCGCCCGCAATCGTCTCTATCCGAGCGCCCGCGACAATCGAGAGCACGAGCTGGTCTTCGTGCAGCGCGCCCTTCAATTCGTTGAGCACGAGGCCGAGCCGCTGCGGCTTGACGGCGAGGACGACGATGGAACGCGCGCGCGCGTCCGTCGAGCCTCCGCCCGACGTGGACAGGGCGTTGACGGCCTCGCGGTTGCCCTCGAAGACGCGCATACGGTAGCGCGCGTGAAGCTCCTCGCGGCGCGCCTCGCGCGGGTGGCTGCCCGTGATCTGCTCCGGCGCGACCAGCTTTTGACGCAAGAGCCCCGCGATGATGGCCTCGGCCATCACCCCGCAGCCGACGAAAGACAGCTCGGCCCCGCGCAGCGCCTCGCGCCCGTCCGGCGACTCATCGCTTTCCTTCTTCATTCCCTCTTCGCCCTCTACTTTGCGTTCGCGTCAAAAATCTCACCCGGAAGATAGCGCACGGGCGGCGAGGTGCGCTACTCTATGCCGGTAAATAGTAAATGGTAAATGGTGTATGGGCGCGCCGCCTTCACCATTTACCATTTACCATTGACCAATGATGACTATTGACGAACAGCTCGCTTACCTGCGCAAGGGGGCGGTGGAGATCATCCGCGAGGAGGACTTGCGCGCCAAGCTCGAAAAGAGCGCGCGCACGCGTGTTCCCCTGCGCGTCAAGCTCGGCGCGGACCCGACCGCGCCCGACATACACCTCGGCCACACGGTCGTCATACGCAAGCTCCGCGCGTTTCAGGAACTGGGCCACACGGTCATCTTCCTGATAGGCGACTTCACGGGCCTCATCGGCGACCCCTCGGGCAAGTCGGCCACCCGCCCGCAACTGACGCGCGAGGAGATAAACGAGAACGCCGAGACTTACAAGCAGCAGATTTTTAAATTGCTCGACCCGGAGAAGACCGAAATTCGCTTCAACTCCGAGTGGATGGACAAGCTCGGCGCGGCCGGCTTCGTCCGCCTCGCGTCGCACGTGACGGTCAAACAAATCCTGGAGCGCGACGACTTTGCCAAGCGGCTCGCGGAGGAGAAGCCCATCGCGCTGCACGAGCTGCTCTACCCGCTCACGCAGGCTTACGACTCGGTCGCGCTCGAAGCTGACGTGGAACTCGGGGGCACGGACCAGAAGTTCAACCTCCTGATGGGCCGCAACCTCCAGCGCGAGTACAGCCAGGAGCCGCAGGTCGCCGTCATCACGCCGCTCCTGGAAGGCACGGACGGCGTCCAGAAGATGTCGAAGAGTTTGGGCAACTACATCGGCATCAACGAAGCGCCGCAGGAGATGTTCGGCAAGGTCATGTCAATCTCGGACGCTTTGATGTGGCGCTACTACGAGCTGCTCACAGACCTGCGCGTCGAGGAGATAGCCGCCCTGCGCGCGGCGGCGGAGCAGGGCGAGCGCAACCCGCGCGACCTCAAGGTCGAACTGGCGAAGCTCGTCATCACGGACTTCCACTCGGCCGAGGACGCGCGCCAGGCCGAGGAAGAGTTCAACCGCATCTTCAAGCGGAAGGAAGTGCCGGACGAAATCAGCACCTTCGAAGTGGAAACAGGCGGTGGCCCCTGGCCGCTACCGCGCCTGCTTGTCACGACAGGACTGGCCCCATCGGTTGCTGAAGCCCGAAGGCTGATCGAACAGGGTGGGGTACGGGTTAACGGTGAGCGTCAGACAAATAACAGCGGACGTGTCTTCGTAATCAAACCCGGCGACGAACTTCTACTACAAGTTGGTAAGCGTCGCTTCCTGCGCGTGCGCGGAAGCTGATGTTGGCGGCCACACATATTTCATCATGTCGGCAGCAGCGATTCAAAGCGAAGAGACTCTAATCATCGAGACGCCGGAGCGCGTGTCGCTGCATTTCGCGCTGGCCTCTATCGGGAACCGCTTTCTGGCGTGCGCGTTCGACCACGTGTTGCAGACGGTGGCCTTCCTGGTGCTCTACTTCATCTTCGACGCGCTGATGAGCTCACTCAACGTCGGCGGCATGGGCGGCGCGTCCAGGTGGGCGATGGCGCTGCTCATCATCTTCTACTTCCTCATCTGGTCCAGCTACTTCATCGTCTTCGAGTGGAGCATGAACGGGCAGACGCCCGGCAAGCGGTGGCTGAAGCTGCGCGTCATCCGCGAGGACGGGCGGCCCATCACCTTCTGGGAGGCCGCGGTCAGAAACCTGCTGCGCCTCTTCGACATCATGCCGATCCCGTTCTACTCCATCGGCCTCATCTCGCTCTTCATCAGCACGCGCGGCCAGAGGGTGGGCGACCTCGTCGCCGGAACGGTCGTCGTGCGCGAGCGCGAGACGGAAGCGCCGACCTTCAACCAGGTCTTCGACTCGCCCGTCTCCGACGTGGCGCTCAGGCGCGCGTGCAAGCCCGTCCGGTTCACGGCCGACATCAGCGGCGTCACCGAGAGCGAGATAGAAGTCGTCGAAACCTTCCTGCGGAGGCGCTACGATTTGCCGGACCACGCGCGCATGTGGATGGCCTGGCGCGTCGCCATCCCGCTCCTCTACAAGCTGCGCCCAGGCTACGACCTCGCGACCTTCACCTACGAAGGTTTTCTGGAAGAACTGCTCCACCGCTACCACGAGCGCCACCGCTTCAAAAAATAGCGGCAGGCGGTACTGATTTAAGGCACGCCCTGCGACCAACCCGCCTCTCTTTGACGCTTCAATCGAACCTCTGCTACTCTTTCCGGTTCTCCCGAGTGTCAGATTCAGCTCTATAGAAAGGCATATCAGAAATCATGTCGCGTGATGTTTTTATCTTGGGCGGCAAGCGCACGCCCATGGGCGAGTATGTCGGCGCGCTCAAGGATGTTTCGGCGATTGATCTGGGCGCGGTCGCCGCGCGCGGAGCGCTCGAAGCCACGGGCGTCACCCCGGACGAGATTGACCACACCGTCATCGGCAACGCCCTGCAAACTTCCGGCGACGCCATCTACGGCGCGCGCCACGTCGCGCTCAAGGCGGGCGTCCCCTTCGACCGCCCGGCGCTCACGGTCAACCGCCTCTGCGGCAGCGGCATTCAATCAATCATCTCCGGCGCGCACATGATCCAGTTGGGCGAAGCGCGCACCTGCCTGGTCGGCGGGATGGAGTCCATGTCGCAGGCCCCGCACGTCATACGCGGTGCGCGCTCGGGCTTCGCGCTCGGCCAGGGCAAGCTCGAAGACAGCCTGATGGTTGCGCTCCTCGACACCTACTGCAACACGCCGATGGCGGGCACGGCCGAGAACCTCGCGCGCCGCCACGAAATCTCGCGCGAGGAGCAGGACAAGTACGCGCTCCGCTCGCAGCAGGAAGCCAAGCGCGCGCTAGACGCCGGCGTCTTCGCGGAGGAGATCGTCCCCGTCGAGGTCAAGACGCGCAAGGGCGTGACCCTCTTCTCCGAGGACGACCACCTGCGCCCGGACACCACGATCGAAGGTCTGGCGAAGCTCCGCCCCGCCTTCAGCAAGGACGGCTTCGTCACGGCGGGCAACGCCTCCGGCATCGTCGACGGCGCGGCGGCGCTCGTCATCGCGGGCGAGGACTACGTCAAGGAGCGCGACGCCAAACCGCTCGGCCGCATCGTCAGTTGGGCCTACGCGGGCGTGGAGCCGGAGGTCATGGGCATAGGCCCCGTGCCCGCGACGCGCAAGGCGCTGGAGAAGGCCGGGCTCAAGCTCGAACAGATTGACCTGGTCGAAGTCAACGAAGCCTTCGCCGCGCAGTACCTGGCCGTCGAGAAGGAACTCGGGCTGGACCGCGCGCGTACTAACGTCAACGGCGGCGCAATCGCTCTCGGCCACCCGCTCGGCGCTTCGGGCACGCGGTTGGTTCTGACGGTGCTCAACGAACTCAAGCGGCGCGGCGGGCGCTACGGGCTCGCGACCGCCTGCATCGGCGGCGGCCAGGGCATCGCCATCATCTGCGAGAGGGTTTAAGAGCGAAGTCCAGAGTCCGAGGTCAAAACGGTCTCCCCGGCTTCGGACTTTGGACATTAACGTCTCCCCGACTTTAGGCTGGTGTTTCCGTCTTTTCGGAGAAAATCCAAAATTTTGAGCGGGGTTGTTGGCGGGTGCGAGGGGCGGGCGGCGCTAAATCATACCTGCCGTTAAGGCGGCGAAATTTTCCCGCTTACGGCATGGCTCTTGCCGTAAGCGACTCGCTGCCTTGAGGTTGAAATTCGGCCGAAGCGCGCCTCCCTGGAGCACGCCGATTTAATCCGGCGTTCACCCGCGCGTAAGCCTTGCGTAAACGTCTTCCGGCATGATAGAAGGTTGCTTCTACACCAGGGTCGTCACTTATTTGGTGTCACGCCTCTTGAGATCAACAGCTCTAATGTTTTTTCGGCAATCCAAAGGTAACGCATACACTCTGCGCGCCGCAGTGTGCGCGGACTAAATAACCCAACTTCGACCATCACTCTTGCTTTAAGGAGTTCCCCAGCATGCACAAATTCTTCCGGCTCTGTTTCAGTACGCTCCTCGTCTTCGCGCTGAGCGCGCTGGCCTTTGCGCAGTCGACCACGACCGGCGCCATCGGCATTACGGTCACCGACCCGCAGGGTGCGGTCGTCCCTAATGCCACCGTCAAAGTTCGCAACACCGGGACCAACCGGGAGGAGACGGTGACCACCGACGACGAAGGCCGCGCGCGCGTCGTCAACCTCCAGCCCGGCACCTACGCCGTGACCGTCGACGCCTCCGGCTTCGGCACCTTCACGCAGGAGAACGTCGTGGTCGAGGTCGGCCTCGTCAACTCCATCGAGGCCCCGCTCGCCATCGGCCAGACCACGGGCCAGGTCGAGGTCACGGCCGAAGCGCCCGTCATTAACACTGCTCAGCAAGACTTCGCCAGCAACATCAACCAGACTTCGATCAACGAGCTGCCCATCAACGGCCGCCGCGCCTCGAACTTCGTGTTGCTGACGCCGGGCGTGACGCCCGACGGCAACTTCGGCCTGCTCAGTTTCCGCGGCATCTCCGGCCTCCTGAACAACAACACCGTGGACGGCGGCGACAACAACAACGCCTTCTACTCGGAAGAGCGCGGCCGCACGCGCATCAGCTACGTCGTCAGCCAGGCGGCCATTCGCGAGTTCCAGGTCAACACCTCGAACTACTCGGCCGAGTACGGCCGCGCCGCGGGCGGCGTCATCAACACCGTCACGCAGAGCGGCACGAACAACTTCCACGGCAGCCTCTTCTACTACATCCGCGACAACAAGCTGGGCGCGACCAACCCGACGACGTTCCGCACCGTGCTGGTCAACGGCGTCGGCGTGCAGCAGTCTTTCAAGCCGGAAGACGTGCGCCACCAGTTCGGCGGGGCCATCGGCGGCCCCATCGTCAGGGACAAGCTCTTCTTCTTCTTCACCTACGACGAGCAGCGCAGGGACTTCCCCGGCGCGGCCGTCTTCCCGAACGCCACCTATCTCAATCTTTCGACCGCCAACAGGGACACGCTCATCGCCCGCGGGGGCGGGCTGATTACCAACGCGCGCATTGACCAGGCCCTGAACTTCCTGGCCGGCCTGACCGGCCCCGTGCCGCGCACGCAGGACCAGCGCATCTTCTTCCCGAAGATCGACTGGGTCATCAACAGCGCCAACACCTTCACGGCGTCCTACAACCGCATGCGCTCGAAGTCGCCCGCGGGCATCGAGACGCAGCCGACGACCCTGAAGGGCATCGCCACCTTCGGCGACGACTTCGTCGAGACCGACAGCCTCAACCTGCGGCTGACCTCGACCATCACGCCGACGCTTCTGAACGAGGCCCGCTTCCAGTACGGGCGCGACAACCTGTTCGCCTTCAGCAACGAGCCCTCGGCCGGCGAGGCCGTCCTGGTCACGGGCGGGAACGACCGTCCGCCGAACGTCATCGTCAACGGCTTCACCTTCGGCAAGCAGGACTTCCTCGAACGCTTCTCCAACCCGGACGAGAAGCGCTGGCAGTACGCCGACACGATGACGCTCTCGCGCGGCATGCACACCTTGAAGTTCGGCGGCGACGTCAACCGCGTCAACGACCTGCTCGACAACCTGAGGCTTGAGAGCGGCGGCTACAACTACAACAGCGTCGCCGAATTCATCGTCGACTACCTCAACGTCACCGGGAGCGGTGACCTGAGGGCCGCCGGCGTCAACTGCTTCACCAACACCGGCACGCGCGCGGCGCTGCGGGCCGGCAAGTGCTACACCAGCAACTACCAGCAGGCTTTCGGCCCGACGGCCTTCAGGATTTCGACCACCGACTACAACTTCTTCGTCCAGGACGACATCCGCGTCAGCCAGCGCCTGACGGTCAACCTCGGCCTCCGCTACGAGTACGAGCAGTTGCCCGACCCGCAGATTCCGAACCCGCTGACGAACCGGGCCAACCAGTTCGTCGGCCCCGAGCAGACGAACTTCATCCCTGCTGACAAGAACAACTTCGGCCCGCGCTTCGGCTTCGCCTACGACATCACGGGCGACGGCAAGACCTCTGTCCGCGGCGGCTACGGCATCTACTACGGCCGAATCATCAACTCGACCATCATCAACGCCATCAGCAACACGGGCGTCGCCGAGGGGCAGCGGACCTTCCAGCTCGCCCCGACCTCCGGCGCAGCGCCTGTGTTCCCGAACATCCTCGCCGGGCCTCCGGGCGGCGCGGCGGGCACGCCCAACATCGTCGTCTTCTCGGAGCGGATGCAGAACCCTGCGATTCACCAGGCGGACGTGATCTTCGAGAGGGAGATTATGCCCAACACCGTCGTCTCCGCCTCGGTCCTCGTGAGCCTCGGCCGCAAGCTGCCGAACTTCATTGACCGCAACCTGCCGTTCCCGACCACCAGGACGTTCAACTTCGTCGGCGGCCCGCTCGGCGGCGACAGCATCACGGTCCCCTTCTTCGCGGCGGGGACCAGGCCCGACAACAGGTTCGGCGCGATCACGGAGATCGTCGGCCAGGTCAAGTCGGAGTACACGGCGCTGGTCTTGCAGGCCAACCGCCGCTTCTCGAAGGGGCTCCAGTTCCAGATCAACTACACCCGTTCGAGGACGACGGACACCGGGCAGAACTCGGCGACCTTCACCTTCAACAACGGCCCGCTCAATCCTTTCGACCTCAGCCTGGAGTCGGGCCGGTCGAACCTGGACATCCCGCACCGCTTCGTCGCCAGCGCCGTCTGGACGCCGGGCGTGCCGTTCGGGCTTGAGGACAACGCGGTCGGCCGCGCGATCTTCGGCGGGTTCACCATCTCGCCCATCGTCACGGCCCAATCCGGCGTCGCCTACTCGGCGAACATCAGCGGCTCCGCGCCGGGTTCCATCAGCGGCGGCATCACGGGCTCCGGGGCCCTCGGGCGCATCCCGTTCGCTTACGAGCGCAACGCGTTCCGCCAGCCGAAGATCGTCAACGTTGACCTTCGCATCTCGCGCCGTTTCCGCTTCGGCGAGACGACGAACCTGGAGATTCTGGCCGAGGCGTTCAACCTCTTCAACCGCTACCAGGTGACGAGCGTGAACACGACTCAGTACAGGTTCTCGGGCGCGAACCTCAACTTCGACTCGAACTTCGGCACGGTCAGCGGCACGGGCAACTCGCTCTACCGCGAGCGCCAGATACAGTTCGCCGCCCGCTTCCAGTTCTAACTGGCACGGCGGAACCACCAACAACGAAGGGCGCGCTTTCATCATCGAAAGCGCGCCCTTCGCCCTTTCCGCCGAGAAAACTTCCCCGCGCGCCTCCGTTATCTGCTAAGATTATTTCGCCCCGCGCGGTATGGCCGCTCGCGCCGACCGCCCGCAGCTTCTCGAATCTTCTGACGCGCATGGAACAGACCGTATTTCACACGACCGACTCGGCGGGCGATTGTCTGCCGCACGCCGCCACTGCGGGCGCGCACGACAACTTGGGCGCGGCCTTCGACGCGCTGCCCGACGCCTTCTACCTCTTCGACTCCGAAAAGCGTTTGAGCCGCGCGAACCGCGCAGGCCGCCTGCTGGAGGACGCCGAGGACATAATGGGCCGCCGCTGCTGCGAGATGTTCTGGCGCGCGGAGGGGGCGGCGGAGTGTCTGGTCGAGCGCGCCGTGGCCTGCGGCGAGAGGGTCGAAGTGGAAGTGCTGGCCGGCCCGGCGGGCGACCGCCCGACGCTCGTCACGGTCGTCCCTTTGCGCGACGCGCTCCGCGTTCTGACCGGCGGGGCGGCAGTCATCGCGCGCGACATCTCGGAGCTGCGCCGCGCCGAGGCCGAAGCCTTCGAGCACAAAGCGTTCATGTCCGGCCTCGCCGATTTATCCCCCGACGAAATTTACACGCTCGACGCTGCGGGGCGCATCACCTGGATGAACGAGCGCGCCGAGGCCGCCAACGACTCGAACAGGACGGCGCTCCTCGGCAGGCCGTTCGACGAGCTGGTCGCGGAAGAGTCGAAGGAGGCGGCCGCGGCGAGCGTGCGCTCGGCCCTCGCGGGCGAAGAGACCAAGGGCGAGATTCAGGCCGCGCGCGCGGACGGGACGGTGCGATTCGTCGAGGCGCACACCTCGCCGCGCTGGAAGGACGGAGCGGTCGCGGGCGCGTTCGTCTTCCTGCGCGACGTGACGGAGCGCCGCCGCGCGGCCGACCATTTCGCACAGTCCGACAAGCTGCGCGCGGTGGGCGAGCTGGCCGCGGGCGTGGCCCACAACCTGAACAACTCGCTCACCGTCATACAGGGGCGCGCGCAGCTCCTCCAGCGCCGCGCCTCGGACGAGGCCACCTCGAAGAGCCTTGAGACTATCATCCAGGCGGTCGCAGACGGCGCGCAGACCCTGCGCCGCATCCTGGACTTCGCGCGCCGCGAGCAGTCGAAGGAGTTCGCGCCGCTGGACCTGACGGAGCTGGTCAGGACGAGCGTCGAGATAGCCAAGCCGAAGTGGCAGCGCAAGTCCGGCCCCGGCCCCGGCTGCGTCAACGTGCACGTCGAGACGCGCGGCCCCGTGCGCGTCCTCGGCGAGAAGGCAGAGCTGCGCGAGGTCGTCATGAACCTCCTCTTCAACGCCGTGGACGCCATGCCCGACGGCGGCGACATAGAGGTCGGCACGCGCGCCGAACTCGACCACGCCTGCTTCTGGGTCGCGGACACCGGCGTCGGCATGTCGCCCGAAACGGTCGAGCGCATCTTCGAGCCTTTCTACACGACGAAGGGCGAGCGCGGGACCGGCCTCGGCCTCTCCGCCTCGCACGGCATCGTCACGCGCCACAAAGGCCAGATCATGGTCGTCAGCGAACCCGGCCTCGGCACGCGCTTCGAGATACGCCTCCCGGCTTATGAAACGATGAGTGCGGAGTGATGAACGACGAATTAAAGACAGTTGTTTGTTAATTCATCCCGTGGGGTTCCTCCTTCCGCATTGCTTTCGTCCGCGTCTGTACGGAAACGTGCTGGCGTGCTCGCCGCCTCGGTTCTGCGCTCTGTTCGCGGCCTCTCTTTCTCTTCAACAGTTTGCCCGTGCGAAAAGTCAATCTGACGGCCCTCGTGCGCGGTGGCACATTGCTTGCCGTTCGGTGAGAGTACCAGCAACAAAGCGCGTGGGCCGCGGCAGTGTGTTAGCGCGGCCCGCGCCCGTAAAATCAGGGGCCGTTAAAGAGGGAGGATTTTGATTATGGGGTTACCGAATAAAGACGAAGTCGAAGGCAAATTCGATCAGGCCAAGGGCGCCGTCAAGGAGAACGTCGGGCGCGCGATTGATAACGAGGAGATGGAGACCGAAGGCGCAGCCGAACGCGCGGGCGGCAACGTCCAGGAGGCGTACGGGACGGCCAGACGCAAAGTCGGCGAGGCCGTAGAGGACGTGGGCGAAGACATCGCCAGATAGCCTCGTCTATAATCACTTGAACGAAGAAGCCGCGGAGGGACCGTTGAAAGTTTCCCCCGCGGCTTCTCATCTTAAAGCGAGCCCGCGGCGTCGAGCGGAGAAGCCACTCGCATAACACGAAGCGACACGAAAAGAGTTGACCTCACTTCGTGTCGCTTCGTGTTATGCGCGTGGCTCGTCCTTCCCTTTTTTACGCGGCCTGTTGTGCTGCGTCTCCTTTTTCGGCCGCCTGCTTTTCGGCAAGTTGCGCGAAGCGCTTGAGGTCTTCTTCCACCTGTTCGGCCGGGTCGCTGCCGAGCAGGTGTGCGACGAGCGAGCCCAGGCGTCCGGCGGGCGGCTCGTAATTCAGAGAGAAGTGCATGCGCGTCGTCCCACTCCCCGCGTCCTCGAAGGTGACTTCGCCCTCCATCTGCACGTCGCCCCTGACGGTCCGCCAGGCGAGCTTGCGGTTCGGCTCGAACGCCGTCGTCTCCGCCTCCCACTCGACGCTCATCAGCGGCGCGTCCGCGGTCCAGCGCGTCATGCGCTCGCCGGAACTTCGCACCTCCTTGACGCTCTTCATCCACTGCGGGAATTTCTCGAAATCGCTGTACAGCGCAAACACGACCTCGACCGGCGCGTTGACCTCGATTGTCTTCTCCGTCCTCTCCATACTCGCCTCCGTAAGAAATCAGCAGGCAGCAGGCAGTGGGCAGTGGGCAGTGGGCAGTTAAGAACAAAAGCGTTTTGCTTTTAACTGCCCACTGCCCGCTGCCCACTGTTTTATTCCTGCCTGACGTGTTCGCCACCTAGGTCTTCGAGGAACTTTTGCAGGTTGTCGGCGTCCGAGTCGCTGCGCGCCTCCACGCCGAGCAGGATGCCGCCGCTGCGCAGGCCCGCGTCGTAAACTTTGGCGCGGTGTTCGGGGATGCCCGCGCCTATGAGCGCGCCGATGATGCCGCCCGTGGCCGCGCCCGCGCCCGCGCCCGCCAGCGCCGCCGCAATCGGCCCGGCGACGACGAGGCCGAGGCCCGGAATCGCAATCGAAGTCCCGACCGCGATGATTGCCGCCAGCACCGCGCCGATGGTGCCGCCGACCGCGCCGCCGATGCCTGCGCCGTCGGCCGCGTGCGTGCGCGTCTCGACGGCGAACTCCTTGCTGCGCGTCGCGTCACTCATCAGGACGCTGATCTCGTCGCGCGTGTAGCCGCGTTTAATCAGCGCGTCCACGGCCGCCTCGGCCGCCGTGCGCGTTTTGAAAAGTCCTGTCACCAATGTCGTCTTATTAGCCATAACCTTGTCACTCCTTCGCCGATCAAATTTTCTCGCGGGGGAAACTCGCAAGCACTCGAATACAACTGCGGCGGACGGCAAGCGCCGTGCCCTGCATCGTCAGCGGGGGACTCTTGAGGGATTAGGCCCCAATGTTGAGACAGCCGGGCGCGGCCTGTCAACCCTCGGCCGGCGCGAAGACTGAAGCGCGCGGCGTGGCGCGTATGAAACCGGGACGAGAAAAGAGCAATCGCCTCAGCTTTAGAACACCCGCGCGATGAGTTGTATGTTAAAGTTGGCCCAGGAAGAACGACTCAGCAACTTTGCGTCTTTGCGCCTCCGTCGTGAGCTTGAGTCTCGCGCCGGAGGCGCAAAGAAGGGCACGCGGTTTCAAGGGGGACGTGAATGATAAAGGCCGTCATCTTCGACATTGACGGGACGCTGGTTGATTCGGTCGACCTGCACGCGCGCGCGTGGCAGGAGACGTTCCGACACTTCGGCAAAGAGATTCCTTACGAGCAGGTCCGACACCAGATAGGCAAAGGCGGCGACCAGCTCATGCCCGTCTTCTTCAGCGAAGATGAGCTGGACGAGAAAGGCTCCGAGATGGAGAAGTACAGGGGCGAGCTTTACAAGCGCGAGTACCTCCCGAAGGTGCGCGCCTTCCCGCGCGTGCGCGAGCTGTTCCTGAAGATTAAGGAGGACGGGCTGCGCCTCGCGCTCGCCTCGTCGGCCAAGGAAGACGAACTCGGCGCTTACAAAAAGATTGCCGACATCGAAGACCTCGTGGAAGAGGAGACTTCGGCCGACGACGCGGACAAGTCAAAACCGCACCCGGACATCTTCGAGGCCGCGCTCGAACGCCTGGGCGACGTGGGGGCGGACGAGGCAATCGTCGTCGGCGACACGCCCTACGACGCCGAGGCCGCGGGCAAGATCGGCCTACGCACCATGGGCGTGCTGTGCGGCGGCTTCCCCGAATCGGAACTCCGCGCGGCCGGCTGCGTCCAAATCTTCCGAGGCCCGGCCGACCTGCTCCGACGCTACGACGTCTCAGTCATCAAAAAGCCGTGAACAGTAAATGGTAAATAGTGAATAGACAAAAACAGTATTTCACCATTTACCCTTCACCCTTCGCCCTTCACTAGCCTTGAGGATTCTGCACATCAGCTCGGCGCGCTCGCTCGGCGGAGGCGAAAGGCATCTGGCCGACCTCGCCAACGCGCTCGCGCGGCGCGGGCACGATGTTTACGCGGCGGTCCGCCCGCGCTCGCCGCTGCGCGAAGAGTTGGCGGAACTGCCGCCGGGAAACGTCCTCTCGGTCTCGCTGCGCAACGCGCTCGACGTGCGCAGCGCACGCTCTCTCGCCCGCTTCGTGCGCGCGCACAAGATTGAAGTAGTCCACGCGCACGTGGCGCGCGACTACCCGCTGGCGGCGATGGCCTGCTGGCGCAGCCGCCGCGCCAAATTCGTCATCACGCGCCACGTCCTCTTCCACCTCAGCCGCCTGCACACGCTCACGCTCGCGCGCGCCTCCCGCGTCATAGCCGTCTCGCGCGCCGTCGAGCGCTCGCTCCTGGCACAAAAAATTTTCCCCGCGCGCAAAGTGACCGTCATCCCGAACGGCATAGACTTCGGCCGCTTCGACTCGGACAGCGACGCCTCCGACCGCGAAGAGTTTCGCCGCCGGCTGAAGGTCGCGCCCCGTAGCCTGCTCGTGGGGACGGTGGGCGAACTCAAGCGGCAGAAGGGGCACGAGGATTTTCTGCGGGCGGCGGCCGCGGTCGCGGGCGCGGACGAGAGCGTTCATTTCATCATCGCGGGCGCGGACACTACGCGCACGGGCGAACGCCGCGCCGCGCTCGAACGCCTGGCGGCGGAGCTGCGGTTGAAGGATCGCGTGACCTTCACGGGCTGGCTGGACGACACAGCGCCGCTGCTGCGCGCCCTGGACGTGTACGTCTCGGCCTCGCACACGGAGTCATTCGGGTTGGCGATTGTCGAGGCGATGGCGGCGGGGCGCGCGGTGGTCGCGACCGCGACCGAAGGCGCGCGCGAGATTATCGGCCACGAAGAGACGGGCCTCGTCGTCCCCGTCGGCGACCACGAGGCGCTGGCCGCCTCCGTCCTTCGCCTTCTCAAAAATGAGGGCGAGCGCGGGCGTCTCGGGGAGCGCGCGCGCACCGCCGCCCGCGAGCGCTTCAGCCTGGATCGCATGGTTGACGCGACCGAGCGAGTCTATAAAGAAATGATGAACGCGGAGCGATGAACGATGAATGAAAGACGACCGCTTTCTAATTCATCATTCATCGCTCCGCATTCATCATTAGCTTTCCATCCTGTCTATCTTCGCGGCGAGGATGAAGTCGCTTTCGGTGAGGCCGTCGATCTTGTGCGTCCAGATGGTGAGGCGCGCGTAGCCCCAGCCGAAGTAGATGTCCGGGTGGTGGCCCTGCTCTTCCGATAGGAGGCCGACGCGGTTGACGAACGAGAGCGCGTCGCGGAAATTCTTGAACTCGAAATTTTTCAGCAGGTGGTGGCCCTCGACCGCCTCCCAGCCGTCCAACTCTTTGAGAAGGTTTTCAATTCGGTCGCCGCCGAGCGGCGGCACCCCGCCCCGGCACGGCACGCACTCGCGGCTCGCAAGCTCACTCACGGCTTCGTTCCCCCCACAAGTTTTAATACGCCCGGCGAACGCATTCTACCCGACTGACCCGCGGCGGCGGAAAGCTAAGAATCACGCGCCGCCCCGAAGCCCCTCCGCACTTGGCAAACAACCTCATAAGCGGATAGTCTTACACACGCCGAGAAAACAGTAATCAGTAGTCAGTAATCAGTGATCAGTTTTTGGCTGACGACTGACGACTGACGACTGACTACTTCCCAAAGGAGAATCATTCAGTGGCCGTCATACATCCTTTCCGCGCCCTGCGGCCGCCGCGCGAGCGCGTCGCGGAGGTCGCGAGCCCGCCCTACGACGTGGTCAGCACAGAGGAGGCGCGCGCGCTCGCGGCCGGCAACCCTCTAAGTTTCCTGCACGTCTCGCGCCCCGAGATCGATCTGCCCGAGGGCACGGACATCTACGCGGACGCGGTCTACCGCAAGGCCGCGGAGAACTTCGAGAAGCTCATCGGGGAAGCGCCGCTCAAGGAAGAGGAGACGCCGAGCCTCTACCTCTACCGGCTGATTATGGACGGCCAGGAGCAGATCGGCGTGGTCGCCTGCTGCGCCGTGGACGAGTACGACAACGACACGATTCGCAAGCACGAGCGCACGCGCCGCGACAAGGAGGACGACCGCACGCGCCACATCCTGACTCTGAAGTCGCAGACCGGCCCGGTCTTCCTCACCTACCGCGCGCGCCCGGACATAGACACGATGGTGATGGAGACGACCGTCACGGAGGCGCTCTACGATTTCACCGCACCGGACGGCGTCCAGCACACGATCTGGCACGTCCCCGACCCCGTGCGCTTCGTCCAGGCTTTCCGCGAGGTGCCGACGCTCTACATCGCGGACGGCCACCACCGCGCGGCCTCCGCCAGCCGCGCCCGCGCCGAACTACGCGAGCGCAGCTTCGCGCACACGGGCGACGAGGAGTACAACTTTTTCCTGACCGTCATCTTCCCCGACAACCAACTGCGCATCCTGCCTTACAACCGCGTCGTGCGCGACATAGGGATGTTGACGCCCGGCGAGTTTTTCCTCGCCATCAGAACAAAATTCGAAGTGACCGAGGACGCGCCGCCGACGCCGGAAAGGCCCGGCCAGTGGAGCATGTACCTGGTCAAGCGCTGGTACGGCCTGAAGCTCAAGGCCGGTGACGTGCGGGCGACAAACGACCCCGTCGCCTCGCTCGACGTGAGTCTCTTGCAGGAGCATTTACTTGACCCCATCCTCGACATCAAGGACGTGCGCACGGACAAGCGCATAGACTTCGTCGGCGGCATACGCGGGACGAAAGAGCTTGAGAGGCTCGTGGACGAAGGCAAGGCGGCGGTCGCCTTCTCGCTCTACCCCACGACCGTGGAGGATTTGATTCGCGTCTCGGACGCGGGCAGCATCATGCCGCCCAAGTCAACATGGTTCGAGCCTAAGTTGAGGGACGGGATTCTGATTCACAACATTTAATCCGAGTCGGAGGCTAAGGCTTGATGAGACCCCCGTTCAGGCACAGAGTGGCGACGACAGCCGGGCTCGCCGCCTTCCTCCTCGCTCCCTTTTTGACCGGCTGCTCGCGCGCCGCGACGGAGCCGCCGCCGAAGCTCTCAACCTGGGCCGAGCAGTTCGCGGCGATGGAGAGTGCGGTCAAGGCCAAAACCCCGGACGCGGAACTGGTCGCCGCCGCGGTTAGTCCGGTGCACCGCGGGCCGGAACCTACCGCCGAGTTGGTCGAGTTGCGGGGGCACTTCTGGTACGTCAGCCCGAAGTCGTCGGGCGTCGGCGATGACGGAAAGCCCCTCTACCCGTCGCGGATGATCAGGTATAGCGACCACCACCTCGCTCAGATGAGCGTCGAGCGTGACGACGAGGCCGCGGAAACCATCTGGCCCCCGCCGCCTGGGTCCGGCGAGCGAGCGCGCCTGATACGCATCAGCCCGCAGGACCTGCTGCGTCTGACGCGGGCCGAGGGCGAGGCGCACATGGGCGAGCCCGTGAACAGGGGAAACATCTACATTAATTTAGTGCGGGTCAACGAACATCCGCCGGACGTGAAGGCCGCGGCCGTGTGGAGCATCCAGTATTACGGCAAAGGACAGATGCTTAAAATTTGGGTTGACGCGCAGGCGGGGACAGTCCTCAAGCGCGAGAAGACCGAAACCAATCAAGGGCCGCCGGAGGCCGCCGAGTCTCCCGGCCCTTAACCGCCGTCAGATTCGAAGCCTCGCGGCGCGGGATTTTGATTCACAACATCTGGTCTCAGAGAGTGAGAGGGTAAAGCTCAATGCGACGCCCTTCGGCGCTCAAATCTACAGCGGGCATAAAGTGCGCCGCGTCACTCCTCGTGGCGCTTCTCGCCGGATGCTCGCGCAAGGAGCCCGAGCCGCCGCCCGTGCTCTCGCCCTGGGCCGAGCAGGCGGCCGCCGCCGAGCGCGCCGTCCGGGGCAGGGACCTCATGCTCACTGGCGCAGGCGGCGTGCCCACGCGCAATCCGGGCAAGCCTTACGCGCGGGGCGGCCCCATCGAGTTGAAGGTCTACGTCAGTTTCGCCAACCCGAAGGCGTCGCAACTCCCGGACGAGAGGGAGCCGCGCTACGAGGCGCTTTCGGTGAGGTTCAACGACCACCGGCTGGCGGCGACGCTCAAGGTCGAGGAGTCGCGCCGGGGGCCGGAGGACGAAAAAATTCCCGGCGGGCTCGGCGCGGTGCGCTTCGGCCCGCAGGACGTGTTGAAGGCGACACTGGCCGAGGGCGAGACCTACATGGGCACTGCCGTGGACGCCGGAAACATAGACCTGGCTTTGTTGCAACCCTCCCTGACGCCGCCCGACTTAAGCGGCCGCGCGATCTGGAAGGTCGTCTATTACCACGCGGAAGACGTAACTCTTTCGATCTTCGTTGACGCGCTGACGGGGGCAATCGTCAAACGCGAGAAGAAAACATGGACAGGAGAGACGGGGGCTAGCCCGTCCCCGAGTCCCAAGCCGTAGCTTCTAACTATTATGCACGTACTGATAGCTGACAAATTCGAACAGTCGGGCCGCGACGGCCTGGCGGCCATCGGGTGCCAGGTGACTTTCCAGCCGGACCTGAAAGACGAGGCGCTCACGGAGGCGATACGCACTTTGAACCCGGACGTGCTGGTCGTGCGCGGGACGAAGGTGACTGAGCCGATGCTCGCGGCCGGCGCGTTGAAGCTGGTCGTGCGCGCGGGCGCGGGCTACAACACGATTGACGTGGCGGCCGCCTCGCGGCGCGGCATCTACGTCTCGAACTGCCCCGGCAAGAATTCAATCGCGGTGGCCGAGTTGGCCTTCGCGCTTATACTCGCGCTCGACCGGCGCGTGGCGGACAACGTCATCGCGCTCCGCCGCGGCGAGTGGAACAAGAAAGAGTTTTCGAAGTCGCGCGGCCTCTACGGTCGCACGCTCGGCCTGATAGGCACGGGCCAGATCGGGCAGGAGATGATTCCGCGCGCGCGCGCCTTCGGGATGAAGGTCGTCGCGTGGAGCCGCAGCCTGACGGCCGAGCGCGCCGCGGCCCTCGGCGTCGAACGGCTCGACACGCCGCAGGAGGTTGCGCGCGTCGCGGACGTGGTCAGCGTGCACCTCGCCCTGAAACCCGAGACGCGCCTGCTCGTCGGCGCGGACGTGTTCAACTCGATGAAGGAGGGCGCGATTTTCGTCAACACGGCGCGCGGCGAGGTGGTTGACCAGGGCGCGCTCCGCGAGGTCTTGAAGACGGGCCGCATACGCGCCGGCCTCGACGTGTTCGCGCAGGAGCCGACTTCCGCGGTCGCCGAGTTCGCGGACGAGATCGTCAAAGAGGAGAACCTTTACGGCACTCACCACATAGGCGCTTCGACAGACCAGGCGCAGGAGGCCATCGCCGCCGAGACCGTCCGCATCGTGCGCAGCTTTAAAGAGACGGGCATCGTGCCGAACGTGGTGAACCTGGCCGAGCGCACGCCCGCCACGCACACGCTGGTCGTGCGCCACCAGGACCGCCCAGGCGTTCTGGCACAGGTCTTGGACGCCGTGCGCAACGCCAACATCAACGTCCAGGAGATGGAGAACATCATCTTCGAGGGCTCCGAGGCAGCCGTCGCCCGCATCAACCTCGAAGCCGCGCCCTCGGCCGAGATGCTTGAGCGCCTGCGCGCCGAGAACCCGGACATCCTGGAACTCAGTCTTCTGGAAATCAGAAGTTAGCCGGTGCAAATCTTCTAATAACGCCTATGAAAACTACGCTCATCACAGGCGCGTCGAGCGGCATCGGCGAGGCGTTCGCGCGCAGGCTCGCGGCGCGGGGCGAGAACCTCGTGCTGGTCGCGCGCTCGGAAGACAAGTTGAAGGGCCTGTCCGCTGAATTGGCACAGGCGCACAACGTCCACGCGCAGTACGTCGCGGCGGATTTGACTGAAACTGACGCGCCCGGCAAATTGTTCGCGGAGACACAGAGGCGCGGGCTCGCGGTCGAGACGCTGATTAACAACGCGGGCTTCGGCTCGATGGGCGACTTCGCGGCGCTCGACATCGCGCGCGAGCTTGAGATGATCGACTTGAACGTCAAGGCGCTGGTCGCGCTGACGCACTTTTACCTTCAGCCGATGCGCGAGAGAAAGAGTGGCACAATCATCAACGTCGCCTCGACCGCCGCCTTCCAGGGCGTGCCGTTCATGGCGACCTACGCGGCGACGAAAGCGTTCGTCCTCTCGTTCTCGGAAGCCCTGTGGGACGAGAACCGGCCGCTCGGCGTGCACGTGATGGCGCTCTGCCCCGGCGTGACGGAGACAAACTTTTTCGCGGCGGCCAACACGGACAAGCCGCCGATGCGCGTCGCGCAGACGCCCGACGAGGTCGTGGACACGGCGCTCAACGGATTGAAGCGCAGGAAGAGCCACATCATTTCCGGCTGGACGAACTACATCATGACCGAGTCCGAGCGCCTCGTCCCGCGCTGGATCGTCGCACGCATCGCGGGCAAGGCGATGAGACCGAAATACGGGAAAGACAGTAATCAGTAGTCAGTTTTCAGTAGTCAGCTTTTGGCTTTTACTGAAAACTGATTACTGACTACTGATTACTTTTCAGGAGACAAACGAATGACTGAGAGAATTTATAACTTCAGCGCGGGGCCGGCGGTGTTGCCGTTGCCGGTGCTGGAAGAGGCGCAGCGCGAGCTGGTGAGTCTGCCGGGGGTGGGCATGTCCGTGATGGAGATCAGCCACCGCTCGAAGACGTTCGACGAGATCATCAACCGGGCCGAGCGCGGCGTGCGCGAGTTGATGGGGCTGCCGGACAATTATCACGTGCTGTTTTTGCAGGGCGGCGCGAGCTTGCAGTTCTCGATGATTCCGATGAACCTGCTGCCGCGCGAGGGAAGCGCGGACTACATCATCACGGGCAGTTGGGGCAAGAAGGCTTTGAAGGAGGCCAAGCGCGAGGGCTCGGTCAACGTCGCGGCGACGACGGCCGACGGCGGGTTCACGCGCACGCCAGGGCCGGATGAACTCAAGCTCGACCCGAAGGCCGCCTACGTTCACCTCACCACGAACGAGACGATTGAGGGCGTGGAGTGGAAGCGCGAGCCCGAGGTGGGCGACGTGCCGTTAATCGCCGACGCCTCGTCGGACATCATGTCGCACCCCGTGCGGGCCGAGAAGTACGCGCTCATCTACGCGGGCGCGCAGAAGAACATGGGGCCGAGCGGCGTCACCCTCGTCATCATCCGCGACGACCTCTTGCAGCGCATCCCCGACGGCCTGCACACGATGCTCGACTTCCGCACGCACGTCGAGAACAAGTCGCTCTACAACACGCCGAACACGTGGGGCATCTACATCATTGACCTCATCTGCAAGTGGCTTCAGGGCAAGGGCGGACTCGAAGGGATGGGGCGCGAGAACGAAGAGAAGGCAGGGCTGCTGTACGACGCGATTGACGCGACAGACTTCTACCGCGGCCACGCCGACGCGGACTCGCGCTCGATCATGAACGTCACGTTCCGGCTGCCGAGCGAAGAGTTAGAGAAGAAGTTTGCGAATGAGGCGACGGCCGCCGGGCTCGACGGCCTCAAAGGCCACCGCTCCGTCGGCGGCATCCGCGCCTCCATCTACAACGCCTTCCCGCGCGAAGGCGTCGAAGCCCTCGTTCAATTCATGCGCGAGTTCGAACGCACCAACGGCTAACACCCAACCCCCGCCATCACAAACCAGCCGAACTTCAGCAGCGACGACGCACGCTGAAGTTCGGCTGACTTACGTCCTCAGTCTTTCACGCCAACGAGGGTCAGCTTTCGCATTCCGCGAGTATCTGTTGAGCCTCTTCGAGGTCTGGGTGACGCAGGGAAGTAAAGATTTCGACGGCGCGCCGGGCGTGCGGGAGGGCTTCCGTCTTCCGGCCTTGCCGGGCAAGGGCCTCGGCCAGACAGTCGCAGCTGCCGGCGATTAATTCCTTGCGGCCGACTTTTTCGGCCAGGAGCAATGCTTCGCGAGCTAGAGCTTCCGCGCCGGCCCAGTCCTTGCGGTCCAGCGCCAGTGAGGCCAGATTGCCGGTGATGAAGACGACGCCTTCACGATACCCGACGGCCAAAGCGATCCGCAGGGCCTCTCGGTAATCCCGCTCGGCATCATCGAGGCTACCGGAGAGTCGTTCGGCTCCGGCGAGGGCGTTCAGGCCAATGGCGACATCACCGCTCTCGGTGCTTAAGGTGCGTAAAAGCTCCACAGCTTCGCGATAGGCCGCGATGGCCGCGGGGTAATCTTTAGCTAATCCGTGCCCCAAGCCGCGCAATCGGATGGCTATGGCCTGTTCGCGTGCACCGGCTTTGGCCTCGTGCCAGTGGGCCTCGGTGCGGTCGGCGCAGGCTAGCACCTCAGCCGACTGTCCGCGCAAATAGTGAACCCAGCCGGCATTTTGGGCATTCCAGCCGGCATCCAGGAAATCTTTAGCCGCCACGGCCTTAGCTTCGGCATCCCGCGAGAGGGCGAGCCATTCATCCCAACGGCCGGTGAAATCGAAAAACTTGTGCAGCGCGCGGCACACGGTCTGGAGTCGGTCATTCGGCCCGGCGAGGAGGCGCGGTAGGGCGGCGGCGACCGTGGGCCACGCGGCGTCGAGTACGGGGAAGTTGTCGTGTTTCTCGAAGCCGTTCTCCAACACCAACACGTAGGCTTGCTTTTCGAGCCGGTGGCCGGTTTCCGCGATGACCTCGGGCTTACGACGCCGCAGGAAGTCGGCGACCAACGGCACGAGGGCGAATGCCGTCTCCTCAATGTCCGGGACGACCAGCGAGCGGTTGGCGAGGCTGCGCAGGGCGGTCTCGGCCTGCTCCTCATCGCAGCCGGCGACCGCGGCGATGTGCTCCACTTTCGCCGGCAGGCTGAAGTAGGTGAGCGCGCAGAGGACTTTGGTTTCCTCATCGGTGAACTCGTTGACCAGATCGCCGAAGACGAACTCCAGCGGGTCGTTGTCATCGGGGCAGGAGCGGAGGAACTTCAGCGCGTCGGCGATGGTGCGGCAGCTCCCGCGGCCGAGTTGCCCGGCCACCCAGCGCAGGAGCAGAGGGTTGCCGGCCGTCTGCTCATGAAGGGCGATGCGCTCGGCCTCGTTAGTCCTCGCGAGCAGCGGGTTGTGCCGGGCGAGGTCGGAGAGGGTTTCGAGCGCGGCCTTTTGGCTGAGTTTTTGGAGGATGAGTTCTTCCGAGCCGGAGCCGATGCGGCGGCGGCTGGTGAGGATGGCCTTGCAGCCCTGCGGCAGGCGCTTGACGAAGGTGAAGAGACGGTCGCGGGCGGGCTTGGGGAGCGATTCGAGGTTGTCGAGGATGAGCAGCGCCTGCTCGACGCGGAGCGCGTCGAGCAGCAGACGGATGCGCTCGTCCTCCGGGGACTTCGTGATGTCCGCGCGGCCCAGCTCGCGCGAGAGTTCGTTGAGCATTTCGAGGAAGCCGGGCAGGACGAAGACGCCCAACTCGCGCACGCCGTCGTCGTCCAGCTCGCGGTTCTTCACGGAGACGAAGACGATGCGCTTGAACTCGTCGGGCGTGCAGTCGTAGGCGGCGCGCACCGCCAGCGAGGTCTTGCCCATGCCGCCCGGCCCGTCAATGAGCGCGCCCCAGGTGCGATTCTCCGGGTCGAGCGCCTCGCGGATTTGTGCCAGTTCCGCCTCGCGGCCGAAGAAGGGTTGGAGGCGTGGAAGGTTGTTGGGGATGGATGTCTGCGCGTGCCTGCCGTCCGAGGGCGGGGGCTTGGTGTAGAAGTCTTTGGGCTTGCCTTCGTTGACCGCGAGTCGTTCGAGGATGACGGATGTGGCCTGCTCCGGCGTCAGCTCGTCTAGGTCCGTGTAGCCGGCCAGGCCGCGGAGGCCCTTGCCTTCGACGCGCTCGAAGCGGGTCAGCATTACCTCGCTCGCCTTGCGCTTCTTGAGCAGGCCGAAGATCGCGTTCCATTCAAGGCCGCACCACTCCTTGTTCTCGTAGTCGGGGCAGAAGACGGCGACGACAAGCTCGGCCTCCTTTTCGTAGAGGTCGGGCAGATAGAAGGCGAGGTCGCCGCGCGAGAACTCACCCTGATGGAATTTGTCGTAGAGGACGGCCGCTTCGCCGAACCGCCGCGCGAGGATGGCGGCGACTTGTGCGACGAAGCCACGATGCTTCTCCCCCGCGAAGGAGAAGGCGATGCGGAAGCGTTTGGGCTGAGGCTCCATAGTTCGACTCTGTGAGCACGCGTAAGGTTTCTGCTGCGGCCGCCGGTGCTGATTATCCACGGCGGGGGCGGAATGACAATAGCTTTTGGCGGGGCGCGCTTGGCACGAAGGCGGGCGCGGTTTAAAGTAAGGTCGCGCCGTCTCGGTCTCCCGCGCGGGCGCGTGGACGCTTTTCCCTCTTAAAATTAATGAGCACGAAAATCCTATTCCCCCTCGCACTCCTCGTCGGCCTCTCGGCCGCCGCTTTCTCCGCCGCCCAGAGCCCCCCGCTCAAATCTTCGCCCGTCGAACTGCCTTCGGAGAAACACCTGCGCAACGTGCGGCAGTTGACGTTCGGGGGCGAGAACGCGGAGGCCTATTTCTCGGCGGACGGGCGCGAGCTGATCTTCCAGTCGAAGCGCGACCAACTCGGGTGCGACCAGATTTTCACGATGGGCGCGGACGGCTCGAACGTCCGCATGGTCTCGACCGGGACGGGCAAGACGACCTGCTCCTACTTCCTGCCTGGGCAGCGCCGCATCCTTTACGCCTCGACGCACCTGGGGGCCAGAGAGTGCCCGCCCGCGCCGGACTACAGGGTCACGGGCTACGTCTGGCCCATTTATCCCTCGTACGACATCTTCACGGCGCGGCCCGACGGCACGGACCTGAAGCAGTTGACGAAGGCCGCGGGCTACGACGCCGAGGCGACCGTCTCGGCCGACGGCAAAAAAATCGTCTTCACCTCGATGCGCGACGGCGACCTGGACATCTACACGATGGACGCGTCGGGCAGGAACGTCCGCCGCCTGACGAGCGCGCTGGGGTACGACGGCGGCCCCTTCTTCTCGCGCGACGGCCGGCAGATTGTCTACCGCGCCTACCATCCGCAGACGCCCGAGCAGGTGGCGCGTTACAAGCAGAAGCTCGCCGAGAACGTGATCGAGCCGAACGTTTTCGAAATCTGGGTGATGAACGCCGACGGGACTAACAAGCGGCAGGTGACGCGCCTGGGCGCGGCGAGCTTCGCGCCCTACTTCTTCCCGGACGGCCGCCGCGTCATCTTCGCCTCGAACGTGAACGACCCCAAGGGGCGCAACTTCGACCTCTACGCGATAAATGTTGACGGCTCGAATCTCCAACGCATCACGTTCGAGGAGACCTTCGACGGCTTCCCGATGTTCTCGCCCGACGGCAGGAAACTGGTCTTCGCCTCGAACCGCAACGCCAGGACGCGCGGCGACACCAACGTCTTCATCGCAGACTGGGTGGAGTAGGAGCCACAAGTCAGTGCCGCCTGCCGCAAGCGGCACCGGCAGCAGTGGCATCCGAGATTTGAAATCATGAGAAAGAAAATTCTTTCGCTCTCGCTCATATTAGTTCTCGCGCTCAGTTGTGGCGCGCAGCAGAAGCTGGCGGACGACGCCGCGCCGAGCGTGGAGCGTCTGCGTGAGCACGTCTCTTATCTGGCCTCCGGCAAGTTAGAAGGGCGCAGGACGGGGAGCGCCGGGGCGACGCTCGCGGCAGAGTACGTCGCGCGGGAGTTCGCGCGCGCGGGCCTGCGGCGCAGCGTCGGGAGCGACCTGCCCGGCATGTCCGTCCTCGAAGCCGACAGCCCGCGCCGCTACATGCAGGAGTTTCCCTTTGTCGCGGGCGTCGAGCTGGGCAAGAACAATTCGATGTCGTTCGTGTCGCGGCCGCAAACTGCGACGCCGCAGGGGGTGGCAACCGAGACGCGCACAACTTCGCTCGATCTTCGCCCGGGCGAAGACTGGATGCCGCTCGGCTTTTCGTCGAGCGCGAACCTGTCGAACCTGCCCGCAATGTTCGTCGGCTACGGCATCAGGGCCGACGAGGTGAACTACGACGATTACGCCGGCGTGCCGGTCGCAAACCGCGTCGCCGTCGCGTTCGCGGGCGCGCCGGACGGCGACAACCCGCACGGGCCGTTAGCGCGCTACGCGGACGTACGCTGGAAGGCGATTGCCGCACGCAACAGCGGCGCGGCGGCCCTGGTCGTCATCGCGCGCGAGGCAAATTTCAAAGACGACAGGCTCTCACAACTTCGTTATGACAACAGTTCCGGCGAAGCGGGCCTGCCCGTAGTCGTCATCTCGCGCCGGGCCGCGGAGCGCATCTTCGAAGCCGGGTGGCTGCCGCCGCTTGCCGACATGGAACACGCCGCCCGTGAGATTTTCAAAGCGCCTGCTCCGGCGACGGCCGCCGAGAAGAGAAAGAACGCTTCCGTTAATTTTCACGGCCTGACGTTCAGCCTCGCCACGGACCTCGTGCGCCGCCGCGCGCCGGCCTACAACGTCGTGGGCATCCTCGAAGGCTCGGACCCGGCGCTGAAGAATGAAGCCATAGTCATCGGCGCGCACTACGACCACCTGGGGCGCGGGGGGCAGGGCAGTCTCGCGCCGCGCGAGGGCGAGATACATCACGGCGCGGACGACAACGCGTCGGGCGTGGCCGGCGTGCTTGAGCTGGCGCGCGTCTTCTCTGCGGAGAGGGCGAAGATGAAACGGACGCTCGTCTTCGTCGCCTTCGGCGGCGAGGAGGAGGGACTGCTCGGCTCGAATTTTTACGTCAACAACCCCGCCTGGCCGCTCGACAAGACGGTGGCGATGATCAACATGGACATGATCGGGCGGATGAAGGAGCAGAGGGTGATGATCGGCGGGGTGGGGACCGCCGCGGAGTGGCGCGAGATGATCGCGGCGGCCAACGCGGCGCGCGCGATGAACGTCGCCGCGGGCGGGCAGGGCGAGGGCGTGAACGTTCGGGCGCAGGCCGTCCCCCTGGTCGTCGGCGCGGACGGCCGGCCGGTCGTACAGTTCGACGCCGCCAGACAGTTCGCGCTCACCCTGAACGAAGACGGCTACGGCCCGAGCGACCATTCTTCTTTCTACGCCAGGCAAGTCCCCGTGCTCTTCTTCTTCACGGGCACGCACGGCGACTATCACAAGCCTTCGGACACGGCCGAGAAGATCGCTTACGAGGACGAGGCGCGGCTCCTGGGCTTCATCGCAGGCATCGTGCGCTCGATTGACGCCGGGGCGAAGAGGCCGACCTACGCGGTCGCCAAGAGCCAGGCGCAGGGCCGCTCGGCGGGCTTTCGAGTTTACCTCGGCACGATTCCGAACTACGCTGAGTCTAACGACGGGATGACGCTCGACGGCGTGCGCGAGGATTCGCCCGCGGCCGCCGCGGGGCTCAAGGCCGGCGACAAGGTAATCAAGCTGGCGGGGCGCGAAGTGCGCAACGTTTACGACTACACCGCCGCGCTCGGCGAGATGAAGGCCGGGCAGGAGTACGAGGTCTCGGTCGTCCGCGGCGGCGAGACACTCAAGCTGAAGATCACGCCCGCCGCGAGGAAATAAAAAGGCAAAAGGGAAGACCGAGCAGACGCCCTTTCCTCCCTTTTGGCTTTGACCTTTTTACTTTTCACTTACCAGCGGGGCTCGCGGTCGTTGCGGCCGCCACCGCCGCCGTAGCCGCCGCGGTCACCGCGGTCGCGGTCACGACCGCCGCCTCCGCCGCCGTAGCCGCCGCGCCCGCCGCCGCCCGGCCCGCGGTCGGTCTTGGGTTTGGCCTCGTTGACGGTCAGGTTGCGGCCGTTCAGGTCCTTGCCGTTGAACTGCTCGATGGCCGCCTGCGCGTCCTCGGCCGTCGCCATCTCGACGAAGCCGAAGCCGCGCGAGCGCCCCGTCTCGCGGTCCTCTATGACCGAGGCCGATTCAACCGTCCCGGCCTGCGAGAAGTGCTCGCGCAGTTCCTCGCTCGTGGTCTTGAAAGACAGGTTACCGACGTAAAGTTTCGTGCTCATTTCTTCTTCTTTGTCCTCTGAGGTCACAGGAAGCTGTGGGCAATATTTGAATCGCGGGACAAGGCGGGGAGGCCTGGCCTCTACGGCGAAACGCGACGCGCGCCCGGCGCTCTAACATTTAGAGAGCGGCTCCTAACAGGTTGACAACTAGCCTCACTCTCTCTTCAGCCGAACGTCGTCGCTTCACGGTCACGGGCAGGCGCAATCACCGTTGATGCGCGAGAGTAGGAATCCGACAAGCGCCAGTATGCAGACATTCTCGCCCGAGCGCAAGGGGGAAAAAGGCACGATGCGTAGAAAAATTCTCTGCACCTTTCTGCTCTTTTGCGTCTCCGTCCAGGCGGCCGCGCTCGCGCCCCCGCCCGCCGAATTTTGGGCCAAACGCCGGCCCGCGCGGGCGGCGAACGGCGCGCGCCCTGAAGCGTCCGCCCGCGGGCAAACCCGCGCCCTCTGGCCCGGCTCGCGCTTCACGGAGGCGGACCGCAGGCGCGCCGTGATGCGCGGGCTCGACTTCATCTACCGCACGGCGCTCGACCCAGCCAACTTCGAGGACTACGGCCACGACTACCTCTGGTGCTTTTACAGCCTGTCGGCCGCCGTGCGCGACCCGGCGGCGAGGCGCGCGGCGCGGCGCATGGGAGTGGAGCGTGCGCGCTTCTGGCGGCGGACGCACCGCTCAGTTCCTACGGAAGCGGACGCAGGCACAATCGCCAACCTGGCCTACGGCGCGGACGCGGCCGACAGCCTCGGGTTGCGCGACCCCGAGTTGAAAAAGCAGCTCGCGCGCGCGGCCGCGCGCTTCACGGCGCGCGACTACCTGCTCTTCGACCCGCGCGTGGAGCCGCCGCCCGCGGACGTGCCGGACGAGTGCGGTCGCTGCGGGACCTGGAACGCGCGCGGCAGCCAGGTCTGCGCCGTCTGCCGCTCCCCGCTCGTCATGCGCACGCGCTACGACGTCTGGTACGACGCGCTCATCACCGCTTACGTCGGCGAGCGCTCGGGAATACCTTTGGGCGCGCGCTACGCGGACGTGCTCAAGTGGCTGCCGACTTTACGCCCTTACAGCGCGCGGCCCGCGGACGCGGGCGAAGAGTTCCACGACACGGTCTACGCCGTCACGCACGTCGTCTACACGCTGAACGACTACAGCCAGTACAGACTCTCGCCGCGGCTGCTGCCGCAGGAGTTCGAGTTCCTGAAGGCGAATCTGCGCGCGGCGATAGCGGACGACGACGCGGACATGCTCGGCGAATTCATGGACTCGCTGCGCGCCTTCGGCATGACGACCGGCGATCCACTGATGCGCGACGGCATGGAGTATTACCTCACGCACCAGAACCCGGACGGCAGTTGGGGCGACACGCAGGAGAAAGACATCTACATGCGCTACCACCCGACCTGGAACGCCGTCGCGGGCCTGAGCGAATACAACTGGCGCGGCGAAGGATTGAGTTTCCCGGAGGTGAGGCCGCTGCTCGAACAGTGGGCGGGGGCTGAGCCGGGCAGTGTCTCGAAAGCGGCGGCCGGGAGGATGATTGACCGTCAGGGCTTGCGCCCTCAGCGTTGAGGCGGCGGCTGTTTTTGAGCGACCTTCATGAGAAGGCGCAAAGCCTCGCTCACGGCTTTAGCGTCTGGGAAAGCCGTTGCGACATCCGGCTCAAGCAACACGAGGTTTGTGCCCGCGCGGTATCGCTCGGCATACTTGCCGCGCACCCCGCCCTTCAGCTTCGAAAAATCATACTCGGGCCGCAGTTCGTCTTCCTCGTTTTCAGTCTCGGCTCTCTTCATAAGACTTTCTTTCTCCGCGGGTCGGCTCTCACGCGCTAATGACGCGAAGAACCTCTCCGTCGTCTGTGTGCGCCACAATCAACATTCTGCCTTCTCCTGAAACGCCGATGGTAATGAAACGGCGCTCTTCCGCAGAATGGTCAGGATCGTCAAAGGTGTCAGAAAGCGGGTCGCCGAAAACGGTCGCCGCTTCCTCAAATGAAACTCCGTGCCTGGCAAGATTACTGGCGGCTTTCTTCTCGTCCCACTCAAATCGCACGGCTCAAAGCAGGCGCTTTCCTTTGACGTTCACTACGCGCCGAGTATGATAGCACGCCTTACCTTCTGTGCTCTTCGAATGATGCCCGCGTGTCGCCTAACACGAAATCTGCTAGGATTCTCGGCGGAGGTTAAGATAAATATAAATGAGCACTGCTCCCAATAAAGTCATCTACTCGATGGTCGGCGTCGGGAAGTATTACGACAAGCGGCCCGTCCTCAAGGACATTTACCTCTCTTACTTTTACGGCGCGAAGATCGGCGTCATCGGCCTCAACGGCTCGGGCAAAAGCTCGCTCCTGAGAATCCTCGCCGGCGTAGACCGTGAGTTCGTCGGCGAGACGGTCATCTCGTCCGGCTACACGGTCGGCTTTCTTGAGCAGGAGCCGCGGCTGGACGAGACGAAGACCGTGCGCGAGATTGTCGAGCAGGGCGCGCAGGAGACGGTTGACCTGCTCAAAGAGTTCGACGAGATCAACGCGAAGTTCGGCGAGCCGATGAGCGATGACGAGATGGCGGCCCTGCTCGAACGTCAGGGCGCTGTCCAGGAGAAGCTGGACGCGGCGGACGCGTGGGACCTGGACTCGCGGCTTGAGATGGCTATGGATGCGCTGCGCTGCCCGCCGGGCGAGACGCCCGTCAAAATCCTCTCGGGCGGCGAGCGCCGCCGCGTCGCGCTCTGCCGCCTGCTGCTGCAAAAGCCGGACATACTGCTTTTAGACGAGCCGACGAATCACCTGGACGCAGAGAGTGTCGCCTGGCTCGAACAGCACCTGCAAAAATATCCGGGCACGGTCATCGCCGTCACGCACGACCGCTACTTCCTGGACAACGTCGCCGGCTGGATTCTCGAACTGGACCGCGGCGAGGGCATCCCGTGGAAGGGCAACTACTCTTCGTGGCTCGAACAGAAGCAGGAGCGCCTGCGCCGCGAGGAGAAGTCCGAGAGCGAGCGGCAGAAGACCTTGCAGCGCGAGTTGGAGTGGATTCGCATGTCGCCGAAGGGACGCCAGGCGAAGGGCAAGGCGCGCATCAACTCGTACGAGGCGCTGCTCAACCAGGAGAGCGAGGGCCGCCGGCAGGATTTGGAGATTTACCTCCCGCCGGGGCCGCGCCTGGGCCAGAGGGTGATCGACGCGGAGCACGTCAGCAAGGCTTACGGCGACAACCTGCTCGTCGAAGAGATGACGTTTCATCTTCCGCCGGGCGGGATCGTCGGCGTCATAGGGCCGAACGGTGCCGGCAAGACCACGCTCTTCCGAATGATTACGGGACAAGAGCAGCCGGACGCGGGCACGATCAAGATCGGCGAGACGGTCAAGCTCGCCTACGTCGACCAGAGCCGCGAGACGCTCAACGCGGGCAAGAGCATCTGGGAAGAGATTTCGGGCGGCCTCGACACGGTCGCGCTCGGCGCGCGCGAGGTCAACTCTCGCGCCTACGTCGCGCGCTTCAACTTTTCCGGCACGGACCAGCAGAAGAAGATTGGCACACTTTCGGGCGGCGAGCGCAACCGCGTGCATTTGGCGAAGGTGCTGAAGGAGGGCGCGAACGTGCTCCTGCTGGACGAGCCTACCAATGACCTGGACGTGAACACGATGCGCGCGCTCGAAGAGGCGCTCGAAAACTTCGCCGGCTGCGCCGTCGTCATCAGCCACGACCGCTGGTTCCTCGACCGCATCGCGACACACATCCTCGCCTTCGAAGGCGACAGCCGCGTCGTCTGGTTCGAGGGCAACTACTCCGACTACGAGGCCGACCGACGCGCGCGCCTCGGCGCGGCGGCCGACCAGCCCCACCGCATCAAGTACCGCCACCTGACGCGGGGGTGAATACTCAAGTGGAAGCTTGCTCTCACTTCGTTGATCTACCAGTGACGTAGCCGACGAAGCCGGTCACGATGGCCGTCAGCAATGTGGTCGCCCACCTTTTATCTTCGGCGGTCGAGCCTTCTCTGACGATAGCCCAGACGCAGAGACAAAGGGCTACGCCGACCACGACGAACGCGGCGATGTGCAGAGCGAAATCTATCCGCCGCTTGTGCGCGGCGCTGGCTTTTTCGATTTCGAGCCGCGCCTCCCTCTCGGTGGGCTCCTCGCGCGGCACGATTGAAAGTTGGTGGTCAGGTTTGTTAGCTAAGTCATTAAGGTCAATCTTACCGTTCATGCGGCTGGCTTAGCTCATCAAAGCCCGATTATCTCCGTCGCAAGAGGCTGGTCTTTCTCGGCAAGCCCTAATTTCAAGCCGCGCCGTTTGGCATCCACCGCGACTTCCATCAGAGCGATTGCCTTGCGAAGAACGTCACTTTTTGTCCCGCCCGTTTTAGCTGCGAGCGACTCAAGCAGCGCGTTCAACTCAGGAGAAATGTCTAGGCTCAGACGAACCTTCTCCTTTTCTTTTTTTGGTGAACCACGCGCAGTGGTTTTGAGGGCTCGATTCACAGTCTCTTTCTCCTTACTGTCAGGGTGGCGTAGCTAGTTAGGTTTCTCACCTAGAACATTGGTACTGTAAAAATCGGCAGGCAGTACTTATTCCTAGCTGGGATGGCGTTTGCTCTCGACACCGTCGCTTCAAGCCTTTGAGCTTGCAAGAGACCCCAGCAAACACCAAGCCCAAGTAAATTATACGTAAATTTTACGTATGCCGCAAGCCTTCAATCTGCTATTAAGCCGACATAAGATTTGAAGGTTTACGGTTGCGCGATGAGGCTACTGCTCGGCTAGGAGAGAAACGGGTTCTTGCTGTTCCGATTTCCCCGGCATGATGACGGGCAGCTCGATGAAGAAGGTGGAGCCTTCGCCGGGGGTGGAGTGGACGCCGACTTCGCCGCCGTGGGCGCGGGCGAGGTGTTTGACGATGGCGAGGCCGAGGCCGGTGCCGCCCAGCTCGCGGGAGCGTGCGCGGTCGACGCGGTAGAAGCGCTCGAAGATGCGCTTGACGTGTTCGGGCGTGATGCCCTCGCCGGTGTCCGTGACGGTGACGCGGTCGCGCGCGCCGCCCGTGCTCTCGTGGCTGACGGTGACGCGCCCGCCCTCGCGGTTGAACTTGATGGCGTTGTCGACGAGGTTCGTCAGCATCTGTTCGAGGCGGCCCGCGTCCGCGAACACGACCGCCTCGGGCCCGACTTCGTTGACGAGCGTGACGCGGCGCTCCTCGGCGCGGCGCGCGACCGCCGTCAGCACGTCGCCCACGAGCGCGCGCAAAGGAAGTTCGACGACCTCGACCTTCACCGTCCCGGCCTCTATCGCAGACAGCTCCAGGATGTCGTCAATCAGGCTGTGCATGCGCTCGGCGTTCCGGCGGATGATGGCCAGGAAGCGGCGGTTGCTCGCGCTGTCTTCGAGCGCGCCGTCTTCGAGCGTCTCGACGAAGGCGATGATGGCCGTCAAGGGCGTGCGCAGCTCGTGCGAGACGTTGGAGAGAAATTCCTGGCGCACTCGCTCCAGTCTCTCAAGGCGCGTGATGTTGAAGAAGACGCCCATCGCCCCGCGCGAGCCGGGCGTGTCGAAGTGCAGTGGGACGACGCGCAGGTCGTAGATGGGGCCGCCCGGCCCCTGCGTCTCGATTTTCGTTTCGGAGCGCGTGTACTCTTTGAGCGCGGCGGTGAAGGCGGAGTGAACCGCGGGGTTGCGCGTCAGGTCTGACAGCCGCCGCCCCTCCAGCGCGCCGCCCGCCGGGCCAAAAATCTCCCGCGCCGCGAGGTTCGCCGCGACGACGCGCATCTCCGAGTCAACGACCAGCACGCCCTCGCGCATCCCGCTCATCATCACTTCGAGCAGCGAGCCGGCGCGAATCTCGGCGCGCTCGGCCTCCCGCTTGCGCTCCTCGGCGCGGTCGGGGACGACGACCTCCGTCTCCTTCAACTCTTCCTTCCAGTCCGCGAAGAGCTTCCCCAGGACCGCGCCCGCCAGCAGCGCGAAAAAAATCGCCAGCCTCGTGCGCAAATTCCACACGGAGCTGACGAGCAGGCCCGCCGCCACCGCGCTCGACAGGAAGAGCAGAAACTTGACGCGAACAGACATAAAAAGGATGAGGGATGAGGGACGAGGGATGAAGGAAGAGAAAGAGTTTTTTAACTCGTCCCTCGTCCCTCGTCCCTCATCCCTTGTTTTCCGTGCAGCCGACGAAGCGGTAGCCGACGCCGACGACCGTCTCGATTGATCCGCCGCAGAGGCCCAGCTTCTGCCGCAGGCGGCGGATGTGCACGTCGAGCGTGCGCGTGTCGCCGTAGTACTGGTGGCCCCACACGTCGTCCAGGAGGCGCTGGCGCGTGGCGACGCGGCCGGCGCTCTTGGCGAGCGTGGAGAGCAGCGCGAACTCCTTGCGCGTCAGCCGTACGCCCACGCCGTCGCAGGCGACGTGCATGTCCGCGAAGTCGATCACGAGCCGTCCGTCCTCGTAGCGCGCCGTCGAAGTCTCGTCAACTCTTCGCAGGACGGCGCGCACCCTCGCCATCAGCTCGCGCACGGAGAAGGGCTTCGTGATGTAGTCGTCCGCGCCCACGTCGAAGCCGCCCACGCGGTCCGCCTCCGAGGAGCGCGCCGTCAGCATGATGACGGGCAGGCGGCGCGTCGCGGGCTCGCGCCTGAGGCGGCGGCACAACTCCGTGCCGCTCATCCCCGGCAGCATCAGGTCCAGGATGACGAGCTGCGGCGGGTTCTTCGCGTCGAGCGCGGCGGCCAGCCCCTTCTCGCCCGTCTCGGCGACGAGCGCCTTCAACCCTTCGCGCTCAAGATTGTACCGCAGGCTCTCCGCGATGTCGGCGTCGTCTTCGACTATCAGTACAGGTCTCATAGATTAAGGGATGAGGGATGAGGGATGAGGGATGAAAGGGGTCGAGTGAACCGCTCACTGAAGCACTGCTTCAACGGATTTACTTCATCCCTCATCCCTCATCCCTCATCCCTTCGTCAGTAGCTGTGCTTGATGAATTCGGCCTGTGCCATGTAAACGGTCAGTTCGCAGATGTCCGTGACGTAGTCGGCGATGCGCTCGATGTGCTTGGCGACGAAGAGCAGGCGGGCGGCGCGCCGGGTCGTCTGGGGGTCCGCCACCATCAGGTCGATCAGGTCGTGGAAGACGCGGTTGTAGATTTCGTCTATCACGTCGTCGCGGGCGATCAGCTCGCGCGCCGCCGCGGCGTCGTGCGTCGTGAAGGCGTCGAGCGAGGCGTGCAGCATCTCGGACGCGTGGGCGGCCATGAGCTGTAGGTCTGCGTAGCTCTTCAACTGCGGCTCGTCGTTGAGGTCTACGACGGCGCGCGCGATGTTGCAGGCGTGGTCGGCGATGCGCTCCAGGATGGGCGTGATCTTGGCGACCGAGATGACGAAGCGCAGGTCGCGCGCGGCGGGCTGGCGGAGTGCGATGATGTCCACGCAGAGCCGGTCGATCTCGACCTCCAGGCGGTCAACTATGTCGTCGTCTTTGAGGACCGCGTGGGCCGTCTCGCTGTCGCGCTCGACGAGCGCGTAAATGGCGCGCTGGAGCGCGCGCTCCGTCTCCCCGCCCAAAAGCAGCAGGCGGTCGCGCAGGTGATCCAGCTCGCGGTCGAGTCTTCTGTATTGTTCCATAAAGCAGTGGGCGGCGGGCAGCGGGCAGTCGGCAGTTAAAGCAGTCGGCCTTCACCGCCAACTGCCCGCTGCCCACCGCCCACTGCTTTAGCCGAACCTCCCCGTGATGTAATCCTCCGTCAGCTTCTGGTCGGGGTTGGTGAACATCTTCTCGGTGTCGTTGACCTCGATGAGCTTGCCCAGCCAGAAGAAGGCCGTCAGGTCTGAGACGCGCGCGGCCTGCTGCATGTTGTGCGTGACGATGACGATGGTGTAGTCCTTCTTCAGCTCGAAGACCAGCTCCTCTATCTTCTGCGTCGCGATGGGGTCGAGCGCCGAGGCGGGCTCGTCCATCAGGACGACTTCGGGCTGGACGGCGAGCGCGCGCGCGATGCAGAGGCGCTGCTGCTGGCCTCCCGAAAGGCCCAGCGCGGAAGACTTCAGACGGTCCTTCACCTCGGGCCAGAGCGCGGCGTCGGCGAGCGCCTTCTCGACGCGTTCCGAAAGGTCCGCCTTGCTCGACGCCATGCGGTTGATGCGCAGGCCGTAGGCGACGTTGTCGAAGATGGACTTCGGGAACGGGTTCGACTTCTGGAAGACCATCCCGACCTTGCGGCGCAACTCGACCACGTCCGTTCCGGGCGCGTAAATGTCCTGCGCGTCGATCTCGACGCGGCCCTCGACGCGCGTTCCCGGAATCGTGTCGTTCATGCGGTTGAGCGTCCGCAGGAACGTCGACTTGCCGCAGCCCGAAGGCCCTATGAAGGCCATTACCATCCGCTCCGGGATGTCGAGCCAGATATTGTGCAGCGCCTGCGCCCGCCCGTAGAAAAAGTTCAGGTCGCGGACGCTGATCTTCGTCGCCCCGGCGCTCGCGTCGTGCGGCGTCGCTCCGCCCTCGCGCGATTCGGGCACGAACGGCTTCGGCGCAGTTATTTCAGTCGGCGTAGACATAAAAGAAGTAATCAGTAGTCAATAGTCAGTAGTCAGTAAAGGCCGATGGCTGATTACTGACTACCGATTACTTTTAAACCTTCTTTCGTGTAAAGAACCGCACGATGATGTTGATCGCGAGGATGAGCGTCATCAGGACCAGGGTGGCGGCCCAGGCTTTGGCGTTCTCCTCTTCGTAGGCCGAGATGGCGTTATTGTATATCTCCACGGTCAAGCTTGCCATCGGCTGATCCAGGTACCAGTTGAAGAAGCGGCTGCCGAGCACCGTCAGGAGCAGCGGCGCGGTCTCGCCCGAGACGCGCGCGATGGCGAGCATCGCGCCCGTGGCGATGCCGGAGGCGGCCGCGGGGAGCACCACGCCCATCGTCACGCGCCACTGCGGCGCGCCGAGCGCCAGCGCGCCCTCGCGCAGGCTCGTCGGCACCAGACGAATCATCTCTTCGGTCGTGCGCGCGACAATCGGAATCATCACCAGCGAGAGCGCCACGCCGCCCGCGAGCGCGGAATACTGTTTCGTGGGCAGCACGAGCAGCGTGTAGACGAAGACGCCGACGATGATGGAGGGGACGCCCGTCAGCGTGTCGGTGACGAACCTGACCGTCTGCCCGAACCAGCCCGCGCCGAACTCGGCCAGGTAAATCCCGCAGGCGATGCCTATGGGCAGGCCGATGGCGGAGGCGAGCGAGAGCAGAATCAGAGAGCCCAGGATGGCGTGGCCTATGCCGCCGCCTTCGCCGAGCGGCCTGTACTCCGTCGTCAAGAATTGCCAACTGATCGTCGTCACGCCCTGGTAGGCGATGTACCCCAGGATAAGCACGAGGATCGCGACGGCGACCGTGGCGCAGGCGGCCGTCAGGCTCGTCATCACGGCGCTCGTCAACTTGCGGCGGGCGCGCTTCGCCGTCGCGGGCGGTGACAGCTCTTTCAGCACGTCTTCCATCTAGGCCGCCCTCGCCGTGCCGCTCGTCCCGCGCGTCACGCTCCAGACGAGGAGCTTGGCCGCGCCGTTGACGACGAAAGTCACCAGAAACAGCACCAGGCCGATTTCGATGAGCGCGCTGATTTGCAGGTCGTTGGTCGCCTCCTTCAGCTCGTTGGCGATGACGGAGGCGATGGTGTAGCTGGGCTCGAAGAGCGAGGCGCTGATTTCCGCGCGGTTGCCGATGACCATCGTCACGGCCATCGTCTCGCCGATGGCGCGGCCGAGCCCCAGGATGATCGCGCCCGCGATGCCCGAAGAGGCGTTCGCCAGGACGACGCGCGTCGTCTCCCACTTGGTCGCGCCGAGAGCGAGCGCCGCCTCGCGCTGCGAAACTGGCACAGCGATGAGCACGTCGCGCACGACCGCCGAGATGATCGGCGTGATCATGATGGCGAGGATGATGCCGCCCGTGAAAAGTCCTATGCCGGTCGGCGCCCCCCGGAAGAGCGGCAGGAAGCCGAACACGCGCGCCAGAAATGGCTCAACGTACTCTCGCAGGAAAGGCGCGAGGGCGAAGATGCCCCAGAGGCCGTAGACGACCGAGGGGATCGAGGCCAGTAGCTCCACGAGGAAGCCCACGGGGCGCGCGACGCGGGCCGGGGCCTGCTCGACCAGGAAGATGGCGACGCCCAGAGAGAGCGGGACGGCGATGACGAGCGCGATGATGGAAGACATCACCGTGCCGTAGATGAAGGGCAGCGCGCCGAACTGCTGCTGGACGGGGTTCCACTCGCGGCCCGTCAGAAACCCCCAGCCGAACTGGCTGATCGACAGGCGCGAGTTAGAGTACATCGCCGCGATCATCGAGCCGACTATCAGGAGGATGGCGAGCGCGCTCAGGAAAAGCAGGCCGCGGAAAATGGCGTCGCCCGTGCTCCCCGTCGGCGCGAGGGCGCGACGCCAGTCCCAGCGGCGCACGCGCGCGCCGTACTCGTCGGCCGGGGAGGGCAGCTTTGTCTGAGGAGTTGCCATAAGAAGGCAATTAAAAATTCAAACTTGAGGCCGAGACCAGCTTTGATTAAAACGCAGTCCTCCGCCCCAATTTTTCATTTTTAATTTCGCATTTTTCATTGTCCGCGGAGCGGCTTCCCGCCGGAGGTCATCGAGTTGATTTTCTCCTCGGCGCGCTTGACGATTTCGGGGGGGAGCGGCGCGTACTGTAAGTCGCGGGCGAACTTTTCACCGTCGTGAATCGCCCACCAGAGGAAGTCTGCCACGGCCTTGCCCTTCGCGGCGTCCTTCTGTTCCTTGTAGACGAGAATGTAGGTGTAGCTCGAAATGGGGTAGACGGTCTCGCCCGCCGCGTTGAAGATTGAGGAGCGAGGGTCCGCCGGCATCTTCGAGACGGATTCCGCGGCCGCGGCCGTGATGGCGTCGAGCTTCGGCTCGACGTATTTGCCCGCGCTGTTCTTGATGCGCGCCACGGGGAGCTTGGCGTTCATGGCGTAGGTCAGCTCCGTGTAGCCGAGCGTGTTGGGCTGCTGCTTGATTTGGCCCATCACGCCCTCGTTGCCTTTGCCGCCCTGGCCGACGGGCCACTTGGGCGACTTGTCCGCGCCGACCTTCTCCTTCCACTCGGGGCTGATCGCCGACAAGTATTCGGTGAAGACGGCGGACGTGCCGCTGGCGTCCGCGCGGTAGACGACGCGAATCTCGTCGGCCGGGAGCGCGACGCCCTCGTTGTCGGCCTTAATCTTCGGGTCGTCCCAGCGCTTGATTTTGCCGAGGAAGATGTCCGCGAGCGTTTCGGGTGAGAACTGCAAGGGCTGCGAGACACCCGAGAGGTTGTAGGTGATGACGACCGCGCCGAGCACCGTCGGGACGTGCAGGATTTCGGCGGGGGCGGCCTTCAAGTCCGCGTCGCTCATCGGCGCGTCCGACGCGCCGAAGTCAACCGTCTGCGCCTGTATGCCCTTGATGCCCGCGCCCGAGCCCTGCGACTGGTAGTCGATCTGGATGTTTTGATTGAGCTTGCCGTACTCGCTCACCCACTTGTCGTAAATCGGCTTCGGGAAGGTCGCGCCCATGCCGTTCAGGCGGACCGCGCCGCCGCCGCCGGGGCCGCTCCCTTTGCAGGCGAAAGAAAGCGCGAGCAGTGAGACTAAGAGGAGCGCGCCGGCCGCGCGCGCGATTCTTTTCAAGGGGGGCACAAGGGTTGTCTCCTTCGAATATCAGGCTAGAAACATGGAAGGGTAAGCGAGGCGTGTTACATCCGTCTGAACTCGAACCGAACTTAATGTTAACAACCGGGCCTTACGGCCGTCGGGTTTCGTGAACGGCGGGCGTGCGGTTTATGATGTCCGCGTGTCCCGACAGTCATTAGACGAGAGCCTGGAAGTCGCGGAGCCCGTCGCGCCGACGGTCCCGCCGGAAGTCCCCGCGGCGGGGCGGAAGAGTCTGCCGCCCCGCCTGGCTACGAAGCACTATTCAAGGCTGCCCGTGCTCGTCTGGCTCGTCCTGGCCCTCATCTGGGGCTCGACGTGGCTCTTCATCAAGCTCGGCTTGGACGACTTGCCGCCGTTCACGTTCGCGGGGATACGATTCGTCATCGCGGTCCTCATCCTCTCGGCGGTCGTCATCCTGCGCCGCAGGCCGCTGCCGAAAGACTGGCGCGACTGGGTCTTAATCGCGGGGACGGGGTGGCTGGCCTTCACGGTCAACTACGGCCTGCTCTTCTGGGGCGAGCAGCGCACCTCTTCGGGGCTGGCCGCCATCCTGCAAACCATCATCCCCGTCTTCGGCCTCGTGCTCGCGCACCTGCACCTGCCCGCGGAGCGCATCACCGCGCCGAAACTCGTCGGCGTCGTGCTCGGAATCTTTGGGGTCGTGCTTATATGCTCCGACCAGATGGGGACGGAAGGCTCGGGCGCGTTCCGCGGGAGCGTGGCGATTGTCATCGGCGCGTTCGGCGCGGCCTACTCGAACGTGCTGGTTAAGGCGCGCGGAGGCCGACTCGATTACGCCGTGCTGGCCGCGGGCCAGATGCTCTTCGGCCTCGTCCCGCTCCTGGTTATTGGCACAGTCTACGAGGGGAACCCGTTTGCTTTGCGCTGGACGCCGATGGCGCTCGTCTCGCTCTTTTACCTCGCGCTCGTCGGCTCGGCCGTCGCGTTCCTCCTGTACTACTGGCTGGTGCGTCACATGGAGGTGACGAAGACGATGCTGATCGCGCTGGTGACGCCGCTCATCGCGGTCAGCCTGGGGATGGTCGTGCGGGGCGAGCGGCTGACGTGGCGAATCGTGGCCGGCGGGGCTTGCATCATGGCCGGCATAGGCGTGATCGTTCTGCGGAGGATGAGGCATGGCTAGAGTCGAAGAGACGATTGTTAACGAACGGCGCGGTCCTTACGTCATCAGCACGGACAGGGCGCGGCTAAACCTGGAGGTGGTGCACGACTATCTGAGCAGGCAGTCTTACTGGGCCACGGGACGGAGCCTTGAGACCGTCCGCCGCTCAATCGAGAACTCCGTCTCGTTCGGCCTCTACGAGGGCGACGAGCAGATAGGCTTCGCGCGGGTCGTGACCGACTACGCGACTTTCGCCTGGGTGGCGGACGTGTTCGTCCTGGAGAGCGCGCGCGGCCGCGGCCTCGGCAAGTGGCTCGTCGAAGTGATGCTGGCACACCCGGACCTGCGCGGCTTCCGCCGCTGGACGCTCGCGACCAAAGACGCGCACGAGCTTTACCGCAAGTTCGGCTTCTCCGAGTTGAAGCGCCCGGAGCGCTGGATGGAGCGGCGCGACCCAGAGACGCAGGAGACGCCGGACTACTGGGCCGGGGGCGCGAGCACTTAACGAACTGGTCGGTGCCGCTTGCGGTATGACTTAAATCTTCGCGAACTTCGGCTGGCCGCGCGCCGTAAAAGTCGAAAGAAACACCCGGCCGGGGGCCGACGGTCCCTTATTCGCATCTCTCAAACTCGGGCCAAAACTCTAACGCCTTACCGAGGAGAAAGACTTATGTTGAAAATCAGCAGGCTGACAGCGTGCGTCCTTCTTTGCCTGGCCTTCGCCGCCGTCGCGCCGCTCCCGGCGCAGAGCACAAAATCGGTCGCCGCCTCGCTCACCGCCGCCGAGGCCGAAAAATGGCGCGAGGACTTGCGCGTCCTGGCGACGGAGATGCCCTTGCGCCACCGCAACCTCTTCCACACGGTCAAGCGCGAAGAGTTCGAGGCAGCCGTCAAAAGTCTCAACGAGCGCATCCCGCAGCTCACGCGCAACCAAGTCATAGTCGAGTTCATACGCATCGTCGCGATGGTCAAGGACGGCCACACGGGCGTGGCGGGCATGCTCTGGGACCCGAAGATAGGCTTCCGCTCCTACCCGCTCTCGCTCTACTTCTTCAAGGACGGGCTCTTCGTCCTGACGGCCGCGCCCGAGCACGCAGCCGCGGTCGGCGCGCGCGTCGTGAAGATCGGGAACAAGAGCGCCGAGCAGGTCTACGACTCCATCAAAGGCTTAATCTTCCACGACCGCGACAACGAGTTCGGCCTCAAAGCCTCCGCCCCGTTCGCCATGGTCATCCCCGAAGTCCTGCAAGCGCTCGGCATCGTGGAGGACATGGACAAGGCGCAGTTCGTCCTGGAGAAGGACGGCAAGCAGATGACGGTCGAGGTGAGCCCCGTGGTGAGGGTGAAGGCGGCCGTGCACAACACCTGGGACTTCGTCAAACCGGCGGGCTGGGCGGACGCGCGCGACGCGGCCGCGGCCCCCGTGCCGCTCTGGCTCAAGAACGTCAATAATCTTTTCTGGTACGAGTACCTCGCAGACTCGAAGACCGTCTACGTGCAGTTCAACGGCGTGTCCGACAAACCCGAAGAGACGTTCGCGGCTTTCACGAAACGGCTCTTCGACTTCGTGGAGAAGAACGAGGTCGAGCGCTTCGTGCTGGACCTGCGTTGGAACGGCGGCGGGAACAATTATCTTAACAGGCCGCTCATCGTCGGGCTGATTAAGTCTAAGGTGGACGAGCGCGGCAAGCTCTTCACGATCATCAGCCGCCACACGTTCTCGGCGGCGCAGAACCTGGTCAACGAGCTTGAGAAGTACACGAACACCATCTTCGTAGGCGAGCCGACGGGCGAGAACGTCAACTTCTACGGCGACTCGGCCCGCATTGAGTTGCCGAACAGCGGCCTGGTCGTGCGCGCCTCCACGCTCTGGTGGCAGAACCTGGACCCGCGCGACCGCCGACAGTGGACGGGGCCGCACATCGCTGCCGAGCTGACCTCGACGGACTACCTGACGAACAACGACCCTGCGATGAAGGCCATCCTCGGCTACACGCCGAAGGGGGAGTTGACGGCGCAGTTGATGGAGGCGCTCGACGCAAATGATGTCGCGCTCGCGGCCAAACGCTTCCGCGAATACGTCAGGGACCCGGCCAACGCTTATCAGAACGCCGAGGCCGCCGTGAACAGCTTCGGCTACCGGCTGATGGGGATGAACCGGCTGGATCACGCGATAGAGATTTTCAAGCTCAACACGGAAGCCTACCCTAAATCTTCCAACGTCTGGGACAGCCTCGGTGAAGCCTACATGAACAAGGGGAACAAGGAGCTGGCGATCAAGAACTACGAGAAGTCTCTGGAACTAGACCCGTCGAACGCGAACGCCGTGCAGATGCTGAAGAAGCTGCGCGGGATGTGAGCGAAGCGGCGACGCGCGAAGTGACGCGCGCGCCGCCCCCGGTAGAGGTTTAAAAGACAATCCGACCCCGGAGGGGTCGCGCCTCAACCTTGACGGTGCGACCCCTCCGGGGTCGGATTCGTTTTGGCACAAATTACCAGGGGTGGCGCGCTCACGCGCTTATCCCTGGCTACCTTGTTAGGCCCCTCCGGGGTCGGGATTTCATTTGCCCGCGCGCTCTTTGGCGGCGGCGACGACGCGTTTGAGGCGCTCGATCTTTTCTTCGTGCGTCTCGCCGGGGACGGGGCCTGTGTCGAAGTCCGCGCGGTTGAGGGGGCTGCCGGGAGGGGGCGCTGGGCGCGCGCCGGCCTTCCTGGCGGGCGCTGCGTCGGGCGCCAGGTCCGCGGGCGTCTCGGGCGCGGCGGCTGGCGAGGCCGTCGCGGCGGCGGAACTTAAGGGCGCTGCCGAAGCCTGGCCCGTCGCGGCCTGAGCCTCTGCGGCCGGGCGGTGCGCGTCCGCCTGCGCGGATGAGTCCGTGCCCGAAGTCGAAGCCGTCTTGGGCATCGCCATCGGGTCCCCGGCGTCGAACAACTCCTTGCGCCGCTTGGCCTCTGCGACGACCGCGCGCAGCCGGTCCAATTTTTGTTCGCGCGTCTCGCCTGGGACGGGTCCGTCCGCGCCCGGAATCGGGCCGAGCGGAGTTTGCGAAGGGTTCGGGTAAGCGCCGCCCGCGTGCGCGCCCGCAGGCTTCTCACCGGCCGCCGCGGGCTTCGCCGCTTTCGTCTCGGCGGGAGCGGCGGCCCCTGCTTTCGGCGCGGTCGCCGTTTTAGCTGCGGCGGCCGCGGGGGCGGGCGCGTGCGCCGTCTCCTCCGCGAGCACGAAGACGCCGCGCTCGTTCTTGACGATTGTGGGCAGCGTGCCCCCGGCCGCCTGAAGAATCGCCGTCAGCTCGTTCTCGACGTAGCGCTGCTGCTTGAGGGGGTCGCGCACGTGGCCGAGCGGCGGCCCCATGTAGAGCGTGCCGCACGACTGGCACTTGAAGAGCACGTCGTCGCCGCGCAGGTGTACTTCCGCGGGCTCGCCGCCGGTCCGCGTCTGCTTGATGTGGCCGTTGCAGAGCTTGCCCTTCTCGTTCTTCATGTTGCAGACGGTCTGCGCGTTGGTGATCTTTTTTGGCACAGCGGGTTGTTCGGCGGTGCCCGTCGCGCTGTTACGCGTCTGCGTGTCGGTCGCGTTGGCTGACATGAGATTAGCTTTATCCTTTTGCCAGAGACGAATGACGGAAGAGAGCTAATAATAAAGGCAAAAGGAAAAAGGGAAAAGGAAAAAGTTCAAGAAAGTCTCATAAGAAGGGTGAGCGTTAATTCGTGATGGTCGGTGCCTGGCGCAGGTAGGTGTTGTCTGTCAGTTGCTTGAGCATGAAGTCGGCCACGTCCGCGCGCGAGACAGACGAGAAGAGTTTGATGGGGATGTCGGAGCCGGCCCGGTATTGCCCGCGGCGCGCGCCGTTCGTCAGGAGCGGCGGGCGCACCAGCACCCAGTCCAGGCCGCTCGCGCGAATCAACTCTTCCTGGCGGTCTTTGTCCTCGACGCGCTTGCCTATCATCGAGCGCAGCACCTTGCTGTAGAGGGCCGTGTCCTTCGTCTCGCTCGCGCCGTAAGCCGACAGGACTACGAAGCGGCGGACGTTGTGCCCCCTCATCGCGTCGATGATGTTGCGCGTCGCGTCCGCGCAGACCGTCATCGTCGAGCGGCGGTTGATGCCAATGGCGAACAGCACCGCGTCCTGCCCGGCGACAGCCTCAGACACGCGCGCCGCGTCGAGCGCGTCGCCCTGCATCACTCTCAACCGCTGATGCTCCGTCTTAACGGCCGCCGGGTTGCGCGCGAACGCGGTCACCTCGTGACCCTGTTCGAGCGCCTGCCTGACCAATTCGCGCCCGCTCCCGCCGGCTGCCCCGAAGATGACGAGTTTCATATCTGACTAAGATACCGCTTGAAAATCAAAACTCGACCCTGAGAAATAATTTCGGGCCAATTGTATTTCCCGCCCCTTTGCGCGCTCTGTGCTCCGGCAGACAGAAACCGCCGCGAGCCCCCGGCAGCGATAAGCGGACAATAACTTGAAGGAGAAAGAGATTTTGAAGAACAGAGTTTTAGTTAATTACGCACTGGCCGCGCTGCTCATGCTCGCCGCCGCCCCCCTCGTCGCCCGGGCTGATGTTCGGGACCGGCTCTACGACTTCACGGATGCGTTCTACCTCAGGAACGGCGTTGACCCGGCTAAGATCGCCGGCCGCCGGCAGGGCGTCCCACCCCTGGGCATCATTGACGCGCCGCTCTTCTCTTACCAGCGCAACGTCCGCGCTCTGCTGACGCTCCCGGCCTACGACCACAGCGGCAAGCCTGTCTTCTGGACTGTGATGGGCGACTTTCACCACGACGGCTTCACGAAGAACGCCGCGGGCCAGCGCGCCCGCCAGATAGCCGACAACATGATCGAGTACGTCTTCCCGACGAAGGACGGGAACCCCGTCGGCCTCGGCAACATGCGCCAGTCGGTCATCCTGGACATGCGCAACGGCTACTTCAGCAACAACCCGCTCGGCCTTTGGTTGCACGTCTGGGTCAGCTACACCCCGCGCGCCTTCAACACGGCCGAAGGCAAGAAGATTCTCGCGGACCTTCAAAGGCGGAACGGCCTGGCGCTGGACGGCACGCCCATCATCAAGACGATGAGCGAACTCGACACGCTCTTCAGCAAGGGGCTGGCCGCCAAGCGCCTGCGTAACCCGGACGGCTCGGAGGGTGCCTCCTACGGCATCTGCCCCGTCATCAAGGACCCCACCGATGGCGGCATCGCCACCGACCAGTTCCTCGCCTACACGCGCAAGGCTGACGGCTCGCCGCTCGAACCCTTCTTCGTCAGGAACTTCGACAGCCTGCGGTTCACGGGCGACTGGGCCGACTAAAATCTCACCCCACGCGGGGAGACGGCGTGCGGTCAGACCAGACTACGGACTCTGATTTTCAACCGGGCAAGGAGAGTTTCACCGACTCGCCGCGGAAAATCATCCCAGTCAGGTCTGACCGCACGCCCTTTCATTTCCCTTCTTTCCTGCTCTTGAAGATGATCGTGGCGGGCAGCCGCCGCAGCCCCGCTCGGGCGTGTTGCCCCACAGTCCGTACAGCACGTCAGCGGGAATCCGGCACGTCTCCTGATACGAGCGCGCGTGCATCTCCCTCCAGCGTCTCGCTTCGTCCGCCATTTTGGATTTTGGAAGTTGCCTTTAGTCGCTTTAGCGCCCAGAGGGTGACGGCTTCGGTGAATCCCTTCATCTTCACACCGTCGAGCCTTTTCCATTTCAATCGAGCGTGGTGGCTCGCCCCGCTTCCGTCTAAATCTTTCTTGGCAGGGTCACTCAGCCAGATTTCCGCGCCCGTGATCGCGCTCACCACGCGCGCCGCAAAGTTGACCGTGCCGCCGAAGACATCGTTCTCCTCCACCTGCATCGGCCCGATGTGAATCCCTGCGCGGACCGGCACCCGCGGATCGCCGGGGTCGGCTTGCAAGGCCCTCGCGTAGTCGAGCGCCTTGTCCACGGAGCGGAACGCCACCATGAAACTGTCCCCGATGGTTTTGATGCCTCGTCCTTTGTGCTGCCCAATCAGCTTCCGGCTTTGCTCGAAATGCGCCCGACGCACCTCGTTCATCTTTGCGTCGCGGAGTTTTTCCCCCAGCTCCGTCGAGCCGACGACATCCGTGAAAACGATGGCGAGCGTGACACGCTCGTCCCCCGCCCATTCGATGAAGCTCGGCGTGCTCGTCTCGCCGCGCGCCGATTCGACGAACATTTCGAACTCCCGGTGCCGGTCGGCGGAGCGGTCCATCACCTCCACCTTCGAGGGGTAGCGCAATCTCTCCTTCGGCTCCGCCAGCGAAACCTTACTTCCGCACGGACAATCGAACACCGCCAGGCCGCGCTCGCGCAGCCGCCTCACATAACTGTCCGGCACGGGGTCACCGCAATTCGCGCAGACGAAGAACCGCACTAATTCTACTGTGTCATTCAGCGCCCGGCGCTGAGTGTGAGCGAGCACGAACTCCTCGAAGTGGAAGCGCGTCTCGGCGCTCGGCTGTTGCCCTTCGTGCTGGTCGTAAAAAATCACCAGGCGACCGCGGGCCTCTGCGAACTCGTGCAGGTAGAGTCCGCACTTACCGCCCGCCTTCGCCGTAAAGAGCGCGGCGTTGCGCCACATCTCGGCGCGGCCCGTCGTGAAGAGCCCGCTGTGGCCGAGCCTCACGGCCAAAGTCGAGTAGAGGCTCTGGACCGGCCCCTCGAACGTGATAGTGACCGCCTTCCCCTTCGGCTCCGGTGCGTCCTCGTAATCGCGATTGAACTGCGACGGGAAGACCAGGTAGGGCCCGTCCGCGGCGCTCTCTTTGAGGGCCAGATCGTGGCGCGCCAACTCCTCGACGGTCGCGTGCAAGAGCAACTGCTCCTGCCCGCGCTCGGCGATTTTTTGCTCCTCCGGCACGAAGAACCGACCGGCCAGCGCCACATCTTCAGCGATGGAGCCGAGCCCGTCCGGCTCCTCCTTCGCCGCGTTGACCATCGCCGACGCGTAAGCGTCCAGCAGCTCCGGCTGAAGCAGCACGTATCCGCCGAAACTCAAGTGGCGAATCAGGTCGCGGTTCTCCAGCCGCCCGATGCAAGTGTCAAACTGCGCCCGCAGCTTCGGCTCCTTAGCCGCCACGTCAGGATGCGTGCGTGCGAACTCCTCGTAAAGCTGGCCGGCCGGCTCGACGAGCCTTCCGATCTGCTTAACTTCCAGCAGGAACGCCTTGATGTCCGCGAACAGGACCGACGACGTAACCTCCGGCAGAGCCTCCCACGGAATCGATTGCTCGATAGCCTCGCGCAGTTCCTTAACCTGCCAGCCTTCCTTCGCGCTCGTCTCGAAATACCCGTCGAACCCGAACTCTTTAATCAGCGCGTCCAGCCGCTCCCTGCTTACCGACACGGTCCCACGGTCCGTGCGCGCCGACACCAGAAACTTCTTCATCGGCACCGCCGCCGCCCCCTGCCGCTGCTGCGCCAGCCGCAACGCCCGCTCCCAATGCCGCACGCCCGCCAGAGGATCGACCTCGCTCCGGGCATCGAAAACCACCAGCGCCACCGCCACCTCGTTCAAGTGCAACTGGTGAATCACGCGGTAGCCCGGCTGGCCGGCTAAGTCCCACAACAGAGTCTCGCGCGTCTGCTTGACGTTGTCTTCAATTTCCACGTCTTGAGACTGGAAAGTCCAGACCTTCCGGCCCGGCGTGGAGTCAGTCGCCTCGAAGGGCTGGCCGTTAAGCACCAGACTGAGGCCAGACTTCCCCACGCCCGTATCGCCAAGCAGCACTACCTTTGAATTCACGTAATGGCTGGAGAGTTTTCCCCCCAGCAGCGTCGCAAGGTCCAGCTCCCAAATGTGGATGAGACGGTCGCCTCCATCGTCCGCATCCTTTATGTTGAAGTCAGAGCCGACCGTGGCAAGAAGTGGCAGGCGTGGGTGGAAGGCGAGCCCCGACAGGCAAGAACTACTCGTAGGCTCATAGAACTTGGCGACGCAGGCACCCGTCTCGGCCTGCCACAAACGAATTGTGCTGTCAGCGCGTCGACCTTTAGACGCGATTATTTTGCTGTCTGCCGAAAAGCCCAAACAAACAACAGTGTCGGTATGCCCTTCGAGTATGCGGTAGAGTTGACCGGTTTTTGCATCCCACAGCTTGACTGTTTTGTCATCCCCCGCGCTGACGAGCATCCTGCCTGTCGGGTCAAATGCGGCGTTAGTCGCCCACCCATGCTGCCCTGCGAAAGTGTATTTAACTTTGCCGCTGGCGGCGGAGTGCAAAGAAACTTTACTACTGTCGTTGAACTCATCGTTGCTTCCAACAGCCAGCGTCCGACCTGTCGGGTTGAATGACACGCTGAAGACTGCTGCCAGCCCTTCTCCCCCCTTAGCATCTAAGCCAATCTTTCGCACTGTCTCGCCGCTAGCTACTTCCCAAAGCATAACCGCGCCGCCAAAATTCCCGCTGGCTAATATTCCACCCGTAGGATCAAATGCCAGGGAGGTAACGAGGTTATTTTGTCCCTCAAACTGCTGGCGAAGATAACCGCTACCCACGTCCCAAATACGAATGGCTGTGTCGGAAGGCCCTGCCGAATCTTTTCCGCCTCCACTGGCTAAGCTCTGTCCCGCGGGGTCAAACGCCACGGTCATAACCTCATCCGTATGCCCGCGGAGTGTCCGAAGCAGTTCGCCCGTCTCGGCATCCCACAGCCGGATCGTCTTGTCCTCAGACGGCGTTGCCAGCACCCGCCCGTCCGGCGACCACGCGATGCGCCCGATGGCGGCTGTGTGCCCGCGCAACGTCCGCACGAGCTTTACGCCCGGCGGCAGGTTCGGCAGAGCCGCCGCGGGTTCTTGGGCCGAGCTATCTTTGGGAGGTTTCTTCGCCATAGGTCGTCCGTCGGGTAATTGAGTAAACGGCGTAATGAAGTATAGCACGCAGAAAAGGCGCGGTGAGTTGCGCCTTGCGGCTCAAGTCCTGTTTTCAATCTGGCACACTTCAGAGATTGCGCCCGCCTCACTTTTGCCTTTCACCTTTTACCTTTTGCCTTTATATTGTCGGGCGCATGCTGAAAAGGTTGTTGGGGGCCCTGTGGCGGCGCATGCCGGTGCGTGTGCGGCGGTGGGGGGTGCGTCTCTTGGAGCCGCGCTTTACGGTCACGGCCGGGGCGGTCGTGACGGACGAGCGCGGGCGCGTGCTGCTGCTCGAACACTTCTTCCGCGCGGGCTCGGGCTGGGGCATTCCGGGCGGCTTCATGGAGAAGGGCGAGCAGCCGGAAGAGGCCTTGCGCCGCGAGCTGCGCGAGGAGATAGGCTTGGAGCTTGAGAGCGCGGAGATTGCTTTCGTGCGGACTCTCGACGGGCCGCAGCAGGTCGAGATCATCTTCCGCTGCCACGCGCGCGGCCGTCTGGGGCGGCGCAACAGTGAGATCAAGAGTGCCGACTGGTACGCGCTCGACCAACTGCCGCCCGCGCTCTCGCGCGACCAGCGCGAGATAATCGGCCGCGCCCTCGCGCATGGAGCAAAGCGGCCCAATTGATGTATGCTGTGCGACACGCAAAAAGCAGTGACGAGTAACGGGTGACAAGTTAAAACGCTTGTCTTTGCTCGTCACTCGTCACTCGTCACTTTATTTTCGTCGGAGACAAAAAGAATGGTAAACCTGATTCCGTCGCCAGAGGCCGTGATGCAGATTCTGAAGCGGACCGGCGCTTACCGCGAAGGCCACTTCGTCTACCCGTCGGGCAAGCACACGCCGCACTACTTCCAGATGCCGCTCGCCTTCCGCTACTACGACACGGCGCGCGTGCTCGCCGTCGCGCTCTCGCGCAAGTTTCGCGTGGACCGGGACATCTCCAGCCAGTTGCCGAAAGTTGCGGTCATCAGCCCCAGCTCGGGCGGCATCCCCGTCGGGTTCGGCGTGCGCGAGGCGCTGAACGCGGAGCAGATTTACTGGGCCGAGAAGGAGGAGGGCAAGCGCAGGTTCCGGCAGTACGTCAACCAGGGCGAGATCAACCCCTGCATCATCGTTGACGACATCATACGCAGCGGCGGGGCCATAGAGGAGACCGTCGGGCTGCTGAAGGAACTCGGCGCGCCCCTCATCGGCTGCGGCGCCATCGTCCGCTTCAACTCCGCCCCGGACCGAATCGGCGACGTCCCCATCAAGTCCCTGGTGGAATTCGAATCCCCCATGTACGACAACTCCGACGACTGCAAGGACTGCGAAGACGGCGTGCCCGAGGAACACGTCAGGTTCTGAGGGCGCAGGGGAGAGATTAAAAAAGGCGGAGGCCGCTATTAAATCGGCTTCCGCCCCGAACTGCGTGCGTGTGGGTTCCGCCAGGGCTACGCTCTTGAGTGCAGCCTCATCCCGAGGCGAGCGAGACACGCTAAAGCGCAGCGCATCTCCGCTCACGCCGCGATCAGAAAACGCGCGAAAGGTCGTGCTCGGTAAAAAAAGCGAGGATAAAAACGAGCGCCCGAGTTAGAGGGCGGTCCGGCGGAAAAGGGCGACCCCGCTCTTTAAGAGTGGCTCGCCGCGCCGCTGTTCGGGTTACGCTCTATGCGCTCGGCGGAGCCCTTCACGTGCGGGAGCAAGACCCGCGAGACGCGCCTCGCCGCCCGCCTCTGAACTTTCCTCAAGCCCCTCCACAGGCCACAGGCCGCCTTGATCGTCTCCAGGTTCTTTCTGCACACGGGACACTCGACGGCGTTCAATTCTGCCAACTCGTCTTCGGATAGGTTCCTGACGCCTATCGCCTTCAGAGTCAGCAGCAAGGTCGCGAGCCCCAGAACTGACAGTAACAAACTCATGCCAGCACACCTCCTCACGATTTAGGTTTGACAGCCACAAGGCCCGTTGGTTTCCATGTCAATCTGCCAGCCGTCGTCCTGCGCGGCCATCAGCGAACGACAGTCGTCACAGACCGCCGTCTTCGGACGCATCACGCGAGTGACCTGCTTCTTCACTTTCCCACGCTTGTGGACGCAGGCGATGGGGATGTGCAGCACGACGGTCACTTCTTGTTGCGGGCAGCCACAGGAAGTCATGACTGAATTCATAAGCTCATCTACTCCTTTCGTCAGCCTCTAGGTAAAAAGAGCTAGTGAGTTTGTCCTATGCTTTTTCCGTATCGATAGTGGTGAGCCTACGAATCTCCGTGGTAAGGCGGATATCGCAACTACCATGCCTGACGATTTTCAGGGGCGTCGTGGCTCGTTGAACAGTCGGGAGGTGTCAAAGAAGGGTAATAAATACGAAAATCTGTAATACGAGAGGCGGTGTGGTTCAGGAATTTGAACGACCACTGATTTGTTAGGTGTTGTGAGGCTTCGCGGCTAAAAACGTGTGTGATGTAAATCACAGCAGACGGGAGGGGAGGCCCGCCGCCTTAAAAATTTAAGCGCGGCCGCGCTCAATTTTCCGGCGCGGTGCCGTGATCTGTGATAGCCATCATATTAACCCGCCGCCGTCGGCCCGGCGACGAGAAACTGGTCTTCATTTTTCCGTTTTCGATGCGGGCCGGCGTTGCGGGCCATCTCTTTCAACGCCGCCCGGTCGAGAATCGTAATCCTGCTACCGCTGCGATAGTCGATGACGTGTTTCTCTTTGAGGTCGGACAGTATCACGTTGACGACTTCTCTGCTGATCCCTATGTACGAGCTTATTTCTCGCTGGCGAATCACGCCCGGGATTTCTATTCTGTTTAAGTCCTCGATCTTCTCATCACCTATCCGCTCGTGGGCGAGGTGTAACAGGGCTTGCGCCACCTGGCGCGGCGCGGGCGACATGCGGATGATTTCTGAGCGGCAGATGTCGTGGGCCATTTTCTGTATCAGCAGCAGCCCTATGTTGCGGTAGATTTTATTCGGGCCGTCCGCGATGTCCGTGAAAGTGTCATTCCTGATTTCGACGAAGGTGCAGATTTCGCAAGCGACTATCTTCGTGGCCGTCGGCCCGGCCCCCACAGACCGCATCTCTCCAATAATCTGCCCCGGGCCGCGCCACGCGAGAAAGTTTTCTTCCCTGCCCGTGAACTCGGACTTCCCCCAGATCGCCAGGTAGCCGCTGAGAATAATGTAGACGTAAGACACCTGGTCTATGGTCGGGTGGAGCGCTTGGCCCGCCCTCAGTTCGCAGATGGTGCTGACTTTTAAAATCGCTTTGAGCGCGTCGTCTTCCACATCTTTAAATACCTCTCTGGGCTTCAAATCCTCCAACGTCGCGTCGCGAATGAATCTGGGCCTTGACTTAGAAGATGGACGTCCGGTGCTGTGTTTAGCCATAGAATCTCACCTTATTGATTGACGCTTGGATTGAACGTGATAGAGAAAAGAATCAGGCGGCCGAATGTGTGAGGCAAGGCGATACTCGATTAGAGGTCTCATCCTACTTCCCTCTGAGGAAACTGGAGGCACAGTTGGGTAAGGCAGATTAACTGGCGGACTTCTGCAACCAGCGCCGGGTTATTACTAGTAAAAAAGCGGCAAGAAATTAATCCGATTCGACAGGCGTGTCAAGATAATTCGCCCGCGCACCGCCATTAAATTTGGGCCGAATGCTGCCCGAGAGAGGGGCGAGGCACTCCGGCAATCACGACGGGCGAAGGGAGAGGACTGAACTGCGACAGCTTGGCGGGCGAATTGTGCCGCCCAGGCGTCGCGTGATGCAGGTTGATGACTGCCGGGAGGCGCGCAGATTCCGGTTTCCGCCCCCTAAATCTCGTGGCGGTTGGCGAGCGCCTTGTCCATCGTCACTTCGTCGACGTATTCGAGGTCGCTCCCGACGGGCATGCCCATGGCGATGCGCGTCACCCTCACGCCGAGCGGTTTCAGCAGGCGGCTGATGTAATTGGCCGTCGCCTCGCCCTCCGTGTTCGGGTTGGTGGCGAGAATCACCTCGCTCACGTCCACGCCGTCGTTGTTCTCGGGCTTCAGGCGCGGCAAGAGATTCGCCAGGTGCAAATCGTCCGGCCCCAGGCCGCGTATCGGCGAGAGGCTGCCGTGCAGGACGTGGTAGAGCCCCTTGTAACTCCTGGTCTTCTCCACCGCGACCAGGTTGTAAGGCTCCTCGACCACGCAGATCATGGAGCGGTCGCGCGCCGTGCTCGAACAGAAGCGGCACGGGTCAACGTCCGTCAGGTTGTTGCAGACCGTGCAGAAGACAATCCGCCGCTTGACCTCGCGCAGCGCCTCGACGAAGCGCTCCACGTCCGCCTCGGGCACGCGCAGGATGTAAAACGCCAGCCGCTGCGCAGTCTTGTGCCCGATGCCCGGCAGGCGCTTGAACTCGTCAATCAGCTTCGTGACTGGTTCTGCGTACTCTAGCATTTTTGATTTGCGATTTTTGACCTGCGATTTGCCGTTGCGGATTCACGAATGAGTTTTTCAAATCGCAAATCGGCAATCGAAAATCGCAAATTAAAAGAGTCCCCCGAGGCCGGGCGGGAGCATGCCGCCGAGCTTGCCTTTCATGGCCTCGTCGATCTTGCGGTTGGCCTCGTTGACGGCGGCGACGATCATATCCTGTAGCATCTCCAGGTCGTCTTCCTTGACGGCCTCGGGGTCAATCTTGAGCCCGACGACCTCGTGCGTCCCCTTCATCTGGACGGTGACGACGCCGCCGCCCGAAGAAGCCTCGACGACCAGCTCCTCCATCTCGCGCGCCATCTTCTCCTGCATCTGCTGCGCCTGCTTCATCATCTGCTGAATGTTCATGCCGCCTGGGAATTTCATCGCTCTTAACCTCTCTTTGCGCTCGGCTGAAAGTTTGTCGTTCATCCTAACTTTCATCACGCGCAAATGCAAAGGAAGCGGGAGGGGGCCTGATGCCCGCTGTTTGTCTGTAGAATTAATCGCGCTCTTGTTCCCTTGTCGCGCGTCGGCGTGTTATAAGCCAGGGCAGCAGAGGTTATGACACGCTACGTCATCAAACGCGGGGAGGGCGCGCCGGACAGGCTGGCGCGATACCGCGCGGAGTTGAACGAGGAGCAGTTCGCGGTGGCGACCGCGCAGCCGGGCGCGGCGCTGGTCGTCGCGGGCGCGGGCTCCGGCAAGACGCGCGCGATCACCTACCGCGTCGCCTACCTCGTCGAGCAGGGCGTCGCGCCCGCGCGCATCATGCTCGCCACCTTCACGAACCGCGCGGCGCGCGAGATGCTCTCGCGCGTCGAGCAGCTGACGAGCGGCGGCGACGTGCGCCGCGTCTGGGGCGGGACGTTCCACCGCATCGCCAACCTCGTCCTGCGCCGCCACGCCGCGTCCATAGGCTACGAGCATAACTACACCATCCTGGACTCGGAGGACGCGCGCGATTTCCTGGCGGCCTGCGTGGACGAGGCGGGCGTGGACACGCGCGCGCGCCGCTTCCCCAAAACGGAAGTCTTGCAGGACATCATCAGCTTCGCGAACAACACGGACCGCCCCATCGAGGACGTGGTCGCGCGCCGCTACCCGCACTTCGAGCCGCTCACGCAGGCCGTCAAGCGCGTGGACACTGTCTACATGGAGCGCAAGCGCGAGCGCAACGTGATGGACTACGACGACCTGCTGCTCAATTGGAAGCGCCTGCTGATGGAGAAGCCGGACATCGCCGCGCTCTACGCGGACCAGTTCCAGCACGTACTGGTGGACGAGTACCAGGACACGAACAAGCTTCAGGCCGAGATCGTTGACCTCCTGGCAGTCAAGCACCGCAACGTGATGGTCGTCGGCGACGACGCGCAGAGCATCTACGCCTGGCGCGGCGCGGAGTTCACCAACATCTACGAGTTCCCCGAGCGTTACCCCGAGGCGCGCGTCTACCGCCTTGAGACCAACTACCGCTCGACGCCCGAAATCCTCGCGCTCGCCAACGTCTCCATCGCCTCGAACCGCAAACAGTTTCCCAAGACCCTGCGTCCGGCGCGCGACTCGAAGGGGCTCATGCCGGCGCTCATCCCCGCGCGCGACGCGGACCAGCAGGCGGCCTTCATCGCCTCGCGCGTCCTGGAACTCAGGGACGAGGGGCTCGCCCTCGAAGAGATCGCAGTGCTCTACCGCTCGCACTACCATTCGCTCGAACTGCAACTTGAGTTGACACGCCGCGGCGTCCCCTATCGTATCCGCAGCGGCGTGCGCTTCTTCGAGCAGGCGCACATCAAGGACGTGATTTCTTACCTGCGCGTCATCACCAACCCGCGCGACGAGCTGGCGTGGAAGCGCATCCTGCGCCTCATCCCGCAGGTGGGCAACCAGACGGCCAACAGAATCTGGGAGCGGCTCGCCTACGCGCCCGACCCGCTTGCGCTCGTGCGGCGCGAGGACTTTCAGGCCGCGCCGAAGCGCGGGGCCGGCTGGGCGGAATTCCTCTCGCTCCTCGAAAGCCTCACGGCGGACGAGACGCGCGGGAACCCTTCGCGCCAGATCGAGTTGATTCTGGCGCGCGGCTACGAGGCGCACCTCGCGAACACTTACGAGAACGCGGAGGCGCGGCTCGAAGACATACGCCAGCTCGCGCTCTACAGCGCGCGCTACAACTCGACCGAGGACTTTCTCGCGGAATTGGCCCTGCTCTCGACCGAGCGCTACGGCGCGCCGCAACCCGTCACGGGCGAAGACGTGGTGATGGGGAGTGACGAGGACGAGCTTCTGACCCTGACTTCGGTCCACCAGGCGAAGGGGCTCGAATGGCGCGCGGTCTTCATCATCTGGGCCGCGGACGGCAAGTTCCCGAGCCCGCGTTCCTTGCGCGACGCCGAAGGCGAAGAAGAAGAGCGCCGCCTCTGGTACGTCGCCCTGACGCGCGCGGGCGAGCAGCTCTACATCACTTACCCCCTGATGGTCACGGACTACAGCCGCCAGACGGTCGTCCAAAAACCCTCGCGCTTCGTCACCGAAGTCCCGCCGGAGCTTTACGACATCTGGACGCTCGAAGAGGAGGCGGCCGACGCGACGCTCGCGCCCGGCGAGGAGTCGCAGAAGTACATAAACTGATGGAGCCGCAGCACAGAATCGCAGAAGACGGGTCGCGGGCCGAGGAGCGCTCGCTCGCGGCCGAGGTGAAGCTCTATTACGATTTGGCACAAACGGCCGAGTCGCCGTCGCCCCTGCTCGTCGCGCTGCACGGGTACGGGGCGAACAAGCGGCAGATGATGCGCGAGGCGCGGCAGATGGCCCCGGAGAATTTCGCGGTCGCCTCGCTGCAAGGTTTTCATCAGCACATCAGGGAGCCGAAGGAGGCGGGCGGGCCGCTGCGCTACGGCTTCGGGTGGGTGACGAACTTTCGCCCCGAAGATTCAATTGCGTTGCACCACCGCGCGCTTCTCGGCCTCATCTCGTCGCTCGTCGATGAAGGTACTGCCGACGGGGCGCGCGTCTTTCTCGTGGGCTTCTCGCAGTCGTGCGCGCTCAACTACCGCTTCGCCTTCACGCACGCCGAACGCTTGCGCGGAGTGGTCGGCATCTGCGGCGGCGTGCCGGGCGACTGGGACGAGAGCGAGCTTTACAGGCGGACGGACGCCTCCGTGCTTCACCTCACGGGCGAGCGCGACGAGTTTTATCCGCCGCCGCGCGTCCGGCCTTACGCGGAGCAACTAGGCAGGCGCGCGGGCGACGTGGAGGTCAGGGCTTACGACGCGGGCCACGAGATTACTGAGCCGATGCGCGAGGACGTGCGCGCGTGGTTACGCAAACGCGCCGGCCAGGAAGCGTCCGGCCGTCGGGTGAGGGGATGACGAAGCGAGCCGGGATAAAAATGTTTCTGGGCCTGGCCCTCTCCCTCTGCCTCCTCCCCGCCTGCCGTCAAAGCGCCGACCGCACGGCGACCGAACCAAGTCCCGAACAAAGTCCAACCAGCATCGCGGACACTCGCGTGCGCCCTTTGCCCGCGGAAGCTCCGCCCGCTCTGCGGCAGGTCATAGAGGCGGGCTTGGAGCAGCCGAAATATACTTTCTACTACGACCCTGCTTACGTCAGGATTGATTACCCTGGCGGCGACGTGCCGTTGGAGCGAGGCGTCTGCACGGACGTTATTGTCCGCGCTTTCCGAAAGGCAGGCGTCGATTTACAGAGAAAGGTTCACGAGGACATGAAGCGCGCCTTCAGCGCCTACCCGACGAGGTGGGGCATGAAGCGGCCGGACTCGAACATAGACCACCGCCGCGTCCTTAACCTGCGGACCTACTTCGAGCGCAATGGGAAATCGCTGCCCGTCAGCCAGGACGCGGAAGATTACCTGCCCGGCGACCTCGTGACGTGGGACCTCGGCGGCGGCGTGGATCACATCGGCATGGTGACGAACGTCTGGTCGGACGCGGCCGGCCGCTACCTGATCGTGCACAACATAGGGCGCGGCGCGCGCGTCGAAAACGTCCTCTTCGCCTGGCGCGTCACGGGCCACTACCGTTACTTCTGACGCGCGATGCGGCCTCCGTCAGTACCGCCTGCCGCAGGCGGTACTGACATGATTCATAGTCAAGGTTGCCACCGCCAGTGGGCTGACAGTATATTCCTCGTCGTTCTTCCAGACATCGCAGGCGTGAAGTGAACTTATGAAGCGAACTCATCTTTCGGCCGTCGCGCTCGCCCTGTTGCTGTGCGCCGCGGCGGGCGCGCAAGGGAAGCGTGACGCGAAGGCGGAGGCGGCAATCCGCGGCGTTTTGGACGCGCAGGCGGCCGCCTGGAACCGCGGCGACATAGAAGGCTACATGGACGGCTACGCTCGCTCCGACGGCATCATCTTCGTCTCCGGCGACTCCGTGACGCGCGGGTGGCAGGCCACGCTCGACCGCTACAAGAAGGGCTACGACACGCGCGAGAAGATGGGGACGCTTGAGTTCTCGGACCTTGAGATTAAGGTGATGAGCAAGGACACGGCGGTCGCGCACGGGCGCTGGCAGTTGACGCGCGCCGCGGACAAGCCGCACGGCCGCTTCACGCTCATCCTGCGGCGCGCGGGCAAGAACTGGCGCATCGTGCACGACCACACCTCCTCGGCTTCCTAACAGACCGCGAATGCCTGAACGCCAACTCGCCGTCGTCAACTGCTCGCAACTCGTCACGCTCGCAAGCCCCTTTAAAGGCCCGCGCGCGGGCGCGGCGATGAGCCAGCTTTCCGTCATCGAGGACGGCGCGCTGCTCGTGCGCGGGGGCCGCGTCGAGAGGACCGGCACGCGGCGCGAGATTGAGCCGCGGGTGGAAGCGGACGCGGAGGTCTTTGACGCGGGCGGGCGCGTCTGCCTGCCGGGCTTCGTTGACGCGCACGCGCACCCGGTCTTCGCGGGCACGCGCGCCGACGAGTTCGAGGAGCGGGCTCGGGGGGCGACCTACCAGGAGATAGCCGCGCGCGGGGGCGGCATACGCTCGACCGTCAAAAAGACTCGCGCCGCCACGCTCGAAGAGTTGGTGTCGGCGGGACGCCGCTACGCCAGATGGTTTCTGCGCACGGGCACGACGACCGTCGAGGCGAAATCGGGTTACGGGCTGACGCTCGCAGACGAGCTGAAAATCCTGCGGGCCGTGAGGCAACTCAATGACGAGACGCCGCTGCGCTACGTCCCGACTTTTCTCGGCGCGCACGACGTGCCGGAGGAGTACCGCGCGCGGCGCGAGGATTACGTGCGGCTGGTCGCGGAAGAGATGCTGCCGCGCGTGGCCTCTGCCGGTCTCGCGGAGTTCTGCGACGTGTTCTGCGAGGAGCGCGTCTTCACCGTCGAAGAGTCGCGCCGCATCCTCGCGGCCGCGCGCGGAGTCGGCCTGGACTTGCGCTTGCACGCGGACCAACTGTCGCTCTCGGGCGGCGCTCTGCTCGCCGCCGAACTCTGTGCCAAAACCGCGGACCACCTTGAGCACACGGACGCCGCAGGCATCAGCGCCCTCAAACGGGCCGGCGTCCAGCCGGTTCTTCTGCCCGGCTCCGTCTACGCGCTCGGCTCAAGGCGATACCCCGCGGCGCGCGAGATGATTGACGCCGGGCTGGCCGTCGTGCTCGCCACTGACTTCAACCCGGGTTCGAGCCCGACGCCGTCCATGCCGATGGTGCTCTCGATAGCCGCGACGCACATGAAGATGACGCCGGCCGAGTGCGTCACGGCCGCGACCGTCAACGCCGCTCACAGTCTCAACCGGGGGGACGAGTTGGGCTCGCTCGAAGCGGGCAAGCTCGCCGACTTCTGCGTACACGACTGCGCGGACTACCGCGAGATATGTTACTTCTTCGGCGTCGAGCACGCGCACGCCGTCTTCGTCGAAGGACGGCGAGCCTTCCTGCGTTAATCAGCGCGACCCGAACCCGCCCTCATTTCAGCTTCAGGAATTCGATCACGCGCCTGAACGAGCAGTTGTTAGAGTCCGGGCACGGCCAGGCGCTCGCCTGCTGCCCGTCGCAGGGCCGCGACTTGTCCATCTGCTCGTTCATGTTCTCGCGCGCTTCTTTCGAGAGCAGGTAGCCCAGGGGCAGTTGGACGCCCTCCTGCCTGATCTCGAAGTGGGCCTCGCAGAATGAGAGCGCCGGTGGCGCGGCCGGCGGCGTCTGCCCGCCGGTCGTCGCCGCCGCCGGCTGCTTCGCCGCGCGGTCCCGCGCCTTCCGCGAGTCGTTATTGAGTTGTGCCAGTTCCGCCTCCATCTCCTGCACGGCCAGGGTGCCGCGCGCGGTCCCAGCGTTGACGACGGCGTAGACGGGCGACGTGATTTCGCCCAGCCCGTGCGAGTCGTAGCGCAGGTCGGCCGGCACATCCGTGCCGATGCGAATGACTATGACCTGGAAGTCGAAGCCCGCCGCGGCCGCCGCCTGCTCGAAGTCCAGGGCCGAGACCAGGTCGAGCACGGTGGCCGTGCCGGAATTCTCGAAATAGCCCCCGTCCACGACGGCGAAGAGGACGCGCGGCCAGAATTGCCAGTCCTCCTTCGACGCCATCACGCGCAGCGCCTCGAGGGCCTGGGGCGGGAGGCTGACGGCGAGCCCGGCCAGGAGCGACATGGCTATGCTGAAGCGGATGGCGAAGGCGACGCGGAAGAAGGCTTTGAACCAGTCGAGCACGCAGGTGGTAAGTTTCGAATTTGGCGGGCATCTGGGAGTCTCCTGCGCGTCAGGGCGGCGGGCCTCGGCGCGAGGCCGTGACTGAAGCGCTCGGGTCTTGTGGTCAGGGCCGCGAGGACGAAAGCGTGAGACTCAGGGCGGCGGTCTAATGAAGCGCGCCGCACAAACGACAGCGGAATTCGCCCCGCTTATATCGCCAACTTCGAGGAGATGTCAACGGAAAAGAGGACCACAGGATAGCGTGCAAAGAGAATGCTTGACGCACAAGTTATTGTCATTTATTATGCGGCCAACACTGGAAAGGAGGTGATCCTAAATTTATGAGTTCTAATCACAGTGAGGTGGCTGAGTCCTGAAGACCGGAGAAAGTCAGGATTTGTAGGAGTCCGGTCGTCTCGTTAGGCAGCGCCTGATATTTCGGGCATGAGGCCGACGTTACACAGGGCAATCCCAGCAGTTCACCGGAAAGGCCGCACGCGACGCGCTCGTGTGCGGCTTTTTCTCCTTGTCGGCTGCCGCGCATGAATGGTAACGTCGAATTGAAGGGGCGAGCCTGAACGCCTCGGCGCGTGCACCTCAGATTCAAAGGCGGAGCTGTTCCTCGCAGCTCTCGGGCCCATCACCGGAACCGAAGCGAAGACATGTGGGAATTCAACGTAGAGCGCCGGGTGGCCCCGCGCAAGAAAATCAAACTGGAGTTCAGGGTGCTGCTCGTCGCCACGAAGACGAGCGCCGCGGGCGAGGAGCAGATGCTCCCGCTGATAGGCTACACGCGCGACATCAGCGAGTCGGGGCTGGCGCTCCTGGTCTCGGCCAAGAGCATGAGCCTGCTCTATAACCTCGGCCACAACTACACGCTGCAACTCGTCCTGAATCTTCCCTCGGGCCCCGTCGAGCTGGAGGTCAGGCCGGCGCGCTACCAGCACATCAACGAAGGGACCTCCGGCTCGCGCATCCTCATCGGAGCGCAGATCACCAAAATCAGCGACGAAGACCGCGTCCGCTTCGCCGAGTATCTGGACTCGTTTCAATAAAAAAGCCGTAAAACGTGAATCGTGAATCGTGAATGGAAAAGCGTTCTCCGATTCACGATTCACGATTCACGTTTTACGGGCTTTTTGCCTTACTTGCTGAACTGTCGCTGCGCGAGCCTGGAAAGCAGTATGGTCATGGCCGCCGCGCCGAGCGATTTGACGAGTGTCGGGTGCTCGGCGTAGAAGTCGCTGATGCGGTCGATAATCGAGGGGTCTTCCTTCTGCGCCTTGTCGGCAATCTCCTGCACGGCCTCGGGCGGAATCTGTTGGGCCTGTTCGGGCGTCACCTCCTGCTGGCCGCCCTTGAAGATGTTGATGAGGTCGGAGAGTCCGCCGCCGCCGCCTCCTCCCAAAGCGCTTCCGCCTCCTCCTCCTCCGCCCGTGATGCGCGAGAGGATGGCGGGGCCTGCGTAGCGGAGCAGCATGTTGAGCAGTCCGGCCTGCTGCTGCGGGTTGGAGTTGTTGAAGAGGTTGGCGGTCATCTGGCCGAACTCGGGCGTCTCGTCCGCGCGGAAGGCCGCGGCCAATCCGTCTGCCAGCGCGGGCTGCGGCGCGTTCTGCGCGACCTGGTTGAAATCGTCGTCTACGGTGTCGGGAGCCTGGCCCGGCTGCGCGCCGTTGTACTGCTCAAGCAGCCCACTCAGGTCTTTCATCCAATCCATGTAAAGCCTCCTTCAGAGATCGTCTGTGTGATGCGCGCCGCCGGTGCCCTGAAGAGGCCACCATCTCGCGTGCGCGCCCGTTAAAGTCGGGGGGCTTACCGGGAAGAGAATTCGTCCCAGCTTACAGCACGAGTGCGCGCACGCGCTACGGCGTGGGCTTCGGAGTCGGAGTCGTCGTCGTCCGCTCCGCCTGGGGCACGCGCGATTGGTCCGGGGCGTCGGGCGAGATGTGCGCGTGAACCACCTTCCACTGCTTGCCTATGCGGCGGAAGACGAGCGTGGTGCGCCCGGTCGCTGTGCCGGGCGTGCCGTCGAAGGTTTGCGACTGCGTCCAGAGGAAGGCGACGACGGCCCCGTCGCGGCCCAGCATCTGGACGTGCACGTCGCGCACGTCGAGCGTCACGTCCTTCACCTTCGCGTACAGGCTCTCGCGGTTGCTGCGCATCTGCTCCCAGCCGCGCGTGACCGTGCCGTTGTTGTTGTAGATGACGAGCTGCGTCGAACTCCAGTAGCCGCCGTTGACCGCGGCGGCGTTCGCAGCCTTGATGCCCTCGGTGAGCGCGTTGAAGGCTTCGAGCACGTCTTTCGAGGACGGGTCGTCCTGGCCCGCGCCCTTGCGTCTTCCAGAAGCTCGCGGCGTAGGCGTCGCTTCTTCCTGCGGCGCGGCCGCTCCGTTGGCGTTAGCTTGCGCGGCCGTGGCGGTCCGCGCGCGCGTCGCCGTGGACGAGTTGGCGTTCTGCGCCAGCGTCGCGGGGGCGACCGCGCAGGTGAGCGCCAGGCAGAAGAAAAATCTTTTCAGCATCAATTAACTCCTCAGAAATTCGTAATCGTGGAGACTCACGGCGCGGCGTCGGCCCAGGGCAGCAGGCTTCGCAACCTCTGTACGGAGCGCTCGCGCCTGATCACGTCGAAGACATCGAACATGGAGGGGCCGACCGACTGGCCCGTGAGCATCGTGCGCGAGGCGTTGATTAAGAGTCCGGCCTTGACACCCGTCTCTTCGCTGAAGGCGCGCAAGGCGGCCTCGCTCGTCTCCGCGTTGAACGGCTCGACTGCTTCCAAACGGTCTGCGAGGGCGGGCAGTAGTTCTTTCAGGCGCGGCTCCTTCAGGAGGTTCTTCTTGACGGCGGCCTCGTCGAAATCGAAGTCGTCGCTAAAATATGCGCGCCCCTGCGTGGAGAAGTCCTTGAGCGTGAAGAAGCGCTGGCGGATTAAACGAACCGTCTTCTCGAACCACTCGCGCTCCTCCTCCTCGTACTCCTCGCGCCAGAGCTTGCCCGCGCGCAACTCCGCTTTGACCATCGGGAGCAGGTCTTCGAGCGACATCGCCGCGCGGATGTACTCGGCGTTCATCCACAGGGCCTTGTCGTCCGTCCAGCGCCTGGGGTTGTTCGCGTCGAAATTGAAAGTCGCTGGGCTGCGGTGAACGCCGTCGAGTGAGAAGTTGTCTACCAGCTCATTCAAAGTCATCAGCTCGCCGACGCGCGGGTCGACGGAGGCCTCCTGGCCGTCCGTCACCGGGTCGGCGGCGAGTTGAACGCCCGAGGGTGCCCAGCCGAGCAGGGCCAGGTAGTTGCTGAACGCGGCGGGAACAAAACCCGCGTCGCGGTAGGTGGTCAGCGAAACGATTTCGCCGTGAATCCTTTTCGACAACTTCTTCCCGCCGGGCGCGAGGATGAGCGGGAGGTGCGCGAAGCGCGGGATGTGTGCGCCCAGCGCCTCGTAGATAAGAATCTGCTTGTGCGTGTTGGTCAGGTGGTCCTGCCCGCGTATCACGTCCGTGATCTTCATCTCTATGTCGTCGCACACGACCGAGAGGTTGTAGAGCGGGTGCCCGTCCGAGCGCAGCAGCACGAGGTCTTCGATCTCCGAGTAGTCGCGCACCTGCTCGCCGTACACGGCGTCCTCGAAGCGGGAGCGGCCCTCGCGCTCGATCTTCAGCCGCACGGCGAAGGGCTCGCCCGCGGCGGCGCGCCGGTCCGACTCTTCCCGCGACAGGTCGCGGAACGGGTTGGCGCGGTGGTCCGTGCCCTCGGCCGCGGCGTGGCGCGCGCGCTCGGCGATCTCCTGTTTGACGTTGGCGTCGGCGCGCTCGGCCTTCGGCGTGAAATCCCTGTAAGCCTTGCCCTCCGCGACGAGCCGCATGGCGGCCGCGCGGTGCTTGTCGGCGTTGGCGGACTGGAAGACGACCTCCTCGTCGTAGTCCAGGCCGAGCCAGCGCAGGCCCTCGAAGATCGAGCGCGTGGACTCATCGGTCGAGCGTTGCAGGTCCGTGTCCTCTATGCGGAGCAGGAACTTGCCGCCGTTTTTGCGCGCGTAGAGCCAGTTGAAGAGCGCCGTGCGGGCCGCGCCGATATGAAGGTAGCCGGTCGGCGATGGTGCGAAGCGAACGCGAATCATAAGAAGAGTGACGAGTGACACGTGACGGGTGGCGGGCCGGGGTTACTCGCCCGCCGCCCTAAAACAGTAAAGAGTGACAATTGACGAGCCGGAAACAAGCTTTTGAAACTTGTCACTCGTCACTTGTCACTCGTCACTGCATTTCTAATGGCGGAGATGATAGGATTCGAACCTACGATGGGCTTTTGACCCATAACGGTTTAGCAAACCGCCGCCTTCAGCCACTCGGCCACATCTCCGCGAGCCCTCTCAGGCGAAGAAGTATTCTAATCCGCGGGCCGAGATTGTCAAGCCTTCGGCCCGCAGCCCTTTAGCCCGCGGAAAACATTCGAGACGTGCTTCGGGCCACGCGATGGTAGAATCCGAGACGCGCGAGCTTATTCCAAATTGATAGGAGATTCCCTCACATGCCGGATGCTCCGAACGCCCGCCCCGTCGTGATGGTGAGCAGCACCGCGCTCGACCTGCCCGCCCACCGCGAGGAAGTCCTGGACGCGTGCCTGCGCCAGAGCACCATCCCAAAGATGCAGGAGCACCTGCCCGCCAGCAGCTCCGACGCGGCGAGCGGCGCGGAGGCCATCCGCGTCTCGCTCGACATGGTGGACGAGGCGGACATCTACCTCGGCGTCTTCGCACACCGCTACGGCTACGTCCCCGTAGGGCACGACATCTCAATCACGGAGATGGAATACGACCGCGCCGTGGAGCGCGGCAAGACGCGTCTCATCTTCCTCATGCACGACGACCACGCGTTGCGCGCCTCGGACGTGGAGACGGGCGAGGGCGCGTTGAAATTAAAGAAGCTCAAAGAGCGACTGAAGCGCGAGAACGTCGTCAACTTCTTCGCCTCACCCGCAGACCTGCGCGCGCACGTCATCAACAGCCTGTCGAAGTACCGCGAGCAACAGGGCCAGCGCGCCGTCGAAGAATTTCATTACGTCAGCGACATTCCTCAGCCTCCCGAACCCTACATCGCCCACCCCTACACTCTGCTGCACGCCAAAGGACTCATTGGGCGGCAGGAGGAGCTTAATCTCTTGACGGACTGGGTGGCGAAACCGGGCGAGAAGATTTACCAGGCGCACGTCCTCAGCGTCGTCGCTCTCGGCGGCATGGGCAAGAGTGCGCTCGCCTGGAAATGGTTCAACGACATCGCGCCCCACGAGATGAAGCCGCTGCGGGGCCGCGTCTGGTGGAGCTTCTACGAATCCGACGCGCGCTACGAAAACTTCGTCGTCCGCACACTCGCCTACGTGACCGAACGTCCGCGCGAAGAAGTCCAGAAGCTTCCCCTTCCATACTGCGAAGAGCGACTTCTAGCCGCCCTGGACAACGAACCCGTCCTCGTGGTCCTCGACGGCCTCGAACGCCTCCTCATCGCCTACGCCCGCATGGACGCCGCCCGCCTCTCGGACGACGACTTTGACGAGACAACCGCAAACCGCGTCGCTGGCGCGCGCGGCCTCCCCGAAAGCGCTGCCCAGTCTTTCATGGGCCAGCGCAGCTTGCGCAAGACAGCAGACCCCCGCGTCGGCTCGTTCTTACGTAAACTCGCCACCCGCCGCGCCTCGCGCATCCTGATAACCACACGCCTCTACCCGCGCGAGCTACAGGACAAACACACCGACGAAGCCATCGCCGGCAGCTATCCATATTTTCTCCGCAAGCTCAGCGACGATGACGCCCTCAACCTTTGGCGTACCTTCGGCGTCGGCGGCTCGCGCGAAGAACTGCTCCCACTCTTCCACACCTTCGACAACCATGCGCTCCTCATCAAAGCCCTCGCCGGCGAAATCAAGCGCTACAAACGCGCCCCCGGAGACTTCAAAAAGTGGCGCGAGCATCACCCGAAATTCGACCCCTCGCGCTTCCCTGTCTTAAAAGAATTGCAGGCGCACGTCTTGGACTTCGCCCTGCGCGGCCTCGACGAAAGGGCGCGGCAGACGCTTCACACCATTGCGGCCTTCCGCATGCCCGCCGCCTACGAAACTCTCCTCGCCCTATTCGTCGGCGAAGGCAAGCTCTTCGTTAACGACAACGAACTGGACGCCACCCTCACCGAACTTGAAGACCGTGGCCTGCTCGGCTGGGACAAGCGCGCCAACCGCTACGACCTGCACCCGCTCGTGCGCGGCGTGGTGTGGGGCGGCCTGGGCGACGACACGCGGCGCGGCGTCTACACCGACCTACACGTGCACTTTGAAGCGTTGCCGCAGATTGACAATTACCTCAAAGTCAACAGCCTCGAAGACCTCACGCCCGCTATAGAGTTGTACAACACGCTAATCGGATTGGGACGTTACGATGATGCCGGAGGATTCTTCTACCGTCAGCTATACCAGGCCACGCTCTACCGCGCTCTACCGCCTAAGCGCTAACAGCCAGCAGGTCGAACTTATGGAGATGCTCTTTCCAGATGGATTAGATCAGTCGCCACGTTTAAGTAACCAGGGCGACCAAGCCTTCACACTCGGCACGCTGGCGTTAGGGTACCTATATAGTGGGCGGCCGGGCCGGGCGATTCCGCTGTTTATCCGGGCCAATACAATTGATTCGAAGAGAGAGCATCACGCCAGCCTCGGCGTTGGCTTGCAAAATTTGTCCAACGCGTTGTTAGTGTCGGGCGCGTTGCGAGAGTCCGAGTTCGCCTCTCGTCGCGCATTGTTCATCACACGCGAGCAGGGGGACCACTCTCGTGAACCGATCAGCCTATTCTTTATTGGATTGGCACTAGCGGCGCGAGGTATTGCTGACGAATCAGAGATTGCTCTACAGCGATCCTTGCGAATGTTCGTCGCACAATCTCATCACCAATTCGGAGGCGTGGTTAATTCTTTTCTCACGCAGAGGGCACTGTGGGTTGGCGACTTGGCTAGCGCACTACCGTTCGCCAACCGTGCGTGGGAACTGGCCCATGTTTTGAGTTACGAGGGTGATTTCATCCGCGCGGCGCGACTGCAGGGCGAGGTGGGGCTAGGATTGAATGATTTCACCACGGCCGACGAACGGCTGCACCATGCGCTCATGCGCGCGCGGATAGTTGAACGGGTCGAAGAAGAACTCCATTCGCTTGTTGCGTTGGCAGAGTTACGGCGTCGGCAAGGGTCGTCGAAAGCGGCGCGCGAATTTCTGGATGATGTCTGGGAGTCGGCCGAGCGCGGGCCCTACAAACTCATTCACGCAGATTCCTATAACGTTCTGGCGCAGATTGAGCGCGATGAGGGGAATGAGGTGAAGGCAACCGAGGCGGCAGTGAAGGCGTATCGGTTGGCGTGGTGCGACGGGCCGCCGTTCGCGTACCACTGGGGGCTGGAGAAGGCGAGGGAGCATTTGAGGGAGTTGGGGGCTGAGGAGCCAGAGATGTCATCTTTTGACGAATCGAAGTTCGAGCCGATGCCGGAAGTGGAGATTAATCCGGCGGACGAGTTCGGAGGGCAGGAAGGCTAAGTATTCTTTCGCTGGTCACGACAGAGCCAAGCTCGCGGGGCGGGGAGCGCCGCGGAGTTGGATGGGGGGCTGGGGGGCGCAGCAGACGCGGACGAGGCGCTGGCGGTCGCGTTGCATTTCGGGGTCTTCTTGGAGCCAGGTGCGGACTTCTTTGAAGATGCGGGCGGCGTGGGGGTCTGCGGGTTCGACGAGGCGGTAGTGCATCCATTTGCCTTCGCGGCGGGCGGAGACGACGCCGGCGCGGCGGAGGTAGGCTAGGTGGCGCGAGATTTTCGGCTGGTTGGTGTTGAGCACCGCGACGAAGAAGCAGACGCAGACCTCGTCGTCGCCCATCAGGTTGATTAGCCGCAGGCGCGTGCGGTCGGCCAGCGCCCGGAAGAACAATAGCTCGTCGTCGAAACTCCTCTTTCCGCTCATGCGGAGATTTTAGCACACCCGGAACAAATACGTCTTGACAGATGTGTTGGGCGGGTGTATGCTCCGCACATATTCGCACAGGCGAATATGAAATCGGATGGTGATTGAAGGAGATGACGGAGATGCTGAAGACGGAAGCGAAGACGGTGCGGGCGCTCAAGGCGCACCTGGCGATTAACGTGAAGGACGTGGAAGAGAGCATAGGGTTTTACACAAAACTGTTCGGCATCGAGCCGAGCAAGGTGCGCAGAGGGTATGCGAAATTCAACGTCGAGAACCCGCCGCTCAACTTCACGCTGAACCAGGTAGCGTTCGGTGAGCGCGGCGCTCTCTCGCACCTGGGGATTCAGGTGGCCTCGACGGACGATGTCCTGGCGACGCGCGAGCGCTGGGTCGAGTCGGGCCTGGTGACGCGCGACGAGATGCAGACCGACTGCTGCTACGCGCTTCAGGACAAGGCTTGGGTGCGCGACCCTGACGGCAACGAGTGGGAGGTCTTCGTCGTGCTCGAAGACAACCTGGCCGAGACGACTGCGACGGCCGACTGTTGCGCGACGGACGCCGAAGGCCAGACGGTCTGTGCCACTACGGGCGAGGTTGTTTCCGCGACCGCCGGCGCGGCCTCCTGCTGCGGGATAGAGACGACAGAGGCGGCGACTACGCAGGCGGCGGCTTCCTGCTGCGCCCCTGCGTCTCCCGTGGCGCTCTCGCGCTGAGGCCGAGGGGAAAGTATGTTACTGCCTAAGAGACAGAAGCGTGCTTACGCGGAGTTCTACCGCTCGGCGTGCCACAACGAGACACTGGACCCTCGGACGACGCTGATGATTCACCTGGCTTCGGCGCTTGCCCTCGGCTGCTACCCCTGAATGGAGCATTACCTTGGCGTCGCCAGGGAAGAGGGGGTCACGGACGACGAGATAGGGGCCGTCCAGTCAATCGTGATGGCTGTCTCCGCGGGCAGGGTCGAGGCGCAGTTCCGCGAGGCGCGCACGAGGGGCTGTGCCAATTCCGGCGGTAAGGAAGAGGGCACACGCGAATAAAAAAGGTCGTGAATCGTGAATCGAAAAACCGTTCTTCGATTCACGATTCACGATTCGAGGAGGGCTTTATGAAGGAAGCGCAGACAGCGTTACCAAGTCTCCCGAAGGCGCACGTCGCGATCAACGTGCGCAGCGTCGAGCGGAGCGTAGAGTTCTACAGAAGGATGCTGGGGCTTGAGCCGTCGAAACATCGCACGGGTTATGCGAAGTTCGACGTGCAGAGCCCGCCGCTCAACCTGACCCTTAACGAGAGGCCGTTCACGGACAGCGGAGCCCTCTTCCACATGGGGATTCAGGTGGCCTCGACCGACGACGTGCTGAAGACGCGCGAGAGGTGGGCGGCCGAAGGGCTGGAGACGCGCGACGAGATGGGGATCGTCTGCGGCTACGCGCTACAGGACAAGACTTGGGTCACAGACCCCGACGGGAATCAGTGGGAGGTGTTCGTCGTCCACAAGGACAATCTTCCTACGTACTACGCCGAAGGCGACTCGTGCGGTGCCGAATCTCCTGCTTCCTGCTCGGCCGAGGCCGTGAGCGAAGCGTCTTCCTGCGGCTGCGCGGTCACGTCGGACTATGCCCCACAGTCGTAAAGAGCAGGCGACCCTGGCGCGTAGGGTGGCAGCCGAGGCGGTCGGCACGGCCATGCTTTTGGCGGCGGTCGTCGGCTCCGGCATCATGGGGGAGCGGCTGGCGGGCGGCAACGCGGCAGTGGCTTTACTCGCCAACACGATTGCCACGGGCGCGGCACTCGTCGCGCTGATTCTCACCTTCGGGCCGATTTCGGGCGCGCACTTCAACCCCGCCGTCACGCTCTGCGACGCCACGCAGGGGGGAATCGTTTGGCGCGAAGTGCCGGCTTACGTCGCGGCACAAGTGGCCGGGGCGCTCATTGGCGTGGCCTGTGCCAACGTCATGTTCGGGCTGCCGGTCTTCTTTGCGTCCAAGCATGTGCGAGCCGGCGGGGCGCAGTTGTTCAGCGAGGCGGTCGCCACGTTCGGTTTGCTCGCAGTCATCTGGGGCTGCTCGCGGCGCGAGCGCGCGAGCGTCGTCGTGCCGTTCGCCGTCGCGGCTTACATCACGGCGGCTTACTGGTTCACGGCGTCGACCTCTTTCGCCAACCCCGCCGTCACGCTCGCGCGCTCCGCGAGCGACACTTTCTCGGGGATACGCCCCGCGGACGTGCCCGGCTTCGTCGCCGCGCAAATCATAGGCGCTGCCGCCGCGACCGCGCTCTTTCGCTGGCTCGTCCCCTCGCTGCCGAAGGACGCCGAACGAGTCGCCGTGCCGCACGGCGGAAAGGAATGAATGATGGGTGATAAAAAGCGCGTGCTGATTCTCTGCACGGGAAATTCCGCGCGCAGCCAGATGGCCGAGGGGCTGCTGCGCCACATGGCAGGCGACCGTACGGAGGTCTTCAGCGCGGGCGTGGAGCAGAGCTTCGTCAGGCCGCAGGCCATAGAGGCCATGCGCGAGCGCGGGATTGACATCACTGACCAGCGCTCGAAATCCGTCGACGAGTTCGCGGGCCAAGAGTTCGACTACGTCATCACAGTCTGCGACAACGCGCGCGAGCGCTGCCCCGTCTTCCCCTCCGGGACCGAGCGCATACACTGGAGCTTTGACGACCCCGCGAAAGCGGAAGGGGACGAGGAGGCTGTCCTCGCGGTCTTCCGCCGCGTCCGCGACGAGATAGAGGGCCGCTTACGAGAATTCAATAAGGCAGTGACGGGTGACGATTGAAAAGTTAAAGCCCCTGCTTTCTTTTTCTCGTCACCTGTCACTCGTCACCAGTCACGGCTTTATTCTTATATTTTCGGTACAGCCCCTCGATCATGACGGCCACGTCGTGCTTGGCGCTCTCTGGGAGCTCGCGGAAGTGGTTGAGGAGGCGCTGGTCTATGGCGTTGGCGATCAGGTCGGGCGGGGCGTAGCCCGCGGCCAGGCGCGCCTCGCTCACGGGCACGCCGAGCGCTTCGGCAAACGCGTCGACCTTCTCCAGTTTGGGCCGCACGGGCTGCCCCGTCACGGGCTGCCTCTCGTTGCGCTCCAGCGCGCTGACGTAGCTCTTGGAGATCGAGACCCTGCGCGCCAACTCACGCTGCGTGAGCCCCGCCGCCCTTCTTTTTTGAATCAGCCAGTGACCGAAATCGCGTTGCATAACAAAAATTGTCCGAATCCCGAACCGGCGCGGGTCCGGCGTCTCCCTGAAGGATGTCTGGAGTAAGCGTATGAATGAAGGGGACGTCTCCCGTGTGCCGCGCCCGCCTTGCAAACTTTTTTGCGAGGCCGCATTCCCGCCCGTACAGACAGTGCCCTTAAGTGAACGAAAAATACAGCGCGAAAGTTAGATGAAAGCGTCCGGCATAGGTTGTATCCAGGTCACTCGCGCCGCCCGCGGCGGAGGATTTGCGTGTTTCGACACGTTTTCGTATAAACTTTATTCTTTCGGAAGGCGGGGCCGTCTGCTACTCTACGCGCGCAAAGTTTCCGGCGTCAGAGTTTTCCATCACACGAAGATCGTCGAACGCTTCCTAGAGGAGGGTCGCGCGTATGCGCTTCAGCGGCGGGAGGCTGTGCAAGCCTTCGACCGGGTTCTTATTCCTGACGTTTCTGCTCACTTCGGCGAGGGCCGCGGGGCAGGCCACGCCCTACTACCAGCCACACTTCCCGCCCGAAGAGTTCAGGGCTCGCTGGCAAAAGCTCTTCGACGTGATTGGCACAAATTCGGTCGCGCTCGTGCAGGGAGGCCCGAAGGCCAGGGGCTACACCATGCCGCGCCAGACGAACGAGTTTTACTACCTTTCGGGGATAGAGACGCCGCACTCCTACCTCCTCTTCGACGGCCGCACGCGCAAGGTCACGCTCTTTCTGCCCCCGCGCGACGAGCGCCTGGAGCGCAGCGAGGGGAGAATCCTCTCGGCCGACGACGCGGACGCCGTCAAAAGGCTGACGGGCGTGGACGAAGTCCTGAGCACGCAGGCCATGAACGAAGCCTGGATGCGCGAGGTCTTGAAGGGCACGCCGCCGCCCGCCCTCTACACCCCCTTCGCCCCCGCCGAAGGCTCGGCCGAGCAGCGCTACGAGGCGCAGAGCTACGACGCCAGCATCGCGCTCGACTACTGGGACGGGCGCGTCTCGCGCGAGGCCAATTTCATACAACTCTTGAGGACGCGCTTTCCCCGAGCCGAGGTCCGCGACCTGACTCCCGCCCTGGACTCCCTGCGAGCCGTCAAGAGCCCGCGCGAGGTCGCGCTCATACGCCGCGCCTCAGTGCTCTCCGGCCTGGGGCTCCTCGAAGCCATGAAGAGCACGAAGCCCGGCGCTTACGAGTACCAGTTGGACGCCGCCGCGCGCTTCGTCTTTCTGGCCCACGGCGCGCGGCTCGAAGGCTACCGCTCGATCACTGCCTCCGGCACGCAGAACATCTGGAACGCGCACTACTACCGCAACCTCGATCAACTGAAGGCGGGCGACCTCGTCCTGATGGACTTCGCGCCGGACTACAACTACTACACTTCGGATGTGGCGCGGATGTGGCCCGTCAACGGGAAGTTCGCCCCCGCGCAGAGGGAGCTGCTCCAGTTCGTGCTCGAATACCGCAACGCCGTCATGAAGCGCATCCGGCCGGGCGTGACCGCGAAGGCGATTCAGGAGGAGGCCGCAGTCGCGATGGAGGAAGTGTTCCGCCGCACTAAATTCTCGAAACCCGTCTACGAGCAGGCGGCGCGCAAACTGGTGGAGACAGGCGGCGGCGTCTTCTCGCACCCGGTCGGGCTGGCCGTGCACGACGACGGCGGCTACAAGGACGGCCCGCTGAAGCCCGGCCACGTCTTCTCCGTCGACCCGCAGCTCTGGGTCCCGGAGGAGAACCTTTACATGCGCTACGAGGACGTGATCGTCATCACCGACGGCGGCTACGAGAATTTCACGGACTTCCTGCCGACGGAGCTGGACGAGATCGAAAAGCTCGTCGGCCGCGGCGGCGTCCTGCAACACCTTCCGCCCCTCCCGGGCGGGAAATAGCGCGGACACGTAACCACCCTCACTTGTTAGTCTCAGGAGTCCAAGAGTCCCGCCAGGGGCGGCGTGAAAATAGCCCGGCACTGAAGTGCCGGGCTATTTTCACGCCGCCCCTGGCGGGGCTGAAAACTATATTGACTCGCAACGCTGCGCGGGTGTATAAATCACTTTACAAGGCAAAGTACTTGCGGGGCGGTGAGCGCCTGCGGGTGCACACTGGAAGGAAGGGCGGAGAGCGTCGCGTGTCGGAATTGTTAATCTTTCGTGAGATGGCAAAACCGTTCGGCCCGCGCTACAATATTTGACGAAATGAAACTCCTACAAGCCATCGACTCGCCGGCGGATTTGCGACGCCTCGCGCCCCAGCAACTGCAAACGGTCGCGGACGAGATTCGTCAGTACATCCTGGAGACCATGTCGCGCATCGGCGGCCACACGGGCGCGAGCCTCGGCGCAGTCGAGTTGGCCGTCGCCCTGCACTACGCCTTCGACACGCCGCGCGACCGCATCGTCTGGGACGTGGGCCACCAGGCGTACGCGCACAAAATCCTGACGGGCCGCCGCGACCCGTTGCCGACGCTCAAGCAGTACGGGGGCTTGAGCGGGTTCCTGCGGCGCGACGAGTCGGAGTACGACACGTTCGGCGCGGGGCACGCCTCGACTTCCATCTCGGCCGCCCTGGGCATGGCGGTGGCGCGCGACTGCAAAGGCGAGAAGCACCACGTCTGCGCCGTCATCGGCGACGCGTCTCTGGCGGGCGGGATGGCTATGGAGGCGATCAACCAGGCGGGCCACTTGAAGACGCGCCTGATCGTTCTGCTGAACGACAACGAGATGTCCATCGCGCCCGCGGTCGGCGCGCTCACGGGCTACCTCAACCGATTACGCGAGGCGCAAGGGTATCACCGCTTCAAGGACGAAGTCGGCGAGACCTTGCTCTCCATCCCGGCGCTCGGCGCGCGGCTTCATCAGGCGGCCAAGACGGTCAAGGACGCGCTCGCCGCGGCGGTGCTGCCGGGCGCGCTGACGAGCGAGTTGGGCTTCAAGTACATAGGCTACGTCGACGGGCACAACCCGCGCGCGCTGGTCGCGGCCCTGCGCGAGGCGCAGCAGGTCAAGGACGCCCCCGTCATCGTCCACGCGCTCACGACCAAGGGCAAAGGCTACCCGGCCTCCGAGAAGAATTACTACGCGTGGCACGCCACCGGCCCCTTCGATTTGAAGACCGGCAAGCCCGTCAAGTCTTCGTCCAAAGCCCCGACCTACACGTCCGTCTTCGGCAAGACCATGTGCGAGCTGATGGAGAAGGACGAAAGGATCGTCGCGCTGACGGCGGCGATGCCCGACGGGACGGGCGTGGACATAATTCTGGAAAAATTCCCCGAGCGCGCCTTCGACGTAGGCATCGCCGAGCAGCACGCCGTCACCTTCTCCGGCGGCCTGGCCTGCGAGGGCCTGAAGCCCGTGGCCGCCATCTACTCGACCTTCCTGCAACGCGGCTTCGACCAGGTGATACACGACATCTGCATACAGGACCTCGACGTGACTTTCGCGCTCGACCGCGGCGGCATCGCCGGCCCGGACGGGCCCACGCACCACGGGCTGCTCGACATCGCGTACCTGAGGCCGATGCCGAACATGGTCGTGATGGCACCGAAGGACGAGGGCGAGCTGCGCGACATGATGCTGACGGCGATAGAGCACAAGGGGCCTGCGGCCCTGCGCTACCCGCGCGGCAACGGCGTCGGTGCGGACATCACGCGCGAGCCGCAGCTACTGGAAATCGGCAAGGGCGAAATCCTGCGCGACGCGGGCGGCGACGTGGCGATTGTCGCTTACGGCTCGATGGCTCACCCGTCTCTGGCGGCGGCCGAGAACCTAATGAAGGACGGCATCGAGACGACGGTCGTCAACGCGCGCTTCGTCAAGCCGCTAGACTCCGGGCTCCTGCTCGCGCTGGCGCGCACCAAGCGCCTGATAGTCACCGTGGAGGAAGCGTATCTCGCGGGCGGCTTCGGCTCCGCCGTGATGGAACTCCTGGAAGAGAACGGCCTCCTGGATCAGGTCCGCGTCGTGCGCATGGGCATCCCCGACCGCCTCGTCACGCACGGCGACGCCAAACTCCTCCTCGCCAAATACGGCCTGGACGCCGACGGCATCTACACGCGCGTCAAAGAGAGCGTCGAAGTCCTCGAAGACCGCCGCGCCAAAAGACAAAAAGTCAGCAGCTGAAAAGCAGCGGGCAGCGGGCAGCAGGCAGTGGGCAGTAAAAGCAACTTGTCTTAACTGCTTACTGCCTGCTGCCCGCTGCCCACTGCTTTTTCGTACAGTCGGTGGACGTAATCGGGCCCGGCGGCATCTAAAGTGCCGGGGCGGGGGCCGTTTTTCAACAGTTAGGCCCGGAATGGATGCGCCCCGCCGCGTGGCCTCGATTTTGCAGCCCTGAGTTGGCCCGAAACGGGTTACAATCCGAACGTCGGCGGAGACGGGCTCCGCCCCCGAAGTGAGATGTCAGAGAGAAGAAAAATAATTATTTCGACCGGGGCCGACCGCGACAGGCCGCTTTCGACCCCGCACTTCGACGCCGAGGCGACGATGACGGCGCGGCCCGTCGTCCCGCTCTCGGGCGAGGAAGCCTACGGCGCGCGTCAAGCCGGTTACGCTGGCACTGCGTCAGCGCCTTTTTGGAAGCGCCCGGCGGCTCTCCTCCTGGTCGTCCTGGTCGCCGCCGGCCTGGGCGTCGCGGCGGGAATCGGCATAGGCGTTTACAGGAGTCGCAACGCGGCCCAAGCGCCCGCCACGCCCGCGCAGCCCGTCGAGAACACGGCGCAGACGGTCGAACCGACGCCCACGCCCCAGGCTCGCGTCGCCGTCCCGCCGCCCGCGGAAGAAGAGCCCGCCGTCGAGCCGGACGAAGAAGAGGACCGCGAGCCGCCGGAGGTTGAGGAGCGCGAGGGGCGTTCTGCCCGCGACGAGCGTAGGGAACGCGGCGAGGTGAAGCCGCCCGCGGTCCCCGAAAAAAGACGTGACGACGCGGCCGAAGACGAAGAGGAAGCCGAGCAGGCCCGCGATGAAGAGAGGCGCGCAGAGCGACAGCGCCGCCGCGAGGAGCGCAGGGAGCGCCGCCGCCGCGAGCGCGGGGACGACGAGGTCAGCATCCCGCGCCAGATCGAGCGCGCCGGGAGAGAACTCGACCGCATCCGCGACATCTTCGAGGGCAGACAACCGTAAAGTAAGGTAAAAGTAAAAAGGCAAAAGGGAAGACGAGAGCAAAGCTCTTTGTCTTCCCTTTTACTTTTACCTTCTGCCTTCGTAAAGACGACGGGCGTGGCTTTCGTCTTTACTTTTCCCCTTTCCCTTTTTACTTTTGCCTTATGCGTCGCGAGCGGATTGACAAACTTCTCGTCGAGCGCGGGCTGGCCGCGTCGCGCACGAGGGCGCAGGCGCTCGTCATGGCGGGCGTGGTGCTCGTCGGCGAGCAGCGCGTCCTGAAGCCTTCGGAGGTGTTCGCGGTCGACGCGCCCGTGCGCGTCAAGGGCGCGGAGGACCCGGCGGCGCGGTACGTGGGGCGCGGCGGGTTGAAGATGGAGGCGGCGCTCAAGGAATTTTCGCTCGACGTGACGGGGCTCCTCTGCCTGGACGTCGGCGCTTCGACCGGCGGCTTCACGGACTGCCTCTTGCAGCACGGCGCGCGGCGCGTCGTGGCCGTCGACGTGGGCCACAACCAGATTGACTGGCGTTTGAGGTCGGACCCGCGCGTGGAGGTGCGCGAGGGCGTCAACGCGCGCTACCTGAAGCCTGAGGACTTCGATGAAAGGTTCGACCTGGCCGTGATGGACGTGTCTTTCATCTCGGCGACGAAAGTGATGCCGGCAATCGTGCCGCTGTTGACTGAGACGGGCCGCCTCGTTACGCTCGTCAAGCCGCAGTTCGAAGTCGGGCGCGGGGAGGTCGGCCGCGGCGGCATCGTCACGGACCCCGCGAAGCATGCGCGCGTCGTCGCGGAGGTGAACGGCGCGGCCGAAGAACTCGGCCTGAAGGCGCGCGGCGTGATCGAGTCGCCCGTGCGCGGCGCGGACGGCAACCTTGAATTCCTTGCGCTCTACGAGCGCGCCGAGAAGAGATGAGCCGGAAACAATCCGAGCGAGACGCGCTGGCACAGTTGCAGCGCGTCAAGTCGGCCTACCAGAGTTTCATCAAACTGAACTACGAGCACGCGGCCGAGGACTGCCGCACGTGCCCTACGCGCGGCGTCTGCTGCACGGACGCGCACTTCGTCAACGTGCACGTCACGCGCCTCGAAGCCGTGGCGATTCGCGAGACGCTCAGGCGCACGCCGCGCCTGACGGACGAGGGCAGGCGGGCGGTCTACGAGCGCGCGCGCCGCGCGGTCGAGCGCTACCGGTTGCGCGCCTCGGGCGACACGTTCGCGCAGACCTACTCCTGCCCGCTCTACGACGCGAAACTCGGCTGCCTCGTCCACGCGCGGGCCAAGCCTGCCCCGTGCATCCAGCACGCCTGCTACGAAAACTGGGAGGACTTGCCGCCCGCGGGCTTGCAGGCGCGCACGGAGCACCGCGTCGAGCAGTTGAACGACGAAGTCTACGGCGCGGCCTGGGCGTGGCTCCCGCTCCCGCTCTGGCTCTCGCTCGTTGACCCCGAATCGGACGGCGCGGAACTGAACCGGCTGGCCCGCGAATGGGGCGAGAAGACGGGCCGCCCGGCGAATCAATCACAACAGCTTCGGCGGGCCGCCGCGCGCAAGGTGCGCGCGAGCCTGCCCGTCATAAACAACACGGTCACCAGATGAGTTCACCAAGCTTGCGCCCGACTGTTCCCGAAGACGTGCCGGGCATCCTGGCGCTGATCGGCGAGATTTACGTGGAATACGACTGCGTGCTGGACGCGGAGGGCGAGGAGCGCCACCTGCTTGAGCCTGGGCCGTACTTTCGGGCGCACGGCGGCGAGTTCTGGGTGGTCGAAGAGGCCGGGCGCGTGCGCGCGACCGTCGCCGTCATGCTGCACGAGGACGCGGGCGAGCTGAAATCGCTCTACGTGCACCCTTCCCTGCGGCAGCAGGGCTGGGGCCGCAGGCTGACGGAGCTGGCGATTGATTTCGCGCGCTCGCACCACCGCCCGCGCATGATTCTCTGGAGCGACACGCGTTTTACGAAGGCCCACCGTCTCTACCGCGCGCTGGGTTTCCGGGAAACTGGCACACGCGAGCTGCACGACTCGAACAACACGGTCGAGTACGGCTTCGAAAAATCGCTTGACTGAAAAATTTTTTCCGCAAGTTTTTTTCCGCGCGCAAGAAAATTTTCTGCGGAAAAAATTTTCTTGCGCCCCGGTTTTCATACACGATTTTCTTCGCCGCCTCCGCGCCCCTCTGCTTTTGCTGAGGGTTTTTAAGGCCCTGAGTTTTCCACAGAGTTTTCCACAGCCGCGCCTTTCTGTTCTTAAAGTATTTTCTGCTTGACTTGTCCGAGAGGTGCGCGTATAAACCACACCCTCGTCGCGGTGCTCACGGGCGTCGTGACCAGCGAGAGGAGAGGCAGACGATGCGGTGACGCGTCGTTTGAGAGTGGCGACAGGCGGCTGTCGCGGCTATTAACGCCTCACGCTGAAGCCGAAAGGCTTGGGCTCAGGAGAGGGTCGCAAGGCTCTTTTCGGGCGACGCGGATAAAAACGCTGTCGCGCTTTGAGGGAATGATCAACCTCAGGGTAGCCAAAGTCGCTCGGGTCTTCGGACTCGGGCCTCGTTGCCGGTGACGTAACCCGGCGGTGGAGGTAAAGCCACCACAACAAAAACCAAATGGCACCGCGTTCCTTCGGGGACGCGAGATTTGAGGAAACTTAATTCGTGTGCCGACCGGGGATTAGGCTGACCGCCAGCCAATAGCCGGAATATAAATCGGCGACAACTTGCGTGTACATGCGTTGTCGCCAAAATTTATCCCCCTGGATTGCTTCGGCAGTCTTTCGGGATCAAAGGTTGCGCCGCTTTCGATTCGTCGGAGGCGGCGCGATCTTTTTGTGCCGATTTTAAGCACGGGCCGAACGCCCGAACGCCCCCGCCTATTTCTGCCGCCTCCACGAAGGCGGTTCGGCAATCGTGTTCTGAAAAGAGGCTATCTCCCAGCGCCCGGCCTCCTTCGTCATCACCAGCGTGATCACCGACGTGTACTCGTGCGTGGCCTCGCCCCGGCGCAACTTGTTCGTGTTGTCCAGCTGGACGAGCGCAACGTCCGGGCGCAGGAACCGGAGCTGCTTGACTTTCAGCGCGATGGTCGAGTCCTTGAAGTCGCCACGAAACATGCCCCAGTGAACCTTCTCTATAACGTCGCGCCCTCTCACCACGAAGCCGCCGATGGCGACACCGTCCGCGTCTCCGGCGTACGGCTCGGCGAAGAGTGTGCCATTTTTGGTGTTCCACCCTTCCTCCATCTTTCTGACATTCTCGCTGATGGCGGCCTCGTCCTGAGGCTGCGGGGCGGACTTCTGAGGCCCTTGGGCCGCGGCCGTGATCGAGCAGGCGGCGACGACAGTAAGGGCGAAGAGGGGCCGGACGCAGTTGCTAAGTCTGAGCATTCTCATCCCTCCGATGTAGTATCGAATTACGCGCCCGCCAGAGGGGGCGGCACGTCTGCGTATTCTAACGCGGATTCACACCGCGGTGACGCACTAAATAGAGTCTCGCCACGCGGGCGAAGTGACGCGGCGTTGCCTTGTCAAAATCGAGTCACCCGACGGACCCCTCATCTTCGGTCCTCGTTGACACTCAAAACCACGCGCGGGTATCATCCGAGCCGTCTCTTAATAAGTAACTAAAAGCAATCAGCAGAGTCCGCCCGAGTTTTGGCGAGCACGCTTCCGCGCTTTCCTTTCGGGGGCGGGCCGAGTCGGATCAAAGGTTGATTGATGGCTCAGGAATCCATCCGCCGCGTCGGCGTCGTCGTCAAACCGAACCACCCGGAGGCGCTGAAGACCGCCTGCCGGCTGCTCGAATGGCTCGACGCGCGCGGCATCAGGCTCGTCGGGACGACCGACCTCGACCGCGGGCGGATAGAGGCCGAGACCCACTGCGCGCTTCAAATCGTCCCGCACGAGAGGCTGGCCGCGAGCGTCGACCTCATCGTCGTCCTCGGCGGCGACGGGACGATGATCGCCACCTCGCGCATGATGGGCGACTACGACGTGCCCGTGCTCGGCATCAACTACGGGACGCTCGGCTACCTGGCGGAGTTCCGCGTCGAGGAAATGACCCCGGCGCTCGAATACGTGCTCGCCGGCGATTACCGCATAGACACGCGCGTGCGCCTCGCCGTAGACCTCTACCGCGGCGACGAGATGCTGATGCACAACCGCGCGCTCAACGACGTGGTCATCAACAAGTCTGCGCTGGCGCGCATCATCGAGATCGAGGCGCGCATGAACGGGATGCTGATCAGCGGCTTCCGCGCCGACGGCCTGATCGTCTCCACGCCGACGGGCTCGACCGCCTACAACCTTTCGGCCGGCGGCCCAGTCGTCTACCCCTCTATGAACGCGCTCGTCATCACGCCCATCTGCCCGTTCACGCTCTCGGACCGCCCCATCGTCGTCCCGGACGACTGCCTCATCGAGCTGCGCCTGCGCACGCCGGACGAGGAAGTGGTCTTGACCCTCGACGGCCAGTTCGGCCTGCCGATAGATGTCACAGACCGCATACTGATTCGCAAGAGCCTGACGACCTTCAAGATCGTGCAGCCCAAGAACAGGAACTACTTCGAAGTGCTGCGCGAGAAACTGCGCTGGGGAAAATAACGAAATGATGAATGAGGGATGATGAATGAAAAGCTTTGTCTTTAATTCATCATTCATCATTTGGAGAAGCAATGGCTGACGAAGACGGCAAGAAGCGTAAGAAGTCGGAGATAGCTACCGACGCTTTCGAGCGCGAGGTGACGACCGACCTGGACGAGGAGACGCCGGACAGGCCGAAGGGGATGCCGCTGCACACGCGCATCCTCATAGGGCTCGCGGTCGGCGTCGTCGCCGGCATCACGGTCAACGCGCTCTACGGCGGCGAGCACCCGCGCGTGACGTGGGTCGTGACGAACATCACGGAGCCCGTGGGCCAACTCTTCCTGCGGCTGCTCCTGATGATAGTCGTGCCGCTCGTCTTCTCTTCGCTGGTCGTGGGCGTCGCGGGCATCGGCGACATACGCAAGCTCGGCCGCATCGGCCTCAAGTCTTTCGCCTATTGCCTCATCATCTCAGCGATCTCCGTCGTCATCGGCCTGACGCTCGCCAACACCATCAAGCCGGGCACGCGCGTTGACGCCGAGACGAAGGTGAAACTGGAACAGCGCTACGCGGCCGACGCCAAAAAGCGCGTCGAGGATCAGACGACGCAGAGCGCGACCAACAAGGACTCCGCGGCGCTCCAGGTCGTCAAGACCGCAGTGCCTTCGAACCCCCTGGCCTCGGTCGCCGGCATCACCGAGGGGAAGCCTTCGTCGGCCGACACGCCGAACATGCTCCACCTCATGTTCTTCGCGCTCGTCATCGGCGTCGCCATCACGCTCCTCCCCTTCAAGACGACCGCGCCACTGCTCTCGGGCTTGCAGGCGCTCTACGAGATCACGGCGAAGATAATCGAGATCATCATGAAGTTCGCGCCCTACGCCGTGGCGTGCCTGCTCTTCAACAACACGGCGCGTTTCGGGCTCGACCTGCTTCAGGCGCTCGGCCTCTTCATAGTCACGGTGCTCGCGGGCCTCCTCATACACATGGTCGGCGTCTACTCGCTCTCCATCTATTTCCTGTCGCGCATCAACCCGCTGGAGTTCTTCCGCCGCATCAAGACCGTCATCCTGACGGCCTTCTCGACCTCCTCGTCCAACGCGACGCTCCCGACGGCGCTGCGCGTCTCCGAAGAGAACCTCGGCGTGCCGCAGGAGATCAACAGCTTCGTGCTGACGGTCGGCGCGACGGCCAACCAGAACGGGACCGCTTTGTACGAGGGCGTGACCGTCCTCTTTCTGGCACAGCTCGCGGGCGTCGATTTGTCTCTGGGTCAGCAGTTGATGGTCGTCTACCTGGCGATCCTCGGCGGCATAGGGACGGCGGGCGTGCCGTCGGGCTCGATTCCTTTCATCATCGGCGTGCTGGCGACCATCAACGTCAACCCCGCGCTCATCGCCATCATCCTCGGCGTGGACAGAATCCTGGACATGTGCCGCACGACGCTGAACGTCGTCGGGGACATCACGGCGGCGACCTTCGTCGCGCGCTCCGAAGGGTACAAGCTGCTGACGCACCACGAGCCCGCGATTGTCCACGCCGCCGCGTCGCACCCGGCCGCGGCCGAACGCGGGGCGGAATGAAATCGTGCCCGCGCGGCGCGGCGAGTGTATGAGAATGAGTCTTCAGAAGACGGTTCGTTTGGCCTGAGCGGACCTTCAAGCGGGCGCGCGGCCGCGGGAAAAGCTGCGCGCTTTCAAGTTTCCCGGCGCTCCGGCGCAAGCGGAACGACAAGTGCATGAGGACTGTCTTCTCTTGCGTTGCACGTTGAAGTTTTGTTCGGCCGCGCTGCCCCTCGCTTCTTTCATGCGGCTTTGAGCCTCGCGTGGGTTTAGAAATCGCACATTGATGTGAGGTGAGAGCGAAATGATTTTCCCGATTGGCGACGACAACTCCGACCGCACGACAACCCCTATACTCAATTACCTGCTGATTGCCATCAACATCCTGGTCTTCGTCCTCTTGCAGAGGGGCGGCACGAACGACCAATTCACCTACGCCTATTCGACGGTGCCCCAGGAGATAAAGACCGGCGAGGACATCGCCCGTCCGGTCCCGATTGAGGTGGGCAACCAGCGGGCAGTGATTAATCTTCAGCCGACTGAGCCGACCGTCTACATCACGCTGCTGACTTCAATGTTCATGCACGGCGGCTGGATGCACCTCTTGGGCAACATGCTCTTCCTCTGGATTTTCGGGGACAACCTTGAGCACGTGATGGGGCGCATGAGGTATTTGATCTTCTACCTGGTGACGGGGCTCGCGGCGTCGCTGGCCCACGTCGTCTCGACGTTCGCGTTCGGCGACAACCCGTACATCCCCAGCCTCGGAGCGTCGGGCGCGATCTCGGGCGTGCTCGGCGGCTACCTGGTCTTGTTCCCGCGCCGCCAGGTGCGCGTGATCTTGCTGCGGATGCTGACGAGCGTGCCGGCGATTGTCGCCATCGGGCTCTGGTTCGTGTTGCAGCTTATTCAGGCGTTCGGCGTCATCTCGGCCGGGCCGCAGAGCGGCGGCGGCGTCGCGTTCATGGCACACGTCGGCGGCTTCGTCGCGGGCCTCATCCTGGTCAAGTTGTTCACCATCGGGAGGAATACGGCGGCCGCCGCGAGGCCGTAGCGAAGGACATGCCCCACATCTCACAGTGTTAACCCGAGTCAACTCCTTTGCGTCTCACACCGGAGGCGCAAAGAGGGGGCGAAGGTTTTTAATTGGCTCTAAATTTTAAGTAAGGAGAAAGAAGTAATGGCTAACGATAGCGTGATCTCGACGCTCAACAATCTGATCGAGACCTGCAAGGACGGCGAGGAGGGTTTCCGCGCCGCGGCCGACGGCGTCAAGGATTCCGAGCTGCGGACTCTCTTCCTGACCTACTCGCAGCAGCGCGCGCAGTACGCGGCCGAGTTGCAGAATGAAGTCCGCCACCTCGGCGGCGACCCGGAAGAGAGGGGCAGCGTCGCCGCCAGCCTGCACCGCGGCTGGATCAACATCAAGTCCGCGGTCACGGGCGAGGACCTGGGCGCGGTCATCAGCGAGTGCGAGCGCGGCGAAGACTCCGCGGTCAGAAACTACCAGGCGGCTCTCAACGAAGACCTGCCCGCCAACCTGCGCTCAATCGTCGAGCGCCAGTACACGCAGGTCAAGGAGGCGCACGACCGCATCCGCGCCCTCGAACGCGCCGACGAGCGGGCCGACGGCGCGCGAGCGTAAGAGCGAGGCAAAAGTAAAGACCCTGAAAGGGTCACATATGATGGCCGGGGGCGAGCGAGCGCTTGAGCGAGCGCCGCCCCCGGAATGGATGTGAAAAAGTATTCCGACCCTGAAAGGGTCGCGCCTCAACATTGAAGTGCGACCCTTTCAGGGTCAGATTCTTCTTGCCGTCTGTTCCGGGGGCGGCGCTTCGCTTACGCCCGCTTGCCCCCGGCTATCATGTTAGACCCCTCCGGGGGCTTCATGTCTTCATCTTCCCTTTTGCCTTTTCCCTTTTGTCTTTTGCCTTGCTAATATCAGGCGGCAATCAAGTGAGGAGTTGTGGTTAATGTCTACGACGGAAACCGTGCCGCCCCCCGTGAACCAGCAGGGGCTCGACATACGCTCGACGCCGCGCGAGGAGATGAAGCTCTACGCGCTCGACACCTTCCCTTATGAGTACGTCGGGCGCGAGATTCGGATCAACTTCGAGATACCCGAGTTCACGGCCATCTGCCCGTTCTCGGACTTCCCGGACTTCGCCGTCGTCCGCATCGAGTACGTCCCCAACGAGCGCTGCATCGAGCTGAAGAGCCTGAAGCTCTACATCAACTCGTTCCGCGAGGTGAAGATTTTCCACGAGCACGTCGTCAACGTCATCCTCGAAGACTTCGTCGCGGCGTGCGACCCCCTGCGCTTTGAGATCGAGGGCGACTTCCACGTCCGCGGCAACATCAAGACGGTCGTCCGCGCGAGCTACAAAAAGCAGTAGGCGGCAGGCAGTGGGCAGTCGGCAGAAAGAGAAAGACAAGAATGGACGGCCCTTCTGTTTTTAACTGCCCACTGCTCACTGCCCGCTGCCCGCTGCCCACTGAATTATGGACACATTCACTCTCTACTCCGTCGGCGGCGTCGTCGCCGCCGTGCTGGTTTTCATCGTCCTGAAGAAGGTCATCGGCCTCTTCTTCCGCCTCATCCTGGCGGCGATCATCATCGGCGCGGTGGTCCTGGGCGCGTGGTGGTACACGAAGTCCGACGACTCCACTGATGACAAGCGCCCCGCGCGTTCGACGCGGCGCGCGGAAGACAATTGAGCCGGGCCGATAGACGTTCAAGGGATGGCTGAAACAGACACCGACGCCGCGGACCGGTTCGACGCCTCGATCAGCCGCGAGAAACTGGACGAGGGCACGCCGGGCTTGTGGCGGCGCTACCGCCGCCTCCCGAAGAACGTCTACGCCATCAGCCTCGTCAGCCTGCTCAACGACACGTCGAGCGAGATCGTCTACCCGCTGCTCTCCTTCTTCCTCCCGGTCACGCTCGGCACGCCGCCCGCAGCCGTCGGGGCCATAGAGGGCGCGGCCGAATCCGTCTCAAGTCTGCTCAAGCTCTTCGCGGGCTACTTCTCCGACAGGAGAGGGCGGCGCAAGGGCCTGGTCGTTTTCGGCTACGCGCTGGCGAGCGTGGCGCGGCCGCTCCTGGGTTTCGCGGCCAGTTGGTATCAGGTGCTCTTCATACGCGTGACTGACCGCGTGGGCAAGGGGATCAGGAGCGCGCCGCGCGACGCGATGATCGCGGACGCGGCCCAGCCAGCGGAGCGCGGCCTGGCCTTCGGCTTTCACCGCGCGATGGATCACGCGGGCGCGGTGGTCGGCCCTCTGCTGGGCCTGCTCGTCCTGCTTTTAATCGCGAGGAACGTCAACGAGCCGGAGCCGTCAGACTACAAGTGGCTTTTCCTGCTGGCCTCCATCCCGGCTATAACCTCCGTGCTGGTCGCGGTCTTCTTCGTGCGGGAGATGCCGAGGGAGATGCGCGCGGACGTGAGCGCGCTTGAGCCGCCGCGCTTCACGCTGCGCGGGTTCGACGGCAACTTCAAACGCTTCCTGACAATCGTCTCGCTCTTCACGCTCTCGAACTTCTCGGACATCTTTCTGCTGATGCGCGCGCAGCAGGCCGGGAGCGGGGTGGCCGCGATTCTGTTACTGTGGGCCGCGCTGCACGCGGTCAAGGTCCTGAGCTCGCTCATCGGCGGAGACCTCTCGGACCGCCTCGGGCGCAAGGGCCTGATCGTCGCCGGCTGGACGCTGCGCGTGACGGTTTACGCGGGCTTCGCCTTCGCGGAGACGGTGGGCGTGACGTGGGCGCTCTTTATGGTCTACGGCGTCTACTTCGGGCTGGCCGAGGGCGCGGAGAAGGCGCTGGTGGCTGACCTCGTGCGCGCCGAGCAGCGCGGCACGGCCTACGGGCTATATAATCTGGCCTTCGGCATCACGGTCCTGCCCGCCTCGCTCCTGATGGGCGGGGTCTGGAACTGGCACGGGCCGCGCGCGGCCTTCATCACGAGCGCGTGCATCGGCGCGCTCGCCACACTGCTCCTGCTCACGCTCGTCGGCGCGCGGCCGCGGTCGGAAGGCGAGCGGGCGGGTTCGGTCAACTGACTTTTTGAAACGACAAAGGCGGGGGAGTAAAATTGAGTCTCAAGGTAGAACGCTGGGGCGGGACGGGGCCGCCCGACAAAGAAACTTTACGCAGGCAGATGGAGGCCGAAGGCTACAGCGTCTTCGAGTGGACGGACGCGCCCGGCACCTCTTACGGCCCGCACAGCCACGCGGAAGACCAGTCGCACTGGATCATCCGCGGCGCTCTCACCCTGCGCGTCGGCTGGGAGGCGTACACCCTGCGCGCGGGCGACCGCGACTATTTGCCGGCCAACACGGAGCACTCGGCGGTCGTCCCCAGGGACGAATCGGTCCTCTACCTGATCGGCGCAAAATACTGATGAGCGAAACCGACTACCGACTAATCACCACGACCGAAGAACTGCGCTCGGCCGCTGAGGAATTGAAGCAACACGCGGCGCTCGGCTTCGACTGCGAGACGACCGCGCTCGACCCTTACGACCGGAAGCCCGGCACGCGCCTGCGCCTCGTGCAGTTGGCGTCGCCCGCGCGCGTCTACCTCTTCGACCTCGACCGCCTGGTTCCAGGCCCGATGGACGAGACGCGCGCCGCGCAGCTCCGCGAAGCGACCGAGCTCGAACCCTTGCGCCGGCTGCTCGCGGGCCTGCGCCCCGTCAAGGTCGCTCACAACGCGAAGTTCGACGCCAAGTGGGTCAGGCACTTCCTCGGCGCGGAGCTGTGCGGCGACTACGACTCGCGCTCGAACGCGGACGGCGGCGAGACGGTCGAGCGCGGCGGCCTCTTCGACACGCTGCTCGCGAGCCAGATCATCTCCGCGGGCGAGCAGGAAGACCGCCACGGCCTGGGCGTCGTCGTCGAACGCTACTTGGACCAGACGCTCGACAAGTCCATGCAGTTGAGCGACTGGGGCGGCGAGCTTTCGGACGGGCAGCTCGAATACGCCGCGCGCGACGCGTCCGTCATGCTCCCGCTCCGCGACGAGCTCGTCAAGCAGTTGCGCGCCAACGCGCTCGGCCGCTGCGCCCAGCTCGAATTCGAGTGCGTCGTGCCGCTCTCGGCCCTCGAACTCACGGGCATCCACCTGGATCAATCGCGCTGGCGCGACCTGCTCGCCGACATCAAAAAGAACCGCGACCGCCTGCACGAAGAGTTGCAGGAGAGGCTGGCCGAAGAGCCCGTGCAGCAGTCGCTCTTCGGCCCCGTCCGGCAGGACATAAATCTTGACTCGCACGTCCAGTTGACGAAGGCGCTCAAGCGCTTCATCCCCTTAGAGCGCCTCCCCGACTCCACGCGCAACTGGAAGCTCGAACCCCTCGCCGTGGAGTACCCGGTCGTCCGCGAGATACTGGATTACCGCACGCTCCAGAAGACACTGAAATTCGGAGAGACGCTGCTCGAATCAATCAAGACCGCCACGGGCCGCATACACTCGAACTTCCACCAGATCGGCGCGCCCACGGGCCGCATGTCTTCGACCGACCCGAACGTGCAGCAGATACCGCACGGCGCGGAGTTCCGCCGCTGCTTCCGAGCGCCCGAAGGGCGCAAGCTCGTCACGGCCGACTTCAGCCAGATAGAGCTGCGCATCCTCGCGGACTTCACGAACGATAAGGGCTTCGTCGAAGCCTTCAACTCGGGCGCGGACCTGCACCGCGTCACCGCCGCGCAGATCTTCAACGTCGGCATAGACGACGTGACCAAGCAGCAGCGCGACTTCGCCAAGCGGCTGAATTTCGGCGTCGTCTACGGCATCGGCGCGCGGCGCTTCGCGCTGATGACCGGCCTCACCGAATCGGACGCCGAGGACCTCCTGCGCCGCTACTTCGCCACCTACCGCGGCCTGGACGTGTGGCTGCGCGAGGCCGCGCTCAAGGCCGTGCGCGAGCGCTCCGCCCCGCGCACCGTCGCCGGCCGCCTCTTCCGCTTCAACTTCGACGCCGACGACAAACAGGCCGCCTCCACCGCCCAGCGCAATGGCAAGAATTCGCCAATTCAAGGTTGCGTCCGCCGGGGCACGCGCATCCTCACCGCCGAACACGGCTACGTCGCCATCGAAGAAGCGGCCGGGCTGAACGTCACGGTCTGGGACGGCCGCGAGTTCGTGCCGGCGGCCGTCGCGCCCAGCGGTCTCAAGCGGCTCGTGCGGCTTGAGCTGTGGGGCGGCCTCCATGTCGAGTGCAGCCCGGACCACAGGTTCTGGACGATTGACGCCAACGGGACGAGGCGTTGGCTGAAGGCAGAAGAGCTGGCCGAGCGTAAGCAGATTTACGTGGACATCACTGAGCCATCGCCCGAGTGGGAGCTGCCGTTCGACCTGGCGGTCTTCGAGCCGAAGGACTTGCAACTGCGGCACCAGCCGTTAGCCAGGCCGCACAACGCGAGGACGCTTTCGGTCGAAGCCATCTCAGACCGCTTCGGCCTGGGGCTGTGGCTCGGCCGGCTGGCGTCCGACGGCAGCGTCTCTTCGCTGGAGGCGAGGCGGCCCGGCAACATCGTGCTGATGGTTGCCGAGCACGAGGAGGCCATCCTCCCGGAGCTCGAAGCGTTGACCGGCACCTTCGGCTACTTCGGCCGCAGGACGCGGGTCACGCCGACGCAGCCGGGGGCTTTCCACTCCCTCACGGTCGGTTCGATCTCTCTGACGAGGCAGTTGATTCACTACGGGATCAAGGGGCGGGTGCCGGACTTCCTCTGGAAGAGTAAGTCGGCCCTGCGGGGTTACCTGCGCGGGATGTTCGACGGCGACGGCTCGGTCAACCCCGACGGCCCCGTCCTGACCTTCGGCAAGGGGCCGGATCATCACCTCGAATGGGCTCGCCAGATTCAACAGGCGCTGCTGCTTTTCGGCATCAGGAGCCGCCTCACGCGCTGCCGCGACCGCATCAACGTTTGTGTGTTGAAGCGCGACACGCCCTTGTTCGGCGAGCGGATCGGGTTCATGAATCCGGCCAAGCAGGCGAAGCTGGCGAGGGTCGTCCCCGTCGCCTACCTGAACGACTCGAAGATTTACGGGCGCGCGACCCGCGTCAAGTCGGTCGAGGTCACGGACGAGTGGGTGGAGATGTACGACGTGGTTGACTCGGCCAGCGGGCGCTTCATGGCGAACGGCATGGTCACCCACAACAGTTCCGCGGACATCATCAAGCGCGCGTTGCGGCTGCTGCACGACAAGCTGAGGGGCACGGGCGCGGCGGTCGTCAACGTCGTGCACGACGAGATAGTCGTGGAGGCGGACGCCGCGGACGCGGAGGAGGTCGCGAAGACTGTCGAGAAGGCGATGTGCGCGGCGGGCGAGGAGTACGTCAAGAAGGTTCCCGTGAAAGTCGAGACGCAAGTGTCGGACGAGTGGGCCAAGTGACGAAAGCAGTGGGCAGTAAGCAGTAGGCAGTAGGCAGTTAAAAACAAAAGAAAGAGGCGGCCGCGTTAATCAAGCCCGGCCGCCTTCTTGTTTTTGCCTTATCTGCCGACTGCCCGCTGCCGACTGCCTACTGCTTAGCGCTCGCTTCCGTCGCGTCGAAGGCGGAGAGCGGTTTTGAGCTTCTGCGCCAGATGAAGTAGACGGGGATGCCCGTGAGGACGAGCAGGTAGCCTATGCCGGAGGTCTTGGGCTTGAGGATTGCCAGGTCAATCACGAGCAGCACGGCGAGCAGGACGTAGATTATTGGCACAACCGGGTAGCCGATTGTCTTGTAGGGGCGCGCGGCGCGCGGCGCTTTGTACCTCATGACGACGACGGCCCCGACCATCAGCGCGTAAAAGACCAGGTCTGCGGAGACGATGTATTCGAGGAGCTGCGTGTAGACGTTGCCGTAAGTCGTCTTCCCCGTGACGGGGTCGGTTGACACTATCGTGCGCGGCAGCGTCAGCAGAGCGGCCCACAGCCCTTGCGCGACGAGGGCGACGGCCGGGACGTGTTTCGAGTTGAGCGTGCCTACGCGCGAGAAAAACAACCGGTCGCACGCCATCGCGTAGTAGACGCGCGAGCCCGCCAGGATCAGCCCGTTGTTGCAGCCGAAGGTCGAGATCATGATGGCGACGGCCATGATGATGGTGCCGGGCACGCCGAAGACCGCCTGCATCGTGGAGGTCGCCACGCTGTTCGGCGGGCCCTGAATCGTGGAGAGCGGGAGCGTGACGACGTAGGCCAAATTGGCGAGCAGGTAGAGGCCGACGACCACGCCGCAGCCCACGAGCAGAGCGCGCGGCAGGTTGCGGCCGGGGTCGCGTATCTCGCTCCCCGTAAACGTCACGTTGTTCCAGGCCGACTGCGCGAAGAGCGGCCCGACCATCGCCAGCCCGAGCAGCATCAGGAGCGCCAACGTTCCCTCGCCCCCGAAGTCCGGCATGACCTTCTGCGGGTCCCAGCCGTTGGCCCAGGGGTTCCACCACGACGAGGTGTGCGCGGCGCTCTGGTCGTTCCAGCCGAGGAGGAGGCCGACCAGGATGAGGCCGGCGAGCGCGGCCGTCTTCGTGAAAGTGAAAGTGTTCTGAATCCACTTGCCCGTCTTCAGCCCGCGCGTGTTCGTGAACGTCAGCACCAGAATCAGGAGCACCGCGACCAACTGCACCCTGGAGAGGCTGACGGCGTAGCTGCCGAACACGGGCGTCGGCTCGATGATGTAGATGTCCTCGGAGACGCCCGGCAGGATGACGCCCATGAAGCGCGCGAAGGCGACCGCGACGGCCGCGATTGTGCCAGTCTGTATGACGAAGAAGAGCGACCAGCCGAACAGAAAGCCCGTGGCCGGGCCGTAAGCCTCGCGCAGGAAGACGTACTGGCCGCCCGCGCGCGGCATCATCGCCGCCAGCTCCGCGCAGCAGAGCGCGCCCGTGATCGTCAGCACGCCCGCCAGCGCCCACGCCGCCATCAGCCAGCCCGGCGCGCCCACGGTCCTCGCCGACTCGGCCGAAGTGATGAAGATGCCCGACCCAATCATCGAGCCGATGACGATCATCGTCGCGTCCGTCAGCCCCAGGCCGCGCACGAGTTTCCCCTGCGAGTCGCTTGTCATGGTCTTTGACCTCCGCTTCGGGAAAGTGTGTCGTTAACCCGGCTTGATCTTTTCGGGGTTGCGGCGCGCGATGTCGTCGGCCTGGCGCTCTAACCGGCCGGCCTCGTTAATCAACCGGTCGAACCGCTCGCTCGCCTGCCGTATGTCGTTTTTGGCCCGGTCGGCGGACGCCCTGTCCGCGGTGCCGATTGATTCGCGGAAGGTGAGGACGCCGCGGCGCAGCTCTTTAAACGCCTCCACGGCTGTGTTGACCGCCCGCGTGCGCAAGGAGAGGTATTCTTTGAGGGTGGGGTCAATGTCGAGCGAGGCGGCGCGCGCCAGCTTGTCGGCGGCGCTCGTGCCCTTCTCCAGCCCGCGGTCGATGGCGCGGACCGACTCGTCGATCAGCGAGCGCGCGCCGCTTGGGTCGTTCGCGTTGAGCGCGCGCGTGACCTGCGCCTCCTTATCCTTGTTCTCGCGGACGAGCTTCTCTATCTCGCGGATGTCTTCGCCCGCGCCGCGGTTGAGGCGGTTGGCCTCGTCTAACGCGGCGTCGCCGAACTGGCAGGACGCGGCGAGCAGAACGAGCGAGATTGACGCGGCCAGCACGGCCCCGCTTCGTCCTCTCGATTCAGGCATGCGAAGGTTCAGGCCCATTTTCCAAAGGCGTGTCAAGACGGGAGACAGAATACAGGAGTCCGTAGTCAGTAGAAAAGAAAATCCGCGGCGTCACCCGTCCTGACTGCCGACTCCCGACTTCTGCCTCGGTTGACAGTGCGCGCGGGGCTCAAATAGTCTCTAAAGGGTTCGTCGGGGCGGCCCGGACGCTCACGCGCCCCGCCTGAAGGTAGTTGAAACCACCGTCCGAAAGACAAGATCGAGAATGGTTAAAGACGACATCATCAAACTAATCACAGAAAGAGGTGCGCGCGTCGGCGTCATAGGGCTCGGCTACGTGGGCCTCCCGCTCCTAGTGGAGTTCGCGCGCGCCGGCTTCCCCGCCACGGGCTTCGAGGTCGACGAGTGGAAGGCCGCGGAGATCAACCAGGGGCGCTCCTACATAGGCGACGTAGCCTCGGACGCTGTGCGCGAGCTGGCCTCCTCCGGCACCTTGCGCGCGACCACGGACTTCTCGCACCTGAAGACTTGCGACGCCATCATCATCTGCGTGCCGACCCCCCTGCGCAAGACCAAAGAGCCGGACGTGTCCTACATCCTCGCGGCAGCCGAGGAGATCAGGAAGAACCTGCGCCGCGGCCAACTGATCGTGCTCGAATCCACGACCTACCCTGGGACGACCGACGAGGTGCTGCTGCCCATGTTCGAGGAGACGGGGCTCAGGCTCGACGACGATTTCCTGCTGGCCTTCTCGCCCGAGCGCGTGGACCCCGGCAACCCGCAGTTCCAGACGCACAACATCCCGAAGGTCGTCGGCGGCAGCACGGACGCCTCGACCGAGGCGGCCTCGCACCTCTACGCGCAGATCGTCAAGGACGTCTTCAGCGTCAGCTCCGCTCGCGTCGCCGAGGCCGCCAAGCTCCTTGAGAACACCTTCCGCGCCGTCAACATAGGGATGGCGAACGAGATGGCCCGCCTCTGCTACACCCTCGGCATAGACACCTGGGAAGTCATCCGCGCCGCCGCCACAAAACCGTTCGGCTTCATGCCCTTCTATCCTGGCCCCGGCATAGGAGGACATTGCATCCCGCTCGACCCGCACTACCTTTCGTGGAAGGCGCGGCAGCACGGGTTTGATTCGCGCTTCATAGGCTTGGCCGAGGAGGTCAACTCGCGCATGCCGGAACACGTCGTGCAGCTCGTAGCCGACGGGCTGAACGACGCGGAGAAGCCTCTGAAGGGGTCGCGCGTGCTGCTGCTGGGCGTGGCCTACAAGAAGGACATCAACGACGTGCGGGAGAGCCCCGCGCTCTCGATCATAGACTTGCTGCGGGCGAAGGGGGCGCGCGTCAGCTACCACGACCCGTTCGTCGCGGAGGTCCGCTTCGACGACGCGCACACGCACGGCGGCGGCGACCCCTTACACTCGACCAAGCTCACGGACGAAGAGCTGAGCGCCTCCGACTGCGTCGTCATCGTCACGGACCACAGCCAGATCAACTACCGCCGCGTCACCGAACTCGCCCCGCTCATCGTCGACACCCGCAACGCCCTCGGCGGCGAACTACGGCGCGAGAGCCGGGCGCGGATAATACGATTGTGAGAAGTCAGGCGGCGGGAGTTGGGAGTCAGGAGACAAGCGGTTGACGCGCTTCCTTCTGCCTTCTGACTCCCGCCGCCTGGCTCCTGCCTTATGCTGAAAGTTCTGAACGTGGTCGGCGCGAGGCCGAACTTCATGAAGGTCGCGCCCGTCGTCGAGGCGATGAGGCGTCGCGCCGAGGAGTTCGCGCCGCTCGTCGTGCACACGGGGCAGCATTACGACGCGCAGATGTCGGACGCGTTCTTCCGCGACCTGGGGCTGCCCGAGCCGGACGTTTACCTGGGCGTCGGCTCCGGCTCGCACGCCGCGCAGACGGCCGCCGTGATGCAGAGCTTCGAGCCCGTCGTGCTCCGCGAGAAGCCCGACTGGGTGCTCGTCGTCGGCGACGTTAACTCCACGCTCGCCTGCGCGCTCGTCTGCGCGAAGCTGCTCGTGAAAGTGGCACACGTCGAGGCGGGCCTACGCAGCCGCGACCGCACGATGCCCGAGGAGATCAACCGGCTGCTGACAGACCAAATTTCTGACCTCCTGCTCACGCCGTCGCGCGACGCCGACGAGAACCTGAGAATGGAGGGAATCCCGGACGCGCGCATACGCTTCGTCGGCAACGTGATGATCGACTCGCTCTTCAGTCAACTGCGCCGCGCGGAGCAGTCGAACGTGCGCGAAGACCTGCATGTGGCGGGGACGGACTACGCGGCGCTGACGCTGCACCGCCCGTCGAACGTGGACGACCCCGAGACCTTCGGCCGCATCCTGGACGCGCTCGACGAGGTCAGCCGCAGGCTCCCCGTCATCTTTCCGGTCCACCCGCGGACGCGCAAGGCGCTCGCGGAGTTCGGCCTCGCGTCGCGCGTCGAGCGCGCGCCGAACCTGCGCTTGATAGAGCCGCTCGGCTACCTGGATTTTCTCAGGCTGTACAGCGGCGCGCGGCTGGTCTTGACGGACTCGGGCGGCATACAGGAGGAGACGACCGCGCTCGGCATCCCCTGCCTCACGCTGCGCGAGAACACGGAGCGCCCGGTCACGGTCGAGTTGGGCACGAACGCGGTCGTCGGCACCGACGCCGAAAGAATCGTGCGCGCCGCATGGGCCGCGCTCGACGCGCCGCGCGGCGGGGGGCCTGCGCGCGTCCCGCCGCTCTGGGACGGCCGCACGGCCGACCGCATCCTCGACGCGCTTCTCGAAGGGATGAGGGATGAGGGATGAGGGATGAAGAGGGGAGGAAGGCGGAAGCCAGAAGCCAGAAGGCAGGAGGCGTAGAGCCGTCGGACGAACTCAGCCCTCCGCCTTCTTCTGTCTCTTCTTTCACCCCTCATCCCTCATCCCTCATCCCTAAAATCCGGCGCGCTCTGCGCGGTGACGTGGGCGCACACACGCTGGCGCTCGAAGTCTTGAGGCGGAGTCGCGCGCGGGGCGCGCGGCGGCGCGAGCGCGCGGCGCTGGAAAAATTGGCACAGAAACCGGCCCGCCTGCGCGCGGAGTTCTCGCGCCTGTCCCCGCCGGAGTTGTTAGAGCATTTCCGCAGCCGCACCGGCCCGAAATTCCTGCCCGGCTCGGACGCACACTCTCAGGCGACACAGGCTTTGCAACGCGGCCTCCTCCCGTCGGAGACGGCCGCGTTGATTGAGCGCGCCGCGCGCGCCGCGGACGAGCGCTGCTGGCGCGTGTTGGGCTACGGTGAAAAGTGTTTCGGGGAGAACGTCGACTGGCTGACGGACCCGGCGTCGGGCGCTGCGTGGCCGCTGGCCTACCACGCGGACGTGCGGCTCGTGCGCGGCGACGGCTCGGACGCGCGCGTCCTGTGGGAAGTCAACCGCCTCGCGCACCTCTTGACGCTGGCGCGCGCCTACGCGGTGACGAACGAGGAGAAGTTCGCGCGCGAAGTCTTCGCGCAGTTGCGGAGTTGGCGCGAGCAGAACCCCGTGGGCCGCGGTCCCAACTGGGCGTGCGCGATGGAGGTCGCGCTGCGCGCCATGAACCTGCTCGCCTCCTTCGAACTCCTGCGCCGCTCGCCGCTCTTGGACGAGGAGACGCTTTCTCTCTTCCTTCAAACCTTCGACCAGCACGGGGCGCACATCCGGCGCAACCTGGAGTTCACTTACCTCTCCACGAGCAACCATTATCTTTCGGACGTGGTCGGCCTGTTCTGGCTAGGGGTGGTGCTGCCCGAGTTGGAAGGGGCGCGCGCGTGGCGCGAGTTCGGCCTGCGCGAAACTTTACGCGAGATGGACAAGCAGGTGCTCGCCGACGGCGCGGACTTCGAAGCCTCGACCGGCTACCACCGCCTGGTGCTTGAGCTTTTCCTTTACTCGTTCGTGCTGGCGCGCGCCAACCGCGTCGAGGTCGCGGAAAAATACTGGCACAAACTGCGCGCCATGCTCGAATACGTCCGCGCCTACCTGCGCCCGGACGGGCGCGCGCCGCTCGTCGGCGACACGGACAGCGGGCAGGTCTTGCCGCTCGTCCCGCGCGCGGCGGACGACCACGCGTACCTGCTCGCCCTCGGCGCGGCGCTCTTCAACGAGTCTCGTTTCAAACAGTCCGCGGCCGTGCCGGAAGAGTTGCTGTGGGTCCTGGGCGAGGAAGGCGTGCGCGCCTTTCAGAGCCTGCCGGAGACGAATATTGGCACAGGGTCGCAGGCTTTCCCCGACGCCGGCACGTACGTCATGCGCGACCGCGACCTCTACCTACTCTTCAACGCGTCCGGCAACGGGCTGATGGGCCGCGGCTCGCACGGGCACAACGACGCGCTCTCGCTGGAAGTGAGCGCCTGCGGGACGAGTTTCGTCGTGGACCCTGGGACGTACGTTTACTCCGCGGACTTGCGTGAGCGTCACCTCTTCCGCTCGACCGCTTACCACTCGACCGTCCAGGTCGACGACGAGGAGCAGAACACGACGGACCCCTCGCTCCCTTTCGTCATCGGCGACGAGGCGCACCCGCGCGTCCTCAAGTGGGCGACGACGCCCGAGCACGACCTGGTCGCCGCCGAGCACGACGGCTACGGAAAATTGGCACAGCCCGTCACGCACCGCCGCGTCGTCCTGTTCAAGAAGAGGGAACGGTGCTGGGTCATCCAGGACACCTTGTCCGGCGAGGGCGAGCACCTCTTCCGCTTTCGCTTTCACCTGGCCGACGGGCTTGACGTGGGCGTTCGCGCTCAGGGAATCGTCAGCGCCTGCGATAAAATGACGGGCGCGCGCCTCTTCGTCTGCGCGCTCGACCTGGAACGCGAGCCCGAGCTTGAGCCGCGCTTCCTCTCGCGCGACTACGGCGCGAAGAGCGAGTCCGTCTCCGTCTGCTGGGCGGTGAAGGCCGCCGCCGCGCGCGTCTTTCACTGGGCGCTTGTGCCAGTTTGCGCGGCAGACGACGAGGCGGCGCGTCTGGCCCTGGTCGAGCGCCTGAAGAGCTACGAGGCGATAATCGTGTAGGTGGGTTCGAGTATGAAGCCGACAATTTATCTGGCCTTCGTCGATGACTGGGAGCTGAGCGGCAACGGCTCGGGCTCCGTGCGCGAGTTGCAGATCGAGCCGATGCGCGAGCTGGTCAGGATTTTCAACGCGCACGGCGTGCGCGGCTCGTTCAACGCCGAGCTGATGCAGCAGCTCACCTTCAGAAAATTCGAGGGCGAGCACCCGGAACTCAAACAACTCGCCGACGAGTGGGACGACGCCGTGCGCGAGACCTACCGCCAGGGGCACGACGTGCAGCTGCACATACACCCGCAGTGGACGGGCGCGGAGTACGTGGGCGGCCAATGGCGCTTGACCGCCGACTGGTCGATCCTGAATTACGGGCCGGAAGAGGCTTTCGCGATGATGAAGGCCGGGAAAGAGTATCTGGAAAATTTGCTCCGCCCCGTCAACCCGGACTACCGCTGCGTCTCTTTCCGCTCGGGCTCGTGGTGCATCGCGCCCTCGCCGCACATGCTCAGTCTGCTGGTCCGGCTCGGCGTCGTCTTCGACATGAGCATCGTCGGCGGCGTGCGCTACGAGACGAAAAACATCAGCCTCGACTACACCAACTGCGACGAGGATTTTCTGCCCTACTACCCCGTGATGACGGACGCGCGCAGGGTCTCCGACAAGGAGGAACCCGTCGTCTGCGTCCCGACGAACCATTTTTACGGCTCGCGCCGTCAGGTCTTCAAACATCACCTGAGCAAGGCCGCGGAGAAAATCAGGCGGCGCGTGTCTCCACGGTCTGCGACACAAAGGGACGGCCGGAGCGTCGAAGTCTACGGGCAGGAGTGGGCGCAGGTGAGCCACGCTTCGAGCGTGCGGCGCGTCTACGAGAAGGGCGTCGTGCCCTACCTGAAGGGCAAGCACCTCATCTCGGACATAGCGCAACTGGATTACGCTCTGCTGCGTGAGATGCTGGCCTCGATTCGCAGGCGCGCACGCGCGAGCGGCCTCGCGCAAGTCCCCGTCATTCTGGAGAACCACACGAAAGACGTACGAGACTTCTCGCACATCGAAGCCTTCGTGCGAGACGTGACGCGCGCGGACGACGTCGTGTGCCTGACGCTGACGGAGCTGGCGGGGGAGTTGCGGAGCGGCAGGTTCCACGTCAGGACGGCCGCCGCCCGGTGAGCATGCGTAGAGAACTCGTCGCGTCGGCGCTCGAAGGACGCTTCCGCGAGTTGTCCGGCGGAGTGGCCGCCCGGCTCGCGCCCGAAAAATTTGCGGGGGCCGAGGGCTTCGTCTCGGAAGTCCGCGGGCGTCTGCTGAAGGCTTCGGTCGCGGACTTCTCTGTGCCGGAAACTGACGCGCACGACGCGTGGATGGACGCGGACGCGGACTGTCTTGAGTCCTTACGCGCCCTCTCGCTGGGCCGCGCCTTGCGGCTCCGCCCCGGCAGTCGAGCCCCCTTCGAACCCTTCATCGAATCCCTCGCCGCCAGCCGCAACGACCCGGACGAGCGCTTCCGGCTGCTCGCCGAAAGGTACAGTTGCCCTCTGAACTTCACGCTGCCCTCGGAAGAGGCTGCGCGCGAGCGCGTCCTGACGCGGTTAATGGCACAGGACCGCGCGCGCGTCGAGCGCGAGACGGTTGAATCAATCAACGCGGACCACCTCCTGCTGAGGCTGAATCTGGTGGCGCTCTACGCCTCGCGCGCGAGCGATTTGAGGTTTCTAGACGCGCTGAACTACTATTACGAGTTGCTGCCCGCGGGGTGGCAGCCGCGCGGCCGGAACTGTTGGCTGCTGGCCTCCTACTTCGCGCTCTACGCGCGCGCCCTCGCGGCCCGGATTGGATGAACGATGCGAGCAGGTATCCTGGCAAACTCTCTCCCGGCGGCGCTGAGGGTCTACGACGAAGTTAAGCGAGTCGAGGGCTGCGAGCCTTTCGTCCTCCTCTGCCCGACCGCGGGAGAGTCGCGCCCGCGCTCGCTCGCGCGCCACCTCGCTCGACTCTTCCTCAGGCGCGGCCGTCTCAAGTCACTGCGCCTAATCTTCGGCCGCAAAGTCTTTCTCTTCCGGCAGCCCTTAGACCACCCGCAGTCAATCGCGCGGCTGAAGAAACTTAACCTTGATGTCGGGCTGCACAAGGCCGGGGTCATCTACCGCGACGCGACGATCAAAGCCTTTCGCCTCGGAATCCTGAACCCGCACATCGGCCTGCTGCCCGAATTCCGCGGGCGCAACGTGATGGAGTGGTCGCTCATAGAGGGCTGGCCCACAGGCGTCACGGTCTTCTTCATAGACTCTGGCATCGACACAGGCCGCGAGATAGTCTTGCGCGAGGAGGTTGACATCTCCCACTGCGCGTCGGCCGCAGAGGCCAAGCAATATCTCTTCGACCTGGACGCGAGCTACTTCCGCCGCGCGCTCGAACTCCTGCGCTCCGGCGAGTTCGAGTACAAGGTCAACGACGGCTCCGGGCGCAGGTATTTCGTCATGTCGAAACTCTTCCGGGGCGTGGTTGAAAAAATCATCGAGGCCAAAAGCTGATGTGCGGCATCTGCGGAGTCTGGGAGTACGGGGCGGCTGAGGGGCGCGTCGAGCGCGCCCTGGTCGAGCGCATGCGCGACGAGATGCCGCACCGCGGGCCTGACGACGCGGGCTCCCTCGTCTTCGACGGGGCGCGCGGCGGCTTGGGCTTCCGGCGGCTCTCGATCATTGATTTGTCCGAGGCGGGCCACCAGCCCATGCACGGCTGCACGGAATCGGTCTGGCTCGTCTTCAACGGCGAGATTTACAACCACGCACGCTTACGCGAAGGCTTGGAAGCGCGCGGCCACGTCTACGCCTCCAGGACCGATTCCGAGACCATCCTGCACCTCTACGAAGAGCGCGGGCTAGACTTCGTGCATGACATCGAAGGCGATTACGCCATCTGCCTCTGGGACGAGCGCGCCCAGCGGCTCACGCTCGTGCGCGACCGCGTCGGCGTCAAGCCGCTCTACTTCTATCACAAGGACGGCCGCTTCATCTTCGCGTCCGAGATCAAGGCCATCCTTCAGCACCCTGCCGTCACGCCTGACGTTGATGAAGAGGCGCTCTATCATTACCTGACCTTTCTGACCACGCCCGCGCCGAGCACCCTCTTCCGCGACATACGAAAAATCCCCGCCGGCCACATGCTCACCGTCGGGCGCGACGGCTCAATCAATCTCAAGCAGTACTGGGACGCGCTGCCGCCCGAGACCATCGAAGCGCGGAGCGAGGAGGAGCACAAGGCGGAAATCCTGCGCCTGCTCCGCGAGTCAATCAAGAAGCGCATGATGTCGGACGTGCCGTTCGGCGTCTTCCTCTCGGGCGGCGTCGACTCCTCCGCCAACGTCGCGCTGATGTCCGAGCTGATGACGCGGCCCGTCGAGACGTTCACCGTCGGCTTCAAGGACGCGGAGTATCTGAACGAGCTGGACTCTGCGCGGCGCATCGCGCGCGACTTCCACACGAACCACCACGAGGTCATCATCTCCGAGAAGGAGATGCAGCAGTTCCTGCCGGACCTCGTCTTCCATCAGGACGAGCCGATTGCGGACCCCGTCTGCGTGCCGCTCTACTACGTCTCGAAACTGGCCCGCGATTCCGGCACGATTGTCGTGCAGGTCGGCGAGGGCTCGGACGAGATTTTCAGCGGCTACGAGAACTACGTGCGCCACCTGCGGATTTACGAAAAGTTCTGGCGGCGGGCGGAGCGCGTGCCTTTGAGCCTGCGCCGCGCCGCGAGCGCCGTCGCGCGCCCCGCGCTGGAAGCGACCGGGAAGAAACGCGCCGCGGTTGACCTCCTGCGCCGCCTCGGCGCGGACGAGCCGCTCTTCTGGGGCGGCGTGGTCGTCTACGACGAGTCGTTCAAGCCGCGCGTGCTCTCCAAGGCGATGCGCGAGCGCATGAGCGGGCGCTCGTCGCTCGAAGCCGTGCGCCCGTATTTAGACCTCATCGAACAGGAGCGGCCCGCGTCCGACTTCCTCTCGCGCATGACTTACCTGGAACTGAAGCTGCGCCTGCCAGAGCTTCTCTTGATGCGCGTGGACAAAATTACTATGGCGACTTCGGTCGAGGCGCGCGTGCCGTTTCTCGACCATCATCTCGTCGAGTACGCGCTTGCGTTGCCGCGCGAGTTGAAAGTCGAGGGCCGCAGCGGCAAGCACATTCTGAAACGCGCGCTCGAAGAGATTCTGCCTCACGACCTGCTCTACAGCCGCAAGCGCGGCTTCGGCGCGCCCGTGCGCGAGTGGTTCCGCAACGGGCTGGGCGGCTGGCTGGATTCGCACCTGCTGAACAGCCGGATGCGGCGGCGCGACTTCTTCGACTACGCCTTCGTCGCGCGCCTCCTGGACGAGCACCGCCGCGGCGCGAAGGACTGGGGCTTCCACCTCTGGGCGCTGCTCAACCTCAGCCTCTGGTACGAGCGCTGGATCGAGCGCCGTTGAAGAAGATGTTGGAGCGGCCCATAGAGGAAGCGACCGCAGCCGACGCCGGCCCGTCGCGGCGTCGCTTCTCGGCGCACGTCGCGTGGACGTTCGGCGCGCGCATATTGATGACGGTCAACAGCGTCGCCGCAGGCGTCATCGTCGCGCGCTGGCTCGGCGCTGAGGGCCTCGGGCAACTCGCCGTCATCAACGTCGCCGTCGCCACGGTCGTGCAACTCGGGAGCGCCGGGCTGCCCTCGGCCAACACCTATTTCATCGCGCGCGCCAAAAAGGATTTCGCGCCGGCGGCCGTCAACTCTCTGCTCTTCGCGACAATGGCGGGCGGCCTGCTCGCGCTGGGGCTCTGGTGGCTCGCGACGTTGCGTCCGGGCTGGTTCGGCTTCATCCCGCCGCGCCTCGTCGCCATCGCCGCCCTGTCCGTCCCGTTCCAACTCGTCACGCTCATCGGCCTCAACGTCTTCCTCGCGGTCGGCCGCGTCGAGCGCTTCAACCTGCTAGACCTTTTGGGCCAATCCTTCGTCCTCGTCAACGCCGCGGTCGCGCTCGTCATCCTCAACGCCGGCCTGTGGACGCTCATCTCTCTGAACACGGCGGCGGGCGCGGCCGTCGGCCTTTTGATAGCCGCGCTCGTCTGGACTTACGGGGCGAAGGCGAAGGGCGGCGCGAAGTGGCGGCCGGACCTGCGACTTTTCGGGCGCATGATGCGCTACGGGGTCAAGTCGCACGTCGCGTCGCTGGCCGCCGTGCTCATCTTCCGGGCGGACATTTTGGTCGTCAACCTCTTCCGCGGGGCCGGCGAGGCGGGCGTTTACAGTGTCGCCTCGCAGGTCGCGCTGATGCTGTTTCTCCTGCCGAGCGTCGTCGCGACGTTGCTCTTCCCGCGCATAGCCTCGAAGCAGGACGAGCGCGGCGAGTTGACGTGCCTCGTCACGCGCCACATGGCGTTCGTCATGCTCGTCGTCTGTCTGGCGGCCGTGCCGGCCGGTTACGCCCTGCCCGCGCTCTACGGCGCGGACTTCGCGGAGGCCGTGGTGCTGTTGCTCATCCTGCTGCCGGGCGTCTATCTGGTCGGCCTCGAATCCGTGCTCGTCCAGTACTTCAACGCGGCGGGGCTGCCGCGCGCCATCCCGCTCTTCTGGGTGGCGACGCTGCTTTTCAACGTCGCCTTGACCTTCGCCCTTGTGCCAGTTTTCGGCGCGCGCGGCGCGGCGGCCGCTTCGACCCTGAGCTACGCTATGATCTTCGCCCTGGTCGTGTTCTACTTTCACCGCCGCACGGGGCAAACTCTCGCGGCAGTCTTGGTGCCGCGCCGTGCGGAACTGATGAGGACGCTCGCCGCCGGGCGTCCCGGCGCGCTTTCACGTTAGAGGCCACGCGGATGTCTGGACCGGGCGAACAGGAGAACTTGTGGGGCTATCGAAAGCGCCTGCGCTTCGTCGAGCGGGCGCTCGCGGAAGCGTACCCGCGCCGCGCCGCCGGTTCTTTACGCGTGCTCGACGTGGGGTGCGGCAACGGCTCGGAACTCGCCCTGCCGCTGGCGCGCCGCGGCTTCCAGGTCACGGGCCTGGACGTGGACGCGCCATCCGTCGAGCACGCGAATCGGCTGGCGACAGACCTCCCGAACGCCCGCTTCGCTTGTCTGGATGTCACGGAGTTGAAGAGCGAGCCTTTCGACGTGGTCATCCTCTCGGAAGTCCTGGAGCACGTGACGGACCCGCGCTCTCTGCTGGCGTCGAGCGTCCGCCATCTGGCCGCGGACGGCGTCGGCATCGTCACGGTCCCGAACGGCTACGGCGAATTCGAGCTGGACTCGCGGCTCTTCCGGCTTTTACGCCTGCAGCGCGTGGTGGACAGGCTCGCGAAGAACGGCCGGGAGGTCGCGGCCGCCACGGACAACCACGCGAGCGGCCATGTGCAATTCTTTACGCGCCGCCGTCTGCGACAACTTTTCGCGGAGTGCTCGCTCGCGGTCTTCCGCGAAGGCGCGGCCAGTTTCATGGCCGGCCCGCTCGTCGGGCACACGCTGGCGCGCTCCCGGCGATTTATAGAATGGAACTCGCGCGTGACGGACAAACTGCCGCCCGCGCTCGCCAGCGGGTGGTATTTCGCCCTGCGCCGCACGCGGGGCGAAGCGTCAACCGGAGCCCCCGTATGAAGCTGGTCTTGCTGACGCTGAGCGGCGAGGCGCGCGAGGCCCGCAAGGCCCTCGGCGGGCGTTACCCGAAGGCGACGATTGAAGAGATCGCGCGCGGCCAGATTGAGGGCGGCGGGATGCGGGAGCGCCTCGGCGTCCTGCGCGCTACGCGGCCGGACGTGTTCGCCGTCGTGACCGAGCGGCTCGCGTGGCAGCGCGGCCAGAGTGCTTTCTTACTCTTCGGCGCGCTGGCGGGCGCGCGGCGCACCGTCATTCTGGACGCGCACGGCGCGTGGCGCGAGGAGACGCGCGCGCGAAGCCTCGTGGCAGCGCCCGTGCGCCTGACGCACGAGGCTGCCATCAGCGCCAAGGCCATGACGCGCGCGGCGAGGCAACTGCGCCGCCTCGAAGTCGCCGTCGGGCGCGGCGCACGTCCGAAGAGTCGTAGTGTGAATGGGGGCGGCCGCGATGGCGCGGAGATAGTTTACCTGCGTGCGACGCCCGGACCTGGGACGCAGTTGGGCGGGGCGGCGAGCCACATCAACGGCTTCATCAACGCCGCCGCACGCCTGGGCGCGCGCGTCTCGCTCGTGAGCAACGACCAGATCGCGGGGCTCGACGAAGCGCGCACGCCGCTGAAAATAATCTGGCCCAAGCCCATCGGCTCGACGCGCGCGGCGTTCGACATCTACAACAACCTGCTCTTCACGCACGACGCGACGCGCGAGGTCGAAAAGGCGCGGCCCGATTTCCTCTACCAGCGCTACAGCCGCTTCAGTTGGGCGGGCGTGGAGGCGAGTCTAAAGACCGGGCGGCCGCTCTTTCTCGAATACAACGGCTCGGAGGTGTGGGCCGGGCGGCACTGGGACCGCGTGGGGAAACTGGCCCTGCTCGCGCGCTACGAGCGGCTGAACCTGGCGGCGGCCGCGAGGGTCTTCGTCGTCTCGGAGGTCGAGCGCCGCAACCTTTTGCGCGCCGGCGTCGGGGATGAAAAGATCGTGGTCAACCCGAACGGCGTGGACGCCGAGCGCTTCCGCCCCGGCGTCGGGGGCCAAGACGCGCGGCGCGAGTTGGGGGTTGACGAGAACGAAACGCTCGTCGGCTTCGTCGGCACGTTCGGGCCGTGGCACGGCGTGCTGGCGCTGGCCGAGGCCGTGAAATTGATGCCGGAGGGGGCGCGCGTGCGCTTCCTGATGGTCGGGAGCGGCCTGCTGCGCGCGGAGGTCGAGCGCGTCCTGCGTGAGGCGGGGGCCTTGCGGCGCGTGATTCTGACGGGCGCGGTCGAGCACGAGAGAGTCCCGGCGCTGCTGGACGCGTGCGACGTGCTGGCCTCGCCGCACGTACAGCTCGCGGACGGGAGCGAGTTCTTCGGCTCGCCGACGAAGCTCTTCGAGTACATGGCGATGGGCAAGTCAATCGTCGCCAGCCGCCTGGGCCAAATCGGCGAAGTCCTGGCACACGAGGAGACGGCCCTTTTGGTCGAGCCGGGCGACGCGCGCCAGTTGAGCGAGGCGATTTTGCGGTTGGCGGACTCGCCCGACCTGCGGGAGCGGCTCGGCGCTGCCGCGCGGCGCGAGGCCGTGGCCCGCCACACCTGGGCGTACAACGCGCGGCGCGTGCTCGACGCCTATCGCGCATGGTCTGAGTCTGAAGAGTCGGGGAAGTGACCGCAGAGGCGCGGGGGAACTGGTTCAAATTTCGCAGGAGCGCCGGCCGGAACGTGATTATCAGGGCCCTGAAACAGCAATCGTCTGGAGGGTGCGATGGATGATGCAAATTTAATCGAATTGTTAAGCGATGCCAGCGGGCGGCAGTATTTTATTAAGCCCTGGGGAAGCCATAAATATCCTCAAGACCCCAGCGCCCAGCCGGGCACGCGGTTCTTCGCCGAACCCGACATCGAAATAGCATTTTCCAAGAGCAAGAATGCCCCTCCCGTGCGCGAAAGAGATGTCTTCCTCATCTATCACATCAAAATGCCGCACATGCCGGGCGGAAGGCTGGTCTGTATCACCGAAGCGCTTTCCTCTCCTACCCGCGCCACACCGGAGCAGAAAGAACCCTGGCGCAAGGATTATCCGTGGAGTATCCAATCAAAAAACCTCACCCCGACGTACGGCTCAACATGGGTCAATTATTCTCTCGACCCGTTTCGCTTAGTGAAGGAATACACCGCGCAGAATCCCCCGGCTAAAGTGACGCGCGGGGGCCGTACACTCGGGGCTATAAATTTCGGGGCGTCCAGACTCTGGATTCAAGAAGAGTTCGCTAAGTTTCTTATCAACGAAATAATCCAACTCAAATAAACCGGCTAAATCAGGGCACCGCCTCCCGGCCCTCTTCCTTGACACTCCCCGGCACGGCCGTTATCATCTTCGTTTCCGTCTGACGTGCGGAGCTTTGCCTATATGTTTGAGTCTTTATCCGACAAGCTGAAGAGGACGCTGAAGAATCTGCGGGGCGAGGGCGTGCTGACGCCCGCGCACGTGGACGCGGCGCTGCGCGAGATTCGCCTGGCGCTCCTCGAAGCGGACGTGAATTACAAGGTCGCCAAGGATTTCATCAGTTCCGTCAAGGAAAAGGCCGAAGGGCAGCAGGTCTGGCAGGAGCTGAAGCCCTCGGAGCAGGTCGTCAAGATAGTTTTCGACGAGCTGGTGGAGCTCCTGGGCGGGCAGTCGTCGCGGCTGGTTTTCACGAAGACCATCCCGAACACCGTGATGATCGTCGGGCTGCAAGGTTCCGGCAAGACCACTTCGACGGGCAAGATCGCGCGCTGGCTGGCGAAGAATCAGGACCGCAAGCCCCTGCTCCTCTCGGTCGACGTTTACCGCCCGGCGGCCCGCGAGCAGTTGAAGGTGATTGCGAAAGCCACGGGCCAGTCAATTTTCGAGATGCCCGAGACGAACGACCCCTTGACGCTCGTCCGCGAGGCGCACAAGCACGCGCAGCAGACGGGCTTCGACACGCTCCTGATTGACACGGCCGGCCGCCTCCACATCGACGACGAGTTGATGGTGGAGCTTGAGCGCATCAAGGCCGAGACGCGGCCCGTCGAGACCCTGTTCGTCGCGGACGCGATGACGGGCCAGGACGCGGTCAAGTCGGCCGAAGAGTTTCACCGGCGCGTAGGCATCACGGGCGTCGTCCTGACGAAGATGGACGGCGACGCGCGCGGCGGCGCGGCGCTCTCGATCAAGCAGGTGACGGGGCAGCCGGTCAAGTTCGTCGGCGTCGGCGAGAAGTACGACGCGCTGGAGCCGTTCTACCCGGACCGCATCGCGCAACGCATCCTGGGCATGGGCGACGTGCTCTCGCTCATCGAAGAGGTGCAGTCCAAGGTCGACCAGTCGGAAGCCGAGGAGCAGCTCAAGAAGCTCCAGAAGAACCAGTTCACACTCGACGACTTCCGCAGCCAGTTGCGTCAGGTCAAAAAGCTGGGCTCCTTCTCGAAGATCATGAAACTGCTGCCCGACCAACTCCTCGGCGGCATAGGCATGCCGAACCTGGACGAGGAGCAGACCAAGCAGATGGAGAAGGAGTTGAAGCGCACGGAGGCGATCATCGATTCGATGACGCTTGAGGAGCGCTACGACCACAAGATTCTGAACGCGAACCGCAGGCGCAGGATCGCGCGCGGCTCGGGCACGTCGGTCGCGGACGTGAACTCGTTGATTAAGCAGTACACGGAGATGCGGCAGATGATGCGGCAACTCTCAAGCTCGGGCATGTTCGGCGGCAGCGGCCTCAAGGGCAAGCTGATGCGCAAGATGGCCGGGATTTCGGGGATGCCCGGTCTGGAAGGGATGGGCGGCGACGGCGACACCGATTTGCCGGCGCTCCCGGCCGCCGGCCCCTCGCGCAAGAAGTTGAAGAAGAAGCGGCGGAAGAAGAAAAGATAAGTTTTCAGCAATCAGTAGTCAGCAAAGACAAGCTGCTTTTACTGACTGCTGATTGCTGATTACTGAAGACCGTTTATTGGAGGAGAGAGTTTTGTTAGCAATCAGATTGATGAGAATGGGCGCGAAGAAGCGGCCGTCGTACAGGATCGTGGTCAAGGAGAAGCTGTCGAAGCGCGACGGCGCGTACATCGAGAGCATAGGCACTTACAACCCGATTGGCGGCGGCGCGCAGGTGAACCTGGACGCCGAGCGCGCGCAGTACTGGATCGAGCGCGGCGCGCAGCCGACGGACACCGTCCGCCGCCTGATCAAAGCCAACGCCAAAGAAGCGCAGGCACAGACCGAAACAGTCTAAGGGACTCTGGACTTCGCCATGCGTGAGACTGTCGAGATGATCGTCAAGGGCCTGGTGGACGACGCCGAGGCGGTGGACGTGCGCGAGGTCGAGCGCAAGGGCACGCTCTACATAGAGGTGCGCGTGGCCGAGGGCGACATGGGGAAGCTCATCGGCCGGCAGGGGCGCACGGTGCGCGCGCTGCGCTCGCTCTTGCACGCGGCGAGCCTCAAGCAGAACCGCCGGTACCTCCTGGACATCATCGAATGAGCGATGCCGGGGGAGAGTTGGTCGCCGTGGCGCGCGCCGTCAAGACGCGCGGCCTGCGCGGCGAGGTCGTGGCGGAACTCCTGACTGATTTCCCCGAGCGGTTCGAGGGGCTTGAAAACTTAATCGCGGTCGCGCCCGACGGCTCGCGCACGCCGCTCGCGCTCGAAGAGCACTGGTTTCAAGGCGGCCGCATCGTCCTGAAGTTCTCGGGCTACGACTCAATCGAAGCCGCGTCCAAGCTCGTCGGGTTTGAGTTCGCCGTGCCGGAGGCGGAGCGGGTCGAGCTTGAGGAAGACGAGTTCTACGACTGGGAATTGGCGGGCTGCCGCGTCGAGACCGTAGGAGGTGAATTGCTCGGCACGGTGCGCGAGGTGATGCGGACGGGCGGCGTCGAGATGCTGGTCGTCGAAGGCGACGCCGGGCGCGAGTACCTGATCCCGATGGCGGAAGACATCTGCGTCGAGATTGACATTGAAAGCAAGCTCGTCCGCGTCGACCCGCCGGAAGGCTTGCTGGAATTTTAGATTTTTGATTTGCGATTTTTGAATGGGAGAAGATGAAAAGTTTTCATTCCTGATCCAGTCGCAAATCAAAAATCTAAAATAAAAAATTACCGTGCTCCGCTTCGACATCATCACCATCTTCCCGGAGTTCTTCCGCGGGGCGTTCGAGCACGGGATCATCAGGCGGGCGCAAGCCGCGGGCCTGGTGGAAGTCAGGGCGCACGACCTGCGCGGGTGGACTGAGGACAGGCACCGGCAGGTGGACGACAGGCCGTTCGGCGGCGGCGACGGGATGGTCTTGAAGCCCGAGCCGATCTTCGCGGCCGTTGAGAGTTTGACAGGCGCGGGCGCGGGCGAAAGTTACCCCGAGGGGACGCGCGTCGTGCTGCTCTCGCCGCAGGGGCGGGTGCTGACGCAGGGCCTGGCCGCGGAATTGGCACAGGCCGCGCAAGTCGTCCTCATCTGCGGGCGCTACGAGGGCGTGGACGAGCGCGTGGCCGAGCGGCTGGTGACGGACGAAATCTCCATCGGGGACTACGTGCTCTCGGGCGGCGAGCCGGCGGCGGTCGTCGTGGCGGACGCCGTCACGCGGCTGATTCCGGGGGCGCTGGGGAGCGAGACTTCCGCCGTCAACGAGTCGTTCTCGGAGGGCTTGCTCGATTACCCGCACTACACGCGCCCGCCGGAGTTTCGCGGGATGCGCGTCCCGGAAGTTCTACTGACGGGGCACCACGCGGAGATCGCGCGCTGGCGCGCCGAGCAGGCTTTGAAAAAGACCGAACGCAACAGGCCGGACCTGTTGGGGAAGAAATAATTTTAGATTTTTGATTTGCGATTTTTGATTGGGTGAGGACGAAGGAAGCTTTTATTTCCTGAGCCAACCGCAAATCAAAAATCTAAAATCGCAAATTGGAGTGTTGAGATGAACCGTTTAGATGTGGTTGAGAAGGCGCAGTTGCGCGCGAGCATCCCGGACTTTCAGCCGGGCGACACGGTGCGCGTCCACGTGCGCATCAAGGAGTCGGAGACCAAGGAGCGCTTGCAGGTCTTCGAGGGCATCGTCATCGCGCGCAAGCACGGCGGCATCCGCGAGACCATCACGGTCCGCAAGACGAGCTTCGGCGTCGGCGTCGAGAGAATCTTCCCGCTGCACGCGACCATCGTCGACCACATCGACGTGGTCAAGCGCGGGCGCGTCCGCCGCGCCAAGCTCTACTACCTGAGAGAGCTGCGCGGCAAGGCCGCACGCATCCGCGAGAAGGACACGCGCCAGCTGAACGCCCAGGGCGCGTCCGCCGCCGGCAACAAAAAGGGATGAGGGATGAGGGATGAGGGATGAAAGATAATGTGGAAGGGATTAATTCATCCCTCATCCCTCATCCCTCATCCCTTAAGCGTCGCCGCGTCTCCTCCATCTGCACGGACTTCGAGGACGAGGCGCGCGCGTCCGGCTTCCGGCTCATAGCGGGCGTGGACGAGGTGGGCCGAGGAGCGCTGGCCGGCCCCGTGGTCGCCGCCGCCGTCATCCTGGACCCGGCCAGTCCCTTCCCCGAAGGGCTGGACGACTCGAAGAAGCTGACGGCGAAGCAGCGCGAGCGCATCGCGGACGAAGTCTTACAAACGGCCGTCGCGTACGCCGTGGGCCAGGTCGAGCCGGAAGATATTGACCGCCTCAACATCTCGCGGGCGTCGCGCCTCGCGATGACGGAGGCGCTCAGGCAGTTAGACCCCTGCGCCGATTATCTTTTGATAGACGCCGTGCAGCTCCGGGAGCTTGAGCTGCCGCAGAAGGCGATCATTCACGGCGACTCCATCTCGGCCTCAATCGCCGCCGCCTCCGTCATAGCCAAGACCTACCGCGACGCACTGATGCGCGCCTTCCACGAAATCTACCCGCAGTACAACTTCGCGCGCCACGTCGGCTACAGCACGCGCGAGCACCTCGCGGCCCTGCGCGAGCACGGCCCCTGCGCCATTCACCGCAAGAGCTTTCACCCGGTCGCGGCGGAAGGGATGAGGGGTGAGGGGTGAGGGATGAAGAAAAGAAAAGCTCTTCTTAATTCATCCCTCATCCCTCACCCCTCATCCCTTCCACCGTCCCTTCATGTCGCCATCGACGCACACTCGGTCGGCACGGGGCTCGCGGGCAACGAGAGTTACATCACGAATTTGATAGAGGCGCTGGCCGAGCTCGACACCGTCAACCGCTACACGCTCTACGTGACGAAGCGCGAGGCCGTGGAGCGTTTCGCGGAGCGCTGGCCGCACGTCGCTGTCCGCAGGACTTGGCCGCACACGCCGCTCGTGCGCATCCCCGTGACGCTCGCGGCCGAGCTGCGCCGGCGGCCCGTAGACCTCCTGCACGTGCAGTACACCGCGCCGCCGCTCGCGCCCTGCCCCGTCGTCGCTACCATACACGACCTCTCGTTCGAGCACCTGCCGGAGACTTTCAAGCGCCGCAGCCGCGCGCAGCTACGCCTCACGGTGCGCCGCACGGCCCGCACGGCCGCGCAGGTCCTGGTCCCCTCCGAGCACACGCGCCGCGACATCTGCGAGACTTACGGGCTCGCGCCCGGGCGCGTCTCGGTCACGCCGCTCGCCGCGCCCGCGCACTTCGCGCCCGTCCGCGACGAGGCGGAAGTCCGGCGCGTCCGCGAGCTTTACGGGACGGGCGACGACTACGTCCTGACGGTCGGCTCCATCCAGCCGCGGAAGAATCTGGCCCGCCTAATAGGGGCCTACGCGGGCTTGCGCCGGGCGCGCCCACAGGCTAAGCTCCCTAAGCTTGTCCTGGTCGGAAAACGGGCCTGGCTCTACGGGGAGACTCTCCGCTCCATCGAAGAAAGCGGCATCGGGGATCTCACCGTTTTGACGGGTTATGTATCTGAGAAGGATTTGCCCGCACTGTACACGGGGGCGCTCTGCTTCGTCTACCCGTCGTACTTCGAGGGCTTCGGCCTTCCCCCTCTCGAAGCGATGCAGTGCGGCGCGCCGGTCGTCACAGGCAACCTGACGAGCCTGCCGGAAGTCATAGGAGAGGCCGGACTCCTCGTCGACCCGTTTGACGAGGGCGCTCTGGCGGCAAGCATCGCGCGCCTGATTGACCACCCCGACTTGCGCGCGCGACTCAGCGCGGCGGGCCTCGAACGTGCCCGTCAGTTCACCTGGCGCGAGACGGCGCGCCTGACCCTCAAAGCGTACCAAAGAGTCATAGGGGAGTGATTAATGATGAGTGATGAACGATGAATTAAAAGGAACTGCCCCTAATTCATCATTCCTCATTCCACATTCATCATTGATTTCTAATGCGAATAGCGATCTTGGGAACACGCGGAGTGCCCGCCAGCTACGGCGGGTTTGAAACTTTCGCCGAACACCTCTCGACGCGCCTGGTAGCGCGCGGCCACGACGTGACCGTCTACTGCCGCACGCACTACGTCAGCCCTCGCCAGCTCGAATACCACGGCGTGCGGCTCAAGGTGCTGCCGACCATCCGGCACAAGTACTTCGACACGGTCGTCCACACCTTCCTCTCCGCGCTCCACGGCATGTACGAGCGCTACGACGCCGCGCTCATCTGCAACGCCGCCAACGCGCCCTTCGCGCCGCTCCTGCGGCTCGTCGGCACGCCCGTCGTCCTCAACGTCGACGGCCTTGAGCACAAGCGCAAGAAGTGGAACTGGCTCGGCCGCAGCTACTACCACATCGCCGAGCGCCTCGCCACGTTCCTCCCGAACGAGATAGTCACGGACGCGCGCGTCATCCAGGACTACTACCTGGCGCGCTACCACGCGCCCTCGACCATGATCGCCTACGGCGCGGAGGTCGAGCGGCGGCCCGACCCGATAGTGCGCCACTGGCGCGTCGAGCCGAACCGCTACGTGCTCTACGTCTCGCGGCTTGAGCCCGAGAACAACGCGCACCTGGTCATCGAAGCCTTCAAGAAGGTGCGAACAACGCACAAGCTCCTGATCGTCGGCGACGCGCCCTACGCGCACGAGTACATCAGCGAGCTGCGCGAGCGCGCGCACGGCGACAAGAGAATCGTCTTCACGGGCTTTGTCTTCGGCAAGGACTACCGCACCCTACAGCAGAACGCCTACTGCTACGTCCACGCCACGGAAGTCGGCGGCACGCACCCGGCCCTCCTGGAAGCGATGGGCTACGGCAACTGCGTCCTGACGTTGGGTACGCCCGAGAACGTGGAGGTGGTCGGCGACGCGGCGCTCGCGTACGCGCACGAGGCGGAACTGGCCGCGCAGCTCCAGCGGGTGCTGAGGGACGGGTCGCTCGTGAGCGCCTACCGCCTGCGCGCGCAGGAGCGCGTCAAGAAGTATTACGACTGGGAGCGCGTCGTGGACCGCTACGAAGACCTCTTCGCGCGGATGGCCGGCCGACAGACTCAAGCCCCCGGCGAGGAGCTTTTCACAGGCAGCCGGGCGCGCGACGAAGTCGGGGCGCGCGCGCCGTCGGCGAAGTAGAGCCGCGTGAAGTAGGTGAGAAAGCTTGAGCGCCAGCCCCGTCAGGGTCTGGCGCTCAAGAAATTTTAAGGCGGGCAGTTACCAGTCCTCGCGCGCGATGTAGCTCAGGACGCTCTTGATGGAGGCGACGGAGTAGCCGCCGTCGCCTCGCTCGACGGGGACGTGGCGGTAGCGCCCGACGGCCATCTTGTTGAGCGCCGCGGCGACCGAATCGGTCTCGCGCAGCGACTCGGGGTTCCTGCTCATCAGTTGGCCCACGGTCACCCCCCCGGCGGCGGCGTCGCTTCCCCCGACCAACTTGCGCAGCACGTCGTGCTCGGTGAAGATGCCCGCGAGCTTGCCCCGGTCGTCCAGCACGAGCGCGCAGCCCGTGTGCGCCTCCCTCATCCGTCGCGCGACTTCGAGCGCGGGCTCCTCGGCCCGCGCCGTCAGAGTCTGGGCCATTTCCAGGCGGCTCAAGTTGTCTTCCATCACGGAGCGCACCAGCCCGGCCGTCGCCTCGGGGCGCGGCACGTCCAGGTCGCGCAGGGACTTCATGCAGTTCTCGCAGCGGTCCATGCCTTCGAGATTGTCGAAACCGCAGGAAGGGCAAATCATCGTCGCCTCGCTCCGTTTCTAAAGGGGTGAGGGATGAGGGATGAAGTGAAGAAAGCTTTTTATTTCATCCCTCATCCCTCACCCCTTATTCCACCGTCCACATGTCGCCGCTGTTGATGAGCTTCTCCAGGCTGCCGGGGCCGGACTTGGCGATGGCGGCCTCGATCTGGTCTTCCATCATGTCCTCGTAGGTGGCGCGCTCGACGGCGCGGAAGATGCCGACGGGCTGCGGGAAGAGGGGCTGCTCCATGCGCGCGAGCATGAAGGCGACCGACGGGTCCTTGAGGTAGATGTCGTGGACGAGCAGGTCGTTTTCGTTCAGCCCCGTCTCGCCGCCCAGTTGGACTACCTCCGGTTGCGCGCCGTTCATGCGTATCCCGCGGTCGTGGTTCTTGCCGAAGACCATCGGCTTGCCGTGCTCCAGGTAGATCATGTTGTCGGAGCGCACGCTGCGCTCGGCGAAGTAGTCGAACGCGCCGTCGTTGAAGATGTTGCAGTTCTGGTAGACCTCTACGAAGGAGACGCCCTTGTGGCGCGCCGCCGCCTGCACGGTCGTGCCGAGGTGCTTCACGTCGATGTCGAGCGAGCGCGCGACGAACGTGGCCTCGCTGGCGATGGCGACCGAGAGCGGGTTCAGCGGGTAATCGATCACGCCCATCGGCGTCGACTTCGTCTTCTTGCCCAACTCACTGGTCGGGCTGTACTGCCCCTTCGTCAACCCGTAGATGCGGTTGTTGAAGAGGATGTAGTTCATGTCCAGGTTGCGACGGATGGCGTGCATGAAGTGGTTGCCGCCGATGGACAGGGCGTCGCCGTCGCCCGTGATGACCCAGACCGAGAGCTCGGGGTTCGCGGCCTTGATGCCGGTCGCGAGCGCGGGCGCGCGTCCGTGTATGCTGTGAAAGCCGTAGGTGTTCATGTAGTAGGGGAAGCGCGACGAGCAGCCGATGCCCGAGACGAAGACGATCTTCTCGCGCGGGATGCCGAGCTCCGGCATCACCTTCTGCACGTTGTTCAGGATCGAGTAGTCGCCGCAGCCCGGACACCACCTGACCTCCTGGCCCGAGACGAAGTCCGCCTTCGTCAGCTTCACCGGCGGCGGCGCGACCTCGCCCGCGGCCATAGAGCCCGCGTAAGGTTCCGGCGAGGCGGCCGCCTCCGCGTCGTCCTTGTGCCCGTTCCCGTTCGTTCCGTTGCCGTTCGTACTCATCTTTATTCCTCTTATCTTATCCTTACAAATATTCCTCGACCTTGCGCATGATTTCGCTAATCTGGAAGGGGCGGCCCTTGACCTTCGAGAAGGGCACGGCGTCAACCAGATACTTCGCGCGAATCATGGTGCAGAGTTGCCCGAGGTTCATCTCGGGGATGATGACCGTCTCGAAGCTGCGGAGCACCTCGCCCAGGTTCTTCGGGAAGGGGTTGAGATGCCTCAGGTGCGCGCTCGACACGGACTTGCCCTCGCGCTGCAACTTCTCGACGGCCGAGGTGATGGAGCCGTAGGTCGAGCCCCAGCCGAGCACCAGGACCTTGCCGGTCTTCTCGCCGAAGATTTCCACGGGCGGGATGTCGTTCGCCGCGCGGTCGACCTTCTCCTGGCGGAGCTTGACCATGAAGTGGTGGTTCTCGGGGTCGTAGTTGACGTTGCCCGTCAGGTGCTGCTTCTCTATGCCGCCGACGCGGTGCTCAAGTCCGGGCGTGCCCGGAATCGCGTAGGGGCGCGAGAGAGTCTCCTCGTCGCGCGCGTAGGGCATGAAGTTCGTCGGGTCGGCCGCGAACCTGATCTCGATCTTCGGCAGGTCTTCAACTTTTGGCACAGCCCACGGCTCCGCGCCGTTCGCGAGATACCCGTCCGAAAGGTAGAAGACGGGCGTCATGTACTTGAAGGCGAGGCGCACGGCCTCGACCGCCATGTGGAAGCAGTCGGCGGGCGTGGCCGGCGCGAGCACGATTGCCGGGCACTCGCCGTTGCGGCCCCAGACGGCCTGGAAGAGGTCCGCCTGCTCGGTCTTCGTCGGCAGGCCCGTCGAAGGCCCGCCGCGCTGGACGTTGATGATGACGACCGGAAGCTCCGTCATCACGGCCAGGCCGATGGCCTCCTGTTTAAGAGCCACGCCCGGCCCGCTCGTGCCGGTCAAGCCTATCTGCCCGGCGAACGACGCGCCGATGGCCGCGCAGACGGCCGCGATCTCGTCCTCGGCCTGAAAGGTCTTGACGCCGAAATTCTTGTGCCGGGCCAATTCGTGCAGGATGTCGGAGGCGGGCGTGATCGGGTAAGAGCCGTAGAAGAGCGGCCGGCCCGAGAGCTGCGAGGCGGCGATGAAGCCTATGGCCGTGGCCTCGTTGCCCGTGATCTTGCGGTACCTGCCCGGCGCGATCTGCGCCTTCTTCACCGTGTAGTGCGTGGTGAAGACTTCGGTCGTGTCGGCGAAGTTGTAGCCGGTCTTCAAGGCGATCTCGTTGGCCTTCATCACCTCGGGGTTCTTCTGGAATTTGGCCCGAATCCAGTTGACCGTGGGCTCCATCGGCCGGTCGTAGAGCCAGTAGAGGACGCCGAGCGCGAAGAAGTTCTTGCAGCGGTCCATCTCCTTGCGCGAGAGTTCGACGTTGCCCTTCAGCGCGTTCATGTTGAGCGTCGTGATGGGCAGGCGGTGCACGCGGTAGCCCTTGAGCGAGTCGTCCTCCAGGGGGTTGGACTTGTAGGCCGCGTGCTCAAGGTTGCCGGGCGTGAACTCGTCCGTGTTGATGATGAGCGTGCCGCCCTCCTCCAGATCGGGGAGGTTGACCTTGAGCGCCGCGGGGTTCATGGCGATGAGCACGTTCGGCTGGTCGCCCGGCGTGCGTATGTCCTGGCTCGAAAAGTTCAATTGAAAGCCGGAGACGCCCGGAAGGCTGCCGGCCGGGGCGCGAATCTCGGCCGGGAAGTCCGGCAGCGTGGAGATGTCGTTGCCGACGACGGCCGAAGTGTTCGTGAACTGCGTGCCCGTCAACTGCATCCCGTCGCCGGAGTCGCCGGCGAAGCGGATGGTGACGGTCTCGAGCTCTTCAAGGTGCTTTTCCTGCTCGGCTGGGTTTTCGATGACGGTACTCATAATTACTTCGTTCGTGTCCTCTTTGCTGGTGTCGAATTAGGTCCGTCCGCGGCGCGCTTTCGGAATAGTGCGCGACGCGAACTCAGCTCAGCGAGGCCGCGCGCAAACACGCCTCGTACTTCGTGCTGTAATCGGCCTCGCGCAGGGCGTGCTGGAAGGCCGCCCCGGAGATGCCGTTGACGATCTGCCGGGCGCTGACGTAGTCCTTCTTGCTGCCGGTGAGAAAGTCCGAGAGTTTGAAGCGGCCGCCGCCCTGGGCCTTCGTCCTCCCCCTGAACAGCCCCTGCACGCACCCCGTCGCCAGAATCTTGTAGCCGACCTCGGGCTGTAGAACCAGGTCCGGGGTCTTCACCAGGTCCATCCCCAGGAGTTTGCCGAACTGGCGGTAGTTTCCTTCCCCGGTTAACTGCGAGTAGCCCCGCCCATAAAAACCTGTGTTCCAATATTTACTCTGCCATTTAATCCAAACGGGGCTGGTGGGCTTGGCCTTAATCTCTTTGATGGGCAGCATGTTCGAGCCGACTTCGTTGCGGATGGTCCCGAGCAGGTAAGCGGCCCACTCGATGCGCGACAGTTGGGGGTCGTTCTCCATGAAACCGAGGAGCTGTTCGGTGGAGGCCTTCTCCGGGCCGTGCGGGGGATGCCCGAACTGATTTTCGTACTCGGTCCAGAATCTATCTCTGTCAAATTTCATGAGGTCTCCTTTTTCGGTTTGCTAGAAAGTTGTCGTCGCTTTGGGGAGCGGGGAGTTTTCGGACTTACAACTTCTGCCTGGGCCTTGTTCCTCATCCTCCTTCGGGCGTGTCCATGACCTGGGCCGGGACGGGCGGCTGGTTCAGCGTCTCTTTCGGGTAGCTCTCGGCCAGGTACGTGATAACGTCGAAGACGGAGATGGAGCCTATGAGCTGACCCCCTTTGACGAGCGGGATGTTGCGGTAGCTCTTCTCGTCCATCATCTGGACGGCGTCGCCGATGGTCGCGTCGGTCGAGAGGGTCGCGACCGAGCGGGACATCCAGTCGCCGACGGGCGCGCTCATGTCGACCTGTTGGCCGACGATCTTGTTCAGGAGGTCGCGCTCGGTGAAGATGCCCACGACCGCGCCGCCTTCGTCGCAGACGATGACGCAGCCGCCTTCGTCATTTTTCATCTGCTCGACGGCTTCGGACAAAGGGGTCTCGGGGCGGACGCAGAAGAAGTCGTCCGTTTCGAGCATCGTCACGCTGTCGTGGCGCGCGCGGTGCGGCGCGTCCGTCTTGTCCGCGGGCGTCAGCGGCTCGCTCTTCTGCGCGGCCGCGGGGTTGTCGGTTGACATCAGGAAAGCTCCGTCTCTGGTGGAAAGACTTCCGATACCGGACACAAATTGTAACAGCAAAGGCGCGTAAATCGTAAATCGTGAATCGTGAATCGAAAAAAACGGTTCGACGATTCACGATTCACGATTCACGGCCTTCGTGCGGCGACATCTCAGCCAGGCGCGAGACGATGCCGGGCAGGACGCCGAGCGCGCGCTCGATTTCAGATTCCGTGTTGTAGCGCCCGAGCGAGAAGCGGATCGAGCCCTGCGCCGCGGTGTAGGGGACGTTCATCGCGCGCAGGACGGCAGAGGAGACGTGGGACTCGGCGTTGCAGGCCGAGCCGGTCGAAACGCAGACGCCCGCGTCGTCCAGTTGGGCGAGGATGGCCTCGCCCTCGACGTACTCGAAGGAGATGTTGGCGGTGTTGGGCAGGCGGTGCTCGCGCTCAGGCGTCCCGTTCAGGCGCGCGTTCGGGACGGCGTCGAGAATCGCGTCTTCCAGCCGGTCGCGCAGCCGGCGAATCGTGCCTTGACCCTCGAAGTTGTGTGCCAATTCCGAGGCCGCGCCGAGCGCGACGATGTAGGGGACGGCCTCGGTCCCCGCGCGGCGGCCGCGTTCCTGGCCGCCGCCGATGATGAAAGGCGCCACGTCGACGCCCCGCCTGACGTAGAGCGCGCCGACGCCCTTCGGCGCGTGGAACTTGTGGCCGGAGAGGCTGAAGAGGTCCACCTCCGTGCTCTTCAAGTCGAGGGGAATCTTGCCGACGGCCTGCACGCCGTCGACGTGGAAGACGGCGCGCGAGTGCTCGCGCACGACGCGGCCAATCTCCTCGACGGGGAAGAGCACGCCAGTCTCGTTGTTCGCCAGCATGACGGAGACGACCGATGTGTCCGGCCTGAGCGCGGCGCGCACGTCTTCGAGGTCGAGTAATCCTTCCTCGTCCACGTCGAGCCACGTCACCTCGCAGCCTTCGCGCTCCAGCTTCTCGCAAAGGTTCCTCACGGCCTCGTGCTCGACGCGCGTGGTGACGACGTGTCGCCTGTCGGGGCGGCGTTCGAGCGCGCCGCGTATGGCCCAGTTGTCCGACTCTGAGCCGCAGGAGGTGAAGACTATCTCGCCCGCGTCGGCCGCGCCCAAAAGTTCCGCCACCTGCTCGCGCGCCCTCTCGACGGCGCGGCGCGTCTCGCGGCCGAAGGTGTGCGCCGAGGACGGGTTGCCGTAGAGGTCCGCGAGGTAGGGCAGCATCGCGTCGCGCACCTCGGGCGCGACGCGCGTCGTCGCGTTGTTGTCTAAGTAGATCATCTCTTTCAGGGCGTGCCCGCGCCGAGGCCCTCGGCCCCGGAGGTCCGCCAGTAGTCTTCCAGTATGTCCACGATGAGCGGGTGGCAGGAGCGGCAGCCGCCGCCCGCGTGACAGGCGCGCGTCACCTCCTCGATTGTGCGGAGCGAGCGCGCCTCGACGACGCGCTCGATTGCTCTCTCGGAGACGCCGAAGCAGGTGCAGATCAGGGCCTCGTCGCCCGCCCACTCCTCGCGCGCCGTGCTGTGATAATTGGCGAGCGCCGAGAGCAGGGCTTCGCGGCAGAGGCGCGCGCAGTGCTCGCGCCCTTCGGGCATCGAGCCGAGCCAGTCCGCGACGGCCGTCTCGGAGAGCGCGGCGGCCCTGCCGAGTTGAAGGTCTTTGATGGTTTCAGTCAGGACGGAGGCGGAGGCGATGAGGTAGCCGCAGCCGACGGCCTTGAACTTGGCGTCCGTGATTCTTTGCGAGGCGGCGTCAACGTTGAGGGTCAGGAGCAGGATCGCCCCGCAGGCGAGCGAGCCGGCCTCGCCCGCGGCGTTAGCTTCGACAGCCTCGCCGACGTTGCGCGGATTCAGGAAGTGTTCGTTGACGCGCGCAGGGTAGTGTGTCATCGAATGGCGGAAGCCTAACTGCGCGCCTCTTCCTTTGTCAAAGCAGTGTCATAAACACAGAGCGGATTCAAACAGGGATGGGCAGGATGAGAGGCAGGAGAGAGAGCCTTCCTCTCATCCTGCCCATCCCTGTTAATTCTTCCCCGCGCTAGCGACGGGTGATTCTCTGGCGCTGCGGGGCGAAGCTCACGCGGCGTCTTTCGCGGATGCGGCCGTAGGCGAGGTTGCCTTCGACCAGCTCGTAGCCCAAGAGCGCGAAGACGCGGCCGCGCAGGAAGAGCGGCCGGGCGTTGCCGTACCAGTCGACGCAAGAGGCGCGGCAATTGTCGTCCACGGCCCTCTCGGGTCGCGCCGCGAGCTCCCCCATCTCTTTCAGGTTCAGCGACTCGTTGCGCAGGAAAAGAATCGCCGCCGACTCCTCGAAGAGGTGCTCGTAGCCCGGCCTTCCGGGAAGGCTCACGGGCAGGCCGAGCAGCCCGGAGTCTGGGCCGTCCGGCTTGTAGAAGAAGCCGTGGCTGCGTAGCTCTCCCTGCGACGCCTCCTTGCGCGTGTAGAGGCTGACGACCTTAGGCTGATTGCCCAGGCGCACGCCCGTGAAGTGTAAGTCCTCGCCGTCGGTCCCGACGACAATGGCGTCCGAGCCCATGGCCTCTATGCGGTCAACGCCGTGCACCAGCTTTAACTGCGAAGCCCCACCCGCGGCCCAGGGCACGACGTAGAGGGTCGAACTGTTAATACTCTCGGGCGGCCCCCAGCCGCTGCCCGTGCCGTAGAGCAGGTAGTCGCCGACGAAGCGGTTCTGGAAAGTGTCGCCGGCGGGCTTGGGCAGTTCGCGGTAGCTCGAAGCCGGCGCGGCCTCGGACCCGTCCGAGAAGCTGTTGAGCGGGACGCGCATCAAGGCCACGTCGCCCGCCACCACCTCCGAGCCCCACATCCCTTCGCCCGCGGTGTCGGAGCGCACCAGCACGTTGAGGTGCGCGTCCGCGCTCTCCAGGAAAGAGAACTGGTCGACGGGGCCGCCCGAGACCTGTAACGAACTCGGGGCGGAGCCGTCGAGCGGCATGCGGTAGAGCATGGACTCGGCGCGCGCCGGCGACGAGCCGCGGCCGTAGCGATTGGCCCAGTCCGTCGTCCAGACGAAGACCGATTCGGGCGAGACGTAGAAGACGCGGCCCGGCGCGCCGACGACCGCCGTCGCCTGGCACTGCAACTCGCTGCTCGCGAGGTCGCACACCGTGACGGTGTGAAGCGCCAGGCCGCCCGCGGCGCTCACCGTGTGCTCCGGCCTGTAGATGCGCGTCGCGGAGACTATCTGGCGGAACTCCTCGTCCTTCGCGCCCCTGTGCCATTTTCTGAGCGCCGGGAAAGACTCGCTCGGGTCCTCGGCGCCGGGGTACATGTAGAGCGGCGTGTAGAAGATGAGCTTGCTGCCGATGAGGCGGCTCGCGTAGTTGCGCGAGGAGTAGTAATCGTTCGAGCGCAGGTGGTAGGTCGAGCGGTAGCGCAGGCGGCCCGCGTCGTCTATGCGGAAGAGCCCGATCTCGGTTCCGCCGCGGTCGTAGCTGTAGCCTATGACGGCGACGGTGTTGTCCGCGACCAGCATCTCGTCGTACCAGGTGTCTTCGGGGTTGATTTCGGGGCCGAAGGCGTCGGCCGTCGAGATGGGCTTGAGCGCGCCGTCGCCGATGGCGACCGTGAACAGCCTGCCGCGGCGCAGGACTACGAGGTGGTTGCCGTGCACCTTGACGATGCCGCCCTCGTCGACGCCCGCGTGCTGCACGTTCGTCACGGACTCTTCGTCGTCGCCGGGGGATTTCGCCTCTTGGGCGACTCCCGACTTCGCGGCGGGGGCCGCGTCCGCATTATTCGCGCCGAGCGTCGGCGACGCGGGCTGCGCGGTGGTCGTATTCCCCTGGGCCTCGCGCGCCCGCCGCGCGGCCTCCTGCCGCTGCTTTTCGGCCAGCTCGCGGAAGTAGTCTTTCATCTCCTTCTCCGAGCGGAACGGGCGCAGGGTCTTCTTGGGTTTCGTGTCGGCGGAGTCTGCGGCGCGGCCGACGCTTGCCGGCGTGCTGGCACAGCCCGCGATGGCCGCGACGACGAGTGTGATCGAGACGGCGAGGAAGAGAATGATGCTGGTCTTGGTTTTCACCGGCTTCGCCTCCCTTGGCTGACAGGATTCGAGTTTCTGGCACAGAGAACGGCGGCCCGGCCGGAAAATTGCGCGGTAAGAGGGCGGAAATTCAGATTCCGCCGCTCAATCCGCCAGCACCCGCCGCGTAACGTCACGGCGCGTCTTTAAAGTCGTTCATGAAAACTGTTGACTCTCGCCCGCGTTGGGAGTAGATTGACCGCGCTCGCAAGATCGAACCGGCTGGCTTCACGAGTTTCACCTCGCTACTCAACACCTCAGCCGCAAAACTCAACAGTTCCGCACGGTAGCCACCGCCTCCGTGATTTTTCCCAGGGTCCCCGATCACTTCCCTTACGTCTCTACGTGTAACGAATTGAGGTCGGGCGACATTCCTATTGTAGTCCTGGTTTTACTTTCGGAGACTGACAGATAAAAGAGCGGTCCGGCTCGAACCATCTGTCTCCACTCAAAATAAACAGAAAACGTTGGCGCATCGTCTTTCGCCAGCCCCGACGGATTCGTACCGGCGGACTCTATCCCGGTAGGCGGGAGCAAATTCAATCGGCAAGATTAAAGGAGCTTTATGAGAAAACCGTCTTTACTTTTTCTAGTTGGTTTCGTTTTTTTGGCCTTCTGTCTCTTCTATTTCGAAACCTCAAGGGCACAGACGGGCCAGGAAAAGGCTCAAAAGGCTGAATCGGCCCAAGAAGCTGTCGGGCTGTTCGAGTTAGTCAGCACGCCGAAAGCTCTGTCTTCCGTCTCGGCTGCCGGAACGAGCGAGCAGGAGATCATAATTAATTTCAGCAACATAAATTTTGAGACCGCGCAGAGACTGAACTTCACGTTGCTCGACGGAAAATCGTACGAGGCGAGCCGGCGCTCGTCGGAAGGCTTCGTCCGATTCGCCGGCGGTGAATTCACCTGGCGCGGGAAAATTTTCGGGGCCTACGGTTGGAGCGGGGACGTGATTTTGACCGTCAAGGGTCAGGCCATGTCCGGCCTGATTTACTCGCCGGAAGCGGTCTACGAAATCGTCCCGCAGGAAAATTTCAGACATCTTCTAGTCCAAATAGACCAAAGCCGGTTTCAGCCCTGCGGCGGGGCGATTCCCGCAAAGTCGGGACGGGAAATCACGGAGGAAAGGACGGGCGCTCCGACCGCCTTTGATGACGGAAGCCAGATTGACGTGATGATCGTTTACACCGCCGCCGTGCGCTCGGCGCTGGGCGGCACGACACAGTCTGAGGCGTTCGCCCAACAAGCCGTCAGCACGACCAATACCGTCTATCAAAACAGCGGCATCGCGACCCGCCTCCGTTTAGTCCGAACGATGGAAGTGAGCTATGCGGACAACGGGACGGGAAAGCAGGGCCTGGACTGGGTAACTGGCGACGCGACGGTCGCGGCCGCCAGAGACGCCGCCAAAGCCGATATGGTGGCGCTGCTGACCGAAAACGCCAACGATATTTGCGGTATCGCGTGGATCATGACAAACGTCGGGCCGGGTTTCGCCTCGGCGGCGTTCTCCCTCACCCAGCGCACGTGCGCTATCGGCGGGTTGACCTTCGCCCACGAACTGGGCCACAACCAGGCGTGCGACCATAACCCCGAAAATGCCACCCTTTCAGCCTCCGAGCTGGCTTATCCGTACGCCTTTGGTCATTGGGACTCAGGCGCAGATTTTCGCACCGTGATGTCCTACAGTAATCCGTGTCCGGGCTGCGCGCGGATACCCTATTTTTCCAACCCCTCGATTACACACAACGGCGTCCCGATAGGCATCGCCAATCAACGCGACAACACCCGCGTCATCAATAACACGGCGTTGACCATCTCCCAATTCCGCGATAGCGGGGGCGGGGGCGGCGGCTGTACTTACGGCCTCAACCCGCCCAGCCGGAGTTTTACGTCGGCAGGCGGGAGCAGCTCTTTCAGCGTCACCACCGGCGGCACTTGCTCTTGGACGGCGACGGTTAATGCGCCGGCATCGTCCGAAAGCTCTTCGCCACTCCGGGAGGGCGGCCTGATTCCGTCGCTGAATGACTCGGGTGCGTACTCCGGGCCGGAGACCACGCCCATTGCGGCGCAAGATGTTTTTCTCAACTCGACCTCAATCACCATCAATGACCGCCCGGGCAACTCCAACCCGCCCGGAACCGGCTCCGCATATCCTTCAACCATCAGCGTCTCCGGCATGACTGGAACAATTACAAAGGTGGACGTAGCATTGAACAGCGTGAGCCACACTTTCCCGGACGACGTTGATGTTTTGTTGGTCGGTCCCGGCGGGCAACGCGTCATTTTAATGTCCGACGCCGGAGGTAGCGCCGGTGTGTCAGGAGTTAACTTAACCTTCGACCAAAGCGCGGCGGCAATGCCGGACGCGTCGCAAATCGTCTCGGGAACTTACCGCCCGACGAATTTTAGCGGCGACACGACGCTCGAACCGGGCGGCGTGGATAACTTCCCCTCGCCGGGGCCGGGGCAAACAAACTACGGCTCTGACCTCAGTGTCTTCAACGGCACCGCGCCGAACGGGACGTGGCGTCTGTATGTGGTTGATGACGAGGCCGGAGATTCGGGGAGTATTGCCACGGGTTGGGCTTTGGGCATCACCACCGGCGGCGGCGGAACCAGTTGGATTACCATCACGTCAGGTTCGAGCGGCACGGGCAACGGGACGGTCAGCTACACGGTTGCCGCCAACAGCGGATCGAGCCAGCGCACGGGGACAATCACGGTCAACGGGCAGGCTCACACCGTAACGCAGGCCGGAAACAGCGGCGGCGGTTGCCCCTCCACGGCGATTGCCCCCGGTCAGACCATCAGCGGCTCGCTGACGACTTCCGATTGTATCTTTACCGGCACAACGCGCTACGTTGATGTTTACGGCTTCAGCGGCACTGCCGGGCAGAGGGTCGCCGTGTCTATGAGTTCCTCGGCCTTTGACACTTACCTGTACCTGGTAGACTCAAGCAATCAAATCCTGGGCGAAGATGATGACGGGGCCGACACCGGCACGAACTCACGCATCCCGGCAGTCTCAGGGTTTTTCACGCTGCCGGCCACCGGGAGCTACTCGATTTGGGCCACCTCGTATTCTCAGAACAGCACCGGCGCGTATTCGATTAGCCTGGTAAACGAAACCGCCTGCGCCTTTTCAATTTCGCCCACGAGCCGCAGCTTTTCGTCTCCCGGCGGAAACAGTTCGTTTAGCGTGAGTACGGCCTCCGGCTGCGCGTGGTCGGCGGCGAGCAGCGCCTCGTGGATTACAACTTCGAGCAGCGGCACGGGCAACGGGACGGTCAGCTACACGGTCGCCGCCAACAGCGGATCGAGCCAGCGCACGGGGACAATCACGGCCGGCGGAAAAACCCATACGGTTACGCAGTCCGGCGCGCCCGCGACCGTGCAGGTAACTGTCCAGACGAACCCGTCGGGGCGTTCCTTCACTGTCGACGGCACGAGCTACACTTCGGCGCAAACTTTCAGTTGGACGAGCGGCTCAAGCCACACCATCGCCACAGGCTCGCCGCAGAACGGCACGGCCGGGACTCGATACGTCTGGGGCAGTTGGAGCGACGGCGGCGCCATCTCACACAGCGTCGCGCCCACCGGCAACGCCACTTACACCGCGACCTTCGCGACGCAACACTTCCTGACGATGAGTGCGGGGGCGGGCGGGACCGTCAGCCCGGCCAGCGGCTGGCACAACAGAGGGGCCGGCGTCAGCATTTCGGCGACGCCCAACTCCGGCTTCAGCTTCGGCGGCTGGACGGGCAGCGGCTCGGGGTCTTTCACGGGCTCGACGAACCCGGCCAGCGTGACGATGAACGGACCCGTCAGCGAGACCGCCAGTTTCAGCGCTTCAGGCGGCAACGCCGTTTACGATTCGGTGCTGAAGGCCCTGAAATGCGGTCAGGTGGGCAGCGCCTGTAATTCGGGGGCGCTACTCAACGGGCGCGGCACTATGACCGGCGGCCTGGAGCCTAATCAGCCTAACACCATTAACAACTCGTGCGCCGACGGCACGAGCGGCAATTATCACGTTGACGAGTCGATTGATGCGATCAAGGTTTCGACCGTGGCCGGCGGTGACTTCGCGCCGGGCAGGGCGGTCAAGGTGGAGGTCACGGTCTGGTCGTGGTCAACCTCGTCCGATTATCTGGACCTGTACTACGCCGGCAACGCGAGCAGCCCGAACTGGGTTTACCTCGCCACGCTCCAACCTCAAGCCACGGGCAGTCAGGTTTTGACGACGACCTACACTTTGCCGGCCGGCGGCAGTCTACAGGCGGTGCGCGCGAGGTTCCGCTTCCAGGGCTCGGCGTCATCCTGCGGCACCGGCAGCTTCGATGACCACGACGACCTCGTCTTCGCCACGACGCCGAGCCTGAACATTAACAACGCGGCCGTGACCGAGGGTAATGCCGGCACAACCAACGCCACCTTCACCGTGAGCTTGTCAGGGGCCACCAGCCGCGAGGTGAGGGTCAACTACCAAACCGCCAACGGGTCGGCCGTGGCGGGGAGCGACTACCAGACCACACAGGGACAACTCGTCTTCAGCCCGGGACAGACCAGCAAGTCCGTCCTCGTGCCGGTCATCGGAAACACGCTGAGCGAACCGAGCGAGACGTTCCTGGTAAACCTCAGCGCCCCGGTCAACGCCGTCATCGCGGACGCGCAGGGCGTCGGCACGATCACGGACAATGACGTGTCCACGAGAATCCGAGTCAATAACGTCACGGTCACGGAGCGCAACACGGGCGTGAACGTCAACGCCATCTTCACGGTGAGCCTCACGGCGGCCAGCCAGCAGACGGTCACGGTCAGGTACGCGACCGCCAACGGCACGGCCCTGGCGACAGCGGATTACGGCGCGCGGTCGCTCACCACACTCACTTTTTTGCCGGGGCAGATCAGCAAGACCGTGGCGGTGCAGGTCCGCGGCGACTTGCTGGACGAGGTGAACGAGACGTTCAAACTAGTCTTGTCGAGCCCCACGAACGCGACGCTCTACGTCACTCAAGGCGTCTGTACGATCATCGACAACGACTCGCCGCCGAGCGTCACAATCAGCAACGTGTCGGTCACCGAGCCGGACACCGGCGCGGTCGCCGCGGCCTTCGCGGTGACGCTCTCCGCGCCGAGCGGGCGGCCCGTCTCCGTGAAATACCAGACGGCCCCCGGCACGGCTGCCTCCGGCGTGGACTACACGGCGCTGGCGCTCACCACTTTGACATTCCAGCCGGGGCAAACGTCCAGGACGGTAAACGTGCAGGTCAGGGGCGACACGGCCGCGGAGTCGAACGAGACCTTCTTCGTCAACCTCAGCGCGCCGGTCAACGCCACAATCGCCGACGCGCAGGGGTTGGGGACGATCACGAACGACGACTGAGCCACATACGGACCACGGAGACACGCGAAGAGACACGGAGCAAATTCAAGTTTTTCGTGTCTCTTCGCGTGTCTCCGTGGTCCCCGTCTTTTCGTCGAGGATAAATAGAGCCCTGCGGGCTACCCCTGCTCAAATGACAAAGCGGCCTGTTTACGGCATAATTAACCTTTGTTTATGTCGCCTCTACGCGGCCGAGAAAAGCATCACTTAAGATTAAGAAAACCGCTTATGACTCAAGTATCGGAACAGAGTGTGCTCGACGCCTTGCGGCAGGTCAGGGACCCGGATTTGCACAAGGACATCGTGACGCTCGGCTTCATCAAGGACTTACGGATCGAGGGCGGCGACGTGTCGTTCCGCATCGTGCTGACGACCCCCGCCTGCCCCGTCAAAGAGCAGATGGAGGCGGCCGCACGCGACGTGGTCGGCTCGCTGGCCGGCGTCACTTCGGTCAGCGTCACGATGGACGCCGAAGTCCCTAAGGGACGCGGGATAGGCGACAAGGTGACGATGCCGGGCGTGCGCAACATCGTCGCCGTCTCGTCGGGCAAGGGCGGCGTCGGCAAGTCCACGGTCGCGGTCAACCTGGCCGTCTCGCTCGCCCTGGACGGCGCGCGCGTCGGCCTGATGGACATGGACGTTTACGGGCCGAACGTGCCGCTGATGCTCGGCGCGAGCCAGGCCAAGCCGGAGGTCGAGGACGGCCGGCTGCTCCCCGTCGAAGCCTACGGCGTGCGGCTGATGTCCATGGCAATCTTGCAGCCGGGCGACAAGCCCATGATCGTGCGCGGGCCAATTTTGCACGGGCTGGTCAAGCAGTTTTTGACGGACGTGAAGTGGGGCGAGCTGGATTATTTGATCGTTGACATGCCACCCGGGACGGGCGACGTGCAACTAAGCCTGGCACAGTTGGTGCCGGTGCAGGGCGCTGTGCTCGTAACGACGCCGCAGGAGGTCGCGGTGATGGACGTGCGGCGCGCGCTGAGGATGTTTGAGACGGTGGCCGTGCCGGTGCTCGGCGTGGTCGAGAACATGAGTTATTTTATCGCGCCGGACACGGGCGTGCGCTACAATATCTTCGGCGAGGGCGGCGGCCAAAAGTTGGCCGAGCAGTACGGCGTGCCCTTCCTGGGCGCGGTCCCGCTGGGGTTGGAAGTGCGCGAGGGCGGGGACAAGGGCGTGCCCGTCGTCGTCAGCCAGCCCGATTCGCCGCAGGCGGCGGCCTTCCGCAAGGTGGCGGAAGAGGTGGCGCGCCAGGTTTCGATAGAGGCCATGAAGCCGGAGCTTGTCGTCCTGGGCAAAGCCCGGTAAAGTTAATTCGCAATTTTTTGAAAGTAGGAGAAAATTAAATGTCTGCAACAACTGCTCCGACGATGACGTTGAACGTCACGGAACCGGCGGCGAGCGAGATCAAGAAGTTCATGGCGGGCGAAGAGGGCCTGCCGGAGACGGCGGGCCTGCGCGTGCGCGTCGTGCCGGGCGGGTGCTCGGGCTTCCAGTACAGCCTGAACATCGAAGAGGATTCGCGCCAGGGCGACTACATCCTGGACGATAAGGGCATTCGCCTCTTCGTCGACATGTTCAGCGCGCAGTACCTGAACGGCGTCGAGATCGACTACGTCTCGGGCGTGATGGGCTCGGGCTTCACGTTCAAGAACCCGAACGCGACGGGCGGCTGCGGCTGCGGCTCCTCGTTCACGGCCTAAATTTTTTCAACCGAACTGGCGGCGCGGTGGCGCGGGCTTCGGCATGGCGGGGGTTTCGATGAGGTTCCCTCCAACGTGCGACGCCTCCGCGCCACCGCGCCGCCACTCTTTTTAAGCGATGGCCGAGCCGACCACTTTCACACAGGCCGAGTCGCCCGAGCAGGTTGCCGAGGCGCGCGAGCTGTTCCTGGAGTACGCGAACTGGCTCGGCTTCAGCCTGTGCTTCCAGAACTTCGACAAGGAGCTGGCAGAGCTGCCGGGCGCGTACGCGCCGCCGAAGGGCCGTCTGCTGCTGGCCTCGCAAAATGGCGAGACGGCCGGCTGCGTGGCGTTGCGCCCGATTCTCGACGGCGCGTGCGAGATGAAGCGGCTGTACGTGCGCCCCGCCTTTCGCGGGCAGGGGTTGGGCCGCGCGCTCGCGGTCAGGATAGTCGAGGAGGCGCGCGCCCTCGGCTACGGGCGCATGTTCCTGGACACGATTTCGGACAAGATGGGGAGCGCGATAAAAGTTTACCGCTCGCTCGGGTTCGAAGAGGTCGAGCCTTACTACCACAACCCTGTCGAGGGCGCGACCTTCATGGAATTAAAGCTCTAGGCGCGTGTGGTCCGCGCCTTCCGACTTGCGGCGGCGGCCCGTAATGTGCCAAAGTTTGTCCCGCATTCATTAATCAAAACAACCTGGGAGCGTGACGAGATGGCTAGGATTGAGGCCGAGACGGCGACCGGACTATTGGCTTTCGACGCGGAGCAGGGGCGCAAGCTCGTGCTCGCGATAGAGGACGCGGGCATAGACATCCTGCACCGCTGCGGCGGCAACGCCAAGTGCACGACCTGCCGCGTGGAGGTGCTCGCGGGCGACCCCGGCGAGATCGGCGACGCCGAGCGCAACCGCCTCGCGATGGAGGCGGGCCTCGCCGAGAACGTGCGCCTCTCCTGCCAGGTGCGCGTGATAGACGACCTCAAGGTGCGCGTCATCAACCAGGCGAGCGTCCGCGGCATCCCTGCGGGGCCGCGGCCGAGTGATGAGTAGCGAGTGACGAGTGATAAGTGAAAAACGTCGCTTTAACTCATCACTTATCACTTGTCACCTGTCACCGCTTTTAGTAATCTTCGCCCGAGTATTGCATGACAATTCGGCGGCTTTCCGCAACCCGAGACGGCCCGCGTGCGCCGAGTCTCGGCGCATTGCCCTGCGTTCGTGGCGCGTCACCTGCGGGCCGCGAGGCGCGCACCAGTCCACGTCAATAAAAGTTTCGGAGGGATTATGTTGATTGACTCGCTCGCTCATCTCCCGTCAAGCCTGGCGATGCTTCAGGACGTCTTCCACGCGCCGAACTCAGACGCGCTCGCGAGAATCTTCCTGCGCTGGAGCCACTTCGTCGCGGGCATCACCTGGATCGGGATTCTCTACTTCTTCAACCTCGTCAACGTCAACTTCATGAAGGCGCTCGACGCGCCGACCAAGGGCAAGGTCATCCCGGAGTTGATGCCGCGCGCCCTCTGGTTCTTCCGCTGGGGCGCGCTCGTCACGGTCTTCGTCGGCCTCACCTACTACGCGATGTACATCCTCAGGCCGGACGTGAACAACGCGAACACCGCCGGGACGGGGGCCAACGTCTGGGTCATCCTCATCGTCTGGATGCTGTTCCCGATCATCACCTTCGCCATAGAGTTCTTCATCATCCAGAAGTCCGGGATCAACGACGGGCGGGTGCTGGCCGTCATCGTGGCCGTGCTGGTGATCGCGATGTCGGCCGGGATCATGTGGTGGCTCAGCTCGCAGCTCACCGCGCCGGACGGCAGCCACTGGGCGAGCAACAAAACTTTTTCAATCGGCATCGGCGGCGCGCTCGGCATCATCATGCTCCTGAACGTCTGGGGCATCATCTGGCCCGCGCAGAAGCGCATCATCGCGTGGACGAAAGCCAACGCGCAGGACGGCACGCCGATTCCGCCAGAGTCGGCCGCGCTCGGCCGCAAGGCGTTCCTGGCCTCGCGCGCCAACGCCTGGCTCTCCCTGCCGATGCTCTTCTTCATGGCGACTTCGCACGGCGACTACATCATCTTCGGGCAATAGCGTTTGAGCCCGAAAGGGTCGCGGAAAATGGCCGGGGGCGGCGCAAACTCAGGTTTGCACGCCCCCGGCTTTTGCATTTCATCACGGTAAAGATTTATGCTCTTAACTGATTCGCCATAATCACACGTTAGGAAGAAGGCGAAACGCTGTTTCGCCGATGGCGCTCCCGGCTTTTACGCGGGCCGGGGCGCGGGCACTTATTTCTGAGGAGGTTACCATCATGGGATTCAACGGCTCGTACACGGCCAAGCAGTTCGACCTTTCGGGGCTGAACGGCATTTCTGACGAGACCCTGGGGATGCACTTCAAGCTCTACGAGGGCTACGTCAAGGAGACCAACAAGCTGACGGAGAAGATCTCGGAGTTCCTGAGGGACGGCAAGGTTGACCAGG